>Ga0209591_10000058_pt1 | contig 129969 bp, 175 predicted proteins | sample MAT01_FD_187207 | JGI IMG/M metagenome (GOLD analysis project Ga0209591, IMG submission 187207) | Freshwater microbial communities from Lake Fryxell liftoff mats and glacier meltwater in Antarctica - MAT-01 (SPAdes) (version 2) | ecosystem: Environmental > Aquatic > Freshwater > Ice > Liftoff...
AGACAATGGTTGCCCACTTGCCCAAAAATGAAGGCTTCTGCGTGAAACATTGAATAATTTAGCAAGCTGTTCCCAGGTTAACCCGCTTAATCTTCTCAATTCGCTAAGAGATTTCTGCGTTGCTTCTTGATTGAGCATTAGTATTCTCTTTAAATGTAAAGAAATGTTACGAAATGAAAATTAGTAATTGCCTTGTACTATAATAGAGTAGTAAAGTTAAAAAGAATAATTTTTATGGACTTCAATAAATCTACTATTCAAATTGGTTCAACCTCTGCTGATGTATTTGTATCTGAAACAAATGATTACTTTTACTCATTGACCTCAACTGCTGCTTTAATCGGAAAACCTGATAATTCAGCCCTACGCTTTCTTACCTCTAAGTCCTTCAAAGCTATGTATGGAGAGAGTTTTCAGCCCTACACTTTTACAGAAAAAAATCAAGACTACAAATTACTTCCGTGCAAAGTAGTTTCAAGTTATCTTATGTATTGGTGTACTAAAGGTAATGGAGAAGCAGCTAAAGTAATCTCTTCTTTGATGCAGGAGTCTTTGGAACTCAGAGCAGCTAAAGCATTTAATCAATTAACAGTCGAGAAAGTCATTCAAGTTCAAAAGCTATCTGATGAATATCTGGTTACTAAAGCTAGAAGAGAAGCTAAAGACGAGCATTGTGCATTTCAACGTTCTTGCTGGCAGTTAGGTTTTGTACCTTCTACTGTTCACGACTATTTAACTAAGCTAGTATTCGGGTATACTGCTAAAGAAGCTAGAGAATTACCAGAAGTTAACTTTGAAGATGAGATTTGGGAAGATTCAGAAATAGGAATCAACCATCATGAAGAACCAATCCTAATGAATCTATATCAAGCTATTAAGAGAAGATTTATCTCCTATAGGAAAGGAACTTATATTGATAGAATTAATAGAGCTTATTTGGAACTCACTGAAAATGTACAACTAGGTTAGTAATAATTTATCCTCTAGGACTTAATTTAAATCTTAGAGGATATTTTTTACCCTAAATTAAAAGTTTTTTGACCTTCCCATTTTTCATCTCCAATATACCACTGATAATTCTCTTGATAAATACGAGGTAACTTATAAGTAAATAGTATAGCATTTAATCTACTCTTAGTAGTCGCAGTCTGATATCTCGCGTCTTTTACTAATAATTCTTTTCCACTAAGTAGTTGGGCGATAGTACGATCAAATAGGGTAATATATATGTCATCTACTGGATATTCCTTGTTTATAGGCTCATCTTTAATAACAATTACTCTGGTATTACTGTTTTTCCACTCTTTCTTATTTTGAATAGCTTTAATCATTTGCTCTTCAATCTTTCTCATAGTAATTCTCCTAGCTAAATATTAAATCTTCTTTATTTTGGTAAGAAAGTCTTAACCCTTTTACAAATTTTTCAGTCTTCTCTATCCAATTCCATGAATATTCTGTCTCTCCTTCTTCTACTGGTAAGAGGTCAATTAAAAGTTCTAAGCAATCTGCTATTTTTTTACAATATTTCCAAGAAATTGTACCATCACAATCGGAATGACTTAATAGTAAATTTAAAGAAGAATGTCTAAGACACTCCCATTTAATAGGTAAATTTTTATCTAACTCTTGTAATATTCTGTCTGGTGGTGAAGAAGTCCATAAAGTAGGCATACCAGTTTCCAAAGGTTTATAGAATCCTTCCATAAGTTCTAAAGGTGGTAATCCTGCTACTTGAGCTATTCTTTTCCTCCAAGCCATAAATGCTCCATAACTGCCAACCCAAGTTTTGTGACTAATATTAAGTCCCATAAAATAGTCTCCTATATATTATGTTAAAGTCTTAGTAGAATAATAAATCTTATCTTAGCAATGAATAGTAGTTTTCAAGAATCACTTTATACCACGAATCATAGTAGTAAAATCTCTCGTTTATCTCAAAATACTGTACAAGAAATTAGTAGAGTAGATGATGTATCTTTAGCTGAATATCTTAGGATGTTACATTCTGACCCAGTAGTTAAAGCTTGTGTAGATATAAAATGTCTTAGAGCTTCTAACACTTTTGGAATTTATCAGCATACTAAACCTGAAATAACTGAGTTTATGCAGTCTATGTTTGCTAATATGAAAGACACTCTTAAAAAAAATGTAGGAGAGTTAGCTGTTTGTTCTGCATTAGGTTTCTCAGTAGCTGAAATTAACTTTAAGATAGATAAGATGTTTTTAGTCTTAGATTCTATCTATGTTTTAGATTTAGAGAAAGTTAAATTTAAAGGTTGTAAGGGGAATATTGAACACGTTCTTTACCATGATGGAAATAACTCTAATATCTATGTCCCTTATAAAAAAGTTATTCACGTAACTAACTCCTCCTCCACTACTTTTAACGATCCTTTTGGTTCGGCAGAGTGTAAAAGAGCTTATAAATATTCTAGAGCTAAGCTTGCAATTTTATCTGATATGGTACTTTCGGGAAGAAATTTAGCTACTGGCATTTTAATAGGTAAAGTAGATAGCAATGTGACTACTAATACTACTGTTACTGATGCTTATGGGAATCATCTTATGGGAAGTGACGGAAAACCTATTAGAAAGAATGCTGCTCAAGCCCTATTTGAGAAGTTAGTTGCTTTGGAAAATCATTCAGTCTTAGTAACAGATAAAGCTAATGATATTTTTCCTATTACTGTTCCTGATGGTTCTCAGTTCTGGAATAACGCACTTCAACAATTAGATAAATATATTATGAGAAGTTTCGGTATTCCTACTCTAGTATTCGAGGAAGGTTCAGGAGCATTAGGAGTAGCTACTTTATCAGCAAAACAGTCCACTTTGTTAGATGCTACAGTTGAAGTAATTGTAACTCAAATCCAAGACCAGATTATAGAAAAAGTATGTAAACCAATTATCCTATTTAATTTTGGTAAACAGAAAGATTATGGTAGATTTACTATTGATTCTAGTTCCGATCCTGGAATTGAAATGCAACAGTTACAATCTATATTTACTGCTATATCAATGGGAATTTTTACCCCTGATGACCCAATTATTAACAATAGAATTAGAGGATTTTTAGGACTTCCACTACAAACTGAGAAAGAGATTGAAGAAGCTAAAGCACTTAAGCAATTAGATCAACAATCTCAAATGCAACAAGAGCTTTAGATGTAGTTTACTTTCTACCCATAAACTTTACCAATCTCCTAGTGATAGTAGCCAAGCTTTCATGTCATTATTCGGGATAAAACTACTTTCTTCAAAATTAATCATCTCTTCTAAAGCTTCAATAGTGTTTTCTTCTTTATAAACACATTCTTCTAATCTACTCAGTAACTCATCTACTAAATTAGAGTAATCTGTGACCGTAACTTGATAGTTATAATCGCTACTATTTTGTACTTTAGAGTTTAGTGTATTTGCCAATTCACGATATAGTTCTAGCTCTTCTTTAGTTATCATCTGGACTCGTACCTTTTTATAATAAGAATGATTAAACTTCCATCTCTATAAAGGTTTTGGACTCGTACCTTTTTCTTCATAACGTTTAATTATACTTTAGACGGGAATCATAAGAAATTTGTATTTGTTGTTTAGCAGCTATAAAGTTAAACTATAAAGGTACTGAAGAGAAAAGCTAATTATGTTCACTAAGACTTCTGCTCAAATTGGTGGTTTTAAGGCAACTGTATTTTTGGATAATGACACTAACGAGTATTTTTACTCACTGACTTCTGTAGCTGAATTAGTAGCAAAACCTCCTTCTAGCCCCTCGGAATTTTTAACTTCTAGAGCCTTCAAAGCTAGTTATAGTAAGGCTTTTACCCCCTCGGAATTTTCCGATGAAACAGGCGCTAGATATAAATTGTTATCCTGTGACGTTGCCTTAGAATATCTGATGTATTGGTGTCAGAAAGGTGATAAAAAAGCATCTGCTATTATTTTTGCATTGGCTCAAGAATCTTTAGAACTCAGAGCTAGAAAAGCATTTGGAACTCTCACTTTAGAAACCCTCTCAGATGTTCACAAATTGACTGATGACGCTCTTATTACAGCTTTAAGGATAAATGCTAAGGATGCTCACAACACCTTTCAAAGGGCGTGTTACGGCTCGAAAATGAATCCAAGTGCAGTCCATGATAGAGTGACAAAATTAGTATTCGGATATACTGCTAAAGAAGCTAGAGAACTCCCTATGACAGATTTAGAAGACGATGTTTGGTTAAATCAAGCTATTGGTATTAATCATGAACACACTAAGGACAGAGCGTTAATGCAAACTTACCGAGACGTTAAGAATAAAATTTTCTCCTATAGAAAAGGAACTTGGGAAGAGAAAGTAGATAGAGCTTATCAAGAAGCTACAGAAAATATTTAGTAAATAATTAGAGGTAGAAATCAACTAAGACTCTACCTCTTTCTTTTTATTTTAGGAATTCTTCTTCTAAGATATCAGCTATTTGATTAAAGTCTAATTCCCAAACATCGTTTAACTCAGCTAAACTATAATAACCCCACGTATTAACTCTATCTTCTTTTTTATAATTTTCTTCTAGTATTTCTATTAGTTTTGGATTTTCTAAGCTGATTTTAAAAAGATGTGTTCTTTCTTCTAAGTCCAATAAGTTTAGAATACTCTTAGGTAATACACTCTCTTCATTTAAAATAGTACAGCAATCATCTTCTTCAAGTAGCGCTTCCCAGTCTATCCTGTTAGTGAGGTCACAGAGAACTCCTAGACAACAAAACTTATTATCTCTACTCCTTAAATAGGATTGTCCCTGTTGATACTCTCCACTTCTAAGAGCTTCGATCCATTCTTTGATAAAAATTAAGTTAGTCATATTTTTTTTAAAATACCAACATTAACAGCATGAGAAGAAAGATAATCAACATAAGTTCCATCATATTAAACCCACCCTAAAGCTTCAGAAATTACTGGAAATTGTTCTTTAAATATAGCTTGAATCTGTAATGCTATTTCTCTATGTTCTTTTTGTACTCCTTCTCCTAATGCACGTACTTGAATATAGTGAATCCAGTTTCTAAGGTTATTCTTCATATAAAGTCTAGTAGTCATTGTAGTAGGTAGAAGGAAGCGAATAGTTTCTTTAGCTATTCCTTTTTTTAATAAGCGTTTATATAGTTTAAGACTATTACTTAAATGCTCTTGAACCTCATCAAATATTTCTTCTATTCTATCTGTATCATCATAACTGTCACTATTAATAAGATTTAAGAAATTTTCAGTGTATAGTTCAACACTTTCCTCACTCACACGAGCTATTCTATCTAAACTATTTTGTCTATTCTTGTCGTCTTGAAGTCTAAATTCTATTGGCTCTAAAGATTCTACCTCTGCATATCTTGCTGAAAACTGTTGAAATTTAGCTTGATGTCTCAATAGTTGAGCAGAAATTGCCTGACTGGTAACTATCTCAACTGTCATGTCCACTTGTTCAAATATAGACCAATGAGACTTTCTCACACAGTAGTTAAGAAGCTTATTTGCAGTATCTAGATTATTTTGATTTTTGGGGTTTGACACACGAGCTATAAATACAATATATTGCTCAGGAGTAGGAATTTTACCTTCAATCTTTATTACTGGTTGAGTTAAGCTAACTAATTTAACTGTCATATAATAGTTCCTCTACCATTTGATAAGCCAAGTCATAGTAAGAACTCTCATTACAAGAGTAATTATAAGTATCATACCGATTAAGATTTTCTAGCCAATACCTCCAACTAAAATCGCTTAACTGTTCCCAGCCTAAAAATTCTAAGGTTCTTAATACTTCTAATTCACTAATGCTTAAAGGTAGTACAATATCTATACTTCCCTTATTAGCTAAGATTTTAGTATTAGGAATAATACTTAAGAATACAGATAAACCTTGACAAATATTTAGAGTGTTATTATTTTGCATTGTTTATTCTTTTTTTACTCTTAGTTGAATATCTTCTAAGCTTAGCTCTTCTTCTTGAGTATATAAAGCTTCTAAATACTCCCACATATACAAAATAGTAAAATTATCCTCCATCTTATCTCTTAAGAGTTCAGAAAATAAAGGAAACTCTTTCTTATATATTTTATATAACTTAGGATTATCGTCTAAGCTACACTCTGTATTAACTATCCTATCTACCAATTTAACCATCAGAGCTTTTCTATTAGTCTTAATTTTCTCAGCAGTTTTCTTTAGACTTTCTACTCTATTCTTAGCTGGAGTATTAGTGACTGCATAAACTATATCTGCTACTTCTTTACCGAATTGAATCCTTAATGTCTCATGGCTAACCCAACAATCTTCTATTGAGTCATGTAACCAAGCAGATGCTAATATAACTTCATCTTTTACTTTAAATAAACCTTTAAGAGTAGAATAGACATCTCTTAAGTGAGAAATATAAGGTAGTTCTCCATACTTTTGATTTCTGTGAACTATACTGGCAAATTCCTTAGCTCTAGCAATTAAGTCTGACATTATTTTATTCCTAAATTTTTAAGTTCATTAATATTAGATATCATAACTAATATAGTAAATAGGTCATTACCAGGATGTACTCTACCATACTTACTCATCACTTTATTCCATTTATAATAGTTACTCCCTAAATAGAAAAGAGTAGTAGCAAATGGTGAAGAATCACTAAACTTTTTTAACTCGTACTCTTTAAGAAAAAATTGAGCTAATCTATATAGTTTATAAGTAACTAATAAGTGAAAAGTAGCAATAAATAGCTCTACATTAGTTAAGTCTCCAGGGATAAATTTAACTCTCTTATTTAACTCGCAGAAGGGGTAAGGGTAAAGTAATTGGTAAGTTTTAGTCTCAACAGCAGATTTTAAAAGAATAACAGCTTCTCTAACTCTTCCTTCTTCATATTCACTAATTAGTTTAGGGACTGCTTTATCTATTAAAGAGAACGGAGGATTTAACCAAACTGTACCAAACCAAGCTAAAGATAAACCATCATTTTCTTTAGTAAAATATCTCTCAGCTTTTACTGTTTTATTAGCTGAATGATTAGACATAGGGTCTAAATTAATATGTCCTAGAACTTCTCTAGCTGCTTCTATTAGATATTCAGGAGTATTATGCTCATCACTATTACTGGATGTTAATACCTTTAATTGAGAGCTTTTCATTAGTACAGCACTACCTTTAAACCTAAATCATATTTCTTAGCATTGTTTATCATATTTTGACTACCTTTACTACCCTCTTTCACCATAAATACTATGCAGTGAGTAGCATATTTAGCCATTTCTTGATTTCTTACCATACCTGCTCCTCTACCAAGACCATTCCAATCAGGGGTAAAGTATTTAACAGGGTATTCTTTGTTATGAGCATAAGTTGAACCCATACTATCCGCTCCTCTAGCACCTCCAGAAATTACTTCAATATTTTTATCATTCAGTAAAGAGAGGTATTCGTCTACTTCTTTATTCAGTAACTCCCAAGCTTCATCGCTATGAAATTCTCTGGAACCTGCAATTATTAATTTAATCATAATAAGAAATACGGTATGTGGGAAAATACTAAGAGTGTAAAATTAGTCTTTTAATGTGTAGGGGTTAGTCACCTCCCCTATTTATTTTTACTTCAGTCCAGAACTTCCAAAGCCTTTTCCTCCTCTATCTTTCTTTGGTATAGAATCAATTACAGTAAAGTCAATATTTGCTCTTGATACACATTGAATTTGTGCTACTCTATCTCCAATCTCATAAGGCTTTAACTCTTCAATTAAATGATAGAAAATAAGTGAATATTCTCCTGTATATCCCTCATCACCAGTACCAATTCCATTAGAAAGTATTAGTCCAGTCTTATAAATAGAACTTCTAGCCCTTATCTGTAATTCAGCTTCTTGTGGAAGGTCTAAAGCAAATCCTAAACCATATTGATATCCATAAGGACTATTACCATAATACCCATCTAGTACGTCAGTATAAATAGCTTTTTTACTAACTGCAAAAACATCATAACAAGAGTCAGTATAATTAGCTTTTTCTGGTAATCTAGCTTCTGGATGAAGTAATTGAATTCCTACTTGATGAGTTAAACACTTCTTAGTAATATCTAAAATTATTTCCTCAGTATTTCCGTTAAAACTATCCCCAATATGAACATTATATTTATTCATTGTTTTAGTTCTCCATCAATTTTTTCTTCTAGTTCCTTAATAGTCTCAATCATTTCTTCTACTAGAAATTTTAGAGATTCTACTATGTCTTCAGGTTTAATATCGTAACCCTTGAGCATTGAGGTATAGTCTTGCTGATACTCTTCTGCTTTATTGCTCACACTCTGTACTCCTAAAAAGTATTTGGAAATATACGCTTTAATAAGTTAAAGTACATTCACTATTAAAACAATACCCTGTCTCTCCATCTTCTTCTTCTATTGTTTTTTTATAGAAATAACCATTAATATCCTCTATTACAACGTGAAAATCTTTATTAGTTATTTGTTTTTTAACTACTCTTGCTATTAGCTCATCTATTACTAAATATGTGCTTATGAGAATAACATCATTTTCTACTAAACCATAAAGCTCTAAAAAACTAACAGTGCTATCATAACCACTATCTAAAATTATATCTACAAAAGGAGAAATACTAAAATCAGATATAGCTTCTCCTCTTCTACAGTAAATAATTATTGGTTTTAAATCTTCTATCTCAGCTAGTATTTTTGTGATACTTTTAACGTTCATATCTAATCCCTTAAAACTTAGGTGGATTATAGTCTGTAACCTTAGCTTCCCAATATAGCTCGTTAATACCTAGTTTCTTAGTAGTATATCTAGTAACCCAGAATAAATAAGTAGAACTTCTATTTAATAGAGCAGAAGTCTCTTTCTTACTATTAGTGATAGGTGCTAATCCATAAAGAGTTGCATACCACTCAGAATAAGAACTTTCTAACTTTCTAAAACTAATACGAGCAAAGTCTAACCATAAGAGTCTAATATCTCTAAAGGATAAGAAGTCTCTGCAATCGTCTAAATCTAACTGAAGATAATTGATTCTGTTATCTAAGGTTTCTACTACTGTATTAGGAAAGATATGATTAATAGAATCGTCACTTCCCCAAGTAAAACAATAAGTACCTAATGAATGGAGATTTTCTATAAACCATTGAATCTGATATTCGTCAAACTTTTCTAAAAAAGGATCTTGCAAATGACAGACTAACACCATTGATAAAGCCCATTTAGTCTTCTCAATTTCTCCGTAAACTCTATGAGCAGGAGAATGTTTCGGTAATCTGAGTCCTTTAATAAACTCAGAAGATAAATCATCCCCCTTACCGTAATGCTTAGTGCCTAGTTTAATTCTTGGTACTTTCTTACTAATATTCACGTAATACTATTCTCCCACTCTTCTAATAGTTGAATAGACATTAGTAGTTTTTCTAATCCAACATGAATATCTAACTTTTCCCATTGAATAGCTTCTTCACCTAATAAAGTTACTTTAGTTATCTCTTCCTCTGTCTTATCTATTAAACACTTAAAATCAATAACAGGGATAGCATAGGGAAAAATATTAATAGATGTATCTGACCTATACTCATCTTTTAAATAGAATATTAATTCAATACTTTTAGTAGAGGGAAAATATGTTACACCTTCTATCTTCCAGTGCATTTTTTTTATATTTTTGTTTCGCTGCTTCCATTTAGTAATCATAAATTATCTCCCAAATTCCATGATAAAGAACGCAAACATATACAGAGCAATACCCCAAAACAAGATATCTATTATGAGTTCCATATTTCTAACCTTGTTCTGCTACCCATAAAAAGATAAAAATTGCAATGAAAATACATCCAACGGCAAAGAAAAAGTTTAACATGATTAGTTTTATAATTTCATATTGTAATTTCCAAAATCATCTTTTGAAAGTCAGGACAACTAGCCCACTGACTCATTCTCATATCTTTAGTCATAGTTAACTCTAAGTCCTCATAGTGAGCTATTAGTGGTAAACTATGCAAGTGACAAAACCCTCTTACTACGTTAAATATTGAAGCAGCAGAGGTAGATATCTTATAAGACTCTTTCTCTGTATCCTTTAAGAACTTGTTAAGAGATTGAATTACCTTATACTCAGAATGAAGTAGACTGTCTCTCATATAGTAGAAGTAAATTGTCTTAGTCATAAAAGTAATACGGTATGTAGAAAACTCAGTGGATTTAGTACATTATCTAAGAATATTTTGAATAAAGTTTGAATAATCTTCTTTTATAGGTAAGTTTTCATCCACCTTTAATACTCTTCTAGTAGTTACAACTTCTTTTTCAGTAATTGGGTTATATCCTTTCTTTTCATAATTCTTCCAATAAATACCTGTACCTCTTCTCTGCCAAGTAGGAGTATCATTAAAGTTAATCCCGTTACTAAATAAAAGTTCATTTTTAAATTCTTTAGTTTGCTTATCTAGCATTGAAGTAGCTTTTCTAGCGCTATTACCTAGCTTTCTTAATGTCCAATAAGACCATCCATTTAACGCACATCTGGTAGCATCCGCCTGTCTCCAGTTAAAATAATCTACTACTAAAGATTTATTAGCTAAAGAGCAAAGTCTGCTATCAAAACTAACTATCTTATTAGAAATGTAAGAAAAATTAGAGCTAGCGATACTAGCTGAGATAGATACTAGCTTTTCAACTGATTTGTCAAAAAGATTCCAATTGTCAATAGGAAATAAAATAGATATTTCATCTGACTCAGTATAAGCATAAAGTCCTTCTAATTCAAGCATTAAAGCTTCAGTAGTCTCTACCATGAAGTTATGAAATTTACAATCAAAAGGTTTGTTAAAATTCTCTAATTTAGTAAATTTAGAAAAAGAACGTCCATCAACTCTAATTATTGTATATGTTTCAGGTAGTAGTTTTAAACTGTGAAAATATTCAAAAGAACGCATCTTAGTCTCAAACATATCATTGTTCATATTAATACCTCTTACTATTTACTAATTCATTCGTTATTTTCTCACTCCTTGAATAAATCTTTTGCTAATATTATTTACTTTCCCAAATACTGAATCGTATATCTTATTTACTCCTCTAGTAAAATGAACTACCTCAGTTAAAGCATTAAATACTCTATAAGCTGAATACTTACCTTTTGATAACTCTGCTCCTTTCTGTTCTTCTAAGAGTCTCATAGTTTCCTTAAATAGGTAGTTACTATCATAGTGTTCTACATTCTCTAACTCTAATGAATATCTAACTAGCTCAGTAATCTCCTTAGAATTTAAATCTAAAGAGTTCCAATACTGGTATAACTTAACAGTCTCTTGGAATGAGAAATCTTCTATATCAAAAGAAGTAAGCAGACTCTTATAGGTTTGGCTAGCATTTCCTCTATGACTTATAGTATATCTCTGGTCGAAGTTACTAAGAGACATTCTAAGAGTGTTATCGCATACTACTCTGGTAATAGTTGAGTAAATTGCATTAGCTCCCTTATGATTACTCAGAAACATAAGAGTTAGTAGTAAGTCATCTCCTTCTACTACTGATAAAGTATTTTGCTCTAATTGAACCCAGAACATTTTACCTTGAAATAAGACCCCTGAACTGTAATATTGTAATTTATCAGGAAACTCACTTCTTAGTTTCTCTGCTTTATCTAATACTTCTTTATGTTGGATAATTTCGTAAATATCCGAAACTGAAGAATTTAAAATAGTATTAATATCAGGTCTAGTTAGATAATGAACATCTTCACTAGGACTGAACCTATAATATTCATGAGTAAAATACGGTTTCTTTTCTACTATGATATTCGAGACATTAGTATGATATTCAATATCTTCCTTAGTTATATTTCTATCATTAATAACTGTTGGAACCATTTTGAAACTTTCACCAGTATAAATGTTTCGATTAGTAGTTCCTGACCACCAAGGGAGTTCCTTGCCAATAAAGGGAATTAAAAACTCGGAGTTATCATTGATAGCTTCAACTTCGATACCGTGTGTCATAGGTTTTATCCTTTAGTTAAGTGAATGAGTAGTTAGTTACTCCCTACTTTTCTATACTTTTACTTTCGTTTCTTATCTTACGAACGAGACTATTGTGATTTGGAGTTGGGGAAGAGAAGATTATTAGTCATAAAACAGAAGTTTGTATTATTTATTTTATCTTAAGGCTCCAGAATTAAAATTTAATACATTATCGTTTCTATTTTTTCACTACTTTTTACTCTACTATCTTCTATTATTATATTTATTTTTAGAATTCATAAGTTTTACCTATTGTAATTTGGAGTTGGATAGGAAATAGTGATGTTTTATTATCTAAAGTAGATAAATAGCGGGGAAAGATATATAAAATCGAGTAAGAACGCTTAAAAAAATATCTACTCAAAATGTACTACTTTTAATTATAACCTTACTTTTTTTTGTACTATAATACTATTATAGCTCTTTATATACGAAAAAGTAATAGCTAAACTATCTCGTACCCTGCAACAGTTTTATTATTGACAGACTTTCTAGTAGCTTGAATATTAAAAATTCTCTCAATATCACTAGCTTTAGCTTTTTTCTCTAATCCAATATCCTCATAAAGTCTAGTTAAAATCACTTTTATATCCTTAGATAAGTAAAAACCAAGAGTGAAAAGATTCTTAACCTCTTTGTCTATAAACTCTTGTGATCTTAAGTTATTAAATTCTTTTCTAATCTTATCCGGTTGAAATCCTAGTCTTTTATAATCTCTTTTAGATAAGACTCCAATAGTTTCTTTTATTAATGGACAAGCATTACTAGCAGCTTCTAAACTAATTTCGTCGTTGCAATAAGCTTTAATAATATTTCTTGCATTTTTACTAACTATAAAATCTAATTTGATGAAGGGGTTTTCTAAAATTTCAAATCTTTTACTTTCTTCATAAAAACAATTGATAGAAAGCCCATTCTTATAAACTTCAATGACATCTTTGTATCTCCTCTTCTCTAATAGGAGGAGTAGCTCATCAAAGTATACTTGTCCTTCTTCATTTCTAGCCAAATAACTATCTTCTGTGAATCCCTTAGCTGCTGCTTCTTTTTGCTTATCTGTTCCAGTATTATAAAGACTTAACCAATCATTAGTAGTCTCAATTTTTGTTTCAATTATACTTTCAAATTCTTCTTTAGTAATACTTAAAGGATTTTCATTAAATATGTGGATAATATAGTGCCTAAAAGGATTAGTTTCAGTTCTAATACGTCCAGCCACTTGAAAAATATCAGTGTCAATGGAAACTAATGTGTTTTTATTCCTGTTATTTGAGACAACAAAAGCTAAACCTGTATCTGAATAAATATCTACTCCTTTAAATGCACAGGAAATTATAAAATTGAACATTTTCTCTGGGTTATTAGCAGTAGAAATACCAAAATACCCTAATTTTTTCTTATTTTCTAATGTATTACTACAAATAACTCTACATTCACTTATTAATAGGTCACAAGATTCAATAATATCTCGAATCATAGTAACACTGTTGACATAAAAATAGGCAGCTTGAGGTTTTTTTCCGTCTATTTCAATGTCCAAGCATTCGTCTCTAAATTTAGCTACTATTTGCTTAACTTTATAAATCGGGTTAGTAGTTTTTAAGGGAGTAACTTTAACTTTTTCAATATTATCCCACTCTAATTCAGTATAAGGAAGGTTTTTTAATTGAGTAGGAAGAAACTCTTTCTCTATTGGAGTAGCTGAGATAAAACTTACTTTAGGAAAATTCTCAATTGTAGTTAGTAGAGTATTAATTGCTTTATTTCTATAAGCATAAGCGTCTAATAAGTCACTAAATTCATCAATAACAATGTGGTACAAAGGTGATATAAAAGAAGCTACTTTATGAAAAGAATCGTAAGTCACCATTATTTTAGGTACTTCTGTATTCTCAATATAATCTTTTATTGTGACTTCAGTAACTCCTGAGTAAACCCCTAATATATCTTCTTTTCTTCTATTATTAGGGTATTGAGCTACTTTATTATTTATCATAGCTACTGTAGGAACTACTAAGACTAGAGCATCTGAGTTCTCAAGAGCAAATGAACTACAACCACACCCTGTAATTTTTTTGTCAACTATACCTAAAGGGATTTCTGAGTATTTGTCTGAATAATACATACGCTGATTTAATTACTTTTTATGTTGTTTTATTTATTATAACTCACTTTATATATAAAAAAGTAAAAACCCACCTAGATTGTGTTAAATTTTAATTCTGGAGCCTTAAGATAAAATAAATAACACATAATCGTCATAATTATATAATCTATTTCTTAATTTTCCCAGCATTATAGTAAGTGATTAGCTATTATTGTAGTTAAATTTAGAATTTCTAAAAATAGCTATAATAATAATCTTTCAGCTACTAAAGATTTACTGAAAATTAGAAAGAATAGATAATTACCAGGGAGTTTTTAGGCTCCCTTTCTCATTTACTCTTTCAACTCATAATCAGTACAATTCTCAGCGTGGTATATTTCAGAAGGGTTTACAGCACAAGGAAGATGCTCATTCCCATTATAAAATACACATTCTGAGCAAGTAGGAGGTAGTTCTTCTATTATCTTATATAGCCAGTCAGGATCGAAATCTTCTGGTAAATCTTCTAGCTCTTCAAATCCATCTTTTTCAATAGTCATAATTAACTCCTAGTAATAATTAAGTAGACCAATATTTCAGATAGTAGTAAGCAAGTGCCTAGTGAGTTGTTTTCTGTCATGATACTTATCTTTTTAAATGTTTCCCAAGTTTTTTCGGTCAACACATTATGAATTATCATTGTTAGAGTTTTTCCAAATAGACCCAAATACTACCTCGCATCGCTACCGCCTCTTTAACATAGTGATATCCTAGTGCCAGCCAATCTCTATTACCTAATGATGAAGCTAACTCGTCAAAAGTGTCAATAGCTACCCAACCATTAATGCCGTCAAACGGGTGTTCTGTTATGTCAACCGCTTCTTGAATTGTCATCTTTATTTCCTAAGTTAGTAAGAGGAGTTTTATAATAGCTCCTCTAGTTATTATTTGTTAATTTAATTTATCTTTTACTGATTTAGTATCGTCTGTAACTTCACGATCAATTTTTTCTCTAGCTTTACTTTTTTCTTCAGGAGTAGAAGCTTCACGTCTGGGTTCCATTAGCTTATCTATTTCTTCTCTAGATTCAGGGGAAACGTAGTTAGGGATATTCATATTATTTTTTCTACTATTTTATAATAATTTAGTTGTTTTCTTCTTCATTTAAAGGATAGTCATCTAGCGGAATAAATTCTGAGTCATCTTGTTTAGCTACCTCTACTGCCATTTCAAAAGCTTCAGGAATTTCTAGCTCCGTAGCAATCTGATAAACTTCTAGATCGAACTCAGGTAAATTGAGGTCATTTGAAAAAGTCATAATTTTTACTCTCTACTTTTAGATAAATCATTACGTTTTCTACCATATCTTTAAAAGAACTAAAGTGATTTATTTCTTCATCTCCTATAAACCAATAATACTGCTGTTCTAATTCATTTCCTTGTTCGTCATATTTTTCACTTAAATAGTCTTCTCCACTTTTATAAGTAAAATCATGTAAATTATCAATGAAATAGTCTAGTAGATTTTTATAGAAATTCTCGTGGTATTCAGTTTCCATAGTTTTTCTGATTTAAAAAGGTCTAAGATATTTCACCTAGACCTATAAAGGTTAATTATTTACTTTTTTCTGGCATTAAACATTTATCTGAGTCACATCCTGTACTACCTGACTCCGCTACAAAGTCAAATCCTTTAGAATATTGGTTAACTAGAGTTACAAAGTCAGTAGAAATTTGTCTATTTTTTACTGCTTGCATTTCTTCTAAGTATTTCTCATGAGTAATAGGTTCAAAAGGTAGTCTAGGAAACGTCTCTAGTGAGTCGAATTTCGCGAGTAAGGCAGCAGAGATGTAACCTTCATCATTTTGTATTAGGTTGTAGATAGCGGTTCCTAGTGGCTCGATTTCAGCTTCTGTGAGTTCGATAGTAGCTGAAACAGTATGAGTAGCATAGTATTTCTGAACTTGCATAAAAAAATCAAGTTGAGCTAGCACAGTGTTTTCGCTAGGGTTGTAATCTGCCTTATCCGCTATAGATGCCCAAGATACTTCTACTGGAATTTCTATTAACACTTCATTAACTCTTGGGTCATTTATGTCATTTAGTAGATTTCCATTTTCGTCTTTGCATGATTGAGAAGGAACAATATTATAGCCATAATCTTTACTAGCACTAACAATAGGACTATTACTACTAAAAGTAATCCTACGAATATATCTAGTAGCTTTAGGAGCGTGCCAACCAGCCGAAGCATTAGTAAGTAAAGAAACGGAGCCTGAAGGTTGTACAACAGTATAACGATTAGGTTGTTTAATACTATGTCTTTTGCAATACTCTTCAACTGTTTCTCTTACACTATTTTTCCATAACTCTAAATAATAACGTTCAGTATCTAAGAAATATTGAGCTTCTGAAGAGTCTTTACTTCTTCCAGTTTTCCACCATAACAGCCAGTCAGCACCAAACTTATTGACAAAGAAATCGAATAATCCAGTAAAAGAAATTCCGATAATAGGATCAATTTCACGAGAATATTTAAAATCTTCAATATCAAATTCATGACTAAGTAAAGGTAAAGCTGCTAAGGTAGATGCTTTAAATGCTTCTACTTGTTCCAGTTCGTTATTTGGGTCTAAATTATTTAAATGTACTTGAGATAAGTTGCACAGAAATTTTTCACCTAAAACCTCAAAACAATTGTGAGTGACGATACCATTAGCAATAAAAGAGTTAGTTAATGGGACGTGTAAATCATAAACAGTTTCTTCTCCTACTTCTTTTACTGAAACTACATTAGAAGAATAACGTTTATTTACTGTCTCCTCTAAATAGTTTATTAAAGGTTTTTCTACCCATAAATCTGCTTGTTCTTGTTTAAGAGGACAAAGAGGAAACCCAATTATTTCCACAAACCTATTAAAACTCTCAGCAAATATTGATAAAGTATAACTACCATTATTATTACTTATTTTTTTTGTACCATCTTTTAAAGTATACGGAACTCCTTTAGCTCCTGACTTTACAGCGCATCTAGTAGATGATATAATTCCTAAGTTTAAAAGTAAAATTTGTATTTGCTCTATAAATTTTTTTGATTTATTCACTAACAGTGCTTGACGAGCTACTGCTTTATTAATATTCCCTACTGAACCATCAGCAGAAAATAAACCTTGCAAAAAACCTATAATAGTTTCTCTTCTCTCTTGAAAAAAGCTAACAGGTAACTCTTCTTTTGTTTGCACGTTTAATCTATCAAACCAATCACTTAACTTTAAAGAACAGGATTTAAATTCATACACTCCTTTGTGTAGTCTAGGAATATATCTATGCTCAGTAATTGTCTCTAAAGCATAAAGAACTGTAGTTCCTGCTGTTAAATATTCTTTAGGATTAAATACGAATCCTTTAGCTAAATACTCCGCTCTATTTTTACTTCTGCTTTTCATTTTCACGTTATACCCATCACCATACCACCAACCTAGCATTTGAGACTGTTCAGAATTAATATTATTCTTAGAATCTTCACCCCATTTTCCTTCTCCTTGTTGAAATAAAACTTTATGTTCGGAAGTTAAATTTTTAGTTTCTACCCAACCTTTATCCGTAAAATGTTGATGATTAGAAGTAGATTTAACAGACAAACCATTAGCTAGTTTTACTTCATAAATAGCTTTAACTCCTGTAGAAAATGCAATAGCCTGTGTTTGGATTACTCCAGAAAGACCAATAGTTCTTAAATCTACAGAAGTCTCAAAAGTTTTACCAGCTAAATCTTGAATAGGAACTAAACCATTGGCAGTAGCAATTAGAGTATCCCCAATTAGGCAGGGGTTGGCAGAATACCGTTGCATTCGATGTTCTAGTTCTTTATTATCCATTTCTTTTAAAGATAGGAGATAGTTACTACCATCTCTTCTTGACTGACAATAGAGTGCAATAAACTCTAGCTTCTTTTCGCTTGTATTCAGTAAATCAACATTACCTCTAGCAATAGCTTCTGGAACATATTGAATTGCCCCTTCTCCTGAGTAGTATTGCTTTCTAACTGCTTCAATAATAGTTTCCAAATCAGGTTTATTATGGTAACAAAGAGTATGATTTCCAAATCTAAGCATATCTCGGTCAGGGTCAATTTTCCAGTTACCTTGATCATCCTGAACCCATAAATTATCTTTTGACTCAGAAAAGAATTTATCGCTTGGAGTTCCTTGATTAATTCTCGCACTTCTTCTGATGTTCCCGGAAACGGCTATTACCCCATGAATAGCTAAGATTTTACATATTTCTAAACTATTTAATTTTCTTCCTACTGAAGTGTTTAGTATTTTGATAATATTTTTAAGCCCTTCTTCTAGTCTCTCAGGGTTACTTAATCCTCCAAAACCTTTAAGAATTTTCCCAGCAGGTCTTACTTCCGATAAATCTATATAAAGGTGAATTTTTTCATATTTTACATTTTCAAAGTTATAAGAGAAATCAAAGGATGCAAATTTTAATAAGTCAGTAGCAATATCAACCCAACCTTCTTTAGAATCTCCTACTTTATATTTAATAACTAAAGCTTTAGAATCTGAGTCTAGTGAACAAGTATAATTGCTACTCTCAAAGATATTATTCTCATTCCATTGAGAGCCTAGCTCAACTACTTCTTTTACTTCAATAGAGTAATTAATCTCGGGCAACTGACTAATAATATGCTCCTCAACTACTGTCCCAACTCCACATCCCATTAGTAAAGCTCTAAAGTTAAATCTAAACGCTTTCCAGCTATCTACTGGAACTGAGGCACAATTATATGCACCAATAAAGTTCTTCTGCTGTTTTACCCAGTCAGTACCTCCGATCCAAAACCATCTACCAGATACAAAGACAATGTTCTTATAAAAATACTCCCTAACTAACTCTAATTCTTTATCTGTCAACAATCCAAAATCTTGTAATCCTTTAATCGCTCTATCTTTAGCTTCTTGAGCTGTCTCCTTAGCCCCAGTTGCAGAAGTTCGAGAATAGCTACGAAGAAATAACGGGTAAGCAGTAGTAGCAGTGAAATCAGTATTCTGAGGCATATTTTTATTTAAGAACGTTTACCTATTTTAACTTTGAAAATAAAGAAGATGCACATTGATTAGTTTTTTTAAATTCTTTCTTTAAGTCTATTACTAATCCATATCTTCCCCATCAAACCAGTTAATTAAATATTTGATGTTTTCTCTAGTAAGCTTATAGCCTAGTATTTCTTTTTTTTCATCAAACCAGCACTTATAAATATTAGTTTCCCAATTTAAATATTGAATAATAAATTGAACATAAACTACAAATTGATACTCTAAATCATAAGGATAACAGACATAGTAATTAAGCGGTTTTATATTGGAATCTTGGCTAAATTGATAAGAGTTACAATAAATGTGCTTCAATATATCTACTACTTTTTCACCAATTTTAATACTATAATTCTCACAATAAGTAGTTAAATCTAAAACATAATCTGTTAAAAATAATAATCTTCTATTTCTTTCATCAACTACCTCTTCTAATTCTTCGTTTAGTGTGTAGCTTCTAGTAATTAGAAAATTATGATATTCTTGTTCTAATTTAGTTTTATTCATTTTTTTAGAAATAGGTATTTAGTATAGCTTCTGTGTAGTCCTCTAAGTTCAATTTTTTAAGAATTTTAGTAGTATTAATTTTGTTAACCTCCTTATTAGTCAACTTTAAAATTTCTTGTACTACGATCATTACTCCTTCCGTTTGTCCACTAAAATAAAAACTAGCTTCCATAATATTATTTATCATTCCAAGATTGATGAGTTAAACTATTAGGGTCAAATTCTGTGTCTACTGGAATACTTTTAATCCAGTATCTAAGTTCTTCATGTAAAATGCTCATGACACAACTATTTATCTCATAGGAATAAGTTCTTAATCCTATCCAATCGAGTTCATCATAGCAATTATTACAGAACCTAGCTTGCCACTGTGGATTCTTGAAAAATTCTATTTGAATCCTACCTTGAGCAAATTTAATAATATCTGCTTCTCCACATAACCAGATAAGAGATATTGAATCAGTATATGGAATTTCCCATTTAGTTCCCCAATCATTTATTTTTTCCTGCTTCTTTAGATGAACAGTTCTATTAGTAAATGTCTTACACTTCCCATAATTCCCGGTAGTAGGATTACCATTAATATTATAAAAAGGAAACTTAATATTATAGCTATTAGAAGTTTTTACATAGGATTGAATAAAAGCATAGAGGACAGCATACGTTTCACGATAAGCCTTCTGAATTAACTTACATTGTTCAAGTGGTACATCAATACCATTCTTCTTAAACGAGGCTTGTATCCTTTTAGCTCCTGCCTGATTAAGACCGGAGTAATTAGCTGTCTTTCCCCAACTTCTATATTCTTTAACTAACTTACTGCCTTCTTCATGGTGCTTACAAAACTCTTCATAGCCTACTTCATAACCATTAAGTTTAGCAATAGTATGTCCCATAATTAAATGAGCATCTTTACCATTCTTATAAATTTCAAGTAAAACAGGGTCTTGTGTTAATTCTGTACAAATCCGATAATGACTTGCAGATAAATCAATAACCCCAAGAAAATAATCATCAGGAGCTTTAAAGAACGTCCTAAAATCTGGTAAGTTTTCTTCCTTAAACCAAAAGGGAGTTTTAGCAGGGTTCTGAAGTTGAGTACCTATCGATATCTTCTTTCTATTGCCTCTAGAATTTCTATAACTCAAATCCCCAGTACAACTAGACCTCCCACTTCCACTAGCGGTCATCTGCCTATAATTGGTTCTTACACTATAAAAACTCTCTCCTTTATTTTTCCAAGCTACATCTTTAATCCCTTGTGCATATTGAATAAGTACATTAAGAGTTCTCATCTTCAATAATGCTTTAGCCTCTGGATACTCAACTCTCTTAAGAGCTTCTACATCTAAAGACTCTAAGCAGAGTTCTGACCATTTTTCATTAAAGGCTTGTCTTAATAATTCAACTTGCCCCCAATTGATATTAGGAAAAGAAGTAACAAGTATTTTATTATATTCTTCTAATTTACTTCTATATTTATTAATGTTCTCATCTAAGAGTTCTATGTCTAAAGGGAAGCCATAAACTTCCATCTGAATAAAGGCACTTAAAACTAAACACTCAGACATTACCGAGTAATACAAATCATTTTTAACTACTAAGTCTTGAATATAAGGAAGAAGTCTTAAAGGTAAAACGGAGTCATTACCTGAGTAGTTATACTTTGCATTTGATACTCTCCATCCCCAATCTTCTTTCTGCTCAGTCTTATCTATTAAAAATTCTGTGTTATATAATATGTTTATTCTTTCTGTTATAGCTTTGAGAGAATGACTTAAGAGACACCTATCAGCTCTATTTTTTGAAGCATTTCCTGGTATTACCTCTATCCCTGCCCATATCACTTGAGAGCAAAGCATTAAGTCTCTACAGTTTAGTAATTGAATACCAAAATGATATAGGAGAAAACATCCATCAAATTTGAGATTTTGACCTACTATAGGAATATCGGTATTTTCACATTTACTCTTAAGGATTAAAAAGAATTTAGAGTTAATAAATATAGCTTTCTTTTTCTCTATATCGTCTAAGTTACCCCCTAAATCATATATAAGAGCAAAATAATCATCCTCTACTTGAATAGAAATAGATATAAGACGAATAAGACCAAAGTGAAAATATAAAGCAGAATACTCCTCATCACCATGCGTTTCTAAATCTAGTCCTACTATCTTAGCTTTACTGAATAAGTCTAAATATTTATTCCACTCTTCTTCAGATACTTTTCCTTCAACTATTATATTTCTTTCTAGCTCAACATCTGGAGTTAGTATATTTGACCACTTTAACTGTAATGTCTTCATTTTTCTCCTGATAATAAATCCTCTAAGAGTAACTAAGCCCTTAGAGGAAAACTAATCAAATATTACTTATTCTATAAACTGTCAATATAGTTAATAGCATCTCTTTCTGCCTCTCCTACACTATAATAAAACTCATCCTCTTCAGCTTTTACTAACTCTTCACCTTTATAAACTTTCCAAGAAGAAATATAGTTCCCTTCTAGTTCTGATTTAACCTCTACTCTTAATCCTTTATAATTATTTGTATATGTTTCGTCTTCACTATAGTATTGAAGTTTTTTACCTAGTTCTAAGTTAATTAGCGTCTTAAGTCTTTTTAACTGAGAAGCTGAAAGTAAACTTAGCAAATAATCAAACATAGTTGTCCCCCCCCCTTATTGGTTTTTACACATCCAAGCATAAAACTTAATTATTTTTTCTTTTGTTAAGTTCAAATCCCCATAAGGGTCTTCTATACTTTTTATTTCCCTTAGTCTAGTAGCTACTTGATTTCTGAATTCAGTTCTCTTATACTTGTCCATTAAATATAAATACATAAATCTAGAAATATACTCATAGAACTTAGTAACTAAGTTGCTAACAAGAATACTTAACTGAAACAGTGATACCTGAAACTCAAGTGATAATTTATTCATTAAAATTTAGGTCTATCTACAATACTACTAGGAGATACTAAACTTATTTTTTTTCCTGTTAGTTGACAATATAGATTAGCTTGTTCTTCTAGTTTATTAATAAAAGTCTCAAACTCTTTTTTTATAGGGTCAATCTTTGATCCATAAAAATATTTTGGATTTTTATAAGGATTATTTTGAACTTTTCCAATTAGCCATCCTTTCTGTAATCCTTCTTCATAATTAATAGTAATAGTGACCCCTTTATAAGTATATATTTCGTCTGTGCTTAGCATATCCAACTTTTCTTTCAATTTAGAGATTTCAACTTTAATTTTCGCAATTTTACATTCTTTATCTGTAAGTACGATTTTAGTTACATTAGACTGAGCCATTTCTGCTTTCCCTTTACCTTCAATTATTTTATCTACTCTCAGCTTAAATTTATTTTCTATTTCTCTAATAGAACTACTAATACACTTAAAAGTAGAGTTCTTATGAATTACACAAATACCAAAGTAATTATCTGCTTTAGGTTCTTTCCCAAAAGTTAATCCATAGCCTCTATAAGATATTTTAGGTACTCCAGGCCAATTAGTACAGTCTAACCAGTCAGCGCAATACTCATCTACAAACTTTTTAAATTTAGAAATTATTTTCTCATAATGAACACTCTCAATACTTTTCCGACGTTTCTTATAATTCTTACTCTCAAACTCTCCTAGATACCAAGCTCCGTTATTTTTTGGGTTCCTCTTAAGAGTTATCAACAACGATCTCCCTTTATAATCAATGTCTTTATAAGTATTTCCTCCCCATTCATGACGGACTTTTTCATAGATCATTTGTTCACTCATTTCTTTTCCCTTACTTAATTAGGTTTTCTACTGAGTTAGTCACCTCCTCAGTCAAAAGCTATTTATTCTGGATTAGCTTCATTATATAAATCGTCAGCTATTTTCTTTAAATCTGCTAATGACCTTCCTAAATGCACTACTGAAGAATCTACTTCACGTCCTAAAGCAGAAGATGTGCTGATAATATACTGAATACCTTTCCACTTGGGGGAATTTTCAATGAGTCCTTTTGGAGCAATATCTTCTCTCGTATATAAACGTAGTCCTATTCCAGTATAAAGAGCTATTGCTTTAACTCCTGCTCTTGCTTTAGCGTCATTAATATCTCTAGCATCAGGATTAATAATCGCGTTATTCTTATTATCCATTACTGGGAAGAACAATGATGGGGTTCTTAAACTTGTTTCTCTATCTATTAACTGAGCTAAAACATACCAACCTCTATTGGCGTATAGTAATGTGTTAAGTAATGTGTTAAGCTCTTCTTCTAACTTAGCTTTTACTTTCCAATCTGTGACACTAAGTAATAGCTCTTTCTTTTCGTTAAGAAGTTTAGTAATATCTTCTTTTGCTTCTTTTTTAAAAGTATTTTCTATTTTATGTCCAAAAGAGTTATTCTCATCTCTTTCAAATTCAACCACTATCTCAGGGAAAAACTGGTTAAGTAGTTTATTAGCATTTGACCAAGAGAGGTATTCTAGCTCTACTTTCTTAGACACTCCTGGAATGAAAAGATAACTGTTATAAGCAGCGGTAAAACGTTCAGCAGAGATAGTTAGATAAGACATATTATTTATCTTCTTTATAATTTAGAATTTCTTTTATACGATCTTGATGCTCTTGAGATAATAGTCCCCAAATAGTGTCCTGGTCAATTTTACTTAGACCTTTAAATGCGTGATTCACATCTTCCTTTGTGGATGCCTCTTGTAATAGAACTGAAACGTCTTGATGTTTAATCATTAACCTTTCAGATTTTCCTAATATTCCTAGTGAACCATATAGGTCTAAGATATAGTCAGGAATATAGTAATAATCAATTCCCTTACTTCTATTAGATTCTATAAAAGAGGACTGTTGTAACCTCTCTAACGTTATAGTCAGAGTATCGTTGTTTTCATGACTTAGTTTATTTGCTATCTCTTCAATAGTTAAACCAGTACAAACATTTTCTCTATACTCATTTTGTTTTAATAAGTTCACTATCTTGACTTCTAAAGATAAAATTTCTGATGATATACCTTCCTCTTCTAATAGTTCTAAAGACTCTTTACTTCCATCTCTCTTTCCCCTTACTACAAAGGTCGCAGCTACCCCATCTCTAGGAGTAGTTTTTAATATAAGAGCATTATGAGGGTACTTAGCATTGATAAGTTTACCTTTCTCATCTACGTTCTTAAACACACTAATAAGTTGGTTAGCTTCCCCTTCAATTGCAGATGTACCTGCTGCTTTCCCTGACTTATTATGATGGTGAAGAAGTATAATTGACAAGTTATTAGCAATACTAAATGCTTGTAAATCCCCTACAGGGCCCGCCCATTCTGCACTATTCTCTGATAATCCTGAACCTCTCATAGCTCTTCTAAGAGTATCAATAATAACTAGGCTAACCTTATTCTCTTTACCATACCTCTTAATATCTTTTTCTAATTGTCTCAAACCATCGTATATCTTAAGAGTTCTTATAATTATAATTTGGTCAGTCTCAAGAGCTTTTAAAATATCTGTATTATCTTCATTATCAAAATCAGAACTCATAAGTCTTGCTTGAACTAACTTAGTAGGTTCTTCTAACTGATAAAAAAGAATAGTACCTACTCGCCTAGTTGGAAACCCTAAGAACTCTTTACTAATAATAAGAGATTGAAGTAAGAAGTACATAAATCGACTTTTACCAGTTTTAGCATAAGCAGATAAAAGGTTAACTCCAGTAGTAAAAATTCTAGGAACAATATCCCCTGTCAATTCCGTGTTTTTATAGTTAAGTATCTCCTTTAAGGTGTAAGCTCTTACAGTATCTACTTTAGGGGTAGCCCTTTCAAAATAATGTTTCCTCACATCATCTAGTTTAAAGCCTAAAACGTCCACATAAAGCCTGTGAATATTTATTAAATCAGCCTCTACTTGTAACGCAGAATACTCATACTTTTCTACTGCTGAGTGGAGGCTATCTAGGTGATTGATGTATGCTTGGGTTACAGCGGTATCTTTAAACGGGATAACGTTATTTACTTGAGAATTCATTTTCAAATATTTCCTTTAAATTATTATTATGAATTTCTTCTATATAATCTGCTATATCATAACCTCTCTTAAAATAAAGTCCTTGCCCTAAAGGTTCCAGTAGTTTAGTTCTGATATCAAATATCTTAGTAGGAATATTTAAACTCCAAGATGCCTGTTGAAATACAGTAGCTTTTTTTAGTCCTGGTACATCCAAGTCTGGAATATACAAAAATTGCTTGACATTAGGTATAAGAGATTTACTAAGCATTAAGACTTCTTTAATTTTCTCTAAAGAGTAAGAATAAGTAGTATGGTAAGTGAACGCTTCTATTCCTTGTGCGTTAAGATACTCAACACATTTTTCTCCTTCTACTACTAATATCAACTCTCCTATAAGAGGTCTTTGATTACTATATATAGGAAAAAGATTATCTCCTATACCATTTACCCAATCACTAGAAACTAACACTTGAGGAAATATACTTTTCTTTCCACTACTTTTTACTTTGTTTATTCTTAAGGTTCTTTGTGTATTACTATAAGAGTAAATAATTTTAGCATTAGGGTTAGAGTACCCCTCATCTAAGTTATGGAGAGAAGGAGGATTAAATATAGGAGATAATTTAACGTTTAATAGATTTGATACTTCTTGGATAATTATTGGTAACTTCTTCACCTTTTTCTCATAAGGGATACTTGAATTTTTAAATATCTCGTAGGAGATAGATTGAATGTTACAAAGACACTTATAATTCTTATATTTTAGAGTATTCTTATTTATTTTTAATCCTGTACTTTTACACTTAGGACATAAATATTCTATCCAAGTTGAATGCTCTTTAACTAATACTAACCGAGAAGCAAAGAGTTCTAAAATATCCATTGCTTAGTACCATAATAGATTTATCCTTTAGTTTTAAGCTCTATTCGGTCAGGTAAAAAATTATTAGGAGCAATACGGGGATAACCTCTATCATCATCGTAAACTCCTAAACTTTCTTTCATCTTACTCCAATCACATTTTTTCTTATCGTAGTACCCTTGTAATAACTCTTTATAAATACTCCAATATCTACCTAACTTCATAGGGTTAAGGTAATAGTAAGTTGTCATCTTAGGACTAACTATAACTAATAGAGCTTTATTTAATCCATAAGTGAGTTGAGTAGAAAAGTTAAAAGCAGCACAATAAGCAGATAGTTGAAGGCAATACCCTATTAAATGTACTGGTTGTTTAGCTTTATTAGGATTCTTGTAGTCTATAATAAAAAGCTCTTGAGGGTTCTTAAATACTGAGGTACTTGTTTTATAGTGAACAAAATCTGAAACATTGAGGCATGAGACATTATCCATTTTTCCTCCAAAACCTTTTCCTTCTTCAAGATAGGCTACTTTAGTCTCAAGAAATAAAGCAGAGGAAGTAATATCAATAAGGTCTTTATATCCATCTAGATACTTTTTCTCTTCATTGCTAAACTTATCTACCATTTCAGTAAATTTAGCAGTATTAGTATGAAGATTATACAGCGCCTTATGAATATTAGTCCCCCTCATCCTAGCTGAAGAACAAGTAGTATCCGCTTTTAAAGGATTTCTACTCTTCCAATCGTTTAAGAATTTCTTATCTTCGTGATAGGAGATTATTTGGGTCACAGAGGGACACTTTTGGTCATTAACTTTATAGTATCTCTCGAATCCCTTATCTACTAGCTCAATTTTCATCAGTTTTTCATGTTCACTTCCCCTTTATTTTAACCTGATTCAGGATAGTATTTTCGCCAAATATCTCCTCTAACTTTTCTTCTAAATCTTTGGCTATTTCTACTAGAGAGTTATAAGGTTCCATTACTATCTCAATAATGTTTTTGTATTCTAAGTGGGTATTGAATTCACTTTTATCAACGTGAACTATAAATTTAAGTTCTCTAAGTTTAGTTACTAATCCTTGAAAGCTTAAGAGATAGTTAGTATTTTCAAACTCTAAAGGGTTAATTTCTATTTTTAAGAGATTCTGATATCTGGAAGGTACTAAAGATATTACTGCTTTTTTCTGGTATTTTTTAAGTTCTCTCATTATATAAAATGGGTCAACTAGCTCTTAACCAATTGACCCCTAATTAAATTAAACTACATTACTACTTATCCGGCAAAAGATGGTCTTGAGGGCTTATCTGAAGGAATAGAAAACTCTCCTTTTGGTACTAAGTTATCTTCTTTAAAGCTCTCAGGTGATTCTTTTCCTCCTTCAGGTTTCTTAGAATCGAATGTTCCCCGTGTTACTCCATAGGCATCAATAGCTAAGTTCAATGAACATTTACCTTCATTAGAATAGGATGCAGAGTATTGATTTAAAGTATAAGGCATCTTACCTGCCACCATTACACAACTACCTTTTTTCAGAGTAGCCATAAACTTATCATCTGCTGAGACGTTATAGGATACTTTGTACCAGATGGTAGCATCTGATTTGGTTTCCTTATCCTTAGCATTTTGAGCTAAAGTGAATTTCCAAATAGCTCCTCCATCGGGGAAATGGTGGACAGTTGGGTCGTTGATTAGATTACCATTGAGAGTAATAACGCAAAAAGTAGCCATAGATTTAGTTTCCTGTGTTAGTTGTTATATTGTAACGTAAAATTGAACTTAGTGACCAGCATTGAAAGAAGCTAGTATCACTTTTTAAATCTTCTAATGAATCTGGTCAATCATTTAGGGATTTTAAAACTACTATCAGCTTCATCTTCAAAAGAATTCTCAGTAGATAGTTCTTTACCTCCTGCTTTTAAGTAGCTTACCATTGTTTTTCCAGCCTCTGATAAGGTCAGAACCTTAGCGAATACTCCCAATAGAGTTTCATATCTAATCTTATCAGACTTTCCTTGTAGATGAGGTTGAATTTGTAGTGACCAATCATTTTCTAATTCTTCATCTATAGCCTCTTCTAAGTCTTTAGAGAGTTCGTAAAGCTTATTTAGTAGGAATCTTTGAATGTTTAGTAGATTAATTTTCTTACGTTCTAAGGCTCTACGAATAACCTTATGACTTCTCCTACAAATCGCAGCTCCACTAAGCTTTTCTTCTTTCTTAGTTTTATCTAGATACTCCCCATCTACTTTCTCAAGAGGCATTGCGGATAATAATACATCTCTAAATTGTTCAAAGTCTTCATTATCTGGAGACTCATAAGACTTATCAGGGTAAGCAGAAATAAACATGAATTGAGCAAGTGTTGTCATATTAGTTTTTATTAAAGAGTAAAGGAAAACTACTTAATATTACGCTACTAAGTAGTTCCAAGTTGATTAGTACCACTCAGCAGTAGACTCAGATACTTGAGAAGTAGGATGTTTAATGATAGGTACTTTATCACTATTACACTGTTCAAGATAAAGCTTGTTCTCTTTTTCAATCTTACACTGGACTTTTCCTAAATGAGCAGCAACTACTATAAGAGGATCGTGTCCTGGAATAGCAAGATCAAGAGTTTTAGAGAGAAAGTGAGCAGAATAACCTAAATAGTAAGCAGAAAATAAATAAGCTTCCTCTTTTTCAGGGTAAACTTCTTTAAATTTCTTTTTGATTTCTGGAATATTTAGATTGATAGGAGTATTCATTTAGCTTACTTCAATGATATATCTTTATTCTACATCATTATCAGTATCTTCATTATTATAATATTCCGACACTAACGCCATAAACTTCACCATTGATTTCTCGTCTAAGTCTCCTAAAAATAAAAGATTCCCTAAATCCCTCAAGTACACTCCTAATGTTTTAGGATATAGTCTGTCTTGTGGTAATAGCTCTTCAACTACTTCCTTGAGAACATCTCTAAACCTCCTATACAACTCTGGAGGTAAATCAAATTTGTTACTTTTTAATATTGACATAGCAGTTCTATATATGCTAACTCATGTGCTTTCAGTATTCTTACTATATGTTGAACCCCCCTTGTCATAGGAAGTTCATAAGACTCATTCTCGTAAGGTACAAGCATTAAGGAATTTTTGTATTTATCTATCCCTAGCAGTAGCCACAAATCATCCTCTGTAGTTATATCTCTATAGACGTGGAGGAGAGATATTGCCATTAAAAGGGTAGCTAAATCTGGCTCTTTATTCATTTTTTTAAGTATAGGGGGGACACAGATTACTCTATATCCCCAAGAACAACTATTTAGTTAAAGGCTACTACATATTTCCTCATGTTGGTTTTCTTTTTTTCTAAGTTATGAGGAACGTAAGAAAGTGCAGTAGTTCTTACAAATTCTCTAAACTGACTATTCTTAACCAACAAGAGCAAACCTAACATCTTAGGAGTAAATTGATAGCTTATCTTTGTCAATCCTTTACCTTCTACCGATATCTGTGCTAAGTTTTTATCCATTAAAGTTAAATTCTCCACTTTGAGGTCTTCTTGAAACTTTAAGACAAAATACCTAGTACGTTGGTAGTTGTCAGGGTACTTATCTCCAAAGGTATAGATAGATAGTTCAGGAAGACTTAATTTATCCCCTAAGCTAGATGATAGAAACTCTTCAACTAAATTTATTACTGCTCTTTTGTCTTGCTCATCGTCACTAAGAAAAGTGTTGACGATCGTAGAGTTAGGAAGGTTCATCATCTAATTATGCTCCAAGTAGTAGGTCGATTATTTCCGAGGTCTGCAATAGCTTGTTCTAGAGAGGTTAATTCTTGAGTTTTCCCATTATAAATAGGAATGACTTGTTCAGAACTAACCTTTTCACTAGGCCTTGGTTTTTTGTCTTTGTCTGTTGATAGAAACATACTGGTTCTTCCATTGAATAGGAAATATAGTTTTAGCTTGTGCTACTAAATGTACTATTTCTCTGCTATCTGTGTTTAGAATCCTCCTTAACGTATCTATGGAATATAAGTCACCAGGTCTTCTCCTTAGTAACGTAATTAGGTCAACGTATTCTCTCTTTACTGGTATTTTTAACCACTTAGAAAGATTAGATAAGTATTGAGAAACGTGAGACTCCCCTTTAATATTTAAATAGCTAACCCCAGGAGCCTCAAATTCATTGCTAGTAAGGTCAACCTTATACTTTTTTCCTTTAACACAGTAGAACGGGTCAAGCTTTTTGTTTTCATACTTAGTCAAGTAGTTAGTACAATTTTTTGCACTCGATTTAGCTTGAAAACCCCAAACATCATCTCCTTTTCTGAGAAGAACATCTATTTTAAGATTAATGTTGAACACAGAGTTCACTCCTGTCTCATACACTTCTGCATCTAAAAACCTACAAACATTTACTATTTTCAGCTCATTGCTCCTATTAGGAGTATTATTTTGAACAGGTAGAACATAGTAATCGTTATGGTAATTAATACCAATCGCTTTATTCTCTTGAAATCCTAAATGTCTCAGAACTTCAAAATCAGAGAGTTCAATTTTTACAGCCTTTCCATAAAATCCAAAGCTAACCATTTGTTCCTCCTAAATTTACAAAAAAAGACCTAGCATTTCTACTAAGTCTTTTGACAACTACTAAAGTGGAATCAATTAGATAGGTTGCTCTAAATATTGATTATAGAATTTAGAGGAAACTGCTTTCCCCTTTAAATCAGGAACCAGACTCTCAGGAGCTAAATCACTTCCATAATTCATCATGAAAGACTCATAAATTTTGTACTCTGGGTGATTTTGCATAGGAGCCTTTGTGTCCTGTATTGGCTGAAGTTCCAATAGCACAGACATTAGGGAGTCGCGAATTGCTGCTACTTCAATATCATCCCAATCCTCACGAGGCTCATAATACTCCAAAATCTCTTGATATAGTGCTTGTTCCTCATCTGATACAATCACAACCCAAATCTGTAAATTCTCAAAGAAAGATTGAATTCCTTGAGAGGTATTAGAAACTGGGTCTAACAAGAAAAAGATAACCTGTTTCGTCAACCCTTTTGCAGGTAAGTATTTTTTCAGAAAACGATACTCACTGCAAGCTTTCCGAATTGCACTCTTGATGTTTTCTCCTAAACCGTAAGATAGCTGAGAACGAAGAAGATTTTCAAGAGAAAAAAGGTCTTCATCATTAAATACGATTGCATGGTTCAAGATGGACATATGTTTAGCCTCGTGAGGATTGGTAAATGCTACTTAAAAGGTTAACTCAGTAGCTTAGTTTGACCTAAGATTTATTCTTCAAACGTACCTATTAAGCCTTCTCTCATAAACTTAAGAAGCATTTCCTTAGCAGACATATTTTGGTCGTATAAATTTAGTGCTATACTCTTAAGCAATTCAAATTGTTCTACAGTTATATTGGAAAGTATAACTCTATTTTTTACGTTTTCAAAGTCTTTCTCAAGATTCATTAATCTAATCCTAATACAGTTTTTAAAGCTTGGTTAAGGTAGCTGATATCGTTACTAGATATAGTCTCCACCGATCTGTGGAGTTCAAAATTAACCCCTTCAACGTTTCAGAGCGCACTTCGGCTGAGTTATTTAGCGGAGAATTAAATTGTAATCATTATCAAACAATGGAACAAACTCATCCCAGTAAATTAATGGATCTAGTCTGCCCCATAAAAGCTTCTCCCAATTCTTCTCAGTTCTATAATAATTAATTTCAGAGTAAAATTTAGCTTCTCTCACTGCAAGATTAAAACTAAACTTACAATCTTCTTTCCATTCTTTTACTTGCTTAGTATTATTGATTCTCCTCATTGCTGTTAATCGCCCTTCAGTAAAATAAGGAGCTTCCAAATATTGAATTTGACATACTTCAGGAATATCTGAATTTGGATATAGCTCTACTAAAGCTAATGTGTTGGAATTGAGTCTTAAGAATCGGTACTTAACTGGTACTATCATAAAAACCTCCAAAGAGAAAAGAAATTTAACGAGACTATACTTTTTCCTTAATTACTCTAATTTTTCCATCAGAACCTAAATAACTAAAAACCTCCCATTGTGAAGTAGAAGAGCAGTTTACCAATACTCCTAAGTTGTTTAAAACTCTTTCTTCCCAATCAGAGTACAAATCATTAAGAGAAATAGTAAGACTGTCATTAACTGAAATATCACTAACATCCTCTAACGGTGCTACATACACCTTTTCAGTAAAAATAATAGTAATATTGACACTAATATCTTGCTCTATTAGGGGATAAATGTCTCTTGGACTTTCCACTACTGCATCCCATCCTCCTGTTATCCAATGCCCTTGTAGTATCCTAGACTCATCTAAAGCTTTCTGGACATTAATTAAGGTCATAATTTTCTTTGATAGTAAGAGTGAGCTTTCATTGTTCTAATAATCTGCACATCTAAATAAAAGAATACTCGTACTAATTGTTTCTAACTAATACGAGCAAATTTTATTTTTTTTCTTTAAACCTTAAGAGCTAAGAACCAAATCCTAACTCAATTGCATTCTCAATAATAGGGAGAAAGTCTAGAGGATACGCAGCAACATGAGCGGTTTGTTGTTTTCCACTTTTATCAACATAGCGTTTAATAGCTTGAGCAGGTTTTTTACCAGTTAGATTTCTATATCCTACTGCAATGTCCGGTACACCATTTTCAAAAGTACGCCGATCGTCCTCAAACCCAAGCTCTGTAAGCATTTCAACTAGCTTTTTTGACATCTGCTGAACGTCCAAATTACTTCGAGAAATACCTAGTAGCTGACACAATCCGTATTTTGTAATACTTCCTTTTCCTTCTTTATCTACTGATATTTCTGACCGAATACCTTTAAGCACTTCTACCATTTGAGAATTTAAATTAGAAAGTCATTATTTTTATTTGTTTTAATTGTTCTACTTTATTCTAATTGATAACAGCAGATTTGTCAAGCAACTTCTAAAAAATACCTATTAAATCTACTACCAATCACAATCATCTCTACTACACTTAATACCTTCAGGATTATACTTATTACACTTAGTACAAATATAAAGGTTATTAATAACTTCTAAGGCTTGAGTAGCAGTAATAGATGCGTTCATTTCACCTTGTTTTAAAGGGATTATTTGTCTATCATCTACTTTATTAATAAATTTTTTTACCCAATCAGGGTTATCTATCGCCTTAAATATTTTAGTATTCAAAAAATGAGTACACCCAAAATCTAAGGAAAATATATCATCTCTTTTACCTTTAATACAGTTAAAGATAGGGCAACCTACAAGTCTGCGTTGCTCCCCTACTATCTCATCTTCACTTTTACTTTTCAACCAAGATTTGAACTCGTCTAATGTCAAGGGATAGCTCATAGTATTTTTCCTCTAAGAGTTAAACGTAAACTTCTATGTCAAATAAGCAATCTTTAAATGTATCTGTAATTACTTCAATAACTTTTTCTCTATTCAATCCGCCTTGTCCACATCCTATAAGAGGTACAGCTAACAAAGGAGACGGGTACTCATTATTAGGGAATATACTTATAATATCTATTACTAGCTGGGCTAATCCTTTTTCTATCCAATCTATTTTTGAGGGCTTCCTCCAATCTTCTTTAGTACAAAAATTAATGATACGTCTATCTCCTTTTAAGTAGTCTTCTACTTTAGGATAATAAAATAATAAATCACCTCCTTTAGGACTAGAAGAGGAACAGAAAGACTTATAAAATTTAAAGTTCTCAGGAAATCGTTGTTTCATCTCAAGAGCTAACCCTTTTCCCATAACCCCTTTAGTATTAACTGGGTTAATTAAATAGTTAGCCGTCGAACTAAATATGTCTTGATCTTTCTTAAATATAATCATAGAAGTAATCCTCCATTAATTCTTTAGTAGTTATCTCGTTTACAAGACTCTCAATTTTATAACTTCCTGCTTTACTATCCTTGCTTATGAAGTTACTAGGATTATTCTTAAACAATCTATTATTAAGAGCTTGAGTCCCATTTTTGTATAACATATCAAGGGATAAGTTTTTCCCGGTCTCTACTCCTAATAGTGGTCTGTTTCTCTTAAGACTTTTGATTGTCTCGGAGATTTTATTGATTCTTTTTTCTGGTACTTTATGTCTCATGAGTTTTCTCCTAGAGTTTAGTAGCTAAAGTGTCAATTAATTAGATATAGTCTCAATGATTGTAAGGGTAAAGTTGATTAACTAATAGGAGTAAAATTGCGCCTACCAATATTTGAGATAAACTACTAATCGAATAATTTCTAATGATAGAGTTAATGGTTCTATCACTTATTCCAAAAGTTAATAAAAATACAACTAACCACCAGCATTGAAGCTTACTCATACAAACCTACTTTATTAGGAAAGATTATTTCTAATTGATTATATAAATTTTTTGCTACTTCTTCTATTGCTACTGTTCTAGAAAGTTCAAAATTCCAATCTTGTAGATGTTTGCTATTCTCTGCTAAAAAAGTGCCTTCTACTTCCCAACTATATTCCCACAAAAATTTTGCTAAGAGATTAAGCTCCTCTTTAGTAAGTCTTAGCTTCCCTCCTATAGATACTTGGATATAATATTCTTCAAGTTGAATATCGTCATGAATCTTAATTAATATTTTGTTGTACTTATCCATAAGATTATTCATCTTTAGTATCCACTAAATAAAGACCAATCGCATCAATAGTATCTAACTCTTTTTTAGGAATTTTAGATACATCCATTTTTTTAGCTACCCAAAACCTAACCTCATCTTTACTAGCATTTCCTTTTCCGGTTAACCTAAGTTTCATAGTCTTGGGGGAAATAGTTCGATAAATAGAATTAGTTAGGTAACATTCAAGCTCTACTATACCAACTACCTTAGATAGATTAGAACCATTAAGTCCAGCTAATACGGGTAATTCAACTAAACAATCTTCTATCTTATGTTCAGAAAACAGATTAGATAGAAAAACCTTAATAGAATTTAATCTTTCACCATTACTTTCTTTAGGAGTAGTAGTGAATGTTCCGTATTTGATTAGTTCGTTATTACTGGATATTGCCCAACCTAATCGAGTAAATCCTATATCGAGGTAAATATTTGAGATATCAGTCATGCTACAACCTTTTTTCTTATCATAGCATGACTTAAAAATCTACTAGCTATCACTTAAATGAAACAGACTGTAAACCTGTTATTGTCGTTAAGGTTTACTATTAGAAATGGAACTCTCTTTCAAACTTTTCTCCTGTCTTTAAGTTCATTACTCTTTTAATTTTTGGTTTAGTTTTTTGTTTGCTAATAAGGGTAACTTCCATTGTTTCCCTATAAACACATTTAGGTACTTCCTCAAAAAAGAGTCTGTTTTTACCTCTACCTAGATATTCATTAGACTTTATGGTATAAGTTCCTTTGCATCCTGGAAAAACTACTACATCCCCTGTTTCTAAATTTCTTACTAATTTAGTCTCAGGAAATTCTTCAACCTTAGACTCTACTGAACTCATCTTCCTCTCAAAATATAGCTTTTTTACATCATTGAGACTAATATCGAAAACCCCATAGAACAGAGCATGAGCCTCAACTAACTGCTGTCTTAGTTCAAGCGGACTCCAATCATTCTTCTCTTCTTTTCCTGCTAAGTCATCAAGATAAACACAAAGTTGGTCTAACATATTATCCTCTTTTTTACTACCTAAATATGTGAATTGCTCTGTATCACCATAAAGCCTAGAAGCATTCATACCTTCATAATAAATTTCAGTTGCTGCATCTGCATACATCTTCACGCTCCTTACTGTACAAACACTTTTACTATATGGAGGATTTACTACATCTCCTACTTTCAATTCACTAGCTCTTATAGTCATTGTGATTTCTCCTAAGTAAATTGGTAATAGTTTAACGTCATTACGGACAAAGAACTTACTTTTTGCTATCGTAATGTTGATTCATTACTTTACAACTAAGATTATTACTATCTAACGTTCTTACTATTATACCTTCCACTGCCCAGTTATCATTTATCTCATAATCATTAAAAATACCTTCAGCAATTTCTACTAAATGATTGTAGTCTTTAGGGAAAATTTGAGTATAAGTGACGTACTCTAGTTCTAATTCTTTACAGATGGATTCTACTTCTTTAGGTAGTAGTTTAGTAGCATAGCCACCACTTAAATCTAAATCATCTATTCCAAATATTGATAATCCTGATTTTAGTTTAGAGTGTGGATTTTGTTTATTACCAGAACCTTTAGTTACTTCCGACCCATATATCTCACCTCTAAAAGCTAACTGTCTGTTATACCTTAAGGCTTTTTCGTATAGCCCTGTAGAATGTGCAAGTTTGACCCATCTATCTTCATTACTTGGATTATCTGCATCTTTCTTTTCTAATACTCTACTGCACACACCTACTGTTAGCCCACTTTCTTTCTCTTTAACATACAGAGAAAAACTAGAACCATCTATCTTTAAGGAATAACCAATAGACTCCCCCGATTCAATAAGCCTATTAATATAAGATTTGAGATTTGCGCTGTTTTCTTCGTCAGTTTTATATAGAAATCCTGGTAGATTACCTTTAGTATTACCAGTACCAAATTTTTCAGGTTCTTCATACTTAGTAATATTTAAAAACTCAGCTAAGTCATTCACATCTTCAGGAATATCTACTTCATTTTCAGGTAAAAGAATACCATTTGAATAAATAACGTCGCTACTATTCTCCTTAGTAAAGTTAAATTTAATAGCTCTAATCCTATTATTTCTGCCTAGTTTAGATTTTTTAGGATCACCATTAGGAGTTATAAAGCTACTAAATAGTTTCGTATCAGGAACACAGTAGTCAGGTTGAATATATAGCGCTTTATCTCCAATCTGATATAAATCTTTTTGAGACACTACATTGAACCCACATTCCTCCCCATTAAGGAATGAGAAATTAATTAGTTCTATATTTGTAGCTTCTTCTCCCGTTCCTTTCTTAATTAGTGGGTATTTAACAGTGATAGTTACAATTTCTACTGGATTAATCATTTTTTGTACTCAGTTCTTAATCTAAAAAACTCTTCTAACTCCTCAATATAATTCACTACACTAAACAAGAATAATGAATTAAGAGCCTCATCTTCTCCATGTCTGTCTTCTGATAACTTCCATGCTAAACATATAGTAGCTAATGAAACATCTCGGTATAATAGATCATCATAAAATCTAACTTTGAGTTTATCAATTAGTCCTGCTTTCTTCTCTAGTGGAGTAGGTTCTTCTAAATCAACTTCATAAGCACCCGACTCGATTAAGTCTTTTACTGTCAACATAATAGTAAATTAAGAATTGAATAGTTTATTTCAAGGTAACTCTGAAGAAATTACTTTAGCATTGTCTTTGTTGGTGGTGGCTTCTAAAAGCTTAAAAACCTTACCAGTAAAGAGTTGTAGATTTTTAAGTAGCTCTCTATTGGTAGGCTCGTTAACTCGGAGTAATTAAACTACCCCCCCACGTAAATCTGATGGTAATTTTTTTTCTATTATTGGCATCCTATAAACGAGTAAAACTCTTACCTACAGAAGGTTCTAGACTTTTAAATATACTTTTATTGGCAGGGCTTCAAGTCGTTTTAATCTTCTTCTTCAAAAACATTGTCTACTGACTCGCTTAGCTTTAAAAGTTCATCTACCTCTTCTTCTTCTTCTTCTTCTGAGTAATCATTTGACTCCACTACTCTTTCCTCAATAAAACTATTGCCTACTATAATAGGAAATTCAATAATATTTATAGTTAGAGTCTTATTACAAGAGATAACTGAGTAATTAAAATCTCCGTAGTCATCGTAATACCCATAAGTAGCGTGAAGAATCCTATAAAAAGAGTCTTGAGAGTTATATTTAATTGATATAGGTATATTGAAAGGTTCAGTATCCTCAGCACTGTTTACATCTATTTTCTCTACAAACTCTAATATAGTTTTATCTAGTTCTTGTAAATCTCTTAAGGGTAATTCTAAGATATACTTCTTAGCTACTGGTTTCTCTTTCTTTTGTCTTTTCTTAGGGGTGGGTTTTTCAGTTTCTTCTATATCAATATTCTTGATAGGTTTAGAGATAGTATCTTCAAAAATTATATGAAGTTTATCTATAAATATGTTAAGTTCAATAGGAGCTTTTTTAGCACTTAATACTCTCAGGAAATCTATAGTAGCTAATGGTAATTCTTTTGTTACCTCTATAGGTTGAAATTTACACCTAAGAGTAATAGAAATAAGTGCTGAATCTAGCAAGTAATATAGCTCACACTCACTATTTTTTACTTCAATCGCACAAGCCTTAAGAGATTTATTAATACCTAAATCATCTAGTCGGAAGAATTCTTTATAATCTCTAGGGTCTAAGAGTTCAACAATGCTGTTATCAGGAGTCTCATTACCTAATAGATAGTCTGTAACTTGACCTACTTCTAATTCTTCAATCTTCTTAGTTATGGATTCCAGTACAGTAGCCATATTAGCAGATTATAAATTTACTGACGTGTTCAAAATTAATATCAACTTTACTTAGAACTAATTTTTGATATTTAACAGGAAGTTCTGAATAATCTCTAGTCCTAATAATCGCACTAAGAAGATTAAAAGGAAAAAATAAGTGCTTTGTAGGTTGCTGAGTAGCTTTAAATTTTTCATCTTCAAAATAGAGTTTAATATAACTTTCAAACGTAACTTTCCATTCTAGTTCTATTCCCTCTTTCATAATATATTGCCAAATCATCTTATCAATTTGAACAAACACGAACCTAGTAAGAATATCTTCAGGTAAAAAGTCAGCAGTTAAATTTATGCAAGTACCTGTTTTAGCGAATACTCTTTGATTAGGAGTTAAAAATTGCCAGAGCTGTCTATCTTGTTTAGTTTTTAGTTTTAGACTCATTTTTTCCGATAATTAGTGACCAACCTTTGTGACTTTTTTGCTTACCTATAACTAAAGTAGAAACCCCAGCAGCAGCTAAATTAAACTTAGTTACAAATTCACATTGTAAGAGAGTATGTGTTCCATGTTCTTTATGGGTAAGCGTCACACTATTACCTCTATTATTTATGTTAAGTACATTGCTACATTTATTTTCTGCTAGTACCCAATCTCCAACTCTGTTTCGTTTTTTACTAACTAAATCACATACACGATCTAGTTCTGGATATTTTATTCTCAGTTCTAATCTGGTTCCAGTAACTACTCCGTATTTAGGGTTATACAAGTTAACAATTTCAGGGTTATATGTTAGATTATTTTCCCCATCTATTCCACCTCCTTTGGCTGTATTATACCCTTTAGCAGTATTACAAGTGTCTAAATCAGCGATAAAAAATCTTTCATATTCGTATACCTTTTCATGTTCAACTTTTGCTAAAATATACCATTGCCAACTCTCAGGAGGATAAAATTTAAGTGCATTAGCAAAATGATGGGAGTATTTTACAGTATTTTTGAAATGATCTTTTTTTCTAATTGCTAAAGTTCTAGTCGTAAATCCAATATATTTCTTGCCACTAATACTATTTTCAGCACAGTAGATAGTAGCTAAAGGTTTTCTAGTATCAGTAGCAAGAGAAGACATAAGACTTAACTCCTTAGATAAATTTAATTAACTGATTAACTAGAGATTCATTCTCTCTATCGTATCTTTGAGATTGATTATTGATTACTATTCCGTCACTATTTGGTTTGAGGTAGGACTCATAATTAGATTCAGAATCTGCTTTACTATTATTTATTAAATCACTTTGAACGTACAGAGACTTATAGTTGACTGTATAATCTTTAAAACATCTACCTAATTTTTTAAAATATAAGGACTCATACGGGTAGCGACAATCTGACACCACTATTTTAGTATTTTTAGGTAGGTTAAAAAGAATCTGATTATAAACATATTTACAGTGAATATAAATATCTACTTCTTTCATCTTTTCTCCCAACTCAATTAGGTAAGGTCTAGCGACTTCTTTTCTTTCCCTCTCCTCTAATTGCTTTAAAGTAATACCATGAATAAGACAGTAGTTTAACTTAATCAATCCTGCTAATTTCAAGTGAAGATATCCAAATCGTTCTTCTAGAATCTTAGCAATATGGTCTTTCCCAGACCCAATAAAGCCTGACAATGCTAGAATTTTTATTTCTTTCATCTTTTCTCTTTTTTATTAACTACTAAAAAGGGAGATAAGAACTACCTCCCAATATTTCTAATACAATTCTTTCTCTAGTTCTAACTGTTCTTTAGCCGTAGTACAATTAGATAGCCACTCTTCATTTTGTCTTCTCAATTCCTCTAAATTTAAATTCTTTGGGAATCCATAAAGGAAATATTGAGTCTCTGAAATAACTTGTTTACCTACATCTTCTAACTTCCAAGAATGTGTATTAGAGTAAGGGGAATGCAGTAGATGACAATGACTTGCCACAGAATAATAGCGACAACCAAAGCAACTTTCAGTTAGTTTTGTAGCAAATGGGCATTGAATAGACTCACAGATATTAATCATTTTTTCTCCTTAGTTAATTGAGTTAGTAGTTAGTTACTTCCTACTAATTAAACTATTAGCTCTTACTTAGAACTGGAACCAGGATATGAGCGGAACAAAGCGGAACATAAGATAACTAGCCAACAGGCTTGCCAAAAGTCAATTACAGTAAGTCCAAAAATCACAGGAATCACTGCATTCCAGGCTACCATCACAATCAAACCTGATAGAAAAGATAGAAGAATTAAACCAATGACAAGTTCGAGAAATGTCCAAGTTGTTGAATTCATGTGTTTTTTCTTGTAATTTTTCTAGTTTTATGACATCTCGGTCAAAAATCTATTTCTTTGAAGTCTTACAACGTAGAATTTTCCGAAGCCATTTAATAGGAATAGCTACAAAAACGTACAGAAACTCTCGTCTACTCATTTTCTTCTATCTCACAACTATAAGGATAAAATTCAATTGATTCAGTAATATTATTATCTGAAACTTCTAAAGTATTAATCCAAGGAAGATTACTTTTAATACCTCTATTTTTCTGATAAATAATAGCCTTAGTAACTTCTTTAGGATTAGGTACTTGATCTAAAAAACTAAGAGAAAGAATATAACTCCAAAAAATAAAGAAATTATGATCCAAAACTAAGTTATAAGTGTTCTCCCAAGCTATTCCTCCTGACTCAATTGAATTATTAGAAATCAAGTCTAGTGGAAATACTCTTTTTTTACTTCCTACTATAAATTCAATTTTCATTTTCATCTAAAACACTTGAAATATAACACTGCTATCTGTAAAGCCTACTATGGAAGTTCTATCTTCTAAATAGTCTTGTAATATCTCTTTTAGCTCCTTCTCTTCAATATCCTCCCAATTAATTACCTCATCATTATAAACAAAATCATTAATATCTAAACTATATTCCTCAATAAACTCGTCAAAAATTAGTTCATTGAAATCACAACAAAAGCCAATAACATCTAGCTCTATTTCTTCCCCTATATCTTCTTCCAAATATTCTAAATAATCAAAAAGTAATCGTAAACCAGAAGGACTAAAATTATCTTCTCGATTGTAATCTTTAAATTCTTTAATAAAATCATCTACATCAACTGTCTTTTTCATAAATTCTCCTTACCATCTAAGAGCTAAAGAATAAAGTCTAAAGAGATTATTCAAAAGTTATCTTACACCCGGGTAAGCTCCCTCTTAAAGAATTTATTTGAGCTAAGTCTAAAGGATTACCAAACAAATTGAGTTCAACTAACCCCGTAAGAGATTTTAAACTATTTATATCTTTTATCTGATTACTTTTTAGTCCTAAGAGCTTAAGGTTTCTCATATTAGTTAGAGGAGAAATATCAGTAATTTGATTGAAACCTAAGAATAATTCTCTTAGTCCTACGAGTTCTTCAATTCCGTCAAGAAACCTAATATTGTTTCCAATTAGGTTTAGATGTACTAGACTTTCCATATTACAAATAGGAGTAATATCAGTAATTCGGTTATTAAATAAGACCAAATACTCAGGTCTTAGAGATTTAATAGGCTCTAAGGATAAAATATCTGATTCATTAAGAGTTACTTGTTTTTGATTTTTCCAGTACCAGGCTGTATCCTCTAAGAAGAATGCCCCGGATTTCTTTTTTAGAACATCAATAGTAAATCTATCTTCTGGAGATAAATTGTCATAATTCTTCAAATAGTCGAGTAATGTGTTCATTATTTTAATATAAATTTACTGGAAACTGTTTTTTTTGATTCTACTATTCAATCACTGTTTTACCTCATATTTATACCCGAGACTCAAGTATTTCTGAGCAGTGGCAAATCCTGATTGAGACGACATCTTAACATCTGGAACATAAAATCGAGATTGTTTATAGTTTATCCATTTATCTTTCTCAAACACTTCAAGGGATAGGGGAGAGTCCTCAGATACTCTTGTCCATCTTAATAGTTTATTCATCGTTTAATTGTCCTATTATAGTAATCAGATTAATAATAAGGAGTATATCTTAGTCTTAATTATCTCCTAAAATATTCACAGCATCAACTATTGATAGTAAAGTGACCTTAATCTTCTTACTTATCATTTTATTGAAAAGAGTAGAGATTCTTAAAGCTTCTCTTTCACTATCAACTCCATAGATGGAAATAATAGTATCTAAATCTATCTCATCGGTGTTCTGTAACGAGTAAGAGATAGGTCTAGCTACTAAGACATTTTCCTCTTCTTGAACGATTCTTACAGCATAGAACCTTTTTAATATAGGGGCAGTATCTTCTTTTACCCAAGTCTTAAGTAGCACTACTCCTCCAATTAGACTCATAAGGTTTATCCGGTTCCTGTCCTAATTCTTTGCAAAATTCTAGATAATCGTCGATTGAATTTTGAAATTCTTGCTGAGCTTCTTCAATGGTTTTTGCTTTAAAGGTCACTACGTCATTAATGTCAAGCACTAGACCAAACAGAATACCAGCTTCTAAATCAACTTCAATGCTTGCACTGTAACCTTTGTAAGTCATCATGCCTGTAATATTATCCCTTTTTGAATAAGTTAAACTAAGGTAATTTCTGCTAACTCAATCATTCTCTACTTTCCATAATAAATAAGCAGTTATTAGTAAAGGGATTACCACTGCTCCCATACAAATCAATACTTCTGTGTTTGACAGGAGAACCTCGCTAACAGGAATTTTCTTCGTTGAGTAATCGGAATAATAAAGATACGTTTGAACAAGTAATTTATTCGTAATCATAATCATCCCAAGCATTAGGGTTATATACTAATCTATCCCACTCAACATTTTTCAAAAATTCTGTAACTGCTAAATTCTTTAAGAAATCAGTAGCGTTTATTTCAACTACATTTCTAACCAATAACTTAGATTCTACTCCCTCTTGTATTTTCTCAACATCTTCTCTTAAAAGACTTGACATTTCTGTATCATTCAACCAATCTTTTACTACTTTAGTTTCCCAGTTCATAATATCCTCTCAGTTGGTTCTACTTACTTATTTAAGACACTCTACAGCTAAAAACGATGGATTGTACGTCCAGAGATGCAAAGTGCCTTAAAACTCAAAATATGATGGCTAATCAGATATCCCCATAATCCCAAGGTCTAGGTGGAAACTTAGAGTAGAAATCTTGGTATCCTTCTTCTGAATCTGCAAAAACTTCATGTTCAAAATCACCTCTGACTTTACCTAACTTAGGATGTTCAGCTTTAAATTCATTTACCCAACGGAAATAATCTTCATGAACCCGGGCTGAAATAGTCCAACCATTCTCATGAGTCTTAGAGTATTCTCCTATCTTCCTACAACCTGCATCCCAATAACCTACATCCTCAGAACTTAAAGTTAAAGCTCCTCCCTTAGAGTCAAAATCGATTCCAAATTTCTTAGTAATCATTGTTTTGTTCTCTTTTTTTTCATTGTCTTCCATTATTTCTACCCATTCAGTCATATTAGTGATAATAGCTTTTTCTACATCACTAAACTTTGAGATTCTGTCGTAAAGCTCTTTGGGGATATCTATTTCTTCTAGAACGTACTCCCAGTCAGTCATTGTTTTTTCCTCCTAAGAAATAAGTGGACTTAACTATCTCCCTTCTCCTCTTTCTGGTGGTTTTTCTTCTTTTTCTTCTTTATTCTTTTTCTTAGGAAGAATTACCGAAGATTTATAAGTTACCTCTTGTGAGGCATATTTAATAGAAGGAGAAGGAGAAGTAGTGATAATTTGTAGCATGATAGGAAAATAAAGCATGGAAAACTCCTTATTGGTGATTATTGGAAGTAGTTAGTAACTCCCTACTAGAAACATTTTATTTCTCAGTGTCTAGATTTTTCTTGCAAAAACTACTAAATTACACTTTTATTTGTTGATATAAGAATTATTTCGGTATTTTTACCGATATTCTATCTAACATTAACAATTAATAATTTTAAGCATTGCAACTTTTTTACCTTGCACTCTTTTATCATGTTCTTTGATAGTGTACCATTGAGACAAATCAGTCGCCTTAGCAATTTTGTTAATGCCTAAAATAGTATAAATGTTCTGTAGTTCTTTTTTAATAAGTGTTCTATCCACTAATTGACCTACTTTCAAGTCAAGAATACTGACAATCTTACTTTCCATACTAAGAGTAATTTTCAAGTTAAGTAATACAGCAGTGAAATTACTTGCTCTGTAATTTAAAGCTTTCATTTTCTCAACTCCTAATTTTTTATAAGCTTCTTCTATTAAAGGAAAACTAATCTCAATTTCTTTAATTACTTCTTGATTATTATCTTCTTTAGCTTGGATATATTCTAAACATAGCTTCTTAAAACTAGGTTTTTTAGCCAATCTCAGCCTATTTAAAGTAGAAGATGAAGTTATATTAGCCTCTACTTCTTCCAGACAATATTTAGTAGGTAAGTTACTAACAATTAAAGATAATGTATCGGGATAAACTTTATCAATATTATACTTAGGTTTTAGGACGCTAATTAAGTATGTTTCAAGTAACTCACAATCTACTAAAGAGTTACAAAAGTAGTATTCTATTTTACTAATTTCTGTTTTCCAAGATTCTGTAATACTATTCTTTTTAAGTTCAAAATTTAAATGTCGTTGCAACCTATTAATTAGATTAGAACTTTTTCCTATATAGGCTAGTTGAGTTCCAACATAGAATAGATAAACTCCTTTTTTGTTCTTAACTGGTCTGAGGTTAAAATATTTCATAAGTGAAAACAACGACTTAAGTTATTAATATCATTGTACACTATTTTTAATCTTAAGTATACTGTTTTATTAAATAACTCACTTTATATATAAAAAATACAGACATACCTGCAACAAAAAGTCCTAAATTATTCTATTACTCAAGATAGAAATACAATAAAAAGTTCAAGTAAAGAGGCTACCAAAATCAAGTAACCTCTTATCTTTATCTACTATCCTAAGTCTCCACTAGGAAAACGTACAGGACAACCTTCTATTTCTCTCCAATATATATGATCCTCATAGCTTCCTTTTTCTTTTTCCTCAGAGATGTTACTCATTCTTTTTCTGTAATTTTCGATCGCATCAATTAACTCTTTCTCCGCCTCAATAGCTATCCCCAAAGCAGCTAAATTTAAGTCACAAATACCAAATTCTCCTAGTTTGTACCAAGTAAATTTTTCAGAGAGAGGAGTAGTGTTTAAGTACCAAGAGTCTAATCTAGCTTCTACTTCATCATTTTGAAAGATAAGAGTAACGTCACCAAAATACTCTGCACCAACTCGTAACCCTTTAAATTCTCCTACATTAGGTAAAGTTCTTAGTTGAGTAGTGAATCGAAAAGTATTTAAAGCATCTACGTTAGCTTCCCAAACAGAGTAGTAGTCAGTTGATTGGATATTATTGATGGTAATAGGCATGATTTTCTCCTTTTATTAGAGCTGAGGAAAGTTAAATCCCCTACAGAATAGAAAAAACTATAGGGGATAGATGGCAATGATGTGTTCCTTTAGAGGACTGTTAATCCTTCTCTGGAAAGCCGGACACAACTATTTCTGTACTCCTGCAAATTAACTGCTGGGAGAGGAAAGAAACCATCATCACCTTTTTTCATCGCTACCACCAACGGAAACCGCCCAGTCAAACCGTGTATAACAGTTACTACCAATACTGATAGCGGAGCTAACCCCGGCGACACTATAGTTACATCTTCGCTTCCATCTCCCACTATAGGGGACAAATAGACTATGAGATTTGCCAGAAGATCCGGATCTTCCAATCTAACATGGAATTGGTGATTGACGTAACCCTCAGCTTCCAATACTGCATTAGGATGAGAAAAATTGATCTTGATCATGAGTTTATAGAATCCCTATTGGTAAAGATTTATAGGGGAAAAGCCTAAGAGGGAGTCGAACCCTCATCAGAGCAACCTGCTAGGCATTAACCTTTAGAGCCCGTGGGCAAACTCTAAATATTGCTTTTCGATATCGCAAATATTCCCATTGACTACTTCTTTAACAAGGTCAACATTAACCTCCTCCCACGTCAAATCTTTCGACAATTGTACAACGACTGGACGAGGGTTAGACATTATCTCCTGCCCTACTTCTGTTAGCGCTACAAAAGTGTTTTCGACAATAGCAAAGTGATAATCTACAATCTGCGAAGAAAGCTGTATATACTCCATTTCAGCACCTGAGATGTTCCCTTTGGCACACTCTAATTCGAGATCAACTTCAACTTCTGAGGAAATAAAGTCTTTTGAAAGTTTTAAGACGATTGGGCGAGGGGATTTCATAACTTCGACACCAAACCGAGAGTTTGCTACTAAGTCGTTGTCTAAGATTTTAAAGTGACGCATTTTCTTTATCTTTCTAGTGTTAGATTACTACTGATTGCAGTAAAAACTAGAATGCTCTAACTAAGACTTTCACTTAGTTGTAAGATATAAGAACCTATAGAGCGATTAGAATTAGGCGTTAAGTGTGATTAATACCAGAGATTGTAATAGAACGACGCGTCTATACCAGCCTTCTCTGGATCGAAGTCAATATCTTGCCACTCCAACGCAGCGATACTAGGATGAACGAGCCACCAAACCCCATCAATTATCTCTCCGTAGCTACAGGTGCTTTCGACATAAAATTCTTTCCAATCTTCTTGTTCGATTAAGTTCTTGGCGAAGGATATCTTCTCGGAACTTTCTTCCGATCTCAGTAAATGTAATGCTTGCTCGGTAGCAATCAATTCTCGTTCTTTACTAAATACAAAATCCATTATTTTCTCCTGCGTTTTTTTACTAGCATCGTCAGTGATAAAGTAGTAATCTTTACCAGACACCTCCTTTAGGTGTTTCAGCAATTATTAGTACAGCGATCTACAAGCCCTTTTAATGTTCTCGCTGATAGTGAGCAATGTAGTCAAATTTAGAGGTTGTAAAGCTGGTGAGATTGTTTATCCTAGCACGTTAGAGTCGATTATTAACTCACGGGTTATCAATTTGAATTGTCGCCGTCCAGTACGGGAGGCATCACGCTTTACCCAACACATTGTACGCGATTTTTTGGTTGATATTTTAGCGTCTGAGATGCTGTAGTTACGTCCGTTTAATAATTTGTGATAGTTCCCCTTCATCATAGTTAGTCTCCTTTGAAGTAGATAATCCCTTAACTGAGTTGTTAAGAGGAAGAGTCTAGCCAAGAATCGAACTTGGTTGTTAAATTACCATTAACTCTAGACTTATGAGATAGATTAAGTAGTCATGTTTGTGCTAATTTTGCCTAACTTAAATTTTACATGAAGATAGAATCCATCATCAAAATGTCCAATGCAGAAAATATTAGACCCAAAATACATAGTGGTTTGTACTTCAGAATCGCAGTAAACTCCTAGTCTTAATTTGTCAACGCAAAAATGGAAAGAACCGTCATTTTTTACAGTGAGTTTCATTGTGACTCCTAAGTGGTAGATAACTAGGTTAGTTACTTCCCTAGTATTTCTTATCTCAACTAATTGATGCGGGGATAACCTCTTTTCATGTATTAGATAATGGTTTATACCTTAATTCAAACCTTTGGACAGCCTCAAATAAAGGGATGTTAAACCTGCTATCACTATTCCATCCTGCTACAACCTGATTATTTCTGATATAGATATTAAACGATTGAAATGTATCAGGAAGCGAACCAAAATTTAAGCAAAGAGGGAGAATTTCTAATGCTTTTTTAGTAGGTTTTGTCAGACTCCCAGTATCTATCAAGCTTTTAATCAGTTTAATTCTTTCGATAGAGAAAACTTGAAATCCAGTGTCAATCAGAGCAGGAAATAATTGCGCGTGAAGTCCAGTGAGTTTTTGAGTAGACATGATAATTCTCCTTAGTGGTAAATGAACAGAATAGTTTAACGTCATTGCGGACTAAATATTCTCGAAGCAAGGCTCTACGAGCTAAATCTCTCTTATCTCAACTAATTGATATGGAGATAAGCCTTCCTCAGTTAGCCAGTCTCCGTTCAACTGTTTCTCTGCACAATCTAACGCAGAAGAGAGCGAGTCGAACTCCTCATCTTCCACATAATATTTCTGCACTCCCACAAAGGAATGTTCTAAATAGACTACATATTCTCCGGCTCTCCTTAGACTTAAATTTGCATTTAAGACCAACTCAAAAATCTTGTCTAAGTCGTCATCTTCCCAAAACTCTTGGTTAGTTGTTAACTGAAAATCAAACCAGTTACTGTTATCTTTAACTTCCACTTTGACGATATGTGGGGAGTTAAGCAAGTCTATTTCTAAACAAGCCACTATTTCTGGAATTATTTCTGAGTAGTTTAACACGTACAGAAGAAGTCATAGTGAATAAGAATTTATGACTAAACACTCTCTAGGGATTGCACCTAGTAACTGAGAAGAAATTATCCTCTAGCAGTTAGCTGATTTTAGAGTGTGAATAAATACTCACTAAGACTTGCACTTAGTTGATAGCTTAGAACTAAGAGGTAAATTATTAGCTTTTTTTTGCTTTTGCTACTTTTTCATCTAGAGAATCTAAGAAACGTTCTTTTTCTTCATCTGTCATGAGATAATATAAAGTGTCTCGAATTACTTTGTTTTCTTCATTTCTTATTTTTTGTCTTTCTAAGCCTTCAACAATTCTTACTTCCTTGATTCTTTGATTAACTAGATTCTTTATTTCTTCCTCCTCATTGCAAATTGACCTCATAGTATTAGGCATATTTTCATAAGAAACTAGACTATAAGATGCCATTTTCACTGCTAATGAACTATCTACTTCCCTCATCACTAATGTAAAAGCACTCACCAGTTCTGAATCAGTAGCCACAGAGATGTAGTTGTAAGACATTTGAGTTTTCCTTTCACTAAGTAAGTAATTAGCCAGTTTTAAGACATAGCTAAGTCATAAGAGTTAATCAATAACTTCGATAAACTCTACATTAAATTTTGTCATATTCTCAAGAAACTTCTCTTGTAAATAAGGAAGTCTTGCCTCTAACCAGATTTTAAGCTCATCAACCTCTAATTTAAGAATAGTTTCTAATGAGTCCACATCAAAACTTAAGTCTAGTAAAGTATTGCTACAGAAGTATGACCTGTATTCTTCTTTTTCCGTATCACTGTGTTGCTTAGGTTCTGAGTTCTTAAAAACTCGATACTCATTCCGATAGCACTCATAGAAATGCATAGTATTAGCTATGTAGTGCATAGGAGTTCCATCTTGACCGCATCCATGAAAAGGTATCAATGCTTTGAGTTCAGGTTTTCTTTCAACTATTAAGTCATGAATACATCCACAAGAGTCTTCTACCCATCTCTCTTTATCGTTTTCTCTTCGATAAGTTTCCCCAGTAATATAAAAATATGGGTTAGAGTTCCCATAGATATAGTGCATCCCAAATTCAGCTGTTCCTTTATACTGAAAATAATCATCATCTTCCCAAGTACCTAAGTCTATTAGCTGTTTAGTTTCAATACTCTTTGTTCTTTTTGTAGTGACCATGATAATTCTCCTTAAAATACCTATAAGAGCTAGGGTAAAAACTAACTTAGGAGTTGCACCTAAGCTTTCCAGACATATAGCCTAAAAAGAATCTCATTTAGCTGAAGTAACTAAGCTAGTTTTACTAATCTATATAGGAAACTGGCAGCCTCATGAGTAATAACTTTTTCAAAAATTGAGTCATCTTCTAATTTTTCTAACGGGGATAAGCTATTTTCTACTAAGACATCAATTGATTCAAGAATTTTATTAATATAAGCATCTTTAACTAGATTTACTACTATCTCGATAGAAGATTCTGAGTTTAGTAACCGCAATAAATCCTCAAACTCATCCTCAAAATCTTGATTTGAGAGACTAGAACAAAGCAGAGATAAAGTGATTTGGCGAATATAAGTCATAATAATTTTCTCTTTTTTAACGATAAACGTATCTTCTGCTATCTTCTTCTTGAATGAAACCTAACCTCTCATACAAAGACTTTCTCTTATGTCCGAAACCGTCTGCATTATAGACATAAAAAAATCCCCTACTCCTAATTAAAGGAATAGAGGATAGGAAGATTATGAAAGGTGAGAGAGAGTTATGTGCTAGGTTCCTCTGTATCTGTGCTAGTGATATCGACTATCGGAGCATCGACTGCACTCTTACTCTCAGTTGTAGACTCTTCTGAAATATTTTGGTCTACTGTCTCGGATTCTATTGGTTTCTCCGTTACAGTTTCCGATGGTGGGAGAGCAGGTAAACCCTGATAATGACGGGATAAATGCCCCAAATCAGTTTTAACTGCTAAATCAAGCTTATACTGATAGGTTTCTATCACTTCTTCGGTGCTTACTTCTAAGTTAGGAGAAGCATCACCAGTTCCTTTCTCACCTGAGATAAGGTTTGTGCGGGTTTCCAGATATGATATGTAGAAGAGGATCATCTTCACTAATCCCACTGTATAGCCGTTTGTTGCAGCGCTAGATGTTAAATGTGTATAGAAAGCATCCCCGAATACCCATTGGGCAAACAAGTCTTCTAATGAGGTAGACTCAAACTCATCATAATTTGAGTTGATAGGAAGATGGATGCGATCCACCTTATCTATATATGATGGCTCAAACGATAGCTTAACAGTAGCATTAGAGTTAACCTCAAACGTTGCTACGGTTCTTGGGATTTGATCGACCGCACTCTGATAACTGAATTTTAACAACTTTGATGTTTTGCTGGCAGTCAAAGAAATCTGTAAATATTCAGTCTTGCTATCTTTTTTTGGCTTGAAGACCTTGAAGACCTTTCCTGTTTTTTTATCTTCTTTCTTTACCATAGTCGCTGGTAGAATCGATAAACGAACGTATTCGATAGATTGAATAGATGCGATTTTTTGGTAAGACATAATTAGTATCCTTTGTTGATGGTTGACGGTTTACAATCCTGATATTACTTAGTAGTTAGGTAGATCGTTAGATCCGTTACTAAGCTATTAGGAATGGCTAGGATAATTTACCAGAATACCCCAGCCTATGAATTAGCAGTGATTCAAAGCGTATTCTAACGCCTCTAGATGGTTAGTTAGGTTTTGGCTTATTGACTCTCTCCAGCTAGGTATGACTGTATCAAGTTTATGCTCTAGAGTGTCAATTGATAGCTGTAACAAACTCTCTATTCCCACGTTAGGCTGATAACTTTGGAAGATATCTATTAGCTGAATCTTGACTCGATAGTTCCAAGTCTGAGCTGAAGTATCTAATAAACTCCACGGTGTTAGAAGTACACCATCTGAAGTTCTAAAACCTATCTTGAGATTAGATAAAATATGTAGCTCATCAATGAATGCCCCCCAAACTATTTGCGAGTGATGTCCTCTAGTTTTGTAGTGAATACTAGCCAGTAGATCCCCAGGGTTTTTACAACTGAGAACTACTCCAGCTAACTCTAACTCTGCCTCTGATTTTGCCCATACTTTCCAGTTTTTGATCATTGCATCGAATAAAATCTGATTATCGTGTTGATCGTAAACCTCAAGAGTTAAGAGATTGACCAATTTTCCTATATTTACCTCCGAGTTTGAAGTATAAGGAATTGTGAACTTTTTAAACTCTTTTAGAACTTGTGGCAACCCTTTTGAGTTACCCGTGAACCCTAATAGATCCTTAGTAGACACTGTTTGAGTCGTTTTGTTTTCTCTCTCTCTTGAGAATAGTCGAACATTATTGTTGATAAACTTTTGACAAATAGCGTTTAGATCGCTTTGTGTTTTTTGAAGTAGATCAAAGTCTTTTCTCTCATTAGTACACTTAAGGAATGACTGCAAGTTATCCAGAGAAAAACCTAGAGATGATGAGACTTTGACTGGTATCTTACCTTGCCGTTCCTTATCTCCTATAGGTTTAGTGATTGAGATTAATTGGCGTGTTTGAATATCTCCGTTGAGATATATTTCAACTACTAGCCGTTTGTCAGTCCTAACAATCATCTCTGACTCGGAGTTAGTAAATGATTTGTCTACTTTCTCACCTTCCTTTAACCTCTTTTTGTAGAATGGGTATACAGACATTAGATGCGCTTTAATCTCATCATTAGTAGGATAATCTTCCTTAAAGTGCTTTGAGAGTATTTGTGGGATACGTCTCAACCAATTTATCACTAAAGGAATACTAGATCGCCGAGTAACTCTCTCATCCCCTAAGACTGTCATCGAATAGGTGGGCTTCTCAGTTTCTACTGTCTCAACTATCTTGATGTTGCCGAGTACATGGTATCGGTAGTAATTATCAGAGTAGCTAGATTCATGCTTTATGTAGTTCTCATTAAGCACAGATCGTATTGATTGTGTTGCTCCTAGAACATCTGTTTTATCAGGTTTTATTCCTGATTTGATGTTAGACGTTAGTTGGTCTAATTGAGAGATGATTAGATTGACATTAGTATTAGTGTTTTTTAACTGCACTAATTCAGTTATCTGCTTAGCTATATGCTCTAACAAATCCCTAGATGGGAGTTTATCAGAAAGATAAATGGTTAAGTCTAATGGATTAGTCCTTATTGGCAGTGCGATTAGTTGCCATTGTTGATTAGACTTCTGTACTGTTAAGATACATGGGACGTTTCCTAAGATTGTTCTTAACTGCAATTCGTGATTGTTAGTCCGGGAACCATCGATCTTGACTGGTTTAGGTTCTACTCTCTCTGTGATTGTGGCAGGTTTGGGGGGTGATGCGGGTAAATTAGGATGATCAAAACCTTTAAACCATACCGGGGAAACTAGAAATTTTTCTTGTACTTTGTTTGCAGAAGATACATCCACTTTCTGATTTACACTATCAAGGTATCTCAGAGACTTTGAGGTTTCCCAATGATTAGAATCTTTATCCATTGGGGATAGGTGTTCTAGACCTATTTTCCACACAGAGAGATCCGGGAATATTTCAGGATCAGAAACTATTGGGTGTAAGTTATGCTCGTTAGAATCTTTGTTGAAATATGCTAAATGTCTACTCTCCGGGTCAAAGTATGCTATTTTACTCATCCCCTGCACCCACCTACTATCCACTTTCTTGAGATAGGTTTGGCACAAAAAAGTTTTTTCTTTCTCCTGCACTTTGATAATAGACGGCTCTAATAATGATGCATAGATAGGAGCCGACTCTCTCCCATTTCTTTCTATTATCGAACCTTTGCGGTTTTTGATTTCTGCGATTTTCTGTGAGCGATGCACTACTTTTCTCAAATTGCCATCTTGATTGACTTCATAACTTACCGCCGGATAGCAGTAAAGAGTCACGGCGTTATATTTTCCGGTTTCTAACTCCCTAATAAAATCTGACTTTTGCCCGGTGGCAGACAGTAAAGCGTTAAGGAATGGCTCGATGTCCTCATACTTTAAGATTGTTGGGATCTTGACGATCCTGTTTTCTGAATCTTTTTGCCCCATGAAGATAGGGATAGAAAGAGCTAAGTCTTCATCATCATCATCATCAGAATTACCAGTTACTGGATCTGAAATCGTTGATTGCTCGACTATCTCAGGTGGATCAATAGGTTCCGAGTCAAAATCATCACTATCACCATCATCATCTGAGAATAAATCACTAATCAGTCCGGAGGATACTTTTTCAGTAAACGGGGCAACAGGTGTAGTCTGATTAACCTCTGCTACTTTTTGCGGTTCATTTATACCTCCGAATAGACCAGTCTCAACACTAAACTCAACATCAACCTCAGCACCATAAATTTGTAATAGCTTTACGTCAGGCAATCTCCCTAACGCAGTTCTTAGCTCAGAAATTTTAATCACTCTGCAAGTATCAAAAACTCTTAAAGCTTGACGATCCCATTCATAAACAACACTCTCAATCGTGAAGGTGAGTAATAGAGGATACTCCGTAAATGCAGATTTCAGAAGATTAAAACCTTCAATCTTATCTTTGATTTTGGGATTGTACATTTTTCTCCGATGCCTTAGTAACAGGCTATGGCTAACTAGGGAATTGCACCTTAGTGATGGGCTTTATTTATTTACCTAATAGCCGTTAGACTACAAGCCTTTGATTTGTTCTAAGTAGATCGAAAAATCATCCTGTTGTGCTTTGTTTTTCTCTATTAGCTCTTTCAAAGATGCTAGAAGACCATCAATAAAATTACACCTTTCAGAGATAGGGAGCAGGTCTCCGTTATCCACCAGCCACGGTAAATTTACTATACCGTCATCAGCTTTATAGTATATTCCAACTTTCCCATCGTACTCTAATAAAAAATCTCCCTCTAAGCTATCTCGTATGTAACTCTCGACTTCTGTGTAAAGGATCTTTTCGATGACTAAATCAACTAATTTCTCAAACTGATTTTTGGTTAGTGACATGATTTTCTTTATCTTTCTAACGTGTTTTCTCAGTCAGTATAGATCACTTTTTAAGTAACCTATATTTGATGAGATGTCCTTAGTTACCTCGGACGATTGAGTTATGGGAATAGTCTATTTGACTCTGCAATTAAAGAGATAAGCTCAACAGTTTCAAATGTCCTTTGAGATTTTTCACTTCCTAGTGAGATATAATTGAAATCTCTGTCACATATCAAATCTAAATACTGAATAGAATTAGCACGTATTCCGACTTTACTCATTGTTACTATCTGATAAGCGTTCCCATTGGTGAAGTGTTCAGTGAATGTCACAACGTCCCAATCGCGGAATAAATCAGGTGCATCTTTAACTGTGGAAGCTACTGTGTACTGTGTTTGAGTAGTCATTGTGTATCCTTTGTGTAAAAGTCACCCGGAATTAGGTAACAAAGCTCTAATCAAGACTTTCACTTGATAGTAAGATATAAGAACCTATAGAGCAGTTAGACTTAGTAATTTTCCGTTTCTACGGTAATCTTGAATCCCACTACCTTTAGATACATTTTGAAGTGCGATTTCTCAACACCTTTACCTCCTACATCTACAAAATTACTCTTATAGTAGACGTTGAACCGCCCATCATCAGTGTACATTCCCACATTCAGTGCATCAGAAAACAAGTCGATAGAACCGTTAGCAGTTACGATTAATGTCATGGTCTTAGCAGCTAGTCGGTAAAGAATTACTAGCAACACTCTTTCTAGGAGTCGAACCTAGATCAAGCTAACCCGATTATTTAATCGTATAGCAAAGAGAAGAAATTAGATGCGGGGATAATTTTGTATATCCGTCTCGCAGAACTCTAGGTATTCTACACTATTTAGCTCCACCTGCTCGTTGTAAGCAGCGTTTGTATCCGAGATATGCTCAGGTTGTTTAGTAACAGGTTTTACTAATTTAGCTTTGGGATTGCGTGTGCGTTGTGTCGCTAGGTTTCCCCAGCTTACTACCTCAAAGTTTGGTTCGATCCAGTTCCCCCAGTCACTTTTATTAGTAGAGCCAATTGGAAAGTGAGCCGGACTTTGACTCGCCCACAGTTTAGCTTGACCTATTGCCTTTACCTCCGACAGGAAGAAGCTAACAGTGATCCCGCCTGGATTAGGTACACTCCAGAACTCATTAAGATTGACAGAAGTGTTAATTGTGTTAGTGGTAATCATGGTACAAGATAAGCTACATGGAATAAGAAATTTCTCATATAGCTAATTCCCCAAATAAGACTTTCACTTAAAAGACAGATATAAGAACTGTTAGGGCGGTTGAGTTAGATGATAAAACAGAACACGTTACGGATGAACTCAACACTTTTCATTTTCTCTCCGTCAATTTTCCCGTAGTGGAATAAAGCAGAACATAACCTATCATCAATTTCACCTACACTTCCTCTGAACGCTCCTAGTATTCGCCAAAAGCAGATACTTACTACACAATCATCATCACATTGAATGTGGATTATAGCATCTGATATTGGGTGCAAACCTTCTGCACGGAATACCAAGTTACCTAGTGAATATTGCAAGATTTTGGCTGATGAGTCTAAGACTTGTTCCTTCAAGGATTGACTTTTGATCGTACCCGTAGCTGACAAGGTTTTTACCTCATAATCCAGTTCCCGTTGCCTGATGCTTTCTAGTGCGTTATCTGATGCTGAGAGATAATTGAAATCTCTGTCACATATTAAGTCAGTAAAGTGATTAGAGCTGGCGCTCAGTTCATTTTTACTCGTCACTACTATCTGGTAGATACCTCCGTAATTAGCAACATATTCAGTCGATGTTACAACGTGCCAACTCGAAAATAGCTCAGGTACGTCACCTTTAACTGTAGAAGCTACTGTAGGCTGTGTTTGAGTAGTCATGTGCTTTCTCCGATAAGTCACCCGGTATTAGGTAACGATGCTCTAGTTAAGATTTTCACTTAACAGTTAGGATATAAGAACCTATAGAGCGGTTGAGTTAATCCTTTAGACGATCCATGATGTCATCTTTTGTCATCCAAGCTTGATACATTGAGTCTAACTTAGAATGAATTCGGCAACCTGTACTGATAAACTCTTCCCCGTCCTCATCAAGGTGAGACTGGAATGAGAAACCGCACGATGATTTAAAAATGCAATGTACCAGTTCCCCGACGATGTAGGGAGTGCCAACTACTTTTAACTGCCACCGGATCGAGTTTGGATTACCGAGATAGTCAAGAGTCTCAAACTGAAAACCCGCATCGACTAAGTTGTGCTCAATCTTTAGTGCCTGTGAGACTTGGGTTAACAGTTCAGCAACCTCTGGGTTAGAAGAGAGATACTGTTGGCAGAATGCAGTTTGTGTAATAGCCATTTGATTTTCTCCGTTTGTTGTGTGTAAAAGTCACCCGGTAGTGAGTGACAAAGCTCATAGAAGGAATCGAACCTTCTTCTCTTGATTTGAGATTGTCCCGCACACGATCGAGTAACTCCTAAGAGATTTTAGACCGTGATTAGTAGGTGACTTATTTTCCCGGGCGGGCTAGATAACTATTATAGTAAGAACTTTTTAGCTCCTACCTAGCAACCTAGATCCGCGGGGATGATTTGAGGTACGCAGGTAACTTAGCGATCTCTTATCTTTGATATCTCCTCCTGGTAACTTAGGAAGTGTGTTTCTTAACTCTTATAATCTATCTTTTATCTCTTAGAGTGTCAAGTCTTTTTAAACTTTTCTCTTATAAGATTTTCTGATGGACTAAAGGTTAGAAGTTCCTTTTAGGCTTATGAAAGCTTTAAAGGTTTGGCGCGGTTAGAGTGCTGTGTGTGTCCTCCCCGTTTCCATGTATTTAAGATAACAAGTCTTTAGGGATGTGTCAAGCCCTTAAGCGTGTTACTTTCAAACTACTTTTCCACTACACGTCTCGGTATCTCTTAAGACTTCTAAGGTGGTCTATAGGGATATAGATAGATAGTACATTTAACGCTCCAGCATCGGTTGAGCAGGAAGATAGAGCCATCTGGTAGCATTCTGGTAAGGATTAATAGGGATAATATAAGCAATCCCATGTAGTAGTCTGATAATGGACTAGGGTTCCACTACTAAATAGGGATAGGGCTTAGGTCTAGCTGAGATGGTAGCAGTCTATGGGAGTACAGGTATAGTAGACGCTCTCGAACCATTACACAGTCTATGGTCTAGGTTCACAATCAATCGAACACCTATATATAAGGATCATAGGGTAGCAGATAGTTATCAGATGTCAAGTTAAAATATCTTATAGGTATAATGGATGGAATAGGGAATGGTTATATGGAGGTATGTATATGATATATAAGTGAGAGTATACAATGTATAAGAGGCATATTTTGGGGATTTGTGAGTTATTACCCCCTTAACCCTATAACAACTAAACCAAACCTAATAACAAATAACCACATTAAATATTAGTTTAAAATACCAAGTAGAATAAGAATAGAGAACATTAATAGTAGATATACAATATGGCATTTGAAAAGAAATGGGATTGGGAGTCAATCAGAATGGACTATATGATAGGAGAGATATACATTAATAAGAGTGGTTTAGAAACACATCGACCATTCACCATCGCTCGACTATCTGAAAAACATGGAATTCCAAACCCTACAATAGCTGAAAGATGTAAAAAAGAAAAATGGGTTCATCAACGTAACCTATTAGACTCTCAACTAAAAAGAAGAATGACTGAAGGTAAAGTCACTTCTATATTAGGAGAAGCTAGTATGTTTGATAACTTAGCTCTTGCACAACTAGGTAAAACTAGCGAATTAGTAAACGCCTATTTTAAACAATATACTGATGTCTTAGCTAGGGACATTAACACTTATGAGTTAGAGTCAGAAGTATACGAACCTCCTAAGATTAATCCCAGAGACTTAAAGGATATAGTAGGAGTAATCAAAGAAATCCATACCTTATCCAAAGTAATAATGGGAACAGATACTCTCCAAGACAAACTAGAAGAGATACAAAATAAAAATAAGACTAAACAATTTAAACCCACTGAGATGAATGACAGGATCAAAAAACTCTTAGAGGAAAGACAACGAATGCAATCTATGATGAGCCAAGAGAAACGAGCAGTTGAGGAAGTAAATATCTTCAACGTAAAAACAATAACTGAGATAGAATCTTAACCCTTAATATAAAAAGAACTCCTTAGCTAAATACTAGGGAGTTTTATTACTATAAGAGTTAAAAAAGGAGCTTTGAAACTATCTTAACTCCTATACTTTCCAGTTATCTAAGTTAGTAATATCTAAATCATTAGTAGCAAAATGTTCAACTGCTTTATCAGTAGCTTTAGTAAAGTCCTGGTCAATGAAAGCTTTTATTTTATAAGACTTCTCACTATGCTCAATAGTTAAATAATTATGCTTAGAGTCTAATAGTGAAAGAGTTAAGAGGTATTTATTACAGAAGCTAGGTAGCTGCTTAGGAATAGCCACATAGCATGAACCACACTCTTCAACGTTTCCCATTAAATTATTATTGAGATCAATCCATTGACATTTAGAGACTTTAACAGTAGTGATAGAAGGTTTAATAGTAAATTCTTTTTTCTCCAATTGAGCTATTGACTTTTTACTTGCTAAGTCAGTTTTTTCTATTTTTTGTTCAGGTATTTGGTAGCAGTATTCATAACCAGAAGAGAAGAAGGAGTCTAAATAGTCTACTTGAGTAAACTTATCGAAGTAGGAATGATTATAGATAATAATAGTACCAAATTCAGTATCAATCCTTTTCTTAATGTGGATGATATCTTCTTTATTACGGATTAGGAAATTAGTAAGTATTTGCTGAATCATTATTTTATTATTAATAGTTTTCTAGTTACTCCTTACATTATAGCAAGATAAGAGCTATTCTCCTAGCTACTAATATAGGAATGAGAGAACGAGTTCAGGCGAGAGAAAGAATGAGACTTAGTTACCTTGAGTTATTGGAAGAGTAGGATTCTTCCTTTTTTTACTGTAACTATACTTTTGGTTAGTCTATTATTTCAGATATTTTTGGAAAAACTTACAAAACTTATTTATTAGATTCCATTTTTTACAGTAATTATTCAGTATAATAGATATATAAACTAATAAAAAAGGTAATATCTGTGTCTGATATAATTAAAATCCAAGCTCCTGAGTCTGCTCTTTATATGAGTAACTTTATGACTGAGCTTCCTCACGGCATTATAAATAAAAAAGCTTGCGGAGTAGGAGGTAGTTTCATTGCTATTACTAATCCAGAGAATTATATTATTGCTGTACCTACTACAGAATTAATAAAGAATAAATGTTTTCAACACTCTGATTTACTAGGTATTTACTCAATTAAAGATAGTGGAGTTACCTTCAAAATGTTTAAAGAGTATATTGAGACTCATAAAGTCTTTAAGATAATGACAACCTATGATTCTTTACCTAGAGTAGTCAAATGGTTAAAAGCTTTAAAATTAAATGTCTATGAAGACTTTAAACTTTTAATAGATGAGTACCATAAAATTCTTAGTGATTATAGTTATAGAGATAAAGCAATACAAGGGCTATTAGAAGAGTCATTAAAATTTAACTACTATACTTTCCTTTCTGCTACTCCGATTAACCCTAAGTTTATTCCTAAAGAATTAGTCGAATTACCTTACTATGAAATTGAATGGCATAGTACCAAAAGTATTAAACCTTATAGGAAAAAGACTGCTAAACCTTTACTTCATGCAGCTCATATCATTAGCAATTATAAAGCTAATAACTATTCCGCTGAACTTAAAGTAGACGGACAAATCTGTATTAGTAATGAAGCGTATTTCTTTGTAAACTCAGTTCATTCTATAGCAGATATCTTACACGCAACTAACTTAGTTCCAAGTGAAGTAAAAATTATCTGTGCTAATAATTCCACTAATAGAGATGTGTTAGACCCTTTTCCTATTTCATCAGTAACAGATACAAATAAACCTTTTACATTTGTTACTTCTAAATCTTTTTTAGGATGCGACTTCTACTCAGAAAGTGGGATAGTTTATATGATTAGTAATGTAAATAAGAAACATACTCTACTAGATATTTCAACTGATATTTTTCAGATTAGTGGGAGAATCAGAAATACTAATAATCCTTTTAGAAATATTCTTTTCCACATTTATAATACTGGAACTTCTGATTTAACTAAAGAAGAGTTTGAAACTATTTTAGAAGAGAAAGTAGCTAATACTAATGTTCAAATAGAAACTTTTAATGGACTAAGTGAACTAGCAAAGAAAGCTAATCTTAAAAGATACTCAATGGATTTAGAAGATGATTATAGTTATTACAATCCAGATACTAATCTCTTACAATTTAATGAACTAAAGAAACTAAATGAAGAGTTTCAGTTTAGTATTATCAATGATATTTATACTAATGGTTTCTCAGTTAGAAGTGCTTATGAAAATGCAGGATTTGATGTAAGTGAAGATCAAGAATATATTTCCTATGAAGAAGATTTCATTGAAAATATGACAAAGATTAGCTTCAAAGGTATCATGCTAGAGTATTGTAAGCTAGCAGATAATATTGAGAATTTAGATTTAGAATTTGTAAACAGTAGAAGATTTACTTTAGAAAAACTAGCTCAAGAAAATTTATCATTAGATATAAAAGAGATAGTAAAAAAAGTAGGAACTAAAAGAATCCGAACACTAAATTATGCTAAAGTAGCTATCAACAAAGAATTATATAGCAAGTGTGATGAGGTGAAAGATGCTATTAGTGAAGCGATCTACAACAAACTAGAGAAGAATACTTTTTATTCTACAGCTCAAATTAAACAAGTTTTAGGAAAAATTTATAAAGATTTTAAGATTGAAAAAACACCTAAAGCAGTAGAACTTGATAAATATTGTAGTATTCGCAAGGTAAGTAGAACTGTAGAAAATAAATTAGTTAAAGGAGTCTTTATAGTGTAATTACCTTTTCTCTAAGTATTTTTATCCTATATACTGAATAATTACTGTAAAAAATGGAATACTAAGTTATAATAGAGGTAGTTAAGTGAGAACTCTCAGCATTAAATTACCTCTTTCTTTTATGACCTATTTCAATTTAAAACCAGTCCAAGACCAGAAAGGAATCTATCTTCTATACGTTAAAGATGAGCTTGCTTATGTAGGTAAAAGCAATAATATTTTAATAAGACCACAACAGCGTTTTTATATTACAGATAAAGAATCATCTACTAAAGATATAGATAGAATTGAATATTATGTTTGTAACTCCTTAACAGACTGTGAACGACTAGAGACTTATCTTATTAATACTTTTGCTCCTAAATATAATTTAGATGAAGTTTCTCCTGATAAATTAACTTTAGTAATTGGTAATTAGTAATAGTCTATTTTGTTTTTTTTTATCCATAAATATCTCATAGTAGAGGTAATAAGTTAATATACTTAATTGAGAGATAGAAAGAATAAACTAACTCATTTATCTTTCTTCTCTTCAATAAAGTACACTAAATATAGTACATAAAAAATAAGATGCAGTTACTAATTCCAAGACTTAAGTTAATAAAATTCGGTAGAAAACTAGGTAGTAAAGATAAAAAGAAGAGAAACTTAAAAGCTAAAAATGTTACTTATCAAGGAGTCAAATACAAGTTAGGAGCTAGTAAAATCAGTACCAATAAGAATAAGAAAAGGGTTAGAGAAATTACTAACTTATCTACTGGAGCAACTAAGAAAGTACATTATGGTTATAAACCTATGGATAACTACGGTAATGGTCATAGAAGTGAGAAGAGAAGAAATAATTATTTATCGAGAAGTGCTGGTATAAGAGATGGACAAGGGAACCTAACTAAAGGTAATCCCATGTCTCCTAATTTTCTAAGTAGAGAAGATTTATGGTAGTGTAAATATTTTACTCATCTTCAAATAAAAGTTTAATTAGCCCATTATGTTCTTTTAGTAACTTACTATTATAGATAGTAATCTTTGCATATATCTTTCCATTATCAGAAGGGGATATCATAGCTGTTCCTACTTGTTCTCCAGTGGAAACAATTACTACTGGAACTTTTTTCTCGTCTACACTTTTATTCATTATTTTCTTTTCTAGTTATTTGATTAGTAAAATACTCGTACACTTTATCTTTGTCTAAGAAGGAACAACTAGATATCCTAGTAGCATGAGTACATCCATTAGCGTATAAAGAATATTTGTTTTTCTCTTTAATTGCGTAGTAACCGAATTTTCCAAGATCCCATTCCCAAATGATACTAGATTTTTTTATTTTTGACATATAGCTCTTTATATTTCTTAGTTACAAGCTTAGTAGCATCAATAAAATGATGACCACCAAATACAGCAAAGTTCAATTGAGTGAGCCTAGTATAACAATCTAAAGTGTTCCAGTTGAATCCTACTACACATTTATGATTAGGACTTTTAACTACCATGCTTCCATTATCATTCTCTACTAAATGACCTCTAACCTCTAACCATTCTTGCACTACTATATCTGAGGAGAATACTAATTTACTAAATAATTCTTCCATTATTATACTTCCACTACTAGCTGATAATTTTTTTTATCAGAGGCTATTTGTATTTTCATATTTGTCTTTAGGGATAAAAGTGTCTAGATCAATTAAATCAGGGGAGATAAAAATCCCTACTACAATCGCAATAATTAACACTAATACATAAGGGTCAGAAGTCTGTTTTCTTTTCTTAGGTTTCTCAAAAGATTCTTCAACAGTAATAGTATATTTTTTCATAATCTAGTAAGTAAAATGTGATAGTTTATCTATTAATACTTCATCAAGATTTGTATCTGGAAACTGTGGATTATTGAGGTTAGAATCTTGTCCCCAAACTTCTTTAGTTAGTTTATTACGGTAAGTAAAATCTCCTACTAATTCCTGGTTAATTTCACATTCTAGATGATGAATTTGATTATCCCAAGTAAGCATTATTCTAAAATCTTCATTACCGTATCCATAGCAGCAATCTGGAACCTGTAGTATTCCATTTTTATATTTACTAAACAAATTAGATAAAGAATTAAAGCAATAAGAAGTGATATCAACTACTCTGTCATTTTCATTAACTTTAATAGCTTCTTCTCTTAGAGAATTTAAATAATTAGTAAATTTAGTAATTTGAAGATCGTGGTTCATTTGTTTTTTCTCACTAATAAAAAAATCCCCGTTCAGAGGACTTATCAACATTATAGCAAGTAAAGCAGTATTATGTACTTATTCCAGAATAATTAGCTACTCCGATACATTGTAGATGAAAGAACAATTCTTCTAATTCGTTAATTGCACAAATTAATTCTTGACCTTTTTCATTAGTAAGTTTAATTTCAGTGTCTCCTACTAACTCAGAAGTTAGGCAACAATTAGCAAGAGTACAAGAAGTAATTAGGTCTTTACCGTTAACAGTTTTCTTAGTGATCATATTTTTAAGATGTTATTGTAGTAATATTATAGCTTAGAGAGTAGTAACAAATAATGGTAAGTAAAAGATCACAGAAAGATAAGATTCAATTTTTAGATCAAGAGATAGAATTTCTTCTAAATCAGCAGAGATATTTAAATGCTTCTAACTCATTATATGATTTTCTCAAGATAGGGTTTGATCACGTTGAGACTCATAATTTTCGAGATAGTAGATTAGCAGAAGCTTTATGTGAGCATTTAGAAGCTGTTATGGCTGGACAGATAAAAAGACTAATTATAAATATTAGTCCTAGAACTATGAAGACTTTACTAACAGGAGTCTATTTCCCTGCTTATTGGTGGTTAAAGAAACCTCATTTAAAGTTTATCTATTGTAGTTACACCTTTGATATTGCTAAAGTATGTTCCGAGAAGTTTAGGAATCTAGTTAAACATGATTATTATAATTTAGTTCAAAGCACTATTGAGAAGTACAACGATTCTCCTTTAAAAATAATATCTGATAGTGAAAAACATATTCTCAATTCTTATCGTGGAGATAGAAGTACAGTAGGTATTGGTGGCTCGATTACTGGTAAAGGTGCAGATGTAATCATACTAGATGACCCTTTAAAAGCTTCTGAGGCTAAGAGTAGGAAAGTAAATATGAGAACTAACCAATTTATAGGTGAGACTCTTATTTCTAGGTTAGACAAGACCAGTGAGGAAAAGGTCTTTATATTAATCCAGCAAAAGTTAACCCAAGATGATACTTCTGCGTTTTTAGAGGCAATGGGAGGATGGGATAGATTAGTATTGCCTTTACTTTATACTGGTGTTTCTGAGAGTGATACTAGGCTAGGTTTTAAAGATTGGAGAACTAAACCTGGGGAAATATTAGTCCCAGAACTATTAAATATTGAAGAGATTAGACGAATGGAAGTAGAGATGACTTCTATTGAGTTTGAACGTCAATGTCAGCAGAACGTTAAAGGGATTTCTGGTAATGTTATCTCGAATAAATATTTTAAGGAATATCAGAATACTCCTCCTTATGAGCAATATATCTTAGCAGCAGATTTAGCTGAATCAGTACAAGATGATGCGTGCTTTACTGGATTAGTAGTTTTTGGTATTTATGCGGGTAAATATTATGTAGTAGATGTAGTAGAGAAAAGATTAGGTTTTGATGATCAAATATTAGAAGTTAAAAATCTCTTAGCTAAGTACCCTATCTCTTATAAGTTGATAGAAAAAAAGAGTATGGGAGCAGCACTTATCAATGTCTTGTCTAGAGAGATTCCTGGTATTATAGCTCTTGAACCTAGAGACTATGGGAATGAGAAAGAAAACAGATTGAAAGCTACTCTTCCTGCATTTATGGCTGGAAAGATATATTTCCCTACTAAAGAGTCCTGTGAAAAAATTGAAACTCTTAAAGACCAAATAGTTACTTACCCTCTTACTAGATATGATGATATTATGGATGCCTTCTGTTATGGAGTCTTATGGTTAGAAAGAAATAATAAAGTAATTTTAACTGAAGAAACAGTGGTTATTGTACCTGAACATATAAAACAAAGGAGAAATATCTTTGATGATACTCCTCCTAATAGTGTGTTTGGTTCAGTTAATAGTAGTAGATTTAGGTTTTAAGACTCAGATAAGAATGAGTAACCTCTAGTAGCAAATCGTTTCTTTACAGCACTATTAAGAGCTAGACGAGGACGATTATATCCTTTAACTGGAAGAGTAGTATTTCTACCAATATCTCTCCGTACTGTATCTGGAATAGTTTTAAACTCAATTACCCCTAGAGGAGTTGTTACCTCTTTACCTTCCTCTAAAAATTTAATAATAGCTTCAAAGTTAATATCAAATAGTTTAGTAAGAAGAGCTTGAGATAAAAGAGTATCAGTTTCTTCTCTTAGTTGAGATTGAATTTCGAGAATTAAGTCTTTCTTAGTGACTTTAGGAAAATTAGCAGACATATATTTATGTTATATTCATTACAGTATTGATTAATTATAGTATAAGAGTTTTAATATGACAACTAGATTGAAGAAAAAAAATAATAAAAGTAGTCTTAGTAGAGATTATGTTGAGAAGTTTGTCAGTAATGTAGAGAGTAAACTAAGTAACTTTAATACTCAATTTCTAACACCTTATAAAGAAAAACTAGATAAATTAGATTTATCCGTTATAAAAGATATCGAGAAAGATTTTAAATTACCTACATTACTTATTAAAAATGCTGTAGATGACTTATGGAATTACCATTGGGTGTTAGGTCAAAAAGATGTTCTAAGTAGTGAAAAAAATAAGGTTAGTAATTATAGTGGAAATTTAAACCTTACTACTTTTGCTCAGACTAAAGGAGAACTAATAGTTGAAAAAAAACAGTTACAAGAGTCTAATAAAAGAATTAAACGGATTCAAAGAGAGCTTAGAAAAGAGTTAAGTAGTGATAGTAGAAATCAAAATAATATTGATGGATTAGTAAGTAGATTAAAAAAGGAAAGTAGTTTACTAGAAAAAATATTAGGAAATATTAGAAGTAATGGTACAGAAAAACAGTTAGCATTTAATGAGGTACGAATTAGAGATTTACAAGAAACTATTAGAGTCTTAGAGTTAGAAGCTTATGAGGATAAAAATAATACTAATGTTACTACTGGTATTGATATCTTAAATTCTAGTGAGTTCGGTACTATTTATATAAATAAAAGGACTCTACTCTTAAGTCAAAATTATTCTAGCTCATATAAGAATAAAGTAATTAAAAAAATACAAAACTACTTTGATACGACTACTGATGGAAAAAGGTATAAAAATAGAGAGCAAACGTTATTTGATTCACTAACTACTAAAGGTGATTCAGTTACAGATATTAATCGTGTTAAACAAATAGTAAATACAGAGATATCACTAGCTTATAATTTAGGGAGATTAAAGAAGCTACAAGAGTTAGGGTATACAAGAGTAAAAGTCACTAATGAAAGAGAAAATACTATTAATAGAGTAATAGCTCTTAGTCGATTTAATGGAAAATTATGGAAAGTATATAAGCAGCCTGATAAAGAAAAGTTGATGCCTTTATTATGTAATTTTTGTGCAGAGATGGATGGAAGAGAATTTAATATCAACACTATCTATGAAGGTAAAGTAAATACTCAATTTCATAATAGATATTCTAGAGTACCTCCTTTTCATGTATCTTGTTGGTGCTATTTTGTAGGAGTAGATGATCGTGATAAGAAAGATTCTATACTACCTGTACCTCAATCTCAGATTAATGATGCTCTTCTATTATCCAGTATAGGTTTAACATCGGTAGTTGGAGCTTATTTAGCTTTTAATAAATTTGGTGGTAATAAAGTAAAACTTTCAGAAGTTCTTAAAAAGACTAAAGAGGTAGTTAAAGAAACAGCGGAAAAAGCGTTAGTTAAAGTACAAAGTATTCCTAAAAAGACAAAAAGTGTAGTAGATAATCTATTAGATAGACCAAAAGCAAATATTCCCTTAAGACAACTACAAGAAGTTAATAAGATTACTGATGAAGTATTTGATGCTGTAGGGCTAGATACTAAACAATTACTAATGATACCTTTAAACCTTCCTAGCAAACAACCAGAGTTAGTAGAAGAAATGGTAGTAAATAACATAGATGAAGTAGTATCTAATACACCTTATAAGACTTTAAACGTAGCTCCTAAGACTTTTAATACTGTAATAGAAGAAATACCTAATTATGTTCAATCTCTTCAACCAATTATTAAAGCTAGGGAGGACTACTACAGGTTAAGAAATATTATTTATGATACTTCCGTCGCACTAGAGACAAGACAATCTTTGTATAACACTTATATTACCTCCAGGACTAACTATGACTCTCTTATTACTAAGCATTTATCAGATACCCGTAATTTAAAAAATACAGTTAATAGTGTACAATCTCAAATATCAGTAGATGCTAATAGACAACTCTTAGCTAATAGAGGTAGCCTTCCTAATAATTTAACTTTAAAAGATGCTCTTAATAGTATGAGAAGTAGAAAAGCTTTAACCTTTACTGATAATCAATTAAAAACTATAAGAGATAATTTAACCTTAGAACGTAGACAGTTAAGAGAAAAGATAGGAGTAGAAAGTAAAGTATTAGACTCTGTATTAGATGGGGTAGACACTCAACAAAAAGTAGTAGAGCTTAAAAATGTCTCAAGTAATATTAGTGAAACTACTGCTTCTTATGTAGCTAAACCTAAGACTTTAGACAAAATAATAACTAATATAGATTCAATTAAAAAAGAACTAAATAATATTAATACTACTAAAGACACTATTCGTTCTCTTAGTACCTCTAGAATTAGAGGTGGAAATTCAATAGATAGACAATTACTAATAGATACTCAAGAAACTTATATTAAAAAGGTAATAGAGCAACAGAAAATATTAGCTAAAGAGTTAGAAAAACTTCCTGATGATATAGATAAAATAGATAATTTTGTTAACCTATATAGGTCAGAGATAATAGATAAAGCTAAAACTAATTACCCTTATAGTAAAAATACTTGGAGTAATAATGAGCTTTCTAGTTTAGATAAACAGTATAAAAAGGCTAGTGATTTAATAACTACTCGTAATACTTACCAATCCTACTTAGATGAAACTGAAGATATGTTAGCTAAGTTAAGTAATTTTGAAACTACTATAGTAGATAATACAATCAAATTTTCTGATAATTATTCTAATGATATTATTATAAATAGAGATGTACTTAAAAAAATCTCTAAATTACCCAGTATAAAAGATATAGTATTTAATACATAAATAAATGAAAGATTATAGGTTTATCACTTTTGCAGGGGAAGTTCAACCCTCTAAGAAAAGTAAGAAAGATGTTAAGGTTAAAGGTTATGTTAGAAACGGTAAATTTGTTCAATCTTTTCAACGTAAACAATTGCTAAATGATGAGAATAAAGAGTTAGCTAAAAAAGTAGCTATAGGTAGTTTAATTACATTAGGAGGAGTCTTAGGGCTTGGCTTGGCTGGAGCTGCTGTAGTTAAGCTCAGATATAATCGTAATTTAATTAAATTTGGTCAACAGATAAAAGCAAACAAGCTTCCAATGGATATGAAAGCTCCTAAAAAAAATTATGTAGCACCTTATAATATAGGAGATAAGGATTCTATGGATTTTTTTATTGGCCCGCTAAGTGCTAAAGGGGATTCTGGTGGAGCAGCGTTAATGGTACTTACTAAAAAAGCCTTAAAAAAGACCAAATTAAAAGACCAACATGAGTTAATACCTTTAATTCACAATTATCAAGTGTCAGGAAATGATGAGTTTCAGCTTTACACTTCTGCTATTGATGCTACTAGAAAAGCGGTAGCAGATGGATATAACATGGACTCAGTTTTGATGTCTAAAGAAATATTTAAATGGCATACTTTAAACCCTACTAAACCGATTAAATTAATTACTCATAGTGCCGGAGGTTTTCAAAGTAGAGATGTTCCTCATATTTTAAAAGCTGCTGGAGTGCCACCTAAACTAATGAAGGTATTCTCTATGGGAAGTCCTGATTTTGGTTTAGTGGATGATATAGTTCCTGCAAGTCGTATTATGAATAGTGATGACCTATATACTAATAAACTTAAAACACTAACAAATAAATCTAAAGTATCTTTACCTTCACTAAATAGAAATACTACTTATATAGGTAATGGGTATACTCCTGCTTTTGAAAAAATAAGGTATACTAAAGCTCTTAAAGAAGCTGACCAAACAGGATATTATGGAGATGTAGATTTACCAAAAAATCAACAAAGAGCAGTAGCTCACTCTTTAGGAGCTTATATGAATGGAGAAACTGTTACGTCTAAAAAGAATTTAGATTTATTAAAAAATTTCTTAGCTATAGATTAAAATCTATTAAATTGAGTAGACTATTAATATAAGCAAATTTACTAATAGTAATATCTCTTTTCCCATTTTCTATTTTGGAGATTTCTGCTTGAGTATATGAAAGTAATTTACCTAGTGCAAATTGAGATATATTGTTTTTACATCTATACTCCTTTAATTTATTTCCAAATCTTTTGTTAATACTTAAATAATCCATTATTCCCTATAGGAATTACTAAACTCTAAAAATATACTAACATAAAAATAGGTGATATAAATTAGATATGACGATTATACATTTTAATACTCTTCCTACTCCATTACAAGAAGTAGAGAATAGTGACCCAAATTCGTTAACTAAAGAAGGTTTAATATTTTACTCAACACTAGAGAACAGTCCTCACGTTGATAGTAGAAAAGTGTCTCATGACTTCTCTCCTGATAAAATTTACAGGTTAGTTGCTAATACTAATAAACATTTTGATATATCAGAAGTAGGTATTCCAGTATTAACTGAACATAAAAAAGATGTTAATAATGTAGTAGGGTTTATTGAGTCCCCAGTAGAAGCTAGAATTATTGATGAAGTTTATACTAAAGGTAATCCTAAGTTAAAACATTTATTAGGAAGAGTCGGAGTATTCGTAAAAGATGTAGTTATCAAAACTCCTGAAATTATTGATAGAATGAAAAGAGGATTAGCTAAAACAGTAAGTGCTGGAATAGATTTAGATTCTTTCTCTATTAAAGAATTATCCTTAGTTGCTCTTCCTGCAATACCAAATGCTACTTTATTTAGCTATCATGGAAACAAATCAATTCCTAATATGAAAAAAGTAAAAAATAAAAATTTATTAGTAGCTAAAGGATATAATGAAAGTAATTATGCTCTATCTATTGATGAAGCTCTAAATGCTGCTCAAACAACAGAGCAACAACGAGAAGAGGCTCAGAAAGTATTTGACGCTTTTCTTGAAGTGATTGAGGATGCTAATGAAATTGATGAAGAAGAGATGAGTTCAATGGGAATTCAAGATCCTTCTGAAATTATTCAATCTGCTATTGATGATTTGAGTAGTAGATTAGGAGATATGTTTTTAGGAGGTATGGTTGACGATCAACAACAATATCCTCCTCAGCAACAGCCTCAATCTCAACCTCCAACTAGACCACCTGCTAGAGGTAAATTCAACTCTCCTAGTGATATAGCAATGTTTTACACTGGACAAGGCTACACAGCAGAATTCGGTTATCGTCAAGCTATTACTGGGGCATTTAAACAGCTTCGTAATAGAAATCTAACTGGTCAATCTGTAGGTCAAATAGGAAGTAAGTTTGCTAGTAAAATAGGAAACGCTACTAGAGGTAAATTTGCAAGTATTGGTAGAGGGTTTACTAAAGCTAGTAGAGCTATTACTGGAGGGGCAAGAATAAAAGAATTAGCTCCTAAACTAACTAATAATCAAGTAAATAAACAAATGAATCAAGTTGATAAATTCGGTAGAGGAAGCACTAATCCAAAACCACTACCAAGACCTATGAATCCTGCACTTTCTAGACCTAACCGAAAACCTAAAGTAGTATAAAACTATAATATAAAAAATAACAATTATGAAATTCATGAATTCTAACTACGGCAATGACGGATACAATTACGCTAATTTTCAAAGAGTTTCCGCTGGGCAAGCTGCTAGAAAAGTTGTAAAGGAAAGAAAAACTGTAGAGAGGGGATTAGAGATGAAAAAATCTGGTCAGATTGCTACTCCTGGGTCATCCTTCAACTCTAAAAATCCTGCTATGGGTAGAGGAGATTTTGCTCCTAGTGCGTTCCCTAATGAAGTTGGCCCTCAACCTCTTTATGGCCCTCGCGCTCAAAGTAAAGCATTAAAAGGTACTTTATCTAGGCCTCAGATAAGAGAGCCGGGTGTAGGAAGAAATGTTAGGTCTACTGCTGCTGGAGCAAATCAAAGAGCTAGAGACACTTTTAAAACACAGGGGAAAGCTGGAAAAAAAGTTAAATCTGCAATTGCTGGAGCTAAACAATCTGGTAGAGATGCAGTTTATGCTGGTAAAAAAGGTCTTAAAGCAGCCGGACGTTTTGCTATGAGAAATAAGGTAGGAGTAGGTCTAGCTGCTGCTGGTGCTTTGGGAGCGGTTGGGTATGGTGTCTACCGTAAGACTCGCTCAGATAAAGGTAGAAAACGTGGAAGCAATGATTAAGCCAAAACTATTAAATTTAGCTCGTGGGGCTGCTGCTGGGTCTGCTTTAGGTTATGGTGCAAGCTATTTAGCTGGAGAACCGGATGTAAAAGTTCCTGTTCTTTCTAAAGGAAAATTAAAAAAGAATCCTAGTAAAAAAGGTATGACAGTACAAAGAGCAGCTATTTTAGCAGGACTTGGGGCTGGTGGAGCTTATGGACTACTTAAAAAGGTAAAGTAATGACTACAATTAAACAACTTGAAAGAGAGTACACCGAACTTTACAGTGATACTGTTGAATCTTTAGAACAAGCTTATGAATCTCAAGAAATAGATGAAGAAGAATTTATTTCTCTTAAGACTCAAACTTTAGCTGAACTAGAAGAAGCATTAGCAGAACTTAGAGGACTAACTCTAGAAGATTTAGAAAACTATAATGAAGATGATACAGAAGAATATTCTATGAATAATAACTACGCAAATTTTAGTACGGCAAGCACATATTTAGTTCCAGCAGTTATGGGTCTAATTGATAGTCATTATGAAGATCGAGATGAGGCTTTTTATGACATTATGGATTCTACTGGGATTGATGAAGAAGACTTAGAAGGGTTCTTGACTGGTCAACTTGAAGCTACTCCTGACTTCATTGATATCTTAAGTGGAATGTTTGAGGAAACCGCCACAGATATCGACTCTGCTCTTGGTCTTCAAATGATGGGAGCTTTGGATCGTGGGGATACTACAGAAGAAGAACTGGAAGAATCTGATTACGAAGATGACGAGGATGAGGATGATGAGTATTATTATGAGGATGATGTTGAGGAAGAAAGTGATGAAGTAGACGCTGAAGCTGTTTACTCTTATATCGATCCTCGTGTTCAAGAGTTAGAGTCTAAGATGGCCGACTTTGAACTAAGTAATGAACTTAAAGAACGTCTTTCTACTATCTCTGACTATGCTCGTCAAGGGATTGATGAACGTTGGTTATCTAAAGCTCAATACGACTTACTGATTGGCTCCTTCAACCGAGATGAGGATAGAGTAGCTGCATTCTCTCAAACCGCAGAAGCTAATAACGTAGACCTTTCTACTCAACTTTATGCTATTCAATTTGCTCTTAAAGCTGCTGAAAAATGTGGAGATCCTAGAATCAACTTTGGCTCTTATATTAATGAAGCTGAATTTTCAGTTAATAGTGAAGAAGAAGAATTAGCAAAGCTTCAAGTAGAAAAGATGATTGAAAATCGTTTGTTGTTCAAAAAATACTAAAGAATAAATTATGTTTGCAAGATACGGGTCAACTAACTCAGAAAAAGCTATTATTGCTTTCCCAAGAAATGTCAGAGTTCCTTACCATGTTGCAATGACTGGTAGCCATATTTCCCCCAATAAAGAAGGTAGAAAAGCTCTAGAAGAAGGTCACTTTGTTTCTAAGAAGAATGGAGTTCATCGGTTTCTCCCTCGTTCAAGAGTTACTACTGTTCCTAGTGGAAGTCGATTTAAAGTAAAGAATCCCTATGTCTTTGTTCAAGGGGATGTACTTCAAATTACTCAACCAGTAGCAGTTCTAGCAGTTACTGGGACAACAGCAGCAGGTATTACTATCAATGAGACGAGAACATTTAACTATACTCCTGTAGGGGCAGCTAATGCAACTGAAGCAGCTACTATGATTGCTACATATTTTAACTCTCTACCTGATATTAGTAGCACATTAGAACTTATTTCTATGGGGGCAAATATTTATTTTTATTCCCCAGTAAGTATGAGACCTGTAACTTTTACTCCTAGTGGAAGTCTTGGCACTACTGTAACTACTACTGTTCTTACTACTACTCCTATTGGAACTCTTCAAGCTATTGATTTAGTAACTGAAGAACTTATCTTAGGAGCTGCTGTTGCTGGTACTCTTCCTGTTGGTTCAGTAGTAGGAGTTTCACAAGACGAAGTGTTAGGTATTTTCTCTCACTCAGTAGATTATACTTCTGGTGGGATTACTGGTAACACTATTGGAGTAATTGATGAGGCTAAAGTTTATAAACTTCACCTACCTCACTGGGATAACTCTCTTACTTATGAATGTCCTAGACTTCATATTAGAGAAGTGTGGTCTTAATAATAAATAATAAAAAGATAAATAATAAAAATATATGGCATACGTTGCAAGTTTTTTCTCTGAGAGGTTCGTCGCCAAGCAGGTAATGGCTATGGTTGATGAAACTGAACATCAGTTACTTAAAAGAGGTAAACTGATTGATAAATATTTTCCTACTCAAATGTTTGATGGAAGAGATTTTGTTGGTCTACTAACTAAGAGAGTCGCCCCTGCTGCATCTATTGTCGCTTATGGTGCTGAAATTCCATTGGTAAGCTTTGGTGGAGTTGAACGAATGGCTGCTACGTTATTCAAGCTAGGTACTTCACGTCTATATGATGAAGAAACTCAGTGGAAAATGATGGAAGCACAGAACTTAGCTATCACTAAAGGTATTAAAGTTCAAAAAGTTTATAATCCTGATGGTACTGTTACTCCTGGTTCAAGTTCAGATTTAGCTACTATTCTATTTGGTCAAGTTAATGATCTTTTAAGAGGTATTACTGATAGAATGGATCACTTGAAATGGCAAGTGGCTCAAACTGGTGCAGTAGATATGACTGACCCAATTACAGGTATTCCTTTATCTCTTGATTTTAAGAAGGCTGGAGTTAACTATAATCATTTCCCTACCCCTCTTACTCTAACTGGTAATACTGTAACTCCTACTTTGAATAAGTGGAGTGATTATGTAAATGCTCAGGCTCTTCAAAATCTCTCTGATGCCTGTGATACTTACTACGATACTAATGGTTATATGCCAGACAAGATTGTAATGAGTCGTAAGTTATGGAAAGATTTCTTACAACAAAGAAGCACTCGTGATGCAGCTAGGCAAATGTCTACTGTTGAACTAGGTCTAGTATCTCCTGATATGGGAAGAAAACTACTAGCTATGAGAGACTTACCAGACGTGGAAGTATTTGAAGAAAAGTATCAAGAACAATTAGCTGATGGTTCAATTGTAGATGTTAACTTCTTGAATAATAATCGTTTTGTATTCCTTAAAGAAGATATGGGGATTAGTGCAATCGGCCCTACTCTTGAATCTGTTCCTACTATTATTGGAGGTGGTGATGTTCCTATTGAGCCTAAGTCAGGTATTTATGTAACTACTTATGAGCAAAATAAACATCCTAAGCAAGACGTATCTATGGCAACTGCAACTTTTCTTCCTATCGTAATGAATCCTAAGCAATTATATTCTCAACAGGTTAAGTAATGAAAAAATATACCTTGCTGAAAAATATTGTTACTAAGGAGGGTAATATGATTTTTGCTCGTCAAGCTTTTTATATGGAAGGTGAAATTCCTAAAGAGTTTATTAATCCTCTAAACGTAATAGTAGTAGAAGATACACAAGCAGTTATTCATACACAAACTAATACTCCAGATGAAACACATTATTTAACTGGGAAGGATGTCACTACTCTTACTCCTAAGTTTTACGATCCTAGTAAAGTAGAGGTTATTGATAAGCTAAACATTAATTCTATGTCTTTAGACCAATTGAAAGTTCTTAAAGGAATTGGGGAGAAGATTGCTACTCAGCTAATTACTAATAGACCTTACACTGATTTAACTGACCTAACTACTAAAGTTAAACCCTCTCCTGGTAAAAACTGGGAAGAATTCAATTTCATGTTCTCTTAAAAATATCTCTAGTACAAAAGATAATACTAGGTATAGTTTTACTAGAGAGCTATACCTATTTTTTTATGATAATACAACATAAAGTTACAACTCTCCAAGTAGTTAGAGATAGTTATAAAGAAAAACCCCAGATATATCTTAAGGAATCTAAACATTCTATAAGAGATACTATCCCAGTAATAGTAGATATAACTTCATCTACTCCTATCACTATTAATAATATTGGATTGACGTTTAGGATATATCACCAATTAACAGGCTTAATACTTCAACAATATAATACTGATAGTTTTATATTTCCTATAGTAGAAGTCAATAAAATACAGGCTATCTTATACGTTAATGGAAGTGATATACCTAACTTCTATGCCTCTAAGCTTTTAGAATTTCCAAATAAAACTCATAAGCTTAACTATGAAATGATTATATCCGCTAATACTACTCGAAATATTTCTAAATTTACTGATAACGGAGAATTCTATGTCTATTAAAGTTAATACATATCGAGAATGGAAAGATAATAGACTATCAGGTTCTATTGTTCCTAGAAAAGATGATTTACCTTTAGGGGTTAGTTTAGAGTCTATAGATAATCCCTCTCTCTTAGGAGTTGGAGTATCTGTTAATTTTATAGTATTTACTAACACTTCTACTACTAATTTCTCAGTAGGGAATTACGGAACTCTTACTGGTTTATCTCCTATTGTTACTGAACCTTCTAAAATTATCTTTAAAGGCTTAGTAGAGAAAGAACAATTACAAACTAGATTAGACCCAAATCTAGATTCTTCAGTATATTTCGTTACTAAAGCTGTATTTCCTGATACTGCTGAAGTTACTATTGATGAGGGCTATTTCACTTCTAAAGTTACTCTTATTTAATTAAAAATATGAGAGATATTACCTTTATGGGTTCTACTAATAATATTGAATTTAATAGAAAACGTGGCTCTAAGGATAAAAAGAAAAGAAAAAGAAAAGTCATTAATAACAGGCCAAGTGCAGATGGTCAAGCTCCTCTTAATGAAATCGGTCAACAAAGAACTGGGTATAAATATTATCGTAAACGTAGAGCTTTAAGGTTTATTGGGCAATTAGCAGTAGCGGGAGGAGTAGTAGGAGCAGCTTTATCTGTTCCATCAGCAGTAGTTCTTCAAAATCCTAAAGCTATGTTAGTGGGAGCAGGACTAGGGGCAGTAGGTTTAGGAGGTATTAGCTATTTAGAACACGCTAATAATAAATATAGTCCTTTCTATAGAAAGAAATTACCAGTCATAGTAGACTCTAGTAAATATAAAGTAAAATAAAATGTCAAGATTAAAAATTATTAATAAAACTCCACTAAAGAGTAGAGCAATTCCGTTTATTGAGCTAAATCCTAATTATTTCTATTGGTTAGATATTGGTACTGAAATAGTAGTAGATATCTTAAGAGAAAAAGATAAGCACTTAGAGGTTAAATTACTTACATCTAATCTTAAAAATTTACCAGTAGGAGTTAAAGTCTGGTATATTTACAAAGAACACGTCCAAGTAACCGAAGAACCAGGTAATACTAAGACCAGTAAAAATACTCTTAAGACTGACTATTACTACCAGTTATATAACAAGTATCATCCTTATACTTCTTGTTTCCTTAGTTGTGTAGCAATGCTCCTATCTTTCCATAAGGTTAAAGTAACCCCTGATGAACTATATAACAAATGTTTAGATTTAGGTTACAATAGATTTTCTCATCAAGATATTTCTGCAATATTAAGAAGTTACGGAGTTAAATATACTTCTAAAACTAATGGAACTTTTAAAGAGATAAAAGAGACTCTTAAGACTTCCCCTGTTATTCTTGGGACATATCTTACTGAAGGGACTCATATTGTACTATTAGTAGGATTTGATGATCAAGCTTATGATGGAAGAGGAGCTTTTATAGTTAATGACCCTTATGGAGAATTTACTCATAATGGTTATATTCATACTAATATAGCTGGTAACGAGACTCTTTACAGTTACTCTTTAATTAAACAAGTAGGCGCTCCAGAAGGTGAAGGAAATTACTGGATTCACGTTCCACAATAAAAATATGAAAAATAAAATGAAACGCTCACTATATTTCACCAAGACTTTTTTCTTTTCTCTACTACTCTATTTCTCAGTAGTCTATTCTCCTCTAGTTAATTATATATATGATAAAGAACTAACTAAGGAGGATTTCACTGCATTATTAATAGGTACTTTTAGTTTCTTAGGAGTAAGTCAAGGTCGTATGAGGGTCAACGATGATATTAGAAAGAGTGCAGAATCAGGAGTTGCTACCGGACTCTTAACCTCTAAAGTAATTCCTAGTAAACCTGAAAGGTAATATGAAATGGTTGTATTTAGCTTATTATTAGAAAAATGTGGAGAGGATTACTATTACCGGTATATAAGTGACAAGATTACTTACTATATTCCGTCTTATAAAATAGATAAACTTAATCAAGATGTAAAAGATACTGATAGCTTTAAGGAGTATCATTATTCAGTAAATGTTAGAGATTTTTTAAATAATGTATATAAGTTAGGTGAGTATACTCTTAATACTACTGTTACTGATATTCGTAATAAAAAAGATATAGAGTTAACTTTCTTTGGCTATAAGTACAATGAATTTATTGTAGTAGTTGGTACTCAAAAAGTAGATGACTTACTACAAGAGACATTATTTAAAGAGGATTATATATTTCTTGTTCGATGGTTTAGTAGTAAAGAAGATACTATAGATGATATTTCAGATAATGTAACTTCTTTACTAGGTTATACAAAAGAGGAGTTATTATCTAAGCCTTATTTAGAGTTTATTCATCCTGAAGATAAAGAGACTTTCATTAAAGAGTTAACTAAATATGTAGTAGATAAGACTCCTTCTTTTTATCAAAAATATCGTTTAATAAGTAGCTTAGGAAAACCTATTAGTATTTTAGACCATTCTTGTGTAATTACTAATAGTGAAGGTAGTTCTATAGTTGGTTATTTAAGAGATATTACTTTAGAAATTGAAATGTCTAGTAAATTAAAAGAATTAACTAACTTGGATGAGGAAGGTTTTAATAGTGGAGCAGTTATAAATATTGAATGGAATAAATATTATAAGGTTACTCGTTGGAATAAGGAAGCTGCTAATATACTAGGTTGGACTAATGATTCAGTAATAGATAAACATATCTCAGAACTTAAATTATTTAACGATGAAGATGTTACTAAAATTGAAGGTCAAGTTGATAGGCTAATTAATCGAGAAGTTGAAAATATAATTAGTAGCTTTAAAATAACTAAAAAAGACGGCTCAATATTAAATACTAAATGGTCTAATAGGGCAATAAATAGAAAGGGGGATACTAGAGTTCTTTCTACTGTAGTAGACCAAAGCCAAGAAGCTCTTTTAACTATGAGGTTAGATGAGGTACAGGAAAGGTCTGATTTGTTACTTCAAACTTTATTTAATACTAATAATGTTTCTAATGAGGTATTTGGTAAATTAGTGCATAGTCCTCTTACTGCTAACCCTGAAAGTCTAATAAAAGCTGAAATTCTTATTCGTAAATTAGAAGAAGAAATTACTCGACTTAATAACACTGTTTTTTATAATAATGATAATAATTTACTTAATGATGTAGCTTTCCTTAAAAAAGAAGATTACTTATTCAATGAAAAATTAGTTAGACTAGAAGAGCAGAATAAAGAGTTATCTTTTAAATTAGAAAGTTTACTAAATATTAATGTGCTTACTTTTTTAAAGAATTTAAGTAGTAAAAATCTACTAGCAGCTATGATTATTAGTTACATAGTATTTGGGCAATTGATACCTGCTATTTATCCTTCAATTATTAAACCTACTATTACTAATATAAATAAAGAAGTTAGACAATTAACAGGACAAGACTAATATGAAATTAAAACTAGCAGAGTTCAGTAAGACTAATGCTCAGGGGCGAAAAAGGTACAAAAGAAAACTTAAGCTTAAACCTAAAATTACTAATGACCCTTTAGCTACTAAAGATAGTAGAGATAAAGTTAAAACAAGTGTTCAAGTAGTACGAGAAGGTCGTAAATGGATTAATACAGGAGTAAGTATTGGGAGATTCCTTAAATAATGTATAAATATATAACAGTAGAAAAGATTCAAAGGAGACTAGGTAGAAGAGCTAATGTATTTACTAACTCACTTATTCCTAGTGATAATGTCTCGGTAATATCTAGTAATTTAGATACAGAACTAATACATGATTTAATTATTAGAAATGAGGCTTTGATAGATACATATTTCGGGATGCTTTATGCTCTTCCAATTGACTTAAGAGATGTTCCACTAATTGAGCCAATATTAGAGGGATTCGTTATTAATGATTTAATGATGTCTCTTTATGACCAAGGAATGATTGCTTCACTTGGAGGAGATGGTGGGTTTGGTTCTACTATTTATCAGAAAGCTAAAGAGTTATTGAAAGGATATTTTATAGGTTCTGGTATTTATATTCCAGGTATCTTTGCCCCAGAAGATAATGCAATGAAAGAAGCCTACCCATTACTATTACCTTATACTCCTAGATTAACAGAGAGGAGAGATAATATTACTAGGAGCTATACTCTTATAGGTAATTATCAGAAAAATAGAAGTAACATGGAATTTGATTTTACAAATAATAAAAAAGTATTTGGGGTAGAAGACAGATTATGGTAATTTATTTTATTGGTACTGGACTAACTGGGGCAACTTTATTAACCGCTAAAAAACTAGATGATGCTAATGAATCTGGCAAACTTAGAGACTGGGGAAGTAAATCAGGATTAAACAAATATAAGAAGAAATAAAATTATGATTCAATTTACATATATGGGTGAGTTTTCTACTGCTAACTTTGGTAAAGATAGTAATCAAAAGAAATGGGATGATGATGATTATGTAACTATGGATTTCAAAGGTAAAGGTGGAGTAGGAAAAAAGAGATTAAAAGTAGTACCTAATATAAAGACAGATATGGTATTAACTGGTGGTTTATTTGGAGGTCTTGGCGCACTAACACAAGCTAATAAAGGATGGAAACGTAAACTAGCAGGAGGTCTTATCGGTACTGTAGCAGGTGCAGGTGGAGCCTATTTAGGTAGAAAAAGAATGAGAGATATAGATGGGCGTTCTGATAAAGGTAAAAAGAGAATGAAATAATATGGAAACTGAATCTTATAAAAACAATTCAAAGAAAGTAGATAAAATATTTAATTGGCAAACTGACCATCAAGGAACTATAAGGAATAATACTTGCCACTTAGAGATATATTCTCCTCTATATGATTTTGATGTTACCTCTCAACGAATAAAGGAAAAACGAAGATATCTTAATAGTAAAGAATATGAATTAGTTATTTGCAATGACTTTAATGATCATGTATCAGGTTCAATATCTACTGAACTCTATCCCTTAGTATCAAAAGTAGTTGCTGATAATATCTTATTAATTCCTCATACTATTTGGATTAACAGATATGAGGAACATCATGAAGGTCTATTTACATTTGAATACTCTATCTCTCTAGTAGATATTGATAATAACTATATAGGAAATCAAAGTTTTACTTATTACTCTATATGGCAAAATGAGTTAGATTATTTAATTACTGGGAATCCTGTAGAGCTTAGACAAGTATGTTCCTCTGGTTGGAATAAGCTATACGAGAGATGGAAAAATAAATGATTCCTAAAGTGAATAATACTAAATATCTAGTCTTATTTAATTTAGTATAAAGATAAAGTATAAAAATAATAATATCAATTTTCAATTATGGCAGATAATAAAAGTCCGTTACAAGCTACTAATCTTCTCAGGTTTTTTACTGGGGAATTAGTTACATCTCCTCTAAATAATAATCTATTTATTGGTCTATCTACTACTCTTCCTACTGCTGCTGGTGGTAACTTTACTGAGCCTGCACCATCTACTGGTTATGCAAAAGTACAGTATCCAACTGGGGTATCTTATTTCTCTGAGCCAGTTAATCGTACTTGTTTTAACCAACAACTTATTCGATTTAATGACGCTTTAACTCAGTATCCTACTATTGTTGCTATTGGTCTATTTGATCAATCCTCAGATACTGTACCTATTTACTTTGGACATATCGATCAAGGAATGAGTATTGAAATAGGAGATGCGCTATATTTCCCCCCTGGTAAAGTTATCGTTAAAGAAACTCAGTCTACCTTTGTTAAGTCAGATTTTCTAGCTCACTCTCAGTTGAAGTTATTGAGAAATGAAACATTTGAGACTCCTGCTGAAGTATTTTTAGCTCTAGGTACTAAGACTCCTACTAATAATGGAGATATTGGTGAACTTGTAGCATCTAACTCACCTGGTTATATTCGAGTTCCTATTCCTTGTAATTCTACTAACTGGCAGATTATAGGTAGACAAGCTAGAAATTTAATGGAAATTATTTATCCTGCTGCTAACAACGCACCTTGGGAACCTATTAAATCTTTTGCATTACATAGAAGTGCTACTGGTGTTGGTAATATGCTTTACTGTGGAGCATTCGGCCCTAACAATACTAAAGTAATTAACTCTTTAGATATTGCTAGAGTTCCTATTAGTGCAATTACTGTCACTGAGTAAAGGAGTAATTAAATGACTGATTACGCATTACAAGCTACTATTTATACTGATAATTCTAAAATGGAGATATCAGATATGAGTTATGACAGAGCAGGAGTAGCGACTATAGAGACAGATAGTAGTGAAATGAGTATTAGTGATGTAAAATATACTAGAGCAATGACTGCTAATATCTATACTGATAAGAGTAAAATTGAAGCTATTCTTACTAAGCTTACTGCTTATATCTCTACTATTTATACCGACAAGAGTTCTATCACTCTAAGACTACAAAAGGATACTGCTTCATCTGCTAGCATTAATATCCCTGAAGCTAAAACTAATATTTTTTTAACTGCTTTACGATATACTCAAGCTACTATTTCTTCTGGTTTTGATACTGGAATGAAAATAATTATGAAGGTTGATAGAGCATTAAGTAGTGTAATGGAAGTTGATAGCTCTTCTTTTAATATTAGTACCTTAGAAAGAGATATTCTTACTGAAGCTCCTACTGGTCAAACTTACGTGATTATTAAAGGAGTAGATGTATCTCTTAATGGTTACTCGTTAGCTAGAAACTCAGTTCATGCTATCAATATTCTAATTTATGGGAATAGATTAACTAGAGAAGGAACTCATTTAGAATTTATAGTTAAACGAAATATTTCTGACCCTGATGATAGTGCAGTAATTTATAACACTACTATCAATGGACAAGGGATTAAGTTTATCCAAGTGATAAATATTCCTGAAACTACTCTTAAAGAATACAAAGCTCAAATTCAATTGAAAGAGTCTGATTTCTATCTAATCAGTCAACAAAGACCTATTAAACTATACTATGAAGTCCGAGTAATTGATTCATTAGATGGTCGTTATCCTCCAGTAGAAGCAGGTTATTTTAATCTCACTACTACCCTAATTGAAAATAGATTCTAGGATGAAAATATCTTAAGGTAATTATCATGGTAACTCTTTCAGCAGATTTTTCTGGGATGGATGGATTAAGTAAAAAGTTCCAAAACGCATTGAAAAGAAGAAAAGACCTAACTCCTCTTGAATTAGGTATTAAAGAAGTCTTAGTAGAAGATGTTAAATTACGTTTCGCTACTGCTCCTCTAACTAACAAAGGGGGAATAGCTCATGGGAACGTTTATTGGAGTGCAATGTCTCCTAATTGGTTGGCTACTCATCCTGAAAGAATGGGAAAACCATTACTAACAGATACTAAGAAACTGCTTAACTCTTTAATTGTTGGGAACGACGACTCAATCTTCAGTATTAATAGAGAGGGGTTTGAATTTGGTACTAAAGTTAAATATGCTAAAGATCATCAACCAGACTCTATTGGTACTTCTATCCCTTTATCTCTGCTACAAGATGAAAGAGTTTCTACCATGTTCAGAAACGAAGGGAAGCTACCTCCTAGACCTTTTCTATTTATTCATGAGTCTCTTAATACTGAGTTAGTAGACGTTATCTCAGAGTTTATATTAACTGGGGAAACACATATTAGAACTAAATCTGATGTTAAGGAGATGAAAGAATAATGGAAAACTCACTATCTCCTAGAGTAATTGAGAAGTTAATAGAGAAAGAGAATTTAGGTAGTACACAAAAATATTCTGCTAATTTAGTTATTACTCCTAACTTAGATGAATCAGTTGACTATATAGCTAGATATCTTTTTGAACATATCAATAAAGACTTCTTCTCTTATATAGAGGAAAACCCAGGACTTAGAAGTAGCTTAGGAGAAATAGCTGTTAGGAGTTATAGGACTTATGACGCTTATCAAGTATCTACTCCAGAATACCCTCTACTTAAGGTTTACCGAGTATCTGATAATTGGAAACCTCAAAAGTTACTAAGAACTTCTTCTATATCTATCTCTTACTCGTTAGTTCTTCCTCAACAAGAAAGGCTAATGTCTCTACTTAACTGGATTAGTTATGAAATTAGAAAACATCTCTTAAGCCCTAGTTTCAAAGTAAAGATTCTAGAAGATGGAGTTAGAACTCAGTATAGAACAATGATTAATGAGGTAGGACAAGCTATCCACTCCTTCTTAAGAGTAGATATAACTATCATAGACTAGCTCAAAATCTAACCACTAAGACTAAATAATAAATAAATAAATATAAAATAATGGCAATTTCAATTAATTTTAATAGACCAAAGCTAGTAACCACATTACCAGAAGTAGTATCTCTTACTGCAACTCTAGCAGAAGATACAGCTAATAATCTTTATGCAATAGACGTAAAATACACTGTTACCAAAGACGATGCTACTACTGTTATCAAGGTTCTTAAAAGAATCAAAGTAACTCCTGTATTAGTAGGAACTTCAATGAGACTAGATTTTGTTGAACTCACTTTTCCTCCTACTGCTATTGAAAATCCGCTTGACGCAGCAGCTATTTCTACCTCTCCTGTTACTAGAGGAGGTTCCCAAATTGATTTAGACACCTTCCTTACTGGAACTGGTGATCTAAGAAAGAATACCTAATAAATAAATAATAAATAATAAAAGAGAAATAATATATGACAATCGAAAAATTTCAATCAACCTTTATTGGTGTTGGTGAATTAAAAATGAGGAGAGTAAAGGATAATCTTGTTTATCACTTGCCTACTCCTATGAATATGGTAGTTGAACCTGGAAAGAATGAACGAATTCTTATGGGTAGAAATAAGTTAGGTAGACGAGTAGAGGTTGCCTCCTTCATTGATGCAGAGAACCCTGTACTTAATATCTCTTATGGGGTAGTTCAACCTGAGTTACTACAATTTAGACTGGGAAATTACTTTGAAACTGTTACTAAGGATCTCTATTTACCTACCTTCTTTGACTTAGCTAGTGGTGGGACTTTTCCTGCTGTTCAAGCTCCTTCATTAGGTCACTCAGTAATTAACGGAGCAGATGCTATTGCGTCTATTAAACGTCCAGATGGAACCTCTCAGGCTTTAGTAGAAGGACCAGATTTTACTATTGGTGCTGGTGGACAAGTAACATTCTCTGCTGCTCTAGTAGCTGCTAAAGAGACGGTATCAATGCTTATTCCTTATAATGTCACTGGACTAGGAATTGGTTCGGAAATGATTGGTAGACATGAAGTAGTAGCCACTATTATTGACTCAGAAGGTTATGTATGGTTCTTTCATGCACCTAATGCTAAGCCGTCCGCTGCTGGAGGTTCTATTGATTTTAGTGCTGAGTCTTTTGATTTACAACTGAAACTATATAACTCTGGTGGATGTCAACCGTTTACTTTGATTAAGAGTTCTGATAAGGTTTCTTGTTAAATTAGTTAAGAGATAAAGAGTTTATTAAGCTCCAACGTCTCTTATCTTACGAACGAGACTTTAAATATTTTGCTAGGTTCCTATTTTATTTAGTAGAATAGTGATAAGAGTATTACACGTTTAACTTTTGTACACTTACTAGGGGTTCTGATAAAGAGCCTCTATTTTTATGTCTTTATTAGGAAGCATTCTTTTCTATTGACATAATTTCTCTGACATATTTTATAAAACTTGGAATTCAAATATAGCTATATATTTCAACTTTTATGTCAGATATATTTTTTTATCTACTTTGACATATTTATTGAAATTAGTGCTATAATGAATATATTCTATAAAATGTGTCAACTATGAAATGTCAAATCAACGCACCAATCGAAGCTTTATATGTTAGTAATTTCTTAGATGAGATTCCTAAAGGTATAGTAAATAAAGGAGCTTGTGGAGTAGGAATGAGTTCTATTGCTCTTGAAGATAATTATCCTACTATAATAGCTGTTCCTACTATTGAAGTTATTAAAAATAAAACTGCCCAATACCCAAATAACAGAAGGTTAGAATCTGTATTCGGTTATTACGCAGATATTAAAGAGAAAAATCTAATTCACTATGTTAAGTCTACCACAGTTCCTAAAATCTTAGTTACTTATGACTCTTTCCATAGGGTAGCTAAATTAGTAGATAAGAATAAATATCGAGTAGTAGTGGATGAATTCTCTGATTTGTTAGATGCTTATAGCTATAGAGAAAAAGCTATTGAACATTTACTTACCTCAGTTCAAGAGTTTGATTATGTTAGCTATATCTCAGCTACTCCACTTAAAGAAGAGTATTATCCTGAAGCTCTTAAAAACCTTAATGAGTATGAGATAGTTTGGCAAGGTACAGTCAAAATTAAAGTTGAAAGAAAGAAAACTAATAAACCTTATAAAGCTGCTTGTAATATTATCGACAGTTATCGAGCTGGAGGGGGAGAAGGATTATTGATGCCTAATGGTCACTATTCAAAAGCTGCTTATTTTTTTGTTAATTCAGTAAATTCAATTGCTAATATTCTAGAAGCTTCTGATTTAAATCCAACTGATGCAAGAGTTATTTGTGCTAATAACGAAGTGAATCAAAAAAAGCTAGAAAATTATCCAATAGAAACTGCTTTAGCTCCTGAGAAGAAGTTCAATTTTATTACTAGCACTGCTTTCAAAGGATGTGACTTTTACTCTGAGACTGGAGTTACTTATATTATTAGTAACACTTCTAACAGTAATACATTAATCTCGATTGATACGGATGTTAAACAAATAGCGGGTAGAATTCGTAACGCTAATAATCCTTTCAACAATCACATTTATCACATTTACAATACTGATAATTCATTACTATCTGCTGAGAATTTTGAGAAATTAGTACAAAAGAAAATAAAAGCTACTAACTCTATTATTTCAATGTTTTATAAAGGGAACGAAGATGAACGAGCTATTTGGTTAGAGAATTATTATTTGAAAGCTAAATGTAGATTTAGAGATGACGACTATACTTATCTAACTGAAGAAGGAGATATTATTTTCAATGATTATGCGGTTCTAAATGATAAAAGAAGATGGGAAGTTTCTAGTAATGTTTATCGAGATGGAGTGTCTATTAGACAAGCTTATATTGATGCTGGATGTTTTGATATTTCTACTTTCCAAGACTTTGAGAAGATTGAAGATGATGGGTTTCTTAGCAAACTTACTAATGGTAGTTTTAAAGAATATTGTCAGAGGTATATCAATAACTCAGATGAAAGACTTTATATTGGGGATAGATTCCCTGTTATTAAAGAAGCTTTTACTAAATTAGGTGAAGCTAGGATGAAAGCTCTTAGCTATAATGCCCAAAGATTTTTAGCTGAAATGCAAGCTACTTCGGATACTACAAAGAACTACATAATTAAAGAATTAAAAGCGAATCTTAAAGTAGGGGAGGAATATGTCTTATCTGATATTAAGGGTTTACTCAATAGTCTTTACTATAAAGTAGGAATCAAAAAGAAAGCTAAAGCTACTGAAATTGATAATTACCTTGAAGTTGAGAAACGACAGAGACGAGTAAATGGAGTTCTTAAAAACATGATCGTAATCATTAAGTAAATTAGTAGAGGAGCCTTAAAACTCCTCACTGACATATTTTATTAAATCTCTATATCATATTAAGGTAAATATTTCATTTTTTATGTCTTTGAGATAGTGAAGTTAAAAAATTATTTAGTGGGAAATCTGGTTTTTACTTATCTAAGGATATAAAAATTATACTGAGTTATCTTTATAAAAATTTAGGAGTGGATAAGAAAGCTAAAGCTAATGATATAGAACCTGTTTTAAACGTTAAAGCTACTGCAAAAAAGATAAATAAAAAGACTGTAGTAGGTTACGAGTTGATATAGAAGTAACCTCTATTTTATATCTATCTTTAATTTATAGAATGACTTATTCCCTTTTATTTTAAAAGCTATCCTATTCTTAGGAAAGTTAGAAGAAAAAAGGGGATTAATGTCAATAGTACCAAAACATAATGTTGATAAAATGTTTCAATCATGAGGTAATTGAGTTATTCTTCAATTAAATTAAAATGACCCTGGTAGAAGTCGAATCTACAACATCCAAATTAGAAGTTTGGTACTCTGTCCAGTTGAGTTACAGGATCGTTATTAAATACTAACATATTATTGAGGTAACTAGATTATTCTAATTACCTCTTTTTATTATCTCTTACTTATTAGTATCTTTTTTAGGTTTTTCAGGAATATAAACTTTTATACTTACTTTTTTTCCTTTGTCATCTTCAGTAATCCACTCAGCATCTGGCTTTTGATCATTCATAGTTTTTGTCTCTTTATTATACTTTTATTATACTTCTTCTAAACGAGTTCTTACGAGTTAAATTTTCCGCCGTTAATATCCTCCATAATAGAAAGATAACTACTTAAATTATCTTTAGGAGTAATAGTAGTAGTACCAGTAAACTCTTTTCCATTGAACCAGAAATAAGGAATTCTTAACTTCTCAACAAACTCCATTTCTTTTTTAGTTGAGTAACCAATATAATTAGTCTCATCTGTCACTATTACTGCTGCGTTAGACTGATATATTTTATAGTAGTGAAGCATTTTTACTTGATCATAGTCTCTTGTTAAAGTATCAGTACCATATAAATCAAAGGAATGACCCCAACTCCCACACATAGTTATTATCCAATTTTTAAAAGTAAGTAGCTTGTTAACTCTCATAGCTTGGAAGAAGTATTTAGTAGAACCACACAATACTACGTTCCCTGAGCCTTGAGTAAAGAATTCATCGGAGGTATAGTTAGTCATATTCTTCAGTCCTATTGAGTACAAAACGAGGTTAAATAACATTCTAACATGATAGAGTATAATTAAGTAGTAAAAGTAAACGATAAATAGTATGCATCAAAGAATATGTAGTTGGAGTAATAGTGCTGGATTTGCTAGAAAACTAAGAAGTGATAAAGGAAGAAAAAGAAAATGAATAGACGTGACTTTCTAAAATTAGGCTCATCAACAATTAGAAAACAAGCTACTTCCATTCCCTCTGAAATAGCTAAAGTTTCTAAAAATACTGTTGGTAATCTAATGGAATATGACAAAACAGTAAAAGCAATTAAGACTGACGGTAACAAAGTTATTAATAGAGGTTCTTTTTTAAGTAAAGCTAAGAAAAAAATAAGTTCATTATTAATACGAAACCCTAAAGAGACTACTTATTTAGCTAAAAAAGGAGCAGGAACTATGTTAAACGCTACTAAAACTGCCTCTAACCCAGTAGGTGCAGCCCTTAAATTAGATGGTAGAAAGTTAGGTAAAATTGGTAAGTTCCTTAGTAAATTTAGAGCTAATAATAACTTGACGAGGTTTTAATATTCTTAGGGTCTAAAAGCTTTTACTATAACACTTAAGAGAACCAAAAAGAATTAGACTTAATACTTGGAATCAGTTTAAACAGTTCAGTTAAAATATGCGACAAATTTCATATCCCTAACTTCTGAGCTGATAAATAAGATAGTAAACCGCAAGACCAAGAGAACATAGCAAAATCCATTATTTCTCTTAAGTCTAAATTTAAATCATTAGGGTTAAGAATGAATAATAGATATACTAAATATCCACTCCAACATCCTTTACAAAATGGACAAGCTAATAGTTTCTCTAATGTCTTATATAATCCGAACCAATAAATATTAGGTTTCTCATTAGTAGTATAGACTATGAGATTAGTATTATTACTTTGGGTTTTCTTAGTAGATAGTTCAAATTGTTCTTTTGTCCATAAGAGTAATTTTTGCCATAGTAGTCCAGTTATCTTATAATCAAATAGTAGAAATCGAGAAGATATAGCATAAAGAAATAATAATGCTATATTATGAGAAGGTAAGTTAAAAGAATAATAATCCATAATGAAAAATTTCAAAGTTAAAGTACAAAGTTCAATTTACAATCCTGAGACTGATTCGACTTCTTTAGTTACTAATAAAGTATATATTATTCAACGAGTAGTTAGGAGTGAGTTAGACACTATTATCCAATTACATAAAGAGGTTCTTATTAGGTTTTTAGATACTGATGCTAATATGGGAGAGTTTATCCGTAATAATGAGTCATGGGAATTACTTAAGACTTTAGCTAAAAATTTAAATATTTTAGGACAGAAAGAGAAAGGATTTGATTTAGAAGAAATTGCAGATGACTTAGAGCAAATTTGCCAAATATTTATTTCTCAAAGTATGAGTGATGAGGGAGTGCTAGATTTAGAAGAAGGATGGAAACCGTCTCTCTTAGCAGATTTACATAAACTAGATTTTCCTTTATATATGAGAGAAGCTATAAAAAAGTACCAGGAGAAGAGGGAAGAAAAGAAAGAGTAAAATTATCTGCTCCTCTACCTAGTTCTGGTGATAGTTCTATTGACCAATTAGCTTTTCTCTTAGAAGTTTATAAAGAATATCCAATTAATCCAGTTAGAGATTTATGGGAGAAATTAGATAGTATCTCTTTAGATTTACTAATTAATCAGACTCTTGAACATCATAGACCTCAAGAAGAAAGAAATAGAGAATTTGCAGTAGAGCTAGGAGAGAAGTTTAAGCAGGAGAAAGGAGATTCTTCTATCATTACTATAAATAATGGTAAACAAGTATCTGCCAACGATTTTATGAATTTTAAATTTGATAGTAATTAATAATGGATACCAGTAGCAATATTAAGTTTAACGTTGAGGGGGATGATAAGTTCTCTAAATTTCTAGAAAAAACTCAGAAGTCATTAAAAGAACTAAGTGAAAAGACTCTTAAAACTTTTAGTGCAGGGTTTAAATCATCTTCTGCTGAGATTACTAATAGTCAAAAAGCAGTAGAAAAGTTATTAGTTGAATATAATAAGCTCTCTAAGAATACTCTCACTTTAAATAAAGCAACTCAGACATTAACTAAAAGTTTTGGGTTAGCTTTTGCTGCTTTTGGTGCTTATACTAATGTTATTCAGGCTAAGGCATATTTTGATGTAGTTTTAGGTGGGGTTTTAGAAATTCGAGAAGCTCTTGAAAAGACAGGTCGAGGGTTAAACTTAATGGCTGCTAGCGGATACGATGCAGCTCCTCTAGTAAATACTTTTGGAGAAATAGCAGCAGTAATAACAGGTAATCAAGAAGCTATTGAGAACTTCACTACTAAATCTACTTTAGCTTTTAACTCGTTTGAACAAAAACTAAATGAAGTAAATATTGTATTTGGTTTATCAAAAGAAAGGTTATCGGAATATGGAGATGCACTACAAAATGGATTAGAAAAGAATCTAAAGAATAGTGTATCTTCGCTTACAGCATTAAACGCTGCATATCAAGCTGCTTCTGGTGGGTTTACTGAGTTTCAACAAAACCAAGATGTAGTGAATCTAGCAATTAAAGCTAATAAAGCTGCTCCTGGTAGTGACCTATACCAGCTTGGGGGTGCTATTAGTAAAGGTGCTGGACTATTAGAAACTAAAGATGTTAAAGAATTAGAAGTTGTTACTGCTAAATGGTTAGCCACTGAACAGTTAGGTTTAACTACTGTAGGAGAAATGACTGAATATCTTACTGGTATGTATTCAGCTCTTAAAAATGCAGGTGTAGGTACTAATAAATTAGTAGATGAGACTCAAGGCTTAGTAGTAGCTTTTACTAAGTTAGGTGCTAAAGTTCCAGAGATTACTACTCAGATGGAAGCTTTTAGTAGAAATACTATTAGCAAAACTCCTGAAGCACAAAAAGCATTAGAAGGTTTAGTTGATGCTCAAGGTAAAGCGATTACTCTTAACCAAGAATATTTTAAAGATAAAGGAATAGTTCAAGGTATATTAGATTTTGCAGAAGCAGTAGGATATAACACTGAGAAGATTAAAGAAGTCTATAACGAGACTAATGCTTTCAACTTTGCAATGAAAGTGTTAGCTCAGAATGGTAAATTAGCTAAAGACTCAATTGAGAGTATTAGTAAAGTTACTTCTGAAAATTTAACTGAAGCTTTTGACTCTGCTACTTCTTCCTCTCAAGCTAAGATGGAACAAATCACTAACTCCTATGATGAGATTATGATTTCTTTTGGTAAAGCTTTTAAACAAAGAAGTCAAGAAGGAATTGAATCTGTAGAGATTTATAAAAAATTATTAGTTACATTTAAAGACCCTCTTATTAAAATAGCGGAGACATCTATTGCTGTTTTCGATAATATTAGTAAAGTTACAGGAGTGTTAGGAGCAGTAGCTAAGACAATTATTAGTATTGGAGGTAGTCTGCTTAGCTTCAAAGCTTTTGGTTTAATTCTTGGTGGATTAACTAATGGTTTCAAAGATTTAAGAAAAGAAAGCTCAGTAATTAAAGACCTTTACACTTCTAATCAAGGTTTAGTAGCTATTGGTAAACAGGTATTAGGAATAGACCAACAAAAACTACTAAGTCAAGACAGAATTAATAAAGCAATTGCTAACTCATCAACTTTAGAAAGAGAATTAACTAATTCAATAGGTAAGACTAATGAAGCAAGAGCATCGTCTATTACAGCAGTACAAAAAGAAATAGACGCAATAGTAGCTAGAGATAACTCAGTTATTAAAGGACAAGCTAATGTAGCTAAAATAGAGGAATCTCTTCAAAAGAAGCAAGATAAAAGTAGGGGGTTACAAGATCAAGTAGTAGAGACAGAAGGTACAGTATCAACTACTGAAAATCTTAAAAAAACTATTGATACTAAATTAGCTGACGATATTGGAAATGTTCAAAGATTTAAAAAATTAGAAGAACTAAATGCTAAAGAATCTCTTATCAGACAAGGGGAAATTGGGGATAGAGAAAAAGCTCAACTAAAGCAAATCAACTCTGAAAAACTTAGATTAAATAACACTTATTCTAATACTACTTTAAATGAGTTAAAAGACTTAGAAAAGCAAAAAGATGTAATAAGAGCTAAAAGTAATAAGAGAGAAAAAGATTTTGTAGACTTAGCAAAACTTAGAACTAAAGAGTTAGAGGTATTAGCTAATGAAAAAGAGAAACAAAAAACTCGTACTCCACTAACAGATAAAGAAAAATCTAATTTATCTAAAGCTAGCGCTGACCTAACAAATAAGATTAATCAGGAAGAATTAGTATTACTAAGTCAACGTCAGAAACTACAAGAAGCTAATAACTTAGTAGATAAGGAATCTGAAAAATTAAATAAAGCTAGAGTAAAAGAAACTGAAAATCTTAATAGAGTTACTAAAGCTACTACTGAGCTAGCAGTGCTACAACAAGATTTAAATACTAAAAAAACTACAAGTGATAGAGTCAATATTGCTACTGAAATTCAAAACCAGAAGCTTTACTCACTACAAAAAGATTTAAGGAAAGAGCAAAATACTCTTGATAAAATTAGAAATAAAGATAGTCAGGAATATCAACAACAATTACAAAAAATATCTAAATTACAGGAGCAAGAAGCTGCTCAACAATCTACTGTTCAAAAAGCTAGAACTACTCAACAGCTAGCACAAAAAGAGTATAACAAAGCTGATGTAGAAGCTAGAACTAAATTAAGAGAACTTACTAAACAACAAGGCTTAGCTGAAGGTTCTTTAATAAGTTTAAAAACTAAATCAGGGGAAATTACTTTTAAAAATACTGCTTTTAATAGAGGAATAATCTCTTCAGTAGAAGGCTATGGAAAAACAATTACTGCACTACAAACTCCTTTTGAAAGTTTTGGGAAGTTGCAAGATAAATTAAAAAATAAAGTAATAGATTTAAAAACACAAATTAGTCAAACTGGGGCCGAGGCAAAAGTTGAATTAGACGCTGCTGGTAACAAAATCTTAACTACTTCTCAGAAAATAAGTAATAGTTTTAAATCTATAGGGGAGTCTTTTAAAGGAGCATTAATATCTACTGGAATTGGATTAGTTATTGGGGCAGTGATAGGACTAGGAGTTAAGCTAGTTCAGATAGGTCAAGAACAAGCTAAATTAGATAAAATATATAAAGAGTTTAATATTACTTTAGAAGAGTCCGCTACTAAATTTGATAGAGCAAATATATCTTTTGATACTGGTACTCAAGGACTTAGTAAGTTTGGAGATAGGATAGAAAATTCTAAAAAATTAATGTTAGAGACATCTAGTGTCTGGGATGCTTTAGGCTCTACTGTAATGAAAGTAGTAGATTTAATAGTTTTTAATTTTACTAAATTAAGTCCTGGGGGAATACTACTCTCTTCTATGTGGAATAGTTGGTCAGATGCAGCATTTACTAAAAGAGCTGCTAAGATGTCTCAAGTATCTGATTTTATTCAAGTTTATGAGCTATCTCTTAGAGGACAAAATAAAGAGTTAGAGAAAGGGAATTTATTAACTGAAACTTCTAATCAAAAAATAAAAAATAAGATGATTCTTACTGGGGAAGACTTAGAGCGAGAAAAAGCTGCTAATTCTACTCGTATTGAGTCATTCCAATCTATGACAGATGTTCAAAAAAAGCAGCTAGAACAACTAAAAAGTATTGGAGATAAATTAACTGATAGAGATAAAGCTCAAATTAGTATTCTTGAAGCTGAAATATCTAGACGAGAAAAATTAGTTGAAGTTAGTAAAAAACAATTTGAGAACCAACTTAAATATCAAGAAGCTCGTAATCTACTAATAGATAGAGAGAATAAGTTTAGTAACGAACAAGTATCTCTTAATGAATTAAAAACTCTTCAAGGTGAAGTAGATAGCTCTCAAACTACTTTAAATGCAAATATTAGTTCTGGATTAGACATTTATTCTAGTTCGATCAAGGACTCCACTATTAAATCTAAACAATTTCTTTCTGACCTTAAAGATGGAAGCTTAAGTGTTAAAGCATCTATCAAATCTCTTGGTGGGGAAATTTATAAAGTAGGAGAAGATAGTAAAGTAGTAAGTCAATTACCCGCAGATGTTTTAAAATCTATTCAAGATGCTATTAAAGGTAAAGAAGTAGACGGTAAGAAATACTCCTTAGAGCAGGTATTAAATCTTAAAGAGACTAGAGATGCTCTTACTACTGCTGGGGTAGAAATACCTAAAGACTTAAAAGTTCTAGCAGATAAAATGAAAAAGAGCTATGAAGCTTCTGAAGGGGAACTTCAATTAATAAATCTTAAAGACTTAGAAAAAGATTTAGCGGGTTTTAGCGTATTAAGTGATAAATACCAAGAGAAGAAGAGACAGTTCCTATCTACTACTAAAGATGACATTGGTGCTACCACCTTCTCAACTTCGCTTAGAAAATCTCTTAGGTTAGCAGAGACAGATTTACAGAACTTTAATAATGCCTTAGATGCGTCTTCTAAAGGTGCTAATAAGTTTGTGACATCTTCCACTCAGAAATTTACTGAACAAGCCTTAAAAGGGACATTAGACCTTACTGAAGGATTAAAAGAGCTAGGTAAAGTAGAAAGTGAGATTGATCCTAAACAATTAGGAAAACTTAAAGATGCAATTACTGGTAAAAATAAAGATGAGATATTAAGTGCATTAAAAGAAATTGGAGTTACTACTGAACAGACATTATCCGCCGATTCAATTGACTTTAATAAGTTTGAAGCAGGTATTACTACTTTTGTTGAATCACTAAATGCAGTGGCAGAAAGTGGGGAGATTAGCAGTGAGGAAGTAGCTAAAAAGTTTGAATCTTTCTATGACCAAATGAAAGGTAAAGTTACCCCTGCTGCTTATAAAGATTTAACTGAGACTCTTATAGGTTATGAGAAAGCTGCTAGTACCCAACGTATTAATCTTATTACAATGGAGACTAACGCATTAGAACAACAGAAAAAATATGGCTTAGTCTTAGAGGAAGATTATATTAAGGATGTTAACAACTTAAACATTAAGACTACTGAAGAAAATATTAATAATAAAAAAATTGAGCTGAAAAGATTGCTTAGTTTATATAAAGAATCTGCTCCTCAAATAGTTAAGGCTAAAGCTGAATTAGAGTCTTTAGAGCTAGATTTAAATGCACAGAAATCTAATAATCCTATAGAGATAGCTAAATCACAAAGTAAGGCGAGATTTGATGTTTTAAAAAAAGATTTGGAATTAGGTAATGTCACAAAAAGACAGTATATCGAAGAGGAACTTAGAGATTCTAAAAATCTATATTCTATTCAACTATCCGAAAAACAAAAGACATTATCCGAGCTAATGAAAGATGAGGTAAAAAATGCTAAGGCTATCAAAGCTTTGAGAAAATCTATGGAATTAGACGAAAAAGACTTTAATCTTAATCTATTAGAAATCAATAGACGGAGGATTGAGGAGCAGTTTAAGATGCAAACTAACGCTTTAGGTAAAAGAGATTTAAAAGCTAGAGAAGCTGCTATAAACGGTACTACTAAAGCTGAGTTAGAATCAAATCGCCAATTAGAAAGAGACAAGATTAGTCTTAATATTCAAAGTTTACAAGCTAGATTAGCTATTGAAAAAAAAGGTAGTGATAAGTTCCTTGAGATCGAGAGACAATTAGTAGAGGCTCAACTCTCTTTAAGGGAGACTCAAGTTAAACAAGGTAAGGATCGAGTTAACGAGTCTATTGAAGCTAAAAGAACTGAACTGTCCACTATTGCTGCGTTAGAAGAAAGAAATAATTTAAAAGGTACTTCTGACGAAAGTTTAGAAAAGACTAGAAAGCTTAGAGAGAAAGAAGTTCAATTATCCATTGATGCGATTAACTCTCAGGTTTCTTTAACAGAGAAAGGTAGCACTCAAAGGTTAGCTCTTGAAACACAATTAATACAAGAAGTAAATAAGTTAGAAAAAACTCAACTAGATAATAGAAAAGAAAGACTAGAAGTAGCTCTTGAGAAAAAACGCAGACAATTAGAAACTGAACAAATTACATTAGAAAAATCTACTATTAGAGGTACTACTGATAAAGATTTAGAAGCTGATAGACAACTAAAAGAAAAAGATATTAGAAACACTATTGATGCTTTAACTCAAAAGGCTAATATTTATCAAAAAGGTAAAAAAGAACGAATTGCTATTGAACAAGAAATAGCTAAAGAAACACTTAAACTAGATAAACAAGTCTTTGAAAATCAAAAGTCTAGATTACAAACTCAAATAGATAATCGTAAAAAAACTTTTGCGGATAGCCAATTACAGTTAGAAAAGTTGATGGTATTGGGAACTTCTGTTGAAGATTCTAAGAAGGTTCGTGCGTCTAAAGAAGAAGAATTACAAATTAATATTGAAGCTATTAAAAAAGAGATTAACTTAACTAAAGAAGGCAGTAATCAGCGTAAAGACTTAGAACGTAATCTAAAAGGAGAATTATTAAAATTAGATAAGCAAAAAGTAGCTAACAAACGGGAGCTAATAGATGAAGAAATTAATCTTGAAAAAACTAAGATTAGTAAAATTCAAGCTCTTCTAGAACGTTCAACTATCAATGGTAGTTTTGAAAAAGACTTAGATAAGCTGAGAGTCCTAAAAGAAAAAGAAACTCAAATTAATATTAGTTCTATCCAAAAGCAATTAGCTACTTATAAATTAGGAGCAAAAGAACGCCTAACTTTAGAAGCTCAACTAACCCAAGAAGTTACTAAATTACAGAAAATACAATTTGGAAATAAAAAAGAACGATTAGAATCTCAACTAGAAGACACAAGAAATAAATTAGACAAACAAGTAGCTATAAAAGAAGCTGCTCTAATTGATGGTGCAACAGAACAAGAACTCAAAGTAGTAGAAGAAACTAAGATTAAAGAAACTAAATTTACTATTGATTCTGTTAAAAAGCAAATGGCTCTTTATAAGGAAGGTAGTAAGGAGAGGTTAGCATTAGAAGTTAATCTACAAAAAGAAATAAACAATCTTAGAAAGCAAACATTGGATAAAGAAAGAAATTTAATCCAGAATAATTTAGACTTTAAGAAAACTAAAATTGATATATCCAATATTGAAGGAGAAAAGAAACTACTTCAAGGGGATATTGATAGAGAAACTTTTGAAGATAATATCTCTGCATCTAGTCAAAAAGTGAATCTACTCCAACAAGAAGCGTTTACTAAACAACTTAAACTATATCAAAAAGGTAGTAAGGAATACCTAGAGATATTGAAGCAGGTATCTCAGTTACAAGTAGATTATCAAAAGTCTGTAGTAGATAAAGCTATTAGAGATATTGATAGATTAACTAAGACTCAAAGTAATTCAATTGAAGCTCAAAAACAATCTATTAACAGACAAGTAAGTGCAAGTGACTCATTAACTAAAGAACTTCAAGAACAAATTAAACTTGAGGATTCTAGAAGTTCAGTAATTAAAGCTACATCTGACTATCAAATTTCTATCCTAGAGCTAAGTAAAAGGTCTACTGGGGATATTGAAAAAAGAGCTAAGATTGATGTACAAATAGCTGAAATGAAACAGAAAGCTCTATTAGAAGGTCAAGAATTAGAACTAAACTCTATCAAAAATAATGAACTAATTAATCGTTCTGCATTAGAAAGAGAGCGGATTCAGATTAGTCTTAATAGGTTAGAGTTAGATAGAACTAAACTACAGACTGAAGCAGAATTAAGAAAAGCTAAGTTGAATAAGTTAGATAAAGCTTCTATTGATGCACTTCAGCTACAGTTAGATTCAATTAATGATCAATACTCTGCATTAGGTAGAAGTGAAGATTTAATCTCTACTCAAATATCTAATCAAGCTGAAATTAGTCAGAATCAGATCCAAGTAATTAAGCAGCAACAGGACTTAGCAAGACGTAACTCATCCCTTGACGTTGAACAAGCTAAGCAAAACGTTATCATTGTAAGCTATGAAAAACAGCTTTCCCAACTGAAAATGAAAGGAACTCTGATAGAAGCTAATGCAAATAAAGAGAAAATGATAGGTGATATGCTAACTAAGGCTTATGACACTCAAATCTCTATTTTGAATAGTAGAAAAGAATTAATGGACTCAACATTGAGCTCTATTGATTCTCTTTATGGAATTGAACAGTCAATGGCTAAAAGTGACCTAACTAAGGACAAACTAGCTAAAGACCAGGCTAAAGATCGTTTAAATTTCTTAGAGTTCCAACAACGAATTGAGAGAGAAAGTTTTGATTTAGAAAAAGCTAAGAATAAAATTATTAGAGAAAGACAGAAAGTTGAGTTAGAGATGTTAGAGATTAATTCTCGTCAAGCTCTTGCTACTGCTAAAGTTGAAGAAGCTCGTACTAATGCTCGTAAAGATGCTACTGATGAAGAGAAATTAGCAGCTAAACTTGCAGTAGAATCAGTAGAACAAGGAATATTAGCAGCAAAAACTAATAAGGAATTATCTCTTGAATTATCAAAAATAGAAGAACAATCTGAAAAAAATAAAGAAGTTATTAATGCTCGTAATCAAAGAAATCAAAAGTTACAAGCTCAACAAGCTCTTGCTCAACTAACTTCTGATACTACAGATGACAGAGAAGTAGCAGGTAAAGCTAGACAATTCAGAGGGCAAGACCAAAATAGTTTAGCTAGTATTGCTACTGTATCCACTAAAGGTATTGATAAGATTATATCTGATTTTCAAAAAGCTATGGAAGCTAGAAAGCCAATTGATATAACTACTAATCCTGTAGATAAAATTAATGTTACATCCACTTCAAATATTCCTAGTGTTGGAGGGTTAAGTAAAAGCTCTAATATCTCTACTACTTCTACTTCTAAAAGTGAATCTCCTATAGATAAAGAGAATAAAAAAGAAGAGACTAAGAATAATAGTGAAAATGTAGCTATTTCTATTACTAATTTACAAAAATCATTAATAGATAAATTACAGTTGACTACTAACACTTTGGTTGAGACTCTTAAGGGTAATACTACTCAGCTACTAGATAGTAGTAAATCAGTATACAACCTAATTAATGTATCTGGTAAAAATATTAGCAAGCTCTTAAGTGACACTGCTAAAATAATTACTGGTGGAGTATCTAAACCTAAAAAAGGAACCATTATTAAAGACCAAGATGGTCAAGAAGATAGTATTGCAGTAGATGACCCTAATAGGAAAGGTGGAATTACTACTACTAAAGAACCCTTAATAGATTCACTTAAAACTGTTAGACAAAGTGTTGATTCTTTTAAATTATCTTTTGATAACTCTAATCAAATTAAAAAAAATGAAGCAGATAGAAGACATAAGGAAGAGTTAGATAATACTACTACTCTTAATAGAAATATTGAAGAGCTAGTTAAAGTAGTAGAGGAATATATAGTTAAAGGTGGCAATGTGACTGTTAACTCACCTATAACTATTCAAGGTGGAAATAAGGATACTGGATTAGATATTAATACTCACTTATATAATTTAGCAACTAAAATCGAAAGGAGACAAAAGTAATGGCTACTCAATTTCAAGATATAGATGACCCAGTAATCTTAGGACATCATGGCAGAGAAGATGATTTAACTAAATGTTTTCCTCTTCATCGTAAGGTATGCTTCTTAAATGAAAAAAATCTCTTAGCAGGAACTGAGATAGGAGATGAAGTATTATACGATATAAATGGGAAATCCTATATTTGCTTATTTGTGGAGTCTAACGCTTATCAAGTAACTAATGAAGGTGAAGCTACGAGAATGGCTTCTACTGGTTCTGGTTCTTATGTTAAATATTCTCTTATTCGTAAAGGATTCACTGCTCAATTTGATTATACTACTACTGATGTATTAGTTTCATTAGATAAAATTGCTAAGGATGCTATAAGAGAAAGGAAGTTCGTGGAAGTGATTGATTATGTTAGACCTGAGACTAAGGATTATGATAAAGGATTCACTATTCGTAAAGGGCTGATTTATTTACCTCTTATTTATTCAGGACTAATGAGCGGACAGAAGGAGGATACTTATAATGGAAGTAAGATTACTAAACCTACAACTAGACCTATTATTACTCCTGAAGGATTCTCTCTTACCTTTGCTGAAAACTCTTATAGGATAGGTTAAATATAAAGAAATTAGACGATAGGTTCGTCAGTAGCTAGGTAGTTTTAGATAGATTAGAAGAAAATGAAAAGGGTGTCGGTTAAAATGATACCCTTGGAGGTAGACAAGAAACTGGTATTATCCACTATTTTAGAAAATTACCTTAAGAGTAAAACCAAATAATTTTGCTAAACTGATGACAAAGTATAATTGTTGTAGTATAATGTAGATAGACAAGAACAAAAGTTTATCGCCAAAACAAAAAATGCAACATAACATTATCGAAGCACCAATTAAAGCCATCTACCTAAGTGAGTTTCTTACTGAGTTACCTCAAGGAATACTAAATAAAGGGGCAACTGGAGTAGGAGGGACAGAAATGGCTCTTAAATCATCAGAGTCTTATATAATAGCTGTTCCAACAATAGAAATAATAGTTAACAAAAAGAATCAGAACCCAGAGATAGTAGAAGTTTATGGAGATACTACATTTAAAGAGTTTTCAAAACAGATTAAAAGTAGAGTCAAGTATAAGATTTTCACTACTTATGATTCACTTCCTAAAACTATTAATTGGCTTACTTCTTTAAGTACCAACCCATATAAAACTAGATTATTAGTTGATGAATACCACAAAATACTAAATGATTATAGCTATCGTGATAAGGCAATTGATAATCTACTAAAACAAGCGAGTAAATTTGAGTATGTAACTTATTTATCTGCAACTTCTATTAAGCCTAAGTTTACTCCTAGAATATTAGAATCTCTTGATTATACTGAGATTAAATGGTCTACTAAAGAGATTAAATTACATCGGAAGAAAACTCCTAATCCTTTTGCTGCAGTAGTTAAAATTATTACTAGATACAAAGCTAATAATTACCAGATGAAAATCAATGGTCATATTAGTAATGAAGCATATTTCTTTGTGAATTCGGTTAAGTCAATTAAAGATATTATTAACAACGCTGGACTTACTCAAGATGAAGTGAAAATTATATGTTCTACTACTGATAGAAATCAACACATACTAGATGATTTTGAGATTGGAAATGTTCATGATCCTAATAAACCTTTTACGTTCGTTACTTCTAAATCATTCCTTGGAGTAGATTTTTACTCGGATAGTGGAGTCATTTACGTTGTTAGTAATGTTAATAGAAAAAATACTCTACTAGATATTTCTACTGATATCACTCAAATAGCTGGCAGGATTCGTAATATCAATAACCCATTCAAAGATACTATCTTCCATATTTATAATACTGGGATACAAGAGCTAAGCCAACAACAGTTCAAAGATAATATTGAAAAGAAAATTGAAAACACTAATATTCAAATCAATGTCTTTAACAATAAGTTAGAACCAAAAGAAAAAGCTGCTTTCTTAGTTCGATATGAGTTAGATATCGAAAAAGATTACAGCTATTACAATCCGGAAACTAATGAATTAGAGTTTAATGAACTTAAAAAACTAAATGAGGAGTTTAACTACGAAGTTCTATTCACTATTTATAATAATGGTATTAGTATTCGTCAAGGATATTTAGAAGCAGGATTTACTCTTGAAGGAAACCAAGAATATGAAAAAGTAGAAAAAGATTTCTTAGCAACTGCTACTAGCATAAGTTATCAGTCAATGTTAAAGCAATATGTGGAATTAATATCTCAAAAAAATCTTAGTTCTGATGACCAATATACTTTAAATAGTATTGATAAGTTAGATCCTACTATTAAGAAAGCAGTAGATATTTTAGGAACCTCTCGTATTAGAACTCTACGATATCATAAAAGTAAAATAACTAATGAACTTTATTATAACTCTAACCAAGTTAAAGAAGCTATTAAAAGTAGTTTAGCTAAGAAAATAGAAAATAATAAATTTTACAGTTTCAATGAGTGTAAAGCTTTACTTAGTGACATTCATATCATTCTTAAAATAGATAAAAAATGTAAAGGTAAAGATGTTTTAAGTTATTTAGAAGGAAAAGTTATTAATAAACGAATAGAAGGAATCCTACTTCAAGGATGTATTTTTGAGGACTGATGATAAATATAGTAGATACTAGGAGTCGTTTAACAACAACAATTATACTTTGTCATCAGTTATAAAAATTATAGTTAAGGAGGTAGAATATAAAACTACCTTTTTCTCCCTTTAAAATAGCTCTAAGTCTTTTAAGAGATAATCTTTCGACTTTAATTTTTTTTCTTTATTTTGTCTAGCGTTATCCCTATAAAATAAGCTACACTGCTGTAAATAATCTACTACTTCTTTTTCTAATGATTCAGGATACTTTCTAATTAAATATTCTAACAAGCTACGACATTCAATAGCAAGTATTATTTTATCAAACTCTTCAAAACCCATTTTAATTACTCACCAGTACAATTAATCATTTACCACATACTCTTTAGCTATTATTTCTTCTAACTTATAAGACTTTTTAAGCTTTTTTAGTTTACTCATGGTTGATAGACTTTCTTGGCTCATTACCTCCTGTCTTTTCTGTATAAGTGAAATATCAATAGTAATTATATCTATCATTATTTTAAATTCTTCATAAGCATCTAAGTCTAATATCTTCCTCTTGAGGTATTTAATATTATTCTCTAACTTTGCTAAATATTCTTGGAGTAATTGGTCTAACTCTTTATTCATGTTATTTTAATTGTATAGCTTTTTAATTACTTATGTTCCAAATTATAACTAATAATACTACTCCAGATATTTATATCGAAGATAAACAATTAATCTCTATTCCTTGTTTCTATCTTACTAATGGAACTTCTATGACTAGCTTTGCTCCTATGTTCAATATAGAAAGCACAGAAGAAGATTTATTAGACATAGAGGAATTTAGTTATGTATTATCTACTACTCCTTCTCAATATCAAATGTTCGAGATAAGTATAAATGACCTAGAACCCTTAGACGATATTTCTAGCCTATATATAAATGGAAGTAAATATCAGAATCTCTTAGAGGTAAAAGATTTAGTCTTAAATACTACTCAACAAAATATTACTACAATAGAAGAAAGAGAATCTACCTAATGACTACTAAACAAATTCCCTTAAATAATATCCTCAACACTTTTAACGAATTACCCTTAGAACAAATAAATAAATTAGCTGCTTCTCCTGGTACTTTTCTTTATAACCCACTAACTAAAAAAATTCTATTATGCTGTAAAGTTAACACTAAAATTACTAATGACCCTCAACCTCTTAAAATACTAGGTAACAAGGAGATATTTATTAGTAATCAAATAGAGCTTCCTAATTTTATAGTAGAACATAAATTAGTTGGAGGATTTACTCTTAGTAGAAGTTTTGAAAATCATCCTTCTATTGGATTTAATTTGATATGTAGTAGAGATGAGATATTAGCCTTAAGAGGTAAATTTAGAGATATTGAAAAGAAATATGTCTTCTACGATACCCCTTTTCGATTAACTAATTACTCAGAAGATATAGAGAATAGAAGTGAGCATCCTATAGGTTCTTACTCTATTAGTTTATCTTTTGAGGGTTGGTATTCTAAGCTAATCAATACACCTTTCTTTGTTAAAAATAGAGGCAGTCTAACAAGTAGTCAAAACTTTGAAGCTCCTGAGTGTAAAATTGAGGGAAGCAATATTCCTAAATCTGGTCTGTCTAACTCACTTAATAAGCCTAATGAGTTAGTAATTCCTCTTAGTAGTTTTGCTAGTAGATTAGGGTTTAACTATTTAGGCTATAACTTTCTATGTAATTATCAGAAACCAGTTGCCCCAGATTTAACTACTACTTTTGCTAGTGAATTAGATAGTAGAAAAAGAACTAAAGGACTTTATACTCTTTTTTCTTCTAATGAGGGGGTTAAGACTATTACTTGGGCTAAACCTTCTACTTTCAAAGTTAAGGAAAGTAAAATTATTAGTAACGTTTCTTACTCGGATAACTTAGCAGAATTAGGGTATAAACCTAGTGAGTTATCTTGGAATCAATCTGGAGAAGAACCTTTAGATAATCAAGAAGAAGATACTTTTCAAAATACTCAACCTTCTTGGCTTCAATTAAATATAAAAATTAAAGAAAGTATTCTTGACCCAGATAACGCTACCTCTCCTCCTAATGACCAAGGATTGATTAAGACAATGGATCTTAACTATGATATGTCAGGAAAGACTAAGATTAAAACTTTTACTAGGAGAGAAGGAACAACTATCTTATGGGAAAAAATAGAGACTTGGGGATTTATGTATCTATCCAAAGAAATAGTAATAACGAGAGACGGAGAAAAGATAATTGAAGCTTCTCCTAGTAATTATTGGGGACTTACTGAATCTCAAGAGACTACTCATCTATACGATTCTGTTACTGGGTACTACTTAGGAAATAAGATTAGTGGTTGGAAAATGTGTCGCTTCAAACAAGAATCTTCTACTGAAACAGCTAAACTAGAAATAGAAAAAGAAGGGTTAGGAAACCCTCTTAGTAAAGCTTATGAGGAAGATGTAGTAGTTAGAGGAGAAAAAGTATTTGAATTAAATGAAGTGGTGGACTGTTATAGATTTAGAGCCGTCCCTATCATTGGTGGAACTCAATATATCTTAAGACAATTGAGAGATTATTATCAAGATTCTAACAATTCAACTCCTAGTATTCCTTATCAAGTATGTACTAAAGATGGAAAATTAATTACTAAATATGCAATTGACCCTACTTGGGTTGAGCCTATGTATATTGGAGAAGAATATAATTACTACTCTTGTTATTCTAGGATTGAAGACCCTGCTAATATTGCTTTAAGAAGAGAGTTTAGAGACTCCCCACCAGAAACTCCTACTGATAACCCTATTTATAATCCCACATTATCTACTGGTAGAGAACAAGAAGTATATAAAAAAGTATTTATCCACAGGAGTAAAGGCACTATCCAAGAAGAAGGATTAGGTTTTTCCTCTTCTGGTAGTTCAGTTAAAGATAATTTTATTGGAGATGACAAAGATGGAGTAGAAGATAGATATGAAACTCATGTAACTCAACGTTCTGCACAAGATAGTAATTTTAGAAATGCTACTACTACTATTACTGTTGAAGAATCTACTGGTAGACCAGGAGAACCTGGAAGAAAACAATTACCTTTTGTACTTAAAACTGAAGAAAGTCTTAAAGAAAACTCAGATATCTATTTCCAAATGATAGAGACTAAGAGAGTGGATAAGACACAAGAGCCTAAAGATAGCTATAAATACCTCTTAGTTACTCAAGGATATAACGTTAATGACCCAGTACAAGGTTCCGTTTCTTATAATACTAGACATAAATCGGAAGCATTTTTAGGAGCTATTACTGATTTAGAAATAGAAGATATGAATAGTAATTGTTCTATCTCTTTTACTACTTTATTTAGACCTAAAATTATAGAAGGAAGTAAACTTAATTTTAGTTACTCTTGGGATTCATGGAAGACTAGAGTGATAAGTAATAGTTCCTCAGTTAATATAGTTGGTTATCTTGAATTAGAAGATGGAACCTTACTCACTGAAGTCACAGGCTCCACTAATTTAAGCTTAGGAATTGATAGTAGTTTGGGAAGCTTGACCTCACTTAAAAAAATTAAATTACCAAAAGAACCTGCTCAACCAGAAGTATCTCCTAATAAAAACGATGCTTATATTTTTAATATGTATACTCGTGGTAAAGAACTAGGTAAAATATTCTACGGATTTGGTTCTAGATATAGCGGTTAATAAAAGTAAAATTCAAAGTAAATACATTGTTTTTTCAAAAATATTCCAGAAGTTGTTGATAGGTTGACGATCTACTATAAATCTAGTTGCGAGATGGAAATTATCATATAAATGAGAAAAGTTATTATTATAAACACTTAAAAGACATCCATTTTTAAAGTATTTAATATCGCAAGGTTCTAGAATACTCCAGTAATTTGGATCTCCTATCTTACTACTAGGGATATAAAATTCTATAAGATTAAATAATTTATCTGGTAAGTCTAATATCGTATCTTTTGATAAAAGTATCTTCAAATTAACCTCCGCCAAAAAACATCAATATTGCTAACCATTACGATTGTGTAATACCTACTATTTTTACTTTCCACTAATATGACTAATTAAACGAATAACAGTTCTCATTTTAGGATCTTTAATACCTGCTCTATCTAGTCCAGCTTCTAATTCTGGATTAGGTCTTAACATATCAAGAAGAGCTTTACCATCAGTTGCAAAGTCCTTAGCTTTTACAATAGTGTCGTCTATCTCAGGTTGCATTATTTTAGCAGTCCTTTTAGCTAACTCCCTTCTACTTACTTTCTTATAATCAATACCCTCTTTTTTATATAAATCACTTAAATTTTCTTGTATTCTTTGTAATCGTTGAGTATATCCTTTTGGATTAGTAGTTTGAAGATTACCAGATTTTATTTGACCCATGAGAGTTTTTATCACTTTAGGTTTAACTACTCTTGAATATACCAACGACTCAGTAGCACTAGATAGTCCATTTTTAGTTCTACTCATCATCTCTCTTCTACCTGTAATAGTTGCTAACGCTTTTTGCCACTCATCATCTCTTACAGTAATATTTAACTCTTCTAGCTCAGAATTTTTAGCTAAGCTATTCATCTGTCTAATAATTTTACCCATAGGAGCTTTAGGTTCTACTACGTCCCCTAACATTGTCAGTGCTTTATCCTTATTTACTTTAGGAATAACTTTCTTTAATAATGCTCTTTTAGAAGGTGAAGGAACAATATCATCTAGCTTGTTTTTTTTTAATAAATCATTTTGTCTAACTAATCTATCATTTACTTTCCTACTCGCTTTAGTAATTACCTGTTCTACATCAGCTTTATTTCCAGTATCTAATATAGCTTTAAGACCTTTAGTATCTGGAGGTCTACCTAACAAGCTTTCTCTAATAGGTCTAGTAAGAGCTTTCTCCATTTGAATAGTAGCTTTCATTGGAATATCAAGACTATCATAATCCCTCTGAGTATTTCTCATATTGATTACTGAGGAAGTTACTTTATCTTTTTTACTAGGAACTAATAGATTTTTTCTTGGTTTTACTTTAGCTGGTGACAATAGTTTTATTCCCTCTTTTTTTACTAATAGTTCAGTAGGTTCTTTTTTTAAATTACTTTTTAGAGGAGTTTCCCACGGGTCAGATACTTTACTAAATCCTGTCTTTTTACGAATACCAGAAGCTCTTTTAGATACTTTTAAGACTCTATCTCCTTTTTCCAGCATTCTAGTTCCCGGAGTATTTTTAGTATTCCAAAAGTCTTTTAACTCTGGCATATCGTTAATCCTAGAGTCTTTTACTTCAACTAACTTAGGTGTTTTAACTGGTATTACTGCATCCACTTCTTTAATTAATGTAGTAGTTTTATTTAGTTTTTTTTTACCAACCCCCCATTCATCATCCATTTGTTGAATAAACTCTTTACCAGACATAGATTTTTGTTTCGGAGGAGTCCCTATCGTCTCATTAATTACTTTTATTGGGTTCCCTGATTTACTGGATTTTGGAATAAGAAGTGAGGGTTTTTTCTTACTTAAGAGCAACGCAACTCCACCTACTCCTATAACCGCTGCTGTTCCTAAAGCAATATTTCTGTTACGATTACTATCTTCATCTTTTTTACGGAAGAAGTCTTTAACCCTTATTACTTTAAATCCACTCTTCCCTTTTGATAACCTACTGTGACCTTTTACCTTATCTTTCCCAAACATACTGATTATTAATGTATTATTGATATATCCCTTACTATAACTTAAATGAAAGAAGAGATATTAATTAAAGAAATATTAGACATCTTAGGGAAAAATAGAATAAATATAAAAGGAAATATTCTTACTATTGGTAATCAAAAATTGATAATACCTAAGAGTAAGGGAAATAACACTACTTCTACTAGACCTATTCAAATTCGCTAATAAATAAAATGGCTGTAACTTACGCAAATAGTAGAATTGTTTTACCTAATAGTTGTTGGAGCATCGCCTCTACTACAGGAGGTCAACTTTCTGCTAAACCTTTATACTTCTCACTTCAAACAGAAAATAGAGTAGGAAGAAATTTATTATTAATATCTTCTCTTATTAATATTTCTAACTTTGGGAAAATAACTATAACTATTAATTCTCAAGCTAAATTGCCTGCTGAAGAGATATTTAATTATATTATAGGAGCTAGTAGCTTTTCAAATCCTAATACTTTTTCTCAGATAGCTAAAATACCAATTAGTTCATCTACTACATTTCCTATTGTCTTAGAGATTACTAAAGATGTATTTTTAAGAACTGGTCATATTACTTCAGAAGATATTACTAATATTCTTAGTTCTGATTTACTTCATGGAATGTTGATTGGTTATACAGTGACAGGACTAATTTATGAGTATGACAACTTCGATTCTACTTCTGTAATAGATAATCAATTAGTTCTTTCTACTACTACTAATAAACGATTTAAGGCTAGAGGAAGCTTCTCAACGTATATTTCCTCAGTTTACGATATAGATGGCTCTAGACTCGATTTAAGAGAGTCTAATGAAATTACTCCAATATTAAATAGTTATAATCCAGATGGAAGTGACTCTTCTTCTATTAACCTATGGTTAGATAATCCTAGTGGAATAGTAGTAGCAGGAACTCGAATAACTCTAATAGTTAAGATAAATGAGCTAATAAAGACTAACTTATTTGATAAAAAGATTCGCTATATATTTAATGGAGTAGTAAATCTTAATACTTGTGAGTTAAGGACTACTAAGAGAGATGGAATTACACCTTTTGAAAAACTAGGAATTCCCTTAACTTTTAATAGTAATACTCCTAATTTTAATATTGAGGAATATTTAGAGATAGGTGAAGCGTTATCTTTTAGTATTTACCTTAATTTCTTAGGAGCAGAGATAAATGATTTTTTACCTGAAAAAGCGGTTATATCTATCTATCCTTCTTTCGTTTCTAATATTGGTAGTTACGTTGCAGGTTCAGAAGTAATAGGGGATTGTATATTTCCTGATGGGGGAAGGAGAAGAGTGTTACCTTCAACTACTATTTCTGGACTAGAAGTATTGAGCGGTTCAGGATTAATTAAGAACTACACTTTTCCTTTATTGCCTAAGACTACTATTTTAGGTCTTATACCAAATACAGATAATCAAAAAGTATTTATTAGCAACTTAGGAAATTGTTTTGTAGCTCCTACTGATGTACCTAATAATTCTGCTATAAGAGCTTTTGTGTCTACTAAGAGTGGGCAAACATCTTCTAGTAGTTGGAGTAGTTATATTTCTATCACTCAAAATAGTAATTTTACTTTAACTCTTACTCTTCCCACTTCTATTAGGAGTGATTATCCGGATGTTATTGCAACTACTACTTCTACTTTCTCTATAGGGAAATATATTGTATATGTGCAAAGGCAATCTAACTTAGAGATAAGAAAATTTGAGATTACTTATAATAGTAATACTCCTAATAATTTATACTCTGTAGTTTTACCAGATTGGAGTACAGGGATAGTAACCACTTCTATCCCTACTAATATAGATAATACTTTTAACCTTTACTCTTTACCGTATTTTGTAGTAGATAATGGATTAGGAAGTGGATTCTCTATTGGTAATTATAGATTCTGTGTCTCTTATAGTTATGATGGAAATCAAGTAACCTCTATAAGTCACGATGTAGCTAGAGGATGTATTGTTGAGTTAGATATGCCTTTATCCCAAGCTCTTAACAATATGAAGTATTTAGGAGAACCTTTATTTATGGGACAATTATTAGCCTTAGACACTACATATATCCCTGATGGACAAAGGAGATATCTTAAGGGAACTGATAATAGTTACTTAGACTTAGTGTTTAATAAATATATGACTGGGGTAGCTAATAATATTAATATTTTTAGACCTAATAATATTGCTGCTACTTCACCTGGTATTTGGAAAGATAAAGAGTCCGGATTAGACTTAGATCAAGTAACTCAATATGTGTACTCTTCTATTTATCCTAACCTCTCTACTCTTAATGATTTAATTAGAACAGTCGATGATGGTATTATTCCTTTAATCTTAGCTTTAGGAGGTGGAGGTGGAAGTGGTGAGTCTCCTACAATTTACCCTTTAATAACTGTTAATGCTACTACTATTTCTCCTGATTTAGATATAAGTGATAAATATTTCTTTAATACTACTGGGACTCTTAGTAATATCAATAATCCACTAAATATAAATAATGGAGATAAATTTACTATTCAGACTAATAATACAGGAGTTTATAATTTTGGTAGCTCTTACCACTTACCAGAGAACTATACTTCTGTTATACTTGATGGGAAAGCTAATATAGAGGCAACTCGAAGAGGAACTTCTACTGATATAATTATTTATAGTGTTTGGTAAAAAAAATATGAAAAGATTAACGTTACAAGATGAGATAACAAAGCATCATTTAGATAATAAGTATAGTGTGAAAAAAGAAGATTTAACTAAACTACTAGAAGACTCTACTACAGAAGAAATAATTTTTCATAGTAAAGAGATGGTTATTTCTTTTAAACTTCCTTGTGGGTTTACTGTAGCAGGAAGAAGTGCAGTAGTTAATCCTAAGAAGTTTGACATGAATATTGGAAGACTTCTTTGTTACGAGGATGCTCTTGGACAATTATGGAAGCTAGAAGGTTATCGAATGCAGTGGAAGATGTACCAAGAACAAGGAGAAAATAATGCAGATTGAACCTAATGATTATTTACAAAAGCTAATAGAAATTTATCAAGCTCAATGTAACCAGTATCTTAATGAGAGAATTAGTTTACAAGCTCAACTAGATTTAGTATTGAAAGAGCTAGAGAAAACTGAGACTAAGTTAGCTGAACTAGAAAATAAAGAAGAGAAAGTGATAGATGTCAACACGAATACTGATACTTAAAGATGGGGTTATTAAACCTGCTTCTTCCTCTGATGATTTAGGAATAGGAGGCTCATCTCTTACTTTAGGAGTTACATCTATTACTGCATATCGTGGGGATTACGGGGACTTAGCTTATCTTCACTCTCAGATAACAAGTGGAAACCCTCATGGACTAACTTTAAATAGTCTAGTAGGAACTCAAACTAATAATAGAGTTCTTAGAAGCGACGGGACTAATGTAACATTGTCTCAAGTAAGTTTAACTACTGATGTTATTAATACTCTTCCTGCTTCTTTAGGAGGTAGTGGACAATCTAATTACACTATAGGAGATATTTTATTCGCTTCTACTTCTACTGCTCTTTCTAAGTTAGTAAATGTAGCTACTGGAAATGTACTGCTATCTGGAGGAGTTGGAGCTGTACCTAGTTATGGGAAAGTTGGGCTAACTACTCATATAAGTGGAGTTTTACCTATTTCCAATGGGGGGACGGGTAGCGCTACTCAGAATTTTGTGGACTTAACTGCTGCTCAAACTGTTGGAGGGGCAAAAACTTTTACCTCACCAGTAGCTATTACTAACACCACTCAATCAACGTCATCAACGACTGGAGCTTTAGTAGTAAACGGAGGAGCAGGAATCGGAGGAAATTGCAATGTAGCAGGTTACTTAACTCAGGCGGATAGACAATTTAGATGTGCTGCTAGTACAAGTCAATCACTCACTCTGGGCGTGGCGACTAAGATTACGCTAGGGAATATTATAACAAATACAGGTGGCCAATATGTTTCAGCTACTTCTAGATTAGTAGCTAGTGGAACCGAAGTATGGAGAATCACTGTTTACATTACATTTAATCTAAGTGTGGCAAATAGGATATTACTTTATGTTTACAAAAACGGTGTTGAGGTATCTGGGCTTTCACGGATTTTAGACAATCCCACAAATGCAGGATTCTTTGCAACAACCATTACTATCCCTGAATTTCCTTTAGTGAATAATGACTTTTTAGAGGTTTTCGCTCAACCTATAGGTTCTGGTACTGTTAGTGTATTCGGTGATGCAAACCTTAATGCTTCTTTTTGGTATGGAAACAGAATAAGATAATAATATGAAACTAGAAACCGAATTAAGCTTAACTAGAATCCAAATTGACGAAATCAGTCGATTAGAGTACGACAATGGAATTCTAACTGTTTACTTTTCTAAATCCCTAAAAATAGGAGATGAAGAAATGGAAGCGGTGTTTGATATTAGTAACCCTGTTAAACCAAATATCGCAGAAATTCAAGATGCTTTAGATACAATTTTTACTTCTGCATTCCAAGCGAGGACGACGCAATTATCTCCTAATCCATTAGATTCAACTCTAATCCTTCCACCTAACTATAAAGCTTTTTATTCTGAACTACTAACTACTGAGTTATTTGGAATTGCTAGATATTCAGCAGGAGAAGATATTCAATCTTGTATTGCTTATTCAGATTTTGCTTTAGCTCTTACTAATTCAATTGCAGGAAATGAGAACCCTATAGCTTTTCAAATATGTCTTAATAATATGATTGGAGTTTTAGGAGATAAAGTTAATTCTGATATATTAGAAGTATTAAGAGAATTAATAAACGAAAACAATTTACCACTAACTATCTAATGGCTACTCAGTATATAACAGAAACCCTTACTCTTAACGTTGCTCCTACTACTCTTTTTACTGCTACTGCTACTACCTCTTATATTTTAGCTAAATTTTTACTTAAGAATGAGAGAAGTGAGCCTGGTAAAATTACTATTAAGTTAAATGATAAAGAAGTAGTTAAAGATTTAGTTCTCCCTATATTTAATCAGAAGCCTATAGAACTAGACTCAATCTCTAAGCTTAAATTATCTAGTAATGATACTTTAGAAATTACTATTATCCCTGATAGTTTAGCTGGTGGAAGTGTCTTTGGTCTTATAGGCGGGTTTCCTTGGTATACTCAAGTAGAAGCAAATGCAGCTACAATGATAATGTCCTACGTCATGATTACTACTTAACTTATCCTAATTAAAAATAACTAAAATATATGCCACAAGATTTTTATTCTACTACTCCTGGGTCAGGTCTTAAAATTGCTGCTGAATCTTATACTGATAGCGGAAACACTCTTTATGTTCCTATCATTAGTAATAAAGTAGTCACCTCTATTGGTACTAATACTGGAGGAATTGGTACTACTTCTTATGCAGCTAATCAATTAATGGGAACTTCTCAATTTACTTTTTCTGACGTAGCTCTTAAAGCTGGTTTAGGTGGAGTAATTCAAAATGCTTCTTTATACTGTGAAGTTGTATCTACTGGTCAATATCTCCTAAGACTTTTCAGTAAACCTATTACTACTGTATTTGCTGATAGAGCTAATTATGCCTCTTATGCTTTAACTGATGTAGAAGCTCGAACCTTTATTGGGGATATTGAATTCTCTTTCCCTTTAGCTTCTTCTCTTAACACTACTTACTCAGTTAACGGGATATCAATGGCTTTCTCAACTGATGATGCTGGTTCTCCTGCTATTTATGGATTACTCTTAGCTAGAAATGCTCACTCTCTCCCCTCTGTAACTGGTCAAGGGATTAGGATTAACTTAAATGTTTTACTATAATAATTATGAAAACACAAAATGTAGTAAAGATTAATCCCATAGTAGAAATCACTTCTCCTATATTACTTCAATGTAAGTCAGGGGAGTGTGGGAGATGTCCTAATGGTACTGGGAAAATGTTATGGGTTCCTGGAGGTATTGTTAATTTAGATGGAACTATTGGTAGTGTCCTTCTTAATTTTCAATATAATTTCTTTGATAAAAGTACACAAAGTGCGTCTCCTATTACATTTAATCTTGCAACAGGATTTAACTCTTTAACTAGCACTACTTTCTCTTATAGTAACCCACCTAATAAAGCTTGGGCAACAGCTAATAATGCTAATAATACTATTAATCTATCTCCTAGTTTAATGGGAGGAAGTGATATTGTTAGAAATATTAGACTTACTGTTCTTCAATCTACTGGTGCTTGGCTATTCTTTCGTCAACCTAATCCTGCTATTTCTAACGTTCATGATGCTCTTTGCTTCGAGTATAACCATGAGAGACGATTGATTACTTTTAGATCCTTTTAATTAATTACTTACAACACTATTGTAGTTCTGTGATATAATATAAAAGTAAGATTAAAGGAATTGAACTTATGACGAATTTAACCTACTCTTCTACTGATTCTGGACTTGAAGTTGTTATCGCTTTTAATGGTGAAGCTTATTGTACTCAGTCTAGTTATTCTCGATGGACTGGGATTGATAGAACTACGGCAGTAAAAAGGTGTCAAAGTCTTGAAATAGAACAAATTGATACCCCCGTACATTCCTTCACACCGGGTAAGTTAATTCGTACTCCTATCAATACGGGACATCAGATTCAAGAAGTAGTTTTAATCCCAGCTAAAATTATGGCTCGTTGGTTAGCTAAAGATAATCCTGAACTATTTGACCAAGTAATCAGTGCTGGTGCTACTCAGTTCCTTTATTCAATGGCTGGGTATGAAGTTAAAGCTACTCTTACTACTACTCTTACTACTACTCTTACTACTACTCTTCCTCAGACTTATATTGAAGCTCTTAAGTCTTTAGTAGAAAGTGAAGAAGCTAAAGAGCAACTTAAACTAGAAAACTCTATTCTAGAAGCTCAAGTAGAAGATTTAATTGAGGACACTGAACGTCAATCTGAAATTATTGATGAGCTTTATGATTACTCTTCTATTATCCGAATTGCTAAATACAATGATGTAAGTGAAAAGAACTATAATTGGAGAAAACTAAAAGCTGCTTCAAAGGTCTTAGGGTTAGAAATTAAAGTAGCTCCTTGCCAAAGATTCGGTTACAAAAATATCTATTCTCACGATGCTTGGAAAGCTGCATATCCTAAAATTAATCTTCCTGAGTTATCAGCCATTGTTAATGTATAATAATAAGTAGTCATGAGTTAAGGAGTAGATATAAAGTCCACTCCTTTTTTATTATCTATTTACACTTAATCATCATCTTCGTCTATGTAACTAATAAGCTCTTTAGGTACTAATAATTTTACTCCAATAGACTGAACCATATTAACTAAATCTTGTAAGTCATTAGGATTAATATCCATTGAATCCTCCTCATCTTCATTACAAAATATAAATCTTGCTAATTTTTTATAAGGGTCTCCTATATTTGTATACTGCAATTTAATAGGTAAAATTCTTTTAACCTCTTTTTCAGTAAATAAATATAATTTAGGTCTAGGAGGGTATTCAATAACAAATACTAATTTTCTTTCATTATATTTAAGAGCTGGATGGTCACGAAAATCACTAATTGGTTTCATTTTATTTATTTTACGTTCGTGTTTTAGAGTTATACTATTAAACATCTTCTTTACTATCCCAGATATCTACTTTCCTTTGAAGTCTCATTAATAGCTCAGAACTAACACCTAGTTTAATACCTAATATACTACCTAGTCTACTTTCTAAATTTTTAGCCCAGTAATGAGTCATAGGTCTATCTCCTTCTAATATCTCATCTAACTCAATATTATAAAGGTACAAGTCTCCAATACTACTATCTCTTTCCTCTAGTAAATCTCTTATTATTTCTCCTGGGTGAATTGGTCTAATCTTACGGGATAAAATGGATGACACTGATACCGTATTTTCTTTCATTGTATGCTTATTCTTCTAAATAATCTTTACTAGAAACCCACTTAAAATGATCCAAAGATAAGACTTGACTAACACTACTAATTAATAAAGGATTATGCACTGCACAGATTATTTGCTTAGTAGTAGACTCATCTTTCAAAAACTTAGATAACTTTTTAATAGATTTAATAGATAACGCTAAATCTGGTTCATCTACTAAAACGGCTACATTATCTTCTAACTTAGATATTGTCCTTAATATTGAGTTATTTGATTCTCCATGACTATGAAAGATAGAAGCGATTTGAGAAAGAGTTTCTATTCTACCTTTAGTTCTAGGATTACCATGTTCTAAATCTAGATAGCAACAATCATTATATTCATCAGTTTCTACTGTTACATCTATCTTTTCTCCTGCTATTTTTTTCCCAAAGATTACTTCTAATAAAGAAGATTTTCCACTACCATTGTCTCCTACTAATAGATTTAATCCTTTCTTAAAAGTAAATATCTGCCCCTTAGTAAACTTTCTAAAATTAGAGTTAAAGGTTATTGATTTTAGCATTATAAGACCTCTACTATATCTCCATCACAATCATTAGCTTCATAATACACTTTACCGTATTGCTTCATTCCCTCACAAATAGATAATACTATCTCCTCTGCTAACCCCCAATAACTAAGACTCCAAATAATTTCCTTATCTCCATACTCAGAATAATCACTATCGCAATCAAAGTGAACCATTAGGATTCTAGATTCATTATTAACTTTAAAGTAGATATTGAAGAATTTACTACTTGGATTACATTCAATTCTAGGAAACTGACTTGTCTTATCTTTCCACACATAATCTCCAGAAGAATATTTCTTAATAATAGGGATTAGTACATTTTCTATTTTACTTAATACTGAGAAGATATCTTTATTCTCAGTCACTACGAACCCAACAGTTGAAATTCCCATTTATTTTATTTCCTTACTCTTAACTACTTTATCTACTAACTTTTTCCAATCATCTATCAAAGGCTTATAGTTTACATAATATTCCTCACTAAACTGTACTTCACTTCTCTCTCCACTATAGGCTCTGAACCTTGTTTCACTATGATTTCCGAGTCTCGTTTCCCACTCCTCCTCATACTCTTCAATATAAAGTTCGTTATTATAATACTTAATAAAAATAATCATAGTTCACTGATACTAAAATAAAGAATATTAAATAAGTCTCATTCTTTCTCTCGCTTTGACTCGTTCTCTCATTCCTATACTATGACTTGGAACTTAGTAAAATATTTAAAGTCTCGTTCGTCTTTGAGTAGTTGCTTAGTATCTAGTGGTGACTAAGATATTAGAACAAAATCTTCCAAGAGACGTTGGAGCTAATAGAAAATCTTAAGAAAAGATTAAGATAAGGAATTAATTATAATAGATACCACTTTTTTCTACCATATAAGGTTAAAATAGAGATATCCCAAACAGAAAAAGTGTTAAAAATAAATGTATTACTCCGATAAATATTCAGAAATTCCAAATGGCATAGTTGACAAAGGAGCTTGTGGAATAGGTTTAACTAGCTATGCTCTTGAGAATAATGTTCCTACTGTAGTAGTTACTCCTACTGTAGCTATGATTAAAAACAAAGTATCTCAATACCCAAATAATAGAAGGTCAGATTCAATTATAGGATTTTACCAAGGAGTATCACTAGCTACTATTAAAAATTATATTGAATATACTGCTATACCTAAAATAATGGTAACATTTGATAGTTTTTATAAAATAGTCCCTTTTATAGATGACACTTACCAAATCATAGTAGATGAGTTTAGTGAATTATTAGATGCCTATAACTACAGAAATAAAGCAATATCAAAATTACTTATTGAAGTTCAAAAGTTTAGTAAAGTTTCTTATGTATCAGCTACTCCTACTAAAGTCGAATATCTCCCTCTTCAATTAAAAGATTTAGATTACACTACTTTAGAATGGGATGATTTAACTAAGATCAATATTGATTTACTTCATAAAAAAAGACCTATTCAAACTGTTAGAGCTTTAATAAATAAGTACCGTAGTGGTTTAGTAGAAATTAACGGAATTAAAAGTGATGCAGGATATTTCTTTGTTAACAGTGTTCGGATGATTAAAGAAATATGTGAAAAATCAGAACTCTTAAATTCTGAAGTTAGAATTATTTGCTCGGATACAGATAAGAATAAACGTACATTAGGTGATTATGATATTTCTACTTCACTTGATCCCGAAACACTATTTACTTTTATTACTTCTTGTAGCTTTAAAGGTTCAGATTTCTATAGTGAAAGAGGTGTAGTATTTGTAGTATCCAATAATACTAATACACATACATTAATAACTATTGACACAGACATTATTCAAATCGCAGGTAGGATAAGAAACCCTACTAATCCTTTCCGAAACTACTTATGTCACATCTTTAATGTTAATCCTCTTAGTTTAAGTAGAGAAGAATTTTTAAAAATAACTGAGGAGAAGATTAAACAAAGCAATACCTTATTACAAGGATATAGTAAACTTACTGATGAAGAACGAGATTTATTTCTCTCAACTCAAAATTTAGAAAACTTTTATATCTCTATAACTGAAGAAGGAGTTCCTTACTATGACGAGATGTTGTATTTATTAGATAAAAGAAGATATGAGGATATTGCTCAAGTATATAAAGATGGTCTTTCTATTAATAGTTATTATTCATCTTTAAATGAAGTAGATGTATTGTCTAGCACCAAATTAGATATTGACTATTTAGTTAATAATTCTTTTTATTCTCTTTGTAAAACTGCTGTTGAAGGTAAAGGGGATTTAGAAACTATTTATAAACAATTTCCATTAATTAAAGATGCTATTGAAAAATTAGGAAAAGAAAAAATTAAAGCTTTAGGTTTTCATATCACTAAAATTCAATACGAAATTGACGACTTTGACAAAAAAGATAAAGTTAAAACAGTGGTGATAAAAGAAATAGACAAAGAAAAATTTTATAGTTGTAAAGATATGAAGATATTACTTGGATACATTTATGCCAGACTAGGTATTAGAGCAACCGCTAAAGCTTCAGATATTTTAGAATACTGTAACGCTAAGTTATGTTATAGAAAAATAAACGATAAAACAGTAAAAGGATATCAAATAGTAATTTAACACCTCTACTCCTTTAACAAGTTTACCTTTTAACCTAACAGTTTTATATTTAACTTCTGCGTAATTAGCTATATCAATAGCTTTTCCTTTCTTTGCAATATCTAGTTTTTCATAAATATTATTGAGAGTATTTTTAACAAAAGCTAGAGAATAGAAAGTCTCTATATCTAAAAGTCGAATGAGTTCATCTTTAATACATTGCTGAATATCAGTGTTATTAAATTTAAGCTCATCTATTAATCTATTAACAAGATAACCTAAAGCTTTCATTCTCTTGGCTCCTAATTTAGTAAAAGCCTCTCTAATAATAGGAAATCTATCACCAATATAAAATCTTTCATCTGGGCTACTAATATACTTCTGACAATATTCTTTAAAACTACCATTAGTAGGAAACCCATCATCTTCAATCTCTTCTACCTCGTATTTTTCTGGTAATTCTACTTTAATTGTTACTCCACCTAAATAAACTTTTTCTTTATTAAATGTAGGATGCAGAGTATTAATTAAATAAGTCTCAATAATATCTGAGTCTGCTAGAGATTCACAAGGATAATACTCAATTACATCTATTAGTGATTTCCATTCCTGATACTCTGGATCATTAGGATTAAAATGATCATTTAGCCTACTTCTAAGATTTGAGCTTCTACCAACATAAGCTAGTTCATTTTTGACATAAAGAAGATAAACCCCAATTTTTTCTTTTAACGGTTTTAAATGAAACTTAATCATAAACTATGTTCTTATATTTATAATGTAGAAATTTGAAAATAATTCATAGAAAAATCAACATTAAAGAGGTACTAAAAATATCTCTTTCCCTATTGACAAATAATGGGTGAGAGTAGAATTGAACTACTGGTGCTTACGCTACTGTTTTACAGACAGCTACCTTTACCAACAGGAGGACTCACCCGATACCTCAGATTATATCATAGAGATAGAAAAAGCTACTCAACTATCTCTTTTTTATTTACCTGAGAAACTCCTCTTCCAGAATATCTGCTATTTGATTAAAATTTAATCCCCAAATATCATTTAATTGAGTTAAATCATCGTAATTAATTCTATCTTCTTCTTCATAGTTTTCTTCTAATATTTCTAGTAGTTTTGAATTTTTTGAGCTGATTTTAAAATCAGGTGTCCTATCTTCTAAGTTTAAGAGGTTTAAAATACTCTTAGGTAGCGCATCCTTTTCATTTAAAATAGTGGCGTAATAACTGTCCTCTCCTTCATCCCAGTCTTTCCTGTTAGTGATATCGCAGAGAACTCCTAGACAACAAAACCTATCATCTATACTCCTTAAACAACCTTGGCCCTGAGTATATTTACCACTTCTAAGGGCTTCGATCCATTCTTTAATTAGTTTTAAATTAGTATTCATTTAATTTTTTCCTATATTTATTTTAATTGAGTCAGATATTTCTTCTATGCTAGTATTTTTGTTAATATTAATAAAGTAAATAACCACTAATCTACCATGAATGACGACCAAGTAGTACAGCAAATATCTAAATTACTGAAGAATACCTCTTTTATTGGTTATGCCTTAAATGGTGGAATAGGAACTAAGATAAACGTTCGCAATACTGAGACAGGTAAGACTATTCAAGCTCTTAGTATTAATGTTGATTCTACTGGAGAAGTCTTAGTAGTTAAAGACTCAGAAGATGGTCAATATAAAGCAGTTACATTTAAGACTGCTGAGAAGGTAAGTACAAAGATAATTCAGCTAAGAAAGACTAAACCTACTAATGACAAGAAAATAATTGAATATACAGATTCTGATATTGAAGTATTCTACCTATTCGTTAAATTAATAGATACTGGTAGCCCTGTTGCTACTGATTTAAATTCTACTTGGATTAGGAGAGGAAGCTCTTGTACTCAGTTCGTAGGAGCTTATGAAAGATGTAATTACGCAGCTAGAGAGACTATTGGAGGGGTTAGTCATACTGGACTAGAGTATCAACCTTATAATACTCTTCAATCTTGTCTTAACGATGATTTGGGGAGAGATGCAAAGACTCCTCATGGTACTAAGGATGCACAAGGAGGAGGACTTGGCAATAAAATCTACTCTACTAGGATGACCTCAGTAGAAGAGCAATATATGCTAGGAGCTTTAACTTCTCATGATAATGCTAATGGTACAAGTTTTAAGAAACTATTTGGTTATGGATCTATTTTAGAATGTTCAGGGGCTATGTTCATGGATGGTTGGGGGCCATCAACGAATCAAGCTGGGGAAGAGTATACTCGTTGCTATTTTCAATATTTCCCAGGTTTTACTAATGCTTGTACTCCTGCTATGCAAGTTGCTGGTTATTGTACTAATCAAGGCTTTATCAATAGTAGATGTCCTCTTCCTGGTCAACCGTTACCTCCTGGTCAACCTAGTGTCGGAGATATTGATAATAGTTGGGGTCATATTTATGGATGGAAAGATTTACCTTACTCATTTTTTTATAGAAGAAGATTTTACCAAGGTTATGTAGGAGGGGTAAGTGTCCCTGGTTATTTTTTAATATTACAAGTGAATGAAGACCAAACTCCTACTATCCCAGAAGGTTTCTTTCCTTGGGTTCCTGGTTGCCCTTCTAATAATCAAGGAGGGCCGTATGATGGTAGTGGAGGTAATAGATTCCCTGATGGAGTTCCACCTGTTCAGAAGAGAGATATGAAGCTATCTACTCATAGAGCTGAAATTTGGTTAGGAAGTAGTAAGAAAGAAGAAGCTATTAAATTACATGAACTAGGTGCTAGTGATTTATTTAGTGGAATGTATAACTCATTTATTACTAGAGCAGATGAAACAATAGTAGATACTGAAAACAGACTTCAAAGAGGGCCTAACTTTACTCCTACTAACGAAGAGGTTACTGTTCATAATAAAATATACGAAAATTGGAACAAAAATAGAATTGATTTAAATATTAATCCTAAAGTCTGGATTTATATTATTAATAATACGCCTAAAGCTGCAACCTCTACTACTGGTTATACTCTTGATAATCATGTTAATGATCCTACTAATGCTACTCTTCACAGAGCTATTAATAACTTATACAATAGAACTATTAATTTATCGGTAGTAGATAATAAAACCCAGATAATACATCTTAAATTAGGGTTAACTTCTAGAAGCACTCTTTCTAATAGCGATTGTAAAGGAATAGGAGGCTGGGATGGTTTTTTTAGAGATAGCACTCAGAAACTTAGTAATCAGAGTTGGGAATATCAAAAATACATAACTATTACTGTAAAAGATTGGAGTATATTATCCTCTACTAATACACTTGATACTACTAAATTAGAAACAGAAGATTTTTGGAATACAGATAATATTAAACGTAGATTTTTTACTTCTTTTGGAGGTCATAGGATTAACTTAAATCTTAAAGACACTTATGACCAAATACTACTTAGAAATAACGCTGAAATAGATACTGAAAAAATAATAAGTGACCTTCATTTTGAACAACTTAACTACTCACTAAAATTTATAACTCCCACTACTAGCACTTTGGGTGGAGAATTATATTTTTCAGGATTAAACTTTCTCCCTTCTCCTTCTAACTTTTACAATCCTAGTAGGTATTACGCTTTAAGCTCTAGAAGTTGGTGGGAATTATGGGCTAAAGGGACTTATAGTAAAAAAAATAAAAGATTAAGTTCTATAGTTGGTTATGAAAAAAATCGTCATCAAGTAGTGAAAAGTTATGGGTTAGGTGCAAATTTAACATATAATAATGCTGCTACAGACCCATATTTATATAATGAAAGTTATTTTGAATATTTAAGTAGTAGACCTAAAGTATTTATTCCCTCTTTAATTAAAAAATTAAGAGGAGATAAGCTGTTTTTTAATAGTAACCGCTATATAACTGATAAACAAGAAACTTTAGAAAAAATAGGATCTTTGTTTTTCTTTTCTAGCCCTACAAGTAATTGGACAAATGATTTCTTTTTCTCTAATGTCCCAGAGTACCAATATATCTCTCTTCCTAGTCTTTATTATGGTAATGATAACGGTATAGAAACTTTAACATCTAATAATAATTCTTTACAACCTGACTTTCTGGGTAATAACAATTTTTTAAAAATTATGAATACTCGTTCATGGTTTCAAAGACTTTGGGCGCAATTTATATATGATGAAAATATTAAAGTAGATGTGGATTCTTATAAAGATGTTAATTTTACACTTCCTACTAACATCCCTCAGTATAAAAAATTTAGTTTATTTAAAGAGGGGATTACTGCTGAATATCCTTTCTCTACTCGTATAAGTTTTAGTGATCCTGCTTTAGAGTTAAACACAGTTCTTTCTCCTGGTAAGCTAGAAATAGCTAATAAACAAGTAACTATTAACAAACCCACTAATGTAACTTTAGACCCGAATACTAGCTTTCTAGTCTATTTATACCCCAATGTTACTGTGACTAAAAAAACCAAGGAAATTTGATTTATTAGGTAGTGAATCCAATAATATACTCACTACCTACTCCCAATAATACTAGAAGAACTCTGCCTCTAAAATATCAGCTATCTGGTCAAAAGTTAAACCATAGTCGTCATTTAACTCAGCCAACTCAAAATATTCATAATCATCACAATCTACACCTTGAAGTATTTTTCTTAATTCAGTGTTTTCAGAATTAATATAAAAGTTCCCTCCTCTGCCCTCTACTTCTAAAATTTCTCTTATCTCTATAGGTAAGGTTTCTTTCTCATCATAAATAATATATTCTTCTCCCTCTCGCTGCTTCCATTCTTTAGGTTTAACTTTATCGCAGAGAACTCCTAAGCAACAGTAGGTATCTTCGTTAATTTTTAAACTGTACTTCCCTTGTTGATACTCTCCACTTCTAAGGGCTTCGATCCATTCTTTAATAATAGTAAGATTAGTCATTATTTTCTTCCCGGTACATTTGTTTAACTAAGTTATTGATAGCAGGAACTACTTTACCTATATCCATTGAGTAGAGATTAGCGCAAGAAAAGGAGTTGAGTTCTATTACCCCTAGTTTGCCAGTGTCAGTATTAAATCCTATATCTACTGTAAAAGTTCTATCAGGAATAAGAAGACTACTATCCTTTAATATGTTCTCTAAATATAGTTGAGCTATTGAATTTCCCCCTTCTCCATAAGATAGATATCTAGTACCAGTAATCACTTCTTTATCTACTACTAAGAACCTATATTCATCTTCAATACATTTTTCACTAGCTTGAACAATTAACTGAGTGTAAGATAAATTTTCCCTTAAGAGTTGTTCACTACTATATATTCCACCATCAAATCTCTTATCTCCTTCGTTAGGTCTAAAGAAATAAGATTCATTATTACTATTTCTCTGAAGGATTGACTTCATAGTTACTGTCCAGTCGTCATTTAAGAGATATGGACTCCAAGATGGATAATAAGTAGTACAATCAAAGTTTTTAAGAGTACAAATAGCCCCTGGTGATATAGGATATTTATTTATCTCTCTAGCTCCTCTAAGACTTCCAATAAATATAGTAGTTACCTCTGAGTCTACTAAACCTCCATATTTATCCTTATAGTTAAAACTAATAATATCTTGATAATTAGTTTCCTTATAATAAATTTCCTTGTCCTTAAGATATTTTAATAAGTTTTCTGTATAGTCTAAGACATCTGATTCGATAATCCATCTAACATCTAAGTTTTCCATATTAGTTTTTATCTATTACAAGGTAAACTTCTATTTTCTTTATTGTCACTATTCCCAAATTTAAGTCTAAGAGATAATTTTCTAACTCTCTAGGCAATTCTAAGATATCTTTAACATAAAATATTTCTACTCCACTATCGCTTATCTCTGTCCTAGTAGAATTCCAATAATTAAAGTCGATTCGTACTCTATATCTCATGTTTTACTAATTCTATATCCCTTTACTATGATTATTTTCTTCTTCTCTTATAGTAGAAAGAATTTTTATATCTAACTCATATAACTTATCCTTAGTAATAAGACTTAGAAATTTAACTATAAACAAGATAGCTGAATAGTATATATAAGCAATCTTTTCTCCATTACGAATAAAGATTAATAAATCTCTAGTAGAATAGCTAGAAGCACTTTTACCTCTAAAGATTAAGTAAAATAGTGGGTTTTTAGTAGATACTCTATCATTACTCTTTACTGTCTTATTATTATACTCAACTGCTTCTACGAGATACTTAGTAGGAATAATCTCTTTCCTCTTATCTAGTAATGCAAATAACATCTTAGAGTGCTTCCTTTCATCTATTGCTAATTGAGAGAAGAAAGAAGAATACTCATCATCTCTTCTACTTATTTTTTCATAGAAGTTAGAAAGAGAGTATTCGTAATGAGCTAATTTATGATAAATATAATTTAACAAAAGACTTGCATTTATTTAGAACTATTTCTAGTATAAATCTAAAGTCTAAGTCTTTGATATTTTTATAAGTAAAATTTTTATAAGATAAATAGAAGAAGAATAATCTGGTAAGTAACCTTTTATACTTTTCCTCATTTTCAGAATATCTCATAAGTATATTCTTACCTTGGTCAAATTGATTTTTAGTATTAGAGGATAGTGAATTTTCTACTTGCCTATAGGTTATTAAATATTCCTTAGTACATTTGAAGCTAACTACTTTAGATAATTGGATAAGAAAATCCCAGTCTTCACATCCACTATAAGACTCATCAAATCTTAAGTCTTTGTACTCCTCTAATATTTCAGCTTTTACAAATAGATTACTTCCACATTCTAAGAAGTTGTATTGAGTAGCATCATTATAAACTTTACCATTACAAATTTTACTCTTATCTTCTATTTTATCTTTTAATACTCTTGAGTAAACACAGTCAACATAAGGATATCTCTTAAAGGTTTTTACTGATTTTTCTACTAACTCTTTATCCCAAGTATCATCTGCATCACAAAAAGAGTAGATATCTGCATTACTACTAAGACCTACATTACGAGTATAGGAGACACCTTTATTAGTCTTATTTCTTATAATATGTACTTTTTTTCGTAAATTAAGCGGTAGTGAAATATAATACTCTTCTAATATCTTTAAGCTATTATCCGTAGAGCAATCATCTATGACTACTACTCTTATATTCTGATATGTTTGATTTAAGATAAAGGTTAGTGTTTCAACTATATGTTTCTCCTTATTATATAAAGGAACTACTATAGTTACTTGGGGATTATCTTTTACCTCTAAGACTTTATTATTAACTACTAAGTCATAAACACTCTCTTTAGTTTTAGGATGCTCAAAGTAGTTACTAATATAGTTAAAATCAATAGTAAATTTTTCTTTTACTCCTTTATTAACTTTAGCTACTATCTTAGTTAATCTTTCCTCTTCTACTTCTTTTGTAGATTTAAAGATATTACTGTGATGCTTTTCAGTTTCTACTATAGGTAAAACTTCTCGTATATTAATTATTCTATTATCTACTAAAGACTGTACATCAGCTTTTATTTTTAAACTATCAACTATATCTTCTATTACCTCATAAGGATTATCTACTAAATCTCTATAATTTACACATAAAGAGTAAGGAGTATACTGTATTCTAGTAACATAGTAGTCTCGAATAATCAGATTTCCAGAAGTATCTTCGCCTCTAAGCTCTGCATAACTTCTAAGTATGTTATCTTTATTACTCTTAAGAATTAGATTACTATAAATAGAAATAAGAGACTCTTCATACTTTTCACAAGCTCCTAGTAAATCCGTCTCTCCGAATAATTCAGGATTCTTTCTACTACAGGATAAGAGAGAAAGTACAGTAGGAATAGGAGGTCTTATTAGATAGATAACATGAATATCTCTTTTACATCTATCTCTTAGAGCTTCAATATTCTCTAAGTGTAAGCAGTGTTCAGCGGTTTTTTCTATTACTATTTCTTCCTCCATAGAGTCAAAGTAATTAGCAATAAAATCTAAGTCACCATTATTTAAAATTCTAGTTTCATATAAGACCTTAGTATTAGGCACTCCACATAAATAGGATAGAAGTAATGTAGTACCACTTCTAGGACAACCAACAATGAAAATTAATTTCTTATTCATATTTTTTATCTAATATTTGATATTGTGCTACAAGAGTAATTATTTTACCAGTTCCTAGAATTATTCCATCTCCAACTCCTAGTTTTTCTGAGTTATTGACTCTTTTCTTTAAACAACATAGCCTTTCCTCTAACTCTTCTATCTCTGACAATAAAGTCTCTTTAACGAGTAAAAATTCATCAACTCTCTTCATAATAAGTAAAAATAAATTGGTTTTTAAGTGAACTAATAAACCAGTCTAAAGTAGTTTCTGCTCTTAGTATATCGTAGTCTTTTTTACGATGAGAGTTATATAGTTGAATAATTTCTCTAGCATATTCTTTAGTTCTATCTTCTACTTCATCTAAGGTTTCTTCAATAGACATCTGCCTCAAAAAATAAGATATTATTTCGTATTTACTAAAATATTCCCAAGTAACACTTCCTAAAGGTTTGCATTCATCTATACTTGCATTTTGATAGTTAGTTGCTACATCTCTTAATTTCCTCATAATAAGAAATACTTTAGATTGTTCTTCTGAACTAAGATTTGCTATATAACTCATTTATTCTTTCGGCTCCTTGCTGCTCTAGCAGGTCTTGAACGTCCAACCTCCCGATGGATAGGCTCTTGGAGAGCGTCTATTAGATCCGCTGGATTCGTAGTACAATTAAGTGCATCTTCAGACAAATAACCTAATTGTGGCTTTTGAGGCGCATTACCAAAGCCAACAACCTGCTTAAATTCCTCGTATTTACCTGCGACGAGTAGGTCAAAAAATAGATGATCATTACTGCCT
>Ga0209591_10000059_pt1 | contig 129562 bp, 121 predicted proteins | sample MAT01_FD_187207 | JGI IMG/M metagenome (GOLD analysis project Ga0209591, IMG submission 187207) | Freshwater microbial communities from Lake Fryxell liftoff mats and glacier meltwater in Antarctica - MAT-01 (SPAdes) (version 2) | ecosystem: Environmental > Aquatic > Freshwater > Ice > Liftoff...
TAGCGAAGTGATGCTTTATGCCGCTATGGTACAGCTCATGGTCCGACGCTTGAAGCCTAAAACTCATGCTGGGTAGGCTGTCCTAAAACTTTTCAAACAGCTTCTAAGGAACAAGAATTTAATAACCTCGGCGTTTTCCGTAGGGGCGCACAGCCGTGCGCCCCTACCTACGAACAATTTGTCGGTTTTATTTAATCCACGATCCTTAGATGGACTCGATCGAGCGCTGCTAGAACTGCCGCGTCCAATCCTGCCAGCGCTCCACGACTACTTTCGTTTGGGTGAAGAACTCTACTGCCTGATGTCCTTGCCCATGTAAATCGCCAAAAAAGCTATCTTTCCAGCCGCTAAACGGAAAAAAGGCCATCGGAGCCGCCACGCCAATGTTGATGCCAATATTTCCAGCGTCGGCTTCATAGCGAAACTTACGCGCCGCCGCACCGCTGTTTGTAAACAGGCACGCCATGTTGCCATATTGCCCGCTGTTGATAAGCGCGATCGCCTCGTCGATCGTCTCCAGATGCATCAAGCTCAATACAGGACCAAAAATTTCGGTGCGGGCAATTTCGCCCAATGGATCAACATTTTGTAGTATGGTTGGTCGCACAAAAGAGCCTGCTTCGTAACGAGCAACGTTGGGCTGACGACCATCCACCAAAACCGTTGCTCCTTCATCTGCTCCTTTTTGAATCAAGCCTTCAATCCGTGCCTGACTCTGAGCATTGATCACTGGACCCATTTGCACGCCTTCGTCTAAGCCGTAGCCGACCACACGCTTTTGGGCGACTTCCGCGATCGCGTCTGTAAACGGCTGACGTGCCTCGCCAACGGTGAGGGCGATCGACGCTGACAGACAGCGCTGTCCTGCACACCCAAAGGCACTATCTGCCATAATGCGAGTCGTCATGGCAATGTCAGCGTCGGGTAAAATAACCACCGGGTTTTTGGCTCCACCTTGACACTGGGCACGTTTGCCATTGGCGGCGGCACGACTGTAAACGTACTTAGCAACAGGTGTAGAGCCAACAAAGCTCACTGCCCGCACCAACGGGTGGTCGAGAATGGCATCTACCACCGTTTTATCGCCATTCACTAAGTTGATGACACCCTTTGGTAATCCTGTTTGCTCCAGCAAATGCACCACCTTTTGCATAGTCAACGGCACTCGCTCAGACGGTTTGAGGATAGTGGTATTGCCGCAGGCGATCGCGTAGGGCAGAAACCAGAACGGAATCATGCCGGGAAAGTTAAACGGTGCAATCACCGCTGTGACACCAAGCGGCTGACGAATCATGCTTTCGTCAATGCCCCTCGCAATGTCTTCGGAGTTGTAGCCCTGCATCAAGATGGGGATCCCGCAGGCAACTTCGACGTTTTCGATCGCCCGTCGTAGTTCGCCCTTCGACTCAGCTAGCGTTTTGCCGCACTCCTGAGTAATCGTCCGCGCCAAATCGTCAAGATGCGCTTCTAACAATGTCTTGAGCTTGAAGAGAGGCTGAATACGATCGGTCGCAGGAGTCCGTCGCCATGTGACAAAAGCGGCAGCGGCGGCTTGTACTGCTTGATCGACCTCAGCGGCAGGCGACAGTGGCACCGTTGCCAAAATTTCGGTCGTCGCTGGATTCATCACATCCAGGTAAATCGTCGCCGTTGACGCACACCATGCACCGTTGATGTAGTTTTTGAGAGTGGTAGCACCCATAAAAGTATGTTCCCAGATTGACACGCGAAGGCAAACACAGAAGCGCCACACGCGGCACGACTTTTCACGAGCACATCTCTAGCATGAGCGCTTTTGCAGATTCCTCAGTCTAACGTCACTCTTGGCGATCGTTGGTGGCGTGAAACTAGGAGAACCCGTTTTGCGAGAGGAGACGATCGCACAACAGGCGCATCTGCGATCGCTCATCACGGCAAATACATTACCGCCAGTGCTGCTTAGCGGCAGGACCTCTACAAGTTATCTCAGTCAACAATGCCTTTCAAGTGAGCGATCGACTGATTTATCTGCTACACGACCCTAAACCAAGAAGTAGGGACGTTACCTGTAACGTCCCTACGAAGGAGAACCACGGCATCAGGTTTAGCTCGTTGGTGGCATCACGACACGGCGGGCTAAACCAAGGCTCTTGAGCACCTTAATCGACCACCAGGTCATATCAATTTCCCACCATTTCAGCCCCGCTTTTGCCACGTTAGGGTAAGCGTGGTGGTTGTTGTGCCAACCTTCACCGTAGGTCAAAATCGCCGCCCACCAAAGATTGCGGGAATTATCATCAGGATTGAAGGTGCGGTAGCCTCTCATGTGGCTCGCAGAATTAATCAGCCAGGTGCTGTGCCAGAGCAAGACAGCTCTGAGAAACACGCCGTAAATGACAAATGACCAACCGCCTAACAGGTAAAGGAGGATACCAACTGGCACCTGAAGAAGCAAAAAGTGGCGATCGAGAAAGCGGTAGAACGGATCTTTGTCGATATCGGGCGCGAACTGGCGGTAAGATTCGCGATCGAAAAACCGTGCTTGTGGGTAGAACAGCCACATCATATGGCTCCACCAAAACCCCTTTTTGGCAGAGTAGGGATCTTTTTCGTTATCTTCAGTGTAGAGATGATGCATGCGATGTCCAGCCACCCAAAAGGTGGGTCCACCCTGGAGTGCTAAAGCACCAATGAGCGTAATCGTTCGCTCTAGCCACTTGGGTACTTGGAAGCTCCGATGTGTTAGCAAGCGGTGATAGCCCAGACAAATGCCAATGCTGCCAAACAGCCAGTGCAAGAAAAGAGCGACACCGATCGCTGACCAGGAGAAAAACCACGGCGCTAACAGTGCGAGCGCATGAAAGGCTCCGAAAAAGACCACATTAACCCAACTCAGCGCGGGCGTTTGCCTGCCCTCGGAGGCAGTTTCGAGAGAATTAGAAGTCATGAAAATCCTTGTCTAGATGACTAAAACAAGCCAGTGTCTAACGCTTGTCGTGTTGGCAGGTTGACTCCCTCTATAAACTGTCTCGTGTGAGTGACAAAACGCCTCGCAAGGCAGTTTTTAGAACACTCGTAGCAAGCGATGACACCTTCAAGTCATGAGTCAGCGGCTTGTTTGCAAAAGAACCCGTTACAGTAGGAGAGAATGCAAGTGTTACTTACACCTGTAGCCTAACAACTAAGTTCAAATTTTGCAAGTGTTACTTACATTTTGCCCATGTCTGCTCAACGAAACCCAACTCGACAGCGTTTAATTCATGCCGCGCTGGAGTTGTTTGCCGTTCAGGGTGTCACCGATACCACCACACGCCAAATTGCGGAACTGGCAGATGTGAACGAAGTCACGTTGTTTCGTCATTTTGGCAATAAGCATGGCTTGCTGCTGGCGGTGATTGAAGATGCAGGTGTATTTGCTCATCTGGGGCAAACGCTAATTCGGAAGGCAAATCAAACCAGCAGCATTTATCAGGCTTTGAAGGAGTATGCTACTGCTTGTTTAGCGGCGATGGATCAGGTGCCTGCGGTGGTGCGATCGGTTGTCGGTGAAGCAGGACAATATCCCGCTAAAAACCGGGAAGCGATCGGTCGCGGGTTTACACAAGCCAATCGCTATGTTGCCAAATATTTTGAGACGGTCATCAATCGGGGGCAGCTCGATACGCACCTCCCTGCCGAAAAACTGGCAAGTTTGCTCAATGGTATGTTGTTGGGCTATGCCGTGATTGAATTTACCAGCGAATTTCACCAGCTTTGGCACGACCGGGATGATTTTCTAGAAAATCTGATTACCTTATTTCTACAGGGCGCGGTGTCGCCTTCCTCGGAAGCCAAGCTTGAATCGTCTGCTTTGATCCCTTTCCAGCCCCTTGCCACGATCGCCGAACAAACTACAGTTGCCAAAAAAGTGGCGGACTTACCAGCTTCCTTAGTCCATGCCATCCTCCAACGTGCCAAAAAGCTGGGCTTGCAAGAGTATGCAATCGCCTATGTCCTTTTTGGTGCCGGGTTGAGTCCCTCTGAGCTTTGCCGATTGGAGCGATCGCACCACATCAGCGATCCGCATCAGCAGCTTTTGCAAATCACGCAGGGCACTGTGCGACAAGTACCTGTCAACCAGTGGATTATGGGCAAACGCTACGGCTCTTACACACGCAATCCCCTCACACAATGGCTTAAAAGCCGTAAAGAGCATCAACCAGCGATGTTTTTGCAGGCTGGACAGCCCTTATCTGAAAGTGAACTGCTCCAGCTTTGGCAGCTACTCAGCGCTGACTTCCTCACGCCTGATGGGAAAACACCTGCGATCGAGCAGACCCAACAAACCTGGTGTGTGGAACTGTTGCTGCGCGGCATGACTCTGGCAAATCTACGCATTCTTACAGGCTGGGATGCCGCTACACTTCAACCGTATGCCGACAGAGCTAGAGAAAAAGCAGCGCTAGAACAGGCACTGCGGTTAGACCAGAAGGCATAGGCGAGATGGCACGGCAAGGACTCTTAGGAACAAGAATTTAATCACCTCGGCGTTTTCCATAGGGGCGCACAGCCGTGCGCCCCTACCTACGAACAATTTGTCGGTTTTAATTAATCCACGATCCTTAGCGATCGCGGATTAATTAACCTAAAACATCTCTCTTCTGTAGGGACGTTACATGTAATACCAATTTAAAGGATGACGGCTACAGATCCAATCGCTGGGTAGGGGCAAGGCAATGCCTTGCCCCTACAAGACGTGTCGTCTTTTCAATTCACATTGGTATGAGATGGAAGAAAGGATCTCAAAGCGATGATGAAACCAATTTAAAATAAAAGCCATTAAAGGCAAGTGAACTAAATTCTGGATGGAACGGTACTGAGCAGGGTTCAGAGCGATCGACCCAATTGTCCACTAATTCATAGCCCAGAGCTGTTATCGAGTGGATAAACTGCTGTTTATTGCGCACTGTCACTGGATAAAAAACGATGCCACCGTTTTGCAACGTTACAAAGGGTGGGCCTTCGCAGAGGGGCAATCGCCCCATCAAGAGATGTTGAGGTTTCTTCTGTAATTTTGCTAATCCTTCTAAAGGAGATGCAGTGGAGGGTAAATATTGAATTGAGCCGGATGCGATCAAAACATCTGACCCCTCGGCGGCAGCTAATGTTTCTGTAAAGGTTAGTTCCGATCGCTGTTCCTGAACTGCCAATTCGGCTCCTGCCTGGTTAATTGCGGGCAAATCGCAGACAATCCACTTCAAATGATGGGGATAGGTAATGTAGTTTTCATAGCTATAAAAGTGGGTGCCAACGTTACCACCAAAATCAAAAACTGTAGCATTTTCTTCCAGCAAGCCCTTGAGCCAGAAGAGCATCGGATAGTCATAGAAACCGATGGTTCTGGAAAGACCTTTTTGATAGTCTTTGGCTAAATCGGCGTGGTCATAACCAATTTTCTTAGCTTTGGGTGCAGCAGCAATGGCTGCTTCAACGGTTTCATAAATGCCGCGATAGCAGCCGTAACAGTCTCCAGTAAAGCGCCAGTGCCAGTAGGTCGAGCGCAATAGCTCCACAACCTGATTTCGAGCACGAACCATCGCATCAACTCCTTTAATGTAGTGATAGGCATACCGCTAAAAATGTAGCACCCCGCCCAGCCAGACGCATCCAATCCACCAAAGAAAACACAGTCCGTTTATGGGTTGTAAAAAGACCACGTCCTGCTTAGGCTTGAACGCATAAATTACGCATAAATTACCCTGAGAGCAGCAACATGCTCCAGCCGTAATGTGCCTGTTAGGGTAAAAAATAAAGATGTTGAGATCTAAAAAACGCTGTAAAGCTTGTTTATACAGGGTTGATTATGACTTGAAGCCGCAGCTTCAATCATCGCCAGGTTATGGTGATGAGCCGCTTCGATCGTTAGAGTCCAGGTTTAAGGATCAGAATCAACTAAAACAGAAAATGAGCTGCGTTCATAAAATTTGGTAGAAGAAGGCATTGAAAGCATCATTCTACGGTAGAGATTTTGCGCTGCCCTTTCTGGGACGTTACCCAAAACCCATACGTGACCATACGTGAAAAGCTTTGTAGCTTCATCGTATATTTGTTGCCCGGATGTCCAGCCAATCCGTAATCTACTATAGGGAAGACGGTAAAAAAATAAATGATTTTTTGCTGAGTTTCAGTGAAACTTTTGCTGAGTTTTGGAGTGTAAGCTTTTCGCTTTAATTCTGTCCACTTTGAAAAGCGGCTGAAGAGGCTGTTTATGCTGATTATGCAGTAGCTAATGCTCCCTAAAAGAGGCTACTTTCAGACTCTTTTAATGCTTAACCAAGCGTTAGAAAAACCTTAACGCTTTTCGTAGTGCCCAGCTACCCACTTGCGACCAATCCCTAAGAAACCAGGTTCCCAATGTCCAGGAATCCAAACTTGGCGTTGGCTATCACGACGGTTTGAGTAACGCCAATCATGATCACAACGCTGATGATCGTAACGACGCTGATTGTTATCGCGCCAATCATCACGACGCTGGTTGTTATCACGCCAATCATCACGACGCTGGTTCGCATCGTCATAGCGATCAGCAAGCATCACCGGAGCGCTAGAGAGGGCTTTTTGCGGGACTGCTTCGGCTGAAGCAAGCTGCGGCAAAAGAGAGAGAGTCACGATCGGGAGTGCGCCGATCGCTACAGCGAGAAAACGGTTCATGTGTAAAGCTCCTAACGTTAGAGGTTCCATTTAGACAGGTGTCTTTGAGGGCAATGCACCCTTTGTGGTCAACGATCGTGAACAGAAACCCACCCTTTGATTCAGAGGCTAACCACATACCTGGGTTGAAGCTGAGACTGATCAGTACTCTCAGAAGTTTCTGCTACAAGTTAGGTTGTTTATATGACATGTTCAACCACCAGACGTTTTTCAAGCTTGCCTTAGCCCTTCTCATCTGACCTTCACCTGTTTTTGTAGCACTACTCATCCGTCCCTCATAACATGCTGCTATGTTTGTTGGTGCAACTTAGTAGAGTTTTATCAATCGATCAGTGGTCTACAAACCATGCAGCGTTGGTGTAGAGAAAGTTCTGTTGCCTGAAACAGCACACATAAAACAGCAAGCAAAAAATCAAAAGGAGAGCGACTGTGAGTGATGAGCAATCCTATGACCTGATTATTATTGGTACGGGTGCGGGTGGCGGCACCTTAGCATACAAACTGGCTCCCACTGGCAAGAAGATTCTGATTCTGGAGCAGGGCACTTATTTACCAAAAGAGAAAGCGAATTGGAGTGCGACTGAAGTTTACGTCAAAGAACGCTACCACACCAACGAGCACTGGTATGACAGCGCTGGAAAACCCTTTCGTCCTCAAATGAGCTACTGGGTGGGTGGTAATACCAAAGTGTATGGTGCCGCGCTGTTGCGGTTACGAGAGCGAGATTTTGACGTGGTGGAACATCGCGACGGCATTTCGCCTGCCTGGGCACTCAAATACGCTGACTTTGAGCCTTACTACACGGCAGCGGCAGCACTTTACGATGTGCACGGGCAAGCAGGGCGAAGACCCCACTGAACCACCCCGCAGTAGCGAGTATGCCTATCCTCCCATCAGCCACGAGCCGCGTATGCAGCAAATTGCCGCTGCGATCGCCCAACAAGGGTTGCATCCCTTCCATCTACCGCTTGGATTGAAGCTCAATGAAGTCGATCGCACCCTCAGTACCTGTATTCGGTGTGATACGTGTGATGGCTTTCCCTGCTTGGTTCATGCCAAGGCTGATGCCGAAGTAGATGGGATTGAACCTGCACTGAAGTTTCCCAACGTAACGCTCAAGACTGAAGCAAAAGTGTTGCGACTCCATACAAGCGCATCGGGCAAAGAAATTACAGGCGTAGAAACTGAAATTGATGGGGAGGTGCATCTGTTTCAAGGCGATATTGTGGTCGTTGCCTGTGGTGCCATTAATTCGGCAGCGCTGCTGTTGCGATCGGCAAACGATCAACATCCCACCGGACTCGCTAATCGTTCTGAACAGGTGGGGCGCAACTTGATGAAACACCTGACCACTGCAATGGTGCAACTCAGTATTACGCCCAATTCTGATGTGTATCAAAAGACCATTTGCGTGAATGATTTTTACTGGGGCGAACCGGACTTTCCGTATCCAATGGGCGAAGTGCAGAACACGGGTAATGTGCTTGGGGACATGATCCCAGCCGAAGCACCTCCATTACTGGCTCCCTTTGCAAAGTTAGTACCTGGCTTTGGGTTGCAGCAAATTGCAAACCATTCCACGGGTTGGTGGTTGCAAACGGAAGATTTACCTGACCCGAACAATCGAGTGCGAGTAGAGGGAGACCAACTGCATTTAGACTACACGCCCAACAATACTGAAGCTCGCGATCGCCTGATTCATCGGTGGACAGAGGTGTTAAAGGCGATCGACAAAGGCGCTGAAAATGTGCGGCTACACCACGGTATTTATCCGCGCAACAACACAGGTATTCAGGTGGTTGGGCATCAGTGCGGCACCTGTCGGTTTGGTGACGATCCCACCACATCGGTACTTGATCTCAACTGTCGTACGCATGACGTTGATAATCTGTATGTGGTGGATGGCAGTTTCTTCCCGTCAAACTCTGGTGTCAATCCAACGCTGACCATCATTGCAAATGCGTTGCGAGTCAGCGATCATTTGGCTGAACGCTTAAAATAGTTCTGCCTGTCGTTTCTGTCATTTATTAATCCTTAATGTACGGTTAACCATTGCGAGAGGAACATCATGAAACTCGACGGTAAAGTAGCGCTGGTAACGGGTAGCAGTCAGGGCATTGGACAGGCGATCGCCATTCGCTTAGCGCAAGAGGGTGCCGATGTGGTCATTAATTACCGCTCAAATCCAAAAGGTGCAGAAGAAACTTTAGAGAAAGTGAAAGCAGCGGGTGGGGGTCAATGTCACATGGCTGAAGGGCACTGCGACACGATCGAGGGTCTGACAGTGCAGGCAGATCTGGGCACGATCGCGGATGTACAGCGCATGGTGGCAGAGAGTATTGCTCACTTTGGCAAGCTAGATATCCTGGTTAATAATGCGGGTATTGAAAAGAACGCTGACTTCTGGGACGTAACTGAAGCCGATTATGATGACGTGTTGAATGTGAATCTCAAGGGTGTGTTTTTTGCCACCCAAGCCCTTGTCAAGCATTTGATGGAATCTAAACGTCCAGGCAAAGTAATTAATATCAGCTCGGTACATGAGGAATTACCCTTTCCTCACTTTGCGGCTTACTGTGCCAGCAAAGGCGGCTTGAAGATGCTGACGCGCAATCTGGCGGTTGAACTCGCGCCGCTTGGGATCAATATCAATAATGTGGCTCCGGGCGCGATCGAAACTCCCATTAATACCAAACTGTTGAACGATCCCCAAAAGCTAGGCGCACTTTTACAAAACATTCCGTTAGGACGACTAGGCAAACCAGCCGATGTTGCCTCAATGGTGGCGTTTCTTGCGTCCGAGGAAGCAGATTATGTCACGGGCACAACCTTCTTTGTCGATGGTGGCTTGCTCTGGAACTATCAGGAGCAATAGAGCAGAAGCAATAGAAAAGCCTTCAGAATGAAGTGCTTCATAAATGCTAACCATTTCATTAGCTCAGTCTCATCTTTTCATCCTGAAGCACGGTCAAAATCCACTTGATGGATTGATGAGTGATCCAAATTAGCCATACCAGAGGAGACGTATGACTCCAGAAGAAGGTCGATTGCAGGAAGACCGGGAACGCACTGCCTATTGGAAACGATGGGGACCCTATTTAAGCGAGCGGCAGTGGGGCACTGTGCGGGAAGACTACAGCCCCTATGGCTCTGCGTGGGATTATTTTCCGCATGACCAGGCACGATCGCGGGCGTATCGTTGGGGTGAGGATGGGATTGCGGGCATTTCGGATAGTCGTCAGCGCTTGTGTTTTGCGATCGCCCTATGGAATGGTAACGATCCCATCTTAAAGGAGCGCTTGTTTGGCTTAACGGGCAGTGAAGGCAATCATGGCGAAGACATTAAAGAGTACCATTTTTATCTGGATAGTACGCCCACGCATTCTTACATGAAATGCCTGTATAAGTATCCTCAGCAGGCGTTTCCTTACACACAGTTGGTGGAAGAAAATCGTCGTCGGAGCAAATTTGAACCCGAATTTGAACTCCTGGATACGGGTATTTTTGCTGATAATCGCTACTTTGATGTGTTTGTTGAATATGCGAAAGCGACACCCGAAGATATTTTGATTCAGGTGACGATCGCGAACCGGGGTTCCGAAACCTGCACACTCCAACTCTTGCCAACCCTATGGTTTCGCAACCTGTGGGATTGGCAACCTGAGCTTGAAGCACCCTTCATTAAAGTGGTTGCAGACACCACAGTGAGCGTGCTTGAAGCCGACCATCCCACTTTGGGTACGCACTGGCTTTACTGTGAACCTGGCGCAGAGCTGCTGTTTACCAACAACGAAACGAATTACAAGCGGCTCTTTGGCTCTAAAAATACGTCACCTTATGTGAAAGATGGCATTAATGATTATGTGGTGCATGGCAAGCAAGATGCTGTGAATGTCGATCGCGTCGGCACCAAATTTGCAGCACGCTACCCATTGACTTTTGCACCGGGAGAAACCAAAACCATTCGCCTACGTTTGTCTGATCAACCAGCGCTTCGTGATGCGTTGGGCACTGAATTTAACGCCATCTTTCAGACCCGTCAACAGGAAGCGGATGCTTTCTACAAACGCATCTGTCCCTTTCCCATGTCAGAGGATGAGCGCAACATTCAGCGGCAGGCATTTGCGGGCATGTTGTGGAGTAAGCAGTACTACAACTATGTCGTGTATGACTGGTTAAATGGCGATCCTAACCAACCGTCACCGCCACCTGAACGCAAAGCAGGGCGCAACCGCGATTGGACAAATTTGTTCAGTGAAGATATTCTTTCCATGCCCGACACATGGGAATATCCCTGGTTTGCTGCCTGGGATCTGGCGTTTCATCTCATTCCTTTGGTGGTGATTGATCCAGACTTTGCCAAGTTGCAGCTCGATCGCCTCACTCGCGAATGGTACATGCAGCCTAACGGTCAACTGCCTGCTTATGAATGGGCGTTTAGTGATGTGAATCCACCCGTTCATGCGTGGGCAGCGTTACGCGTCTATCAGATGGAGCAAAAGTTTTATGGACGCAGCGATCGTCAATTTTTAGAGCGTGTTTTTCACAAGCTGCTGCTGAACTTTACCTGGTGGGTCAATCGCAAAGATATGGAAGGCAACAATGTCTTTCAGGGTGGCTTTTTGGGATTGGATAACATTGGGGTGTTCGATCGCAGCAAAGAATTGCCCACAGGCGGCTATCTCAATCAGGCAGATGGAACCAGTTGGATGGGGATGTATTGTTTGAATATGCTGGCGATCGCGCTGGAACTGGCGAAAGAAGATGATGCCTATGAGGACATTGCCAGTAAGTTTTTTGAGCATTTTCTCTACATTGCAGATGCTATTGATGGCATTGGCGATACGAAGATTGCTCTGTGGGATGACGAAGATGGGTTCTACTACGATGTTTTGCGACTGCCAGATGGTCGGCAGTTTCCACTGAAGGTGCGATCGATGGTGGGCTTAATTCCACTCTTCGCGGTGACGGTGCTGGAGTCAGAAACACTACAGCAGTTTCCAGGGTTCAAGCGGCGAATGGATTGGTTTATCCGCAACCGTCCTGAACTGAAAAATAAAGTAGCGTGTATGGAAACGCCCGGTATGGGAGCCAGACGCTTGCTGGCGATCGTGTATGGGTCAAAGCTAAAGCGTGTCTTGCAGCGTCTGTTGGATGAAGATGAATTTCTCAGCCCGCATGGCATCCGTGCCTTATCCAAGGTGCACCTGGAGCATCCCTATGTGTTACATGAGGGTGAACATGATTATTGCGTACGCTATGAACCTGCTGAATCCACGACCGGTCTGTTTGGTGGCAATTCTAACTGGCGTGGACCCATTTGGTTTCCCGTAAACTACTTGATTATTGAGGCACTGTGGCGCTTTTACGAGTATTTTGGTGATAACTTCAGGGTGGAATACCCTACAGGATCGGGGCGCGAAATGACGCTGCGAGAGGTGGCGATCGCCCTTTCCCATCGGTTAGTTGCCATCTTCGAGCCAGATGAAGCGGGCAATCGTCCAGTCTACGGTAACTTGGAGGTCTTCCAAACCGATCCACATTGGCGGCACTTAATCCTGTTCCATGAATATTTTCACGGGGATAATGGCACCGGTCTGGGAGCCAGCCATCAAACGGGTTGGACAGGATTAGTGGCAGCGATGATTCTACAGAATGTTGAACATCGGAGTGACAAAGATCAGACGGGAGATCAACATGGAAAGCCTTAAAAAGCATCTGCCAGAATACTTGATGGAAGCCGCCGAACTTGGTCTTTTCATGGTTTCGGCAGGCGTATTTACGATTCTGTTTGAGTATCCTAATTCTCCGGTGCATCAGGCGATCGCCAATGCTGATTTGCGCCGCTTTTTGATTGGTGTGGCAATGGGAACCACGGCGATCGCGCTGATTTATTCTCCCTGGGGCAAGCAATCTGGCGCACACATGAACCCAGCCATTACGCTCACGTTTTACCAGGCAGGCAAAGTCAAGCGTCAGGATGCCATCTTCTACATTTTGTTTCAATGTCTGGGTGGTTTAGCAGGCGTTTGTTTAGTCGCCTTGCTTTTTGGCAGCTTATTCACTCAACCACCTGTCAATTATGTCGTGACGGTTCCTGGTGTATGGGGCTGGATCGGTGCCTTGTTGGGTGAATGGTTAATCGCCTTCATCATGATGATGATGGTTTTGTTGACTAGCAACCATCCAAAGCTCAATCGCTACACGGGCATCTTTGCAGGCTGTTTGGTGATGCTCTATGTCACCTTTGAAGCGCCCCTTTCCGGCTTTGGCATGAACCCTGCCCGCAGTTTTGCCTCCGCGTTTCCAGCGCAAAACTGGACAGCATTCTGGCTGTATGTTTTCGTGCCACCGCTTGGTATGTTCTCAGCATCAGCGCTGTACCAATTTTGGCTTGGGCGCAGAGCCGTTAAGTGCGCTAAACTCCATCACGCGAATCACAAACGCTGCATTTTTCGCTGCAACTACAATCAAGATGCATCGATCGACCTGAGCGATCGGCTCCTCAACCCTTGAACGGCACGATGACACACTCTTACAGCGGTGATTGATTGGGTCAGCTACAGTCCTGTAAGTACGGGTATGGGGCTTCGACGTGAGCGCTCAGCCGAACGGTGTAGGGTTTTGGGTCACTGCGGGTGCGAGGAAACCTGAAACAGACGAGTCCTGGGCAGATCAGCTTATGGGATGAGTGGAATGTGCCAATGGCAGCAATTCAGCAGGTGGCAGAAAAATTTGTGCTGGCAAACTGCTTTGAGCCAAGGAGGGTTCAGACCTCGGAGGTTTTGAAAACCTCCGAGGTCTTGGGGAACTCACGGTGCCAGGTAACAAACTGCTAGAATACCGATTCTTCGTAGGGTTGAAGGCTAGAAATAAAACTTATGAAACCGCCAGAATGCCTATCGCTTACACTCTACAAGTCTCCACGCGAGAGAAGAGATCTATTCCTCCACACACCCCCCAATCGAACAAAGTTTGAGAGTAGTAGGCAAAGCGTATACCTCAAACCGGGAGATGTCCCGTCAGTGAAGAAGTATCGTAGGTTAGTTCGTCGTAGCTCTTCCAGCCGTTGTTCCTGCCCGGAAAGCCTTTCTTCTTCCATCCAACTGTCTCGCAAAATTTGACCCAACTGTCATCGTATATGTTTGGGCTGCCACATTCCTGCCAAATTTTCTTCTGCACACTAAAGCCGAAGTGCCCCTTGCTGTACTTCACCCACAGGTGATCAACGGTACGCAAGTCAGCACAGGGAAAGTTTTCGATGTCTTCGATTCTCAACCAACCGTCCTTTTGCCGACTCATGACCTCGCACATGCGTTTTGTGGTTTCCTGGTCTGCTTCTTTCCACTTGCCAGCCTGCAACAGATTTTGTAGGTGGGTGTAATCTACGCCTTTTTCAGAGGCAAGCTCATCGGCGCTTACAGGTTGCTCTGTCTGCCGTCTTTTTGCGTCTTCTAGCTGCTGCTTCAGCACTCGTTGCTGCTCTAATTCCCGCTGCCGCTGCTGTTCTGCTTCTGCTGCTTGTTGATTCAGTGCCGTTTGGCGTTGTCTCTCTTGCTCTTCTGCTTGCCGCTGCTCTCGCTGAAGCCTCTCTCGTTCTGCTTTTGCCGCTGCTTCTCTTTGAGCCAGGACTTGCGGTGCCGCCGCTTGCTGTGCTGCCAGCTTTTTGGCTCTTAATTGATCAACCGTTAGTCGAATCTGTTGTGCCACGATCGTAAACGCTTCTTCCTGATCTGCCCAGCTTGTAATCGGTTTAGCGTGAGTTGGCAAAACATTCAATTTACTGAAGGGCACATAAGAATGGTTCCAGTCGCAGGGACGCAGAATAATGGGAATCACCCGTGCTGTGCCCTCGATATGCCGTGCGATCGCCCGCTTCAGTTCGGTGCCATAACAGTATGCAGAAGCAATAAAATCGCTACTTACTAGTAACAGAATAATGTCTGCCGTGTCGAGCTTATTGAGAATGGCTGGTTCCCACTCTGTACCCGCTTCTAGTTCAAGGTCATGCCAAGTATTAATCCTGTTTGCTCTTCTTAGGGCAGCCAGGTGATTTTCTAGCCTATTCCGCGTGTCCAGGTCTTTACGGGAGTACGAGTAAAAGATCTTGATCGCGTCCTCTGACACCAACTCCTCCGGCAAGGCTTGAATGGGGTTGCATCGATTATAGTCTCTCCCCATTGCATAAAAGGAATGCTCACCTCTAGAGCGCTACCGACTGAGTGAAACAGGAAGATAAGGTGCTGTTTTGGGTTGCCAAGGATCAAAGTACGCAGGCGATCGCCAAGCGATTGTGTATGAGCGATCGCAACGTCAAGAAGCATTTTCTCAAAACTGTCTGATTTGAAAGCCTGGTTGCTAGAACAAAAGCAGTGGAGCTATCGCTGATTGTAGCTCTAACTTGAGACGCTGTAATCAAAGGTGCGATCGTGTTGCTTAGGGATGCGATTGCTCAAGCTACCACAACAAAGCATCGAGCGTGAGCTACTATTCTTCGAGCGTGAGCTAGAAACGTTTGAGCATTAGCAGCAAAGGCAACGCTATGACTAACTAACGCTCCAGCATGAGCAAGCCAGAAGCAAACCATTGCAGCAAACGCCTAAACGTTTGCAACAAATGTGGCTGCATGAGTAAGACGCGCTCAAGCCAACGCTAGAAATGTAACGAAGTTTATAGCAAATGCTTGAGTGTTTACTACAAATGTGCGCGTGTGAGTAACTCTCGTTCGAGTGATTGCAGCGATCGTCACAGCCTTTGTATCTCAGTAAGAGCCTTATAGATGCAAGCTGCTTTTAACACCATCAATTTTGATTTTGGCTGAGTAAAAATCGCTAAATTTTTCTAGTTGCAATCTTACATTTGCTTCCAATTTCCTGAATTTCTCTCAGGGCGATCGTGTATCGCTAAAGCTAACGTGTGGCTACAACCCTAACAATGAGGTGCATCATGGCACGTCCGAAACGAAACTCTGCTGCTCTAGAACGAGCCGAACGGCGCTTGGAAAGTTTGCGTTCCATTAATCCAGAACTCGACTTTGGCGGCGGATTGACTGTAACCACTTATACCAACACAGTGAATGATCTGCGGTCAAAGTTAGCAGCTTACAACACAGCCCTCTCTTCCATCGATAAACTTGCCGATGATGTGAAGAGTGCAGAACAGTTCACAACCGAAATGTCAGAGAAAATGCTTTTGGGAGTTGGCAGTCGCTTTGGCAAAGCCAGTCAGGAATACGAGATGGCAGGTGGCTCTCGGCGAAAAAGCACTCGTCGAGCGACAAACACTGCTTCACCATTATCAACCTCAGCACCGTCTTCTGTACTGGCATCGACCAACGGTGCTTCCCCTACACCTGTTGCTTGAATCAATCGATCAAAATAAAGCACCCATCAAATCCCCGACTTCTTTAAAGCAGCCGGGGATTTTAGATCAAGCCACTCTCAAGTCTAAGAGACAGACGACTGATGCTTCGATCAACAATTCATAAACAGAGGTTCTGTCTTGGTACGATGGGCAGGATGGTTAAGGCAGTCAACAAAACTAGAGTAGTGCAGTCGATCGTTAAGTAGCAGTATGGCAGGGCAAGTACAATCGCTTGATAAACCGATCGCCCCTCCTTCATCAAAAAGGGCAACAAAAAGCCCCTGCATAGGCAGGGGCAACCAGAGAAGTTGATCATCAATCAAGTCGTCAAACTTGTGCTTCATCCTTTTTTGACTTGCGGTTGCGAAAGGCAGCGACACCCAGTCCAATTAATCCAGGAAGAAGCGCAGGAGTAGGAACAGGCGTTGGCGGCGTTACGCTTTTCTCAGAACGAGGAGCATTCACCACCAAAGCTGGAGATGGTTTACCCGATGGCGGTTTGTTCGTTTGATTATGCCGCTGGTTGTTTTGCTGCCCTCCACCATTCCCAGTACCAAACAGAAACGCCGCCATCATTATCGCAATCAAGAATTCCATAGTCCTCCAACACTAGCATCTAAGGATAACTACTGAGGGAGTCTGACTAATCATGATACTTCAAGCACTTCGCACAAGATTTTTATCTGGACGGATGATTGATAAAGCTCTTGCAAAGATATGATGTGGTGAGTTTGCTTCAGTTGGTTCGCGTACTTGCTGTAGCGATGCAAGCCACCGCTCTCACTTTAGTTAGCAAAATCTCCAAGTGTCCCTCGCTGGTGGCGCGATCGTGCTTGGTTGCCAGGTTGCTCTAAGCTAGCACTCACATCCTAAATGGCACTACCCATCCGCACAGTAATGGTGTACGAAGGGCGCTGCTTGGCTTCTCGCTGAGATTTAACTAACCGGAACTCAGAGTCTATGTATAAATGCTCTAGCTGTGGTGTTGCCTTGAAGATCGTTGCGTACCGTTTCGCCGTCTTTTGGTCTAAGTGCCGAAAGTCAGGCGTTTCCAAAGAATCCTGCTTTAAAGCAGCCGCTTTCGCTTTAGCCTGAGCGACCTGAGTGAACCAGGACTCTGCCCGCTCAGGGCTAAGCGGCCGCGAGCCGAAGCTGAGTTTCTGCTCGATCGCAACGTTTTGAATCGACCAATGCCCGTCCGCTATTTGATATTTCTGCAAGATGAGAAAGTCATACGCGAACAGAAAAGATGGCAGCTTCTTGAGCAAGGGTAGCCGCTTTCCTGGAGCGTAACGAGCCACATTGGCATAGTAACCATCGTCATGAAAAATTTGGTAAGACTGCTCTCGCAAGCGCCCTGGAATCGTGTCCTGAAAAGGAATGGTAGACCAAAGCGGTATCCATGTGCCGATCACAAGAGGCGCTTGATCGGCTACGTTTGGAAAGGGATTGCGAGTGGTAAGCTCCTGGCAAACGGGTGCTAGTACCTCTTTGAAGAACTGCACTTTTTGACTCAGTGGCTCAGTGTCTCGATGTTTGGTCAGCCGTAAAAGCTCCTGCTTTAGCGCCTCTACAGTCCATTGGCGCAACTGTTCAGAACTCAAATCTTGTTCTACCATCAGCGATCGTCCTCAAGATTGCAGTACCCCTAAAAAGAGGCTTGAAGCGTTTCTGTTGGCAGAGCCTTCTCCAAAGGAGTAGGAGTAGCTAGTTACCAACACTGAGCTTTTAAGACTTTAAGACATCCGCCGAGGCTTTGGGGATAATGGGCACAGTAGAAATTAATTCTTCTAATTAAACCCTTAAGAACAGGTTGTCATGACCGTTCCTGCCGCTAGAATTTGAGAGCGTTAACGGTAGCGACCCAAGGTATGCGTGACATAGTTGCCATCCTGCCGTACAGCTTCTGCTTTAGTACTGAAATCCAAGAAGGAGTCACCCTATGTCAGATCTCAATCGCGGCATCATGAAGTTTGACGGTGCAGACAACCCAAAAGCGATCGCGCTTTCTGCTGTGCTCGTTTTGGGAAGCATTGCTGCTCTGGTTTTCTGGGCGTTACGCTCTGCTTACGCTCTGGGTTAAACCGCTCAACAGATGCAGATGACATCAGGGGCGATCGCACTCATCTGTTGATCACCCCTGGTTCTGGTCGCTAGACACTGGTAATCTGTGTAGTGGTCTAGTTTCATTGTTGCGAAGACATGGCTAACCACAGATTTCACCTTCAGAGCGAGACAGAACGTAGCCACTCATGCAGCTTGACTTTATTCCTGTAGAAGAATTTTATTTTGCCCTCACGCTAGCGGTAAAAACTCTGGATGAGTTCACAGCACCCGGCTTGACAGCACAGATCGAAAAACGACTTGAGCAAGAGTTTGGTCAGCCGTCTACCATTGCCGCTGCCAGCCAAAACACCTATACCTATGTGTTTCGCGTCGTTGACGTTGACAACAACCCTGCTCATCAACTCATTTTGTCGATCGCGGATTGGCAAGGTAACTTACGCCTGAGCAGTGATTACGGTTGGACGTTAGATCCAGAGCGCAAACCAGTGCGAACAGACAAATTCAATCAGCGTCAGGCATTTTCGCAGCAGGTGCAGTCACATTTACAAGACTGGCTTCAGATTCCTTTGCTGCCGTAGAGCCAGCGATCGCGTCCAGCTTAACGTTGATTGCAGTGCTCTAGCATTTTTTCATCACAAAGCCAGAGCCTTTGAATCAAGCTTGCTACAACGTGCAAACACCCACTCAAACGCTCTGGCTATCACTATGAGCAGCTAACGCTAAGCTGTCACAGCCAGACATCAGGTATTGGTAGCCTGGGTTGCCAGCAACTGCTTTAGCTTTTCTAGCTCTTGCGCCCAGCGAGGATCTGGCTGCACGCTGTCAGATTCAGTCTGAGCACCACCCGCGCGACGAGACTTATTGTTGCCGCTGTTGCCACTGTTGCCGCCGGTACCTTTACGCCGAACACCGCTAGCAGCGCTTGCCGCCGGAACAGGAGCATCGACAACAGGCGCGTCCTCATCGGCTTTGTCTTTGGCGCGTGGCTGCGCTCGTTCAACTTTTAGGGCGTTGTCTTTCAGCGGATGGCCATTGAATTTCTCAATGATTTCATCTGCTTGCTCCTCGCTTTGAACCGTAACAAAACCAAAACCGCGACATTTATTTGTCTTGCGATCGGTAATGATTTTGATTGAAATTGAATCGCCTGCTTCAGCGAAAACCGCCTCTAGTTCTTGGCGACTCAAATCTTCGGGTAAATTACCGACATAGAGACGAATGGACATGGGAACGATACCTCTAGACTGTGATTCAGATAGACATGCTTGAGCGCACCAACAAAAGGCTGTATTCAATCAGAGCGGTAGAAACCGACTTTGAAGACAGCCAAACCCTTTTCTTAAAACACACTTGACAACATGGCATACCAATGGGGCTATTTCCATTTATCGCCCTATGTCTGATGGCGCTGACACCGGACGGCGAGGAGACTAGATTCTAGGTTTAAATGATGCTTACACGAATGCTTGGCCAACACCGGAGTGTGGGGGGTGATTAAATTGACTCAATATCAATGTGGGAGAATGCTAATGCCATCCATTAAGGTATCACGGTGGGTCAGACGTTGGTAGAGTTAAGAAAGATTTCTGACTTCAGTGGTATCTCTCTGGAGCAGTTGCTTCATTGCTCTACCGCTTGGGAACCTAGAAACTCGATCGAGAGACTCCGCGAGGGGTCGGCAACGTTGAGCAACAGCCGAAGATGAGACTGGCAAGACTCAAAGACAATGTAAATACCTTTCCACTTCACTAAACGTTCTTGTATCAGGTTACTAGGAAAGAGTACTAAGATCAGCCACCTGTGAAGAAATGTAACATTTATGATGAGAGGATGCAAGCTTAAACGTAAGACGACACCTGGAATCCTGCGTTAGCGTAAGCATCGGATCGCTTCTAACATACCTCTGGCTTTATTAAGAGTCTCTTCATACTCTGTTTCAGGCTGCGAATCAGCGACGAGTCCCGCTCCTGCCTGCACGCTGACGGTATGGCTGCCCCCACCTTGAGAGCGGACAACCATCGTGCGAATGGCGATCGCCGTGTTCAACTGCCCTTCAAAGTCATAGTAGCCATAAGCACCTGAGTAAGGTCCTCGGCGGCATGGTTCCAGGTCATGAATAAGCTCCATCGCCCGGATCTTTGGAGCGCCGCTGACCGTACCGGCTGGGAAACAGGCTTTCAGCAGATCCCACGCAGTCTTGCTGGGCGCGAGTTTGCCCACCACGTTACTCACAATGTGCATCACATGAGAATAGCGTTCAATGACCATCAGCTCATCCACGCTGACCGTACCGTTGACACAAACCCGCCCTAAATCGTTCCGCCCTAAGTCAACCAGCATGACGTGTTCAGCGACTTCTTTAGGATCTTGCAGCAAATCGGCTGCGAGTGCCGTATCTTCCTGAAAGGTCTTGCCGCGCTGACGGGTGCCTGCGATCGGTCGTACAGTGGCGATCAAAGGCTCAGTCGGGTCAGGCGCAAGTGCCGCTTTCACCATGACTTCGGGGCTAGAGCCAATAATTTGCCAGTCGCCAAAGTGGAAGTACGCCATGTAAGGTGACGGGTTGATTAAGCGCAACGATCGATACAACGCGAACGGATCACCGCTGTACTCTGCCGCTAGCCGCTGCGAAACAACCACTTGGAAAATATCACCCGCCTGAATGTGCGCTTTTGCCTTCTCAACGTTGGCGCAGAATTGTTCTTTGGTCGTGTTGCTGGTGTAGAAGGGTGAGGGGAGAGGAGTCAGGGGAGAGGAGTGAGAGGAGGATGAGTTTTGCTCACTCACGGCTGACGGCTGTCCGCTGTTTCCTGGTGGTGTCCATTCCAGCAGCACAGCTTGTTCCGATAGCGGCGATTGTAGTTTGTGAACCAATTGAGAAACGCGATCGCAGGCTTGTCGGTAGGCAACTTCAGGCTTAGTGTTGGGATCGCGCAGATCAGCATAGGCGATCGCCCAAACTTTGCGCTTCACCTGATCAAAAATCAAGAGATTATCAACCTGCATCCACAAACCATCCGGCAAATCAGCTTCAGTTGCCGGATAGATGGGTACGCGAGGCTCAATCCAATGAATCAGCTCGTACCCCCAAAAGCCAAACAATCCCCCAATGCCCGGTGGTAGCTGCGGCAGCTTGACGGGACGATACGGTTGCAGACAACTGGCAAGTGCCGTAAATGGATCACCGTCAAACGCTTGCACTGAGCCATCACGGTGCGTTTGGGTTGTGCGGTTGCCCTTTGCCTCTAAAACCCAAAGTGGATCACAGCCCAACAAGCTATAGCGCCCCAATTGCTCACCACCCTCAATCGACTCCAGCAAAAAGCTGTAAGGCTGCCCTGCACACACGCGGTACCACGCAGACACCGGAGTATCCAAATCGGCAACCCATTCCTGGTAGACCGGAACGAAGTTACCCTGGCTGGCGAGGTGAGAGAATTCAGAGAAGGTAGGAAAAACCATTGGAGGAGGGGCGTTTTATGGGGTGAGTTCAATTCAGCGTTTCGCTTTTTACTGCCGACTCAAACCTAATCAAAGTCGATCGACTCGTAGTACGGACATTGCTGACACGGCCCAGAGGGATTGGGCGCGCAGCGGAGATGGGCAGAGCGGGCATTGAAGCGGCAGGTCAGATCGCCAATCAGGTAGCCTACCCCTTCGACGTAATGATGTTCAGCCGAGAGTGGCGCACCGTAAAAGCGGGTTAAACGGTGAGAGGCTGAAGCGTTCATGGCTGCACGCAATCTGGTTCTCAAGTGTGCTTCTGCCTTACGTACCAATAACCACGAGAGGATTGCCGGAATCAGCCCGATCGCAACGATGAAGAGCGCTTCTAACATACCTTATCCGTTGATCACTAACTGAATCTGTAGGCGCACGCTGCTCTACTGCGTTGATAGACTGTGAGTAGCCTCATCCCTTAACTTTAAAATAGTGCTTCCGATTTATGGTGCTTTCGGCATTGCCAACCATCAAGTTTTTACAAGAACCGACATCTCAGACATGGCTTGAGCAGGCACTCGCCCATCTCGATATTATTTTGCTGGATCATTCTCATTGTGAACGCAAAGCAGCGGGCGTAGCGCTCAACTTGATGTTTCGCTACCCGTCCAATGCCAAGTTGGTGCGATCGCTCACGGCAATTGCTCAAGAAGAATTAGAACACTTTGAACAGGTCAACCAAATTCTAGAGCGACGGGGAATTCCCCTGGCACCCCTTGCCGCTCCTCCCTATGGTGCTGGGCTAAATAAGCAAATCCGCTCCAGGGAACCCGATCGCCTGTTGGATTCATTGCTAGTCTGCGGTTTGATCGAAGCTCGCAGCCATGAACGGCTCGGACTTTTGGGCGCTCATTGTCCAGACCCCGCCTTAGCAGCGTTCTACAGAGGGCTAATGGCATCAGAGGCGCGGCACTACGGCGTTTATTGGCTGCTGGCAACCGCCGAGTTTGAGCGTTCCGTGGTCGATCAACGACTGGACGCACTGGCAAGCATTGAAAGTCAACTCCTATCGACCCTCCATCCCGAACCCAGAATGCACAGTTAAACAGCAATCAGCTTACTGCGCCATAGAAGCAACGTCGCCTCTTTAGGTTCAAAGCAATCTCTACAGCCATCGGTTGGGCATACAGTATCGACCAGTAACAACTGATCGCGGCTACCCAAAAGATTGAGTTTTGTACATTGACGAGCAAGGACTGCTGTAACCTTCGATAGTCATAGAAGCCGTCTCAAACAGGAGTAAAGCGAGTGGAACCTGAAAACACTGCGATCGAACATCAAAACGTGCCTCAAAGCCATCAAGGGCTACACGGCTTTCTCTACAGTTCTGAAGATGAACATACGGCAGTTACAGCCAATGCCGCTAGTCTGGATGCGCCTACTGAGGTGATGCCGTTGGAAGACTGGTGCCAGATGGCGGGAAACACCAAAGTCGTTGGAGTCTATGCGGTTTTAGGATGCGATCGCCGCACTCACTACGTCGGCTATTCTCGCAACGTGGCGCTGTCACTCAAAGGTCATGCTGCTCAGCTTGGCAAAGACATCTGTGCACTTGTCCAGGTACACACCTTTAAGCTTCCCAAGCGGGACGTGATGGAGCAGCAGCGAGATGCCTGGATTGCCCAACTAGACTACGTTCCCTCTGGTAATGCTGAAGCTAGTGAACTGTGGGCAAGTACCGTGGGTGAAGCCGCGATCGCCGCGATGTCTCCAGCCGAACGGCAAGCCTACGAGGAAAAGAAGCTCAAACTACGCAAGGCGATGGCTGACAGTGAGCTGTCTCGTGACCCCAGCAGTGAGAGTGACGCTGGGCAGCAAACACTAGGGGCAACGGTTGAAAATGACGACTGGAGCGCGGTGATTCAAGAGCAAACCCAGCAAGTTTGACTGTTAGCAATGCAACGTCTGTACAGAGACTTTTTGATTCGGGGTTGGACAGCCAGCGATCGCGCCCCTGCTGCCGAAATCATCCGTTCTGTCCTGGTAGAGTACGGGTTGGGTTGGGAACCAGAGGGAGCCGATCGCGATGTGCTGCAAATCGAAACCTTCTACCAAGCAGCAGGTGGAGAGTTTTGGGTCATTGAGCGTCAGGGTAAGCTGGTTGGTACTGGAGCTTATTACCCGATTCAGCGAGGGCAGAACGCTGTGGAAATTCTCAAGATGTATTTGCTGCCAGAAGCCAGAGAGCAAGGATTGGGGCGTTTTTTGCTTCAGGCGTTGGAAACTGCGATCGCCACCCGCAACTTCGAGCAAATCTGGATCGAAACCGCCAGCGTGTTAGCTGAAGCCGTCACGCTCTACGAAAGCAGCGGTTATCAGCCTGCAACGGGTGTAGAAACAGAACGGTGCGATCGCGTCTACTTCAAAACTCTCAAACCAGCAAGTTAGACTACAACCAAAAACGTTCACCTTTTACCCTTCACCTTTTACCTTCAAATGGACGCAATTCGCCTGTCTTGGGTATGGGTAGAGTGGTTTAGCGACCCAGTGCGAGTCGTGTTCACGCTTCTGTTTTTGATTAGCCTACCCTGGCTGCTTCGTTCTAAGCGCTGGCTGCGTCGGGTGAGAAACTACGCGATCGCGCTACTCATCGGCTACCTGGTTCTCATCTCGCCGCCCTTTGTGGCGCTGGCAATGGCTGGGATTGCCAGTCCGCTGCCACCAGATCCGGGTAGTAAGGTAGATGCGATCGTCATCCTGGGGCGTGGACGCGAACAGAGTCCAGCCCGTGTGGAGGTTGCTGCCCAACTTTGGCTGCATCAGCGGGCACCCGTAATTTTTGCCAGTGGAATCAACGATGCCCCTGAACTTGCTAAACTACTGCAACCAAAAGGCATTCCGGCTGCAAACATCAGCGGTGAGGGTTGCTCAAAAACAACCTGGGAAAATGCGGTTTTTACCAAAGCTGTGTTGCAAGCTCAAGGTGCTAAGCAGATTTTATTGGTGACGGATGTGCCTCATTTGTGGCGATCGCTCCTCATTTTTGAGCAAGCAGGGTTCCAAGTCATTCCCTACGCCAGTCCACTTGCTGCCGAAATGACCAGCCCGCAGCGCGCCATGCTCCTCATCCGCGAGTACTTCTTCCTCGCTGTTTATCCCATCACGCTTGAGCAAGAGCGTCACACCCTGGAACAGCCCTTAGCCAAGGTAAGTAAACAAATCGCCAGTCAAAACTGCCGTGTTGGATACAGCCTGTGACGGTTAAAAGCTGATGATCAACCATCCCTATGGCGTTCCCGTCACGATCGCCCAGAGGTATTTCTTAAATGACTTGGCATCCATTGTCACGCGTAGCTGCTTCGACCAGGTGTAAATGTCAAACGTTACCGGATCGCCCTGGACTGAAAGATTACCTAACAGCGCAATCCAATGGCTAGGAAAAGCGACTAGCGGTGGATTGTCCCCCAGCATTCCCTCAGCCGTAATGAGGGCAAATGCCACCCCGCCTGCTTGAAGTGCCGCTGCCGCATCTTGCATCGCGCTGACATCGTTCATCAAATAAGCATGGTCATAATTAACCTGGGTATAGCCGAGAATTTCTTTGACCCACCCTTTCATTTCCCACGATTTGGTCATGCCAGCCAGGTTGCGGATGATGTCGGGCGCATTCGGCTCAACGGGAAAAATGATATCTTCGACATCGCGCAGCGTTGCCAGCACCATCCAGTCTGTCTGTCCCATTTGCAGGTTGCCACGGCTAGCTTGCCGCAGGCGATCGGACGACGCCATGTAGTGGTTAGAGCCTTGAAAACCGCCAACAAGGAACAGGCTACGGCAGATCTCTACGTAACGGAGTGGTTGTTTTAACAGCAGTGTAAAGAGGACAGCCGCAGGACCGCAAAACGGCTGTCCGCCCTGATTGACCTGAAACGGATCTTGGACACGCGCCCGCATGTCAGCAATCACTGTCGCCTTGTCCAAAAACGCCCATGCGCCAGGAGCGCTAGATTGCTCAAAGTCCGCGATCGCCGCTTCTGCTGCCTCAACTTGCGCTGGTTCGGGAGGATAGAGACCTGTTAAAACATCTCTCGTGATCACGGTTGTTCTCCCCTAATCTATAGAACGGTGCTGCTAAACACAAAATCCTTCTTCTAACACAGACACTCTTTACCTACCCTAATTTCCATTGAACCGTTGAATGCAAAGTCTGAAGTAAATCTTGCTGGATTAGTGTATTACAGATGTTTAAGCGGTCAGAGAGACCGCGATCGCATCTTCACGTACTTGTCTGGCGAGAATATTCTTTTGGTAGAATCATATAGGTCTGTTAAAGTAAGGAAATTTCTATCGCTACATCATCCTGGTGTTGGCGATCGCTGCTGGTGAACCTGCTTTATGCTTTAGATCAGCGCTGCCGAGATCAAGCTTAGTTGTCAGCGCCAAGTTCCGTCTGGGGCATTTGCTTTTATAATCGCCTCAGTAGCTCTGGTTTCTGTCCGTGCTTGCAATTTATCCTGGCAGCTTTGATCCCGTCACTTTGGGGCACCTCGACATTATTGAGCGAGGCTGTAGGCTCTTTGATCAGGTGATCGTGGCGGTTTTGCGCAATCCAAGCAAAACGCCTTTGTTCACGGTGCCCGAACGCATTGAACAGATTCGTCGCTCCACGCCACATTTATTTAATCTTGAGGTTGATAGCTTTGACGGCTTAACCATTAACTATGCCAAGATGCGACGAGCAACTGCCTTGCTTCGCGGTTTACGAGTACTGTCTGATTTTGAGATGGAGCTGCAAATGGCTCATACTAACAAAACCCTCTCCGCTCAGATTGAAACCGTTTTTTTGGCAACGTCGAACGAATATAGCTTTTTGAGCAGCAGTCTAGTGAAGGAAATCGCCCGGTTTGGTGGTTCAATCGATCATCTTGTTCCTAAACATGTCGCCGTAGATATTTACCAATGCTTCGCCAAGATTCATCCAGCATCAGCCCAGACCACGGATTTAACGCCAATGCCAGCGTCGCCCCAAACGGAACCATCCACGGGGATGCTTCACGATCGGGAAGCGTAGACATTCAGCGAGAGTTGAATCGGTTAGAGGAAATTGTTCTCGATAGTCCGCGTGTGCCCATGACCCGCTGGACGTGGGTTGATGAGGAGCAGTTGCTAGAACAGCTTGATTTGGTGCGGCTCAGTCTGCCCGAAGCCTTCCACGAAGCAGAGGCGATCGCACGCCAGAAAGACGAGCTTTTTTTGCAGGCTGAGCAATATGCCCAAGAAATCGTCGAGAATGCTGAACGGCGCGCTGCCCAAATCTTGAACGAAATGGGCATTTTGCGACAAGCGGAGATCGAAGCCCAACAAATGCGGCAACAAACACAACAAGAGTGTGAAGCCGCAGAAGCGCAGACAATCGCTGAAATTGAGCGGATGCGTCGTCAAGCGCAGCAAGAGTTGGACGAAATGCAGCGCTTGGCGATCGCAGAATGTGAAGAAATCCAGGCAGGAGCAGATGAGTATGCTGATCGCGTGCTGCAAGAGATGGAGCTACAGCTTAGTGAAATGATGCGGGTGGTTCGCAATGGACGACAGCAGCTACAGCCAGAAATGCCTGCTCGCCCTAGAGACGCGAATGCTAGTCACTCGTCAGCGCGATCATCAGGGGCAAAGAGCGATCGCCCTAAGAACTAGCGCGATCGCCTAAGCAACTGGACGTAATTAAACTAAAGATACTTTTGGGGGTGGCGGGGGTGGAACCCCCTGCCTGGGGGCAAAGCCCCCAAACCCCTTTTTACAATTAATTGTCGCTACCTACTTACCGCATCATTTTAGTTTGCTCGTTTTACTTGCCAAGCCGCACCCAGCGCCGCGCCAAGTCCGGCAACCAAACCCACACTCATACCCTCGATCGTTCTCGTCATTGGGCTTTGAGTCAGGCACTGAGCTGATGGCGCTGCGTCTTGCAGGCAGCTATTGCTCTCTGCCCAGCTTGCTGTGCCGCCTAGAACAACACCGCTAGCACCGCACACTAGCACCAGAATCAGAACGGATCGGTTATTTTTTCTACCCATAGATGGATGCCAAACGCTTCATATATGACGTGTAAACCTCCATCTAATGTACCCGTCCATGCTGGAAAGTCAACAGACTTTGCACAATCTTGCTCCGGCTGAGAAATCTGCGTAGAGATGTTTGCCAGCTTCCTGTCTTAAGTGTGCTATTAGCGTTTAGTGCTGTTGTCTTGCTTGTAAGGGAACAATATGATTTCCCATGCTTTTACTGCGGAAGATTATGCTGTACTGAAGAGACAGCGCCGTTGTTCGCATTCAAACTATGGTGGAAACCTCGATCGCAGCCATCCATAATTTTCTCAAGCTTTCAGAGACGATCGCAACGGCAGGACAGCCAACTGAGGCTCAACTTGCTGCCATTAAAGTAGCGGGCTATCGCGTCGTTGTTAATCTAGCGCTACCAAGCTCGACCAACGCTTTACCGAATGAGCAGGCGTTGGTTGAAGCGCAGGGGATGGCATACATTCCCATTCCAGTGCTTTGGGAAGAGCCAACACTTGCCGATATTCAACGGTTTTTCAGCGTTATGCAGGCATATGCAGAGCAGCCAGTTTTTGTGCACTGTGCGATGAATATGCGCGTTTCGGCGTTTATGTATCTCTATCGTCGGCTTTGTGACGGTGTAGATGAGGCGGTTGCCAAACGGGATTTACACGCCATTTGGAGACCGAACGATCGCTGGCAGGCGTTCATGGCACAGATCTTGCAGTACTATCAACAGCACTAGCTTTTTTAGCCACTGGGTTTCCTCAATCACTAGCTTTTCAGCTTGACGCGGCATGGATACTTTTTTACCGATCGCCTACCTTCAGGATCAGTTTCTTCCGTTTACAGAAGCCAAAATTTCCATTGCGACCCATGCCTTGCACTATGGCACTGGCGCGATCGGTGGGCTGCGGGGCATTCCCGATCCGCAGAATCCTGACCAAGTGCTGCTCTTTCGGCTAGAGCGGCATTGTCAACGGCTGAGCCAGAGTGCTCGCTTGCTCCACTACGACCTGCCCAGCGCCGCCATTAAGCAGGTAATTGTGGCATTCATCCAAAAAAATCGCCCAACCTATCCTTTCTACATTCGTCCGCTCGTCTATACGTCTGGACTTGGGATTGCGCCTAGGCTGCATCAGGTTGAAAAAAGCTTGCTGGTGTACGGTCTGGCAATGGACGATTATTTATCGCCTGCGGGGGTGAGTTGTCGCATTAGTTCCTGGCAGCGGCAAACAGATACCAGTATGCCGCTGCGCGGCAAGATTACAGCCGCCTATATTGCCTCTGCCCTCGCTAAGACAGAGGCGGCTGAGTCAGGGTTTGATGAAGCCATTATGCTCAACGCACAGGGAAAAGTCAGTGAAGCGTCTGGGATGAATCTTTTCATCGTTCGTAACGGGCAACTGATCACGCCTGGGTTTGATCAAGACATCCTGGAAGGGATTACGCGCGATAGCATTCTTACGCTTGCCAAAGACCTGGGCATTCCCACGATCGAGCGTCCAGTGGATAAGTCAGAACTCTACATTGCCGATGAAGCGTTTTTGACCGGAACAGCCGCCAAAGTTGCACCCATCAAGCGGGTCGAAAACTATGCACTGCCTGTCGATCGCCCAATTACCGAACGCCTGCGGATGAAACTGACTGCGATTACCGAAAAGCGCGATCCGCAATATCAAGACTGGGTGGACACCATCCCCTTCGACTAACGAAAACCACGGCTGCGTTCAGTAATACATTGCTCTGAAGCAGCGTCTCGTGGCAAAATGATGCAACTTGACCGCTGCTGCGATCGACAACGTAAAGGACACCACTATGAATTTATGGAGCTGGGTGCGGAAGCATACACTTAAAGTGGGTATTGCACTGGCGATGCTTGTGCTTACCGTAGTGCTAGTTGGGTTGCAGAGTAGCAGTAGCAGCGCTCAAGCAGGCAAAACACAGCTCCTGTGGTACGGGCAATCTGCCTTTAAGCTCACAACCCCCTCTGGCAAAGTACTGCTGCTTGACCCCTGGCTCGAAAATTCGCTCAATCCCAACGGGAAGACCGATCTAGCTAATTTGAAGCAAGTGGATTTGATCCTCGTAACGCACGGTCACTTTGACCATCTGGGCAATGCGGTAGAAATCGCCAAGCAAACGAATGCAAAACTTGTCAGCACCTACGACTTGGGGCAGGCGATCGTTGCGTTTAGCGGGTATCCCAAAAATCTAGTTACCTTCGAGACGCAAGGCAATTTTGGTGGTGAACTCAACTTGCTCAACGGCGAAGTAAAGGTGGCGTTTATTCCAGCCGTTCACAGTTCGTCGGTTGCTTCGGACGGCAGCCCTGCCACGTTTGCGGGTAATCCTGGTGGATTTTTGGTGAGTGTCAAAAATGGTCCTGTGATTTATCACACAGGTGATACGGACGTGTTTTCAGACATGGCGCTCATTCCCAAATTTAGAAACGTGACTCTGATGCTGGCTTGCATTGGTGATCAGTTCACAATGGGACCGCAACGAGCGGCTGAAGCAGTGAAGCTTGTGAACCCAACAACCGTCGTGCCGATGCATTACGGCGTTTTTAACTTACCAGGCACCCCGCAGGCATTTTCTCAGGCGTTGCAACAGCAAGGTGTCAAAAGCCAACTCAAGCTGATGAAAGTTGGCGAGGTGATGAAGCTGTAGTGACTGGCATCATGCGTTGTGAAAAGAGACCGCAAGCAAAAAGCTGAGGATCAATCCAGCGATCGATCCTCAGCTTTTAAATTTTTTGGCATTGCCAGAGCGTCTTACGATTCATTCACTAGCCTTACAAGCGGCTGGTCGAGATCCCTCGATCGCTGAAGCACATTAACCGCCCAACGGTCGAACATGATGCCTAGCCGATATAATTTGCTTCTGCTTCCAAGAGACGGATGAGCGCTTCATCGCCTTTTGCTCTTGCGGACTCCAAACGTCGCTGCAAGTTCTTTTGCATGTTGGCGCGATGAGTTTGGGATGTTTGTGTCAAACTTCCCTGACGGTTTGTGTTCATGATAGACATTTGTTCAAGTTTGGTTGTGATAAGCATTCTGGATACAATGCTAACACTTCTAAGAGCGAACGGTAGCTTACGATACGGAATTTAACGATTTTGCGATCGTCCTTCTCAGTATGGCGCTACCGCCGCTGGGCTTATTAGCACTCTGAGGTCATAAGTGCTTTGATCGGCAAGCTTTGTAGCGCTAGTGCGTTGCTGTTTGAGCGCGCCCCTTCTTTTAAATGTGCCAAAGCAGCCAACAAGCCGCTCAGCCACCCGGACTGTACGAGTATGAAATCGAACTACTGATAGAGGCAAAACGACGCTGACTCGTTGCATCATTGTTTGTACAAGGTTTCTACTCAATAACGCTTTTGTTTGAGTCATATTTTCAAGCGGCATGTTCAGGTGCATCGATCGTCAAGAAGTGTTCCCTGCAATGACAAATGGTGGCAAACGATGCAACTTTCCCCCTCAGCCGTTCAAAAAGCTAACTTAGCGGCGGCGATTGACTCCCAACCGATCAATATTTACTTGGGCTGGCAGATTTTTCTAAGCCGCGTGTTTAGGGAGCGAACAGACAAGGGTTTGTGGCTGCACTGGTATCATCCTGCCGATCGTGATCGGCACCTTGCCGTCCGCTACGGCTACTTTGTTGCGCCTGACCAAACCTTAGAAGAAGCGCTCCATGCCGCCTATCAATCGATTGAGGCGATCGTTGAACTGGAATCGATGGAGCCTTTTGTCTCCGTCGCTTCACCTGACGACTACTCAAAGCGCCATTGGGAAGCAGTGTCTGCTGACGCGTGATGCAACGTATGGAGCGGTATCGTCCCCTTACCCTTCTGAGTGATTTTGGCTTAAGCGATTGCTACGTTGGCATCATGAAAGGGGCGATCGCGCAGGTAAATGCGGCGCTCACCGTGATCGATTTAACCCATCAGATTCCACCACAAGACATTGCGCTGGCTCGCTTTGCCCTAATGACTGCTTATCCTTACTTTCCAGCAGGCACGGTGCATGTTGCAGTCGTTGATCCTGGCGTGGGTGGTGCTCGACGTGCGATCGCGCTTGCCATTGGTGAGGATGCTGCTCAGCCCACAGCCTTTTTGGTTGGACCTGACAATGGGCTGTTCAGCGGCATACTGATGACTCAGCCCGTTATTGCAGCCGTTGAGCTGACTGTGAACCGATATTGGCGATCGCCAACGCCAAGCGCGACGTTTCATGGACGAGACATCTTTGCGCCCGTTGGTGCGCATCTTGCCAGTGGAGTGCCGCTAACCCAGATTGGTCGAAGTATTGCGCCAGAAACGCTTGTAATTCTTGATGTGCCTCAGTGCAGTGCATACGAAGAGCCAAGTCCCCTAACGGATCAGGTGTTAGACGAGGGACGTACAGCGCACCATTGTTATAAGGTTACGGGCTGTGTTCAGGCGATCGACCACTTTGGCAATCTGATCACGAATATCCCCGGAGCAATGGTGTTGGAGAAACGCTGGTCGCTATCGGTCAATGGAGCGACAATGCCGGGTAAAAAAACCTACAGCGATCGTCCACCCGGAGCGTTGTTAGCGATCGTGGGTAGCCACGGTTGGGTCGAAATTGCACTCAACGGCGGCAGCGCTCAGGCTAGACTCAAGACAGCTTGGGGAGAGCAGGTTTTTGTTATGGTTGAAAATTTTTAGCTGCTAGTAGTTGAAGTTGCTAGTGCTTGAGGACAGAATAGACGGTGAGTAGCAGGCAGTTCAGAATGCGGATGTTCTTCGTTGGAGAGGCGTTGTGAACAAAACTCAGCTATTCACCCCCTTAATCAAATCTTTTACCGCACGAACTTATGACACAAACACTAACGTCAGACGTTTATCAAGGTCAGTTTGGAGCGTTTACAATTACGCCAGACGATCGTCGAGGAGTCATCATTTATCGTGCTGGCTTAATGGTCGCAGCGCTGTGCTTTGCGATCGGGGTAGCGCTAGCGCTGTGGCAACCGGAAAATTCTACCGTGCAGCTCTGGCTGACGCTGCTGTATACAGGGTTCTGTTTAGCGCTGGGCGTGAGCTTACTGACGATTCATATTTACATGGCAGCGTTACATCGCGCGTTGCAAGCGTTTTGGGTCATTGGCAGCATCTCAGCCTTTGCGATCGGGCATTTCCACCCCGAACCCTTTGCGCTGACGGTTTACAACCAACCACTAAGCATTCTTGGCATTGGGTTTACGTTTGCTGCTCTGACCGGCATTTTCTTCAAAGAAGCCTTTTGCTTTAATCGGTTGGAAACAAAGCTGCTTACGCCACTGCTGCCGCTGCTGCTGCTAGGACACCTAGTTGGCTGGCTATCGTTACCACTAGAGCAGAGTCTGCTGGCACTTTGGGCAGTGCTGTTCCTGGTTTTTGCCGTTCGTAAAGTGATTCAACCAGTGCCGCCAGACATTGGCGATAAGAGTGTGTTTGCGTATCTTAAGCAGCAACAGCTAACCAAAGCAGGTGCGTCGTGATGCAGGTGTGTCGCAAGAAGGAAGCCCCTCATGAAGCCTGACAACAAGCAGTCAAAACAGACCCGACTGGACTGGATGAAACCAGTTTTCTGGGTCTCATTTCCGTTAGTTGCAGTGCTCTCACTTTTGGGTATCGCCTTGAGTCGGCAACAGACCCAGCCAACCGCTCAGGCACCAAGTCTTTCACCAGCAGTTTCTCCCGTTCAAACACCTGCACCATCGCCGTTGGTCACTTCTACCAAGTCAGCCCAAACGGTCAGAAAGCCGACCACAAGACCCTCGCCTAAGCCTGTCGATCCCACTGCTCTAACAGAACAGCAGAAAGCGCTCAATCGAAAGGCGAAGGCGGCATTCACATCGGTTGGATCTTCTGTCGATGCGTTGATTGAGATGCATGTGGCGATCGCTGAAGGACAGCCCTCTATTAGCGTGGGTGCGCCAAACGGTGCTCTCTTGCTAAATCAGAAAGGTCAACAACTGCATCAACTGCCGCCTGGGGCGGTTTACAATGCCCAGCCTGATGGACAGTCGATTCGCTTTGGTGAGTGGCAGCTACCGGAGGTCGTCTGGTTAGAAATACCGCCTGGTAGTGTCTTTCAACTGGGCGTTGGCGGAGCCTCTCCGAAGGAGACTCGTACCTATCGTGGACGGCTGCTGCTGGTTGCTACTGGCGGTAAGCTCTGGGGTGTCAACTATATCAATATGAGGCAATACCTTTACAGCGTTGTCGCCAGTGAGGTGTCACCCAGTTGGAAAATGGAGGCGCTGAAAGCACAGGCGGTCGCTGCCCGTTCCTATGCGTTGACCTATTATTTCAAGCCTGTTAGTCCACTATTTCATATGGGCGCGACGGAGTATTACCAGGTTTACAGCGGGACTCAGCGCGAAGCGGCTACCACCAGTGCTGCTGTTGACGCTACAGCAGGCGAGTTTGTCAGCTATCGCGGCGGCATTGTGGAATCCCTATATGCTGCTTCGGATGACATTGTGGCTGAGGCCTTTCAGGGGAAGGGCATGAGTCAGCTAGGCGCGTTGGCTCTAGCCGAGCAAGGCTATGCTTACAAAAAAATCTTGAGCAATTACTATCCCAACACAGGAGTCGCACGGATTGAAGAGGATAGGGATTAGGTGGGGAATCAGGAGTGGTCAGTAGGACGTGGCAACTGACATCTTGAGGATTTTCTGACTGTACTACCCCAAAATGAACTGTCCTCGCTGACGGCGTTAGGCTTTGCAACGCATAATACAGATTCCATTAACAGTATCGAACCTTACTAAACGTTCTATAAGTGGTAGAATCACCCTTGACTGACAGACGTTCCCTGGATTAGCAGGATCATCACTATGCCACTTACGCTATCGTCAGAAAGAACAAAACACCAGCCTAGTATCAAGTTGGGTCGAGTTCTGGTCGTTGAAGATGAAGGGTTAATCTCGGAAACTATTGCGCTAGCGTTGAGCGATGAAGGCTATGAGGTCATCAGGGCTGAAGATGGTCGAGCAGCGCTTGATCTGATCCATCAGCTTAAAGAATTGGAGTCTAACGGCAGTTTGGGCATGGCATTGACGCTGCCGCATCAACTGCGGGGTCGATCGCTCGACTTGATTATCCTGGATTTGATGCTGCCGTATATTAACGGGCTGGATCTCTGCCGTCTCATCCGTCGAGAAGGCATCACCGTGCCTATTTTAATGTTAAGTGCCAAAGGTAGCGAGACCGATCGCGTGGTTGGTTTAGAAGTTGGAGCCGATGATTATCTCACCAAGCCGTTTGGCATTCGTGAGCTAGTTGCCCGCTGTCGAGCGTTGCTGCGCCGTCATCATCAGTTTCAAGTGCAGCCAGAGCAGCCCTCGTTAAAGTATCAAGACATTGCTCTTTACCCTCAGGAATGCCGGATTACCGTGCGCGGTGCAGCAGTCAACTTCTCGCCGAAAGAGTTCAAGATTTTAGAACTGTTTATGAGCTATCCTCGGCGTGTATGGTCACGGGAGCAGCTACTAGAGCGCATTTGGGGACCGGATTTTATCGGCGATAGCAAAACGGTCGATGTGCATATTCGATGGCTGCGCGAGAAGCTCGAAATTGATCCCAGCAGCCCAATCTACCTGGTGACCGTGCGTGGGTTTGGCTATCGGTTTGGATAGGTCAAGCAACCAAAATATCCGTCGGGGCAGCTTTAGTAACAAGGTTAGCGGCTGGATGCCAAGACTCTCGCAAACCCTGCCCCTACCCAACGGTAAATTTTTCTTGGCAAGCTCTTAGCAGTTAGCAGCCAGCAATCAGCTTAGGATCGTGGATTAAATAAAACCGACAAATTGTTCGTAGGTAGGGGCGCACAGCCGTGCGCCCCTACGGAAAACGCCGAGGTTATTAAGTTCTTGTTCCTTAGAATAGCGGTACACTCTACTTGTGTTGGTTACGGCTACGTGATCTACCTGGCTGAGGGCTAAACGCTAACGTGGCATTCTTGTGGTTTTTGTTAGGGCTGCTGTTGGGTCTGGGGCTGTTGGGCGGGTATCACACTCGGCTCACTCGCAAGCTCAGACGGCTCACTCAATCCCTCCAGCCGGACTCGCACTGGTCTCTTTCAGAAACGTCGCGGCTGCTACGGGCGATCGCCACTCATGTAGACAGCCAGGAGCGTTTGACGCATGACCTGGAAACCTGGCAGCATCTTTGCCAAACTGCCCCAATCGGGATGCTGCAAGTGGACGAGGAGAATCAACTGCTGTGGTGCAATGCTCAGGCTGGTCAACTGCTCAGTATTCAGCCACCCCATTCGTCTCATCACCGCTTGCTGCTCGAACTCGTCCGCTCTTACGAACTCGACCAACTGATTGAGCAAACGCGCATTCTTCGCAAGCCTTGCCAGAGTGATTGGACGTTTCATCCAGTCTGTGCCGATCCATCGCAGCTATCGCGCCAATTGTCTCGTTCGTTGCGGGCGCACAGCGTTCCCCTCTCGGATGGCAGTGTGGGTGTGTTTTTAGAAAGCCGTCAGGAAGCCGTGCTGCTGGCACAACAGCGCGATCGCTGGATTTCTGACGTTGCCCACGAATTGAAAACGCCCTTAACCTCGATCCGCCTGGTTGCAGAAACCCTTCAGATGCGACTAGAGCCGCCACTGCGCGATTGGGTCGATCGCCTGCTCAAAGAAACAATCCGTCTGAGCAGTTTAGTGCAAGATTTGCTTGATCTGAGCCAGTTAGAAGCAAACCCCAACACCAACTTGAAGCTCAAAACGGTTGATATCACCAAGCTGATTCAATCGACCTGGTTTAGCCTGGAACTGCTGGCGCGTAAGAAGCAGCTTCAACTTAATTATGTGGGACCGGATCGCCTGCTAATGCAACTGGATGAATCGCGGATGCAGCGTGTGTTGCTGAATTTATTTGACAATGCGATCAAATATAGTCCGCCTCAACAGGCGATTCAAGTGCATCTGAGGTTGGTGACAAACGATAGCTACCCTCAGGCACAGTGGATGCAACTGGATATCATTGATGCGGGATCTGGCTTTCCCACCAGTGCCTTACCCTATGTGTTCGATCGCTTCTATCGTGCCGATCCATCTCGCACCCGCAGCAATGCTGGCTTAGAGGTGTCCAAAGCGTATGCGGTAGGCAAAAGCATCGGCAGTGCCTACACAGAGGACGTGCAACCCGTGAGTGAAACCCAGGCAGTAGCCACTGGCAGCGGCAGTGGGCTGGGTTTGGCGATCGTTCGCCAAATTGTAGAGGCACATCAGGGCAGGGTACAAGCCAGCAACCATCCCGAAACTCAAGGTGGCTGGCTACAAGTCTTTCTACCGGGGCAGTCCACTGATAATGCCACACCCATCTGACTAACCGATCAGTGTGAGCGGGTTTCGCGTTCCTCAACCCAGCGATCGCGCCACAATCGTTCCACCAAGAGCGCCGCGATTTGCGATACTAGAAGCTGGTTCTGTGACGCACACAACACATGTTTATTATCGATATTACGCTCAAGAATACGCCCCTCTCTCTCTCCATACAGCGCAAGTCGGAAGAGGATGCTGAAGCTGTCTATCAAAAAATCTTGCAGGTGCTTCGTTCTGGCAGCAACGAATTGCTAGAACTAGCGTGTGAGAAACAGCCTGGAAAGAAAATTGGCATCCTTGGCACCGAAATTTCAGCCGTGCAAATCTCTGACAAGTCTGGCACAGCAGCGGCTTCTGGTAGACCCCCTGGTTTCTTTGCCTTAGCCGAATGAGCGCCTCAGAAGCATCTGAACGACAGGATACTGATGGTTTCAACCGTCAACCGTCCCTAAAAGTTGGTCACACTGCCTCAACGACTGAAGCCCCTGCGATTCAGGTTCAGGATGTGTGCTTTCGCTGGCATAAGGGCGCAACGGTTCTGGAGTCTTGCAGCCTGGAAGTGCCTCAGGGTGAGTTTTGGATGCTCTTAGGCACCAACGGCAGCGGTAAATCAACGCTGTTGAAACTACTGGCAAACCTTTTACAGCCACAATCAGGCTTCATTTGCACCAGCCCACACGTTGGCTTTGTCTTTCAAAATCCAGATCACCAGCTCGTTATGCCTACGGTTGGCGCGGATGTTGCGTTTGGTCTGGTAGCAGAAAAGCTGACGTATGCCCAAGTCCGGCGACGGGTCGAAGAAGCCCTTGATGCGGTGAATCTGCTGTCGCTACTCCGGCGACCGATCTACGCCTTGAGTGGAGGTCAAAAACAACGAGTGGCGATCGCGGGTGCGATCGCCACTCGTTGCGAAGTCCTGCTGCTCGATGAACCCACTGCGCTTTTAGATCCTGACAGCCAGCTTGATCTGGTGGCTCAGGTGCAGCGTCTAGTCAAAGATCGGGGTTTGACCGCTCTTTGGGTCACCCATCGCCTGGACGAGTTGAATTACTGCGATGGCGCGTTTTTATTGGAAAATGGCAAGGTTGTCGATCGGGGTGATCCTCAACGCTTGAAACACCGCCTCATGCAAACGCCTGTTCAGTAGGGATGTTACATATAACGTCCCTACTGATACCAATTCAAAGCATGACGGCTACAGATCCAATCGCTGAGTAGGGGCAAGGCATTGCCTTGCCCCTACAAGATGTGTCGCCTTTTCAATTCAAATTGGTATGAACAATTAAAGAGCCTGAATCCACTCTTTCACGTCATACTCAGTCCACACGCCATGCTGCCAGTAAGGATCGGACTCAATCAATTGACGCACTGACCCTTCATCCTCAGCTTCGTAGATGCCAAAGACTTGGGTGAGATCTTTTGTGGGACCGATCGTGATTAACACACCGGAGTCCTTCTGTTGTGCAAGACCATCGAGATGAGCCTGTCGGTAAGGGGCACGTCTTTCCAGCACATCGTCGCAGTAGGTGCCCCAGAGGACGTATTTTGTCATGGCTTGAGTAAGGTGAGTAAGGAGTGCGACTTAAATCTGAGCGGTCAAAACTCATACGTGGGATGGTCTAGCTTCGCAACTCAACGCGGAATTTATCGACTAATGCCTCGCGCACTTTTTGGTGAATAGGATCGATGTCGTCGTCTTTGAGGGTGCGATCGTCCGCCCGATAAAGGAGCCGAAACGCCAGACTGCGCTGACCATCAGGGACATTCTCGCCGCGATATTCATCAAAGAGATCGATCGATTCCAGCAAGTCGCCGCCAGTTTTGGTGATCACGCGCTCAATGTCTGCCACCGCCACTTGAGTGGAGATAAAGAAAGCAATGTCACGATCGGACGGTGGATAGGTTGAGAACGCCTGAAAGATGGGTACTCGCGCATCATCACGATCGAGCTGGTCAAGCAGCACATCCAGATCCAGTTCAAACACGTAGACTTCATCCGGTAAACCGCGCTCCTGACGCAGTTGCGGGTGCAGTTGCCCAAAGGTGCCTAGACGACTGCCACCCAGCCAAAGGGAGGTGGTACGACCGGGGTGGAGACGCTCATCGCGGCGATCGGGCTGGTACTCAACCGCCAGCCCTAAACGTTGAAAGACGCTTTCTAACAAGCCCTTTGCTTCAAACCAGGTCAGCGGTTGTTCACGCCCGGAGCGTACCCACTTACCGCGTGTGGCATCGCCTCCCAAGATACCCGCAACCGAATCTGCCTCGCTCAACCCGTCCTCTTCAGACCAAAAGATACGACCAATTTCAAAGGCATTCAGCGCCCCGTTACCCTGCTCCAGATTGTATTGGAACGCATCAATCAAGCCTGCTGTCAGGTTCGTTCGCAGAGCAGAATATTCTGCAAACAGTGGGTTTGAGAGCACGATTTGCCGCGTCTCTCCTGGTTTGCCCAGCGTATAATGCGTCACTTCAGTCAGACCGATCGCTCGTAACGCCTGCCGCAAATGACGACTCAGCGCTTGTTCTACCGAAAGATACCCTGCTTCGGTTTTGTCTGGCAGCGTGTCGCAAAAGTTGTTGTACCCATAGAGACGAGCGATTTCTTCAATGAGATCAATCTCGCGCTCCAGGTCACGATACCGATACGGCGGCACAGTGACTGCCCAAACGCGATCGGTGGTAACGGCGGTCAGTTCGCATCCCAACGCCATCAACGTACGCTCAATGTCCTGGGGTTGCAATTCGCCTAGTTCATCGCCTACGGTAACGGGCCCCAACACCTGATTGACTCGATCGAGCCGCAACTCAATCGATCGCACCAGCGAAGACTGGTTACGGCTATCCGCGATCGTCTGAGCGACCACAACCCCACCAGTGAGGTCCATAATCAGCCCGATCGCTCGGCGGCAAGCGACCTCCAGTTCTGCCTGGTTGACCCCTCGTTCGTACCGCGCCGATGCCTCCGATCGCATCCCCTGCGATCGGGCAGAGCGACGAATCGCAGCAGCATCAAACAAAGCAGCTTCTAACAGCAAGCTCTGCGTGCCAGCATGAACCTCGGTTACCTCACCCCCCATCACGCCCGCGAGCGCCACAGGTTCGTTGCCAGCCGTAATCAGTAATGCCTGCTCCTGAAGCTTGCGTATCTGCCCATCCAGCGTTTTAAGGATTTCGCCTGACTCCGCAAAGCGCACACCAATTTGAAGTGAGGAGTGAGGTGTGAGAAGTGAGGTGGACTGACCGCTGACGGCTAACAGCCGATCGCGATCAAAGGCATGAAGCGGCTGTCCCCATTCCAGCAGAATATAGTTCGTGACATCGACCACGTTGTTGATCGGGCGCGTTCCGGCTGCCTGTAGGCGTTGTTGCAGCCAGAGGGGAGAGGGTGCGATCGTCACCTGCTCAATCACAGTACCAATGTAGGTTGGACATGCCTGCGGTTCTGAAATTTTGAGCGTCAGAGCGTCTGTGGTGACGGGAATGGCGATCGCTGCTGCTTGAGGAAGCTTCAAAGTTGCACCAGTCAACGCGACGACTTCACGCGCAATGCCCACCATACTCAGCGCATCGGCGCGGTTCGCGGTTGAGGTCAAGTCCAAAATGACATCATCCAGCCCCAACAGCGGACGCACATCACTGCCCACTTTTAAGCCCTCGCCCTCAAAGCTGTGAATGCCCTCCGACTCTTTGGTCAAACCGAGTTCGGCTAACGAGCAAATCATCCCTTCCGATGCCACCCCGCGCAGTTTAGCAGGTTTGATTTTGAGACCGTCTGACGCTTTGGGCAGAAAGGTACCCAGCGTTGCTACTGGCACAAAGAGTCCGGCTTTAACATTCGAGGCACCACAGACGATCGTCGAAGGCGTGCCGGTACCAATATCGACCCGGCAAACACTGAGGCGATCGGCATTGGGATGAGGCTGGCGATCGACCACTTTACCCACGACCACGCCCTCTGCCCACGTCCGCCGATCTTCAATCTCCTCCACCTCAAACCCTGCCATCGTCAGCATCTCTGCCAGCGCTTCTGGGTTCATCGTGATGTCAACCAGTTCGCTCAACCAGTTCAAAGAAATACGCATGACCTGCCTGCCAACCTTCTTTATGCAAAACCATTCTACCCCTCTCCCCGACATCCACTGTTATAGCCATAGACAGATGGGTGAGGACGGGGTGCAGGGGTGGAACCCCTGGCTGGGGGCAACGCCCCTACACCCCCTTTGATCCCCATGTCCTAACTTTTGTGGCGACAGCTATACAACCAGCGACTCATGGAGACGTTTTCTGCCGCTTCCCCCTCTGCCGCCGCCGCTCCCTCCACACTCTTTCCCGCAAAGCAAAAGCCTGACGACACCTTTTCAAAATCCTTTCGGCAATAGAGAATCAAGAGAGCGCAGAAAAGATCACTAAACGTGCGGAATTCTTCCCAGCCTTCAGTAATTACTTATAGGATTAGCTATACGCCTGTTGTGCATTTCCAGCTTTTGGGCACATTAAAAGCAAGGGTGTATCTTGAAGAGACGGCGAAGTCCGTAGATGTAAGGACAGAAGCGATCGCTTTACGCGCAGACAGAAGAACTTTAGCAACTCTTCAAAGGACAACCCGCATGAACGACACTCCTGTTTGCTGTTCCTGCACAGATAATGAAACTGGGGTAGCAATATCCCAGTAGGCAACGTCAAAGCGAGTGATGCTAAATGAGCTACTGCTTAAACCTGAGCTGTCCTAATCCTGAAGACCCTGCCATTGCTGATGTATGTCCAGCCTGTGGCTCTAACATTCTGCTGAAGGATCGCTATCGGGTCATCCAGGCTCTAGGACAGGGAGGCTTTGGCGCTACTTTCCTCGCGATCGACGAATCATTGCCCGGTCAGCCCAATTGCGTTATCAAGCAGCTTCGTCCTAGCGCCACCGCTCCCCATGTGTTGCAAATGGCACGCGAGCTGTTTGAGCGCGAAGCCCGCACCCTGGGTCAAATTGGCAATCACCCCCAAGTGCCACGTTTACTCGACTACTTTGAAGCGAATCAAGAATTCTACTTAGTACAAGAGTACGTCAGTGGTTTTACCCTACAGCAGATAGTGAAACGTGACGGACCGTTGATTGAACAAGAAGTGAAACGTTTTTTGAGTGAGGTTTTACCCGTCTTAGACTACATCCACAAAAATCGAGTCATTCATCGAGACATCAAGCCTGCCAACATGATTCGACGCGCTCAGGATGGCAAGCTCGTGCTGATTGATTTTGGTGCCGTCAAATACCAACACCAGCCAAACTCAACTAATTCTGAACAGACTGCGTTCACGTCATATGCGATCGGCACCCCCGGCTTTGCACCCCCCGAACAAATGGCAATGCGTCCGGTGCCTGCCAGCGATATTTATGCGTTGGGCGTTACCTGTATCTACCTGCTCACCGGAAAATCGCCCAAAGATCTGGATTACGATCCGTCAACAGGCGAACTGCTCTGGCAAAGACACGTTCACATCAACGAGCATTTCATTAGCGTCTTGAAAAAGATGCTTGAGGTGTCTGTTCGCCATCGTTACCAGTCTGCTGAGGACATCTTCAGAGCACTGGATCTGGAGCCTTACCTGGATAGCCTTGCCAACAGCATGATCACTCAACCAGGCCGCGCCGCGCGTAGACCAGGAGACTACCGCTCCGGTCCCGACTCTGCTGGCACGCCTTCATCGCCCCATGCGCGTGCTGCTGCGGCGATTCGAGCACGACAGATGAAATCGGATGCTACCAGCCTCCAGTCTGGTCCCGCCCGGAGTCGTATGTTCGACTCTAGCGCTGCTGCCAGCACATCGCTCAAAAGCAAAGACTCGACTGGGCGCGGCAAAGACTTTAGCGGTGAAAAAAATAAACCATCCACTCGTTTAGATGCAGAGGGTTTGCAAAGCTATTACTCGAAGGGCAAGCGTGACTTTGCTTCCTACGATCTGAACTCTTTGCATGTGCCAAAAGCAAATCTGTCAGGTGCCACCTTTAATCAGGCGAACTTGAGCAAAATAAATTTGCAAGGCGCAAATTTATTTAACGCTGATTTTGGTCGGGCAAACCTGAACCGGGCAAACTTGCGCGATGCCATCATGATCAAGGCATACATGAATAACGCCGATCTGGAAGGTGCTGATTTACGGGGAGCTGACCTGTCGCAAGCGTACCTGCTGAATGCCAACCTCCGTGGCGCAAACCTTTGCGGCACCAACTTGACGGGCGCAAAGCTGACAGAAGATCAACTTTCAATGGCGCGGACTAACTGGATGACGGTGCGTCCCAGCGGTAAACGGGGCATGTGGTAGCTGGAACGGGTGAGGATGTATTGCATAATCCCTTCCGCTATCCAGCTACGACTAGGGACGAGACTACATCACGTCCTTAGACGGATTATGATCGCGAATGAAATAAGATCGGCTTTTGTAGGATGTGTTAGGCGGTAGCCGTAACGCATCCCAAGCCCTGAAGTTGATGCGTTACGCTGCGCTAACACATCCTACGCAAGTATTCGGTTTTATTAAATCCACGCTCCTTAGTTGTGAGCCATACGGGTTGTCTTGAAGGTGACGTTTGAGCCTTCCTGGGTTTGTTCCAGTACAAGCATGGGCGTTGGTTTGGCTTTCTGATCCCAGCGCATGTTAGCAATGCGTCCTTGAATCGTAGGTTGCCAACTGTCATGTTCGCTAGTGGGGTTGAGGAACGTTTCCATACAGTCAATGATTTGACCGATGGTCACTGATGTTGGCTGCGTGGGGAGCTTGATGATTTTAATCTCCACCCGAAACAGGACGCGCTTAGTGCCTTTGGGTAGATCGCCGGGTTCGTATTCAACGTCAAAAATTTCGTCGATTTGCCGTCCTGTACTGGCGATGCCGATTTCACCTTGATTTGCTTGACTGGGACGAAGGGCGATCGAAATCTTGTCTTTGACCTTCAACTTAATTTGATTGAGAATGGCGAAGTGAAAGACTTCTTCATCCATCCGCATTCTCAAATAATCGAGGTTAAATTCTCGTGAGTGAATGAGGTCGGGGTTTTTTTCCATCTTGCTGATGGTTTCAACCGCAAACTTCAGCTTCTTTTGAAGTTCCCGATTCTTGAAGGTTTCAAACTTCATCTGCTTTGCAAGCTTATCCACTGCTAGCTTAGACAAGACTCCCAAAATGAGCAGCAGCAGCAGCAAGCCACCAGAGGTCATCATCCATACCTGGTTAGGGTTGGTATCTGGAGCCTTTGACGGTTCTGTGGTGATCGATTTGGGCTTTGCAGCTTTGCTCGGTGCTTGAGCCAACCAGGGTTCTACAAAGAGCATGGGGGTTGACATGGCAGTGAGAGATTGAGAGCTTAAATTCTAGTTGTAGTGTTCCCTGAATTAAGCGTTTGGCATCACTAACCTGGCTTAAATTACGGGAATGCAGAAGATTGACTGAACTGTAGTTATCAGTAGTTTGTTATTAGTTACCGATCGCTGGTGACTCATTACGGACTGTAAGTACTCAGTGTAGTCAGTTTACCCAACGTGCCCGATCGCTCCGAGCATCGACATAGCAAACGCAGGGAATAGGATCATAGTGCCCTAAACCTCCTGTCCACCAGGGGTCTAGGAACCAGTAGAGTTGAGCAGCCGTTAAGCCGTCGCAGTAAAAGGTAAGTGCATCACCCAGCAAGTGACGGTGAGACGAAACGCCTGGGAGAGTCTTCACATCAGTGGCACTGTACCAGCTTAGAACGTGAAACGGACGACCGATACGCTCGCGCGCCTGCTGTACCTGTTGAGCGAGGCGGATGATTGCGTCCACAGTTGCCTGGTTAGGAGGCATCTGTAACCCACCGCTCGTTGCTTCTGCCCAAGTAAAACTGCCGTTGGGAATAATAGCAGCATAGAGCTGGAGTGTGTCAGGAGTCCAGCGATCGGGGCGGGGTGGCGAACGGAGTGGGGAGGGCTTGGGTGGCGCTTCTGGCGTGTCACGCCGTGCTGTTGCCATCTGTTTTAAGTCGTTAAGCAGAGACTGTAGCGCTTGTTCGGGTGTGTTGAGCGATCGCCAAAGCTGAGTTAACCGCAGCAGAGCGTCACGCTGGACATCAGTGCCCTGATAAAGAGCTGGAAGACGAGACATAAAGTCCAGCAGCGATTGGTCAAGTTGGTTAGCAGCATGGGTGGTGTCGGCTTGATTGGGTGTCGCACTGGTGAAGATGTCAGGGTTAACGCCAAGATCAATTAGAGCAGCACTGCGGCTGTCTTGCTGGTGCCAGAGGCAGAAGGTTTCGACGAGCGCATTGCGCTGGTCGCCTTTGCCTTCGTAGGCTTGGGGAAGGCGCTGAACAATCGCCAGCAACGCTGCGTCGATGCGGCTGAAGTTGAGCGTTGGGGAAAGATCTTGTGCCAGCGCGACGATCGCCGCTTCGCGTGAGTCTAACTGCTGCCAGAGTTGAACCAGGCGCAACAAGGCTTCTCGCTGGTGAGGGTAGCCAGCGTAGTGGGAGGCGATGAGCGGCATAAAACGTCGTAACGCAGCGTCAAGCTTGGCATCGTCTGCGATCGTTTCCGGCTCGAATGGCTTGCTATCAAGGGAGGCGATCGCGGCTTCACGCGTGTCTAACTTACGCCAAAGGCGAACCGCTTCTAACAACGCATCACGCTGATGAGGCAGGCTGAAATAGCAGCGGGGCAATGGTGCTAAAAAGGCAAGCAGCGCGGCATCGAGACCCACAAACGTTTGAGGCAGCTTAGCCACTTGAGCATCGGTTGCCAGATCATGTATGTATGCCGCCAGTAAAGCGGCTTTGTCGCTGGGTTCTAAAAGAGCAGCGGTCGAATCGCTTGGTGGTGCCGTGTAACCCGCCGCGATCGCCTGCACAAACGTCTCCGTATAGCGCCCCTGCTCAGCATTCCATAGCTCTACACTTTTCCAGCCTCCCACGGTGAGGCTATTGGTTAAGCTACGAATTGTATTGGCGGCGTATTGCACTTGAGCAAGAAAGGTATCAACCTGCTTCAGTGCAATTTGGTTTGCGGGAGCAATGCCTAAGCCCGTTTCGCCATCCGTTAAGACTGGTTTGGCTTGTATCTGGTAAAGCGCTGCGAGCATAGCCTTGTGAATACCCGATCGCGCGGCTTCCTGAATATACAAAATCTGACGCTGATCAGGGGTGAGTTGTCCCATAGAGGCGAAAGGGCATAGGGTGGAGGGAGGTAAAAGGCAAAAGCTGATCGCTGTCCTCACTTAGGATCGTGGATTAAATAAAACCGACAAATTGTTCGTAGGTAGGGGCGCACAGCCGTGCGCCCCTACGGAAAACGCCGAGGTTATTAAATTCTTGTTCCTTAAGACTTAAAACTATCATTCTTCACCATTCATGTCGATCGCACCTCTAGCGCAGGCATTTTCCACTGCTAAATTTAAATCCGTGCGTCTAGTGGCGACGGATATGGACGGGACGTTAACGACAGCCGGAAAATTTACACCTGCACTGCTACAGGCGTTTGAGCAGTTGGCGGCAGTGGGGATTCAGGTGCTCATCGTCACGGGACGATCGGCGGGTTGGGTGAGTGGGTTGGCGCACTACCTGCCTGTTTGGGGCGCGATCGCCGAAAATGGTGGCTTGCTTTGCGCAGGGGCATCACGTTCAGAAACGCTGCTTGTGCCGATCGCAGACAGGGCGCAGCATCGTCAGCGCTTAGCTTCCATGTTTCAGCATCTCCAAACTACATTTCCGGCTCTGCGAGTCTCTGACGACAACCGCTTTCGCATGACCGACTGGACGTTTGATATCCAAGGCTTAGCGATCGCTGATTTGGAGCATCTCGATCGACTTTGCCAGAGTGCGTCATGGGGCTTCACCTACAGCACCGTGCAATGCCATATTAAGCTGCGATCGCAAGCTAAGGCGGCAGGTTTACGAGCAGTCTTGCAGAAACATTTTCCGACTCATACAGCAGAAACTATTTTGACGGTTGGCGATAGTCTCAACGATGAGAGTTTGTTTGACACCAGCATCTTTCCCCTTTCGGTCGGTGTGGCAAATGTGCTGGACTACCGCGATCGCTTAGCGCATCAACCAGCTTATGTGACAGAAGCAGCGGAAGGAGCGGGCTTTAGAGAAGTAGCACAACTGCTGATAGCGCAGGCACGTGTGAACCGCTAATGCGACGGGTGCATGGTGAGGCGCGATCGCGGTATTCTGACGAAACCAACGTGGTATGAACATCGACGCGTGAATGATTTTTTGAAAGGTACCAACCTCTACTTGGTCGGCATGATGGGAGCAGGTAAGACGACGGTAGGGCAACGTCTGGCAGCACAACTTGACTACCGCTTCTTTGATACCGATCGTGTGATTGAACAGGTGACAGGGCTACCAATTAGCGACCTCTTTGCACAGTCAGGCGAAGCAGCGTTTCGTACGCTCGAAAGCCAGGTGCTGGCAGAGCTATCAGCCTATACGCGGCTGACGATCGCCACAGGTGGTGGTATCGTCCTCAAACGCGAAAACTGGGGCTACCTGCGTCACGGCATTATCGTGTGGCTGGATGTGCCGGTTGAGCAACTCCAGGTGCGTCTACAAGCAGATCACACACGACCCTTGCTACAGGATACTGATCCAGCCATTAAGCTTCAGGCTCTGCTTGAGCAACGGCAACCGCTTTACGCTCAAGCAGATGTGCGCATCAGCTACCAGAGCAACGAAACACCAGAGCAAGTGACCGAGAGGGCGATCGAGCAAATTAAGCAAGCCCTTAAACCCGTCTAAGGCTTTGCACCAACGTTTTTATGCAATACAGCATCAGGCTTGCAGCTAAGAAGCTTCCAGAATTGGTCTAGCAATTGACATTGCTGCATAAAGGGATGCTTTACCCTCATCCCCGACCCTTTTCCCCGGGAAAAAGGGCGCTAAAACTCTTGTGCCCTCGCCCGTTGGGAGAGGACTAGGGTGAGGGTGGCTTGTGCAATTCATCCCCGGATTCAGCAACGCCTAGCCATTAATCAACAAACGCCGAGATCCAGGCGATACCGATGGGTATTCTAAGTTCACTGAACATTCACAAAAGCTTAACCATAAGCTTGGGTGCAAGCCCTTAGAATAATTCTGTATCTAACAGTACAGAATTAGACTTGGGAGAAGACCGTGATGACAGCGAAATTGGCAGCGATTGCGCTGTTGATCGCGATTGGGTTGGCTGTCGCACCATCATTATGCGCAAATAGCGTCAAATAGTTGCATTTAACGCATCGATCGCCGCAAATTCTGCCACAAGGTGTAGATACGAACGTCTGGTTTTGTTTCAAAGTACCTATAGAACCGATGAGGAATTTTATGAAAGGTAAAGCTGAGAACGAACAAAAGAAGGCTGCTGAGTCCGTTAGCAGCAATGCAAATGAGTTTAACTTTGACTTGTGGGCAAAGCGGGTTCGACCACAGCTCCTCGCTTCACTACACAAGCGTGGAGTCCGCTAGTTCAGTCGCTTTTGTCGCTTCTCACTGGGTTTTACGCGGGTGATGGGTGAAGAAGCTATGCGTAACCTGAGGGTCAGTGCCATGCGCTTGATGATCCTCATTCCAGCCCTTCTCTCAAAACGAGAAGGGCTTTTGCGTGGATGGCAAATAATATTATGTGGATGGCAAATAACAGTCGATCGCCCCATCGGCTTGCAGTGCGTCACTTTTCGGAGCCTGAATACCCGTCATGCATGAATCTGCCTAACTCTAGCGGCGCGTCTAAGTTTGAAAAGTTTTATCGCGTTCCCCAAGCTGCCCCCTGGAAGCGGGGCAGCACAGGGCTGGGCTTGGCGTTAATCAGTCGGTTAGTCGATTGTATCGGGGGCAAAATTTCGGTGAGCAGTGGCGCTGGGCACACCACGTTTACAGTGGAGCGAGCGCTAGACTATCAGAGTCCAGGCGCAGACTAGCATTGGGGCACTCATACACCATGCAGACGCTAGACGATCGCGCCTCATTTTGAAATCTCTCTCTCGGTTCATGGGGTCAGCCGCCGGTTTGAGGTAATGTGCTGTTAGAGACGCAGTGGAACAAGTAGATTGACGTGCTGCTGCTTTCCAAGTTACAGACTGCTTAACGGTGGTCTGTTTAAGCTAAATCTATAGACTCGTTAAGCCAATTGGTTATAGGCGCAGCTTCCTTTGAAGTCCACGCTCTTACTCTAAGGTTCGCTTGCCCCGCTTGAAGCAAAGGTTTGCCCGATGGATGCAGAGATGTCCCAAAACATTCAACCCGTACCGCCGTTCCATGAGACGAATGATGAAACGCCCGCGATCGGTGGTGGTCTTTCCGTTATTGAGTACTGGGCAAAGCATACCCTGTCGCCCGAAGGACCGAAGCTTTGGCAAACGCTGCTGCACAATAGTGCCTGCCTTTCCTGCTCGTGGGGTACGGGTGGGCAGAAAGGTGGCTTTACCAACGAGGAAGGTGAGAAGCTCCAGCGCTGCATGAAAAGCGTGGAGGCGATTTCGTCGGAGCTAAAGCCCGCGATCGCGCCCCAGTTTTTTGAGCAGCACAGCATCAGTGAACTGCAACAACTCACGTCAATGGAAGCTGATCGCTTGGGACGGTGGAGTTTCCCAGTCATCTTACGGGCGGGCAAGTCACATTACGAGCGCCTTTCGTGGGATGAGGTTTACGCGATCGCTGAGGCGGCGTTTCGCAAAGCGCCTGAGCGAGTAGCATCCTACAGTTCAGGTCGTTCCTCTAACGAAGCGGCGTACTTGCTACAACTGATGATCCGCGCGCTGGGGTCAAACAACCTGGCAGATTGCTCCGACCTTTGCCATGCGCCCTCCACGACAGGGCTAAAGCAAATGTTTGGCACCAACACCTCAATGGTGAGCCTGGAAAACCTGAAGAAAGCAGACTGTGTCGTGCTGGCAGGTGCCAACTCTGCTTACAACCATCCGCGCTTGATGAACGAATTAATCAAACTGCGCGATCGTGGTGCCAAGATTATCGTGATCAATCCCATGATGGAAATTGGGCTGGTCAAATTTGGCTCACCTGCCTTTCCGACCAGTTTGGTGCAAGGTGCAGAAATTTCGTCCCTCTACCTGCAACCGATTCCCGGTAGCGATGTTGCGCTGTTTGTGGGCATCCAAAAGTCGCTGCTTGAGCAGGGTTTGATTAAAGAATACTATCTGCGCTTGCACACCGAAGGCTGGGAAGCGATCGTTGAACAGGCGCGATCGACCGCCTGGGAGACCATTACTGAAACCTGCGGTGTCTCGCAGCGAGAGATCGCAGCAGCCGCCACGATCATTGGCACATCAGAACGAGTGGTTTTTGGTTGGGCGATGGGCATTACGCAGCACGTAAATGGCGTAGACAACGTGTTTAGCATTGCTAACACAGCCTTGATGACGGGCAATGCTGGCAAAGAAGGCGCTGGCACGATGCCTGTCCGGGGACATTCCAACGTCCAGGGCTTTGGCTCCATGGGTGTAACCGTCAAGCTCAAAAAGGAAATTCAGGAAGCGCTGGAAAAACTGCTGGGACGACCGCTCAGCAAAGTACAGGGCTACCACACCCGCGACCTGATTGAAGCGGCGGATGCTGGCAAAGTTGATACACTGCTGTGTTTGGGCGGCAATCTGTACGCGGCAAATCCAGATTCCACCCAGGCTAAACGCGCGATCGGCAATGTTGAAACTGTTATCTACGTCGCCACAAAGCCGAACTTGGGACACTTTAGCGGCTTGGCAAAGCAAACCACGATCGTCATTCCCGTGCTGAATCGCTTCGAGAATCCCCACAAAACGACAGTCGAGTCGGGCAACAACTTTGTACGCCTGAACGATGAAGGCAAAACGCATCTCAAAGATGCCGACCTGATTTCGGAAGTGGAATTTCTGACAACGCTGGCGCATCGCCTCTTGGGAGACGATCCGGTTGATTGGCGAAGACTTCAAGATACCAAGTACGTCCGCCAACTGATTGCCCAAACCATCCCTGGCTACGAAAAAATTGGCGCGATCGACGAAACAAACGAAGAGTTCACGATCGGTGGACGCATCTTCACCGAGCCGACGTTTGCCACGCCATCGGGAAAAGCCTCCATGTTCGTAACGCCACTACCCAACCTGACGCTGCCTGCCCCCCAAGCGTTTGGCGTACCAGACTCAACGCAGGGCATTGTCCTGGCGCTCATGACGGGACGTAGCTACTCGCAGCACAACACGGTTGTTTATAAAATCGGTGATCATTACCGGGGAATGCCACACCGCAACTGCATCTTGATGAATCGGGTCGATGCGGAGCAGGCAGGCTTCAAGGCACACCAACGCGTCACGGTACAGGGCGATGCGGGCAAGCTCCAGAACGTGGAGGTCATCTACGGTGCTGTGCGTCCAGGAGCCGCTGTCATGTTCTACCCAGAGGTCAATGTGGTGTTCAAGGCGAAAATTGAGCCGCGATCGGGTACGCCAGCGTTTAAGCGTGTTCCGGTTTTCGTCCATGCAGCCAGCTAAAGGAGCCGACACAACAAGTTCTGTAGGGTTCGATCGGCGCTATCAGGCACTATGCCACATAGACAGCATCCTGTAGAATAAGCAGCGGATTGCCCTGCTGAACGCACTGTCTTCTGGCTCATTGATTGGATAAACGATGGAAACCAAACCACCTCTGCCACCGTTCACTCTAGAGACTGCCAAAGCGAAAGTCCAGGCAGCGGAAGATGCCTGGAACACGCGAGACCCCGATCGCGTAGCGCTTGCTTACACGCCCGATTCTCAATGGCGCAATCGATCGGAATTCTTGAGCGGTCGTGAGCAAATCGCGCTCTTTTTGCGCCGCAAGTGGGACAAAGAGCTGGATTATCGGCTCAAAAAAGAGCTGTGGAGCTTCACCGACAATCGCATCTCGGTGCGCTTTGAGTACGAATGGCATGATGAGGCTGGGCAGTGGTATCGCTCTTACGGCAACGAGCAATGGGAATTTGCCGCCAACGGACTCATGCAACGACGCGAAGCAAGCATCAACGATGTGCTGATTCAGGAAGCCGATCGCACGTTTCGCTGGGAACGAACCTGATTGGAGACGGAGCGATTCGCTTCCTTTTTTCGTGGTGACTAGATTACGACTTTGACTCTTCATAGCAACGCACCGAACATAGCTACTTGGGGAGGAGCTTTATACAGGAAACGGCGCGGGAGGATGTGATGGAGGCTGTCCGCTTGCAAATGAGTGCTCCCAGTTTCGATAGTTTCCTCTCTGCACCAGCGGTCGATCGACGAGATTTTCTACAGTTTTACAACATCGTTGGTCTGATTCTCTGTTGTACAGCATGGCTGAATGTCTTTTTGTGCAAGCTGCTCCAAACCTGGATGGTTTCTCATGAATAGATCCCAATATTTCTGGAGATCAACCCTCGATGGCGACTGGCGACGGGCACTCGCTAACGTGTTCAGAGCGTCATACCAAACAAGATCTTGCCCGTCTGCTATCCCAGGTTTACTGGGTACGCGCTGAATCCAACCGTTGACGCTGGGGTTGCGGGAGGGTCGATCGAGATCGCAGATGACAGAGAAATACCAGAAATAGGGCTTGCCAGTTTGTAAAGAGCTTTGTGGTGGCAGGCTAACGCTGATAATGCCGGGATTCTCACCAAGAGCAAGGTTGATGGGGTTTTCAAAGACAGGTTTTCTAAATTCATCAAGCAGCATAAAGCGAGCAGTACCCTCACTTTTGGAGCGAGTGTAGGGTACGTAAAACCAGAACGTTGGCGAAGCCTCTGTTGTCTCACCGCCCACATAATTTAGACGACTCGTTTTGGGCAAATCTTGCTGGGATTGGTCGGCAAGCGGTTCGATCGCCAGGGCAGTTAAGGGCATATCGACATCCACAGGGCAACTGCCGCCACGCCCAAAACCACCAGCTCTGCGGTTTGGAGAGGGTCCCTTGGGAGGTTTAAAGCGCAGTGCAATCTGTTTTCCAACGTAAGTAAAAAAGTTGTCCCCCGCTTGAGCTGGAGCCGGGAAAACCAGGCAAAAAGACATCACAAGCACCAGCGTGAGGAAATAAGTGAGCGATCGCTTTACAAAGGCAAAGAGAGGAGGGTTCATAACACAGCACCTTGGAGTTACTTGCTTTCGCTGAGAGCGGCACGCAGAATTTGAAAGGGATTGCTACTGCCAAACTTAAGCCGGAAGTTGAGATAGGCAACGCCACTGGCTGAAGCCAGCAAGGTAATCAGAGACGGAATCAAGGGTAGCCACAATTGCCAAACCCAAAAACCGAAACCACATACCAGGTATAGAACAATGACAGCGGCTGTTAGCGATAGTAGCCACGGCTTCCAGAAACGCAAGCGCCAGCCCAAAGTGCCACCCAGCAACGACCAACCCACAATCCAGGCAACATCAGCCCATTGCGGTAGCACCCAAATGAGGCGTTGTTCACCCAACACAGTATCAATAATTTGACTGACTGTAAGCGCCTGGATCATGGCACCCTCCTTTTCACCGATTGGCGTGAGCCAGATGTCATGGCGGCTTCGAGCAGCAGAGCCAATCAGAATAATTTTTGGTTTTGGATTTAACTGATCCAAGGCATTCTTATTTCTGTCTTTAGTCAACAGGGCAGTCAATTCAATTTTTTTGATTTCTTTCTTGCCATAATTTATCAGCAGCTTGCACCCTCCATACCAATCACTTTCCTCTGAGCCTCCTTGATATCCACCAGTAAATGTTTCAAAGTATGGAAAAGTAAAATTTCGCTCAGAATTTGCATGAGAAAAGCGCGGGCATTGTTTATTTTCAGGCATTGTATCGAGCTTATTATACCCATGCTCCTTTGAAAGGAATTGATTGGCAATCTGAACGCTAAAAGCAGCAAGTGTCTTACATTTTTCAGCGTTTTGTGGAATTTCTTGAGCAAGAATCTGACGGCGAAAGACTGCCCGAGTTCCGATGCCAATGACAAAATCAACAAAACCAATTCGATTAGGATCAGTGGCAATTTCAGGCGGTGGCGGTATTTCAGTACCTGCGATCGGTACTGGCTTGCCGTCGATTCCTTCTTTCGTCTCCACTGCTTTACAGCCACCAATCAGATTTAAACGTTCCGGTTTGGCAGCAGTCTTCACTACAAGTGGTGGGGCAGTTGTTTCTCGCCTCTTAAGCTTGATAGTTGGATTCTGTCTGGCAGCAACCTTCTTAACAGTACCCTTCTTAACAGTACCCTTCTTAATAGCAACTTTTGGTTGCTGTACCGCTGAAGAGGCCAGAGGTTGAGGAATCGAGTTAGGATTCAGAATCTGGGCTAGTCTACCTTTGGCGCTAAAGGGACGCTGAAGATCTAAGCCGATTACTAAAGGGTGGTATGTTTTAATCTTTTCTAAGACTTCGGCAAGCTTCTCATCTGTGAAAGAAACCCCCTTCTCATAGACCTCTTGACCTTGCTGCTGCACTTCTTCATCATTGGGTGCAATTACCAAAATGCGACTATCTTCTTGTACAAACGGTGCTTGTGCAGCCATCAATCCATCTAACGCAGGAAGCTCTAAATTGGGTAATCCAACAAAAAAACGTACCAGACTAACAAAGACTCCAATGCCTACACTGGTGATGAGCATCGAGCGTGTTTTGCACCGCACAGGGCGTTGATGCGTCTCTTCCGCTCTCGTAATGATGCGATCGAGTTCATCAAGCAACTCTCTAGGATTGGCACTTTTATTGATAGTGACTTGATTGTGATCGCCCGTAGTGATGACGGATTCCGTTGCATCCCCCTGAATTTCAACTGAACCATCGTTATACACCTGCGTCAGTCGATGCATTAAATCCTGAGCATCAGCTTCCGAAAGCTTGCTGTCCAGGAGATCTCTGACTTTTTCTAAATCTTCTGCCATTGCCTTAGTTCCTGTGCAAAGTTTGTTGCGTCACTCTTTAGCGCTTCACGTTGCCGCCTTACAGCCAATTGCCAACAAAGATGTAGGGTGCCCAATAGCGCGGATGCTGGTAGCCATCAACTCTTGACAATTCAAGCTGGGCTTCTCTTAATGCCTGAACTTTTGTGAGGTTAGGATCAATGAGCTTTTTGTACAGGTTGTTTGTAAACGCAACGCTCACTTCGTCATCTAGCGTCCACAGAGAGGCGATCGCCGCTCTTGCCCCCGCTCGTACTGCCACTCCAGAGATTCCCAGGGTTGCTCGTTGATCGCCTGCTGCTGTTTCACAAGCGCTAAGAATCAACAAATCGATGGTTTTACTTTGCTGTTGGTTTCGTTCACGAAAGATGCGTTCCAGCTCGGTGACATTAATAACGTGGTCATCGGCAGAGAGGAGAAAGGTTCCTTCGGGTCTGGAACTAAATTCTCCATGCGTTGCCAGGTGTAGAATTTGAATGGACGTAGTATTAATCGCCTGTTGAAACTGGCTCTGGGTGAACTGCTCGTTTAATAGTTGGGATACAACTAGCTTGCCTTGATTAGCTGACTCAATATTTTGCAACTCCTCTTTGACGTAGGGAAGCTCTGGGAAAAACCGTTTCTGCAATCGTCCCTGAAATTTGACGGTTGGCTTTTCACTCAGCCCAACCGCCAGCACGTTCAGCTTTTTGGCTGGAAAACGCTCAGCCGCCTGTAGCCGCAACCGGGGAGCGATCGCAACCGCATATTTCTCAATTAAATAGCCCTGTCGATCGCCGCTATCCAGATTGGGATCGTACACCAAGGCTGATAAGGGAATATTACGTAGCCGTGTATCTAAAGCAAAGATCAGCGTATTGATGCCGTTGAGGTAGCCACGCTGTTCTGCCCCTTCAATCAGCCATTGATAGACCTTGTGCGCCTCCCGTTTGACGCTCAAAAACGTGTAGTCTTCTTCTAATTGACGCTGTAGCTCTTTGATAGTTTGGGTGAATTCTGCACGATTGATGGTTGTGCGATAGTGTTTGAGCAATGGCTCTTGATTGAGTTTGATGCCGTTATCTTGAGTACTATTGGTTTGAGTGCTATTGGTTTGAGTGCTGATAGGTTTAACGGTGCCAGTGTCCTCTTGAAGCGCCTTTTGTTGCTGCTGCGGTTGAGCAGCAATAGCATTGCCAGGTAATTTGAGAATCACCTCTAACCGCACGGTTTGTCCATCTTCATTGTCGAGAACGATCGGGTAGAAAGACGCTGTGCTCTTGTTTGCTTCGTTATCAATAATGCGATCGATACGATCCAGGCTGTTTTCTGGGCAACCCTGACGCAAAAAGTTTTCCAGTTCTACTGCCTGAAGTGCTGCAATGACTTCACGGGCTTCAACCAGGTCAGGTGGAGTGGGTTCTGTGTCTTTTGCCAGCAGCAAATCTGCATATTCTCGATAGATCGTTTCAATATTTTGCTGAAACGAAAGTTGGGTATCGGGGTTACTCGCCGCCAACTCATGGCGCAGTGCTTCCAACGTGCCAAAGGCACCCTTGTAAAACTTGCGGGCTTCTAGCGTCGGCTGCTTTTGCTCTTTAGACTTAAGCTGATTTTTGGCTTGAGCCTTGTAGATTTGCCCTAACTGCCACTGCCACTGATACGCAATTTCTTGAGCAGGGATGGCTTGAGCCTGGAGTAACGCTTTGCGAGTCCAGAGTTCAGCAGGCTCCCACTGGTCTGTGTTTTGGTACCATTTGCCTAAATAGCCCAAAGCATAGGCATGTTCGCGGCTGTCGAGTTTGGTAAGCTCAACCGTTGTTTTCAGCCAGGGTTCGAGCTGCTGCTGCCATCGAGCACGATCGACTCCAGGTAAATCGATCGTGCCAAGGGTAATCAAGCTTTGAGCCAGATTGAGACGTAAATGCAGTGTGGTGTGATTAACAGGCAATTGGTTAATTTGGGAGAACAGTGCTGCTAATGAATGGGACGAATTGGTGCTGGTGAGGAATTGAATGAGTTGAACCTGAACTTCCCCCAATAGTTGCTGAATGGTTTGTCGATCGCCCGTCTTGGTTAGTGGACGCAGTTGGTTTAGCTGGCAGCCCAATCCGCGCCCATTGTTGAGTAAGCAGCTTAGCTCTCGGTGCTGCTCCAATAAGAAACTAAATTGGTTCAATTGAGCTGCTGGGAGGCGAGGGTGGCGTTACCGGCTGTGGATGGGGCGATCGACCTTACAGCCTCGTATTGCTGAATGGCTTCTCTGGCTTTCTGAATGGTTATTTTCAGGTCAATGGCTTCCCCCGATCGCAGATACAAATCCCAGGCTTGTTCTGTCAACGCTCGTTTGGTATTACCTTGATCCAGTAGAAGCTCTGCTTTATTGGGCAGGCGCGTCAGGACATCTAGTGACAATACCGTTTCAGATAGCTCTAGCTCGCCGATGCCGCGCAACAGGTTGCCAAAGCTGCGTAACCCAGCGATTTTAGCCAACGTGTCTGCCCGGTTCTTTAGCTGGTCAAGAAATTGCTGTCGGCGCTGATCATCCCGATCCGTATCACCTTTCGGCAGAGCTTTACAGTCTGGCGCGGTGGGGCTGTAAAGGGGCAAGAGGGTCTTGCAGGCAAGGGGATACAGCCCCAGTGCTTGTTCTGCCTGCGCCTGGTTAATTTGGTCAGCGATCGCGGCTGCCCCCCGATGCAGGAGTCGTGCTCTGCGCCAGCAATCCCTGGCTTCCCCAAATTGCCCCGCCTGGTATTTTTCCATGCCCAAGCGCGTCAAGTTATCGCCATTCGATGATGGTGTCGATAAACAGACGTTTGAGGATAAAGCGGTTGCTGGAGCCGTGTTTTCTTCGGCTGCGATCGCGTGGATCGTCAAGGTGCTGATAAACGTGATGATTGTTAGGATGAAGGCGATATAGTAATGCCGTTTTCGCTGGAAGGCGTAGAGACTGGAAAAGCGCTGGAAAAGAGTGTTCATCTTAAAAGAGTTTCCACAATAGGGAAAAGTACAAACCTTGCTCTTGGAGATTGTTTTTGCGCGTTGCGGCTGACACCAGGGGAATGCCCCAATCGAAACGAAAATCGATGCGATCGCCCACCTGAAACCGTAAGCCCAACCCGGTTGATACCAGGGTGTCGGTCGTTAAGTTTGCATTGTCAGAGTTGCTCCAAACCGTGCCCACGTCGATAAACGGCACCAGTTGTACGAGCGTGCGCGATTCAGGAAAGCGAAAGATTGGTAGCCGCACTTCGACGGAACCGAAGGCACCATTGTCTGAAAGTAGAAAATCCTGACGGTAGCCTCTAACGCTGAACTGCCCGCCCACTGCAAACTGCTCGATCGCCACTATCGGTCTATCCGCTACCTGCACATTGCCGCGCAGCACTAGAGGCAGGTCGGGTCCGAGGAGAAAAACTTTTTGAGCCTGCCCCCGCCAGACAAAAAACTCGCCATCCGGTGGGATTTCGTTGATGGTTGCATTCAAGATGCCCAACCCAAGGTTGAATTCGGAGCGTAACGCTAAAACAGAGTAATTTTCACGCTGGATGTATTCCTGGAAAAAGCGGAGCACAGAGAGCCGTGTGCGTCCATCCGAATCAGCGCCCGGTGAGAGTGGAAAGGGACCAATATTTTCAAAGCCCAGAGCGGTTTCTGTTTCCTCACGGGAAAAGGTGATGCCAGCCGCTAGCTCTCGATTTGGCGTTTGGATCAACGGATGGCGTAGCGTGAGTTCATACGTGCGGTATTTGGAAGAGATATCTAAAACATTGAACGGCGCTTCGATGACGTTGCTGAGGGTAGTGTTATACCGGAACTGGAGAGTGGTGTTACGAGGGCTGATGGGTAAGACATAGTTCAGGTCAACCGCATTGCTGCCTTCTGTATTGGCGTAAGCAACGGTGAGACTGTCACCCAAGCCCAGCAAATTGTCTTCCGAAAAAGTCAACTGCCGGGGAACGGTTGTTATCCAGGGTGATGGCACCATGAAACGTGGGCGCTTCTTTAACGGTGACTTCTAGTAAGTTGCTGCCAAACTGTGAGCCAGCCGTGAGTTCAGCAGAAATCTTGTCAATTAAGGGCGATTGAGATAACAGTTGCAACGCATCCAGCAGACGGGGGTGATTGAGTGGCTTTTGAGTGGCGATCGCCAAACGACTGCTAATATAGCCAGGTTGCAACCGTCGAGTGCCCGTAACTTTAATGTCTTCTAAACTGCCTTCAACAATTTGAATCGTGACGGTTCCCCCTGCTGGTGGAATCGATTGTTCCGCCGCAATTAAGGCTCCTGATGTGATGTAGCCCTTGTTGATATACAGCATTGTGATGGCTGAACGAGCTTCTATCAGTTCGGCAAAGGTGAACTCTCGTGGTAAAGGTGTAGCTGGATCAAGATTTAGCGCTTTGACGATCGCTGCCAGCAGTGCATCATCTTTAAATACGGTACTACCCTCAAATTTGAATCCGGTGACGCGGAACTTAAGGGGTAGATCTGATGGCGCTTCTTCAGGTGGTCGAGGGGGTGTTTTGGGCAATAACTCTTCGGGAGAGACTGGGGGAGGAGACGTTTGAGGCAGTTGAGGGGTGGGTGCTGGGCGGGGGATAATGTCCTGGGGTGGGAGCGGTTGGACTGAGGGAACGGAAGGCGAGTTGGGGACAGGAACCTGGGCTACAGTGCTGGTTTGAGCATTGCCGCTTTGAGCGTTGCCGACTGTAGGCAGATTGAGAAACAAGACGGTGAGCGAGATGGCGATCGGCAACTGAGTAAGCATCACAGAGGCGACGTGAACTCGCGGTTTGGAGAATGGTTTAGGGCGCGGGTTGAGGTGGCTCAAGCGATCGCGTTTGATTTCTGCCATCACTTTTTACAGGCTTTGCATGGGTGATCAATAGCTAAAAAATTGAACTAAAAAATTGACACTGCAAGTGCTTCAGGGTTGGACGCAGCGTTGAAACGGTTGCCAGGAAGGATGAGGGTCTACGCTAGAGGCTTGGGCAGTGAGGATGAAATCTCCGTTTGCCCCACGTTCAACGCCCTGTGCTTCGATGCCGGATGGCGTTTTTGTAGCGTTGGCAGCAGGGTTTGGTGCTGTGGCGCTAGGTTGAGTGAGGTCAGGTTGAGGGGCGTTAGGTTGAGTCGCGACAGGGGCTTGCTCACCAACTAGAACGTTGCTGCCGAGAGCACTGGCAGGCGTTTCGGGTAAACCACCGCGACCAGTGACTACGAACTGATTGGCTGCGCCCTGTTGCCCCGCGATCGGGCAAATAATGGCAATTTTTTTGGAGGCATCTGCGACATCGATCGCCAGTTGGTTCAATCCACGCGCTGGGTTGATATCGGGGATGGTAATATCAACGATGCCATTGGCACCAGACAGCGAAGTAGCTGTGATGTCATTAAGCGTTGTTGTGCCCGTTGAACGAAACTCGATATTATAAATTCCCAGCGGTTTCGCAAAGATAAAGATATTTCCGCCGTTGCCTACACCTGCGTTGGCTTGAATTTTGTTCCCAGTTTTAGGGGCTAGTAAAACCTGAGTTTTGATGAAAATATTGCCTCCAGAAGCATCGCCGCTAGCAGTGGCGGTTATCTTGCTGCCGTTCTCCATAATGAGAAAGCTGAGAGGAGTAATAGCGCCATTACTTAGTTGATTGTTGATGTTCTGAGGACTCTCTTTAAGAGCCACTGCCTGCAATAGTGAGGCTGTAGGATCGTTATTTGCAGAATCTTTTCCTAGGAGGAAAATGTTTGCACTTGGGTTTCCATCTGGCGAGGCTTTCCCTATATTTGCAGAAAGCGTCCCTTGATTCAGAAAGACTTGATCGGCAAAAACAAGTAAGCTGCCTGCTACTCCGCTACTATTAACACTAACTTGAGCTTTATCGGTAACCGTTAGCTTGTTAGCAATGATGCGAATATCTCCAGCGATCGCACCGTCTTTTCCTTCTGCAAGAACCTGAGAACCAGAACCAGAGATTGTTAGATTGGTGCCATTGATGAAGACCTTCCCTCCAAACTGATTGACAACTTTGTCATTAGTTGTATTTATAGAACTATCCTTTACGGTAATGTTAGAAGGAGTTAAATTTGATAAGAAAGAACGAAACGGTGTGCCGTTGCTATTGCCGATAAGAACAAATCCTTGATTGCCTAAGCTCTCAATTCTAGAATTGTTAGTAATTTGAATTTCATTCGCAGCATTAATAACAATATCTCCCGAAAACCCTGTACCAAAATTTGTGGTCGTTAATTGGGGCGCTTTAACAGCCTCACCAATTTTGACTGAGCCTTGAGATGATTCCAAGAGAATTGTACTGGAAGCTTCATCGTTAAAAAGAGAAATGGTATTATTTATATCGCTATTGCTTGAAGCCGTGATGCTGGAAGTTTTAATATCTTTAGCAGCTTTAAGAATGATGTCTCCAGCAAAACCGTCGTCGGATTTTGAACTAACTGGACTGATTCTTGTATCAATAGTACCGTTGTTGCTAGTGACTGTAATCGTTCCTGATTTTCCGCGTCCTGTACTAGATAGAATCGACTCAATCCCGCCAAGCCCAAGTCCAGAAACTGCATCTGACCCAGTAATAATGTCTTTTTCAGCATAAAGTGTAATGTTACCTGCATCACCTTGTACTGCAAAAGAAGTTACCGTACCTATCGTTTGAATAGAGCCAGTCTTACTGACAATACTGATATTTCCATTTGGTTTGCCAGTAATGCTACCATTGCCAGCGTCAGTTCTAACGTCTCCACTTTCAATGTTACGGAAGGCATGAAAAATAACAAATCCTCCGTTACCCTCAGTACTACCAGTTGATACACCTTTTCCAGTTTTGATGTCTCTTCCGCTCAAGAGCTGAATAGTTCGTCCGCTGGTGAAAGCACTACTGCCATTAATACCACCGCTGACTGTGATATCCCCCCTGGAGTCAATGACTGTTAAACCAGCGGGATTTACAATAGCGCCTGCTACTGTAATAACGCCAGGGGACTGATTTGGCTGATATTGATTGGTAAGAAAAATAAGACCGCTAGAACAGAAAGGGTCACAATCACCAATACTTCCGATCGTGATATCAGCGCGTGATCCTTGACCAGTTGAAGCTGGCGAATTTGGATTTATTGTATTGCTAGCACCTGGAAATGGAATCGGTGTTAATCCAGGAGTACCCAATTCAGTTTCAGTTACTCCTGCTCGAATATCAAGTATTGACTCGGTGCTGCTATTAGTAGTTACGCTTGTTAGACGGTCTGGACTGGCAAGATCACCAACTGGGTTTGATAGTTTACTGTTACTTCGTTAGGCTGAAGGGGATCATTTGCTGCACCTGTAATTTTGACCTTACCGCTAATCGTAACGCTGCCTCCCGCAAAGATATGCAAAGAAGCCCCCGTATAATTATCAAACGTGACATCCCCACTAGAGCGAATGATTGGATCATAGGGGCTGAATAAACTTCCTGCGCTGCCATTTAACGTCTCAATCCGAAAGCTACCCTCTGTATAGTAGTGAGCATCTCCGCCAATGGTGCTGGCACTTCGGAGCACCATATCTCCGCCAGAGAACAACCCACTGGCTGCATGATTCAGCGCAAAGATGTCTACAGCCTGATTCCCCTGAATCAGCATCTTTCCGCCCGATCGCGCCACAAATGGTTCCGTCACCGTATCGCGGATCTTCACCGTCTCTGTTGCCTTCAGCGTCAGGTTGTTGCCTGCCTGTAGCTGTCCCTGCAAGTCTAGACTGCCAGCTTCCAGCGTCAAGTCTTGTCCAGTGGACAAATTGCCCCGGTTCGTGATGGTCGCCTTGGGCTGATCCTTGCCAAACTGCACGCCCAGCGGCACGCTCACCGTCAGCAGCGAAGATGCAGTCGGACTCGTTGCGCTATATACCGTGCCATCTGCCATCAGCAGACTGCTAGCCGTACTCGCCGTAAACGAACCCGCCACATCCAGGCTGGCGTTGGGTCCAAAAATGATGCCATTCGGGTTCAGCAAAAATAGGTTGGCAGTGCCCAACACGCCCAGCCGTCCAGCAAGATTGGATGCATTGTTGCCCGTCACCCGGCTAAAAATATTGCCCACGCGATCGGGTTGCTGAAATAAACCCCTCGCCCTGCCGCCACGTTGAACTCTAAAAAACTGTGAAACAGGTTCGCGCCTCGTCTTGCGCCACCATCCACGCGATCGCTCTGCAAGCCCCTGATAAGCACATCTGGGTTCACAACAGAACTCTCTGATCCCAACGTGCGATTGGGGATTACCTGAGCAAACGCTGGCTGAGAGACGCATAGACTACTGGTGGCGGCGATCGTCAACCCAATGCCACAAACTAACCCCGTCTTGAAGTCGTTCACCATGATCGAAAGCACCCCGAACGCGTTTACAAGAGAACGAGAAAGCAGCTTGAACCGCTGCAAAGATTTTAGTCTGCCGAACAAAAACAAATGTTAACTTTTGTTTAGCTTGTCGAAGATCGAGAGACCTTAGTCCTTGAGAGCCTTTGAGCCAGATAACCTCGTTAAATGCCGACTCCCAACCTGACCACACTAAGAAGCTTGTACCAGTTCTCACCCAGCCAGGAAACAACCTTTGTCATCCGGGGTTGTAGCTTTTCAATCGCTGCCGAAAAGCCCTCTGCTTTTTGGGCATAGTTAAACGCTCGTTCCAATGCCTGCCCCACTTCCGCCTTATCCGGCTGCGGTTTTTTGAGTTCATCCTCAACATCCGCCAGCGCATTGTCAATCTTGCATTGATCGGGGCTATGCATCTGCGTGAACAAAGCCCGTAGAGCCTTGAGTTCAGCGTTAATATCGACACTTCCCGCTGGTGGCAACGTGGTTTGATGAAACTGCACTGAAGCCGTATTGCGATCGCCCGTTTGAATCACGCTTCCAGTCATATTGCCGCCGATTGAAACCGAACGGTTTTGGTGGCTTGGCATAGGTTCCTCTCGGTTCTTTGGTTCAGGTGTTGGCAGGATAGGTGATGCAGTTTCTCTCAACCGCTTGCGATGCTTGAGTACCGGAGTTGACGCTTCTGGAATCCCCTTCAGGTCGATCGCGTTGCACCCAAACTCGAACGACTCCTCATAGGATTTGCCTGCACAGAGCGATCGGTAAAAACCACGCGCAAAATTAATCGCGCCGCGATCGCCGACTGCCTGATTCATCCCCACCACACAGTCAATGTGTTGATGGATTGCCTCTGCCTGCGCCTCCGAATAGCAAGCATTGAGAAAAACGCATTCAACATCGGCTTGAAATAACTGAAATAAACCTGCCAGTGCTTTACTGCTCACCAGTTGCATCTGACCTGCTTCATTTTCTAGCGCCAACCCTGGCGTGCCTAAACCATGTCCCGAAAAATGCACCACTTGAGGCTGTTGATCCAAGAGGATCGCCTGCAAATCATCGACCCGTACCGCCCAGCGAGTCACAATTTCAAAGCGATCGCGGACTCTCGCCTGATCCAGCACTGCCTGAATTTCTCGCACCTCTTCATCCAGACGCAACTTATCTGTATTTTTGGGATTCGCTGTCAGAATCAAGATCCGTTTCATCACCAGTCTGCCCCCTAAATCGCTCATGAGGAATCAATTAAATGTCGTGTCAAGAACGATCGCGCCTGAACTACCGGACAACAATTTCAATCTGATACTCCTTGAGTGGTGGTTGATCCTGCTCCCACGATCGCCCTTGCCTCAACCAAAGCGTCGCTGCTCCCGGTCTAAGTGCCCGAAGCTCAAACGGTTTGTCTTGGCTGAAACCGATCGCGGGTTGAGCAGACTCCTGGCGACTCGCTTCCGATAGTACGGTGTGACAGCAGCCACCGAATCATCGCTTTGAGTGATTTCATACGTCCACTGATAGCCTGCCGTGGCGAGTCCTGGCAGCGTCAATCGATACGTTTCGCCCACTCCAAGCTCACGTGTTGCTGGAATGTCCATATATTTGCTCTTGCTACTGTCTATAGCAGCGGTCATTTTTGAGTTGCTTTGGCTGGACAAGATTGCATAAGCGGATCTTGAGCGTAATCTTCTAGCTGCACAGACTGCAACAGCCGCACCCAACTGGTAGCTACGCGTTGATCTTGAGGCTTGGCACAGCGTTCCTGAGCGAGCGTGGCGATCGCATCCTGCCAGATGCCATTGCTGGCGTACAGAGCAGAACGATCGTGTAAGCTCGCTTTTTTCAGTTGACTGGTTAAAGCGGCAGTCGGTTTAAGGCGCTGTACCACTCCTTCCACAAAGGGATTGATGGATGGCTGATTGGGATCGCACAGAATCGAAAATTGCCAGTAGAAGTCTTTCCCTACCGTCAACACAGAGGTTGTCACACTGGCAGGTAAGGTCACGCTAACCACTCCTGGTGTTCCCGGTAGGCTAACGATGGTTTTGTAAAGCGTGCGATCGTTTTCATCCAGCAGTGCAAACTCGGCTGTCTGGGCAGCGGTTTTGGGCACGTACCAGAAAAAGGTGGGGCTGTTTGACGCGGTTGTGCTGAAGCTGTCGATCGGGGTTAGGGGCATGAGCAATTTTGGTCCACGCAAGCAGGTGCCGCGCGTGCCTGCACCTTCTCGCCGTCCAGGAATGCCGCGTTTGGGTGGGTGGTACTCCTGCGCGATCGCGAACAGGGGCGCACTACAGATGAGGCTGCCGAGAATACCTAACAGACAGGCGGACATGAGCTTGCGATAATCGTTTTTCTGAAGCATGGGGGTAATCAAATCTAACCGTATAAATAAGTTGCTCTATGAATGCACCGCAATGAGATGTACGAGTTTAGTGGCTGGCTTACGTAGCTACTGGCTAAGTACTCTATCTTACGGAAGCAGTCTTAGAAGCAGCCTCTTGTCTAGTCTTAGGATCGTGGATTAAATAAAGCCGACAATTTTTTTGCCGGTAGGGGCGCACGGCCGTGCGCCCCTACGAGAAATACCGGAGTTATTAGATGCTTGTTCCTTAGAACCAATCTCCCGTCTGGCTCGGTAGCACATATCGGTGGGTTGCGTCTTACGTTGCGGATGGCAGTAAGCCCCTCAATGTTCCCTTCGGCACCCGATCTTCAAGTAAGCAGCAAATCGCGATCGGCGACAAAGCCGCCTTTGCGTGGCTTGATACAGCTTGTAACGGTGCAGACCGTCTGCTTCTACAAGTCATTGGCGTAGCCTAGCACCCGATACACATCAATAAGCTGCTGTTTGCCTTTAAGCGCCAGCGGTCCCCACGGTTCGACAGCAAACTTGTCTTGCAAATGCACAAGGGTATCTTTAGCAATGAGAATCCGACAGGCTTCGGTTTGCTGGTCTTTGGCGTAGCTTTCCAAACGCGAGGCGATGTTAACGCTGTCGCCAATCACGCCGTATTCCAGTCGATCTTTTCCTCCCAAACTGCCTGCCACGATCGGTCCCGTGAAGATGCCAACGCGCATTTGAGCGCTGGGTAAATGACGCTGCTGCCAGTCTTGGTTCAGCGCTTGCAGGCGATCGCTCATTGCCAGTGCGCATCTAACAGCTAGACGGGCATCTTGCGCGACTTCGATCGGCGTGACGCGATTGATGGGTACGCCAAACACGGCTAACAAACCATCGCCTGTGAATTTGTTGATAATGCCCTGATTAGCTTTTACTTCCTCAGTAATGGCGCTCAGATACTCGTTCAGCCAGTCCAGCAAGTGCTCAGGCGGCATCTGTTCTGAGAGGGTGCTGAAGTTCCGAATATCGGTAAACAACATCGTGGCAGTTAAGCGCTGCCCTGGCAGTTTGCCCGATTTCAGCAGGCGATCGCGGCTTTTCCACAGTGCCGTAGCAATTTCAGGTGATGTATTTTGCCCCAGCAGTTTCATCATCATGATCTGTTGCCGCTGTGCCTGCTGTGCTCGATACGACACCACAAGAATGGCGACCACCGCTATCCCGACTGCGGGCGCGGCAGTGGGCACCCACCCTTGATGCAAAAAGAGGACATAACAGGTGCCAAGCGCGATCGTAATGGTAAGAGTGATGACCAAAAACAGCCCTAGCGGATGGCGAATGAACCAGGCAAGGCTGGCACCCAGCACAACCCAGGCTCCGATCCAAACCCCTTCTGCCCAAGGAGACCAAAACCAAAATAACGGCTGCTGGTCTAAGGCAGCGTCCAAAAACTGACTGACCATCTGAGCGTGGATCACCACACCGGGCATGGAGGCAGTCTGCGCTTCAGCCGTGCTGTAGGGTGTCAAAAATCTATCCTTGGCACTCCGGGCAGTGGTGCCAATGAGGACAATTTTGCCCTTCACCCAATTCGGATCGATCGTGCCGCTCACAACCTGAGTCAGCGTGACCTGCCGGACAGCCTGGTTCCGGGCACGGTAATTAAGCAAAATCTGATAGCCCTTTGCATCTACGGTTCGGTATTGTCCCGATGTGGCTTCCCAAGGAATAAATTCAGTCTTGCCGAGCCGGAGATTACTCGGATTGAGTACGCCTGCCTGGGGCAAAATGTCCTGTTGCCGTAGAGACGCGATCGCCAGTCGGAGCGAGAAAGAGTATAGCGTCGCTGTGTCTGTATCCACAAACAGCAAGCCGCGACGAATCACACCATCGGGATCGCTGGCAATATCGTTAAAGCCAATGCGATCGTCTGGCACTCCAGGCGGCGGATCAACCCCCAAATCATCTGCATCCTGCACTTTAGTAATGGCAATCACGTTCGGCTGTTGCAGTTGCTTTGCCAATGCAGCGGTGCCTGGTATCTGTGGCAGATCGCGATAGATATCTAAACCGATGACGTTAGGGTGGAACTGTTGCAGCTTTTGGAGCGCCATAGCGATCGTCAAATCTGAAAGGGGCCATCGCTTTTGTGCTTTGATATCTGACTCGGTGATGGCAACAAGCAACACGCGTGGGTCAGTTGCCCGATCGGGACGCAGGCGCACCATCAGGTCATAGCTGGCAAGTTCTAGTGGTTGCAGCCCACCCAACTGACGTACGCTCAGTAAACAACCAGTGACGACTGTACTGGTCACCGCGATCGCCAACGGCACCAGCACGATCGCTGGCAGCGCCGCTACCTGCATCCACCCATTACGGCATTGTTGAAGGAGTTTAGCAATCACAGGTGTTCTCAGCGTTGCATGACCGAGGTTGAAGGCTAACTGAGACGTTGAAGTGTGTCCAAGCGGTCGTTGAGCCTACCACTCGTAAGCCCTAAGCCGCTGAAGATCTAACACGCCATCAAGCTCAAGCCGTCGATCGATGCACCAGGATACTCATAAGGGAGCAACCCACCGTTCTATTAAAGCTATACGTCTTCTACACCACAAGATCCTGACAATCAGAAAATCGAGGGGTGGGCAACAAAGGTTCAAGATGTCTTTTTGAGGGTGCGTTCCAGAATTGCCTTTGCAGGTTCGACAATCGCCCATGTGCCGTTTGGCTGCTTGCGCAAGGCGGCAAACAGCAGCAAATTGCCGCTGCCGATCGCGTCGCCTTGGCTGACATCACCCACACGCGGTTCATTCAAACCACAGAGGCGAAAGAGGTATGCCGGTACATCAGGGCTAGAAAAAATCAGGCAGCGGCGATTGTCCAACTGAGTGCGCCCATCAAAGGGTGCATAAACACGGTTGCCAGCCAGCGCAATTGAAATATCGCCAAGACCACCCAGCACCTTGCGATCGGCGATCGTGTCATCCGGTTGCAGTTCCCAACTTTGGTAGAGTTTGATGATGAGTGGCGATTCATCGCTAGGAGGCTTGGTGCAGCCAAGTGGAAGCAATAGTGTGGCAACCAGCACACCCCCTTGAAGCAAAGCAGCCCCAGTTTTGATCACTCTAGCCTTAAGGAACTTAGCCTTAGCGAACATTGAAGCGGTATCCAGCATACTGTTCGCCTTCATACAGAATGACCAACCACGTCTGCGGTTCAAACTCTAGCGGATATGCCTCCCGCTGAGCTGTCGCCCCTGCACGCACCTGGAGGTCGGCAAGCTTGCAGTATGGTTCTTTGACAATTTCCTGCACTTTCTGCTTCTTATCCCCCTCTGGCACCGTGAGCAGCCGCGCTAATTGCTGCCTGGACAACTTCGCCTGTGCCTGGACGACCGCCTGACACGACTCACCAGCACTCTTCTTGCTTAAAAAAGAAGGCAGGCTATGCAGATCCAATAACAGACCAAATGCCAGCAGCACAGCACCACCAGCCACTAACTGCTTTGAAATTGATGGTTCAGACTTTGAGTATTCCATCCATCCTCCTAAGGAATTGGGTTGATCTAAGAAGCTGGGAGTCAGCAGCCAGAAGTCAGACGGGTGAAGGCGTTTCGGCTTCTAGCTTCCTTGTAAGCGCGAGTGTATCAGCATCGCTACGCTTCAGAAACATCACGCCAGTCACATCAGAGCGCTAGCGACCAAGAACTTCACGTGAGACCACTTGACTGAAGACAATGTGGCTAAAGTCTGCCCCCTAGCAGTAATCCCAGCATGATGAGAAACAAGCGATAGATGGAAACGAACCCGGCTCTGGGCACAAACATCGCCAGATAGACCGCAAGGGCGGCGGGTGCAAACATCAGCAGTACAAAAACAGGGGTGAGCGCTGGAAACATTGCCAGCAGAAACCTTGCTCCAACTCGTATGGCTGCTGCAAGAACGATCCACAGAACTGCATCTCCAACCTTATCGAACGGCTTTTGCGGCATGTGAAGAAACCGCCGCAGTTGTAAACCATAGCGTCGAGTTGGCAATGAACCTTGCACCGTTCGGGGAGGGCGACCGCGATCGAGCGATCGCCGCCCGCCAGTCTGACTGGTGCCCGCGATCGAGGGGTCTACCTGTTCTCGACCAAGATCACGACTCGCCAGATAGCGGAGTGCCTGGGCAGTTTCCGTTGCTTCGTGCTGTGCTTTCTGATCAGGGCTGTGTGTGACGTGTTGCTGATTCGCTGCAAAAGGTCGGGCGTTTGCTCCGTGGCGGTAGGTGCCAGACGCAACGACCTCGTCACCCACAGCAGACGGGGATTGAGCAGCGGCGGCAGGATGAGAAGTCTGAACCTGCTCATCAGCGATGCCAGGTGCGATCGTGCCACTGTGCGGCATGGCTTCGCTCTCGACCAAGGCGGTCTCCAATGCTTTCAGCAACTGCTTGATCCGCTCTGCCTGCGCTTCCAACGCTTCAGTGTCGTCATCGGGTGCTGGCATGGGTGAAACCTCTGGCGATCGAGGCGTTTGCCTACTGCCTCTGGTGGCTTTCTTCTTAGAGGCTAAAGCCGCTGGTGGTAGAGAGTCACCGTCAGTCAATGCCCCTGCTGGATCAGCCTGCGCCTTCTTCCGCTTGCGCTCTGCCAGCAGTTGATTAATCCGTTCTGCTTGAGCCTCCAACCGCTTGAACTCATCAATGTACGGCTGCTGATGCCCATCGCGCAGTTGCCGAAAGGGAAATGCCTTCTGTGCGGTCTCAGGCTTGCGTTTTGCGACAGACCCTTGCTTGCGCTTTGCGGTGCGTTGTGCGGGTGGTGCGTCAGAGGGACTGGGGTCTGCTTGTCTGCTCGGCAGTTCCACTACGTTTGCCTCGCCCTGCCGCTGACCATCCTCCAGATGTTCAAACTCCGGATACGGCTGTTTGGCAAGGTTCATGTCTGTTGGCAGCGATCGAATCGCTCTAAAACGTGCTTGAAGTTCGTCCATGGTCGGGGGATAGCCAGCTAATCTAGCAACAAGCCTCTCGGCAGGCGCAAACGAGAGTCCTTCTACTAACATTAGTACAATGGTACTATAGAAGGATGATTAGTGGCGACAAATTTTCGCACAAGCAGGGGCGAAGCCTTCGGTGGACAGTTGCCATGCGGCATTGAGGGCTTATTGGTCGAATGCTTCGCCACTCTAAATCGGCGGGTCTAAGGGATAGACATCTCGTTCAGTAACCGATCGACGATCGCCCGTGATCGCCGTCCCCCAATCGGAATCATGCGGTGCGCGAGTACGTGTGGTGCGAGAAATTTAACATCGTCAGGAATGGCATAATCGCGATCGTCTAAAAACGCCAGCGCTTGAGCGGCTCGGTGTAGGGCAACCGTACCTCTAGGGCTAACTCCCAGCGCAAGCTCCTCATCGTGCCGCGTCGCACGCACCAGGTTGAGGATGTACTGCTGCAAGGTGTGTTCCACTTTGACCAAGGCGCACAGTCGCCGGAGTTCCTGGATGTCGGCGATCGTTAAGCAGGGCTGCAACTCATCCGCACCGACTCTACTTTGCAAGCGTTGCAGCATTTGCAGCTCTTCTGCTTCAGACGGATAGCCCAGCGAGAGCGCCAGCATGAAGCGATCCATTTGCGCCTCTGGGAGCGGAAAGGTGCCCTGGTATTCCACAGGATTTTGAGTGGCAATGACAAAAAACGGATTGGGCACCTGACGTGAAAGACCATCTACGGTCACCTGCTGTTCTTCCATGACCTCTAGCAGTGCCGATTGAGTCCGTGGCGTGGCGCGGTTGATTTCATCTGCCAGCAAAATATTGGTAAACACAGGACCGGGCAGAAATTCAAACGTACCCGTGCTGGGGTTCCAGATGTTTGTCCCTGTAACATCGCTGGGCAGCAGATCGGGCGTACATTGAATGCGTTGAAACTTGCCATCGATCGAGCGTGCCAGTGCTTTTGCCAGCAGGGTTTTACCCACGCCTGGAACGTCCTCTAGTAAGGTGTGTCCGCCTGAGATCAGCGCCACTAGCACTAGCCGAATCGCGTCATGTTTGCCGACGATCGCGCGTCCCAGGTTTTCCGTCAGTGCTTGAATGCGCTCTTTCATACTGATGCAGGTTCCAAACGTGTCGGCAGAACAGAGTTACTTTAGTGTGCCCCAATTAAGGGTGCCCAGCGATCGAACAGATCGATCGGACATGTCGGCAGACTATCATCTAAACCGCTCATCACGTCCAGTGCTGTCTCACTTCTCCTTACTCTGTTCTGAAGTGGTCGGCGTTTGCTGGCTTTACAGACAGTAACAGATTGAAAGCTGCCCTTAAAGTGAGGTTAACCTGTGAAGAGGTAAGTCTATCGATGAGCGATCGAGATGAAAGCAAGACTTTTGGAGGCGATCGAAGCCTTTTCTGGCGTTTATAGCGGCTGGATTCTTTGGAATCTCTTTTTAGCGTTTATTCCTTTCGTCCTCAGCTTTTGGCTCTTTCGACGGCAAACTAACGATCGATCTGCCGTCTGGTGGTTGGGCTGGCTCGTGTTCCTTGCCTTTTTGCCCAATGCGCCTTACTTATTGACCGATATCATTCATCTGATTCGTGGGATTCGCGTGGGGTATGCCACCTGGATTATCGCGCTGGTATTCATTCCGCTGCATATTGCTGCGATTACGAGCGGCTTTGAGGCTTACGTCATCGCCCTCATTAATCAAGGACACTATCTGAAGCGGCAGGGGCAACGACAGCTCGTTTTATGGTCTGAATTAGCCATTCATGGACTTTGCGCGATCGGCATTTATCTAGGCAGATTCCAGCGTTTAAACAGTTGGGATCTCGTGACCGACCCTGGTAACGTGCTGCTGACGACGGTGAATGACTTAACAGAAAAACTGCCGCTGCTGGTGGTTGTCATTACGTTTGCCATCCTCACGGTTTCTTATTGGATCATGAAGCAAATTACGCTTGGTCTGCTTTTACGCTTTCGCTATGCTCATCGGCATAAGCCCGTTAAATCTGACTAAGGATCGTGGATTAAATAAAACCGACAAATTGTTCGTAGGTAGGGGCGCACAGCCGTGCGCCCCTACGGAAAACGCCGAGGTGATTAAATTCTTGTTCCTAAGGAACGCGGATTTAATAAGGTGTAATGCTTTCTGTAGGGACGTTCCATGGAACGTCCCTACAGAAGGGAAATGGTTCAGATTAATTAATCCACGGTCCTAAATGAACTGCAAGGTTACACAGCGGTTGCTGATTTGGTAAGCCACAGTTCTGTGAGAACAGGTGTGGGGTAGGTGGCATTCAAGAACGATGAAGCCTGCTCAAAGAGTTTGTCTGATTCGCTGGGCTGGCTCTTGCAATGTTTTGGTTGTGTATTGCTCCCCGAACAGTATTATGTCAGCGTAGGATGGCTAGGGTTTAGACAACACTGACGTTCTGCGATCGTTGCCAGCTTTTTTCGGGGAACAGACATGAGCCGTCGCGTTGCTAGTGATGATTGCAAGAGACCGTTTGCCACGATCGTGAAAGTTAGGCTCATGGGTCTTGCCTGTGCCGTGCTAGTGACGAGTTGTGGTAGTTCTGGTCCAACACTCAATCCTGATCCGCTGGCACCGTTTGTTCAGGGACGCTACAGCGTTGAAGGAGCCGTAGCGACCTTTAAGCAAGAATTTCAACCCACTAGCAGTAGCGACAGCCTGAGTGAAACCGACTGGAACAAATATCGGCGGGGGCGGCAGCTTTATAACCAGGCAGCGTCTTCGATTAATGCGGTGATTGTACAAGTGATGTTGGCAAATCAAACCCGCACCGAACTCTCTGCTGTTGACTTTAAGCAACGACTAGAAACGGCAGTCAATCAAGCTGCTGCCTTTCGAGAGTATGCCGAAACGATTAGACGAGAACGTCCCGGAGAGAGAGATGGCACTGCTACTCAGTCGCAACCGTTTTTCTTTTCAGTGCCAGTCAACCCGATCGGCGTGCCAGATCTGCTTAACTCCATCTTTGGTCAAATTAATACTGCCCTTGGACAGGCTAGAAACGCCGAGCAGGATAAGCGCGATCGCATTGAAGGTGTACTCAAAAGCCTTTTGCTGCCATCCTTTGATGAAGCTGGCAAGAAAGCACAAGATTCATTCAATCCACCCAGTACGCGCGCCCGCTAACGATTAAATGTTCGAGGATTGACCGCTCCCCTTCTCCTCTAGAAGAAATTTTTACAGCTCCAAAAGCTGAGAAGTTACTGAGTAAAAGCTGAGGACTCTATTGGCTTAAATTCAGGTAACTACTCGTTGGGCTTCAGATGAGTTTCAGTGCTGGCTGCGATGCTTTGGGTAATGAATCGATCGCGGTTCATCTGGCAAACACGGCAGACACTATTTAATCTTCAGTAGGAGTGACCCATGAAATTAGCTTCTTTGCTCACAGGTATCGCAATGGTTGGTTTGGTTACGGTTGGCGATGCCTCTCTCAAAGCGTTCAATCCTTCGCTGGTTGGCGTTGCTACGGCTGCTGAAGCGAAGCAATCAGGACCCAGTGTTCAAGAAAAAATTAGCTTGATCACCAAAAACAAAGGTCAGATTGGCGGTGGCGATCAACTACGTCGCTTCTTCTATGGCGACTTAGAGCCGCTCGGCGTTCAAGTCGGTGGAGCGGGTCATGTGGTGAACCTCTACAACAAAGCCAACGATGTTACCTTTTCTTACTGCGCTACCTTCGATGTCGTCGTTGCAGTGAAGAAAGGGAAAGTGGCGCAGTTCCCCGCAGCCGAAGTAAAGTAACGCACAAATTTTCGCAAGACTGGGTGCCGTTGGTCTGACGACGAGCATACCCATTATTGGCTCAAAAGCCATTCGATCGCCAGTGCTAATCGGTTCAACGTAACTACACGCCAAGGATGAAATCATCATGAAAACGAAAATGTTGTGTTTGATGGCTGGTCTCGCAATGGCTGGTCTCGCTGCTTGCTCTAGCACACCCACTGCTGACCAGGCATCTCCCAGCAGTGCACCTGCTGCTAGCGCCAGCCCTGAAGGCGCGATGAAAGGCGATGCCATGAAGGGTGACGCAGGAAAAGGCGATGCCATGAAAGGCGATGCCATGAAAGGTGACGCGATGAAGAAAGACGCAGCGAAAGGCGATGCCATGAAGGGCGATGCCATGAAAGGTGATGCCATGAAGAAAGACACCACTACAAAGCCATAGTCGATAGCTTAAGGGGTACAGATTTTACGTCCAAATAATCTGTACCTCAAACGTAGTGTGTCTGATACCAACGTCTGCTGTAGCAGGCAGTTTGTGTTGCTAGTCTTTCACCTTTCTCATAACATTTTTTGAGGAACTGGAAATGGAAAAAATTTCACGGCGCAGACGGCAGCTCTTGCTCTACCTTGGCTTAGGCGTTGCAGGTGCTGGAGCGGCAACAGCTCTAAGCGCGGTTTCAAGAAAAGCAGCCCCAGACGTAGCGATCGCGCCCTCTCAGCCGTCTCCTTTAAGCAATGCTGCTGCAACCGACAGTGCCCTAGCCGCAGCCGGCAATGGTTTACCTGAGTTTCAGGGCATTAGCCAATGGCTCAACTCCGCGCCGTTAACCGTTGGTGACCTCAAAGGCAGCGTCGTTCTGGTGCAATTTTGGACATTTGCCTGTATCAACTGCCAGCGTACCTTGCCTTCCATCGTGCGATGGCATCAACAGTATGCCGCTAAAGGACTGAAGGTGATTGGCATTCACACACCAGAATTTGCCTTTGAGCGTGACTTGAATAACGTCAAACAAGCATTGCAGAAGCACAATATTACCTATCCCGTGCCGATCGACAACGAGTTCAAAACCTGGAGAGCCTACAGCAACGAGTATTGGCCCCACCTCTTTTTAGCCGATCGCCAGGGTGTCATGCGCTATGACCACATCGGTGAAGGCGCGTATGACACAACCGAGCAAACAATCCGCAAACTGTTGGGCTAGGAAAGAGCTTTGAATTGAAAGAGTTGTTGGTTGTTAGTTGCTAGTTATTAATGACCAACTGTCTGCTTTTCTAACTCCTGATTTCTGACTCCTTACCCCTCACTCCTCACCCACAATGCCTGCCTCCACCCTATCCACAGGACTTGCCTTTCTAGGCGGCGTGCTTACGGTACTCTCGCCCTGCGTTTTGCCAATTTTGCCTGTGCTGGTGGGACGATCGCTCCAGTCTCATAAGTACGGGCCGATCGCGCTAGTCGTTGGACTCGTGAGCGGCTTTGCGTTAGCTGGCAGCCTCCTGGGGTTTACGGCAAGCTGGTTTACAGGGCTGGCGAATGCTTTGCGGTATGGCGCGATCGTCATCCTGCTCGTCTTAGGTTTACTGGCAATTTTTCCAGATTGGAGCTACCGCCTGTTTAGCTATCTTCCCATCCACCGTTGGACAAAAGAACCAACGCGTGGCGGGCTTGGCGGCGAGTTTTGGTTGGGCACCCAACTGGGGCTACTGTGGACACCGTGCGCGGGTCCTGTGCTAGGAGGCATCTTAGTACTGGCAGCCGTCAATCATAATGTAATCAGTGCGTTTGGGTTGCTGGTTGCGTACGGTATGGGTGCCGCCTTACCACTGCTGGCGATCGCCTACGGTGGACGGGCATTTAGCCGACGCTTACTGAAACTCCGCTCCCACAGCGCCACTCTACAGCGCGCCGGGGGTGTCATGATCGTTGTCACCGCGATCGCCATCTTGCTAGGTTGGGATGTCCAAGTACAGCTTTGGCTTGCCCCACTCTTTCCCCCTCTACCGCTTTAACCAACCACTCAATCACAGGATTCGATCCATGTTAACGTCCAGTACAAAACTTGTTCTCCGCTCTCTTCGCAGGCTGTCAATTCTTTCGCTGGTTGCGATCGGGCTGGTTGGCGGCGCTTCTTATCTTAAAATGTCTCGATCTGCTGCCGACACCTCAGTGGCAATGGTGAGCAAAGCCTTTCCTGATTCGGCTACTGATATTTCAACCACGCAAGCTAAAGGCACCCAAACGGCCGTGTTTGCGGGAGGCTGTTTTTGGGGCTTAGAAGCCGTGTTTGAGCACCTTAAAGGGGTGACTGACGTGGTTTCTGGCTTCTCTGGCGGCAGCGCGGAGACGGCACATTACGGTCTGGTTAGCTTTGGGCAGACGGGACATGCAGAAGCTGTGAAAATCACCTACGATCCCACCCAAATCTCCTACGGTCAGTTGCTTAAGGTTTATTTTGCAGTCGCGCATGACCCGACGCAGTTGAATCGGCAAGGTCCTGATGCGGGTACGCAATACCGCTCAGCCATCTTTTTTGGCAATGATGATGAAAAGCGGGTGGCACAGGCATACATCGATCAACTAAGTCAGGCGCACACCTTTAACAAGCCGATCGTGACTCAGCTTGCTCCTTTGAAGGGTTTTTATGCGGCTGAAGCAGAGCATCAGAACTTCATTAACAACAATCCAAACTACCCGTACGTCGTGATGCATGACCTGCCGAAGCTTGAACAGCTCAAGTCAAAGTTCGCTGCCCTTTACAAATAAACCTCAGATCAGTTGCCGTATGGATTCCTCTGTTTCCTCAAAACGTAAGGCAAAAACACCCAGTCAGGCGATCGCGGCAAAAGCGTTTCACTGGCTCAACATCATCAGTTTGCTGTTAATGTTCACTAGTGGCTTACGCATCTACAACGCAAACCCAGTGTTTGGTGGACGCGAAGGGTGGCATTTTCCTAGCTTTCTCGTGATTGGTAACGGGCTGGCACAGGGACGAGACTGGCACTTTGCCATGATGTGGGTCTATGCGCTAAACCTACTGGTTTACGGTCTGTTTGTCTTCATCACCCGTCGCTGGCAGCATCGGTTTGCCAGCAGTAATGATGTCAAAGCCGTACAGGTCAGCCAAAATGCAAAGCGCAAAACTTACGCATGGCATCGGTTAGTTTACACAGCGATTGTGCCAATTTTGCTGTTGGCGATCGCCAGCGGTCTTGCCATGTACAAGCCAGTCCAACTCTACTGGTTAGCCGCACTCTTCGGCAACTGGCAAACCCTTCGCACCGTCCACTTCATCACCGTGCCCACCGTCCTGCTCTTTACCTTCGTTCATTCCTTTCTTGCGCTTAGAGTCGGTACTTGGCGACTGGTAAAGTCGATGTTTGTGTAGCCAGTAGCCACTCAAAACTCGGTTCAGACTTCGGTGAGTTCAGTCGAACCGCTGACTCACCGGAAGCCAGAACTCAAAACTCAAAACTCAAAACTCAAAACTCAAAACTTCCTCTGCCTCCTCTGCCCTATCTCCTCACCACCTCCTCTCCTCACTCCCCCATCCCATGTCCATAATCCTCCCCAAACGCACCCTTTCCCGCCGTCGCCTGCTGCAATGGTCTGGACTCTCCGGCGCAGGGTTGCTGCTAAACGGCTGCGCGTCGTCGTTGTTTGCAGAACAGGTGGGTCAATTCTCAGAACCGTTAAATCAGCGGGTCGAAGCACTGATGCTTTCACAGAAACCCGTGCCAGAATTTGCAGCCAGCGCCGTTGATCCAGCCGAAAAACTACTTATCAATACGTTTGACTTCACGCCCAACATTGATCCAGCGACCTTTCGGTTGACGATCGACGGCGAAATCAACCGCCCCATGCAGTTAAGCTTGGCAGACTTGCAAAAAATGCCGTTAACGTCGATGAATATTCAGCATGTGTGTGTGGAAGGCTGGGCAGCGATCGTGCAGTGGAATGGGGTGCGTCTGCGGGATTTGGTTGCACTGGCACAGCCCAAAGCCGATGTCCGCTACGTCTACTTCAAATCGGCAGATGGCTACTACGAAAGCTGGGATCTTGCCTCGGCAGTTCATCCCCAAACGCTGATCGCATACCAGCGCCATGGACAGCCGCTAGCGCCAGATAATGGTGCGCCGCTGCGGTTGGCATCGCCCGTCAAGTTGGGCTATAAGCTAAGCAAATGGGTCACTCAAATCACCTTTGTGAGCAACCTGATGCCCATGAAAGGCTACTGGGAAGACCAGGGCTATGAGTGGTTTGGTGGACTGTAGATACTTCTGAGCGCGATCGTAACTCAAATCAAGCTCTCTTCATCGGCGATCGCTGGTCTCATTCAACTGCTGAATAGGGGCGATCGTTCTCTGGAATAGCTAAAATACTCACTGTGAGCAGGAAAATCCTGCGGCTCTCCCGGCTTTGCGCTGATAAGACAACCTTATATCAAACTATCACTGGGTTTCAGCCGTCGATCGGGCGGCATTTTGTAGCCTTTCATACGATTTCAACCACAGAGCCGGAAGAGCCTAAAATACTTGTTCGCCCTTCGTATCTGTAATAGTCTTGAAATTGATTTAGATCGGGAGTTGGATTTACTAATAGAACTATTCAGACGATTGAATTACCAAACCAATTTTTTGCAAAAGCAAATAATTATTAGTATGTCTAGCTTCTTGAAAAATGAAAAGATACTTACTGTTTTAGAATCTTTCCTGGACAAGAATGATTTTTTGTCGGATAAAAACATAATCAATATTGCTTATAGATTAGCTAAGAAAAATCCTACTCATCCGGTAGCGGTAGCCAAGCTAATTTATGCATTAGATTCACCTGACCAGAGTATTAAGCATGAAGCAAGAACACTCCTTTGTGAAGTCTCTTCTCATAACTTAGAAATAGTTAGTATACTTTTGGGGCATATGCAGAATGCTAAGTTCCCAGAGACGATAGGAATTGCACTTAACATACTAAGTATTGATTCTCAGAACGAAGAAGCACTAACAGAGCTAACAATGAGCTTGAGAATGCTTGACTTTGTTTATCATGACGACTTGATTGACAAGGCTTTTGTTGAAACGGCTGTTCCGCTCGCTTGCTATCTACTGAAAGGGAAAGTTTTTGAGTTCAGACCTATGCAGATAGTTATTCAATATTTAATTAAAGCCTTTGATGTAGATTCTAAAAGTACTAAATCACTTAGTTTTTCTGATACTCAATTTAATACAGTACTGTTTTGGTATTGTTGCAGAACATTAGAGCATTGTGCTCAAAATATGAGTTACCCAGATTTTTATCGGGCATGGCACAGTTCTTCTTCTGCTAACTCTGCACTGCCTATAAGTGATTGAAATGAATCCCGATCGCCTACTCTTCACTGCTGAAACCCCACTCAATTGCAGCATTCGCGTCACCGTTGCTTATTGGAACACCATTACCCAGATTAAGCATCCCATCATGGCTGGACAAGAAGAAGCAGTACAGGCAACCCTCACCCAACCCGATGAAATCCGGTGCAGCCGTAGTGATCCAAATGTTTACTTGTTCTACAAACTTCAGCAAGAAAAACGATGGCTCTGTGCCATCATTAGACAACTTAATGGAGAAGGCTTTCTGATTACCACCTATCCCACTGATGCAATCAAAGAAGGAGAAGCGATATGGCAGAAGTAAAAGTTTACTACGATCAGGTTGGCAACACCTTAACCGTCTGGTTTGGCAATCCCCAGGAAGAATATACCTCTGAAGAAACTGGAGACGAAGTGATCCTAATGAAAGATAAAAATGGAGAAGTGATCGGCTTTGAAAAGCTCAACTACACGATTCCATCGACTACAAACCTCAAAGTTTCCTTTGAGACTGCAACCGCGTAAAAGCAATGAAAGCTCAAAATATTGATATTTCTAAAGAGGAAATTTCTCACTTCTGTCAACACTGGCTACATCACTAAACTTTCACTGTTTGGCTCTATTTTGCATGATGACTTTCGTGCTGAGAGTGATATTGATGTGTTAGTCGAGTTTCAACCCGGGTATATCCCCGGATTTCTTAAACTCCACCAGATGCAAGAAGAGCTTTCAACACTTTTGGGAGATCGAAAAATCGATCTCGTTACTTCCAAGTTTCTCACTCATCGTATTCGCGATCGCGTCTTAGCAGAAGCAGAGGTTTACTATGCTACAGAGAATAGATCACGCAGCGTAAACTCAAACAATCCAAACGTAGGTCAGCGTTAGAGTGATCGCTGTAAGTGGCAACCCAAACCGTAGATGTTCCCAAAACGTGAGGCGATGTCCTTGTTTGGCGACGGCTTCTGCCACGATGAGGTTGGCGACCGAGCCGAGTAGCGTCAGGTTGCCCGCCAAAGTCGATCCGGCGGCAAGCAACAGCCAGGTGCGATCGTCGGGATGTGGAATCAGGTGATGCAGCAGCAGCACGGCTGGCACGTTCGACACTAGATTAGATAACAGTGCCGTCACGCCCAGAATGCTTAAAGGGTCATGCACAAGCTGAGAAAACCCGTTTAGAACACCGAGCTTTTGCACCCCTTGCGTCAAAATAAACAAGCCAGAAAATATCAGCAATAAGTCCCAATCCACTTTCTGCAAAATGCGCTCTGGCTTGAGGCGACGAGTGACTAAAAGTAACCCGGCAGCAATGAGAGTGGTTTCGGCGGGTGGAATGCCCACCAAAAACGCCATGAGTAATCCAGTTGTCACCAGTATGCTTTTTGTCAGCAACAGTTTGAACACGCGGTAGCGCAGGTGTTCGGGCTTCAAACTTACAGCCCTATCCAACATCAACCACCAACATGGAGGATAGGACGGCGCTTAGGATCTTTTTCGGCTCGACGCAGCACTTCACGGGTGACCACAGCAATATCGCCTTCACCAAACAGGATAAAGCGCATCAAATATTGAATGGGATTGCCCTCGACCCAGCCGAAATAAGCATGGGGCAGTTTACCCGTCTGATCGCGAATATGCAGAAGAATAGCGGCGATCGCATTGGGTACAGCCGCGCTCTCCGCCCGCAAAATTCGGTAGTTGCCCACCCGCACGCCTTTAATCCGAATGGTATCGGCAAATTCTGAGGCATCGGCTACTCGCACTTCCAAAAACAGCACCGCATCTACAGACGGAATATGATTATCTTCGCGGACTTCCTTCTCCTTCAAAAAGTACTCCTGCTCATCCCCTGCATTCAAGCGATTGGCAATCAGCCGCATTTCAGACTGGTTCACGTCTGCGATGAATTGGCAGGCAGCTTCATCCATTTCAATCTGGTCTGTCCGCAGTTCAGTGGAGCGCCAAACACGTGAGACGAGAGAGGTCGCGATGATGGTGCCGATAAAAAAGGCGGCAATTCTGATCCCTTCCGGTCGCTCAATAATATTGACAATGGTGGTGTACAGAAAGACCAGAGTAATGCTTCCGAACGCAAGTGAGGCTTTTTTGGAGCGATTGCGACGTGCGGCTAACGTGACAGCAAGTGCGGCTGAACTCATCAGCACCAGCACACCTGTGGCATACGCTCCACCTTGCGCCTCGACATTGGCTTTGAAAAGAATGGTGACCGTAAAGGCGATCGCGGTGTATACCAAAACTAGCGGACGTGTGGCACGCGCCCAATTCGGTGCCATACCATAGCGCGGCAGGTAGCGTGGCACAATGTTTAGCAGCCCTGCCATCGCGGAGGCTCCAGCAAACCAGAGGATCGAAATGGTGCTGAGGTCATACAGCGTCCCAAAGCCATCGCCCATGTAGAGATGAGCAAGATAGGCGAGTGCGCGACCGTTCGCTTTGCCGCCTAGATGAAACTCAGCGGTTGGAATCAACAGCGTTGTGACCAAGCTACTCGTGAGCAGAAAAAAGCTCATAATCACGGCTGCTGCCGTGAGCAGTTTGTGCGTGTTTTGAACTCGCCCTAGGGGAGCTTCTTCGGTATCGCTACGCCTACCACGGACTAACGGCATCACGGCAACACCTGTTTCAAAACCGGATAGACCCAGAGCCAGTTTAGGAAAGAGCAACGCGCTCACACCCAGCATCATGAAGGGATTGCCATGCTGAGCGAAAAGTGCCGTCTGCCAATCGCTGATGACCACTGGATGATCCAAGATGTGACCGATACTGACTCCGATCGTCACTAAGTTCAACAGCAGATAAGCGCCAACCAGAAAGACGGCTAACCCGATCGCCTCACGAAAGCCTCTCAAAAACACAATACTGAGCAGCGCGATTAACACGAGCGTCAGGCTGATTGCCTGTCCATCTAGAAACTCTGGTACTAAAGGATTTTCAACGATGTGGGCTGTGGCATCAGCCGCCGAAAGGGTAATGGTAATAATAAAGTCAGTCGCGACAAACCCAAGAAGGCAGAGCACAAACAGCTTGCCCTGCCACCAGGGCAGCAGATGTTCCAGCATGGAAATCGATCCTTCACCGTGTGGACTCATCACCGCCACTCGACGGTAGATCGGTAAGGCTCCAAACAGGGTCAGCAGCACCAAAATCAACGTTGCTAGAGGCGAAAGAGCACCTGCTGCCAACGCCGCAATGCCAGGTTGATAGCCCAGCGTCGAAAAATAATCCACCCCTGTTAAACACATCACCTGCCACCATTCATGCTGACGGTGCGGCTCTTCCTTAAGATACGCGCCCTCTTCGGCTGCTTTATCGTCTTCTAGCAGCCAACGAACGCAGCGTTGGCGGTACTGAGTCGCTGGACTAATGCGTTTCGCCATCAGACGTTACTCCTACTGTTTTACCGTTACAAGGTTCAACTCGCTTGGCTATGGCTTTAAATCAAGAACTCAAAACGGCAACAGGGCAATTTGCTTGGCTCAAGATCGCGTTGACACCGTGACCAAAGAACACCTGCCCAGTTGCCATCCGAATATTACTGCCGAGCACAATTAAGTCTACTTGTTCCTTGTGAGCAAACTTGAGGCTTTCTCGCTCTGGACTGCTTCCTTTGAGGAGGCGAAATTGCGCGTTTGCGCCTAAACTCTGACTCAATTCTGTTTGATGCTCCACAATGCGTAGTGCAATATCCTTCACTGGGTCTAGGGTTTGCTGGTGATAGATATATTCCACCTGGGGTAAGTTGATGACATGCACGAGGGTAAGTAGTGCGTCCATTTGAGCTGCAAGCGTGCTGGCGACTTCCACTGCTTTGTTGCTGTAGTCAGAGCCGATCGTGGGCACAAGAATATGACGGATTGCCTGAGGGGCGATCGCACAGGTCTCACCCGTTTGGGCAGGTAAATGAGACTTTACAACCAGCGTGGCACAGGGCGCTTCCTGCACCACTCGATCGACGAGCAGGTTGAACAGAGTTCCCCTAGACCATCTGGCTTCACTGGCTCCCAGCACAATCAGGTCGTAGCCCTTTTGCGCTTCTTTAAGAATCACCTCTGCCTTGTTGCGTCCAGATTCGCTTTTGGTTTGTAACGAGATGGTTTCGGGTAATGTCATGGCGTTGGCGATCGCGCTCAAAGCGGCATCAGCAGCCGTATCTTTCACTGCCGTTGTGGTGGCAGCGACTTGACGCGGGGCTTTTTTGTCGCTTGAGGCAAACAAGGCAGTAACTTCAACGTCATTTTGGTAAGCAAGACTGCTGACAAGCTGCGCGGCTAGCTGGATGTTTGATCCACCACTCGTTGGGATCAGAATCCGACGAATGTTTTTGATAAAACTGCGGCTATCCTGTTCTTCTTGTTTTAAGCGATCGGCTTCCTCTTCTCCAATCGCCACGTTTGAGAGACACCAGCGCAGCAAGGGGGGTGCCATCAACGAGGTGACGATCGCCACCATGACGATGATGGAATACATCTGCTGGTTTAAAACGCCGAGCGAAAGTCCGATCGTCGCCACAATGATTTCCATCGCGCCTCTAGCATTCATGCCAGATCCCATCGCCAAACTTTCCCAATGGGATAAGCCACCGACACGCGCTCCCGCATAGGCTCCCACGAACTTGCCCACGCAGGCAACTGCGAGCACTAAAAGCCCAATCAAAAATGTTTGAGGCTCCAGGAGTTGCAGTAAATTAACCTTCAAGCCTGCCGACGCAAAAAAATCGGGGCTAAGAAGCCGGCAGTCATCAGTTTTAGCGTATGACCCGCTTCCTGGCTAAAGCGGCGCGACTGCCCTGCCAAAATACCAAACACAAAGGCTCCCAGCGCCGCTTCAATGCCCATTGCGTGAGTAAGGGCAGCGGCAAAAAAGGCAAGCACCAGGATGATGGATAAGTTCGCGGTCGCGCCGCCAATATGCTCATCGACCCAGCGCAAAATTTGATCGACCACCGTGCGCCCGATCGTGAAGGCGATCGCTAAGAACAACACCGCACCCAACACGGACTTAAACGCGGTAAGGATGTCAAAATGGTTGCTGCTGGCTAAACCAGCTACAACCGACAGCAAAATCCAGCCGATCGTGTCGTCGGTCATCCCGGCTGCTAGCGTGATCTGACCAATATCCCGGCGAATCAAGTTCAGATCCATCAGCACTTTAGCAATGACGGGCACTGCCGAAATACTCATCGCTGTGGCAATAAACAAGCTAAAAATCAGACGCTCATCTGGCGCTGCCAAAAAACTTTCGGGCAAGAACTCGCCCAGCGCAAACCCCATCGCAGAGGGCACAACAATACCGCCCAGCGAAATCAGCAGCGCTGTTTTACCTTTGCGCAAAATGAGGTTCAGGTCGGTCTCTAGACCCATCACAATGAGCAAAAACAACACGCCCAACCAGGAAACCACCGCCAGCAAATCGGACTGAGCCTGACTCTTGGGAAAGATTGCCTCCTGCAAGGCGGGTGCCGCCAGCCTAACAGCGAGGGTTCAAGCAAGACACCCGCTAACAGTTCACCAACCACAGGCGGCAAGCCAATCCGGCGCATCAATTCGCCCAAGCCACGCGCAACTAACAGCAGCACCGCTAGTTGCAGGAGGATCAACAGTAACTCGTGGTGCCCTAATGGTTTGATCACGCCATTCGCAGCAGGCTGATTAGCGAGCAGAGGCATTAGCTCCTGGGTCAAGAAATCCATACAATCTGTACCTATGCGATCGGACGATTAGTAGACAGGCAAAAATAGTTTGGAAACGTTTCGCCTCAAATTAAACCCTGGATGAGCCTGTTTAACTGTTATGCCTGAATCAGGTCATTGGCAACTATCTTTAGACAGCCTCAAGCCTTAGACTCTTCAAAGATCTAAAGGCTTTAAGCTGATGGAACGCTTTGAGGCTGAGGTTTCATTGCCTGAAGCGCGTTAAGAGCCAGCGCGATCGCCAGCAATCCCATCCCTACCGCTTCAATTGACGTTGGTTTTTCGCCCAACTGTACCCACGCAGCCAGCACACCGATCACAGGATTCAACAAGACACCTAAACCCGCCGTGCCAGCCGAAAGGCGATTCAAGACATACAGCCAGAGCAAGGTTGCGATCGCCGTTCCAGGAACCGCGTTATAAGCCACTGCAAAGATAAACGCATTAGACCACACGATCGGAGTCGAGGGCACAAGCAGCGCTGCTACAAGGAGTGGAATCGCCCCTGCCACTATTTGCCATACCGTAAAGGACAGCAAATCGAGTTTGACCGTTTGACGGACTCGTTTAGCGATAATGGCACCGCCTGCCCAGCAAATGCCTGCCAGCAGTGCCAGCACCTTACTGCCGATCGTCCCATGCAAATGCTGCACGTCTAGAATCAGCAGCAGTCCGGCAATGCTCAGGGCGATCGCCATCCACTGCAAGCCACGTACCCGCTCGCGCAAAAAGAACCACGCAAAGAGCAGCGTCCAGAGCGGCATCGTGTAAACCAACACGGATGTCCTACCGGCACTACCGCTGACCAATGCCCACGTGCCAAAGCCATACACACCACCAATTTGCAGGATACCTGCCCAAAAAGTAGCCGGAATTTCCTTTGGCAGCAGCGGCTTTCGCAACCACACCAACGCTAACAGCAAGCTCAAGGCAGCCAGCGTCACCCGCAGTGCTGCAAACTGAAACGGCGATGCATACTGGACACCAATTTTCATTTGCACCCAGTTGTAGCCCCAGAGCAGCGCCAGCGCCAAAAGCGCCAGCAAAGCCGTCCAACGCGCAGGTTCAGGTTTTGACACAACGAACTTTTCTCAGTAGTAGGCTTGACGGTCAGTGATCATCACCGTCAGCGGTTGACGACAGCACGAACGATAACAGCACTAACAATAAACAGGGGCGGCTGTCAGGAGCTGTTGAACTAGGCAGGTTTAGTTTCAGATCCCCGGTTTCTGACGAGAAAAATAGGCGTATTGAGCAAGTGCAACAAGAAACCGGGGATCTTGGCTTTGCGTTGCAAGTGTAAATCACGATGCAAGGGAAACCCAAGGATCGTTTTCCCTTGCGATCGGAGCGCTCAACGCTGTGACAACAAGTCCCTACATGAGTGCATCTTCTGCGTGGGTTTGAATGGTGCAGTTCGACGTGGGATAGGCATAGCAGGTGAGTACATTACCAGCCGCGATCTGATCATCGTCTAGAAAGGACTGATCGGACTGATCCACTGATCCTTCCAGCAGTTTGCCATTACACGAAGAGCACGCACCCGCTCGGCAGGAATACGGTAAATCCAGCCCGTTGTCTTCGGCAGCATCGAGAATGTATTGGTCGTCAGGCACGTCAATCGTGGTGTCTAAGCCTTCTGCTTCATTGACGAGTCTGACTTGATAAGTTGCCATGTGTAGTCCTTAGATTGATCTTGAGTTGAAATGACGATCGCTGTACTTAGCGATCGCTTTCGTAGTCTGCCTTGAATGGTGTATCAGTAGCAATCAATCCAGAGGTGCAAAAGTCGCGCAGGGTGAGGAGAGAAGCGTAAACGTCATCATCGTCAGGCTGACATTCCAGATGTACTTGCTCACCTTCTGTTATTAGTTATCCATAAGAATTCTCAGAAAGCTCTATCGCCTTTCTACTTTACTGCCTTTAAGGTGCAGTACAACCTGCACGGTCACGAACGCCTAGTAACGCTGCTACAGAGAGTTCATTGCTGGAGTGATCAATGCCGTTGGCGGTCAAAGAAGGCTTTCAGCGGTTTTTAACTGCATCATTCGCTTACCAGGCTTGAAGTTTTATAGGTTTGTTGGGCTGTTACTTGACATTGACCCACCTTAAGCGTAGGTTTCTTTATTGAGGATTAATCTCAATTAAATGGTTGCAAGACATCCTTTGCTTAGAGGCTTAGACAGCCTTGCAGCTTTGAGACAACACACTGAGACAACACAGGAGTACGTGAATCGGCAATGAGAATTACCAGACGAGTCTTTTTAGGTGCTGGAGCAGCCGCAACAGCGGTGGCTGCTGGTCAATTTGGGCAATCCTGGTCAGGGTTTGCCCAAGCAAATCGAGTGGTAAACTTGTACTCGGCACGGCATTATGATACGGATAATGCTCTCTACGAAGGGTTTACACAAAAAACAGGTATTAAGATTAACCTGGTCGAAGCAGAAGCAGACAAGCTGATTGAGCGGATTAAAAGCGAAGGTGCAAACAGCCCAGCCGATGTGCTGATTACAGTTGATGCTGGACGGCTTTGGCGGGCACAAGAGGCAGGCATTTTGCAGCCTGTGCGGTCAACTGTATTGCAGACCAATGTACCAAAAAGCTTGCAAGAGTTAGGTGGGCACTGGTTCGGTCTCTCTAGGCGGGCGCGGGTCATTGTCTACAACAAAGAACGCGTAAAGCGATCGGATTTGTCAACCTACGAAGCTTTGGCGAATCCGAAATGGAAGGGTCGCGTGGTGGTGCGATCGTCGAGTAGCGTTTACAATCAATCGCTGACAGGGGCGCTGTTGGCAGCGCTCAAGCCACAGAAGACAGAAGCTTGGGCACGCGGTCTCGTCGCTAACTTTGCCCGTCCGCCAGAGGGGAATGATACAGCGCAAATCAAGGCAGTGGCGACAGGCGTTGGCGATGTGACCCTGGTCAACACCTATTACGTGGCTCGCCTGCTCAAATCAAAAAAGGCGGAAGATCAAGACGTTGCCTCGAAAATTGGCGTGTTTTTTCCCAATCAGGGCAAGGGCGATCGCGGCACCCACGTTAATATCAGCGGTGGCGGCGTGGTCAAAACTGCCCCCAACCGGGATGCTGCCGTGCAATTTTTGGAACATCTCGCCAGCCCAGTCGCTCAAGAAATCTTCGCCAAGGGTAACTATGAGTACCCCATTCTAGAGAACGTGGCGATCGACCCTATTGTGAGCAGCTTGGGCACCTTCAAAGCAGACGCGCTCAACGCAGCCGTGTATGGTCGCAACAATGCCGAAGCCCTACAGCTTATGGATCGGGCAGGGTGGAAATAGAGGAATGAGGAACGAGGGATGAGAGGTGAAGGGAAGTTTTGAGGGCTACTCCCCACTCCCTACTCCCTACTCCCATTCCCCATGCCAACACTAAGCACAATGACGGGAATGATACCAACCAGGACGATCGCTAGGGCGGAGCCAGATGCTTCTGCTAGGCGTTCGTCTGAGGCTAAGTTATAAACCCGCACGGCTAAAGTGTCGAAATTGAACGGGCGCACAATCAGAGTTGCGGGTAGTTCTTTAATGACATCCACAAACACCAGTACGGCTGCTGCCACGAGTCCACGGCTGATTAGTGGCAGGTGGATGCGGGCTAAGGTGCTGGTGGTGCTGTGTCCCAGGCTACGAGCGGCATCATCCAGGCTGGGCTTAATGCTGGTCAGGCTGGCATCGATCGTGCTGAAGGAGAGCGCCAAAAAGCGAACGAGGTAGGCGAAGACTAGAGCGGCGATCGTCCCACTGAGCAGCAACCCAGTCGAAAGGCCGAAGGTCGATCGCATCCAGGCATCGATCGCGTTGTCCAGCGTTCCGATCGGCACCAGAATGCCAACGGCAATCACGGCACCGGGCACCGCGTAACCCATGGAGGCGGTTTGAGTGGCTAACCGCATTCCTAATGTGGGGTGCAAGCGCAGACCATACGCCATGATCACAGCCAAGACGACTGCCAACCCTGCTGTGAGTGCTGCCAGCGTAAAACTATTTGTGGCAAAGCTCCAAAAGCGGTTGTCAAACGTCTGCTCTGCATTCTCCCAAGCCATTTGTAGCAACAGCGCGGCTGGTAACAAAAACCCAAAGCCAACGGGCAGAAAACAGGCAAACCAAGCCGCGATCGCCCGTATGCCCCGTAGCCGATAGCGGGATCGTGCCTGATGGCGTTGGGCATGGTAGTAACGCGCTTGCCCACGCGACCAGCGCTCCAGCAGCACCAGCCCAAAAATAAACAGGAGTAACATGGCTGCCAATTGAGTCGCTGCGAGTCGTTCATTCATGCCAAACCAGGTGCGATAAATCCCTGTGGTGAACGTATCGACAGCAAAAAACTGTACGGTGCCATAGTCGCCCAATGTTTCCATCAGTGCCAGTGCCAGCCCTGCCATGATTGCTGGACGCGCCAAGGGGAGCGCTACTGTAAAAAAGCTGCGCCAGGGTCCACAGCCCAAACTGCGGCTGGCTTCCAACATGCCGACTGATTGAGTTAAAAAAGCAGTCCGCGCTAGTAAATGGACGTAGGGATACAGCACGAGTACCAGCATCACGATCGCCCCCCACAGCGATCGCACATTCGGAAACCAATAATCCTGCGCGCTTTTCCAGCCAAACCAGCCGCGCAGACTCATTTGAACCGGACCGTAGTACGCCAAAAACTCAGTGTAGGTATACGCCAGAATATAAGCGGGTGCCGCCAGCGGTAACAGCAGTGCCCAGTCAAAAAGGCGGCTACCCGGAAAACGGCACATCGTCACCAACCAGGCAGTGCCCGTACCAACAAACACTACGCCTACTCCAACACCCAGCATGAGCCACAGAGAGTTAGTCATGTAGGTTGCTAGCACCGTGGCAATTAAGTGGCTCCACACTGCCTGCGAGTTTGTAAAGATGCCACTTAGAACCACCAAAAGCGGCAGGGAGATGAGAGCCGCGATCGCCATGACCAGCACCGTCCAACCGCTGAAACGAATGCGTTTGACGATAGGCTTGTTGTCAACACGAAGAGGTTGCATCTGGTATCGCTCCCTAGTGCTCTCATCGTGGGATGAGATGGATTTCAAAGATTACTTTACTACAGGGTCAGAATTGTTGATGATGAGTCTCAATAAGTCTCGTCACATGAAGGTAATAGCGGTTTATGGTGCAATCAGTGATTCTGCGGCTTGACAGCGTGACCAGGCAGTTCTCTCGCACAGCAGCGCCAGCCGTTAACAATCTGACCCTCCAGCTCAATCAGGGCGACTTATTGGGGCTTTTAGGTCCATCGGGCTGCGGTAAAACAACTCTGCTGCGGCTGATTGCTGGCTTTGAGCAACCCCAGGCGGGCACGATCGCCCTGGCAGATCGCCTCGTTGCTGGAGCCGGACATTGGATCTTGCCAGAACGTCGTGATGTGGGGATGGTCTTCCAGGACTATGCCCTGTTTCCGCATTTAACGGTGGCAGGTAACGTGGCATTTGGTCTCAAACAGCAGCGCCAAGGAGCACGCTACACGTCTAAACAGGTGAAACACTTGATGACCGAAGCGATCGCCCAGGTGGGCTTGGCAGGGTTAGAAACCCGCTATCCTCATGAGCTATCCGGTGGGCAGCAGCAGCGCGTTGCCCTTGCCCGTGCGTTAGCGCCTCAGCCCGCTCTGATCTTGCTGGATGAACCGCTGAGCAATCTAGATGTGCAGGTACGGCTCAGGCTGCGTCAGGAAATCCGCGATGTACTCAAGGCAACCGGAACCTCTGGTGTGTTTGTCACTCACGACCAGGAAGAGGCGTTGTCGATCGCCGATTGGGTTGCGGTCATGCGAAATGGCAATCTGGAGCAATTTGGTACACCCGAAACGCTCTACCAGAAGCCCGCGACTCGGTTTGTGGCTGCTTTTGTGACTCAAGCAAATAGCTTGCCCGCAGTGTGGAAGGGCGATCGCTGGGAAACGGAGCTTGGCTGCTTTAAGGGAGCAGGGCAGGCGGCAGAACCCACAACTCAGCGCTCACAGGCAGACTTGATGATTCGTCAGGAAGACTTGCTTTTAGAACCGGACGAGACAAGCGCTTTAGTCATTCGCGATCGACAGTTTTTAGGGCGTGAACATCGCTACACGTTGCGTTGCCCCTCTGGACGCGAACTTTACGCTCGACTGCCAATACACAAAGCGCTCCCCATCGGCACCCACGTTAACGTACAGGTGCATGAAGCTGCCCTCCAGGTCTTTGCATCAGAGACAAACGCTTAAACCCAAAGGCAAGTCCATGTAGCCTTCAGCCATCAGCCGTCAGCCCCGCTCAGCTTGCCATGCGTTGCTGCAATTGTGTACGGGTCAGTTGGTTTGGGTCAAGCACATACACGGTGCCTCGATCGGTCAGCAGCAGATGCAGAAACGTTTTCTCACCGTTCCGGGCAATTACTTGGTAAATGCCCATGCCCGTGTCATCGTCTAAATCGTCTAGCTTGCCAACGCTACAGCCTTGCGCTTCTAGTCTCTGGGTTAGCTGCTTAGCCACGACACGCCATTGGGTTTCGTCTAGCTGCCAGCATTCTTCGTTCGCTTTGCAGCCGGGTTGTGCCTTCGCCGTTTCAGAAAAGTCTGCAATCACCTTTTCAACCTTGGGCAAAACGGGAGGTTCGGACTTAGCGGATGGCGGTGCAGAAGGCTTTGGCATCGGCGGTTTTGGCTGTGAGAGCACGCTGGTTTGAGGTGAAGAGACCTTGCGTCGAGCTGGCACGGTTGGTCGCGGTACGGCTGACTTCCGCGTGGCTGGCGTTTTCACGGCTGGCTGCTGCACAGTTTTCACGGCTGGTACTACAGGTTGTTTGGATACGTTAACCACCCTGACTGGTTTTTCGGCGATCGGTGGCTCAGAGGTTACTGGTAGCATCAGCACGAAGCCATGCAGCCCTAATGAAAGCAGCCACATCATCCCCATGATTTTTTTTGGAGCAGCCAGCAGATTTTTCACAGGCATAGTCAAGTAGGAAAAAGACGGCTTCTAGAGACTGTTTCTAGAGACTGTCTTCAAGAAACAGCTTTCAAGAAACCTTCAATCCATCTTAGGGACTACTGCAAAACTAAGTCAATAAGATGAGCGATCGCTTGAACGTCTTTTACAAACTGCTGCGCTCTGAGAACGAAGCACGGGCTTCTGCTTTAGACAAAGCGGGTTAACTGCACGCGGTAGCGATCTTTCTTCGTGACGGCAATGTCGCCGACTTCAACACGACCTTTCCCACGAATGGCAATCAGGTCATTCGCTTTGACGGCGTGGCTGGCGCTGGTGATTTCCTTCCAGTTAACGCGCACATCGCCACTGTTGATAAGGTCTGCCATTTTACTGCGCGACATACCAAACCCAGCCGAAGCGATCGCATCCAGTCGCAGTGACGCTTCTACGGTAGTCAGTTCTTTCTTCTTGGGTTCCCGTACCTTCAGTTCCGCTAGATCAACGCGGCGCGTTTTAACAGGCACCGATCGCACCTGGCTCAAGTGCAGTTCTAAAAACTCGGCTAATTCGGGCAGGACGATCGCCTGCGCCCCTCGTTCACCCAGGACGATCAAGTCGCCAACCTTTTCACGCACAATGCCTGTACCCAACAATGCGCCTAAGAAATCGCGATGTGTTGCCTGATCAAACAGAAAATTGCCTGCAATTTCCAGAGCAACGACTGCAACTTGAGCAGTCTCCAGCGGTATTTCAGCACGAGCGATCGCCAGTCGTTGCCGCTCTGCCTGTGGATAACCGCCCCAAGCAACAAGCTGTACTTCTGCGAGACGGCTAAAAGTTTGCTGAATGTCTGCGACCTCTGGTGGCGATAGAAAATCGGTCAACACCACGTCCCAGGTTTTAAGGGCTTGATCTGCCTGGTCAACGACCCGCGCGATCGCCTCTCGATTTTCAACGCCTTTTAAAAGTTCTTCTCTGGGCAACATCACACTGCTTTGGTAACGAAGAATCTATTCTAACGAGCGATCGTCGATGCACATCGCCGTTTTCTCCTGGCATGGGAAACGCTGCTTGGCATGGGAAACTATACTGTTGTGCAGATTTCATGGCTGTTTGCAATCGGTAAAACAGGAAGAGCACCTTTTACTTTTTACGATGCAGCGTAAGGTTCAAACACGATCGACTCAAAAGCGATCGGCTCAACGATCAATTCAACAGCATATCAAAGCGGTCGTGTCTGCTGACCCAATCACCTCGGCAGAAGTGATCGGCTTGCGCCACGTCACTGATGACATACCAGGAATTCAGCGCAAATGCTCTGGCAAAAAGGGGTTTGCTTACATTGATACCAACGGCGATCGCGTCCGTGACCCAGAGGAGATTCGTCGCATCAACGCACTGGCAATTCCACCTGCATATAAAGATGTGTGGATTTGTCCCTTTGCCAATGGGCATTTGCAGGCAACCGGACGCGATGCTAAAGGACGCAAGCAGTACCGCTATCATCCCCTGTGGCGATCGATTCGCGACCAAAGCAAATTCACGCGCATGATTATATTCAGCCAAGCGCTACCGAAACTTCGGCAACGCTTAGAGCACGACCTTTCGCTACCGGGGTTGCCCAAGGAGCAAGTTCTAGCCGCGATCGTCCGCTTAATGGAACTCACCCGTATTCGCGTTGGCAATGAAGAATATGCCCGTTCCAATCAATCCTATGGCTTGACCACACTGCGCGATGAGCACGTCGATATTACAGGCTCCAAAATCCAATTTCAATTTCGCGGCAAAAGCGGTGTTGAGCACGATATTGAGCTTGCCGACAAACGCCTCGCTAAAATCGTCAAACGCTGTCAGGATATTCCTGGTCAAGAGCTATTCCAATATCAGGATGAGGCAGGGCAGTACCAGTCGATCGGCTCGGGTGATGTCAATGACTACTTACGCGCCATTACCGAGCAAGACTTTACGGCTAAAGATTTCCGCACCTGGGCAGGTACCGTACTAGCCGCATCTGAACTTGCAGGTATTGGCACCTTCACTTCTGAAACGGCTGCTAAAAAGAATATTGTGCAGGCAATCAAAACCGTATCCTCTCATTTGAGAAATCGTCCTGCAACCTGTCGCAAATACTATGTGCATCCAGCCATCCTGGACGCTTACATGGATGAGTCTTTGCATCAGCTTATGCAAAAGCACACCGCAACTTTGATTGAAAGTAGCTTCGCCCTTAAACCCGCAGAGCTAGCCGTCGTCGCCATGCTAGAGCAGCAGTTGATGCGCGAACTCCAGCCGCCGATCGCGTCCTAACGATCGATTTCAATCCGCTTTAGTTTCGACGCGCTACCAGTTTTAATGCGAACTGAGGCTTTGGGCACGTCGAATGCTTCTGCCAGTAGTTGAATGAGTTCCTGATTCGCTTTACCGTCTACTGGCGGCGCTTTGAGCTGAACCGTTAAACTACCATCGTCTTCGTACAGCATTGCTTGCTGCCTGGAATTTGGCTTCACTTTAACGCTGAGAATGCTCATCGGGAAGTCGAAAGACCGATGTTGGTGCCGTACATCGAGCAGTCACAAGGTTGGAGGCAGTGTCATGAGTATCGATCGCCCTGCTGAATGCCGCTACGCCTCTCTAACGCCGCGAATGGATGGCGCGAGTGCCAACGCCTCTGCTCCTTGCTGCATCGCGTTAATCTCTAACTCTGTCCAAGGACGGGTTGATTGGCAGTGATGGGCAACGAGCAACCCCCAAAGTCCTTGAGGAATCAACACTGGCACGACTAAGTTAGCCCGTACCTGTATCGAACGGAGGAAGTCGCGGTGACAATCTGCAATCGGCTCTGTTTCAATGTCCGCGATCGCCCTCATCCGTCCAGCTAAGTATAGTGCCGCATACTCATCGTTGAAACAGGCATCTGGTCCCGTGGAACCAAAGATAGAAAATTTTGGATCGCTGAGGGCTTCAAAGGTAACCTGCCCTTTCCACTGGCGATAGAAGTAGTACAGCACCACTCGATCGACCGCAAGGTGTTGCTGTAGATCGTCAGTGATTTGCCTTGTCATCTGATCACGCTCAAGGGTTCTAGAGAGGTCTGTGATGACTCGTCGCAGTCTGCGATCGCCATGCGGCGTAGCATCAGAATTATTTTCTTCAAAAAAGGGAATTTGCACAAGTCAGAACGCTGTAGTTACTAGAACACTAGCGTTTATTTTAAATAACCTGCGTGAAGAAGCGGTCAGACTTACAGCAATTTTCACATGGGTAAACCACAGATACTTTGTAGGGCGCTTGGCATTGCCAAGCCGCTACGTAACGGTGTGGCTGATGCAATTGCAAACTGCTGTAAGACTGTTTTTGAAACGTAGCGCAGCAAAAATAGTGGCTGTCAGGATTGATGCACCTCCTTTGATGGGGAATTGCTATAGAATTCTCCCTTGAGATTCTTAACTGCATGAACTTAAAAAGATGATCATTCAATCTTTATCGCTGTTTATTTTGGCTGGGCTATGCGAAATCGGTGGTGGCTATTTGTTCTGGCTGTGGCTGCGCGAAGGCAAAAGTGCCTGGTTAGCGGTGATTGGCGTCGTTATTTTGGCAATTTATGGTGTGCTTCCAACCTTGCAACCAGTTAGTTTTGGACGCGCTTATGCTGCTTATGGCGGTGTTTTTATCGTGCTGTCGATTCTTTGGGGATGGGGAGTCGATCGCGTAACGCCTGACAAGTACGATTGGCTAGGAGGCTGGATCGCGCTATTGGGCGTTCTGGTCATCATGTATGCACCCCGTCGCTAGCGATCGCGAGCAATCAAACTGAAGTCACTTTTCTGAGTCGCTCGATCGCACCATTGCCTGTAAGAGCTAAATGAGAATAATTGACAATAAGCTTGGGCAGCTTTTATACTGGAAGACTGTTCAGGCTTTTTGCAACTTATTTTCATTAGTACGGTTTTTGCAGGCACTCATCGTTAGACCACACGTCAGGAACTTCCGGTTACGCTATGTCCGATCGCTCTGCTCTAAATAAAGCCGATCTCTGGAGTCGGCGGCACTTGTTGAAAATCGGCTTGGCAGGCGTTGGCATCACAAGTGGCGCGATCGCGCTACGCACATGGCAACCGCGATCGCACTCTGTCCACGTCCCCACACTGTCCGATCAACCGCTTTCTGAACCTAAAGGCTTTACGCCGTTAACGACGCTGCGACAGTTCGACTACGGCACTGTAACGACTGAAAATGGGCGCACCGTACGCGAGTTTCGTGTCGAGGCACAAACGTCAACGGTGCAGCTTAACAGTGCGACCTCATTTATTACCTGGAACCTGAACGGACGTGTACCCGGACCCACGTTTCGTGCCACAGAGGGCGATCGCATTCGTGTCATTTTTTATAACCGCGCTGGACATTCACACTCGCTGCACTTTCATGGCGTACACCGATCGGAAATGGATGGTGTCAAACCTGTCCGCCACGGTAGTGTGTTTATCTATGAGTTTGATGCTGAGCCGTTTGGTGTTCACCTTTATCACTGCCACATTGCCCCTGTCGCTCGGCACATTGGCAAGGGACTGTACGGCATGTTTATCATCGATCCGCCCACTCCTCGACCGCCTGCCGATGAGATGGTGCTGATCATGGCGGGCTATGACGTGAATGGCGATCAAAAAAACGAGCTTTATGCGTTTAATGGAATGCCTCACTACTACATGAAGCACCCCATTCCCATTCAAAAAGACCAACTCATTCGGCTGTATGTGCTAAATATGATTGAGTTTGACCCCGTTGCCACGTTTCACTTACACGCCAACCTGTTTCAGGTGTATCGCACCGGACGACATCTACAGCCCGACGAAGAAACTGATGTCATCACGATGGGAACGGCAGAGCGTCATATTTTGGAGTTCTCCTACCGCTATCCCGGCAAGTTTATGTTCCACCCACATCAGGACGCGATCGCTGAAGCTGGCTGTATGGGTCTGTTTGAGGTGGTCGATCGCGCAACCACTTGACAACCTTTGGTCATCAGCGTTTAGGGATCTGCGGGTTAATAAAGTACCAATGAGCCAGGTTTCGACTACGCTCAACCTTCAAGCATCGCGGGTTGAGCGCAGTCGAAACCCGATCCCCTGGGAGCTTATTTTCTTGCAAGTCCCTTAGCACTTTCAGCAGAATGCGCACCCGGTTGAGGCTTAGACCTCATTGCCCTCTGCCTCCTGTCCGCTAAGACTGACTACACTCCCAACACTCCTAAAAACCTTTTCCAAAACTCTGGAAAGCTTATTGACAATTACTACCATGAGCCGCCAAAATAATTTTTACACTCACCAATTAAGAATAGATTGCAATAAGAACTCACCCAGTTTGTCTGTTCGATCTGAACTTGATCGTGGCATTCTAGGTATGTAGTGGCTGAAAAACTCGCGCCATAAGGGTTGTATTGATGATTACCTTAGCTTCGTCTGCCTTTTTGCCAAACATCCTCTGGATATTCAGGGGGTTTACTCGTTTTCTTGTTGAAAATCATTGGATCTAATTATGTCTTTGCTCCGGTTTTTCGCTTTGCTGTTCGCGTCCATGAGTTTAACGGTGCTGATTTCGTGCAGTACACAACCGTCTGACACGGCTTCTGCCCCAACCGCATCTCCCTCTGCTCAAAGCAGCATGGTGATGAATGGCATGACCCACGGCGGCAAGTCTAAGATCAACATCAACACCGCCATCTTGTCTCAGTTAGACAAGCTAGAAGGACTGCTGGGTGTACCCGCGCTATCGAACAAAATCCAGTCGAGCCGCCCTTACGGTAAGCCTGAAGAACTGGTGTCGAAAAATGTCATCACTCAGGTGCAGTTCGATCAGGTCAAAGACATGGTGACGATCGAAGACATTGTGCTGACTGGGGAAGCGAAAGATATTGACTACATGACGAAGCTGGGCTTGATGAAAGGACATTTGCTTGTTGCCAAAGAGCTGCTAGCTTTGCAGAAGCCCGATCAGGCGGAACCACACATTGGGCATCCGGTTGAAGAGATTTACGCTGACGTGGAAGACCAGCTTCAGGAGCGCAACGTGAAGGAATTCAAGACCACGTTGATCACCTTTCAAGATCTGGTGAAAGCTGGCGCGAAAGACGCTGCTAAAGTGAACAACGAGTTCAAAACCTCCATGCAAGCCGTGGATGACGCGATCGCTACCTTGCCCAGCACTCAACGTCAGTCTCCAGCCTTTGTGTTGCAGGTGATCAATGGGCTGCTTGATACTGCCAATGCTGAATATGGTGCGGCGATCGCCAATGGCAAAATTACTCAGGCGATCGAATACCAGGATTCGCGCGGGTTTGTCGCCTATGCCAATGAACTCTACAAAGGCATTGCCACTCAAGTCGAAAAGCAAAACCCTGAGACACACAAGGCAATCCAGCAAACAATGGCTGAGCTGACCAACGTTTGGCCCGCGCCCATTCCACCCGTCACGGCTGTCAAAACGCCAACTCAGGTTTCTCAGCTCATCAAGACCGTTGAGATGGATACTCAAAAAGCGGTGAAGACCTCCTGAGTTGAAGGATGCCGCTCCCGTCTCGGTACTGGGAATGAGAGACTAAAATCGGCAAAATCCTTTACGCTTAAAGCATCCCTTCAATCGTTACCTGCAATTCGCTATGGACTTTAGCTCTGCTTTACCGACCTTTATTATCACCCTACGCGAAGGGGTGGAAGCGGCTCTGGTAGTTGGCATTGTGCTTGCTTACCTTCAGAAAGCGAAGCAATCGCACCTCAATTCGTGGGTGTATGGGGGCATCGCTGGCGGATTGGCGGTCAGTGCGCTGGTGGGCATCCTGTTTGGCATACTGCTTCAAACGCTAGGGTCGTCTAACCAAAAATATGCTCCTGTCTTTGAACCGTTGCTGGAAGGGGTGTTTAGCGTTGCCGCGATCGTGATGCTGAGCTGGATGCTGGTTTGGATGACCCAACAAGCCCGCCTCCTTAAAGGGCAGATTGAAGGCGCGATCGGTGCCACTTTAAAGGGTGGTAATGCCGCAGGCTGGGGGATTTTTGGACTGATCTTTTTCGCGGTGCTGCGAGAGGGCTTTGAGACAGTGCTCTTCATTGCGGCTAAGTTTCAGCAAGGGCTTGTGCCAGCGTTGGGAGCGATCGCGGGCATTCTGAGCGCGATCGCGATCGGTGTCCTGCTGTTTCGCTGGGGCGTTAAAATCAACCTCCGCGCCTTTTTCCTGGTGATGGGCGTTTTCTTGCTGCTCATTGTGGCAGGGCTGGTTGTCTCCGCTTTGGGACATTTTGATACTGCCATCAGCACCCTCGCTCAACTGGATCGTAAATCTGAAGGACTCTGCTTCTATTACGAACGGTTTACCAAGTTTCCCTCTTGCGTTCTGGGTCCAATGGTCTGGAATACCAGTAAAGTGTTGCCCGATCGTCAGTTTCCTGGCGTAATCTTGCACACGCTGTTTGGCTACGAAGATAAGCTCTATCTCGTGCAAGCCGTTAGCTACGTGGCGTTTCTCCTTGCCATTGGCGGCGTTTACCTGAAAAGCGTTACAGGCTGGAAGCTAAATGCGGCAAAAACGACTAACGTGGAAGCCTCTGCTGGCAAATGAGGCTATGACACGGCAACTTGACGTGGTAGACGCTTTACCAACATCAAGCTGGGATAAGGAATGGTTACATTTAGATTAACGCTAGGTTAATATAGTCGCTCTGCTACTCATCTGCTCACTGCAAGCACCTGGATGAGTCTCAAATTTGGAGCGTCACAATGGACAAAGTTGACTTTTTCTACCCCCGATCGCGCTACAGAGGCACGGTGAAGCCAGAAAATTTGGTCTTCAACGCGAACCTGCAAGAGTTTTCACAGCGGGTCAGCTATATTTACTGCCTCGAAACTAGCGGTAAAATTTCTCCAGAAGCGTCTTACCAGGAAATTAAGTCGCTTTGGAAGCAGCTCAAGCAGAGTAAGCGTCAGCTTGGGATTGGTGAAACTGAAACGCCGAGGTAATTGGTATGCATCGTCGATCGCTCAACCCTAAGCGGCGATGACAGCCTGATAGTAGCTGCGGAGTTGACGAGTCGCGGCTTCCCAACTCCAGCGCTCGGCTTCACGACGGGCATTGCGACGGAGCGTTTCGCGTTCTTCGGCGTTTGCCAGCAGTCGCTGGGTTGCTGCGATCGCGCCACCTTCATCAAGCGGATCAAACAGGTAGCCGTTTACACCGTCCTGCACAATATCAGGAATGCCACCCGATCGCGCTGCTACAACCGGACAACCTGCTGCCATTGCCTCTAGCAGCACTAAGCCCAGAGTCTCAGTGCGCGATGGGAACACGAAGGCATCCGATGACGCAAAGGCAGAGGCAAGTTCTCGCCCTTGTAGGTAGCCGACAAAGTGTGTGGGCGTACCTGCAAAATACTGTTCCAACACCTGCCGATGCGGACCATCGCCCACCAGCGCCAGCCTCGCGCCGGGGATTGATTCCAGGACTGGCTTAATGCGATCGATTTCTTTTTCGGGTGACAGACGACCCACATACAGCAGCAGCGGACTTTCAGGATGTCCCTGACTGAGGCGCGATCGCATCTCTGGGCTCACCAGATACGGCTGAAATGTTTCGGTATCCACACCCCGTTGCCACACGCTCACACGCTCAATGCCATGTTCGGTCAACGCCTGCTTCATGGCGCTCGACGTACACAGATTCACCCGTGCCTGGTTGTGCCCTGCTTTTAGCAGTTCCCACATCAGCCCCTCTAACATTCCCAAGCCATAGTGCTGGAGATACTCTGGCAGGTGGGTATGATACGACGCGAGCAACGGCAGGTTAAAGGCTTTGCTGTAAAATAGACCCGCTAACCCTAAGACCGCTGGGTTAACCACATGGATCAAATCAGGTTTGAAGCGCTCGACGGCATGACCGATCGACGGGCGTGGCAACGCCAACTTCAACTCTGGATAGAGCGGCAGCGGGAAGCCAGAAACGCCATGAATTTGCGCCCCTTTGTATTCGGTTAAGCCCCCGTCTGGGGAAATGACCAGCACCTGATCGCCCAGTCGTTGCAGTTGTTCAACCGTGTAGCGCAGCCGCGTGACAATCCCGTCTACTTTAGGCAGAAAGGTTTCGGTGAAGAGGGCGATTCGCATAAGGGTGGAACCATAGGGTGAATGGGAGAAGCCCGAAGGAAGCGCGATCGCGCTTCCCTAGAACCGTTGTCTAGACAAAGTGCAGATGCCGTGAATACCAACTGAAACGATGACTCCACCCAGTAAAACCCCAATACCTTCTGCAAAGCAGTTCAGCCGATGCCGATTCTCGGCAGCTTGGGCAACACTCAAAGCTCTCACTGATGACGCAGGCGCTTGAGCTAACTTTTGATCGTTCTGGACGCTCTTTCCCAGCGTGTCCCATTCGGGAAACAGGTAATACGTGCTAACGCCCATAAACGCTGCACCCGGCAGCACCACTAAGGCTAAAAGTACGAGGACGCGACTGCCCATAAACATTACCGTCGCCACTTCACTTTGGGGAGGATCTGAGACTCATCGACGCGACCCTTATATTTCATCGCCACGTTCAGCAGCGAATCGAGCAAAGAACTGGACAGGAAATGGGGTTGCAGTCCGAGATCGAGCAAATTGGTGTTCTTCGCATTGAAATAATGCTCTTCACGCTCGATTCGGGGGTTTTCGGTATGCTGCACTTCGACTTTGAGACCGATCGCGCTCCCCGCTTTTTCCACCAGCAGCGCCAAATCACCGATGCTGAATAGCTCTGTAAATTGGTTAAAGACGCGGAATTCGCCAGCGTTCGCAGGTGTGGCGATCGCCAACTCGACGCAGCGCACGGTGTCTCGAATATCCAAAAAGCCGCGCGTTTGCCCACCTTTGCCGTAAACCGTCAGTGGATGCCCGATCGCTGCCTGAATGCAGAAGCGGTTCAACGCCGTACCAAACACGCCATCGTAATCCAGACGGTTGATCAGCAGTTCGTCCATGCCCGTTTCATCAGTCAGCACGCCGTAGACGACACCCTGATTCAAGTCGGTTGCCCGCAAGCCCCAAATTTTGCAAGCGAAATGGATGTTGTGGGAGTCATGCACCTTGCTCAGGTGATACATGCTGCCAGGTTGTTTGGGATACGGCAGGGTATCTTTGCGACCGTTATGCTCGATCGTGATGTAGCCTTCTTCGATATCAATATTAGGCGTACCGTATTCACCCATCGTCCCCAGTTTGACCAAATGGCAATCAGGGAAGCTCTCTTTCATGGCGTAGAGCAGGTTCAGCGTCCCAACGACGTTATTCACCTGGGTCAGCACAGCATGTTCGCGATCGATCATCGAGAACGGAGCCGATCGCTGTTCGCCAAAGTGGACGATTGCCTCTGGCTCAAACTGGTGAAGTGCTTTGTCTAAAAATTCGTAGTTGGTGATATCGCCCACGAACAAATCAATGGTTTTGCCCGTGAGATCGTGCCAGCGCTGCAACCGCTGCTGAATGGGTGCGATCGGCGTCAGCGTTTCCACACACAGCTCCAGATCCCAGTGCCGCCGCACAAAGCTGTCTAAAATCCCAACCTCATAGCCCTGGTTGGAAAGATACAGCGCCGTCGCCCAACCACAATAGCCGTCACCACCAATAACAAGGACTTTCATCTTGCTAAATCTTGCTTGCAGATACTCCGCTAAATCTACCATCCATAGGTGCTTCCGACACATCAATTTCTCAGGACGGGATCAGCGCTTGCCGCCATTAACACTTAATACAGGTTAAATGTCATCTACCAAATGCATGAGAAACTTAATCAAGCCATCGGCTCTGTGTTGCTGCTGCCTGCTAGCGGCTAAATTCGATCGCGCCTTTAAGAGACACCGCCTTAGAATCTAAAAGATCTCTCACTCTAGTTGCCTGCATGACTTACTGCCTCGGCATCCTTTCCAGCGCTGGCTTAGTGATGGCTGCGGACTCCCGCACAAATGCTGGAGTCGATTACATCTCTACGCATCAAAAGCTGTTCGATTTTTCCAACCCTGGAGAGCGCGTCATTTTGATTTGCACGGCGGGCAATCTTTCAGTGACGCAAGGCGCATTAACCCTGCTTCGGCGTGACTTAATTGCCGAGGAGAGTAATCTGCATACCTTGCCAACGATGTACGAAGTCGCTCGGTATGTAGGCACCAAAACACGACAGATTCAGGAGCAAGACCGTCCCTGGCTGGAAAAAGACGGCATTGACTTCAAATGTACGTTTCTGGTGGGTGGGCAGGTTCGCGGCGAGGAACCGGCGCTGTTTCTGGTGTACAGCCAGGGCAACTGTATCCAAGCCTCGAAGGAAACCCCGTTTTTGCAAATTGGCGAGGCAAAGTATGGCAAACCCATTCTCGATCGCATTCTAGACTTTGAGACTCCGCTAGAAGCCGCTGCAAAATGTGCCCTGCTGTCGATCGACTCCACGATGAAGTCCAACATTTCAGTGGGTCCGCCGATTAACGTGGTGATGTACGAAACCGACACGTTCAAAATTCGCTACGAACTTAAGCTCAGCCTGGGCGCACCGTACCTGGCTCAAATTCGCAAAAAATGGGAAATCTCACTCAATGAAGCATTCGATCGCATGCCCAATATCGACTGGGAGCCTTACCAGGATCTTCAGGACGAATCGATCTTCCCGACTGAATAATCAGCCAGCTACCACTTTTTGTACGCCAGAAATTTGCCGTCTAGCGTCACTTTAACGCGATCGCCCTTGGGATCTTCGACCTTTTCAATGTTGAGCGTGAAGTCGATCGCGCTCATAATGCCGTCGCCAAACTTCTCATGAATAATCTCTTTCATGGGCAAGCCATAGACCTGGATGATTTCGTAAAAGCGGTAGAGCAGCGGATCGGTGGGTACAACGGGACCTAACCCCTTGGATGGAAAGCCCGTTAACTCTGATGCCAAGTCGGAGCTAAGCCCTAACGCGGTCAGCAGCTTAGATGCCTCGTCTTCTGACGCACTAGCCTGACGGTAGAACAACGCTGCCAGCCAAACTTCATCACGCCCGACAATGGTTTCCAGGTCAGCAAAGCTCAGACCCTTGGCTTTTTTAGCTGCCAGCAGTTTTTCAGTGAGGGCGGGAATTTCTGGGAGCGACATGAGACCTCTTTGGTGAAGATAGATGGATGAAAGCAGGTTCGCTAGAACAAAAGAATCAACGCTATTTCAATCAGCATAGAGTTTCAATCAGCATAGAAATGGAGAGGATCAAACCTTGTAGGCTGACGCAGCGCTGATGTTTATCCGTTGATGCAGAAATGCTGCCGTGTCGAGAGCATTGTTAGTGAAGATCAAACTCGCTTTTGTTACAAAAAACACAAAGTAGACGTTTAGCGCGTTTGTTTTGGGTCGTGCGGCGACGATCGGGGTAGGCTCTAACCAGTGCCAGCATCACGTTCAGGTCTAGTAGGATTCAGGTCTAGATATGGTCAGCCGTTTCATCTCGCGGTATCAAGGCAGCCCGCGATCGCTCACCGTGTGCTTGAGTCTGGTGTTCCTTTTGGGAACCAGTCAAACAGCCAATGGGCAAAATTTGTCATCGGCATCACAGCCATCGCCAGCCATGCTGACAATTCTGCCGCCGTTGCCTGCTCCCGAATCCATTCCGGCTGAGGCAGATGCCGCGCTTACTGTCCGTGTTGTAGTCAAGCTGAGTCAGCGACGCGTCTACCTGTATCAAGGCGATCGCGTGTTGGCAACGTATCTGATCGCGATCGGCAAGCGCGGCTGGGAAACCCCAACAGGTAGCTTTCAAGTGCTTTCAAAAGAGAAAAACCCTGTGTTTAAGAGCTTCAGAACAGGTCAACTCATTTATCCAGGCGCAGATAATCCGCTGGGTGTGCGCTGGATTGGCATCTGGACAGATGGCAAAACGCAAATTGGCTTCCACGGCACGAATCAGGAAGAACTGTTAGGTCAAGCAGTGTCTCACGGGTGCATTCGGATGCACAACCGCGATGTAACAGCAATGTTTGAACACGTCAGCCTTGGCACAACCGTTGTTGTTGAACCCTGAACGCTGAGTTTTTAGAAGGCGTTCGTAGAGTTGCCGAAGATAGCAGCAGCTTATGGCAGGCTATCCACTATCAGCATGTCGAGTTTGACGGACGTTCGCTTACTTAAGCCTTTTGGAAGAGAGACGGCGTAAGTTAAATCTGATACCGTTTTCGCACAGGTAAGTACCTACGTACTTCTACTTAAAAGCAACGCTGGCATTTAAATTATTTAAATAAATCTAATTTAAATCCAGTGCTTCCCCTGAATCGTATTTAGGGGGAGAGCGTTAGCACAATCGTCAAAACCTGGCACGAGCAAAAACGACACTGTAGATTCTCGGAGCGCAAGCTCCGGTTTAGGCAGCGCCACTTTGTGATGTCAAATTTTTGCAATACCGATCGTTTTTCAAAGATCTCACCGCACTCAGCTTAAGGTAAAACACTTTATGAACAAGTTGGCGCAGGCAGTAGCCGTATCCGTCTTTGCGGTAGGACTAGCTTCTGGTCATGCACAGGCTGTCACGTTTAGCCAGGTTGGCGATACAGGGCAGACACTAGAGACCGCTCAAGTCATTCCGGGTGGATCGCAACCCCTAGATGCAATCACTGGAACCCTTTCGAGTCCGAATGTCATTAATCTCTTTCGCCTTGTGCTGACGGGTGGTCAGACCTTTTCGGCAACCACCATCAATGCCAATACGCTCATCGAGCTGCCGATCGATCAGCAGTTGGGATCACCCACCACTTTGCTGCCCGATCCGCAGCTTTTCTTGTTTGATGTGGCTGGTCGGGGTGTTTATGGCAATGATGACAGCTTCGGCACGGCTCAAGCCTCGCTGACATCGGGTGGCTTTTCGCCCACAGCACCGGGCACCTATTTTCTCGCGATCGCCAGCTCTGGTTACAACCCTGTGAGCGTAGGTGGCAGCATTTTTGGTGATGCGGATGCCAGCGGGATTCTCGCGCCGACAGGTTCGGGGGCAGCGTCGCCTCTCACCGGCTTTGTGGGTGATGGCACGGCTGGCGGCGACTACCAGATTAGCTTTACTGGCGTGACTGCTACCAACGCGGCAGGTGTTCCAGAGCCAGGCGAAACGGCAGGTCTGATTGCTGCTGGTCTTTTGGGCATTGGCTATCAGGTCAGAAAGTCGCTTAAGCAGAAACGACGATCGTCCGTTTGATTTCTCTGCACGGGTGTGAAGGCATGAGGCAGTAGCGTGATGCGATCGCTCACGGGCTGCATCTTAAGCCTTTCTACACGAAACATTCCCCTAGATGACTCAGCACACAAACTATCTCCAGGAAACTACCACGATGATGCTCAAGCCCCGCCCCCCACAAGATGAAACTGAGAACGCCCCTAAAGCTGCCCGTGCTCTCTGGCAACGCGTTTTGACCGCAGCACCTACACGGCTGAGCTTGATTGCGCTAGGCGTGCTGTTGACGGCTGGACTTGCCTCACAGTACGTGCAATCGTCCGATCACGACGACGGTGAAGTGGATACCAAAGGTCGCAACCTGAATCTGACGGATTTGTTCGTGTTTCGTGAGCAAGACCAGAATCCGAATGCTTCAGACAGCGATCTGGTGTTTGTGATGAATACAAACCCACGATCGGTCGCCCGTCAGCAATATTACTTCAGCACTCGCGCTCACTATGAGTTTAAGGTGACTCGTGCTGCGGATAAAGATGCTACACCGACAGGTCAGACCGATGTGCTGCTGCGCTTTGAGTTTGGTGCTCCCGATGCCAAAAACCAGCAAGAAATTAAGCTGACGACGATTCGTGATGGTAGTAAGCAGACTGCGGTTGTCGGCAAAACAACGCCGCTTGCCCCTGACCCCAGTGCAGCGCCGATCGTGAACCAAGTGGCATTAGATGGTGCCAATCTGTCTGTGTTCGCTGGTCTGCGGGAAGATCCTTTCTTCTTTGACGTAGAGCAGTATTTCCGAGTGCGGGCTGGCGCAGCAGGTACAGGACCCGCCGTTGGGTTCCGTCCGCCAGAAACCGCGATCGACTTTGCCAAGGGCTACAACGTCAATACGATCGTCGTTCGAGTACCAACTAGCTTCCTACAGGGCGGCAGTCAAGCCAAGGTGTTTGACGTTTGGGAAACCATCTCGGTTCCGGGTACAAACGGCAAATACACTCAGGTTGAGCAGATGGCTCGACCGGGTATCAATGAAGCGCTCCTGCGAACCAACGCCTTACTCAACGCTTATAACAGCGTTGGACCTGATTTCGTTGCGGCGGCGCTGGCAGGTCAACAACCAGCCGCCAGCATTGCTGCACCTATTGTCGCGGAAGCCAAGCAAACCCTGCTGGCAGTCGGCAATACGGATGCCCGTGCCAATGCCTTGCTGGGAGCGTTCTTGCCCGACGTGATGCGTATCGACACAACAGGATCCAGCGGCTATGCCAATGCCTTGAATGCCAAAGGCAGCCCCATTCGCGGTCGCTTGCTCAAAGACGATACGATCGACATCACGTTGAGTGTGGTGACAAATGGCGCTATTCCTAGCGATAACGTCTCCTACGAGGGTACGCCTGGAAATCCGTCTCAAGGACACAATCCACTCGTGCCGTCCTTCCCCTACCTAGCGCTACCGAACTAGGCATCAGTGCGATCGGGCGACGCATGGGCGATTGAGTAAGACAGTGACTCTTTAGACCCTGCGTTGTCCCGATCGGTTCATTCGCCATCATGTCAACTAATGAAAGGGGAAAGAAACGGCATGGAGTCTAGTCACGGCGTTGGGCAGGCAACGCTAAAACGCTTGCGTAAAGTGCCCCTGCTGGTGCTGTCGATCGCAGGTTTGTTGTTAACTATCCCGATCGGCTTGAAAGTATGGACGGAGTTCGATCGTGCGAAACTCGCAGCACCTTACCGCTACGAATTTGAACGACCATCACCCGGTAGCGTCACGCAAAAGCTAGAGCAGGAAATTGCGTTCTATCAGGATCGCATTCGCCGCGATCCTGATGGTGGAATGAATCGCGCTCTGCTTGCCAAGGTATACATCAAAATGGCACGGGCAACCGGGGAAACCAGTTGGTATTTACTTGGAGAGCAGACAGCGCAGGAATCACTGGTGAAGCTGCCGTTTTCTAACGATGGCGCACTAATGGCGCTTGCCAGAGTTGCTACTGCCAAGCACGATTTTCAGGAAGCGATTCGTCTGTCCCAAAAAGCAACACCCAACGAGGATACGCTGGCAGTCCAGGTGACGACGAACCTGGCAATAGGCAAGGTAAAGGATGCTGATCAAGCTGCCGATCGCCTGGTCGCGCAAAACCCTGATCTAGCTGCCCTCACGCTCCAGGCGTTAGTTGCTGTCTCACAAGGGCAAGAGCAGAAAGCGCTACAAGCCTTTCAGCAAGGGCTGGCAGCAGAAGAACCCGAAGAAACGGGCAGTTCCGTTTGGGCACGCACCGTGTTAGGACGGCTTTACTTCAAGCGCGGGCAACTGGAAATGGCAGAAAAGCTCTACCAGGAAGTGTTGCGCGTCCTGCCACAGTATCCACCAGCCGTGCTGAACCTGGCAGAACTGGAAGTCCGACGCGGCAATTACCGTGCGGCTGAAACCCTCTACAACAAGATCTTTCTGACCTCCCAGCGATCGCCCACGGTCTATGACCACATCGTTTTTCGAGGCATGGCGCGGGTTAAGGAATTGCAGGGTGATCCGAAAAGCGCGAACGAATGGCGCGATCGGGCTGAGGCGCGGCTACGTCTCGATCTGGTTGCCTTTGGACATCGACGTGAACTGGCACGGCTATTGCTTGAACGCGGTCGTCCTCAAGACCTCACGGAAGCCCTCAGCCTGATGGAGCAAGAAGTCAAGGTACGGCGCGATGCCGAAACGATGGATACGCTTGCCTGGGTACTGTCTCGCATGGGGCGCTGGCAGGAGGCACAGACAGCAATGCAAGAAGCGCTTCGGTGGGGCATTCGCGATGCAGCGTTGTTTCAACGAGCCGGGACGATCGCGCAAACACTAGGCAACACCGCTCAAGCAGAAACGTTCTTCAAAGCCGCTCAAGCAACCGATCCTACGTTTGATGAACAAGCTCAGAAAGCATTGGGATTGGGGGTTGGACTACTTGGGTTGAATTGAGGAAAGGAGTAGGGAGTAGGGAGTAGGGAGTAAGGTATGAAGCGTAAATGGGGTCTGGTTAGGATTGGCATTCTTTCGTTTTGGGGGGCACTGTTGCTGTCGATCGCGCTAGCAGCGCCCAGTCAGGCACATTGGGCAGATTTGGCAGTGGCAAACGTTGAAGTAGGCAACACTACCACACACATCACGCTGACCTTTCCAACGGGATTAGTGGCAACGGCTGATGACAATCGGAATGGGACGCTTTCTCCTGCTGAGGTGCGTGCCCATCAAACAGAGTTGACCACGTTTTTGGGCGATCGCATCTACCTCACAGATGGCAACGGCGATCGTGGCACACTCACGGTCGCGCCCTCGGACACGACCGTCCTGCCACCGGATCAGCAAGTGACGGCTGGCACACACAGCACGCTGAAGCTGTCCTATACCTGGCTGAAGCCTGTGCAGGGATTAACGCTCCACTACGATTTATTCTTGCCGGGAGTGCCAACGGCTCGTTGTTTAACCACGATCAATGCGCCTGGTCAAACGCAAAGTGTGATCTTTAGTCCAGAGAGCAAAGAAGCTGACTTAATGCAAAATGCACCCTGGTATTTTGCGGGGGGTATTCCTTTAGCGATCGCGGGCTGCTTTGTGTGGGGAGCCATGCACGCGATGTCGCCTGGACACGGGAAAACGATTGTTGGGGCTTACTTGGTAGGCGCTCACGCAACGCCTCAACATGCCGTGTTCTTAGGCTTGACGACAACCATCACCCATACGGCTGGCGTGTTTGCGCTAGGGTTAGGGACGCTGTTTTTCTCGCAGTATGTTCTGCCAGAGCGTCTGTATCCCTGGCTCAGCTTTATATCAGGCTTGATTGTCGTCGATATTGGGTTGCGTCAACTCATCAGCCGGTTACGTCAAAATCGCGTCGCCGCAAAGGCAGCACGATCGCACCAGCATGACGACCATAGTCATACACATGAGCCTTCAGAGCATACACGTGACGTGGCTCATGTCCATGCACAGGCAGCGCCACACACTCATACTCATGCCGAGCAGACGCACAATCATCATGACCATTCACACGATCGGCACAACCACTCGCATGAGCATCCCCAGTTGCATACTCACGATCATGGCGACGGACACGTTCATTCCCATGCGCTACCGGGCAGCGATGGTGCACCTGTCACCTGGCGGAGTCTTTTAGCGTTGGGGATATCAGGTGGGATGGTGCCCTGTCCATCGGCACTGGTCATGCTGTTAAGCGCGATCGCGCTCGGTCGTGTAGGCTTTGGCTTGTTGATGGTCTTGGTCTTTAGCCTGGGACTAGCAGGAACGCTGACGGCGCTTGGGTTAATGCTAGTGAGTGCCCGTCATTTATTCGAGCGACTACCCACTAACGTTCGCCTTGCCAGACTGGTGCCTGCGGTGAGTGCGCTCGTCATTACGCTGCTTGGTGTCGGCATTTCCACACAAGCAGTCATGCAAATCGGGCTATTCAAACCGTTCGGCACGTTTGGATGATGGCTATGGTAAAACAGTCATTCTTGATGGGTCTGGCGATCGCGTGTGCATCCTTTCTGGCAGAAGCCGCGATCGCCCGCCCACTCCCATCGCTTCCACCTAAATCACCATTGCAACTAAATGCCAATGCTCCTCTTTGCTACATCCAATTTCAGGGCAGCAGCACGATCGACGTGAGTAACGTCTGCGGCAAAACGCCTGGAGCAGCGCCTGTAAAGAGGTCTGCTGCCACGGTCTCCAGTGCATCGACTCCACCCGTGTTTGATCCGAAAGTAATGAATGCTTCCACTACAGGACAGTGCAATTTTGTTGATGCGAACGGCAAACCCTGTCCACAGAAACAGCCCTAATAGCAGTTGTGCGGGGTTGCTTTCGCTGTTTGACAAGGCTTTATGCCGAGTAGCGGTGCTTGCTTCAGGGCGATCGCACTTCACAAACGCTTTACCGTTAGTAACGACAGCTTCACCGTTACTAACGACAACTTTAACCGAAGTAACAAACGCTCGAATCGAAGTAACAAACGCTCGAATGAAAGTAACAACGGCTTGAACAGAAGCAGCAAACACTCAAGCAAAAGTAACAAACGCTCGAATGAAAGTAACAACGACTTGAGCAAAAGCAACAACGGCTTGAACAGAAGCAGCAAACACTCAAGCAAAAGTAACGATCACTCGAATGAAAGTAACAACTGCTTAACCGTTAGCGACAACAGTACGAATAGAAGCAACGACAGCACGAACGAACGCAATAATCGCTACAAGGTTAGTGTTCGCACTTTGCGGCAGTGCATTTACGGGCGCGGCGATCGCATTCATTCCAATTTAGCGATAGACTCCACTTCATACGCCTCAAACTCTGAAGGAGATATAATGTGGATCTCACCAAACTTTTTCAGAGTCAGCAGATCCTTATCACCAGTAATAATGCAAGCAGCTTTGCCAGTAAGCGCTGTTGCCAGCACCATATCATCGTCAGGATCGCAACACACGTTACTTTCCAGTGGCGTTGGGTCAACCACTCTCATCCTAGAGCGTAAAAGCATCTCAACGGCAGTGGCATCTGCATCAGAGTGTTTAAACTTCCCTGTCAACTTTTCCCTCAGTTCGTTGAGAATAAATTCTGAGGTAATGACAGAATGCATCCGTAAGCATTGTTCTACAGGGGTATGGCAAAATCCTTTGGCAATAAAGGCTGCAATCAGAACGTTGGTGTCCAACACTAAATTCACGACACCAGCTCAAAAATATCGTCATCTGTGTAAGGAGTCTGCGCTTTCTGCATCAGTTGGGAGCGTAAGGCTCGAAACTGGCGAATAAATAAATAGTCTTGAATGGCTGCTTGAACCAGGTTCTCTGGAGAAATGCCTTCAGTATGGGTGAGATTGTCAAGGATTGCCTTGAGTTCTGGGGTAAGTGTGATTGTGAGGGTCTCTTCCATACAGTCGGCACCATTACTCTACGTGGATCGATCTTATCAAAGTCGCGGTATCCTATTCATCCAGATCCTCTGCCTAGAGAAACCAGGTTTAATCAAACATTAAGCTGATTCAACCTGGTAAGGCTAAATGCTTGGGTTCAATCGATCGTAACCAAGAGTGCAATTGAAAGGAGTGGTTGGGTTGACGCAAGAGAAATTAGCTTATGAGATCGGCGATCGCGCTTGTTAGCTGGCTGTCGCACATACTGTGCCAGACTTAGCTACCGGTGTTCCAACATCAGTCCATCTACATAGTCAAAATCAGTATCATCTGTCACTAATATCCAACCATATTCTAAGCACTGAGCAGCAATCCATCCATCATTCATCGGAATTGGTCGTCCCTTGCGCTTCAATGCCAATCGGGTGCGAGCATCGATTGCTGCTGTTTCTCTCTCTAATGGCACGACTACGCAAACCGATATGAACTCCAAATAGCGAGGTAAATTTTGTAGCGGGCGTGTAGAGTTTTCCGCACCAAGCAACAATTCTCCAACAACAATCGTTGGCAAAATTATTTCCGGTAGCGTTAACACTCTTTCAGTAATTGTCACATCTCCATTCAGAAAACGAATCGCAACAGAACTATCTAGCGCAATCTCACCACTCATTCAAGTCTACCTGCCGACACTCTGTTGCGATTGTTCGCTGTAGTTCTTCTGCCTCTGAATCACTTAAGGTGCCTGCAAACTTTTCAAGAGGATGATTTTTGCGTATAGCTTTAACTCTACGTAAAAAGTCCAGCACTGTTTGTACTAAATCATCGGGAGCCTGTTCGAGTTCCTGAATCAATTGCTCACGACTCGTCATAGGTTCGGGGTTTCCTAGCAAAGTGAAATTATCTAGCTCCAGTATATCCAAACACTAACTTCGCCTACTGATGTTGGATACCAACAGATAACCTCGCAGTGTTGCCCCGATCAAAGAATGAAGCCAGCTAAAGCTAGGACTCGGGTAAGCTGTTCACCATTTAAATTTTCAGTCTGACTGCCTTCCAGCAAGGGTTTTGGCGATCGTTTTACCCAGTTTAAATGAGCGACAGCTTACGCTCGGAAGCAGGAACACAAAGTACTTAACGAGAGTAAGCTGTTATGCACTTAAGTTGGGTGTTCCGATCTTCTGTAACGACTTCAGCATAAAGATTTTGCGTTTTAGCTTTACCCAATCTAAATAGCTAACAGCTTATTGCTTGCAAACCCTCGTTAAGTACTTTGTGTTGCGGACAAAACAAGTAGGATGGGCATTGCCCATCCTACCTACTTTCAAGACAATTGCTGTCTCAATTCATTGAGGAGCGATCGCCTTTAATCAAGCGTCAGCCGACTGCCCTGAGTCGAAGCTGTTCCAAGCGGCTGACATTCCTGCCCTGCGGTATGACAAATGGAAACTTGTGATGAACCGCTATAGCTATTCTCTCCGGTCAGTTTGATCACTTCATCGATTCTAAGCATCTTTCAAAAATTAGGGGTACAAAGCCGCACAGAGGCGATCGCCTACGCATTGGAAAAGCTTGGGATTCTCAAGGCGCTACCGCTTATTTAATTGTATTCGCCGAAGTCTTTGCTTAGAAAGAAAGCATACTGGTGCTGTGTGACTTCTACTCTTTCTACACCTTCAGACAGAGCTTGGAAACTTCAGCGTAAACGTAGTTTTGCCACGACTAACCACATGGATGCTGGCACCTAAACGCTCCGCCAGTTTTTTTACCAGCGTTAAGCCAAGCCCTGTGCCGCCGTGCTTCCAGGGATCGTTGTTGGGAATGCGGTAGAACTTGTCAAAGATGCGATCGCACTCGATCGCTGGAATTTCGATGCCGGAGTTGCTGACATAGATTTCTAAAGCAGTTGAGGTTGCCTGAGCTGCCAGAGTAATGGTTTCACCAGTGGGAGTATATTTGCAGGCATTTTGCAGCAGTTCAGTCAAGATGCGCTCTAAATAGGGAAGATCGGTCGTGAGTGATGGCAGCGTTTCGGGCACGTCGATGACCAGTTGCTGCTGTTGCTTGCGGGTGCGCTCAAGAAACGGCTCGGCAAGATGTGGGAGAAAGAACTGGAGCGCGATCGTGTTGAGCCGAAGCGGTTCCATACCTGCGTCCAGGCGCGCCAAATCAAGTAGATCGTTAATCAACCCAATTTCTCGCTGTCCTTCTTCGCGAAGAATATTAAAGTAGCGATTGATTTGACCCGCTTCATCGTCAAAGACACCCAGTGGCTTGAGAGTGATTTCCAGCATTTGGGTCGCCATTTTGATATTTGCCATGGGTGTCCGCAGTTCATGGGAAACGGTACTCAGAAAATCATCCTTGAGCTGATTCAGCCGCTCTAACTCCTGTACTTGCGCTTGTGCTGCCTGGTATAAGCGCGATTGACGCAGCGCGATCGCGCATTGATTGGCAACCTGCTTTACCAACCGGATTTCTAGCTCTTCAAAGTGACTTTGGGGTGGCTTGAAGAGCCACATATCTCCCAAAACACCGCGTTCATCCATCAAAGGGCACACCAAAACGCTCGCGCTCTGCTCAATATTGCGATGGATCTGTTTCACCAGAGGCGTTACACAGCAATGAACGGTTTGACCGCGTATGGTTTGGCGATAAAGGTCAGGATTCTGCTCAAACGGAATCACGACACCCATAGTAGCTGATACCCGTGGGTGAATATATTCGTAGCAGATGGTGGAAGTGCGTCGTTCCATATCGTAAAGAGCCGCGTCACAGCAATCAACCCCTAGCTCGATCGCCAACTCTTGCACCGCCGTCTGTAAGATCTGCGTTTCATCCAGGCTGTCGCGGACGTGATCGGTGATGCGTTTGAGCAGTGCTTCAAAGTTCAATGACTGCTGGAGTTGAGCCGTGCGTTCTTGCACCTGCAACTCTAGATCCGTATTCAGGGTTTGCACCTGTTGGTAGAGTGCGGCTTGCTGAATGGCGATCGCCAGTTGATCGGCTAGAGCTTGGACAAGTTCTACTTGTTCGTTTTGCCAATGCGTAATCGTTTGGCTCGAACGCAACGTAAAGCTGCCCCAGACCGTATCACCCACAATGATTGGCACCAATAGCCATGCCCCCGGCATCGTTCGAGCCAGTTTCTGAATGTCATCTTCGATGGCAGCCGTATCAGCCACTTTAACAATTTCCCGGCGCTTCAGTTGAGCCGCAAAGGGGTTGCCTTCATCGGGAATTTCTAGCCCAAGGTCATCCGGCAAAGCGGGCGACTGTCGATAGGCGGCAACGTGTAGCCAGCATTGGCACTCTGGCAGATATTGCACGACAGAGGCTTGATCAACGTTCAAAAGTTGGGCAACTTCAGTGGCTGCGGTGGTCAGAATCGTGTGTAAATCCAGAGACTGACGAATTGCCTGCAAAACTCGGTTGAGTGCCTGCTCTCGCTGCGCCCATTGCCTGAGTGCACTTTCTGCCTGTTTTTGCTCCGTGATGTCGCGGGCGACGCTAAGAACAGAGACAACCGTACCAGCCGCTGCAAATTCGGGGACGCAGCGAGCCTGGTAAAACCGAACCCCGTGAGGTGAGGAAAATTCACAGTCGATTTGCTCTTGCTGCCCCGTTGCAAAGACTCGCACGATGGCGGGTTCCCACTGCGCTCTGAAGTCATCAGACATGCCTAGCTCTTGGCAGGTTTGACCGATAAATTTTTGGGGTGCCAAACCGCTGGCACGTTTGACGGCAGGATTGACATAGAGATACCGCAGATGACGATCGAACCGACACACAATATCGGGCGCGTTTTCAGCAAGTGCCTTGAATTCCTGCTCTCGTTGATAGAGCGCTGCTTCTGCTTGTTTGCGATCGGTAATATCGCGCACTAGCAGCAGCACTTCATCCGCTCGATACGGCACTACTCTGACTTCCTCAGTCTGAGGCACGCCAGCCACCAAAATCGTTTGCTCGTAAAATTGGATTGCCTGTGTTTCAAGTGCTGTGCTGATAGCAGCCATGCGTCGCTGCGCCAATTTATGTGGCAAACTGTCAGAAACATGCATCCCAACAAAGTCGCCTGTATCACCAATCACTTTGAAGGTGGTTGTGGCAAGGAATTCCAGATAGATGCCATGCTTATCTGCCCGCATGACCAAATCGGGCAGGGCGCTAATCAACGCACTCTTGCGGGCTTCGCTCTCACGCAGGGCATCTTCCGATCGCTTGCGATCGGTAATATCGAGATGCATTCCATCCACAACCAGCTCACCGTGGTCACTCCTGGAAAACCGAGCATCATCTCTGACCCACACAGCTTCTCCAGAGGCAGTGATGAAGCGGTACTCTAGATAACTTGCGTCCAACGTTTCTGTAGCGGCTTTTAACGCCTCAAAAAAGCGTGCCCGATCGTCAGGATAGATGAGTTCGAGTACGCGTTCTGGCTGAGCCATTAACGCCTGTGGCTCGTAGCCCAAAAGTGTGCGGTAATGCTCACTGAGGAAGAGGCTAGAGAGATTACCTTCTGGGCTGTACACCGCCCGATAAATTGCGCCGGGGAGATTGGTTGCGATCGCGCCGACTAGCTGTTCTTGCTGCCTCGCTTCTAGTTGAATTGCTACACCTAGCTGCATCGCGATCAGTTGCAGGCACTGCACCTCTAAAGGGTGCCACACTCGAGTGCTTTGACAGTGATGAGCAATGAGCAACCCCCATACATCGCCCTGAGCTAAAAGCGGCACGGCTAGATTTGCCCGTACCTGCAACCGGGTCAACAAGGCTGTGTTGCCTTGAACGCCATTGGATGCCACATCTTCGATCGCGCTAAAGTACCCCTTGCGATAGCGCTCTGCCTGCGCAGCATCAAAGCAGGGATCATCAATCACTTGCCCCAGCAGCGCTGTCCATTCAGTGCCGACCGCTTCAGCCGCGATGATGCCAGCCCGATCGGGGAGGAAACGATAAAGCAGCACGCGATCGCTGTGCAGCAGCTCTCTAGTTGCGTCTAATGCCGTCTGCAAGATGGTTTCCAACGCCACAGCTTGCTGGATTTGGAGCGCGATCGCCGAAACACCCTCCAAGATTTGAGCAGGGGTCACAACTGATAGGGCAAAGTGCTTGGCAGTCATTTTAACCTGGAGAAAGGACAGCGATCGCTCGCACAGTCATCATTTTTCTTATAGTAAAACTCTACAGAATGGGTTGGGCTGCAACAAATTTTCTAACCTTAATCGAGGTATAAATTAGCGGTTAGCCTGCTTAGGAGCGTGGATTAAATAAAATCGACAAATTGTTCGTAGGTAGGGGTGCACAGCCGTGCGCCCCTACGGAAAACGCCGAGGTGATTAAATTCTTGTTCCTTAGACAGTTGACGTTCAACCTGGTTGGCAAGCTATTTTAAATGACAGCGATCAAGCAACAGAGTATCAATGCACATGGAACACGCCATCAACAGCTTGCCCAATTTCCCTACTAGAATAAACGTTTTAGGGGATCCTAAGAACGGCTGGGTTTGCCGCGAAGTCTGCTGTTAACCTTGCATCACAATGATCGCGCCTCGCTCGGCTCCACTCTGCTTTCGTCTCTGGCTTAATTCTCCACCCGCATGAATGACATTCTGAGCAGCTTTTTTGTCGCAGGACCGTTTATTCCGCATGGTCACTGTTACCTGTGGAAGCCGAGCCTGGTGTGGCTCCATCTAGTGTCAGACAGCCTGATTGCCCTCGCGTACTATTCCATCCCCCTGACACTATTCTACTTTGTTCGCAAACGCCAAGACTTGCCCTTTTCCTGGATTTTTCTGCTCTTTGCGACCTTCATTGTGTCGTGTGGTACCACCCACATTCTAGAAGTTTGGACACTCTGGCACCCTACCTATTGGCTGTCTGGTGCAGTTAAAGCTGTGACGGCGATCGTCTCCCTCATCACAGCGTATATGTTAATGCCTCTGGTGCCTCAAGCCCTGGCACTCCCCAGCCCTGCACAACTGGAGCAGGCAAACCAGGCGCTTCAGACGCAAATACAACGGCGATTGCACATTGAAACGGAGCTGCGACAGGCTCAAAACCAGCTTGAACAGCGCGTGCAGGAGCGCACGGCTGCCCTCTCACAGGCGAATGAACAACTGCAACAAGAAATTAGCGATCGTAAGGCGATCGAAGCCGAGCTGCGAGAACGTGAAGAACGGTTCAGCACACTGTTCAACGGCATGGAAGACTGGGTGTTGGTCTACCATTTAACACCCGACCATCAGCCAGGGCAACTCATTGAGGTCAATGAACAGGCGTGTCAGCGGTTGGGCTACACCCGTCAGGAATTGCTGGCGATGTCGGTTTTAGATCTAATTGCGCCCTCGAAGCACTCGTCTCAAAGCAGCCTTGAGCGGCTGTTGGTGGAAAACCACATTGTGGTGGAATCGGTGCATCGCACCAAAGCTGGGTTGCAAATGCCCGTTGAAGTGAGCGCCACCCTGTTTACCTTAAACGGTCTGCCCACCGTGCAAACGATTTGTCGAGACATTACAGAACGCAAACAGACGGAAGTGGCGATCGCGTCTCTCAACCGCGATTTGCAGAACCGGGTAGACGAGCTGCAAACCTTGTTTGAGGTGATCCCGGTTGGCATTGCGGTGAGCGATGACCTGGAGTTTCAGCATATTCGCACCAATCCTGAGTTTGCCCGGATTTTGGGCACGGCTCCTGAGAGCAATGCGTCCTGCACACCTCCGAGTGGAAGTACTAATCCCACCTACAAAATTTTCCAGCATGGTAAAGAACTGACTCCAGCGGAAACACCGATTCGCTACGCGGGTTTGCATGGCATCAGCTTAAAGGGCGTAGAGATCGATATTTTACGTGGTGATGGGGCGCTTTTTAACCTCTATGGCTATGCGTCGCCGCTACGCGATGAGCAAAGTCAGCCCAGAGGTTCGGTAGGCGCATTTTTAGATATTACCGATCGCAAGCGTACTGAAGCCGAACGGGAGCAATTGTTGGAGCGCGAACGGATTGCCCGTGAACAAGCAGAAGCCGCGAACCGGATTAAAGACGAATTCTTAGCGGTGCTTTCCCATGAGCTACGAACGCCGCTCAACCCGATTATTGGCTGGATACACCTGCTCCGCAAGGGCACGCTGGATCAACCGACGACTGCGATCGCGCTAGAAACGATCGAGCGCAATGCCAAGCTGCAAACCCAGCTCATTGAGGACTTACTCGATATTTCGCGCATTTTGCAAGGCAAGCTAGCGCTCAAACTGGATGCAGTTGATCTTGCAGCCACCATTGAAGCAGCCAAAGAAACCGTCCGGTTAGCCGCCGAATCCAAGTCGATCGCCATTCAAACGGAGCTAGAACCAACCACACGATCGCTGCTGGGTGATGCGAACCGCTTACAGCAAGTGATCTGGAACTTACTCTCGAATGCGGTGAAGTTTACGCCGCCTGAAGGACAGGTACACATCGCATTAGCGTACAGCGCGACCGAGGCGCAAATTACAGTGCAGGATACGGGTAAAGGCATTGACCCTGCATTTCTTCCCTTTGTGTTTGAGACTTTTCGGCAAGCAGATGGCACTATCACACGTACGTTTGGTGGGTTAGGTCTGGGGTTGGCGATCGTGCGGCAGATTGTGGAACTGCATGGCGGCACTGTCCTTGCCGAAAGTGCCGGTGAAGGCTTAGGCGCAACGTTTAGCGTCCGGTTACCCTTGCGGGCAACAGCGTTGCCTGTGAGCCAAAGTTTCGAGTTAGTCGATCAGCCGTTGAGCTTGCAAGCAGTACGCGTTCTGGTTGTCGATGATGAGACGGATACGCGGGAGTTGCTGACCTTCATTCTGGAGCAAGCTGGCGCAAAGGTCACTGCCGTCTCATCGGCAGCCGCAGCCCTAGCCGCCTTGCTGGAGACAATACCCGATGTTGTACTGAGTGACATTGGGATGGCAGAGATGAATGGCTACAGCTTGATGCGTCAGATCCGCTCGCTTAGACCAGAACAGAGCGGACACATCCCAGCCATTGCGCTGACGGCGTATGCAGGTGAGTATGACCAGAAACAGGCAATTGCAGCAGGGTTTCAACAGCATCTCGCAAAACCCGTGGAGCCAGAAGCCTTAGTGAAGGCGATCGCTCAGTTGCTCAGGCAACGATAGGCGCGTCCGCAAGCTCTGCTTTACATCTAAAGCCATGCCATCGCAGAGGTGACGATCGCACGCGGCTGGCAGGCGATCCACACCTAGTTCCGTGCGACCAGAAGCACTTCGAGTTACAACCCTTGTCCTAAAGCACTGCCTAAGCCCTGAAACATGATCCAGGAAAGGAAGAAATTAAAAGTAAAAATAGCAAGCAGCGAGGTCACAACGGCGGCGGTGGTAGATTGTCCTACACCCTTCGCACCACCCGTTGTGGTCAGTCCCCAACTAGAGCCGATGATGGCAATTAAAGCACCAAAAAAAACGGCTTTGATCGGTGCACCGCAGAGATCCCAAACGCTCAAAAAGTTACGGGCAGAATCGATAAACACCTTCTGAGGAATGTTGTAAAGGGCATTGGCGATTATCATGCCGCCAATCATGCCTGTCAGCAACGAGAGCACTGTGAGGATGGGCAGCATCAAGCAGCAGGCAATGACTCTAGGAATGACCAGGTAGTCGATCGGATCGGTCTTCAGCATGTAAAGCGCATCAATCTGCTCGGTCACGCGCATGGTGCCAAGTTCGGCGGCAAACGCCGACCCCACACGACCTGCCAAGATGACAGCCGTCAGCACGGGAGCCATTTCACGCGTGAGCGAGATCGCCAGCACACCACCGACAGCGCTACTCGCACCAAAGTTAATAAATTCTCTTGATACCTGAATCGTAAAGACCATCCCGATGAAGGTAGAAGTCACCAGAGCGATCAGTAGCGATTCTGGTCCAACGGCTGCCATCTGCTCAAGGGTATTGCGGCGGTGAATTTTGCCTGACAGCAAATGCACCATCACTTGCCCACCGAGAAGGACAGCAGCCAGCAACCGCTGACCCCACACCTGCAAGCCAGTAGTAAACGGCTTTTCACTCACGAGAACACAACTGAAACAATAACCTTAGCAAGAATAGCGGATCACTGTGAGGTCGTCAGCAAAAAGCGGTCGGGATTGTACAGCCATAGACAGATTGGTTAGGACGGGGTGCAGGGGCTTCGGCGTGAGCGCTCAGTCGAACGGTGGCACCCCTGGCTGGGGGCAACGCCCCCACACCCCCTTTGATCCCAAGGTCCTAAGCTTCATGGCGACAGCTATAGCTTACGGTTGAGGCGTGTCGTCATCTTGACTGATACACCCTACTTCCCGTGCCCAAAGCGCTGAGCTAGGGGTTGCGCACGCTTTGGGTTACCAGCACTTCTACAACCAACGACAACCAAACATCTGTCCTGCTTTTCTTAAAATTGTTCACAGAGCTTCAACAAGATATTTAAGCTTGATTTAAGATTTCTCACATCTCCGGTTGTTCGAGACGATCGCTCCTATGGTGGAGTTGGATTTGCATCACTTGAAACCGCCTCATTGGAGCGTATCAACTCTATGCTCATGTCACCCGCTTTTGTCCGCTCTCTCTTGCTCAGCAGCACGTTTAGCTTTGTGGTACCGATCGTGCTCATCGGCATTGCACTAGCAGTACTGTCAGCGATCGAGCAAATTCCAGGCGTAGCCGCGATCGCGCAAGCAGGAGCCAAAAAACTGTTGCAGTTTCTGGCAGTCTTTGGGAGCGGCGACTCCTTTCAGGGCGTTTTGGTCATTGGTTTAACGTGCGGGCTAGTCGGTGCCCTCTTCGATATCTACGCCTTTCGTCGCCACCCGCACTTACGCGATAGTTGATGTGCCGCGATCTTGTCATGCCTTTTTCACGCGCGACAGACTCAACGACCTGACGATCGCGTCGGTTAGCCTCTCGTCCCCGCTCCATCAATAGCTGAGTCAGTGATGCTTACAGCAACTCCCGCACATCGGTGACTTGACCGGTGACGGCAGCGGCAACCACCATTGCGGGACTCATCAGCAAGGTACGACCGGACGAAGAACCCTGACGACCTTTGAAGTTGCGGTTCGATGACGAGGCACTGAGTTGGCGACCCTGAAGCTTATCAGGGTTCATGGCAAGGCACATAGAACAGCCTGGTTCGCGCCACTCAAAACCCGCTTCGACAAAAATGGTGTGCAACCCTTCCGCTTCCGCTTGTTTCTTTACCCGCTCGGAGCCGGGAACGACAAACGCTTTAATGCCATCGGCAACGTGCCGTCCTTGTGCAAATTTAGCCGCTTCCCGGAGGTCACTAAGTCTGCCGTTGGTGCAGCTACCGATAAAGCACACGTCCACTTTGGTGCCTTGCACGAGCTTACCAGGCTGTAAATCCATATAATGATACGCTTCTTCCGCGATCGCCCGTTCGTCTGCTGGCATCTCATCCGGTGTAGGGACAGTTTCATTCACCGCGATCCCTTGACCGGGCGTAATGCCCCAGGTGATGGTGGGCGCGATCGTGGTGGCATCAAACACAATCACGTCATCGTAAACAGCGTCGGCATCGCTGCGACTATTGTTCCACCATGCCACCGCATCGTCCCACTCAACGTCTTTGGGTGCGAAGTCTCGTCCTTTGAGGTAGTCGTAGGTCACCTGATCAGGATTGACGTAACCGCAACGAGCACCACCTTCGATCGCCATGTTGCAGACGGTCATTCGTTCTTCCATGCTCATCTGCTCAAAGGTGGTGCCTGCAAATTCGTAGGCGTAGCCCACACCGCCTTTCACGCCTAGCTTACGAATGATGTGGAGAATGACATCTTTAGCATAGACACCGGGCTTTAAGCTGCCATTTACTTCAAGCTTGCGGACTTTGAGCTTTGCCAATGCCAGCGTTTGGGATGCCAGCACGTCGCGCACTTGGCTAGTGCCAATACCAAAGGCGATCGCGCCAAACGCGCCATGCGTTGCCGTATGGCTGTCTCCACAGGCGATCGTCATGCCAGGTTGAGTCAAGCCCTGTTCAGGCGCAATGACATGCACAATTCCCTGATTACCAGAACCGACGTTATAAAAGGTGATGCCGTTCTCTTTGCAGTTTTGCTCTAGCGCCTGCATCATCTCTTCGGCGATCGAGTCTGCAAGAGGACGTGCCAAATTATCGGTCGGGACGATGTGATCAACTGTGGCGATCGTCCGTTCTGGAAACAGCACCGTCAGGTTGCGTTCGCGCAGCATGGCAAAGGCTTGGGGGCTGGTGACTTCGTGAATCAGGTGCAGCCCGATGAAGAGTTGCGTCTGTCCAGACGGCAAAATGCTGACGGTGTGTGCATCCCAAACTTTGTCGAATAGCGTCCCTGTGCTCATGATGATTGCCTTACTCGCCTGCGATCGGTGATGTGGGTCTTTATTCTACCAAGCGCTGTCGGCAACATGGAAAAAAGTGATGAATGATCCAGATCATTAAGGGAGCCGTGACCGTGAGTCTGTTGAGTTTGCTGAAATCTATCTGACTGGAAAGAGGAGTCAGAATCCAGAAGCCGATATGCAGAATGCCTCGTCACCCCTGACTCCTGACTCCTCATCCGCTTCAAAAAGATGGCTTCTAAAACCGCGTTCAGAAGCCATAACTCACTCTTGCTACAGGCTCTTCAACCAGACGTTAGGCGCACACTTTTTTCACAGCGGGAAGCTGGCTTGCATGATCCCACCAGGCGTGAAGTTTGGGCGCTTGAGCGGTAACGGCAGCAAATTCTGGGGTCTTAGACAAGTAGATGAAGATGGGAATGAGGTAAAAATCGACAATGCCAATTTCGCTGCCCAAAAGATAAGGGCCAACCGCCAAGGCTTCGATCGCCCCGACCGCTGTTTGGGCAGGCGCAATGGCACTTTGAACCAGCGCTTCATCGGTTTTGCCACCCTGGCTGGGCACAATGAGCCGCTGAATCACAATGGTGCTGATCGCGGCTGGATAGAGATAGCTGTCAATGATCGCCATGATTTGACGCATTCGAGCTTGAAGCAGTGGCTCGGAAGGACTGAATTTGCGATCGGCTACAACCGCATCCAGGTATTCGACAATGGCATTCGTTTCATAGAGTAACTCGCCATCCACTTCAAGCGTCGGCACCTTACCAAAAGGATTTTTAGCGAGATAATCTGCCGATTGGCTTTCGCCATTGAAAATATTGACTCCAGTGAGAGTGTAGTCTGCACTTGCGCCTTCAAGCAGCAACCGAACGGTACGAACATAGGTGCTAATGGGAGTGCCGTAAAGGATGAGTGTTGCCATTGTGTGTAGGTTTCACCAAAAGTTTGACAGAAGACCTGCTTGGTTTTTCCAAAGCGGGTTCAATCAATAGAATACTCTGCCAAAGGCGCGATTGCCTCAGCTAATGGTTGGCATCGATCGCATTCAAACGGGCTTAAAGCTCAGCACACGTTGCTAAAACGGTACAACCAATGATGCACCCAAAAGTAAAACAGCGGTCGTATCAACAATGCCATGAATCGTAATTGAAGCCCAGAGACGATTGGTTTCACCAAACGCAAGGGAGTAAAACATTGACGCTAGGGTTGCCAACGTTGCGTAAATGGCTTTGTATTGCAAAGGCGATAGCGCGATGCCCGTGCCGGGATTATTGCCAATATGACAGATGCCAAAAATAACGGAGCAAAGGAGCGCTGAAACGAGGACAAGTTGCTGACGCTTCAAGGGCTTGTGCGATCGCGCTTGGATTTGATCGCGAATGAAAACCATGAGACCCGATCGAAACAAAATTTCCTCAAAAATGCCAACTCGAAAGCTAAAGAGCACAGCATAGCTAAGGAAGAAAAGTATGTAGCTGCCAATAGCAGTAACATCAAACGTTGAAACTGCTTTAGACGGTGCAAACTTTAGTAACAGCGCCAGCGGCACTAAAAGTACAATTGCCATCAGAATTGACTTAACAGCATAAAAGAAATCTGCTTGACGTACAGCAAAGCTATAGCCAAAATGCTCCCGTCCTAAGCCTGTACCGTGAATTAGAACAAGGACAAAGAGAGTCAGGCTGATAAACGCTCCGAAGCTAAAAGACGGTCTAGAAAACCAAAACAGGCTAACGAGACAAGCAGCAGCCAAAAGAAAATCGAAGACCATCATGCGATCGGAAGGTGTCGTTCGCACGATTGGCAACTGCATCAGAAAAACGATGAGAACGTAGCTTAAGCCAATAAAGTAGCCTGAGTACTCAGCTTCAAACGCTGCTGAAAGCAACGATGTATTGACAAGACTGATATAGATGAAATTAACGCTTAGAAGAATTAGTAATTGACCATTTCGTTTGATAAAAGAAACAATCGTTTGGCGCTGGTTTGTATAAATTCTGCGATCGCGCAACTCTAACAATAAGAAAGGCAGTCGTAGAACAACAAAGACTCCAGCCAGAAACAAACTAACGTTAAGCCAGAAATAATCTTTGAGAATAAGGTTGTCAAACTGCTTGAGCCAGCCAAACCGTGCCGGATTTAATGCCAACAGCTTAACCACACTGATGTAAAAGCCTAAGAGTAAGCAAGTAAACGTTTGAAACCAGAGTCCATTGTTTCTTAATAAGACTCGCTTAGCAAACGCTGCGCCCGCATTAGTAGCTAGAAAAAAGATGGGAATAGCAGCAAAGATGACGAACGATGTTGCTTCTACCAATCGTTCAGTCAATGTCCAGGCTTTACCGCTAAAGCTCAAACGAATGACGATCGCGCTAAACCAAAGGACACAGCCAATGACCGCGAATGTTAATTCCCCGTTGCCGCTGTAGCGCTTTGGTTCAGCAAACTCGCAGCGGTTGGTTAAAAAGCCCACATTCATCGGTTAACATTCATCGCAAGCGAACCTTGAAATCATAACACTCCGCTTTTCCCCCCTGGTGTGACACTGGACGGAAACTTGATAGCGTAAGAAAGCTGTCATTAGTTCAAAGCTTGACTAAAGGAATGGGGATCTTGCAAAAATGGCTGCATCAGCGAGACAACAGGTATTTGGCGGGTCTTTTGGCAGGTGGCTTGCTGATGCGGTGCGCGATCGCACTCTGGCTACCACCTGGTTTTGATGAAGGCTACTACTACCTCTATACGCTGCATCCAGCCTGGAGCTACTTCGACCATCCACTGCTAGTAGCCTTGACGACGGGCTTTGGCGTGTGGCTCGCGGGAGATGTCTCGTCATTCACCATTCGCCTGGGAGCCTTGCTGCTGCATACTGGCTCGCTGCTGCTGCTGTATCTAACGAGTGCACGGTTGTTTTCAAGGCGGACAGCGACGTTGACATTGGCGATCGCCACCCTTATTCCCATCTTCCAACTCGGCTTTGGCACACTGACACTACCCGATAGCCCGTTAATATTCTTCTGGACAGCAACCCTCTATGTAGCTGTCTGTGAATTCTTTGGCGAAAGAGACACGGGAACTCAAAGACCTGTGACTCAGGAAAACCCCTCTCTCCGCTTTCCTGCTCTCTATAGTCCCAGCTACCGTTTAGCGATCGTCGGCTTGCTCGTTGGTCTCGCCTGTTTGGGCAAATACCACGGGCTGGCATTGGGGTTTGGGTTGATAGGATTTTGCCTCACCAGTGCGCGTCATCGGGTAGCGTTGGTATCCCCCTGGGCGTTGGCAAGCCTGGGTCTGTTTCTACTGGCAATCTTGCCGATCGTCGCCTGGAATGTTCAATACGATTGGGTGTCGCTGCGGTTTCAGTCAGGTCGTGCCGTGCCCGATCGTGGCTATAGCCTCCTGGATTTGCTGGTAACATTTGTTGCAGGCACAGGCTATCTGTTTCCAGCCTTTGGCTTTCCTCTTTGGTGGGCGAGTGGAAAGTCATTGATGGGACAGTTTGGCAAGGGAGGCAGACAGAGGAGAGGGGGAGCAGAGAGAGTTGAGGGGGCAGGAGAAGCAGGAGAGCAGAGAGAGAAACTCAAAACTCAAAACTCAAAACTCAAAACTTCCTTCATCCTCTGGCTCTCACTTCCTCTCATGCTGACCTTCACGCTCATGGGTGGCTATCGATCGATTCTACCCACCTGGGCAATGCCAGGATTTTGGGGCGCAACGCTCCTATTGGGAAAAGAAGCAGCCAATTGGCAACGTCGAACTGTTAAACGCTGGCTCTGGGGTTCGGGGCTAGTCATTGCGAGTCTGCTGCTGGTCGCACTGCTGCACGTGACGATCGGCACCCTCCAAAAACCAAGCCGCTATGCTTTGTTTGGAGGTTTTCTCACGCCTGGTAACGATGCCTCCACACAACTCATTGACATCCGACAACTGCGGCAGGGCTTTGCAGACTCACCGCTGCTCACTGCCGCCATGCAAAAGTCCGACTTTTTGTTTACAAACGATTTATATCTAGCAGGACAGTTGGGCATGGCGATCGCGCCCCTTAATCCCAAACCCATCACCTGCTTTGACAAAGATTTGCGCGGTTTTGCTTTCTGGTCAACCCGCACTCAATGGGTGGGGCAAAGTGGTCTTCTGGTAACGTCAGCAGCACAAGCGCGATCGGCACTTAAGCAATACCAGGGTTATTTTCAGGACATCCAGAAAATAGCAGAGGTTCCGATTCAACGCGGGGGGGCGATCGTCCATGTCATTGAAATCTACCAGTGCAGAAAATTGCTAAAACCCTATCCAAGACCTTATAGCTGACTCAATCGGCGATCGCATCCAGCCTGTGCGTGTTGGATTTCCTGCTTGAACTTGGTCATCAAGAGCCGCGATCGCATAAACCTGAGTAAGAGGTCTAACGTCGCCCATCACCCGTCGCAGATATTCTCAAACTGCCAACAGGTAACCTTTCTACGGTCGGGTGCATGGGCGTTGTTAGCATGCGTCAAAGGGGTAGCTTGGCGATGCGATTGATCCATTCTTCTGCACTGGATGCCGCCCAAATCAGTAGCAGTTCTTCAATGATGGCTTCAGTTGGTAACTTTCTGGAAACGATGATCACTCCTGAACTTTGATTGCTGACAACAAAACTAGCGAACTCTGATGGCATCGTTTTGCGATCGTGACTAACGAGAATCCGTTCCTGTTGTGCTGCGATCTCCAATACTTCTGAATCTTCAACACCTTCCAATCCAGCGGCAAAGGCAGTTTGAAAGTCAATTGCCGGTTCTCGTCGTAAAACCCCTGTGACAATTGCCTGGTTCAAATCAGCATCGGCTTGATAACGGACAGTCACGATCCCACATGCAGCCTTGCTGTCTTAGCTACCATAAGTTTGCTATACAAAGCAGGATCAGTAGTTTGTAGCGGTTGAGGCATAGCGTCGAAAGCTGCTTCCTCGTCTGTTAAATAAACATCGATCTCGGCACGATTAGCAAGATAGAAAGCGATCGCCCCATAAACCTGTTCTAGCGTCAACAATGGAAAAGCCTGAACTATACTTTCAGGTGATAATCCACTCCGAAAGGCGTAAACAACAGAGTCTAGGGAAATCCGAGTTCCTACAATCCAATAAGCCTCATCTCGACGATCGATGTAAGATTTAGCAGTAACGACTGACATAAGGTTGTTTTTGCTTCAACTTCACCGATCATAAACAAATTTTGACTCAAATTTATTTATTGGCTCCAGTTCTACTGGATTTAAGAAAGAGCGGGGTGGGGGAATCGAACCCCCAAGCGTTACTCTTGGATAGGTACTTCATTCGACTTTCACCACTGCTCCCAGTACATTTGGGTAGTCACCAGACCGCCGCAGTCACGTTACCCCGCATGAACCAGCAATCACATAGATAACAGGTGCAAGCATAAGACCCTCCTTAATGTTCACGAAGAACGAGGACAATTTTTGCACTGTTGAGCAGCCATTGAGAGTTTCCAGAAGAACCCTTGCAACCAAGCTTTGAAAAAGCTAGAAGCCTCTCATCCTCCGTCATCATGATCGACATTATTTGCAATCATCTGCTGTGCTTTGACGGCAAGAGTCAGGAGAAGGAGAGCAAAGCTGATTTGAGCCAACCAACGGGGCAAGCTCCCTAACTTGGAAGGAGTCAGGCGCATGGAGCGAGGTTAGAAAAAATTCCAATACTGCTATCACAACAATACATCGGGAGTCGCTGTCAGTCTGTTATCTGGATTACCCCGTTATGTGCCTGAGGTATTCTCACTTGGCGCAAATTTGGCGAATACTTCTGCTTCTGTCATATTCAAGGTTTGATTAGCAAATTCATAGTAACTGGGTTTCCTATCTATAAAGATTTGCTCCT
>Ga0209591_10000060_pt1 | contig 129160 bp, 131 predicted proteins | sample MAT01_FD_187207 | JGI IMG/M metagenome (GOLD analysis project Ga0209591, IMG submission 187207) | Freshwater microbial communities from Lake Fryxell liftoff mats and glacier meltwater in Antarctica - MAT-01 (SPAdes) (version 2) | ecosystem: Environmental > Aquatic > Freshwater > Ice > Liftoff...
GCCGAGCCCGGACTCAAACAGTCCAGTGGACTGTTTGTGCCTGGCGAGGGGCCGGGCCACTGGCCCGGCGCGGCCTGCAAGGCCAGGCGGCTGCCTGCAGCGGCCTCAACGTGCGGGCCTCGTCCGAATCGCCGTCGCTGTCAGCCACATAGGTCTGGCCCTGCTCTTCGACAAGCACCCCCCGACGGGTGAGCAGCTTCATCAATCGGGTGATGACTTTGTGCAACACCGTCTGCAGCGCCTCGTCGGTCGGTGCGGGCACCTCGACGAAGACAGGCTCGCCGTCGGTGTCACACCGGTACACGCCGTCCAGCACCAGGCAGTGAAGGGCCAGATCGGCAGTGGCCAGGAAAATAAGATAACGACCAGAACAGTCCCGGTCTGTACGCTCGCGAACACGGTCGGCCGCAAACAGTTGGCAGGGTGGAATGGCTTGGCGCGCATCGAAGAGGTGACACCCGTCAGCGCAAACGCCACTGAGCGCCTTTGAAGACTAAAGTGCCAAGCGGCACTTGCCTCCCCGGATACGCGCCCCAAACAGTCCGGATTGCCTGCCGCATGACAGTGTTCATGGCCAGAGCAGCTCGTCAAGTCGAAATCGTGCCGCTTGCAGTTGCAGTTGCAGTTGCAGTTGCCGAGATCTTCCTGCACAGAAAAAACACGATGAGTGCGGCGCCATGTTGCCGCAACGGCGCCATCAAATCACCTACTTCGCAACTGAGTCGAGGAAGACGCAACAGAAAGAGGTCGACGAAGGTGGTCAGCGCGGCGTATTGACCGGTGTAAACGCGTAGATTGACGCTGGCCGAACGTACGCTTACGACGGCAGACCGTTTCGCGGCAGCCCTTGGCGACGTCGCGCGCACCCCGCGGTCCAATTTCAACAGCTGGGAGGTGCCGACCGGCATCGACAGAAGTCCTTGATCTGTTGCGCCATTTCAGCAGCGATGGTAGCGCCCGGATGCCGTTCTACAGCCAGCCGAAAAGCCAGCCGCATTGGGTCCCGCGCCACCGCTGCCGGCGCCGTAAAAAAATGGCGTTGATGCATTTGGGTGGGCCACCGCACAGATGCCGATAGGCACGAGGCAAACAATCGAACTCGCTGTTGCGGCCATTCGAGTAACGGCGCCGTTTCCCTTTTCACAAACCTAAAAAAAGGAAATCCAATGACCACCGCCAAACCCAGCCTGTATGCCAATATCAAAGCGAAACATGACCGCATCGCGCATGGCAGCAACGAACACATGCGCAAGCCGTCGGAGCCAGATGCACCGACGACCGATGACTTTGAAAAGGCCAAAAAGTCCCAAGCAGCTAAAAAACCTGCGAAATAGTGATGGCGCTGGAATGGCAACAGCCATGAATTCACTTCATGCCCAGCCTCGACGAAACGCTGTGATGGACTTGCTTACAGACTCGTCATGAATTCGGCGCTATTACTTGTCTTAGCCAGCGTCTCACGTCCGTGACGAAATAACTTGATGATTCGGCCGCTGGGTTGGAATACGGTGCATGGGGCGCAGCGCGCCGTATGGCGAGTCTCACCAGCGGTTCGCAACGACAAAATCGCCAACTTCCGGCCAAGTGAGTCGTCAAGTTGTTGAGGGACGGGCCTTCAGTTCCTGGGCGCCTCGATGATCAACGGCCATCTGCATTCGCAACCGATGACGAAGCAGAACACAAAAGCAAAGTAAAGCATGCTGGAATGATCTTCATCTATCTCAAGAGCCGACCATGCCCAAAAAAGACAATGCCAATCCTCAGACCAAGCCAAACGAAGCCACGCTGCAGGCTGTCGTTTCAAAGCAGCAAAAAATCCAACGCGCGCAGGATGTGGAAGACAGCAAAAAGCGCAGGAAAACCGGAGACGCGCCGGTTCGAAAGAAAGCCATGCAGGCAGGCGCCCGTCGCTACCCGGAGACCCCTCTTCCGGCCCAGCATCTGAGATAACCGGGCCACGAGGCCGACATGGAACTCCAACCGCAATTCATGGCACCCGCCTACCACGGTAGTGGCAAGCTCGCAGGCATGAGCGCCCTTATTACAGGCGGCGATTCGGGCATCGGGCGTGCGGTGGCTGTTCTGTTTGCCCGTGAAGGCGCCGATGTTGCCGTTGCGTACCTGAACGAACATGAAGACGCCGAAGAAACCCGGCGCTGTGTGGAGGCCGAAGGAACGCGCTGCATTCTGTTGGCGGGCGACGTGAAGCGTTCGAAGTTTTGTAACCAGGCGGTCGCAAAAACTGTAAAGGCTTTCGGCAAGCTCGATATTCTGGTCAATAACGCCGCTTTTCAGGCGCACGCCGACGCCATCGAAGACTTGACTGACGAGCGCATCGACGAGACGTTTCACACCAACATTCGAGCCTACATCTACATGGCGCGGGCGGCGGTGCCGCACTTGAAAAGTGGTTCCTGCATCATCAATACCGGTTCGGTGACGGGACTGGAAGGCAGTTCCAGACTGCTTGATTATTCTGCGACCAAAGGCGCCATTCATGCATTTACGAAGGCGCTGGCCAGCAACCTGATTCCGAAAGGCGTGAGGGTCAATGCGGTGGCTCCCGGCCCGGTATGGACACCACTGAACCCGGCCGATACGCCGCCTGACCGTATTGCCAGTTTCGGGAAGAAGTCCGATGTTGGCCGCCCCGCACAACCGGAGGAATTGTCGCCGGCCTATGTGTTTTTGGCGTCACCCGCCTGCGCGAGTTACATCACTGGCCTGGTTTTGCCCATCACCGGAGGCGTGGGGGCTTGAGCCGCATGACGCGACTAATGACGCGACTGATGACGGAACCTGCTGGCACCCATGGCGTTTCTCCCGGCTGCGCCAAGCCTGGCCGCGGCAATTGGCCATCGCTTCAGCCCACGGGCTGCCCCAGCAATTAAAAATAGGCATGCTCCAGCGTCACCGGCTGCAGGCTGATCGAGCTGACCTCGCCCCCATCCAGAGCCTGCACTACTTCGCGCAGGGTGCAGGGCTGGGGCAGCAGACACAGCAACTGGCCCGCATGCGGGCGCACTGCTCAGCCCAGGGCCCGGGCGCGCTGTGTAGTGGCGGCTTCATCCCTTGTCTGCAACACGGCAACCGCTTGTGCCGGTACCCGGGCCCGGTGTACAGCCGCCACCGCTCCCGCAGCGCGCAAGCATCCACCGGGGCATGGTGCCGCATCAGCTGTATGTGTTGTGCAAGAGATCGCGTAAGGTGCAAGTGGGCCGTCTCATATCCGCCCGCCGCCAAGGTCAGCGGTAGACCGAACACGGGGTTTCCTCAAGCGTCCGATGCCTAACGGCTCACCTTGACCGACCGCTTTCCGGCGGACAAATCGGCGAGGCGGCTGACCGGTAACGACCCATAGGAGCCGGCGGCGGTTTTTCCAACGAACGTCGGGTCTACCTTGAAACCTGACCTTCGGTCATGCCGCCGACAAAGTCGGTGATGACGACAGCAGTCGTTCGCACATGCCGACCGACTATCGCGACAAGTTCGGGCCGAGCGGCTGCATCCGATAGCCACGAACTGACGCTACCGACTCGAAGCGGACGCTGAAGGTCAGCCCGTGCTGTGCAGCCGTATACGGGTCGATCGACCGGCATACCTGGCAATCCCGGAGGACCGGGCGGCGCATCGGCGTAGCGCCATGGCTTTCACCGTTCCGAACGGAGCGCCGGAGGGACGGCTGGCAAAGGCAGTTGATCGCGCTAGTGCAACTGCGCAAGAATCGTCGGGCGAATAACCCCCATTACTTACGGTTTCTCAGCGAAAATGCCTGCGTGAACAGACAGCGCTACGAGCATCGGATCAATCGTGTGATCGCCTTAATCGATCGTCAGATCGACCAAGATCTCTCGATTGAACGATTGGCAGAGGAAGCGAATTTTTCGCCGTTCCATTTTCACCGTATCTTCTCGGCACTCACGGGTGAAAGCGTACACACCATGACTACGCGAATCCGAATGCAGCGTGCGTTGGTCCTCACGCGCCGGGGAGCGAGGCCGCAATGGAAGGCCGTCAGCGCTGCCGTGGGCTATCGTTCGCCCGATGCGTTCTCTCGTGCTTTCAAACGGCATTTCGGCTGCGCTCCTTCACAGTTCGATCTCGAGCAATGGTGGATCCGGCGGCCTGACCGCGACATCGCTCTTGGTGTCTCGAGTTTCTTCCTTCGCCCGGCCCCTCTCCTTCCGAAAGACTTCCGCGTGGAGATTGAGCCGCGGCCCGCCACTAGCCTGATCGTGAGTCGGGCAACGGGCGCTTATCTCAGGCCAGAGTCAATGATCGATGCCTACGATCGCATATGCGAAGCATCGAGATCGCTCGAACTCGAGATGCCAGGGCGGCTGTCCGGCGCATCGCAGGATGATCCCGAACTCGTCCCGTTGTCGCGCTGTCGCTACGACTTCAGTCTGGAGGTTTCAGACAGTACAAAGGTGCCCAAGGGGCTGCACCGGGCACGCCGGGCTGAGGGTCTATGGGCAACGGTACGCGTCAATGGCGACTTTGAGGCAGTTGACCGTGCCTGGAACCTCCTTTTCAAGAGTTGGCTTCCGGAATCTGGCCTGAACCTGCGCAACGCATCTGCGGAAGAAATCTACCATCAGACGCCCAACGAAATCGGTTGGGACCGCTTCGATCTCACGCTTGCGATCCCTGTGGAGGCTGGATGAGACCATCTATCATTGCCGGCTTATTCGTCGGGCTGGCGACCGGAGCCTGGATGTTCGCCGAGTACGCACTCGGGTTTCACGACGATCCGGCTGGAGCTGGTCGCTGGACCGGCTTCTTGTCACTAATGTTCCCAGTTTTTGGAGCCTACTGGACCGTGGTCAAGTCCAGGCTCTCGAACTGGATAGATCCATTGCGCGAAGGGCTTATCTTCGGTTCGCTGGGAGGACTCCTTGGTGGAGCTGCAATCTATTTCTACTTCACCGTTTTCAACCCAGGCTTCACCGCCGGAGGCCCTGTCGTGGACGCTGGAACACAAGCAATCACTGGGTTTGCAGGCTCGTTGATCTTGGGCCCGATTTTGATCGTCATCATGTATGCATTGATTGGGCGGAGGAGTCGCAACAATGGCTGAGAACTTCGAAACAGTTTATTTGCGCTTGCGTAACATCATGCTCGAAGCGGCCCCGGGAACGACGATTGCTAAGGACGCGCCGGGAACGCTTGAGCTAAGAACAAAAAAGGTCGACCTGAAGACTAAGCAGCAGGAATGGTCCGGCACGGTTACGACAAAGAAAACGTACGTCGCTTACCATCTGATGCGACTCTACAATCAGCCGAAGCTTGGAGACGATATCTCGCCGGGCCTCGCGAAGTGAAAGCAGGGCAAGACATGCTTCAACTTCACCCGTACCGACGAGCAGCTGTTTTCCGAGCTTAGTTGCTTGACGAGCGCGTGTGCTGCGCTGGTTGACGAGTGACGGCTTGGATGCAGTTCTCTTATTCAATTGCGCCTGGCACCGCGTTGAATAGCTCACGGGTTTGCCCCTCAGGCATTCAGGTAGCGCAGCAGGTCGGAGCCGCGTGAGCCCAGTCCGGCGACCGGCCTATCCTGGCCGGGAGCGTGAATCCAAAACAGATCCAGGAAGCTGACTTTCGCCTTCAGGTCCCGGCCAGGCAATGTCAGCTTACTGCGGACCTAGTGGAAACCCGGTATCGGCGAGGTCCGGACGTTCAAGGACCGCGAAATTCGCGGTGCCAATGACTGGTCCCAAAGTACAGCGGACGTAGATCGAAATCCGCCCGCAGCGATGAAATCCCGGAAGCGGTCTTTCGATGACAACCAGCATTTGACGGCGTCAAAACTCGGCCGAGTGGCAGGTCCTCAACGACTCGAACTGTCGCTCCCGGCCAGAAGCGGGTGCTGGTGAAGGGCGCCTGTACGGCGGGCCATTGAGGGCCCCATTTCCGACACCGTCGACCATGTACTCGGCGACGAAACGGTGCCCCCCCGGACTTCGGCTGCGGGCGTTCCTGCAAACCCGCTCTGCGACCCGTCTGGGTGACGGTTGCGGCCCTCGATGCCCGGCTCAGAGGTCGTTGATCGCCTCACGTCCTTCGCCGTCGCTCGGGCCTCGTCTCCGGCCTATTGGCGCTGTCCAGGCTGCTGGACGGCGCCGTGACTGCCACGCATCTACGATAAATCCGATGCATTAGGTATGTATAGACTATTAAAAGAGTTGCATGAAACTACTTACCAGAGCTAGAATCGGATCCCGAACCGAAATCAGACGCCCCATGCCCCGCCTCAAGCCCAACGAATCCATGTGCTCCGCAGCGCGTTCTCTAGAACTGCTAGGCGACCGCTGGGCGCTGCTGCTGATACGCGAGCTGATGTTCGGTACGCACCGCTTTGACGACTTTGCCAGCCATTTGGGCATCGCTCGCAATGTGCTGTCTGAGAGGCTGAATCGCCTGACTGCTGCTGGCATCGTGGTGCAGCGGCCCCTCCGCAGCGACGCCTTGCGCCAGGGCTACTACCTCACCGAGATGGGTGATGGCCTGCTGCCGGTGCTGGTTGGCCTGCTGCAATGGGGCGACCGCTGGCTGCAAACCCCAGACACTGTGCCGCTGCGGCTGATCGAACGGTCCAGCGGAACGGAGCTTGCGCCGATCCGTTTGCGCAGCGCGAATGGCGCTGAGCTTTCACGGCAGGAACTGGACTGGGCGCCTGGCCCGGGCGCAGCACACCCCAGCATCGCGCCCCTGGCCGCGGCCTATGAGGCGCAACGTCGGCGCGATCCGCGGCCCGTACCGCCAGCTCCTTCGCAACGCCAGGCAAAGACCGCGGCCAAGCGGCCCAATGTCAAACCCGCAATGGAAACGAAAGAGTCATGAATCTGTATCTGAGACTTCTGATGACGTGGCTGCGTGCCCGCTCCAAGCCGGCCATACAGATGGGCGACAGCATTGCACTGCGCCTGCGCGTCTGGCCCAACGATCTCGACGTGAATGGCCACATGAACAACGGCCGCTACATGACCATCGTGGACTTGGCGCTGATCGAATACTTCACCCGCGCTGGATTCTTGCCGGTGGCGCTACAGCGCGGCTGGCGCCCCATGCTGGGCGGCAGCGTGATCTCGTTTCGTCGTGGACTCAGGCCATTCAAGGGGTATACGCTGCACTTCGCGATGCAATGCTGGGACGAGCGCTGGAACTATTTCCGCTTCGAGTTCAGACTCGGCGAACAGATCATGGCCAGCGGCTACACCAAGGGCGCCGTCGTCGGACGCGACGGCATTGTCAGCAGCGCCGAGACCCGCGGTGCGATGGGCATGGCCCTTAACTCCCCAACGGTACCCGCGCCGATCGCAGCATGGATCGAGGCCGACCGGCTGCTTCGGGCTTGAGGGCAGGTCAGACCTGCGTCTTTGCGCCGAATGCTTTGATCACTGGAAGCTCACCCCATGTTGACCGCAAGCGTGCTCGCCCTTGTTTTTGCTGTGCTGGCGTTGTTCCACCTTTACTGGGCTTTGGGCGGCCAGTGGGGACTGGACGCGGGCGTGCCCCGCGTTCCGGCATCGGCAGCCCGAGGTAACCACACCTTTGGTTCCGGCGATAAGCCGCCAATGGTGCGGGCCTTCAACCCCAGCCAGGGCACTACGCTACTCGTGGCTGCAGTGCTGGCCGGCGTTGCCGTGTTGGTTGTCCTTCAAGCGGGCCTGCTAGGCACTGAAGTAGAACACCCGGCATTGCGCTGGGCACTGGTCGGTGTGGCAGTCGCCATGCTCCTGCGCGCTGTAGGTGACTTCCGCCTGGTCGGCTTCTTCAAGAAGATCACCGGCTCGCGCTTTGCGCGCCTCGACACCATGCTCTATTCACCGCTGTGCATGGCGATGGGTTTGGGTCTATCTGCAGTCGCGGCGGCCTGAGTGCCGCAGCAACTGCACTCTCGAGCGACCGCTTCAGGGTGCCCACTTTCACAGATGCGATCTCTGGATCGGGTCGGAAGCGCCAGTTCGAGCGCTTGGGCAGCAGTCGTTCGGCCGGCACCTGAGGCCAAGCCGCGTCGAACGACGGCTCCCGAAATTACATCGCGACACCTGGAGGTCGGTCGATGTCAGCTTTCAAGGTACAGCGGTCAGCTGTCCCAAAAATGATGGCCGACTGGAATGGGTCGGATGCGGGTCCTGTCTAGTTGCGAGAGCAGTCAGTGGGTTAGAAAGCTTGCCCCGCAGCGGGGTGAGGACAGGCATCCTTGCACCGTCGCAGTGGCGGGGTCGCATCGGAATGAGGCCCGGTTTCGAACTGGAACGGGTCGCGAAATTGAATCGGAACACCCGGCGCTTTTAGTCTGGAATACGCAGTTGGTCGCCTCAAGCCGTACCTTGCTCCTGCAAGCGCAGGGCCGGGGCCCTGATCAGGTGTTCAGCAGCGCGCGCGCGACGGCTTCGGCGACCTCGATGCCGTCGACCCCTGCGCTCATGATGCCGCCGGCATAACCCGCACCTTCACCGGCGGGAAAGAGGCCGCGCACGTTGGTCGATTGGTAGTTCTCGCGTCCCCGAGGCAGGCGCAGCGGCGACGAGGTGCGGGTCTCCACACCGGTCAGCACCGCGTCGGGCATCGAGAAGCCCTTGATCTGGCGCTCGAAGGCGGGCAGGGCTTCGCGGATCGCTTCGATGGCGTACAGCGGCAGGCTGGGCGCGTTCGGGTCGGCCAGGTCGGTGAGCGTCACGCCCGGTTTGTACGACGGCATCACGCTGCCGAACTCACGCGCAACGGCGCTGCCGTGGCGGCCGGCGATGAAGTCGCCGATCAACTGGCCCGGCGCCTGGTAACCGCCACCACCGAGCACGTAGGCACGCGACTCCAGCACGCGCTGAAAGGCCATGCCGTCCAGCGGTGAGACGGCTCCTCCCGACAAGCCGTCCTGCCGGTAGTCCTGCGGCAAGATGCCGACCACGATGCCGGCATTCGCGTTGCGCTCGTTGCGCGAGTACTGGCTCATGCCGTTGGTCACCACGCGTTCCGCTTCGCTCGTGGCCGCGACGACCGTGCCGCCCGGGCACATGCAGAAGCTGTAGACGCTGCGACCATTTTTGGCATGGTGCACCAGTTTGTAGTCGGCCGCACCCAGCAGCGGGTGGCCGCCGAAGGCGCCGAAACGCGCGCGGTCGATCAGGCCCTGCGGGTGTTCGATGCGGAAGCCCACCGAGAAGGGCTTCGCCTCCATCGCCACGCCGCGCCGGTGCAGCATCGCGCACGTGTCGCGCGCGCTGTGCCCCAGCGCGAGCACGACGTGTTGTGCGGCGATGAATTCACCACCGGCCAGCACCACGCCTTGCACGGCGCCGTCTTCGACAGCCAAGTCTTCGACGCGCGCGCCGAAGCGCACTTCACCGCCCAGGGCTTCGATCTCGGCGCGCATCTTCTCGATCACGCCGACCAGGCGAAAGGTGCCGATGTGCGGCTTGCTGACGAAGAGGATCTCTTCCGGCGCACCGGCCTTGACGAACTCGTTCAGCACCTTGCGCGTCAGGTGCCGCGGGTCGCTGATCTGACTCCACAGTTTGCCGTCGCTGAAGGTGCCGGCGCCGCCTTCGCCGAACTGCACGTTCGACTCGGCGTTGAGCACGCCCTTGCGCCACAAACCCCAGGTGTCCTGCGTGCGCACGCGCACCGGCTGGCCGCGCTCGAGCACGATGGGCTTCAGGCCCATCTGTGCCAGCACCAGCGCGGCGAACAGGCCGCAGGGGCCAAAGCCGACGACGACGGGCCGGCCTGGCCGCGCGGCCGAAAAATCCGCTGGCGCGTGGGCGACGAAGCGGTAGCTGGTGTCGGGGCTGAGCTTGAGGTGCGGGTCACCGACATGACGCGCCAGCACGGCGGTCTCGTCGGCGACAACGAGGTCCAGCGTATAGACCAGCTGGATCGCGGCCCTCTTGCGCGCGTCGTAGCCGCGCCTGAAGACGTGCAGTTCGACGAGATCGCCGTCGGCGATGCCCAACCGGGCGCAGACCGCGCCACGTAAGCCGTCTTCGGCGTGCTCCAGCGGCAGCCGCAGCTCGGTCAGTCTGAGCATGTGCTTGCTGCGCCTGTGGGCCGGCGCCCGCCGCTCAAACCGCGGGCTTCAGCCGCCGGAGGACGGCCGCTTGCCGGGATTCTTCTTGCTGCGCGTGTGCGAGCCTCGCTCCAGGCTGATCTTCTGGCCCTTGCCGGCGGTGAAGGTCACGCCGATCGGGGCGACTGGGCGCGGGGTGGCCTTGCGGTCGGCTTCGGTCTTGATCTTGTTGCCCATGGCGGCTCTTTCGAAAATGGAAGAAGGTGGAAATCGGCGAAGGGCGCGATTGGACCACACCGTGTCGATTCAGCGCGCCGACTCGCCCCGGCGCAGCGCCTGCGCCAAGTCGATCACCGCCAGCGCGTAGTAGCTGCTCCAGTTGTATCGGGTGACCACGTAGAAGTTCTTCGTGCCGGCCACGTAGCTCGGCGCGGCGCCGCCGTTCTGCAGCTCGACCAGCGCCAGCGGCCCCTCATGCGCGCGCCCCGCCTCGTCGAGCACGGCGCCGCGTTCGGCGAATTGCGCGGCACTGAAGCTGGGCACGATGTCCGGCACCAGCAGCGCGGCGCGGTCGCGGCTGTCGACCGGCACCTTCACCGCGTAGTGGGTCGGCAGGCCCTGCTCCCAACCGTGCTGGGCCAGAAAGTTCGCGACGCTGCCGACCACGTCGGGTGAAGTGCCCATCCGGCTGACTCGGTCAACCGGGTGGCCGCGCAGGTCGATATGGCCGTCGCCGTCGAAGTCGATCGCGTAGCGGTTGATGCTGCCGGGCATGAATTGCGGCAGCCCGATCGCACCGGCGAACGAGCCCTTCACGCCGGCCGGGTCCAGGCCTTCGCGCTCGGCCCAGACCAGGAACTCTTCGAGCTCGCTGCGGAAGAAGCCGCTGCGGTCGCTACGGCCGGGTGGAAAGTCGAAGCTCAGCGTGGCCAGCGCGTCGATGATGCGAAAGCCGCCGGTGATGCGGCCGTAGTACGTCTCGACGCCGATGATGGCGACCACGATTTCCTGCGGTACGCCCCAGCGCGCTTCGGCGTCGTCCAGCCACGCCTTGTGGGCGCGCCACCAGGCCAGGCCGGCCGCGATGCGCTGCGGCTCGACGAAACGCTCGCGGTAGGCGGCCCAGTTCTTCGCCGTGCCCGCCGGCGGCGGCATGATCAAACGCTGCACAGCCGGCACTCGACGCGCTTGTGCCAGTGCGCGCAGCACCCAGGCTTCGTCTAGCCCGCGCCGGGCTGCCACCGCGGCGGCGAAGCTGCGCACGCCGTCGTTCGACGCGTAGCTGGCTGCCTCGATGCCGGCCACCGCGCGCCGTGCGGGTTTCGGCGTTGCCGCCGCACCGTGCATGGCCCACAGCGCCGTGCAGGCCACCACCGTCGTTGCTACCAGCCGCTTCATGCGGCCATTATGCGAAGACCTCGCTCAGGGGCAGGCCGGCAGCGGTGACGGCAAGGCCTCGACAGCGATGTAGCGCGCCAGCGGCACCAGAACCTGGCCGCGGGTGCTGACCAGTTCCATCACCAGCTCGCGGCCGGTACCGCCCTGCAGCAGGTTGACCTGCAACACGGCCAGGATCGGCGAGCGGTCGGTGGCCAGCGTGGCGTTGCCGAAATAGCGCGCTGCCGAATCCAGCCCGACGCCCCAGGTGCCGATGAACAGCTGCGCCAGGCAGCGTGACTCGAGTTCGATGCGGTTGCCGTCGAGCCGGGCGATCACACGGCCGCCGCTCTCGGCATCGACGAAGACCCGCGGCGCGGTACCCGTTGCTGCCGGCACCGTGCCCGTGGTCGGGCAAGCCAGGGCCGGTGCGATCGCCGCGCCGCAGACTGAAGCCGCCGTTGCGCCGAAGGGCTCGAGATCCTCCCCCGTGCCGGTGCCGCCGACACCGACGCCACAGCCGCCGAGCCAGAACAGGGCGGCGAACATGACGGTCAGCCGCCCTATCGCTGCCGACCAGCGAGTCGGCGGGCTCGAAGAATTCAGGGTGCGGCGGATCACGACGTCAGTCCTCATGCTCACTGTAGAAGTACACACCGAAGCGCGCGCGGTGTCTGCGTTCGGCGGCAGGCAGCGTGCCCGCGTCTGCGTCGAACCGGGCGTTGGCCTCGGCGGCCACGATCTTGAAAGCTTGCTTCCAGGCCGCCACGGCCGCCTTGTGGACGGCGTCGGCGCTGGCTTCGGTGATCTCGTCCACGTACAGCGCCTGCTCCAGGAAGTTGGCCTCGCCGCGCAGATTGGCCGCTGCGGCTTCGGCATGGTCGTGCAGGTTGTCGGCCATCAGCGCCGCGCCTTCGGCCAGGCCCTGGCGCGGGGCCAGGCCGCTCAGTTCGAGCCGCACCTGGTTACCGTCTTCCTGCGCCACGCCCAGGCGCAGCATCTCGTCGAGCATCGCACGCGGCCGTACGTCGCTGCTGATGCGGGCCACCAGCGCATCGAAACTGCCCTCACCGCCGCTGCGCGGCAAGGCGCGAGGGCGGCCCTTGCGGCCGGTGAAGCTGCTTTCGCTCATCCAGCGCGCCACGACCTGGCCGACCAGGCCGAGCGGCAACGAGGCAAGCGTGGTGTCTGCGGTGTTTTCATGGGCGGGCTGCACAGCGCCTACGCCGCGCGTGATCTCGCGGATGTCGCGCCGGTGCACGCCCGACAGCAAGGTCACCGCGCTGTCGGTTTGCGCCTTGCCCTTGCTGGCGAGCTCGGTGCGCGCCGCCTCAATGAAAACCGGCTTCAACGCCGCGATGAAGGCGGTATAGGGCACGCCATGCTGTAACAGCAGCCGCACAAGCGGACGCAACAGGCGCAACACGCCAGTGAGAACGATCTGCGATGGTGTGGTCTTCAAGACTTGCTCTGCGAATCAACCCGAGTTTGCAAGCAATCGTGATCGGGAGCTTGCGAGCCGGTAACGAGTGGGATAGTATCCCACAGTAATGCGGTTGCCAACGCGGGTTAACAACTGACATTGAGCCGGTTGTCACGAACCCAGCCCTCCAGGAGTTTCCATGCGCAAGATCTACCCGAGCCCACCGGTGCCGACGAAGCGCCTGCTCAGCGCACGCTGGTGCGCCATTGCGCTGGCGCTGGCGATCATTCCGGCGCTGCTGATGGGGCTGTCCGGGTGCGGCGGCGGTGGTGGTGGCGAAGCGGCGGCGGCGCCGCCCGCTTCGGAAGGCCGGGCCGAGGCGCTGAACGTCTCCGCCCCTGGAGAGCTGCTCAGCTACATGAAGGGCAAGTTGCGCCAGCGGGCCGACGCGCTGGCTGCCAACCCCTCGGCCAATGTCAACGGCACCACGGCCGCACCGGCGCTGGGCTTGGCCACGGGGCCAGGCGCCACAGCCACCGTCACGGTGCGTTCAGCCACCACGGTGCAGGAAGCCGGTGTCGACGAAGCCGACCTGATCAAGACCGACGGCAGCGTCATCCTCAGCCTGCACCCGGATGCACGGGTGGCGGGCGCGATCACGCCGCGCCTGCAATCGCACCGCCGCCAGGCCGACGGCACGCTGCTGGCCATGGGTGCGCTGGACATGCCGGCCAACCCACCGGCGTGGTTGGTCAGCCGCGGCCTGTTGTTCGCCGAGGCGCCGCGCCGCGCCGCCATGCTGGCCGAGAGCGTGACCATCGCCCAAGGCAGCCCCTGCCTGGTGCCCGGCGATTGCGTCACCACCGGCATTGCCGGGTCACCTTTCGGCGTGTTGACGCAAAGCACCGTCGACGTGCAGTTGGCCACGGCCAGCAGCACCGGCCAGCTCACCGCCAGTGACCGGCTGGCGATCTCCGGCCGGCTGGTCGGCGCGCGGTTGGTCGGCAGCACGCTGGTGCTCGTCAGCACCTACACGCCGCCGCTGGCTGTGGCTGCTCTGCCGTCCACTGCCACAGCGGCCGAGCGCGAGGCACTGCTGGCGCAGTTGCGCACGGCCGACCTGCTGCCCACGCTGCGCGTCAACGGGGGTGCTGCGCGGGCGCTGCTGGCCGATACCGACTGCTGGCTGCAACCGGGCAATGCGTCGCTCGGCATCGCGCTGACGACGATCACGACGCTGGATCTGTCGTCGGCCAGCGCATCGCCGGTGAGCCGCTGCATCGTGGGTGGCAGCGAGGCGCTGTACATGTCGGCATCGAGCCTGGTGCTGGCGACCACGCGCACCAGCTACGGCAGCAACGCGGCGATCGTGGCCTACCCGAGCCTGATCCAGACCGACATCCACAAGTTCACCCTGGCCGGCGGCGTCGTCAGCTATCGCGGCTCGGGCAGCATCGACGGTCACCTCGGCTGGGACGCCGAGCGCAAGGCCAGCCGGATCAGCGAGTTTGGTGGCGACGTGCGCGTGCTCAGCTACACCGGCTCGTTCGGCTGGATCGATCTGCCCAGCACCACGACGGCGCCGTCACCGGCCACGCTGACGGTGCTGCGTGAACGCGCCTCCGACCGGACCTTGCAGGTGCTGGCGCGGCTGCCGAACGCGCAGCGCCCGGCGGCGATGGGCAAGGTCGACGAACAGGTCTACGCGGTGCGTTTCATGGGCGACAAGGCTTACGTCGTCACGTTCCGCCAGACCGACCCGCTGTACGTCATCGACCTGGCGAACCCGGCCGACCCGCGCACGGTCGGCGAGCTGGTGGTGCCGGGTGTGAGCGAGAGCCTGTTCCCGCTGCCGGGGGGCCTGCTGTTCGGCGTGGGCCGCGAGGCCGACGTCACGGGCCGGCTGGGTGCCGTCAAGGTGTCGCTGCTGGACGTCAGCGACCCGACCCGCCCGCGCGAACTGGCCACGCAGAGCTTCGGTAGCCGCTATTCGAGCACCGCGCTGGACTACAGCGCGCAGGGGCTGAACATGCTGCAAGCGGGCCCCGGCGGCATGCTGGCGCGCATCGCGCTGCCGATGCTGGTGTTCCCGGCCGGCGCGCCGGTGACAAACCCCGGCACACCGAGCCAGCTATTGCAACGATTCGAGGTCGACAGCACCGCGCGCACGTTGGTGCTGCGGCCGTCGATCGTTTCCAGTTCGACGCCGGGTCAGGGTTTGTGGACCGAGCGCAGCGTGCAGATCGGCAACGATCTGTACTACTTGTCCAACGGAGGGCTGACCCGCTGGGCTTGGTGAGCGGTGGTTCGGGCGGCGTTGCTGGTCTTTCGGAACGCCACCCACCATCCGCGCTCCGGGCGTCTGCGTTCGGCTTCGGCTGAATAGCGGAAGCGGTCGAGGACCTCGAGTTGAACGGCCAGCGCCTCGCCGCGCTCGCCCAGGGCCTGCCGAACCAGCGCGGCCCGTGTGCGCGGCGCGTGGTGCGCGCCGACGGGCACGCCGAGCTTGGCCAGTTGCGACTGCACGCCCTGGTGCAGGCGTTGCCAGGGGTCCTGGCGCCGGCGGTCCCACCAGGCCCACGCGGCCCCGCCCAGGCTGGCGCTGCACAGCAGCAGGATCAGCGTGCTGGCCAGGTCCTGCCAGTCGGGCTTCTCGAAGCCGAGCGATTCGAGCAGACCGAACTGCTGCAGGCGCGAGTAGTTCAGCACCCACTGGTTCCAGCGGTTGTTGAGCAGCTCCCATTGCGCACGCAACTGCGCCGCGAGAGCGGGGTCTAGCGTGTTCATCGCGCCGGTGACGAAGCCGGCGGCCGGGCGCAGGTTGCGGCCCGAGAACTGGATGCGGTCGGGTGCCACCGCCGCGGTCGGGTCGACCCGCACCCAGCCCTGTCCGGCCTGCCAGTACTCGGCCCAGGCGTGGGCGTTGCTCTGGCGCACGATCCAGTAGCCGTCCTGCGGCGCGGGGTCGGTGCCCTGGTAACCGGTGACGATGCGCGAGGGCACATCAAGTGCGCGCATCACCACCACGAAGGCGGCAGCGAAGTGTTCGCAGAAGCCCAATTTGCGGTCGAACCAGAATTCGTCGACGGCGTCACGGCCATAGGTACCCGGCTCCAGCGTGTAGCTGAAGCCAGCGCTGCCGATGTGCTGCAAGACCGCTTGCGCCAACGTGCGGCCGTCGGCGCTGGCGAATTCGGGCCGCGCGCGAAGGTCGGCGGCCCACTGCATCGTGCGCGGGTTGAAGCCAGCCGGCAGTTGGACCAGATCGCGCAGACCGACGATGTCCTGGCGCGGGCCGTGGCGGTGCAGCAGCCAGGCCTGGGCCGACACGCGCAGGCGTTCGGTGATGGGCCGGTCGGCCTGCCATTGCACGTCGGGCCTGAAGACCAGCAACCAGCCCGGAACGCGCGGCGCGGCGCCTTCGGCGTCGGGCGTGAGCTCGAGCATCGGCAGCAGCGGCAGGCGGCTCGGCTCGATCGTCATCTCGTAGCGCAGCGGCTCGCCGAGCAGTTCGGGTTCGGCGCGCGCGCGCAAGGCGGCGGGAAAGCTCGGCACCAGCCGTGTCCACTCGCGGCCATCGAAGGTCGACAGCACGGGGCCGCGGAAGTACATCTGCTCGGGCCGCGGCTGCGGGCCGATGAAGCGCAGGCGCAGCGCGATCGAATCGTCGTTGGCAATCTCGGCCATCGCGCCCATCCGCATCGAACCCGACAGCCCAGTGCGCCCGGCCGCGTCCTGCGGCAGGCCCCAGAGCGGGCCGATGCGCGGGAACAGCAGGAACAGCAGCACCATCAGCGGCACACCGAGCAAAGCCGCCCGCGCCGCCACGCCGCCGGCGCGCGACAGCGGCTGGCGACCGACCGGCATGTGCGCCAGTACCAGCGCCGTCAGCAGCCCCCACACCGCGCCCAGCGTCCACAGGCCGGTACCGAGCGACTGCGAATACAGGAAGTGCGTCAGCACCAGGAAGAAGCCGAGGAAGAACACGACGAGTGCGTCGCGGCGCGCGCGCAGCTCGAGCGTCTTCAGCGTCAGCAGCACCACCAGCATCGTCACGCCGGCTTCCTTGCCGAGCAGCGCGCGTTCGCCCCACAGCGTGAGCGCAGCGGCCAGCACGAGGATCGCGCTGACGACCCAGCGGCTGGGTAACGGGCCGCCGCTCCAGGCCAGCCACGCGCGCCACGACAACACCGTCGCCGCCATCACGCCGCACCACGGCGGCAGGTGCAGCAGGTGCGGGGCGATGGTCCAGCCGATCACGGCCAGCTGGAACAGCGTGTCGCGCGTCTCCCGCGGCAGCTGACGCAATCGATCGAATCCGGCCCCTCGTCCAGCGGGTACGCTGGACGATCCCCCGAGGGGATCCCGGCCCGCTTGGGAGCGGCCCGGCGCAGGGCCAGTTTCGCGCAGTCTGCTCATCAGGTGTGCTCCGCCAGCAGGCCGAGCGCGGCGCGCTGGTGCGCGTCACCCTGGTTCGGTGGCAGCGTGGCGCCCGGCAGGCGCAACCCGCTGGCCACGCCTTGGGCTTCGGCCGCCAGCACCCACGCAGCCAGCCGCGACAGGCGTTGTTCCACACCAACGGCCTGCGTGCCGCTGTATTCGAGCCACAGCTCGCGCTGCCCGGCGGCGGTGGTTTCGCGGCTGACCATCTCGCCGCTGCGCGCGACCTTCTTCCACACCACCTGGCGCATCGTGTCGCCGCGGCGCCAGGGGCGCACGCCGTCGAGCTCGCCCCCGCTGCCGCGGTGCGTGGCGCGGGTGTCGCCGGGCTGGCTGTTGGTGGTCGGCAGGGGCGGCGCGGGCCGTTCGGGCAATGGCCAGGCCAGCACGTGCGCGGCGGGCCGCCACACGCTCCAGGCGCGGAACAGGCCGAAGGGGAACACGGTTTCCACCAGCAGCATCGGCACGCTGTGCCGGCCCCGCGACGGCGCCACCATCGACAGGTGCAGCGTTTCCTGCCCGAACGCCGGCACGTCGACCCACACGGTGCTGTCCACCGGCGCGTCCTGCACCCGCAGGCCCAGGCCCAGGCGCAACTTGCGCGGGTTGGTGATGACGACTTCCAGCGGCGCCGGCTGCAGCGCGAACACCGGCAACGGCGGGCGCAGGTGCAGCGTCAGCCCACGCAGGTTGCCGTGCGTCAGGTGCATCGACACCAGGCCCGCACCGGCCAGCAGGAAGGTCAGGCCGAAGCCCAGGTTGAGCTGGTAGTTGATGGCTGCCAGCAGCATCACCACCAGCGTCAGCGCGAACATGAAGCCGGCCCGCGTGGGCAGGATGTAGATGTTGCGCTGGTTCAGCATGGTGGTGTCGCTGGTGGGCAGCCGGCTGGCCAGCCACTGCCGGAAGCGCGAACGAACCAGGCCGATCACGCCCGCTGCCATGGCTCAGGCGCTCAGGGAATGGAGGTCGCTTCGACCATCGCGCGCACCTGCTCGACCGGCCCGCGGCCGCAACCGGCAACCGGTGTCAGCCGATGCGCGACGGCCTGCGGCAGGATCGCCTGGATGTCGTCTGGCGCGACGTAGTCGCGGCCGGCCATCAACGCCCGCGCGCGCGCCACCCGCAGCACCGCGATGCCGGCGCGCGGTGACAGGCCGTCGCTGAACCAGGCGCCGGAACGCGTCGCGGCGATCAGGGCTTGCAGGTAGTCGAGCAGCGGCTCGCTGGCGCGGACTTTCAGGACCTCGGCCTGCGCCAGCAGCAGTTCGGTCGGCGTCAGCACGGGTGTCAATTGCAACGCGGCCTGCCGACGGTCGGTGCCGGCCAGCAGCGTGCGTTCGCTGGCCCGGTCGGGGTAGCCGAGCGTGATGCGCAACAGGAATCTATCGAGCTGGCTTTCCGGCAGCGCGTAGGTGCCGAGCTGGTCGCTCGGGTTCTGGGTTGCGATCACGAAGAACGGTTCGGGCAGCGCACGCGTGTCGTTGTCGATCGAGACCTGGTGCTCTTCCATCGCCTCGAGCAGCGCGCTCTGGGTCTTCGGCCCCGCACGGTTGATTTCGTCAGCCAGCAGCACCTGCGCGAAGACCGGGCCGGGGTGGAAGACGAAGCGATCCTGGGTGCGCTCGAAGACGCTGACGCCGATCAGATCGCTCGGCATCAGGTCGGCCGTGAACTGCACGCGGCGGAAGTCCAGCCCCAGGCAGACGGCCAGCGTGTGCGCCAGGGTGGTCTTGCCGACGCCGGGCACGTCCTCGATCAGCAGGTGGCCGCCGGCCAGCAGGCAGGCCACCGAGTCCTCGATCTGCGGGCGTTTGCCGACCACGATCGTGCTAATCTGGTCTACCAGCCGGGATAGCTGGCGCGGCAGTTCGCGCGCGGCTTCACGTAGCGCATCACGTTGAACTTCTCGGGCAAGGCTGGTCTGCATCCGCTGCATCTTGCCCGAAACGCGCCTTCAAGCATTCCCCGATGAGCACCTTGTTTTACAGCCATCCCGCGTGCCGCCTGCACGACATGGGCCCCGGGCATCCCGAGTGCCCCGAGCGGCTGGATGCCATCACCGACCACCTGAAGGCCACCGGGCTGGACATTGCCCTCGATTGGCGCGAGCCGCCGGTGGCCAGCCCCGAGCAGCTTCGGCGGGCACACGACGCGGCTTATGTGGCCGAGATCAGCGACCTGCTCGAACGCGCTGCGCGCGACGGCACGCCGGTGCGTGTGGACCCCGATACCAGCGCCAGCGGCGGCACCTGGCAGGCCGCGCTGCATGCCGCGGGCGCGGCGATCGCCGCCACCGACGAGGTCATCCTCGGCCGTGCCGACAACGCCTTCTGCGCCGTGCGCCCGCCCGGCCATCACGCCACGAAGTCGGAGGCGATGGGCTTCTGCTTCTTCAACAACGTGGCCGTTGCGGCGCGACACGCGCTGCACGTGCACGGCCTGCAGCGCGTGGCCGTGATCGACTTCGACGTGCACCACGGCAACGGCACCGAGGACATCGTCGCGGGCGACGAGCGCATGCTGATGTGCAGCTTCTTCCAGCACCCGCTGTACCCGTACAGTGGCACGCACTCGCAGGCCGACAACCTGGTCAATCTGCCGCTGGCACCGTACACCCGCGGTGCGGCCATGCGCGAGAAGGTGGCGGCCGCGTGGATCCCGGCGCTCGACGCCTTCAAGCCGCAGATGCTGTTCATCAGCGCCGGTTTCGACGCCCACCGGGACGACGACCTCGGTCAGCTCGGCCTGGTCGAGGCCGACTACGCCTGGCTGACCGAACTGCTGCTCGGCGTGGCCCAGCGGCACTGCGGCGGACGCATCGTGTCGTGCCTGGAAGGCGGCTACGCGCTCGATGCGTTGGCGCGCAGCGTGGCGGCCCACTTGCGCGTACTCGCGCAGGTTGACTGACTTGCGCGTACTCGCGCAGGTTGACTGACGTGCGCGTACTCGCGCAGGTTGACTGAGCCGCCGGCAACGATGCCCCCACGTGCACTGGGCGCCCCGGCGCCCGCCGAAGACCTCGGCGCCTATCTCGAAGGCCTCCTCAAACCGACCGCACTGATCGAGATCGCGGTCCTGGCCGGCTGTGTCGTTGCCGCCTGGGCCCTGGTGCGGCTGATCCGCGGGCCCGACCGGAAGCCGGGCTCGATCTGGTTCGCCGGCAGCTCCCACACCAGCGTGATCGGCGGCGTGCTGTTCCCTGCCGTGACACTGCTGCTGGCACTGCTGGCGCGCTGGCTGCTGATGCAGCCGCCGTGGGCGGTGCCGCTGGCGGTGTTCCGCGTCGTGCTGCCGATGCTGGTGTCGCTGGCCGTGATACGGCTGGTCGCGCGCGTGCTGCAACAGGCCTTTCCGCAGTCGAGCGCGATGCGCATCGTCGAGCGCAGCGTGTCGTGGCTGGCCTGGGCCGCGGTGGCGTTGTGGATCACCGGGCTGCTGCCGTTGATCCTGGCCGAACTCGACGCGATCACCTGGAAGATCGGCGCCACGCCGGTCACCCTGCGCAACCTGCTCGAAGGCCTGCTGTCTGCGATGCTGGTGCTGACCGGCATGTTGTGGCTGAGCGCGGCGATCGAATCGCGGCTGCTGGCCGGCGCAACGCAAAACCTCAGCGCCCGCAAGATGGCGGCCAATGCGCTGCGGGTGCTGCTGCTGTTCCTGGGGCTGATCTTCGCGCTGTCGGCTGCGGGCATCGACCTCACCGCGCTCAGCGTGCTGGGTGGTGCTTTCGGGGTCGGCCTGGGGCTGGGCTTGCAGAAGCTGGCGGCCAACTACGTCAGCGGCTTCGTGATCCTGGCCGAACGCAGCATGCGCATCGGCGACACCGTCAAGGTCGACAACTTCGAAGGCCGCATCACCGACATCAACACGCGCTACACCGTGATCCGCAATCTCGATGGCCGCGAGTCCATCGTGCCCAACGAGATGCTGATCACGCAACGGGTCGAGAACTCGTCGCTGGCCGACCCGCGGGTGTCGCTGTCGACCGTGGTGCAGGTGGCCTACGGCACCGACCTCGAGGCGCTGTTCCCGCGGCTCGTCGCCGCCGTGGCCGTGGTGCCGCGGGTGTTGGACCAGCCCGCACCGGCGATCCAGCTGCAAGCCTTCGCGGCCGACGGGCTGGAGCTGAACATTGTTTTCTGGATCGCAGACGCCGACAAAGGCCAGGGCAACGTGCGTTCCGACGTCAACCTGGCGGTGCTGCGGGTGTTGAACGAAGCCGGCATCGAGATCCCGTTTCCGCAGCGCGTCGTCCGCAGCGTCGATGGGCATGGCTTGACAGGCGATGTACCCTGGAACCATGAACCTGCGCACCCGTCGCCGTAGCACGGTGCTCACGCTGCACGCGCTGCTGCTGGCAGCCTGCCTGTTGGCGGCGCAGTGGGTCGGTGTCGGGCACCGGGTCGAGCACGGCGCCTTCATCGGCGTGCAGGCGGCGGTGCAGGCGCGTGGCCCTCACAGCCAGCACGCTCACGAAGGTCATGCACCGGGCAGCGCCGAGTGCCTGCTGATCGACCACGCACTGGCGCAGGCCGATGCGTGGCTGCCAGCGCTGGTGCTGTCTTTCGGCGTGTGGCGGCAGGGTGCGCCCGAGCCGACGGCGGCTGCTGCCGTGCTGGCCGCAGCAGCCGTTCCTTACCTCGCCCGCGGGCCGCCACAAGCCCGGGCCTGAACGGCCCGTACCCCGCCGTGCGCCGCATTCACTGAAGCACCTTCGTGCTTCGCACGCCGGTGTTCGCCCTTGGGGCGGCTCGGCGGGCTATGGCGGCGCGTTTCGATTCCGACGCCGTGGCGCTGCAAGGCTGCCGTGGTCGCGGCGTCTGCCTGCGAGGTTTTACTTGAACACCCAGACCCTCTTCAACCAGCCGTGCGCGACTGCGTGGGCTGCTGCCCTGGCCTGCGCCACACCGTTTTTGCACGCGCAGGACAACACCGCACCAAGCGCCACCCAGACCATCGTCGTCACCGGCAACCCGCTGGGCCGCGAGCGCGGCGCCACGCCGGCCAGCGTGCTTAGCGGCGAGGCACTGCTGCTCAAGCGCAGCGGCACGCTCGGTGACACGCTCGACGGCCTGCCCGGCGTGGCCGGCACCGGCTTCGGGCCAAACGCCAGCCGCCCCGTCATCCGCGGCCTGGATGGCGACCGCATCCGCGTGCTCGACAACGGTGGGGCCACCGTCGATGCCAGCAGCCTGAGCTTCGACCATGCGGTGGCGTTCGACCCGCTGGTGGCTGAGCGCATCGAGGTGCTGCGCGGGCCAGCCGCGCTGCTCTACGGCGGCAGCGCCACCGGCGGCGTCGTCAACACCATCGACAACCGTGTGCCGCGGGTGCTGTCGCAAGGCCTGTCGGGCCGCGCCGAAGTGCGCTTGGGCGGCGCGGCGAACGAACGCTCGGGTGCGCTGGTGCTCGACGGCGGCACCGGCAGCGGCTTGGCCTGGCACGCCGACGCCTTCGGCCGTCGCAACGGCGACCAGCGCGCACCGCTGTTCACGCCGCTCGAAGACGGCGTTGCACTCGACCCGTCTCGCCGGGTGCGCAATTCGGCGGCGCGTGCCGAAGGCGGTGCGGTCGGTGGCGGCTTCATCGGCCGCGATGGCTTTGCGGGCCTGTCGTTCGACACCTACCGCAACGACTACGGCGTGACGGTCGAGCCTGACGTCCTGATTCGGATGAAGCGCGACCGCTTGGCCGCAGCCGGCGAGTGGCGCCGCATCGGCGGCAGCGACAACGCCGTGGCGGTGCAAGGCAGCCGCACCGATTACCGCCACGAAGAGGTCGAAGGTAGCGGTGAGGTCGGCACCACCTTCGACAGCACCGGGCAGGACTTGCGCGCCGAACTGCGGCACGCTCGTTGGGGCCCGCTGCTGGGCGTGGTCGGTGTGCAGGCCGAGACGCTGCGCTTCTCGGCGCTGGGTGAGGAAGCCTTCGTGCCGGGCACGCGAACGCGCTCGAACGCGCTGTTCTTGCTGGAAGAGCTGGCGGTGGGCCCGTGGGTGTTCGCAGCGGGTGCACGCGCCGAGCAGGTACGCGTGGCGTCGGATGGCGGCGGTGAGCGTTTCGGCGACCCGCTCGAGCGGCGCTTCACGCCGAAGAGCGCGTCGTTGCAAGCCCGCGCCGAGCTGGGCGGGGGCTGGTCGGCGCAGCTGAGTGCCGGCCGCACCGAACGCGCGCCGACCTACTACGAGCTGTACGCGAACGGCGTGCACGTGGCCACCGGCGCTTACGAGCGTGGCGACGCCACGCTGCCGTCCGAGCGCAGCCGCCATGTCGAAGGCGGCGTGGCGTGGACGGCCGGCGTGTCGTCGGCGTCGCTCAACGTTTTCAGGACCGACTTCGCGCGCTACATCGCGCTCGACGCCACCGGCGACGAGATCGAGGAGGTGCCCGAGTACGCCTTCAGCGCCGTGCGCGCGCGGGTGTCGGGGGTTGAAGCCGAATGGAAGACCAGCCTGCCGACGAGCGGCGGCGCAAGAGTGTTCGGGCTGGCGGCGATCGACCTGCACGCCGGGCTGGATGCGGTGCGCGGCGAGAACCTCGACACCGGCGAGCCACTGCCGCGGCAACCGCCACTGCGGCTGCGCGGCGGCATCACGGCGCGCTTCGCGGCGGTCGCGCTGACGCTGAACGTTCAGCACGCCGCGAAGCAGGACCGGGTGCCCGCCACCGACGGGCCGACCGCCGGCTACACCCGTGTCGACCTGCTGGCCAGCGGCACCTTCGGGCTGGCCGGCCGCGGCGCGCGCTGGTTCATCGCCGGCCGCAACCTGGGCAACACAGGGGCCTACAACGCGGTCACGGTGTCGACGATCCGCGGCCTGTCGCCGATGGCTGGGCGGTCGATCGGCGGCGGGGTGCAGTGGAGGTTCTGAACCGCGCGAGGCGGCAGCTCAGGGTGCCAGCCGCTCGCGCACCCAGGCACCGCTTTCGCGGCGGTACCGCAGCCGGTCGTGCAGCCGGCTCTTGCGGCCTTGCCAGAATTCCCAGCGATCGGGTTCGAGCCGGTAGCCGCCCCAGTGCGGCGGCCGCGGTGGGTTCAGCGCGTGGCGCGCCGCCGCGGCTGCCGCGCCCGCCACCAGCACCGCGCGTGTCCCGATCACGCGGCTCTGTGGCGAGGCCCAGGCACCCAGCCGGGAATCGAGCGGCCGCGTGGCGTAGTAGGCGTCGGACTCGGCCGCATCCACCTTCGTCACCGCGCCTTCGATGCGTACCACGCGCTCCAGCTCGACCCAGTGGAACTGCAACGCGGCGAAAGGGTGCACGGCCAGTTCCACGCCCTTGCGGCTTTCGTAGTTGGTGTACCAGACCAGGCCCCGCGCATCGAAGCCCTTGATCAGCACGACCCGCGTCGACGGCCTGCCGTCGGCGCCGACGGTGGCCAGCGTCATCGCATTCGGCTCGCTCAGCCCGGCCTTCAGAGCCTGTTCGAACCAGCTGCGGAACTGTTGCAGCGGGTCTGTTGCCGAGGCGCGTTCGTCGAGCTCGTCACGTTCGTAGCTCTTGCGTAGTGCGGCAATGTCAGCGGCAACGTCAGCGGAGATGTCAGGCATGCGGCCGAGTATAGAAATCGTGGGGTGCATCCCTTACGTGGTTCGCCGTAAGTGAACGTCCCACTGGTTCGCGGGGGGCATCGCGCCCATTCTGGGCACCAGGGTGATTGCTGCGACGCGCGTAGGGTGCGGCCGTGGCGAAGCAAGAAAAGAGATCGATGAGATTCCGTCCGACCATCCTCGTCCCGGCAGCAGGGCGTGGCCGCCGTTTCGGCGGCGACGGGCACAAGCTCGCCCAGGCCCTCGGGAGCGGCACGGTGCTCGGCGCCACCCTCAGGAACGCCGTGCAGACCCAGTTGTCGGTGCTTTGCATCACCACCGAATCGATGGCGCCGCTGGCCTGGAAGCAGCTCGCGCGGCGTGACGTGCTGGTGCTGTCCGACGAACAAGCTGCCGCCGGCATGGGCCACAGCATCGCGCTCGGCGTGGCCGAACGCTCCGGCGCGCCGGGCTGGCTGGTGCTGCCGGGCGACATGCCGGCGGTGAAGCCGGGAACGCTGCTGGCGGTGGCCTCGGCGCTAGAACAGCACGCCGTGGTCTACGCCCAGCACAAGGGGCGGCGTGGCCACCCGGTGGGCTTTGCGGCCGAGCTGTATTCCGAACTCGTGCTGCTCACGGGCGACGACGGCGCGCGCCGCGTGATGTTGCGTTACCCGGCTTTTGCGTGCGACGTCGACGATCCTGGCGTGCTGCTGGACGTCGACACGGTGGCCGATCTGGACGCGTTGCGCACCACGCAAGGGCTGGCGGCTCCGGCCGAATAGGCCCAAGCCGCGCTGCCTGGTATGTGACCCGAACCTCCCAGGCAGCTGTGCCCGGCCATGCGGGCGCCGGCCACTGGGCGTCCCGACAGCGGTCTTCACGTGACACCCACAGTTGCTGGTGGCAGCCCCAGCTTCATGGTTGGTTGCCGCTCGAGCGAACCATGTCGTGGTGCAAACCCCATTGCTCGACGGCGGCGGCGATGACGATCTGCTCGCCCTCTGCGACGTGCGCGTCGGACTCGGCAATTGCGATGCAGAGTTGCAGCACTTTGGCGCGCAGCATGGGTTCGTCGACGTCGCCCATCAGGTTAATGAGCGTGCGCTCATCGACCGGGCAAACGTCGGCCCACTTCAGCTGTTGGCTCGACAGCAGGTCTTCACAAAACGCATCGAGCACGGCGTGGAGCTCCTGCCGCGTAAGGCCGAGCTGCGTATGAATGCGCAGCCCATCCAGCAGGTCGAGTTCTGGCTGGCCGATGTCGCCGTCGGCTACGACGGTCAAGGCGACGATGCGTGCTGCAGCTTGCGGGCTGTTTCGAGGGTAGTTGCGCATGGTGGTGTCGCTCGCGGGTTGGAACTGCGCTGGGTCATGCTCTGCGTCGGTGTGGCGGGGTGTGGTACAGACGATGGATTTCGGTTCATCGGTCGAGCATGATCGCGCGCTGATTCGAGCGCCTGGCCTCGGCCTCGCGCCGCACCAGGCGCAGCATGAAGCGCGCTGCGCGTGCCAGCGCCTTGTCCAGCGCGGTGCGCCAATCACGCGCGACCGAGGCAACCACCACGGTGCCGGCGACGTCGGTCTTGAGCTCGACCTGGCATCGCTTGTCGATGCCACCGCGAGGGCCGTTGACATCCGACATCTGTACGGTGGCGTGTGGCACCAGCCAGGCGAGCCGCCGAAACGCGAATCGCGTGCGGCGCTGGGTCAGATCGTGCAGCTCAGCGGCTTGCGGATCACGCGACTTGAAATGGACTTGCATCACTGCTCTCCGTGGGGGTTGAAGGACGAGCCAACCATAGGGTTCGCTTCAGCGCCGAAAAAGCAGGTTTCCGCGAGCCTCTGCATCGGACAAACCTGCGCCCGACTGCCCGCTGCTGCGGCAGACTTCGAGGCTTCCCGCTGGACGTCGCCTGCGGCGAACGGCGTACCGACTGCGTCAATGGCGAGCCCCGTCTTCCGAAGAGACCGATCCCAAGGGGTCCAACACCATGCCCAACACGCGATCTGCGAATGCCGTGCGCCTGGAGTTCGCGCCCGGGTCGCTGGTGCATGCCAACCTTTCAGGCGCCGCGTTCTCGGGCGACCGGCTGTGGGTCGCCGGTGACGAGGCTTGCGGCATCGACCGCTTGCGCCGGCTGCCCCCGGCCGGGGCCTAAGCCCTGCACTTCGGCGAGGTGCGTGACTTCGCGCTCGCCTCGCTGCTGGATTTGCCCGGTGCAGCCGACGAGGAGGCCGACCTCGAAGGCATGGCGGTGGCCGACGGCTGGCTGCGGGTGGTCGGCTCGCACGGCTTGAAGCGCAAGAACGCGCGCGCCGACGACGACCACGCCAGCAACGCCAAGCGGCTGGCAAAGCTGAGCCTGGACCGAAACCGCAGGCTGCTGGCCTGCCTGCCCATCGAGCCCGACGGCGGTGGCCAGCCCTGCCTGGTGCGCGAAGCCAAGGACGGCCGGCGCGCGTTGCGGCTGAAAGGCGATGCCCAGACCAACCTGCTCACCCGCGCGCTTGCCGACGACCCGCACTTCGGCCCGTACATGAACATCCCGGGCAAGGACAACGGCTTCGACATCGAAGGCCTGGCGGTGAACGGCAGGCGGCTGCTGCTCGGTCTGCGCGGGCCGGTGCTGCGGGGCTGGTCGGCGCTGTTGGAGATCGCGGTCGAAGCGCGTGGTGGCCAGCTCCGCCTGGTCGCCGTGGACGACAGCGGCACGTTCGTCCGCAAGCACTTCCTGCAGCTCGATGGCCTGGGCATTCGCGACCTGCACTTTTGCGGCGATGACCTCTACATCCTCACCGGGCCGACCATGGTGCTAAACGGCGAGATCCGCGGCTTCATGTGGCCGGGCGCCGGGCCCTTGTTGAAGGCCAACCATGAGCCGGTCTCTTTCGAAGCGGCGCTGACCGAGTCGGTTTCGCGGCCCCACGGCCGCGGCACCAACCGGGCCGAATCGATCTGCGCCCTGCCACCCGCGCTGGCCGGTGGCACGCCGCGCTGCCGGTTCTGTACGACGCGCCCGGTGCCGATCGCCGGGAGGGCGCGCACACCGTCTTCGGCGACCTGCTGCGCCGCGATTGTGGGCATCGGGCTACGGGCCGGCTGGGGACTTGGCGCGCGCGTTCCATGACGTCCCCGCGCATCGATCCTGTGTCCGCCTTGCTGTTCGTGATCAACGCCGGAGCAGGGGCGCACGAGGCCGACGCTAAACGCGTCGTGATCGAAGAAGCCCTCGCAAGGCGGGGGCGAAAGGGTGAACTGTTGATCTGCAGGCCTGACGAGCTGCCCAGGGTGGCGTCGGAGGCCGCAGCCGCAGCGGCGGCACGCGGTGCCGCCGTGATAGCGGTCGGGGACGACGGCAGCCTCAACACGGTAGCCCAAGCTGCGCATGCCGCAGGTTGTCCGGTGGGCGTGATTCCCTACGGCACCTTCAATTACTTTGCTCGAACGCACGGCCTGCCCACCGAGCCGGAAGCGGCGGCGCTAATGCTGCTCGACGGGCGCCCGGTGCCTGTGCAGTTGGCGGCCATCAACGACCGCCTGTTCCTGGTCAATGCCAGCATCGGTGTCTACCCCGAACTGCTGCGCGACCGGGAGGCCTACATAGGCCGCTTCGGCCGCAGCCGCTGGGTGGCGTTCGTGGCGGGTTGTGCGACGCTGTTGCGCGCACAGCGCCGGTTGCAACTTCGCATCGAGCTGGGCGCCACGGTGCGAGACGTAAGGACCTTGACGCTGTTCGTCGGCAACAACCGGCTGCAGCTGCAGCAGTTGGGCGTGGACCCGCACGACACGCTGGCGGGCACGCCCGGCGACGGCAGTCTGGCCGCGGTGGGCTGCGCCCCATCGGCACCCTGTCGATGATCGGGCTGTTGCTGCACGGCGCGTTGGGCACGCTCGGTGAAGCGGCCGGGGTCGAGGGGTTCGAGTTCCAGCACATGGTGGTGAGGCCGACGCTCGCACCTGGCCGCCGGGCTGTAACGGTCGCGTTCGACGGTGAGGTGGCATCCATGCGCGCGCCACTCGACATCCGCGTGCTCGACGAACCCTGGTTCCTGCTCAACACAACCGGCACGACAGGCGCGCCGGTGGCGCGAGCGGCCGCGGCATGAGCGTGCTGCTGCAGATTTCGGACACCCATTTCGGCACCGAGCAGCCGCCGGTGGTCGAGGCCCTGGTCGCGCTGGCGGCGCAACTGCGCCCTGATCTGATGGTGCTTTCGGGCTACATCACGCAGCCCGCACGGCCGGATCAGTTTCTCGCCGCGAAGGCCTTTGCCGACCGGCTGGGCGTACCGGTTCTGGCCCTGCCGGGCAACCACGATATTGCGCTGTTCGACCTCCGGGCGCGGTTGACCCGCCCCTATGACGGTACGCCGAAGTCTTCGGCGCCGAACTCGAGCCCGTGTACTCGTCGCAGGACCTGCTCGTCGTGTGCGTCAACACCACGCGAGCCTGGCGTCACAAGAACGGCCAAGTCGACCCGGCGCAAATCGAGCGCGTGGCGTCGGCAGCCGTGACGGAGAGCCGCGACAGACCCAACCAGTGGCGTGGCCACCGCGCGGCCACCCGCGTCTGGGCCGCCGCCGGCGCCGACCTGGTGATGGGGGGGGCACATTCACCTGCCCTACACGTTGGCATTGCCCGGCCTGGCGCGCCCATGTGGGTGGTGCAGGCCGGAACCGCCGTCTCCTCGCGCACCCGCCCGACGTCTGCCAATTCGGTGAACGTGCTGAGCTGGCGCGACGCTGCCGACGCCAGCGCGCCCGACGCCGCAACCGCTGACAGCGCGTTGCCTCATCGAACAGTGGGACTTTGTGCTGCGCGGTCAGGTCTACGGGTCCGTAAATGTCACTGGGGTGCGGCCCCATCGCCATTGATGGCCGGCCCGACACCCGTGCAGTCGGCGGCCCGTGGCGGGCGCCGCGGATCGCCATCGCGCGCCCGGCCTTCGGTTTTCCCGAAGCAGCGCTCACAGAGCGGCTGCTGCTTTTTCATCGGCATCGGCGACACAGTCCTGCCCTGGCCAGACCGGGCCGTCCCGTCATCACGATTTCAACCGAAAGCACACCATGCGCAGCTATCCCCGCAACAGTCCTGAAGCCGCCGCGCGCATCGTCGCGCTCGTCCTCATCTCCGACGGCCATGTGTGCAGCTCAGAGTTCGAGATCCTCACCCAGCTGGGCGCGGAGCGCGAACTTGGGCTGGAGCCGAAGCTTCTGCCCCATATCGTCCATACGCTCTGCGAAGAGTTGCTGCTGGGGGGTTGTGCGACGGGCTCGCTGTTGGCAAGTGTGGACGACAGCACCTTGGCTGCACTGATGGCCGAGGTGGACGAGCCGGCGCTGCAACGAACGGTGTTGCGTTTGTCACTGGCTGCGGCCCGCGCGGATGGTCACATGGCGGACGGCGAGGAGCTGGTGTTGCAGGCGGCGCGGCACCATTGGCGGCTGGCCGGCGGCGACGAAGCGATCGATCGGCGTGTGGCTAGCCAGGCAAGCCAGCGCGCGGCTTGACCGCGCGAGCGCCCGACCGCAGCGGCGCGCGATCGCTCATGCGCGTGCCGCAGCTACCACCTGCATCACCAAAGGGTGGTGCTGTCCCCGGCGCGAGCGGATGGCGTGAATCTCTTCCGACAGGTCTTCACAGCGGCCGAGCCGTCGCAGGCCGCGCATCAGCGCCACGTCCGAAGAACCCAGCTGACTGACTGGAAACACGCCCAGACCCCGGGCCGCGAAGACGGCCATCAGGGCGCTGTCCTCGAACTCGCCGACGATGCGCGGCCGCAGGCCGTTTGCTTCAAGCCAGCGGTCCAGCTTGGGGCGCAACGCCGAATGTCCGGTCGGCAACAGCAGGGGCAGGCGGGCCAGAGACTGTGGAAACGCGGCGATGTCGGCCTTGTGCACCAGCGCGGCTGGCCCATACCACTCCACCGCTGACTCGACCAGCCGCTGGCTCGTCAAGCGCAGGTTCGGGTTGTGCGGTGCGGGTTGGCCGGCCAGCACCATGTCCAGATGGTGCATCGCAAGTTCTGCGAGCAGCTGCTCGAACTCGCCCTCATGGCACAGCAACCGCAGCGTTGGCGTTGCCAGCACCGGTGCCAGCAGAGCGTGGGCTGTCAACTTGGAGATGCCGTCCGAGAAGCCGACCGCCAAGCGCGCGACCTGGCCACTCGCCGCGCCGTGGACCTCGTCGGCAATCAGCTGGCCCAGCTGGAAGATCTCCTCTGCGCGGGCGAACGCGGCCTGCCCGGCTTCGGTCATCGCCACGCCGCGCCCGGCCGGTTTCAGGAGTTGGTGCCCGAGCGCCTTCTCCAGTTCACGGACCTGTGCGCTGATGGTCTGCACCGCCATGTCGAGCCTCTCCGCGGCGCGCGCAAAGCCACCTTCCTTGCTCACCATCCAGAAGTAGTAGAGGTGGCGATAATTCAGCATGTCGTTCTCACTTCGGGAAAACCGAACCTCGGCTCACCCTGGCGCTGGTTCTTCCAGGCCAGACTATCGCCGAGCATCGCGCACCTTCCTTCATCCCGCCCATGAAAATGGAAATCGTTTCGCTGCTGTCGGCCCTCATGACGCTCACCATGATCGGCCAGATCAATCCCGCGATCTCGCTGAGCGCGACTTTCGGGCTGATCGCCAGTGGATTGCTGGTGTCGCTTTGGAAGACGCGCGAGGCGCTGCCTCTCGCCACGCCAAAGTGACGGCGCCCGTCGTCCAGCGGCTGCGCGAAGCCGCCGAGAACCTGCCTTCGCAGCGCGTGTCGCTGCGGTCGCTTGCGCAGGTTCATGGATCCGCCACGCATGGCACACTGCTGCTGTTGCTGGCGGCACCCTGTTTGCTGCCCGTGCCCGGTGTAGGCACTGTGCTCGGCTTGGGAATGGTTGCGCTTTCGGCTGCAATGTGGCGCGGGCACACCGATCACAGTCTGCCCAGCCGGGTAGCCGATTTAGAACTGCCGCGCCTGTGGGCCCAGCGGGTCTTGCGTCTGCTGGCAGCCACCTACGCCACCGCGGGCCTTGTTGCAAAGGAGCGGTTGAACCGCCTCTCATCGCCGGCCAGCCGTTGCTGGACGGCCCCAACGGTTGCCTCCATGGCCTTCATCATCGTGCTGCCGATTCCCCTGGGCAACGTGCTGCCGGCGCTGGCGACGATGTTGCTGGGCCTGGGGCTGGTGTTCAGGGATGGCGTCGCAATGCTGCTGGGCTTTGCGACGGCAGTCTTCGCGATGGTCGCGACCGCAGGCCTGGCGCTCTTGGTCTGGGCATGGGGCGCGGAGTGGGTCACTCGCTGGATGTTGTTTTGACCAGAGGGCCGGTCTGTTGATCAAGCGCTCTCCGAAATAGAAGGCCTGTCGATGATTGATGTCGCTCTCAAAACCGTGCATGTGTTGTCCGTCATCGTGTGGATCGGCGGCATGGTGTTCACGCATTTCTTCCTGCACCCCGCCGTGAGACGGCTGGACACACCCGTCCGCGTGCGGCTGATGCATGACGTGCTCGGCCGCTATTTCCAGGCGGTGCTTGCGGTTTCGTTGCTGACGCTTGCCAGCGGTGTGTGGATGCTGGGCCGCGTTGCCAGGCAGGTGGTGCAATCTGGCGGCAGCTTTCAGATGCCTTTGGCATGGACCGTCATGGCAGCGCTGGGCGTGGTGATGGTGGCCATCTTCATGTACATCCGGTTCGTGCTGTACCGGCGGCTGGTGCGTGCCGTCGCGGCATCCGATTGGCCTGCTGGCGGTACGGTGCTGGCGCGGGTCCGAAGTTGGGTGGCGGCCAACCTCGGCCTCGGTGTCGTGGTGCTCCTCGTGACGCTGCTGCGCTGAGCGGTGCCGGCCGACGGATCGCCGGCCTGAAGGGTCTGCCTACCTGGGCGTCATCAGCGCCTTGACGTCCTGCATCTGGTGCGTGGCCCGCTGGGTGATGCGGCTCATCGCGTCCGACTGTGCGTGGCGCGCCATGTCGGCCAGCTCCTTCATGTTGGCCAGCGTCTTCTCGAAGCCTTTGCGCACGACATCGGCTTGATGGCCGGCATCCGCCGTGGCCTTGCCACCGGCCAGGCTGGTTGCGGCTGCCTGCATGCCCTGCATCGCGTCGTTCAGCATCTCGGTCTGTTTGCGGGCCATCGCCTGCATCGCCTCGAAGCTGGCGGTGTTGGCTTCGACCAGGGCCTCGATGTCCTTGCGTCGGGCTTCGACGATGGCTGCCATGTCGATGCCCGGCATCTTGAACTGGGCCATCATGGCCGTCACGTCGCCGAAGGGGGTGGTCTGATTCGTCATCGTCTGTCTCCTGGTGGTTCGTGGTGGGTTCGTGGCGGGGCGGTCAATGCCCCGATGCGCCGGACGCGCCGATGCCGGTCTCCGAGCGCACCTGCTGCGCCACGAAGCCCGCGCGGTCCTGCGCCGCGCGCGGGCTGCGGTCGAGGATCGAGAACAGCCAGATGCCGACGAAGCCGATCGTCATCGAGAACAGTGCCGGTGAGGCATACGGGAACAGCGCCGAGCCCTTCGGGTTGCCGAGCGTGACTTCCCACACCGCCGGCGACACCAGCGTCAGCAGCACCGATGAGGCCAGGCCGAGGAAGCCGCCGATGACCGCGCCGCGCGTCGTGCAGTCCTTCCAAAGAACCGACATCAGCAGCACCGGGAAGTTGGCCGAAGCGGCGATCGCAAAGGCCAGGCTGACCATGAACGCGATGTTCTGCTTCTCGAACGCAATGCCGAGCGCTACCGCGACGATGCCCAGGGCCACGGTGGTGAGGCGCGAGACCTTCAACTCGGCGGCGCTGTCGGCCTTGCCTTTCATGATCACCGTTGAGTACAGGTCGTGCGATACCGCCGACGCACCCGACAAGGTCAGCCCGGCGACGACCGCCAGGATGGTGGCGAAGGCGACCGCCGAGATGAAGCCCAGGAACACGTTGCCGCCGACCGCATTCGCCAGGTGGATGGCCGCCATGTTGCCGCCACCGAGCAGGCCGCCCTTGGCATCCAGGAACTGCGGATTCGTCAGCACGAAGGTGATCGCGCCGAAGCCGATGATGAAGGTCAGGATGTAGAAGTAGCCGATCCACGTCGTCGCCCACAGCACCGACTTGCGTGCCTCCTTGGCGTTGGGCACGGTGAAGAAGCGCATCAGGATGTGCGGCAACCCGGCGGTACCGAACATCAACGCCATGCCGAAGCTGATGGCCGAGATCGGGTCCTTGATGAAGCCGCCCGGACCCATGATCGAGAAGCCCTGCGCGGCCGCGTCTTGAGGCGACTTGCCGGCGGCGGCGGCGATGCCTGTCTTCACCTCCACCGCCTTGGCGAACATCGCCTCGGGGCTGAAGCCGAAGTTGTAGAGCACCATGAAGGCCATGAAGCTGGCACCGGCCAGCAGCAGGCAGGCCTTGATGATCTGCACCCAGGTCGTCGCGGTCATGCCGCCGAACAGCACGTAGACCATCATCAGCGCGCCGACGATGACGACCGCGATCCAGTATTCCAGCCCGAACAGCAGCTTGATGAGCTGCCCCGCGCCGACCATCTGCGCGATCAGATAGAACGCCACGACGACCAGCGTGCCCGAGGCCGCGAACACCCGCACCGGCGTTTGCTCGAAGCGGAACGCCGCCACGTCGGCGAAGGTGAACTTGCCCAGGTTGCGCAAGCGCTCTGCCAGCAGGAAGGTCACGATCGGCCACCCGACCAGGAAGCCGATCGAGTAGATCAGGCCGTCGAAGCCGCCGACCATCACCGCTGCCGAGATGCCGAGGAACGACGCCGCCGACATGTAGTCGCCGGCAATCGCCAGGCCGTTCTGGAAGCCCGTAATGCCGCCGCCCGCGGTGTAGAAATCGGCCGCCGACTTGGTCTTGGCCGCCGCCCACTTGGTGATGAAGAGCGTGCCGATGACGAAGACGGCGAACATGCCGATCGCCGTCCAGTTGGTGGCTTGTTTGTCGGCCTGGCCCAGGTCGGCACCGGCCGCCAGCGCGGCGTTGGCTGCTGCCATAAGCAGCAGCGTGGCAAGTGTCCTCACAGCAGCCGACGTGAACGGTCGCGCGATCACTTCAGCGCTCCAGTCAATGCCGCTTTCGCGATCGCATCCGTCAGAGCGTCGTACTCGCGGTTGGCGCGGTACACGTAGATGCCGGTGATGACGACGGTGAAGACGATCACCGCCAGCCCTATCGGCATGCCGATCGTCGTCACACCAGCGCTCAGCCGGGTCGCGAGGAAGGGCTTGTCGAAAGCCACCAGCAGGATGAAGCCGTAGTACACGACCAGCATCGCCAGCGTCAGCCAGCCGCCGAAGCGCGTGCGCTTGGTCTTCAACTCCTGGTAGCGCGGGTCGTTCAGGATGCGGGTGGTGATGCTGTCGTGCATGTTGTTGTCACTCATGGTCAGTACCTTTCGCCCAGCTGGTCCAGGATGGCCGGGTTCTCCAGCGTCGAGACGTCCTGGGTGATCGGCTGCCCGGCGGCGATGCTGCGCAGCAGCCGGCGCAGGATCTTTCCGCTGCGCGTTTTCGGCAGGTTGTCGCCGAAGCGGATGTCCTTGGGTTTGGCGATCGGCCCGATCTCCTTGCCGACCCAGTTCCGCAATTCGGTGGCGATGCGCTGGGCCTCGTCACTGGTCGGGCGCGCGCCCTTCAACACCACGAAAGCGCAGATCGCCTCGCCGGTGGTCTCGTCGGGCCGGCCGACCACCGCCGCTTCGGCCACCAGCGTGGTGTGCGCCACGAGCGCCGACTCGATCTCCATCGTGCCCATTCGGTGGCCGGAGATATTCAGCACGTCGTCGATGCGGCCGGTGATCGTGAAGTAGCCGGTGTCCTTGTCGCGGATGGCGCCGTCGCCGGCCAGGTAGTAGCCCTTGAGCTCGGCCGGGTAGTAGCTGGCCTTGAAGCGCTCGGGGTCGCCCCAGATCGTGCGGATCATGCTCGGCCACGGCTTCTTCATAACGAGCAATCCGCCCTGACCGTCGGGCATGTCGTGACCCTGGTCGTCGACGATCGCGGCCGTGATGCCGGGGAAAGGCAGCGTGCAAGACCCCGGCACCAGCGGCGTGGCGCCAGGCAGCGGCGTGATCATGTGGCCGCCGGTTTCCGTTTGCCAGAAGGTGTCGAGCACAGGGCAGCGGCCACCACCGACGTGGCGGTGGTACCAGGTCCAGGCAGCCGGGTTGATCGGCTCACCGACCGAGCCGAGGATGCGCAGGCTGCTCAAGTCATAACGATCAGGATGCACGGCCGCTTGGGCTTCGGCTGCCTTGATCAGGGATCGGATGGCGGTCGGCGCGGTGTAGAAGACGCTGACCCGGTGGTCCTGGATGACTTTCCAGAACCGGCCCGCGTCGGGATAGGTGGGGATGCCCTCGAACACCACTTCGGTGGCGCCGAGCGCCAGCGGGCCATAGGTGATGTAGGTGTGGCCGGTGACCCAGCCGATGTCGGCCGTGCACCAGAAAACATCGTCGGGCTTGAGGTCGAAGGTCCACCGTGTCGTCAGCGCCGCGTGCAGCAGGTAGCCGCCGCTGGCGTGCTGCACGCCCTTGGGCTTGCCCGTGGAGCCCGAGGTGTAAAGAAGGAACAGCGGGTGCTCGGCGCCGACCCATTCGGGTTCGCAGGTGGCGGGCTGGATCAGCGCTTCTTCGTGCAGCCAGTGGTCGCGGCCCGCGTGCCAGGCGACGTTGCCGCCGGTGCGGCGGTAGACGATCACGTCTTTCACCGTCGGGCAGCTGCCGAGCGACAGTGCTTCGTCGAGGATGGTCTTGAGCGGCAGGTGCTTGCCGCCGCGCACTTGCTCGTCGGCAGTCAGCACCAGCACCGCGCCGGTGTCCTGGATGCGGTCGCGCAGGCTCTGTGCGCTGAAGCCGCCGAAGACCACCGAGTGGATCGCGCCGATGCGTGCGCAGGCTTGCATCGCGACCACGCCCTCGATGCTCATCGACATGTAGATGACGACGCGGTCGCCCTTCTTCACGCCGCGCGCCCGCAGCGCGTTGGCCAGGCGGCAGGTGCGCGCCAGCAACTCGCGGTAGCTGATGCGGGTGACCTGCCCGTCGTCGGCCTCGAAGATGATCGCGATCTTCTCGCCCAGGCCGCGTTCGACCTGCCTGTCGAGGCAGTTGTACGAGACATTCAGCGTGCCGTCTTCGAACCACTTGAAGAACGGCGCTGCGCTGTCGTCGAGCGACTTGGTGAACGGCGTCTTCCAGCTGACGAATTCGCGCGCCAGTCGGGCCCAGTAGGCGCTGTGGTCGGCCTCGGCCTCGGCGACGAGCTTGTCGTAGGCCGCCATGCCGGAAACCGCCGCGCCCTTCACGAGCGTTTCTGGCGGCGAGAACAAGTCTGGTGGGGGTTGGCGCATTCGGATCTCGCGTCGGCGTTGGATGTCAGAAACAGAGGCCTTCAGCGTGGCCGCATTGCAGCGGGTGCACATTGATCTCCGTCAAGGTCTGCGCAGTTCTGCCGCTCGAAAATAGTCACCGGCATCGCCTCTGTCTGTTCGCCGACGCACAGAGTCGGGCGCCCGGGTCCGATCCAAGATGCGCGATGCCCAACGCCTTCGATTTCTCGTCGTCGCCTTTCGACTGCCTGACCGCCGACGAGCAGCGCGTGGTGCACGACGCGGTCGATATCGCCTACTTTCGAGAAGGCCAGACCTTGCTCGAGCCGGGTACGTTGCCGACGCACCTGTTCGTCGTCATCAAGGGCCATGTCTCGCAGTTCGACGGCGGTGAGCTGGTCGCCACCTACGGGCCGCACGACTGCTTCGACGGTCGCTCGCTGGTCGCCGGCCGCGCCAGCAGCCGCTTCGTCGCGGCTGAAGAAGTGCTGGCCTACGAGCTGGCGAAGGCTGCCGTCCACGAACTGATCTCGCGCAACGCCACCTTCGGCGCGCTGCTGTTCGCCGATCTCTCGCAGAAGCTCGGCGCACTGGCGCAACGCCATAGCGAGCGCGAGATGCACAGCCTGGCGATGTCGCCGGTGGCGGATGCTTTCCTGCGGCCTGCTCACGTGGTCGACGGCAGCACCGACATCGTTGGCGTCGCCACGCTGATGCAGGCGCAGAGCACCAGCTGCGTGCTGGTGCGTGATGGTGCGCGCCTGGGCATCTTCAGCAACACCGGCTTGCAGCGCGCGGTGCTCGATGGCCGCGCGTTGGCCACGCTGGCGGTGCGCGAACTGGCGACGTTCCGGCTGGTGTCGATCGCCCCGGACGCGCCGCTGTTCGATGCGCTCGCGCTGATGATCCAGCACCAAGTGCACCGGCTGGTCGTCCAGCAAGGCGAGCGCATCGTCGGTCTGCTGGAGCAGATCGATCTGCTGAGTTTCCTGTCCAACCACAGCTACCTGATCACGGTGCAGATCGTGCGGGCCGGAGACCTGGCCGCGTTGCGCGCTCAGGCCGAAAAGATCACCCGTTTCGTCGCCCTGCTGTACCGCGGCGGCACCAAGGTGTTCCAGATCGGCGCTCTGGTGCAGGCACTGAACGCCAAGCTGTTCGAACGCACCTGGCAACTGGTGGCGCCGCCCGGCCTACTGGCCGACAGCTGCCTGTTCGTGATGGGCAGCGAAGGGCGCGGCGAGCAGTTGCTGAAGACCGATCAGGACAACGGCTTGATCCTTCGCGACGGCACCACGGCGACCGAGGCCGAGGTCGAAACGGCGTGCGCGCGCTTCTCGGCCGCGTTGCGCGACTTCGGCTACCCCGACTGCCCCGGCGAGATCATGGTCAGCAACCCGCTGTGGCGACGCAGTGCCAGCGACTTTGCCGTCACCGTGCGCAATTGGCTGCTGCGGCCCGATCCGCAAGGGCTGATGGCGCTGGCGATCTTTCTCGATGCGCATGCCGTGGCCGGCGATGCCACGCTGTTGGCGGGCGTGCGCGCAGAGGTCGGCCATCTCGTCGCGGCAGACGACGCGTTGCTGGGCCGTTTCGCCGCGGCCATCGATTCGTTCCCCGAAGAATCGAGCGGCTGGTGGAACCGGCTGCTGCCGATGGCCGAGCCCGAAAGGCCGGCGCTCGACCTGAAGAAGGCCGGCATCTTCCCGATCGTGCACGGCGTGCGCAGCCTGGCGCTGCGCGAGCATGTGCAGGCCACCAGCACCTTGGCTCGGCTGGACGCGTTGGTGGCTGCCGGCCGTCTGCCGGCGCCGTTTGCAACCGATCTGGCCGACAGCTTGCAGTTCTTGATGGGGTTGAAGCTCAAGGCTGGACTGACTGAGCTCGACAGCGCAGGCAGCGTGAGCGGCGGCGTGCGAACAGAGCGCCTGAGCAGCCTGGAGCGCGACCTGATGAAAGACGCTTTCGCAGTCGTCAAGCGCTTCAAGGCGCTGGTGCGAAACCAGTTCCATCTGGAGGGTCGGTGACAGCGCACCCAGGCGCCTGGCATACGCTGCGTCGCTGGCTGGCGGCGCAACGCCGCGGCTGGCAACGCCGTCGGCTCAAGGACGCCTCGTTCGCCTTCATGTACGACGAGCCGCCCGCGGGCGAATGGGTGACGCTCGATTGCGAGACCACCGGGCTGGACGTGCGCCACGACCGCATCATCGCCATCGGTGCCGTTCGCATCGTCGGCAACCGCTTGCTGACCAGCCAGCGCCTGGAGCTGTTGGTGCGCCCTGAGCGCAGCCTTGCGGTGGCCGGCATGCGTGTGCACCGGCTGCTCGAACGCGATGTCGCTGATGGCTTGCAGCCTGATGAAGCGATGCGCTTGCTGCTGGCCTTCATCGGCAGCCGGCCGCTGGTCGGCTATTACCTGGAGTTCGATGTCGCGATGATCAACCGGCAGATCGCACCCATGCTCGGCGTGCGACTGCCGCAGCGTCAGATCGAGGTCTCGGCGCTGTACTACGACTTCAAGAACCGCAGTTTGCCGGCGCAGGCCCGCGGTGGCGAGATCGACCTGCGCTTCGCGACCATCATGCGCGAGCTCGAACTGCCGGCGCGCGAGGCGCACGACGCGCTGAACGACGCCGTGATGGCGGGGTTGGCGTTCTTGAAGTTGCGGCGGTGTTGATCGGCCGCCCTCAGCCCACCAGCCCGTGCCGGCGCGCCAGCGCCATCAATTTCTCGATCTCGCGGTCGTGCAGGCCGCGTTCGCGCAGCGCGATCGCCGTCTGCGCGACGTAGTCCAGCGTGCTGCCATAACGGCCGCGGGCGTGGCGCAGGATGTGCAGCATCTCGTCTTCAGGCAGCCGCGGCAGGCAGGCGTCGCTGCGCCGGCTGAGCGTGAAGGCCAGCGCTTGCACCGGGCCGTGCGGCGTGCGTGCTTCGAGCAGCCGCGGGTCGTAGACACCGGTAGGCATCTCGCGTGCCCACAGGCGCTCGAGCTCGGCTTCGGCTGCTTCGGCCTTCATGCGGTAGACGACGCCGCGACAGGCGCCGCCGGGCAGCAGCGCGAACACCAGCCCCGGCAATTGCGGCGTGCCCCGGTTCACCCGCGAGCGCATGCGCAAGGCTCGGTGCCAGCCGTGCACGAGGGCAGGCCGGTGTTCGGCGGCGTCGAATTCAGGCCGCCAGATCAGCGAGGCGTAGCCGAAGATCCAGCGCTCGCGGCTGTTGCACCACTGCGCGCGCAAGTGCGCGAGCGCCGCGGCCGGGTCGCGCACGATGAGCTGGGGGTCGATGGCCGGCAACACGAAGATGCGAGCATCGCACGGCCAGCGCGCGGCTTGCCCGGGCGCTCTTCACGAACTTGACGATGTAACTCAGTTTCATCAGAATCACTTTCAAGTTACAGCTCCGCGGAGATTCCATGAAGCCTGCCCTGATCGAGGTCACCGAACGTATCCGTCTGCGCAGCAGCGCCACCCGGCAGGCCTATCTGGCGCGGGTCGATCGGTTGGCCGGCCGCAGTCCCGGCGCGGCACGGCTGGGCTGCGCCAACGTCGCCCACGCCTTCGCTGCACTGCCCGCCATCGACAAGCTGCGCGTGGTTGAGCAGAAGGGGCCGCACATCGGTGTTGTCACTGCCTACAACGACATGCTCTCGGCGCACCAGCCGTACGAGGGTTTTCCGGCCGTCATCCGCGACGAAGCGCGCAAGCTTGGCGCCACGGTGCAGGTGGCGGGCGGCGTGCCGGCGATGTGCGACGGCGTCACCCAAGGCACCGCGGGCATGGAGCTGAGCCTGTTCTCGCGCGACACCATCGCGATGGGTACGGCGGTGGCGCTGACGCATGACGTGTTCGACGCCGCGCTGTTGCTCGGCGTGTGCGACAAGATCGTGCCGGGGCTGTTGATCGGCGCGCTGCATTTCGGCCACTTGCCGTGCGTGTTCGTGCCTGCGGGGCCGATGAGCAGCGGCTTGTCGAACAACGCCAAGGCCAAGGTGCGCGAGCAGGCGGCACAGGGGCTGGTCGGCCGCGAAGAATTGCTCGCCGCCGAAAGCGCCGCGTACCACGGCGCTGGCACGTGTACCTTCTACGGCACCGCCAACAGCAACCAGATGCTGCTCGAAGCGATGGGCCTGCACGTGCCGGGCGCGGCCTTCGTGCACCCGCACGCGGCGCTGCGCGAACAGCTCACGCGTGAGGCGGTGGCCACGGTGCTGGGTATCACGCGCAACGGCCCGCGCTTCACGCCGATCGGCCGCCTGGTCGACGAGCGTGTGATCGTGAATGCGATGGTCGCGCTGCTTTCCACCGGCGGCAGCACCAACCACCTGATCCACTGGGTGGCGGTGGCGCGTTCGGCCGGCATCGTGATCGACTGGACCGATTTCGCGGACCTTTCCGCCGCGGTGCCGTTGCTGGCTCGTGTGTACCCCAACGGCGCGGCCGACGTGAACCAGTTCCAGGCCGCAGGCGGCCCCGGTTTCGTGCTGCGTGAATTGATGGACAGCGGTTGTATGCACACCGATGTGGCCACGGTGCGCGAAGGCGGCCTGCGCGAATTCACGACGCTGCCAGCGGCTGCAGAAGGCGCCGTGGCGGCGCTGCGCTGGAGCGCGCTGCCGGCCGACAGCGGTGACAGCGAGGTCGTGCGAACGGCGGCTGCGCCGTTCTCCGACCACGGCGGTTTGGCGCTGCTGCAAGGCAACCTGGGCCGTGCGGTGATCAAGGTCTCGGCGGTGCCCGAAGACCGCCACGTCGTCGAAGCGCCGGCCATCGTCTTCGACAGCCAGGAAGCGCTGCAGGCCGCCTTCAAGGCCGGCGAACTCCACCGCGATTGCATCGTCGTCGTGCGCTTCCAGGGCCCGCATGCCAACGGCATGCCCGAGCTGCACAAGCTGACACCGCCGTTGGCCGTTCTGCAAGGCAAGGGCTTCAAGGTCGCGCTCGTCACCGACGGCCGCATGAGCGGGGCCAGCGGCAAGGTGCCGGCGGCCATCCACGTCAGCCCCGAAGCGCTGGCCGGGGGCCCTCTGGCGCGCGTTCGCACGGGCGACGTGATTCGGCTGGACGCGCATGCGGGTACGCTCGAAGCCCTGGTCGACGCCGCGACCTGGGCGGCGCGCGAGCCGGCGACCATCGACCCGGCCGCGTCCGAGGCCAATGGCCACGACCTCGGCCGGGAGCTGTTCGCCGGCATGCGGCGCAACGTGAAGAGCGCCGAAGAGGGTGCAATCAGCTGGCTATGAACAACATGGGAATGCCGTCATGACCTTGAAGACCCTCGACCTCGCCGAACATGGCCCGGTGATCCCGGTGATCGTGCTGCACCGCGTGGCGCATGCGGTGCCGCTGGCGCGTGCGCTGCTGGCTGGCGGCGTGCGGGTGCTTGAGGTCACGCTGCGCACCGACGTGGCGCTGTCGTGCATCGAAGCCATCGTGCGCGAAGTGCCCGAGGTCATTGTCGGTGCCGGCACGATCCGCAACGCAGCGGATGCACGTGCAGCCGCTTCGGTTGGCTGCCGTTTCGGCGTCAGCCCCGGTTACACGCCCGCGGTGGCTTCAGCCTGCAAGAAGGCCAACCTGCCGTTGTTACCCGGGGTGGCCACGGCCAGCGAAGTGATGGCGGCGCAGGACGACGGCATCGACTTCCTGAAGTTCTTCCCGGCCACCGCAGCGGGCGGCATCGCCATGCTGAAGGCGCTCGGTGGGCCGTTTCCCGAAGTGATGTTCTGCCCCACCGGCGGCATCACGCCTGAATCCGCGCCGCAGTTCCTGGCCCTGCCCAACGTCAAGGTGTGTGGGGGCTCGTGGTTGACACCACAAGACGCGATCGAGAGCGGCGACTGGGAGCGCATCACCAAGCTGGCCCTGGCCGCCTCGGCGCTGCGCGGTTGAGCGGCTGAGCTGCTGAGCCGCTTCAGCCCCGCCCGACCATCCACCGCGCCGTGGCGCGCGCGCTGGCGTCCCCGGTTTCCAGCCCGCTGACCGTGCCGGCCAGGTCTGCCGGGCTGCGGTTCTGGCTGAGCTTCCACTTGCCGATGACGCTGTCGATCGGGATCTCGATGCCGACGATGGCACGCAGCATCTGCTGCACAAAGTCGTCGGGGGCATCGCTGACGGCCCACGGCGGGCTGCGCGTGGATTCGTGGTGGCCGGTCAGGCCCGAGACCAGCGCGTGCAGCCAGGGCGCCTCGTCGATGGCCTGCAGGGTGCCGTGCGCATGCACGACGGCGTAGTTCCAGGTCGGCACGACCTTGTGGTGCTCCTGCTTGCTCGGGTACCACGACGGCGAGATGAAGGCCTGCGGCCCGTTGAACACGGCCAGTACGGGCTTCCCGGCCGCCTTTCGCCACAGCGGGTTGGCGCGTGCCACGTGGCCGCGCAGCTTGCCGTGCGGGCCATCGCCGGGGATGAACTCCAACGGCACGTGGTCGGCCGTCAACGCGCCGTCGGCGCCCGTCGTCACCAGCGTGGCCAACGGGTGCTCGCGCATCAGCAGGGCCAGCTCGGCCGGGTCGGTTTGCTCGAAATGCTTGGGCAGGTACATGGTGCGGAGCCGAAACCTAACCCGCCGCCGTACCGGGCCCGGCCAACCCGAGCAGCAGCAGCACACCCATCACCGCAAACACGGCAGCGGCGATGCGGTGCACCCACGCCACCGGCACCACGCGAAGCACGCGTTCACCCAGCAGCACCGCGGGCACGTTGGCCAGCATCATGCCCAGCGTGGTGCCAAGCGTGACCGGGATCAGCGCGTCGAAGCGCGCTGCCAGCATCACGGTGGCGACCTGCGTCTTGTCGCCCATCTCGGCGAAGAAGAAGGCGACGGTGGTGATGCCGAAGACACCGAAGCGGCCGAGCGATGAATCGGCGCGCAACTCCTCGGCCTTGTCGGGCACCAGCATCCACGCAGCCACCGCGAAGAAGCTGATCGCCAGCACCCAGCGCAGCGTCTGCGGCTCGACCAGCTTCGGCAGCACGCTGCCCATCGCGCCGGCCAAGGCGTGGTTGGCGAGCGTGGCGACGAAGATGCCGGCAATGATGGCGGCGGGCTGCCCTGGCTTGTTGAACCGCGCGGCCAGCAGCAGCGCCAGAAATTGCGTCTTGTCGCCGATCTCGCCGAGCGCGACTACACCGGTCGAGACGGCGAAGGCTTCGAAGGACATCGCGGCGCAGCACGCTACACCGGCACGGTGTAGTTCAGCGTCATGCGCCCGCCGTCGACGACGACGATCTCGCCAGTGACGTAGCTGGCCGCATCGCTCAACAGGTAAGCCACCGCATCGGCGATCTCGGAAGGCTCGCCAAGCCGCTTCATAGGCGTGCGGCTCAGGATGCGCGCCTTGGCTTCGTCGCTGGTCAGCACCGCCTTCAGCGCCAGCTCGGTGGCGATGGTGCCCGGCGCGACGGCGTTCACGCGGACGCCACGGTCGGCCAGCGACAGCGCCATCACGCGGGTGAGCTGGTTGATGGCGCCCTTGCTGGCGTTGTAGCTGGCGATGCTCGGAATGGCCAGCGTGCCGTTGACCGAACTCATGTTGACGATGGAGCCGAAACCGGCACTTCCATCGGTGTTGCGGTTGCCGACCATCGCCTTCGCCACCGCCTGCCCGACCAGGAACGAGCCCTTGAGGTTGACCGCGATGACTGCGTCCCAGTCCTCTTCCGTCACTTCGAGAAACGGCGCCGCGCGAAAGATGCCGGCGTTGTTGACCAGCGCATCGATCGGCCCCAGCGCGGCGATGCTGGCTGCAAGGGCCGCATCGACCTCAGCCTTGTTCGCGACGTTGCAGCGGAAGTAGGCCGCCTTGGCGCCGCCTTCGCGCAACGATGCGGCCACGCGCTCGCCGGCCTCATCCGCCACGTCCCACAGCGCGACCGCTGCGCCGTCCTGCGCGAGGCGCCGCGCGCAAGCCTCGCCAATGCCCTGCGAGGCACCAGTGACGATGGCCACGCGGCCGCTCAATCCGAAATCGACTTGGGAGCCCATGTCACATTACTCCATGAAACCAAAGAAGGGCGCGGTCGATGCCGCGCGTGCGGTCATGGCCGGTCGAGCCACACTTCGATGCCCTGCGCATTGAGCTCGATGTCGATGGCCAGCAGCGCGGCCACTTCATCGCGGGTGTAGCGGCAGCCGTGCTCGGCCACGCTGCCTGCGTAGATGTCGAGCAGGCCGGCTTTCAGGGCAGTTTTTCGATCGGGCATTGCACGCAGGCGTTGGCCGAGCGCGACCATCTGCGCGACTTGCCGGCGCAGCAGGGCGGCCAGGCGTGGTACGCCTTCGACGCGGCCGAAGTGCGTGAGGTACATGCACGTCGGGTCGGTGGCGAGCAGCCGCGCAATCGAGGCGTCGAGCGCGGGCGGGTCGAACTGCACCGGGGTCGAGGTCGGCACGATCCACGGGCCGCGCTCGGGCGTGTCGAACTCGCGGTAGCTGAGGCCGAAGGTGTCGCCGGTGAACCAGCCGCGCGAGGTGACGTCCCAGATGCAGTGGTGGTGCCTGGCATGGCCGGGGGTGTCGGCAAACAGCAGCTCGCGGCCGGCGAGCAAGAGCACCTGGCCGTCGTGGCTGGTGTCGACGCGCGCTGCATCGACGGGCAGCAACTCGCCATACGAGCGGCGCATCTCTTCGTCGCCGTAGACGGCGAGTGCACCCTGCCATAGCGCACCCGGGTCGATCATGTGGCGCGCGCCGCGTGGGTGGACCAGCAGGCGTGCTGAAGGCAGGGCCTGCATCAGTTGGCCGACACCGCCGGCATGGTCCAGGTGCACATGGGTCGGGATCACGCGCTCGACTGCTTCGCGCGCCACGCCGAGCGCGTCCAGCGCGGCCAGCAGCCGCGGCACGGCGAATGCCGTGCCGGTGTCGATGAATGCCGCGCGGCCGCCGTGCACCACCAGATAGGCGGCGTCGAAATGGTCACGATGGAACGCGGTGTCGATCGCATACACGCCGTGGCCCAGGTCTTGGACGAAGCAGGGCAGGGCCGTGGCGGTGAGGGTGTTCTCGCTCATGTCCACCGATTCTCGCCGCTGCACAATGCGGCGCCATCCACGAAGCGGCTTCACCCCGCAGGCCCCGACCCCACATGCGCATCGTCTGCATCGGCGGCGGCCCCGCCGGCCTGTACTTCGCGCTGCTGATGAAGCAGCTCGACCCAAGCCACCACATCCGCGTCGTCGAGCGCAACCAGCCCTACGACACCTTCGGCTGGGGCGTGGTCTTCAGCGACGCCACGATGGAGCGAATGCGCCAGTGGGACACCGTCACCGCGGACGCCATCGAGGTTGCCTTCAACCACTGGGACGACATCGAGCTGCACTTCAAGGGTGAAACTTTTCGCAGCGGCGGGCACGGCTTTGTCGGCATCGGGCGCAAGAAGCTGCTGAACATCCTGCAAGCGCGCTGCGAGGAGCTCGGCGTCGAACTCGTCTTCGAGACCGAGGTGCAGAGCGACACCGACTACCCCGACGCCGACCTGATCGTGGCCAGCGATGGCGTCAACTCGCGCGTCCGCGAGCGTTATGCCGAGGTGTTCGAGCCCGACATCGTGACGCGGCCGAACCGCTTCATCTGGCTGGGCACGACCAAGCTCTTCGACGCCTTCAACTTCCTGTTCGAGAAGACCGAGCACGGCTGGTTCCAGGCCCATGTCTACAAGTTCGACGACCAGACCACGACCTTCATCGTCGAGACGCCGGAATCGGTCTGGCAGGCGCATGACCTGGCCAGCGCCGACGTGGCCCAGAGCATCGCGTTCTGCGAGGGCGTGTTTGCCAAACACCTCGACGGCCACGCGCTGTTGAGCAACGCGCGCCACCTGCGCGGCTCGGCGTGGTTGAATTTCCAGCGCGTGCGCTGCAAACGCTGGTATCACCACAACGGCCACAGCCCGGTGGTGTTGATGGGCGACGCGGTGCACACGGCGCACTTCGCGATCGGCTCCGGCACCAAGCTGGCGCTCGAAGATGCGATCGAGTTGACCGACCGCTTCAAGCAGCGCGGCCAGGACGGGGTTCGCGACATCGCGGCCGTGCTGGCCGACTACCAATCGATTCGCGAGGTCGACGTATTGCGCTTGCAGAACGCGGCGTGGAACGCGATGGAATGGTTCGAGGTGGTGGGCACGCGCTACTGCGACCAGCTGCCGCCGGAGCAGTTCATGTACAGCATGCTGACGCGCAGCCAGCGCATCAGCCACGAGAACCTGCGCCTGCGTGATGCCGGCTGGCTCGAAGGTTTCGAGCGCTGGTTTGCTGAGCGAAGCGGCTTGACTGCACCAGCCTCCAGCAAACCACCCAGCCCGATGTTCACGCCGTTCAAGCTGCGTGGGATGACGCTGCCCAACCGGGTCGTCGTCTCGCCGATGGCGATGTATTCGGCGGTCGACGGTTTGCCCGGCGACTTCCACCTCGTGCACTTCGGCGCGCGTGCGCTCGGTGGGGCGGGGCTGCTCTACACCGAGATGACCTGTCCGGCACCCGACGCGCGCATCACGCCGGGTTGCGCGGGGCTGTGGAACGACGCGCAGCGCGATGGCTGGAAACGCATCGTCGATTTCGTGCACGCCAACTCGCCCGCCAAGATGGGTTTGCAGCTTGGGCACGCCGGCCGCAAGGGCAGCACGCAGTTGGGTTGGCAACGCATGGACGAGCCGCTGGACAGCGGCAACTGGCCGTTGATCTCGGCCTCGCCCATCGCCTACAGCAGGGCGACGCAGGTGCCGCGCGAAATGACACGCGCCGATATGCAACGGGTCACCGCCGACTTCGTCGCTGCCACGCGCCGCGGTGCCGAGGCCGGATTCGACCTCCTCGAATTGCACGGCGCGCACGGCTACCTGCTGTCAAGTTTTCTCTCGCCGCTGACCAACCAGCGCAATGACGGTTATGGCGGTGATGTCGAAGGCCGCGCCCGCTTCCCGCTCGAAGTCTTCGCCGCCGTTCGCGCCGCGTGGCCGGCGGACAAACCGATCTCGGTGCGCCTGAGCTGCCACGACTGGTACCCAGGCGGCAACACCGCCGACGACGCGGTGGCCATTGCACGCCTGTTCAAGGCGGCTGGCGCCGACATCATCGACTGTTCGTCGGGCCAGGTCGTGGCGGACCAGAAGCCGGTCTACGGCCGCATGTGGCAAACACCGTTTGCCGACCGCATCCGCAACGAAGTCGGCATCCCGACCGTCGCGGTCGGTTCGATCTTCGAGGCCGACCACGTCAACATGGTGATCGCCGCCGGCCGTGCCGACCTGTGCGCCGTCGCCCGGCCGCACCTGGCCGATCCGGCGTGGACGCTGCACGAGGCCGCGCGCATAGGCCACACCGGCATCGCGTGGCCGCAGCCCTACCTGTCTGGTCGCAGCCAGTTCGAGACCAACCTGAAGCGGGGGCGCTGATGCCCCTTTCATGCCCCTTCATACCCCTTCATACCTATTCAAACACCATGCAACAACGGCCTTTCAAGGACTACGCGGCGCGCCACTTCGGCTGGGTTTGCAGCGACGACGGTCGGGTGGCCACGGTGACGCTGAACCGCCCGGAGAAGAAGAATCCGCTGACGTTCGAGAGTTATGCCGAACTGCGCGAGCTGTTCCTCGCGCTGCCGCAAGCCAGCGACGTGCGCGCGGTGGTGCTGACGGGCGCAGGCGGCAATTTCTGCTCGGGCGGCGACGTGTTCGAGATCATCGAGCCGCTGACGAAGATGGCCGCGCCCGAGCTGTTGCGCTTCACGCGCATGACGGGTGACCTGGTCAAGGCGATCAAGCGCGCGCCGCAGCCCGTCATCGCCGCGGTCGACGGTATCTGCGCCGGGGCCGGCGCGATGATTGCGTTGTCCTCCGACCTGCGCCTGGGCACGCCGACCGCGCGCACTGCGTTCCTGTTCACGCGCGTCGGCCTGGCCGGCGCTGACATGGGCGCCTGCGGCCTGCTGCCGCGCGTGATCGGCCAGGGCAGGGCGGCCGAGTTGCTGTACAGCGGCCGTGCGATGTCGGCCGAAGAGGGCCATGCGTGGGGCTTCTTCAACGCGCTGCATCCGTCGGCCGATGTGCGGGCCCAGGCTGAAGCGCAGGCGCGCACGCTCGCCGACGGGCCCTGGTTCGCGCACACGGTGACCAAGACCATGCTCAACCAGGAATGGGCGATGGGCATCGAGGAAATGATCGAAAGCGAAGCGCAGGCGCAGGCGCTGTGCATGCTGACGCAGGACTTCAAGCGCGCCTTCGATGCTTTTGCGGTGAAGCAGACGCCTCGTTTCGAGGGCAACTGATGGGCACGCCGAATGCGGTGAACACGGCTTCGCGCCTGGCCCATCTGGCGCTGCCCTTCTTCGAAGACCGGCACCGCGAACTGGCCGCGTCGCTCGACGCATGGAGCGCGGAGCAACTCGCCGCCGTTGACCACCGCGACATCGACCGCGCCTGCCGTTCGCTGGTCCGGGCGTTGGGCCGGGCGGGTGTGCTGCGCCACTGCGTGCCGGCGGTTTACTCGGCAGGCGAGTCCTTTGGCCTGGCTGGTGGCATGGGCGGCGCCAGCGCCGAACTCGATTCGCGTTCGCTGGTCGTGTGCCGCGAAACGCTGTCGCGCCACGACGGGTTGGCGGACTTCGCTTTCGCGATGCAGGGCCTGGGCAGCGGACCGATCACGCTGGCCGGGAGCCCGGAGATGCAGAAGGAGTGGCTGCCAAGCGTGGCGCGCGGCGAAGCGATCACTGCCTTTGCCTTGTCCGAGCCCAACGCCGGCTCGGACGTCGCCGCGATGGCCTGCGCAGCCCGTGACGAGGGCGACAGCTACGTACTCGACGGCGAGAAGACCTGGATCAGCAACGGCGGTATCGCCGACGTCTATTGCGTCTTCGCCCGCACAGGCGAAGCCCCGGGAACGCGCGGCATCAGCGCCTTCGTCGTGCCCGCGCGCACACCGGGCCTGGAGATCGCTGAACGCATCGACGTCATCGCACCACATCCACTGGCCCGGCTGCGCTTCACGAACTGCCGCGTTCCGAAAAGCCACCGCCTCGGCCCCGCCGGCGGTGGTTTCAAGCTGGCGATGCGCACGCTCGACATCTTTCGCGCCTCGGTCGCGGCGGCGGCCCTCGGTTTCGCGCGCCGTGCGCTCGACGAGGCGCTGTCGTTCACCGCATCGCGGCCGATGTTCGGCCAGCAGCTGCTCGACTTCCAGCTCACCCAGGCCACGCTGGGCGACATGGCCTGCGACATTGATGCCGCGGCTTTGCTGACCTACCGTGCCGCGTGGTTGCGCGACACCCAGGGGGTGCGCACCACGCGCGAAGCGGCGATGGCCAAGCTGGTGGCCACCGAGAACGCGCAGCGCGTCATCGACCGCGCCGTGCAACTGCACGGCGGGCAGGGCGTGCGCGTGGGCAGCATCGTCGAGAGCCTGTACCGCGAGATCCGCGCGCTGCGCATCTACGAGGGGGCTTCCGAAGTGCAGCGGCTGATCATCGGTCGCGACCTCGCCACCCACGCCCCGCGTCCCGTGGCGGCGCTGAATCAGGGTGTCCCCTGAGCGGTTTCTCAGACTGACAGTTTAAGTTGACATCTGCACGTGTCTGAGGACGGCCACAGACTGTCTAGTGGTACCGGCGTGCAGGGTTTTGGCCGGCAGCCTCGTCAGCTCGGTGCTGTTCGGCGCCTTGCGGGCTGACTTCAGCCCCGGGCGGCTGGTCCAGGTGAGCCAGGGGTCGGCGGTGGCCACCTTGGTACTCAACGCACTGGCGTTGTGGAAGCAGGAGTCGCGCGGCGCCTCGCGCGCGGCGGCCGCGCTGGCCGACGCCGCCGATGTCGACTTCGCTCACGCCTGCGCATTTCATCGCATTGCCGAACGCGCGGCGGCGCCTGGCGGACATCGCCGTGGGCACGTTGGCCTTCGGCATGCAGGACGTGCTGCTCAAACTTTATGGCGGCCAGTTGTTGGCGATGAGCGTGGGCCAGACAACGTGGCTCAGCGCGACGCTGGCGGCCTGGCAGCTTGCTCGGCTTCGCACTGGCTGCCGTCGTTCTGGGCCGTGGCGCCGATGCCGTGCACATGTCGATGGCCGGAGTGGCCATGGGCTTGCCCGCCTTCGCTGCGGTGCTGCTGGCCGCACCGCTGCATTCGCTAGGCGTGTTCACGGTCGGTGTGCTGCTGGTGGGCGTCGGCGGCGGGATGTTCGGCCACGGTACGCTGACAGCCACGATGAATGCCGCACCGCGTGAGCAGATCGGCTTGTCGCTCGGCGCCTGGGGCGCGGCGCAGGCCACTGCGGCAGCTGTCGGCGTTGCACTCGGCAGCGTGCTGCGGGACGCCGCCGCGGCGGCCGCTGGCAGCGGCGCTTCACCGGCTCGGGGCTATGCGGTGGTCTACGCGACCGAGATACTGCTGCTGCTGTCGGCCCTACAGGTTCTGTCGGCGATGCCCCGGTCTACTCCGCTTCAGCGCAGCGCTGAATTGCCATCTTCAAGCGAATCCGGCGCAAGCCAAACCCTTTCGAGTTGACCCCTCACGACCATAACGAACACACCATGAAGGTCCACCACCTGCTGCTGCTTTTTTTGGATTCTTTTCGTCACACTGTTTTGCCTGAATGCCGCACGCCACAAGAAGAAGTGAACTGAACTAGGGCTCGCTGCGCCGCACTCGGCGCAGCCAGCTCCACAGGCGGTCACACAGCAGCGACGTCAACAGGCCGACCAGCACTGCCAGATTCAACGCCATCACCACGCCGAGCCACGGCGAGGCGATGCGAACGCCGGCATCAAAGCCCACCCTGGCTGCCGCGGCTGCGGCCCAAGAGGCCTACCGCGAGGACGACTCGGCGCTGTACGGTGCCGCACTCACCACCCGTATGGCGCTGTCAGCCCGGTGTCGCGCCCTGAACGACCCACAGCCGTGCAATCTCGGCGGCGCCGTCCGTGCCTTTGACGCTGCGCAGCGTCTGCACTGCAGCTTGCTTCTTGCCCGGCAGTTGCAGTTGCGCCATGCCCAGCCGCAACTTGGCTTCGTCGGGCCGCTTCAGGTTGCCCTTGGCAATGCCTTGTTCGATCAGCGCCACGGCGCGTTCGGCCTGGCCGGTCGACAACGTGGCGTAGCCGACCTTGACCAGCTCATCGCCTGACTTCTCCAGTGCGGCGTCCATCGCCTGGTTCTTGATCGCATCCTTCTGCTCGGTCTCTTGCTTGAGCACGAGGTCGCGCAGGCGTTGGTGGCGGGCGGCTTCGGACCCCGTGCCCATCAGGCCCGACTTGTAGCCTTGTTCGACCACGCGGCGCGCTTCGGCCGGCAGGCCGGCCTGCAGCGACAGCTGGGCCATCTCCATGAACTCTTCGGTCTTGGTCAGCGTGCCGCTGGCAAGGCGAAGGCGCAGCACGTCGAGTTCGTAGCGTGGCGAGAAGCCGGTCTTGCGCGGCAGGCGGCCGAGATACGCGGACCAGTAGTCCTTCTTCGGGTAGTAGGCCAGCAGCTTTTCCAGCGTGTTGATGTAACCGCCAGTGGCGCCGGTGCGCTGCTGCGCATCGGCCAGGCGCAACAGGTCGCCCTCGTCGGGCCGGCGGCCCCCTTGTTCGGCACCGCTGACGGCGGCTTGCGCGTCGCGCGCGATGGCGTTGTAGTCGCCGCTGCTGCCTTGCAGGTAGGTCTGCAGCTGGCGAACGCCGGCGCCGTTGTTGCCGGCCGCGATCGCCTTTTGCACGTACTCGCTGGCTTTGGCGTTGTTGCGCGATTGGACGTAGGCCGACGCGAGCTGTTCGGCGTACTGCCCCTGCTCAGCACCACTCGACCGGGCGTACAGCGACTCCAACGCCTGTGTCGCGGTCGCCATGTCGCCGGCCCGCTGGGCGGCAGCAGCCTTCATGCGGTCGATCAGCGACTGTTCGGCGCCGCTGCGGCCACCCACGGCTTCCGCCTCGCGGACCTTGGCCAGCGATTCCCGGGCCTTGCCGGCGCGCAGCAGGTCGCCTGCCGCCTGCAGCGGTTTGCCAATTTCGGGCCGTACGCCCTGTGCCGAAGCGATGCCGATGCTGCTGGCGGCCAGCAGCGCGATGGTGAGCGTACGCAGTGGTGTCATCTCAAAGGAATTGCTCGTTGCCGACGATGCCGATCTTGTTGACGCCAAGCCGCTGCGCGGTAGCCATGATCATCGCCACGTGTTTGTAGGTCACGAGCTTGTTCGGGCGCAGATGCACCTCGGGCTGGTCGGCCTGCGCCGCGACGGCCAGCAGGCGTTTTTCGATCGCGGCGCGGTCACCGGCCTGGATGACCTCGCCGTTCCAGCCAATCGTGCCGTCGAAGTCGAGGTCGATACGGACGATCTCCGGCGGCTTCGGCGGCGGCGCCGCGTTGCTCGGCACCGGCATATTCATCTTCACCGAATGCGTCTGGATCGGGATGGTGGTGATGAACATGATCAACAGCACCAGCATCACGTCGATCAACGGGGTGGTGTTGACGTCGAGCATCACGTCGCCGTCACCGTCACTGCTTGCATTGCCTACGTTCATTGACATTGAAATGACCTCATTTGCCCTAGTTCGCGCCGGGACTCGGGGGCTCGGTGATAAAACCGACCTTGAAGATGCCTGCGCGCTGGCAGGCCACCACGACGCGGCCGACGGCTTCGTAACGCACTTCGTTGTCGCCCCGGATGTGAACTTCCGGCTGCGGTTCCTTCACCGACTCGATCTTGAGCCGCCTGACCAGGGTCTCGGTGTCGGGAATGCGCTCGCGGCCCCAGTAGGTCTCGCCCTCGCGGTTGACCGCGATGACGATGTTCTCGGGCTTGGTCACTGTCGGCAGGTTGCGTTCCTGCGGCAGGTCGAGCTTGACGGTCTCGATGGCGACCGGAATCGTGATCAGGAAAATGATCAGCAGCACCAGCATCACGTCCACCAGCGGCGTGGTGTTGATGGTGTTGTTCAGCTGTTCGTCCGGGTCGCCTTCGGCTGCGCCGACTTGCATGGACATGGGTCTGGCTCCCAATCAATCAGTTGGACGCGATGAATTCGCGCCGGGCCGCCCGCAGCGAATTCGCTCCCCTCGGGGGGCGACGCCGCAGGCGTCTTGGGGCAGACATTCAGCGTTTGCCAGCGATCAACACGTTGTGCAGGTCGCCCGCAAAGGCGCGTGTCAGGTCCATCACCTGCTTGTTGCGGCGGATCAGCCAGTTGTAGCCAATCACCGCCGGCACAGCGACCGCCAGGCCGATGGCCGTCATGATGAGCGATTCGCCGACCGGACCGGCCACCTTGTCGATCGAGGCCTGACCGCTGATGCCGATCTTGACCAGCGCGTTGTAGATGCCCCAGACGGTGCCGAACAGCCCGACAAACGGCGCCGTCGACCCGACCGTGGCCAGAAACGCAAGGCCATCGGTGAGGCGGCCCTGCACATTGCCGACAGCCCGGTCCATCGACATCGTGATCCAGGTGTGCTTGTCGATCGACTCGACCATCGTGCCCTCGTGGTGTTCGCTGGCCTTGATGCCTTGTTCGGCAATGAAGCGGAAGGCTGAGCCGTCGTCGAGCGAGCCGACGCCACCCTTGATCGAGCTGCTCTTCCAGAACGAATCGGTCGAGGCCTTGGCGCTCTTGAGCATCACGCGCCCCTCGAACAGCTTGGTGAAGATGATGTACCAGCTGCCCATCGACATGATGACCAGGATGGTCAGCGTGCCCTTGGCGACGTAGTCGCCCTGGTTCCACAGCGCCTTCAGGCCGTAGGGGTTCTCGACCGCCTCTTCGGTAATGGCGCCGGGCGCTGCGGCAGCAGCAGGGGCAGGTACCGGGGCCGGCGCAGCGGCCGCGGGAGCGGCAGCCGGCTCCGAAGCCGCAGGGGCCTGGGCGAAGGCCGGGCCGGCCAGAGGCAACAACGACGCGGCGGCGATCAAGGCGGCGCCGAAGCCGGCACGCAATTTCTGGTTCATCGACATGAGGACTCCGTGAAGGACGACGCCGGCCGCGGCCGGGCGCTTGAAAGAACTACAGGCTGTAGCAAAAGGACAGGGAATGGGATGCCGTGGGGCCTGGCCGGCAAGGCGCGCGAGGCGCCTCACTCGATCTTCCACACGTACTCGACTTCGAAGCTGGCACCAACGGCTTTGCCGTTCTCGTCGGCACCGGCCCGGAACGAACACTCGCTCAGTTTGGCCAGCGCGACGCGGTCCATCTGCTTGTGTTCACGCGACGGACCCGACGACTTGGTGACTTCGGAGCCGGTCATCCTGCCGTCGGCGCCGACCGTGAAACGCACCTTCGTCGTGCCGGTGGCTTCGGCGCGCAGTGCCGCGGCCGGGTAGTCGTCCGACTTCGGTGCACAGGCAGAGACGTTGGCAATCGCCGGACGGGCCGCGACACGCGGGGCCGCCGGGGCCGGCGGGGCCGGCGGTGCGGCCGGTGCCGGCGGCGGGGCGATGGTCACGGGCGCAGGCGGCGGAGCGACCGTGGTGGTCGTGATCGTTGGCGCTGCCATCGGCGGCGGGTTCACGTTGACCTCGGGCGGCGGCACGAACGACGGCGGCGGCGGCGCGAACTTCGGCGGCGGCGGCAGGTTCTCGGGCGGCGGCGGCGGAGGCGGCTTCACCTCCTCGATGATCTTGGTCTCGATCGGCGCCTTGATCACTTCGACCATGCGTTGTGCAAGGCCCGAGACCAGTGCCCAACCCAACAACAAGTGCAGGGCCAGGACTATCCCGATGCCCACGGCGTGACGGCCGGGAGCTCGTTGTTGTTCGGCAAAATCCACTCGACTTCTCCAGTCAGCCCGGCGCAACGATCACCGGGCCCTGTGACTCTTCCTGCGTTGTGATTCGGGACGTACCAAAAACGTCCCCTCGGGCACCCTCAAGGCGCGGCACTATAGCTCGAACATTTCACGCCCCGCCCTGGGCATCACCCTAGCCAAACGGCACCGGCGCAGGTACCCGGCGTAACTTCCGCGGTGGCCTGCATGGCGTCCGGTGCGGCAGCAAGAACGGGGCCAGCTGCGTGCCATTCCGGGCCGCGCGGCGGCTTAGCGGGCGGCATCGTGGCCAGCGCCTGCGGCCAGCAGCAATGCGGCGATCGCCTGCGCCAGCGCGTCGGCTGCGTCGCAGCGGACCACTTGTCGGTCGGGCATCGAACGCAGCCAGGTGAGTTGCCGCTTGGCGAGCTGGCGCGTGGCCGCCAGGGCAGGCTCGAAAGCCCGCGCAGCGGCCGTTTCGCGCGGGCCTTCGTCGAGCGCCTGCCAGAGCTGCCTGTAGCCCACTGATCGCATCGAAGGCAACGCCGGTTGCAGGCCGGGCTGGTCGCGCAGCCGCTGCACCTCCGCGGTGAAACCGGCATCGAACATCGCGCGCAGCCGGCCCTGGATGCGCCCGTGCAGCCAGCCGCGTGAGACCGGCTCCAGGCTGATGAGCGGCAGCCGGGTGGCGTCGACCGCGCCACGCTGCCCGTGCCAACTGCTCAGCGGCCGCCCGCTGAGCTGGAAGACCTCGAGCGCGCGCTGGATGCGTTGTGAATCGCCGGGTGCCAGCCGCGCCGCCGTGGCCGGATCGACACGCGCGAGCTCGGCATGCACCGCCGGCCAACCCTGCTCTGCGGCGCGCTGGTCGATGGCTGTGCGCAGCGCCGTGTCGGCCGCGGGCAAGGTGTCGATGCCTTCACGCAGTGCCTTGAAGTACAGCATCGTGCCGCCCACCAGCAACGGCAGGTGTCCGCGCCCGTGGATCTCGCCGATGGCGCGGTTGGCGTCGGCCACGAAGCGGGCCGCCGAGTACGTCTCGGCCGGGTCGATGAGGTCGATCAGGTGGTGGGGCACGGCCGCGCGTTCCTCAGCGCTGGGCTTGGCGGTGCCGATGTCCATGCCGCGGTAGACCAGCGCTGAATCGACGCTGACGATTTCAACCGGCTGCACCCGCGCATGCTGGGCCGCGAAGGCCATTGCGACGGCCGTCTTGCCCGACGCCGTCGGCCCGGCCAGGCACAACGCACGGGGCGGGGCGGCCGTCATGGCGGCACTTTCAAGCCGCAGCAGCATCAGCGGTGCGTGCGTCGCGCCGCACCAGCGTCCAGGCCACGGTCGACGTCAACACCGCCCACACCCCGACGCTGAGCGCAAATGGCCACACCGTGCCGTCGAGCGCTCTACCCAGCCACAGCCCGACGCCGAAGGCGACCGCTGCCAGCACGAAGCCAGCCAGCGCCGACGCGGCGCCGGCCGCCTGCGGAAACGGGCCTACCGCACCGGTCTGCCCACAAGGCTGGTGGATGCCGTGTCCGAACGCATACAACATCTGCGGCAACAGCAGCGCGGCGACGTGCTGCACACCGGCCGCGGCCAGCAGCAGCATCGACAGGCCACCCGCCAGCGTGAACCACGCGCCGCGAGCGACCGCGCCGGCCATGCCGAACCGAGCGACCCAGCGCCGGCAAGCGAAGGTGCCGGCAAGGTACGAGACCGAGGCCGCCGCCATGGCCAGGCCGTAGGCACGCGGCGACAGGCCGAGCACGTCGATGTAGACGAAGGACGAGCCAGCCAGCACGGTGAACAGCCCGCCGTAGGTGAACGAGGTCAACAGCGTCCAGGCGACGAAGGTCGGGTGACGGGCGATCCGCCACCAGGCCGTGAACAGCGGCGCGAGCTGCGTCGCCCGCGGGTTGCGACGCGCCAGTGTCTCGGGCAGCCGCCAGACCACGAAGGCGAGGGTGACAACGCCGAACGCCGCCACCACCGCCAGCGCCGCACGCCAGCCGAACGCGGCCGAGGCCAGCCCGCCGATCACCGGCCCGCTGATGGCCACCACGCCCAGGCCCGACAGGCCGATCGACATCACCTTGGCGCCTTCGTTCGGCTCGTACAGGTCGCGCAGCATCGCTCGGGCGCAGACCACCGCCGCGGCCATCGCGGCACCTTGAACGACGCGCCAGACGATCAGCGACTCGATGCTGCCGGCGAGCATGCCGCCCAGGCTGGCCAGCGTGTACAGCGACAGGCCCGTCAGCAGCACCGGGCGCCGGCCGACGCGGTCTGCCACCGGCCCCCAGAAGAGTTGGGCAATGCCGAAAGCCAGGATCAGCGCCGACAGCGTGAGCTGCGCCTGGACGAGCGGCGCGCCGAGCTCGCGCGTGAGCATCGGCAGCGCCGGCAGGTAGACGTCGGTGGTGGCTGGCTGCAAGCCGAGCAGCAGGGCCAGTGCCCAGGCGGCGCGCGTGTGCGAGACAGCAGGCTTGGCGGCGGCGGCTTCCGTCGGGCCGGCCGCACCGCCGGAGGATGCGGACATGCAGCGAGGTTATCAGCCGGTGCCGCGCCAGCGTGGTTGGCGCCGCTGTCGCTGTGTTTCGTCGCATCCTGCGTGCGGCGGTACCCGTGGCGTGGGCATCATCGGCGCGGTGGGCTCCGTGGGGGCCGTGGCAAAGGAAACGAGGATGTTCAAGTACTTGTCCGGCGCGGCGCGGCCGCAGCCGCGTCGGCGTTCTGGCCTGCACCTGTTGGCACCGTTGTGCGCGGCCGCGTTGTGGGCCAGCCCGGCGCAAGCCCAGTTCTTCAAGGATGCGCAACTCGAAGCCGCCTTGCGGGCCGACAAGCCCGGCGATCTGGCCCGGTTGGCGCGCGAACGCGCTGCCAGTGCACCGGCCGAAGCGCAGACCGCGCTGCTGCACGCCGTGGTGGCGCTGGAACGCGATGCGGCAGCACCGCGAAAGGACGCCTTGGCACGTGCCGAGGCCTGCATGAAGGCGACGCCGCAGGCGGCAGAGTGCCACTACGCATTCGGCGCCGTGCTGGGTGTGCAGGCGTTGAGCGAAGGCATGTTCAAGGCTGCACGCAGCATCGGCAGCGTCCGCGACTCACTGGCCCAGGCCGTGGCGCTGGAGCCGGGTTGGTTTCCAGCGCGCAGCGCGCTGGTCCTGTTCTACCTGGAAGTGCCGGGCGTGATGGGCGGCAGCGCAGCGAAGGCCGCCGAAGTGGCGCAGGCGGCGCCACGTCCCGAGCAGGTGCGGGCGCTGCAAGGGCGCATCGCGCTGGCCGATGGCAAGGCCGAGAGCGCGCTGGCCGTGTTGGCACCGCTGGCCGCAAACGGCGACTTGGCCGTCGCCGACGATGCACGGCAATGGGCCGAGCAGGCGGCGCACAAGCTGCTCAACGACGGCGAGCCGGCCAAGGCCGCGGGCTACTTCGACCTCGCCGCGCGCGATCGGCCGGGTCACGCCGGCGGGGCCTACGGTCTGGCGCGGGTGAAGGCCGAGACCGGCGCGCTGGAAGAAGCGCTGAAGCTCTTCGAGCAGGCAGCCGCGTTGAAGGGCACCGAGCCTTACCCGATCGAGTACCGCCGCGGTCTGGTCTTGCAGAAACTCGGCCGCAACGACGCAGCAAAAATGGCCTACACGCGCTTCGTCGAAGCCGGCCGCGGGCGCAAGAACCAACTCGAAGACGCGCGAAAGCGCCTGTCCGAAATGGGTAGCTGAATCTGTAGCTGAACCGGCCGCGCTAGAAGCGCTCGTCCTCGGCCAGGTAGCGCCATTGCCCGGCCGGCAGCTGGCCGAGCACCACGCTGCCGATGCGCACGCGCTTCAGGCCGAGCACGTCCAGCCCGACCAGTTCGCACATGCGGCGGATCTGCCGCTTGCGCCCTTCACGCAGCACCATGCGCAACTGATCTTCGTTCTGCCAGCTCACGCGGGCCGGGCGCAGCGCGCGGCCGTCGAGGTGCAGGCCCAGGCGCAGGCGGTCGATCGACTCCGGCGGCACCGGACCGGGAGCGACGGGGCGCACGCGCACCAGGTATTCCTTTTCGATACGCGTCTCGTCGCCGATCAGCTTCTTGGCCACGCGGCCGTCCTGCGTCATCACCAGCAGGCCGGTCGAATCGATGTCCAGCCGGCCGGCCGGCGCCAAGCCGCGCAGGTGGCCGCCGTGGAAGTGGATGCGCGCGCGGTCGCCGCTCCAGCGGTTGCCCGGTTGCAGCAGCGTGGCCGCGGGCGGGTGGCCGTCCTCGGCCTGGCCGCTGACGTAGCCGATCGGCTTGTTGAGCAGGATCGTCACCCGCTGCGCTTGCTCGTTGCGCGCCTTCGGGTCGACCACGATGACCGCGTCGACGGGGCAGCGCTGGCCGAGCACGGCGACGGCCCCATCGACCTTGACCCAGCCGGCTTCGATCCAGGCGTCGGCCTCGCGGCGCGAGGACAGGCCGCGTTCGGTCATGAGTTTCGAGACGCGCGGGCCTTCGCTGGGGCCTAGGTTTTCCGGCATGCCCGGAATTGGACCACGGCCTGCTCCTCGTCGAAAAGCTCAACCGCCCAGAGTCACGGCGCCAGCGGGGGCGCGCTGGCGGGTGGCGTCGTCTGCGCCGAAGGCACGAGGCGGTTGGTGCCGTCCTGGACTTCGAAGGCGACGCCGAAACTCTGCACGTTGCTGGCGCTGGCCACTGTATCCACGTACCACCACTCGCTCACGATGCGTGCTGGCGTCACGTCCAGCAGCATGTAGCCGCGACGATTGAAGTCGATGTACTTGAAGTGCGGGTTGACGCTGCGCAGGAACAAGGCGGTCTGTCCGGTCGGGTCGTCCAGCCCCGGCGAGGTGATCGAGGTGGTGACGAACTCGACCGCCTTGGAGCCTTCGCCCGTGGTCGGGTTGTAGCCGCCGCTGGCGGTGGACGGGTTGTTCGGGTCGCGCGACAGATCGGCAGCCCACGAGCTGTGGATGTCGCCCGTCAGCACCACGCAGTTCGGGACCGCAGGCAGACCGGCCGCACCTTCCAGGATCTCGTAGACCCGGTTGCGCGCGGGCTGGTAGCCGTCCCATTGGTCGGAGTTGACGAACAAGCCGCCGCCTGCCGCGTTGGGGGCGGCGACGATCTTCAACTGCGCGAACATCACGCCCTGGCCGATCAACTTCCAGCGTGCGGTGCTGCTGCGCAAGCGCTGCGCCAGCCAGGTTTCCTGTTCAGCGCCCAGCAGCGTGCGGGCGGGGTCGGCGAACGCGCCGGTCTGTGCGAAAGCGTTGCCGAACTGGGTCGGGATCGTCGCCGGCAGTTGCTCCGAGCGTGCCGACAGCCGCTCTTCGAGCATCACCAGATCGACCAGATTGCCGAAGCCGAAGGCGCGCTGGTTCCGGCGCGGCTGCTGCGCGTCGGGTACGCGCACCGGCATCCAGTCGTAGTAGGCGCGCAGGCCGACATTGACGCGGGTCGCCCAGTCGCCTTCGGTCGCAGGCTGGTGGTTTTCGGCACCGTCGCGCCAGGCGTCGTTGGTGATCTCGTGGTCGTCCCAGATGCAGATCATCGGGTGCTGGCGGTGCACCGCCTGCGAGTCCGCGTCGCGTTTGTACTGGGCGTGGCGCAGCCGGTAGTCCGACAGCGTGACCATCTCGTTCGGTGGCTCGGGCGTGCGCAGGCTGCCGTAGGTGTTGGGGCCGTACTCGTAGAGGTAGTCACCCAGATGGACCACCGCGTCGAGATCGGCGCGTTCGGCCACGCGGCGGTAAGCGTTGAAGAGGCCGAAGGCGTGGTTCGAACAGCTCACCACGGCCAGGCGCAACCGCGCCAGCGGCCCTGCCGGCGCGGTGCGCGTGCGGCCGATCGGCGAGAACTGGTCGTCGAAGGCGAAGCGGTAGTAGTAGGTGGTGCCGGCCGACAGGCCGGTGATGTCGACCTTGACGGTGTAGTCGCGATCGGCGTTGGTGTTGGCCGCGCCGCGGCGCACCACGTTGGTCAGCCCCCGATCGGTCGCCACGGTGTAGGTGATCTTCAGCGCGCCAGCCGCAGCCGGCAGCGAGATGCGCGTCCACAGGATCACGCGGTCGGCCAGCGGGTCGCCACTGGCCACGCCGTGCTGGAAGGGATCGCTGCCCTCGGAGGCTTTCGGCCCGCGCGCAGCGAGCGCGAGCGCGGGTGCGCCGGCCAGCGCCGCTGCGACGGCGCCGCTGCGGCGGAAGAACGTGCGGCGGTTGGTGCCGGCGGGTAGGGTGGTCTTGGCTTTGCGGGGGCCGCTCATCGGATTCTCCTGGCTCGGTGTCTGCGTGCTGGGCTCCGTCGCAGTGTTGGTGGCGCAGTTGACGGTACGGTGACGGCACGATGTCGGTCAGCCCCGGGCCGGCGGTGTAAGGTCTGGGCCAGACAGGCGACACCTCGCCAAGGCGACTTGCCGGGAAGGCCTACCGATGTTCGATTTCTGTTCCATCGCCTCGCTCGGCCCGCGCCGATCGCTGCTCCGGCTGGGTGCTGCCTTGGTGTTGATTGCAGGCTGCCTGCACCCTGTACTGGCCGTTACCGCGCTGGCGCCCGCACTGCGGGCTGAACTCGAAAGCGCTGTGGCCGACTACGAGGCCGGCCGAAACGGGCCGGCCGCTGCCGCCTTCATGTCGCTGGCTGAGCGCGGCGTCGCCGCGGCTCAGTACAACCTGGCCGTCATGCACCTGCGAGGCGAGCTGCCCGGAGCCAGCCGCGCCGTCGCGCGCCAGTTGGCACAGCGCGCCGCAGAAGGCGGCTTCGTCACCGCGCAGTTCATGCTGGCCCACGGCCTGGAGAACGGCGACTTTGGCATGCGTGACCTGGCTGCCGCGCAAGGCTGGTACGAGATTGCGGCCACCGGCGGCAGTGTCGAGGCACAGGTGGCCATCGGCACCGCGTACTACCTTGGCCGCGGCCGCACGCGCGACTTCGCGCTAGCTGCGCGCTGGTATCGCGAAGCCGCCAAGGGCGGCGACATCGGCGCGATGTACCTGCTGGCGTCCATGTACGAACAAGGCGACGGCGTCGAGCGCGACCTGCGGCTGGCGCGTTACTGGTATGCCGCCGCGGCATATGCCGGCGACGAGGCTGCCCCCATGAAGGTCAAGGAGCTCGACGCCCAGCTGGCAGGACAGCCCGGATGAGCGCCGGTTTGCGCGGGCTTAGAGCACCACCTTGACCATCGGGTGCGTGCTCAGCGTGCGGTACAGCTCGTCAAGCTGCTCGCGGCTCGTGGCGGTGACTGTCAACGTCAGCCCCAGGTAGTTGCCGGCCTTGCTGCTGCGCTGCTCGATGGTGGCCGCATCGAAGGCGGCATCGAACTGGCGGACGATCGAAACCATTGCTTCGACGAAACCGTCGGCGCGCGCGCCCATCACCTTGATCGGGAAGGCGCTCGGATACTCGATCAGGCTCTGGTCATCGGGCAGCGCAGACATGGTCGTCAGATCGACATCGTCAACTTCGCGGCCTGGTAGGCCTCGTTCAACTTGGCGTAGACCGGCCCAGGTTTGCCGCGCAGCGCACCATGTCCCACGGCCTCGCCGTCGATCTTTGTCACCGGCAGGATCTCTTTGGTCGCCGACGACAGCAGCACCTCGTCGGCGGCGCGCACGTCGGCCTCGGAGATGGGCCGCAGGTTGTAGGCGATGCCGAAGTCCTCGCACAGCTCGCGCAGCAACTCGTAGCGGATACCTTCGAGCACGTGTTCGCTCTTCGGCGGGCCGAGCAGCGCGCCTTCGTGCGCCACCCACACGTTGCTGGCCGCGGCTTCGGTCAGCCAGCCGTCGCGGAACATGATCGTCTCCAGCGCACCGTGGTCGGCCGAGATCTGCCGCGCCAGCACGTTGCCGAGCAGGCTCACGCTCTTGATGTCGCCGCGCTCCCAGCGGAAGTCGCGCGCGGTGATGCAGGCCACGCCCTGGTGGCGCTGCTCGGGCGTGGCGTGCTTCATCGGGTTGCTCATCATGAAGACCGTTGGCGCAATGCCCTGCGTCATCACGTGGTCGCGCGGCGCCACGCCCCGCGTGACGTGGATGTAGACGACCTGGTCGTCCTCAGGGCGCGACTCGACCAGCTTGCGGCACAGCGCCAGCCACTGTTCCCGGCTGTACGGGTTGGTGATGCGGATCTTGGTCAGCGACCGCGTCAGCCGCGCGATGTGCTCGTCGAAACGGAAGATGCGCCGGCCGTAGACCGGCGCGACGTCGTAGACGCCATCGCCGAAGATGAAGCCGCGGTCCATGACGGGCACGCGCGCCTCCGACAGCGGCATGAATTCGTCGTTCAGGAAGACCAGGTTTTCCTTCATGTGAGCCCCTCGCCCGGCGGAGACGCCGGCCGGCCTTGGAGGCCGCGCCGGGCCTTGCGGCCCGGCTCTTCGCCAGGCAACAACAGTCCCCCGGACTGTTGGTGTCCGGGCTTAGCCCCCAAGGGGATGACGGGCCGGCTTGGGAGCGGCCCGGCGCTGGACCCGCTCGCGACTGATGAAGCCCGGTTTCTCACGTCGCGGGCTTGTCGGACTTGGCCTTCAAGTTGTCCATCAACTCTTTCGCCATCGGCGCGTTCAGGTTGATGCCCTTGGGCGGAATCGGCGACTGGAACCACTTCGTGTACAGCTTGGCGAAGTCGCCGCTGTCCATCAGCTTGGCGAGCGTGCCGTCGACCAGCGCCTTGAAGGCCGGGTCGTCCCTGCGCAGCATGATTGCGTACGGCTCGACCTGGATGGCGTCGCCCACCACGGCCAGCTCGGCCGGGTTCTGCGCACTCGCGCGCAGGCCGTAGAGCAGGATGTCGTCCATCGCGAACGCCTCGGCGCGGCCGCTTTGCACCAGCAGCGCGCTTTCGGAGTGGTCCTTCGCGCCGATCAGCTCGAAGCCCAGCTTCTGCTCCTCGTTCAGCCCGCGCATGATGCGGAAGTTGGTGGTGCCAGTGGTCGAGACGACGATCTTGCCCTTCAGGTCGGCCAGCGCCTTCACCGGCGAGCCGGCCTTCACCAGGAAGCGCGTGCCGGTGTAGAAGTAGTTGGTTGCGAACGCGACCTGCTTGGCGCGGTCGCTGTTGTTGGTGGTGCTGCCGCACTCGATGTCGATGGTGCCGTTTATCAGCAGCGGGATGCGGTTGGCCGAGGTCACCGACTGCGTCGTCACCTTCAGGTCGGCGCGGCCGGTGGCCTTCTTCACCTCGTCGACGATGCGCGCGCAGATCTCCCAACCGAAGCCTGTAGGCTGGGCCTTGTCGTCGAGGTACGAGAACGGGATCGACGACTCGCGGTAGGCCACCGAGATGCTGCCGCTGGCCTTTACCTTGTCGAGCGTCGGCACGGTCTGGGCTTGCGCCAGCGACGCGGACGTCACGACACCGGCCAGGATCAGGAGATGGGGATTCAGCTGCATAGGTGCTCCACGATGAAGGGCAAAGATGAAGGGGGTGAATGTAGCCCGCGCTTAGGGCTTTTCAACGGATCCACAGCCGGATCGAGTCCCACGCGCGGCCGAAGACGCCGGCCAGTTCGATCGGCTGCTGCACGACCAGCGGCACATCGGCGATCTTCGTGCCGCCGGCCGTCGTGACCTTGATCGTGCCGACGCGCTGGCCGGCCGTCAGCGGCGCGACCAGCGGGTCGGTGCGCTCGAGCGTGGTCTTGAGCTTGTCGCCCTCGCCCTTGGGAACCGTCACGAACAAGGCACCCGCGGCACCGAGCTTGGCCTCGGGCTGCGCGCCCTTCCACACCGGCACCGTCGCGATGGCCTGCGTGGCGTCGAACAGGCGCACCGCGTCCCAGGCTTGCCAGCCCCAGTTGAGAAGCTTCTGGCTTTCGTTGGCACGCGCGTCCCGGTTGGCGGTGCCCAGCACCACGCTCAGCAGGCGGCGCTTGCCAGCCGGTGTGTCGCGCACGCTGCTCGCCACCAGGCAGTAGCCGGCGGCGTCGGTCGAGCCGGTTTTCACGCCGTCGACCGTGGGGTCGCGGCCGAGCAGCATGTTGCGGTTGTCCTGCTTGATATTGTTGAAGGTGTAGCTGCGGATCGCGTACAGCGCGTAATGCTCGGGGTGCTCCTGGATGACCTTCGCCGCCACCAGCGCCACGTCGCGCGCACTGCTGTAGTGGCCCGACTCGGTCATGCCGGTGACGTTCTTGAAGGCGGTGTTCTTCAGGCCCCAGGCCTGGCCCTGGCGATTCATCGCGGCGACGAAATTCTCGACCGAACCGGCCACGCCTTCGGCGAGCGCGACCGACGCGTCGTTGCCGCTTTGCACGACCATGCCGCGCAGCAGTTCACTCACTTTGGGCGTCATCTTCGGGTCGATGAACATCACCGAAGCGCCGCGCTTGCGCTCGTTCCACGCGCGTTCGCTGACCGGCAGCGTCTGCTCCAGCGTGAGCTTCTTGTCGCGGATGGCATTGAAGACGAGGTAGGCCGTCATCAGCTTCGTCAGCGAAGCCGGCTCGGCCTGCGCGTCGGCGTCGCGCTCGGCCAGAACCTGGTTGCTGTTGAGGTCGATCAGCAGGTACTGGCGCGCCGCCAGTTCGGGTGGCTGCGGCGTCTGGGCAAACGAATAGACGGGGCCCGCCAGCAGGGTGGCGGCGAGGAACAGATAGGCAATGAATCGCATGAAGTCTCTAGCGGAGGAACTGGGTGACCAGCTGCCGCAACAGCGGCAACTGGCCATGGAAGAAGTGGCCGACGGCGGGGACGACGGTGACGGGCTGCATCTGCGGCCGTGCCCAGTCGAGTACGCCGGCCAACGGCACCACGTCGTCGGCCTCGCCGTGGACGACGAGCGAGCTGTTGGGCACAGCCGCCACGGGAAAGTTCACCACCGCCGGGCCGACCAGCACGATGCGTTCTGCCGCCACGCGCTGGGCCAGCTGTGACGTGACGTAGGCGCCGAAAGAAAAGCCGGCCAGCACCAGCGATTGGTCCGCGGCGCGCAGGGCTTGCAGAACCGCCGCGGCGTCGTCGATCTCGCCCCGGCCCTCATCCCACACCCCGGCCGATCCACCGATGCCGCGGAAATTGAAGCGCACGCTGGTGTAGCCGCACGTCACCACCGCACGCGCTAGGGTCTGCACGACCTTGTTGTCCATCGTGCCGCCGTGCTGCGGGTGGGGGTGGCAGACGAGCGCTACCCCGCGGGGTGTGCCCGCCGGCTGGTCGATCGCGCATTCAATGGCGCCGGCTGGCCCTTCGACCATGCGGCGCTCGGTCTGTGCATTCATCGCTGGGCCACTCAGCGGCCGACGTTCGGGGCCAGAACCAGCCGCTCGACGACCTCGCCGCGCTTGAGGTGCGACTCGACGATCTCCTCGATGTCGGCTTGGTCCACATAGGTGTACCAGGTGCCTTCGGGGTAGACCACCGCCACCGGCCCACCGGCGCAGCGGTCCAGGCACCCAGCCTTGTTGACGCGTACGCCGCCGGGCCCTTCCAGGCCGGCCGCCTTGATGCGGGCTTTGCAATGGTCGAAGGCGGACTGCGCGTCGTGGTCGGCGCAGCAGGCTTCGCCAGGCTTGCGCTGGTTCAGGCAGAAGAAGATGTGGTGCTTGTAGTAGCTCAATGGTGGGCCTTCGTGCTGCGCGCGCCGGTATCGCCCTTGGGGCGGCCCGAGCGGGTGCATGTATGGCGAATTTTAGTCGCCGGCACTCAGGCGATCGGTCCTTGCCGACCAGCGCGTCAGCAGCCACACCGCAGCCGCATAGGGCCAGCCCCAGCCGACCCACTGCGCGATGCCGTGAAAGCGCACGAATCGGCCCTGCTCCCAGGCTTGCAGGCTCTGCGCGAAGTAAGGGTCGGCCGGCGCGTTGGCCACGCCGGCGACCAGGCCGGTCAACACCATCAGCCCGACGCCCGCCAACAACCGTGAGCGCAGCGGTGCCAGCAGACCGGCCACGCCCAGGCCGATGACCAGCGCCGACAAGGTCGTGGTGCCGGCCCAGGCCAGCGCGTGCGGTGGGCCGAAGTTGAGCCAGGTCGAAATCGTCATCCCGGCCACCGCCAGCGCGGCCGCGCCGAGCGCCACCGCAAAACGCCGCCAGACCGAAGGCACCACGGTGTAGGCCAGCAGCGTGGGCCCGATCAGCCCGGCGGCCGTGATCGCCACTTCGGACAGCGCCGACAGCGCCGGCGTCCCCGCCGGCGCGGCGGCGAACAGGGCGCGTGCTGGCTCGGCCCAGGGCACGTCGGCGAGCGCGGCTTCAAGCCCGGCGCGCAAGATCGGGCCGATCTGCCCCAGGCCCAGCGGCACCGGGGTCGGGAAGAGCAGGCCAATGGGCCACAGCGCCATCAGCGCCAGCGCCCCCGCGCTGTCGCTCACGAACCAGCGTTCTCGCCATTGGTGCCAGCGGTCGACGAGGCCGAGCGCGTGTGCGGCGGCGGCCAGCAGCGCACCCGCCGCGGCCCCGGCGGTGTTGGCGGCAAAGTCTTTCAACGACGGCACGCGGCGGGGCAGGAACTGCTGCAGCACCTCGGCGGTGTACGACAGCGCCGCGGGCGCGAACACGGCCATCGCCAGGGCCGGCCACAACCCGATGCCGCTGCGCCGCGCCGCGATCAGCACCAGCGCGCCCAACGGCACATAACCCAGCAGGTTGGCGGCGAGGTCGAAGTCGTCGGTGTACGGCGACCAGGCCAGCACCAGCAGCGCACCGATACCCTGGCCGGGCGGCCAGCGCCAGTCGGTGAACGGATAGAGGCTCGCGTACAGCACCAGCGCGGCGTAGGCCAGCGCCAGCGGGGCGGCCATGCTGCGGTGTCGCATAGCGGCCCGTCAGCGCTGCCCGGCCGCCCGAAGGCGCTGACGCGCCCCGCAGGCCCCGACAGGGCCCGTTCCCGGCCCCGGGGGCAGCGCACAAAGTGAGCGTGGGGGCTCCATCTAGAACGGCTTGACAACTACCAGGACGACGATCGCCGCGAAGACGAGTACCGAGCCTTCGTTGAAGACGCGGAACCACTTGTGGCTGCGCTGGTTGGTCAGTTGCTCGAAGCTGCGCAGAACACCGCGGCAGACGTGGTGGTACCCGACCACGCCCACCACCAGCAGCAACTTCACGTGCATCCACCCACTGCCCGGCCCGCGGCCGACGCCGTAGCCCAGCCACAGCACGAAGCCGAGCACCAGCGCAGGGACCATCAGCAGGCTGGAGAAGCGGTACAGCTTGCGTGCCATCAGCAGCAGTCGTTCACGCTCGGCGTGGCTGTCGGCAGGGACCATGGCCAGATTGACAAACAGCCTGGGCAGGTAGAACAGCCCCGCGAACCAGCTGGCGACGAAAACAATATGGAAGGCCTTGACCCAGAGATAGCCGGAACTCATCCGGCGATCATCGGCGAAAAGTGGCCGCACCAAAAAGGAGGCCCCGGCGTTGAACCGAGGCCTGGAAGCCTTATCGCTGTCATCACGCTAAGGCACCTGCTCAGGGAGGAAAAGCAGGGAACAGCAACCTTGCGGTCACCGTTCATCTGCAAATGTAGCAGCCGCATCGGGCACGCGGAATCAGGCAGCCCCCTAGACGCCCCCGGGGTGGCGGGGGTGGCGGGAGGGCGGCCACCTTGGCAGAGAATCGAGCCACCGTACCGCCGCACTTAGCCCGAGGCCCGCCGTGATCACACCCCCGCCGTACCCCGCCAGCCGCCCGCGCCGGCTTCGCCGCGACGCCTTCACGCGCGCACTGGTGCGCGAAAATCGGTTGGCGCCGGAGGACTTGATCCTTCCCGTTTTCGTGCTGGATGGCACCGGGCAGGTGCAGGACGTGGCCAGCATGCCCGGGGTTCAGCGCCGCAGCGTCGATGGCTTGTTCGCGGTGGCCGAAGAGTGCCTTCGGCTGGGCGTGCCGGTGATGGCACTGTTTCCGGTGATCGAGCCTTCGCTGAAGACGCCCGACGGCGCCGAAGCCACCAACCCGCAGGGTCTGGTGCCGCGCGCCGTGCGTGAACTGAAGAAGCGTTTTCCGCAGCTCGGCCTGCTCACCGACGTTGCGCTCGACCCCTTTACCAGCCACGGCCAGGACGGCTTGCTCGACGACACCGGCTACATCCTCAATGACGCCACGGTGGCGGTGCTAAGGCGACAGGCCCTGGTGCAGGCCGAGGCGGGCGTGGACATCGTCGCGCCCAGCGACATGATGGACGGTCGCATCGGTGCGATCCGCGCCACGCTCGAAGAAGCGGGCCAAGTGCACACCCGCATCATGGCCTACAGCGCCAAGTACGCCAGCGCCTTCTACGGCCCTTTCCGCGACGCGGTGGGCTCGGCCAAGAATTTGGGCAAGAGCGACAAGAAGGTCTACCAGATGGACCCCGGCAACAGCGACGAAGCGATGCGCGAAGTGGCGCTCGACATTGCCGAAGGCGCCGACATGGTGATGGTGAAACCCGGCATGCCGTACCTGGACATCGTGCGCCGCGTGAAGGAGCAGTTCCGCGTGCCGACCTTCGCCTACCAGGTCAGTGGTGAGTACGCGATGCTCAAGGCGGCGGCGGCCAACGGCTGGCTCGACCACGACGCGGTGATGATGGAAGCGCTGCTGGCTTTCAAGCGCGCAGGCGCCGATGGCGTGCTGAGCTACTTCGCGCTCGATGCAGCGCGGCGCCTGAAAGACGCCTGAGGCGCGCCAGCACCTGCCCACGGCCGCCGATCCGATGCGCGTCTTCCACATCCACGGCGACCAGTTCACCGAGCTGCCTGGCCTGCCCGACACGTTGCCCGCCGGCGGCTTCGTGTGGGTCGGCAGCGCGCGGCGCGAGTTCGAGGTCCAGACCGCCGATGTGCAGGCCGCGTTGCAACGCTGGACCGGCGGGCAGCTCGTCGATCTGCACGTTGCCGATCTGCTCAACAACCAGTTGCCGAGCCACTACGACTACACCTCGTGGTACGACGTGCTGGTGTTCCGCCGGCTGGCGGCTGGCGCCGGCAGCGCGGGGCTGTTTGTCGACGAGGAGCACGGCACGCGCGCGTCGGCGCGGCAAGCGTTGGCGGCCATCGATACCAGCCCGGTCGGCTTCGCGCTCTTTGACCGCGTGCTGTTCACGGTGCACCCCACCGACTGCGCCGTTCGAGACTGGTTCGCGCAGCGCCTGAGCAGCCTGGGTGCGGCCGGCGGCGGCAGCGCTGGCAACGAGACGCGTGGATCGGCGCGTATGCCCAGCAGCTCGGCCGATCTGATGCTGCGTATGGTCAACCACATGGTCGACAGCTACCTCGACCTGCGCCGCCTGCTGACCCGCCAAATGGTCTACGTGCAGCACGAGTTGCTGGACCCGAAGAGCCGCTTCGACGACTGGTCGATGCTGCTCGAATCGCGCAACGCGATGCACCAGCTCGAAGACACCTGCGAGGACCAGCGCGCCGCGATCCAGGAATGGATCGACGCGCTCGACGAGTGGCCCCACGAGCCCGAGCCCGACAAGCGCCGCGAGCGCGAATTGCTGCGGGTGCGTTCGCGCGATGTGCTCGAGCATGTGGAGCGTGCGCTCAGCCATGTGCGGCGCTTGCAGAGCAGCGCCGAGTCGGCCGTGCAGATGCACTTCTCGGCACTCAGCCACCGCACCAACGACATCATGCGCACGCTGACGGTGCTGACGGCGATCTTCCTGCCGCTGAACCTGATCACCGGCTTCTTCGGCATGAATTTCGATGCGCTGCCGTTCATCCATTCCGCCGTCGGCGTGTGGATAGCCAGCCTGATCATGGTGGGCGTGGCGCTGGGACTGATGCTGTTCTTCAAGAGCAAACGCTACATCGGCCCACCGCGCTGACGGGCGACAGAAAGCACGATCCGCGTCGGGTGCGGACCCGACAGGCGGGCTACACCGGACGGCTGCGCGCCAGCGGCGGGTTCTTCGCCAGCCAGCGGCGGATGCCGGTGGCCAGCGCCTCGACCAGATCGCGGCGGTAGGCGGGGTCGCGCAGCCGCAGCTCTTCCTCGGGGTTCGAGATGAACGCCGTCTCGACCAGGATGCTCGGGATGTCGGGCGCCTTCAGCACTGCGAAGCCGGCCTGCTCGACCTGCGCCTTGTGAAGCCGGCCGACCTTGCCGATCCGGCCCAGCACCTCGTTGCCGAGCTTCAGGCTGTCCTTGATCTGCGCGGTGGTGCTCATGTCGAGCATCGCCTGCAAGACCTGGCGGTCCTTCACGCTGCCGACGTCGACGCCGCCGACCTGGTCGGACATGTTCTCGCGCTGCGCCATCCAGCGCGCGCTGGCGCTGCTGGCGCCGCGGGTGGACAGCGCGAACACGCTGGCGCCGCGCGCCTCCGGGCGGATGAAGGCGTCGGCGTGGATGCTGACGAACAGGTCGGCCTGCACCCGCCGCGCTTTGGCCACACGCTCGTTCAGCGGCACGAAGAAGTCGGCGTCGCGGGTCAGCATCACACGAACGTTAGGTGTGCTTTGAAGCTTCTCGCGCAGCATCAGCGCGACGGCGAGCACGACGTCCTTCTCGCGCAGGCCGGTCGGGCCGATGGCGCCGGGGTCCTCGCCGCCGTGGCCGGGGTCGAGGGCGACGATGACGAGCCGCTCGGTGCGGTTGCGCGGCGCCGGGGCGGGCGACGTCGCGGCGGCCACCGGGGGCGGGACCGGCAGCGGCGCGGGTGGCGGCACTGTCGCCGGCACGGGCAACGCGGGCGGCGCTTCGCCCGTCGGCGCGGCGGCACTGGCGACGCGGCCCGGCCCGTCGACCCGCGCGATCAGTTCGTCCAGCGCCTCCTGCATCTCGCGGGCCGCGTTCTTCTCGGCACTGCTTACGCCGACTTCCCTGTCGCGCACCAGCGCCAGCAGCGGGTCGGCCTGCTGCAGCGGGAACAGGTCGAAGACCAGCCGGTGCCGGTACGCGGCCACTGGCGTCAGCGTGAACTGCTGCGGCCGCACCGGCTGCTTCAGGTCGAAGACGAGACGCACCACCCGCGGCCGGTACTGGCCGACGCGCACGCCGGCGATGTACGGGTCGTCGGGCCGCACCTTGCCGATCAGCCCGCGCAGCGCGTCGTTGAGCTCCAGGCCGTCGATGTCGACCGTCAGCCGCTCGGGCGCCGGGGTCAGGCCGTGGCGCGCGGACAGTTCGGTATCCGATTCGATCGTGACCCGCGTGTACTCGCGTGCCGGCCACACCCGCACAGCGACGATGGCCGGGCCACCCGCAGCCGCGGCCAGGCCGGGCGCCGACAGCAGCAGGGCCAGTTCGCCCATGCGCTGGAGCGCGCGGCGGCGTTCGCGGAGATTGGGCTCGCTCATGGCAAAAGAGCCAGGCCGCACGGGCCGTTGGCCATGAAGACGACCTCGCGCTGGTCGTCGGCGCCGGGTGTGATGGTGATCGCCAGGTCGGGCACCGGCAGTTGCCCCCCCGCGTTGCCGGCCCATTCAGCCAGCTTCAAGCCCGGCGCGGCGAAGACATCGCGGAAGCCTGCATCGCCCCAATCGCGCGGGTTACTCAGGCGGTAGAAGTCGAAGTGCGAGATGACGAGGCCATTCACCTCGTAAGGCTCCATCACCGCATAGGTCGGGCTCTTGATCCGCCCTTGCACGCCGAGCGCGCGCAGCAGGTAGCGCACGAAGGTGGTCTTGCCCGCCCCGAGCGGGCCGTCGAGCGCGATGAACGCATCGCGCAGCGCGGGCCGGGCGGCCAGCGCGGTGGCCTCGGCGGCGCAGGCGGCTTCGTCGGGCCAGGTGCGCGAGAGGGTGCTCAGGGGGCTTCCTAGAATCTTCGGATGGCGCAGCGCACCGAGATCGACGGGCCCCAGCTGCTTGAGCGGCTGCGGGTCTGGGGGCATGAGTTCGGATTTTCACAGATCGGCGTGGCCGGCATTGACCTGTCCCACGCCGAACCAGGGCTGCTCGATTGGCTCGCTGCGGGCTTTCACGGCGGCATGGGCTACATGCAGCGGCATGGCACCCAGCGCTCGCGGCCGGCCGAGTTGGTACCGGGCACGGTGCGCGTGATCACCGCGCGGATGGACTACCTGCCACGTGACGCGCCGCCCGACTGGGCCGAGCGCGAAGCCGCTGCAACGCTGGATCCGGGACGCGCCGTGGTGTCCATCTACGCCCGAGGCCGTGACTACCACAAGGTGTTGCGCGCGCGGCTGCAACGGCTGGCGGAGCGGCTGGCAGGTGAGGTCGGATCGCTCGGCCACCGCGTCTTCACCGATTCGGCGCCGGTGCTCGAGGCCGAACTGGCCATCCTCAGCGGCATCGGCTGGCGCGGCAAACACACCCTGGCGTTGCACCGCGAGGGCGGGTCGATGTTCTTCCTGGGCGAGATCTTCGTCGACTTCGAACTGCCGCTGACCGAGCCAGTGGCGGCGCATTGCGGCACTTGCCGCGCGTGCATCGACGTCTGCCCGACGCAGGCGATCGTGGCGCCGTATCGGCTGGATGCGCGGCGCTGCATCAGCTACCTCACGATCGAGCACGACGGTTCGATCGACCCGGCGCTTCGCCCGCTGATCGGCAACCGCATCTACGGCTGCGACGACTGCCAGCTCGTCTGCCCCTGGAACAAGTACGCGCAGCGTTCGGCCTTGCCGGACTTCGACGTGCGGCACGGCTTGGATGCGGCCAGCCTGCTCGACCTGTGGGCGTGGGACGAAGCGGCCTTCCTGGCCCGCACCGAAGGCAGCGCGATTCGTCGCATCGGCTGGGCGCGCTGGCGGCGCAACCTGGCTGTCGGGCTGGGTAATGCGCTGCGTGCAACGCATGCGCTCCCGATCACGACCGCGCTGCGTCTGGCGCGCGCCGACGCGTCGCCCATGGTGCAGGAACACATCGACTGGGCGCTGGCGCAGGGCTAGTTGCCAGCCAGCGCCTACGCCGCCACGCTGCGCAACAGCAGCAGCGCCAACGGCAGACCGGCCATCGCAATCAGTGTCGACAGCGTCACCAGCCCGGCGACGAAGCCGCCATGGCCGCCCATGCGCGCTGCGAGCACGTAAGCGCTGGAGGCCGTCGGCAGCGCCGCGAACGCGACCAGCACCGCTTGCTGTGCCGGCGGTAGCCGCAGCGCCACCACCAGCGTTACCGCCAGCAGCGGCAGTACCGCGTGGCGGATCGACAGCAACATCGCAGCCAGCCGCGGCGCTTTTTTCAGCGCACCCATCTGCAACCCTGCGCCGACAGCCATCAGCCCGAGCGGCAGCGCCGCCCCGCCGACGCGCGCCAGCGTCGTCGACGCCAGTCCAGGCAACGACAGACCCAGCAGATTGAAGGCCAGCCCACTGCCGGTGGCAATGATCAGGGGGTTCTTGGCCAGTTCGCGCAGGAAGCCGTGCCCGCCATGCCGCGCCAGCGGGAACACGGCGGCCACATTGCACACCGGAACGCACACCGCCACCAGCAGGGCCGTCCAGGCCAAGCCCGGCGGGCCGGCCAGCCGCTCGGCCAGTGCCAGCGCGATGTAGGAGTTGAAACGGAACGCCGTCTGCGCGCCAGACGCGTGCAGGTGCGAATCGACGCCCGGCACACGTCGCGTGGCGTAGGCCAGCACGATGCCGGTGCCGACGATCGCCAGGCCGCAAAACACGATCGGCAGCGCGGCAGTCGGATGGATCGGGTTCTTCACGATCGCGTTGAACAGCAGGGCCGGGAACAGTACGTAGTAGACGAGCCGCTCGGCGCCGTCCCAAACCGACCTGTTCAGCGGCGTGTAGCGGCACAGCAACCAGCCGGACGCGATGAGCAGGAAGTCGGGCAGCAGCAGCAGCGGGTCGGCCATGCGTCCGAGTCTGCCATCGGCCTGTACGACTTGTCGGGGTACACGCCGGCGGCCTGTCCTACAGCCGTCACCGAAATGCGCGGCTCGGGCGTTAGTGGGCTGGCCGCTACGATCGTTGCCGTTGTGATGAACCGCCGAACCCTCTTTACCCTGTTGCTCATGGCCGCTGCTGGCTGGCAGCCGACCTGGGCTGAGCGCGTAAACGTCGAAGGCCAGTGGTTCGACAAGACCACCGAGGTTGCCGGCACGACGTTGCGCTTGAACGGCACCGGTGTTCGCGCCGTGGCCTGGTTCAAAGGCTTCGCGGCCGGCCTGTACCTGACGACGCCCGATGCCCGCACGACGGCGCAGGCGCTCGCGGCAACCGGCCCCAAGCGTCTGCAGATGCGCATGCTGCAAGAGGTGCCGGCGGTCGAGTTCAGTAAAGCCGTGCGCAAGGGCGTCACGCGTAACAGCACGCCGGCCGAACAGCAGGCGCTGTCCCAGCGGCTGGTGACCTTCGAGACGTCGGTCGCCGCGTTGAAATCGGTGCGGCCCGGTGACGTCGTCGACCTCGATCTCGACCCCGGCCGCGGCCTGCAACTGCGCCTGAACGGCCAGCCACGCGGCGCGCCGATCGCCGGTGACGACTTCTATGCCGCGGTGTTGCGCGCCTTCCTCGGCGAAAAGCCTTATGACGTCAAGTTGAAGGCCGGGCTGCTCGGCGGGCCGGCATGATCGGCGCTGCGTATTCGTAAAAACCCAACCAGAACTGGAGACCCTCGATGCGACGCACCTTCTTCGCCACCCTGGCCGGCACAGCCGCTCTGATCACGCTGCCTTTATTGGCGCAGGCCCAGGCCTACCCGAACAAGCCGGTTCGGCTGGTGGTGCCCTTTGCGCCAGGTGGCACCACCGACATCATTGCCCGCGTGGTGGGCGAGAAGATCGGCGTGGCGCTCGGGCAGACGCTGGTGATCGAGAACAAGAGTGGCGGCGGTGGCTCGATCGGCGCGCTGGAAGTCATCAAGTCGCCCGCCGACGGCTACGTGCTCGGCATGGCCACCGTATCGACGACCGCATCCAACCCGGCCATCAACAAGAAGATCGGCTACGACCCGCTGAGCGACTTCACGCCGATCATCAACATTGCCGCGACGCCGAACGTGATCGCGGTGCACCCGAGTTTTCCGGCGCGCGATTACAAGACCTTCCTGGCTGAGGTGAAGAAGAACCCCGGCAAGTACAGCTTCGCCAGTTCCGGCACGGCGGCCATCGGCCACATGCAGATGGAGCTGTTCAAGAGCCTGTCGGGCACCTTCATCACCCACATCCCATACCGCGGCGCCGGCCCTGCGCTCAACGACACGGTGGCCGGACAGGTGCCGATCATTTTCGACAACCTGCCCTCGGCGCTGCCCTTCATCAAGGACGGGCGACTGATCGCCATCGTCGTCGCCGCGCCGCAGCGGTTGACGCAACTGCCGAACGTGCCGACCTTCAAGGAAGTCGGTTTGGAGGCCGTCAACCGCATGGCGTACTACGGCGTCATCGGGCCGAAGGGTCTGTCCAAAGAAGTCGTCGACAAGGTCGCCGCAGCTGTCAGGCGCACGGCTGAACTGCCCGACGTGAAGAAGCGCATCGAAGACACCGGCTCGCTGCTGATCCTGAACACGCCGGATGAATTCCAGCGCCAGATCCGCGCCGAGTTCGAGGTCTACAAGAAGGTCGTCGCAGAGCAGAAGCTGACGCTGGAGTAGGGCGTGGCCCGGTCGACGGCAGCAACGGCCCGCGATGCCGCCGTCGACCCCCGCAGCGCGTCTGCGGTCGATCATTTCGCCGACGCGCTGTGGATCGAGGACGGCCTGTCACCGCTGACGCTGGCCGCCTACCGGCGCGACCTGCTGTTGTACGCCGCGTGGCTGACGCCACGAGCGCTCGACGACAGCACCGAAGCCGACTTGCTCGGCTTCATGGCCGAGCGCCACGCCGGCACGCGGGCGACGACGGCCAACCGCCGGCTGACGGTCTTCAAGCGCTACTTCCGCTGGGCGCTGCGCGAGCGGCGTATCGCCGCCGACCCGACCTTGCGGCTGCTCGCCGCGAAGCAGCCGCTGCGGGTGCCGAAGTCGTTGTCCGAAGCGCAGGTCGCAGCCTTGCTCACAGCGCCCGACGACGCCACGCCGCTGGGCTTGCGCGAGCGCGCGATGCTCGAACTGCTCTACGCCAGCGGGTTGCGCGTCAGCGAACTGGTGGGGCTGAAGACGGTGCAGCTGGGCCTGAACGAAGGCGTGGTTCGCGTGATGGGCAAGGGCTCGCGCGAACGCCTGGTGCCCTTTGGCGAAGAGGCGGCGGCCTGGCTGCGCCGCTACTTCGACGACGCGCGTGGCGCGATCCTGCGCGGGCAGGCCAGCGACGCGCTGTTCGTCACCGGGCAAGGCGGTGCGATGACGCGGCAGATGTTCTGGCGCATCGTCAAGCGGCACGCGCTCGGTGCCGGCATTACCGTGCCGCTTTCGCCGCATACGCTGCGGCATGCCTTCGCCACACACCTGCTGAACCACGGCGCCGACCTGCGCGCCGTTCAGATGCTGCTGGGCCATGCCGATATCGGCACCACCACGATCTACACCCATGTCGCGCGCGAGCGCTTGCGCAAGCTGCACGCGTTGCACCATCCGCGCGGCTGAGTGAAACCAAAGCACCGGCGCAAGGCGCCGGCGCTTCATGAAAAAGGCCGGCCAAGGCCGGCTTTTAAGCGATGCGGGCGAAAGCCCGATCAGAAGTTGTGGCGCATGCCGAAAGCGATCGAGCTGAAGTCGCTGGCGTACGGCGTCGCACGCTCGGCGTCGATCTTGGTGTAGTAGGTGTACACCTTAGTACGCTTGCTCAAGTTGTAGTTGTAGCCCACGGTCCACTGGCTGGCGCCGCTGTTGTTCAGCTTGCTGTAGTCGTCGGCCTTGCCGTAGTTGAAGTGCAGTTCGTTGGCACCAAACATGTAGGCCACCGAGCCGCGCGCGTTGGTCCGGTTGCCCGGGCCGTACGCGTCCTTGTCTCGCTGGACCATGGCACCGAACAGCAGCGGGCCGGCTTCCAGGGTCGCGGCGATGGCGTACTGGTTGACCGCGCCGGCCTTCTCGTAGCCCACGCCCAGGTGGAACGGGCCGGAACCGTAGTTCAGCGCGAAGTCCCAGGTGCGGATGCGGGCGGTGCTGTTCTCGTTGGCGCTGACCGCGGCTTCCATCGTCAGGCCCTTGATGAACTCGGGCGTGCGGTAGGCGATCTTGTTGGTGTTGCGGCCGATGTAGGCATACAGCGCGTCGCTGGAAGTGCCCGTCTCGTGGTTGTGGAAGCCGATGTAGTCGGAGGTGGCGTAATACGCCTCGCTGGTGAAGTTACCGGCGCGCAGCATGCCGAAGCCGCCGGACAGGTTCACTTCGCTCTGGCGGGCCCAGAAGCCCGACTGGGCTGGCGTGCCGGTGTCGACGTTGAAGCCGTGCTCGAGCACGAAGCCCGCCTTCAGGCCACCGCCGAGGTCTTCGGTGCCCTTGAAGCCGATACGCGACGCGTTGTCGACCAGCTTGTAGATCTTGGTGCCGTTGTTGTCCTGGCGTTCGCCGGTCACGTTGAAGCGACCGTAGATGTTGACGCTGGACTGGGCAGACGCTGCGCCGGCAGCAGCCAGCAGCGCAGCGGCGACGAAGATGCTCGTTTGCTTCATGGAAATCCTCACTGGTGATCGAAGTGCAATAGACCTTACCGGCGTTCCCGAAGACGGGTTCTTGTTAGACCGGCGACAAGAAAGTCTAAGGTCTGGCCCCGGAAAAACCCGCGCTTTGACATCTTGACGTCAAGAAACGGCGCACCGGCGCAGCATCCGCGCAACAGTCGCGGCCCGTTGTTCGTAGGACAAGGTGGCGCGGCGCCTAGCGCCCGCGCAAGTGCGCCGGGGCCTCCAGGCGCTTGGCCAGGACCGTAAGCGCCAGCGTCAGCACCAGATACATGGCCGAGATGGCCAGGTACGGCTCCCAGTAGCGTGAATAGGCGCCGGCAACGGTGCGGGCGGCCAACGCCAGTTCCGCCAGGCCTATGGCCGAGACCAGCGACGAGTCCTTGGTCAGCGTGATGGCCTCGTTGACCAGCGCCGGCACCATGCGCCTGAAGGCCTGGGGAAGCACCACGAACCGCATCGCCTGGGCGTGGCTCAGCCCGACGCTGTAGGCCGCCTGGGTCTGGCCCCGGTGGATGCTCTGGATGCCGGCGCGAAAGATCTCGCTGATGTAGGCGCCGGCGTTCAGTGACAGCGCCACGCAGCCCGATAGGAACGCACCGTGCTCCTGGCGGAAGGTGCGCGCTGCCTCGCCCGCCAGCAGCAGCCCGTGGTCGGGGTGCACCAGAGCCGGCATCAGCGCGAAGTGCACCAGCAGGATCTGCACAAACAGCGGCGTACCGCGGAAGAAGGTGACGTAAGCGGTGACGACTGCGCGCAACGCCATGCCGACGATCCGGCCCGCAAGGGTGGCTGGCAGTGGCGCCTCAGCCGAACTGGACACCAGCCCGGACAGCACCCCCAGCACCATCCCGACGACGATGGCCACCAGCGTGAGCTGGATCGTCATCAGCAGGCCGCTGGCGAACAGCGGCCCGTAGCCGGCGAGGATCTCCCAGCGAAGATCCACCCCCAGCGCTCTCAGGCCGTCGCCGGGCTGCCCCAAGACGGCCTGCGGCCCTCTCGGGGGGCAGCGAACGAAGAGAGCGTGGAGGTCACACTACTTCGACGCGGCGGAAGCCGGCGCAGGCGCTGCAGTCGGTGCCGCGGCGCCGAAATACTTCTTGTAGATCGTGTCGTAGGTGCCGTCGGCCTTGATGGCTGCGATGCCCTGGTTCATCTTGGCCACCAGTTCGGCATTGCCCTTCTTGACCGCGAAGCCGTACTGCTCGGGCACGAAATCCTTGTCGGAGACGGTCTTGAACTTGCCACCCGGGTTGTTGGCGACGTAGTGGATAACGACGCCGTTGTCGGCCACGACCGCGTCGACACCGCCCAACTCAAGCTCCTTCAGCGCCAGCGGCGTGCTCTCGAAGCGCTTGATGTTGGTGCTGGTCTTGCCGAGCAGCTTGGTCACGGCTTCGTCGCCCGTGGTGCCGGTCTGAACGCCGACCTTCATCTTCTTGAGGTCACCGAACTTGTTGACCTTGCTGTTGTCCTTGACGGCGATGAGCTGCACCGCGTCGAAGTACGGGTCGGTGAAGTCCATCGTCTGCTTGCGCTCAGCGGTGATCGTGATCGACGAAGCCAGCATGTCGCGGTCGCCCTGCGCCAGCGCGTTGAAGATGCCTTCCCAAGGGGTGTTGACGAACTTCACCTGAACATCGGCCTTGGCCGCGACGGCGCTGACGACTTCGATCGTGAAGCCGACGATCTCGCCCTTCTCGTTCTGGCTTTCGAAGGGCGCGTAGGCGGCATCGGTGCCGACAGCGAAGACCTTGGCCGGCGCTGGTGCCGGGGCCGATGCGACCGAGGTGGGCGCGGGTGCCGGCGGGGCCTCTTTTTTGCCGCAGGCGGCGAGGAAGAGGGTCGCGGCAGCAAGGCCGGCGACTTGCAGGAAGCGGCGGGTGCTCAGGTTCGTCATGGGTGTGGCTGGTTCGTGAAACAGGTCACGCCAGTGTAATCCGCGCGTTGGCGCGCAGCCGGGTCCAGCGCCGCGATCTCGGCCGCGTCGAAGCCGGCCGCCAGCCGTGCTTCAACGTTGAACGGCGGGCGTGGCCGCGGCGCGCCGTGGCGTTCGGCGAGCAGCGCGTAGTGCGCCAGCGGCTCGAACCCGTCGCGCGTGCACAACCAGCGGTACCAACGGTTGCCAATCGCCACGTGGCCGATCTCGTCGCGCAGGATGACGTCGAGGATGGCCGCCGCCCGCGTATCGCCGGCACGGGCCAGCTTGGCGCGCATCGGCGGCGTGGCGTCCAGGCCGCGTGCCTCCAGCGTGCGCGGCACCAGCGCCATGCGCGCAGTGACGTCGCCCGCTGTGCGCTCGACCATCGCCCACAGGCCGTCGTGGGCGTCGTAGTCGCCGTAGCGGCAGCCGAACGTCGCCAGGTGCTCGGCCAGCAGCATGAAGTGGTGCGCCTCCTCGGCCGCCACGCGCAGCCAGTCGCGGTAGTACGACGCGGGCAGACCGGCAAAGCGCCAGATCGCATCGAGCGCCAAGTTGATGGCGTTGAATTCGATGTGCGCTACGGCGTGCAGCAACGCCGCGCGACCATCGTTGGTGAACGGGCTGCGCATCGGCAACGAGGCCGGTTCAACGAGGCGGGGCCGTGCGGGCCGACCCGGCAGCTTCGTGGATGCCGCGAGCGCGGCCTGGGTGTCGACAGTCAGCGCTGCGTCGGCCAGCAGCCGGCGCGCTGCAGCGGCCTTCTCAGTCGGATCGTCGAGGGCCAAGACCCGCAAGGCAGATGCACGCAACTCCATCCCTAGAATTCTGCGCTTTGCGCGAAGGGGTTCAGCGTGGCGATCTACAGGCTTGGCGAAGACAGCCCACGCATCGGCGAAGGCGCCTGGGTGGCCGACAGCGCGCAACTCATCGGCCGGGTGGCGCTCGGCGAACAGGCCAGCGTCTGGTTCAACGCCGTGCTGCGCGGGGACAACGAGTGGATCACGCTCGGCGCGCGCACCAACATCCAGGAGAGCAGCGTGCTGCACACCGACATGGGCTTTCCGCTCGTGCTGGGTGACGACGTGACGGTCGGCCACCAAGTGATGCTGCACGGCTGCACGGTCGGCGATGGCTCGTTGATCGGCATCCAGTCGGTCGTCCTCAACGGCGCGAAGATCGGCCGCCAATGCCTGGTCGGTGCAGGCTCGGTGGTCACCGAAGGCAAGGAGTTTCCAGACGGCTCGTTGATCTTCGGCAGCCCCGCCAAGCTGGTTCGTGTGTTGAGCGAAGAACAACGCTTGCGCCTGATGGCCAGCGCCGCGCACTATGTGCAGAACGCGGCGCGCTATCGGCAGTCGCTGGCGCGAATCGGCTGAAGGCCCATATGTCGGAGCTGATCAAGTTCCTCTTCGAGGGCCTGCCGGTGCGCGGCGTGCTCGTGCGCCTGGACGAAGGGTGGAAGGAACTGCTTCGTCGGCGCGGCAGCGAAGGCACGTACCCGCCGGCCGTCCGTGCGCTCGTCGGCGAGATGGCTGCGGCCGGTGTGCTGATGCAGGCCAACATCAAGTTCAACGGTGCGCTGGTGCTGCAAGTGCACGGTGACGGGCCGGTGCGGTTGGCGGTGGCCGAGGTGCAGCCCGAGCTGGTCTTCCGCGCCACCGCCACCGTCACCGGCGACGTGCCGGAGGGCGCTGGGCTGGAGGCGCTGGTCAACATCGGCGGCCAGGGCCGCTGCGCGATCACGCTCGACCCGAAGGACCGCCTGCCCGGCCAGCAGCCTTACCAGGGCGTGGTGCCGCTGCATGGCGACCAGCGCGAGCCCTTGCAGCGGGTGTCGCAGGTGCTTGAGCACTACATGCTGCAAAGCGAACAGCTTGACACGCGGCTGGTGCTGGCAGCCGACGAACACATCGCTGCCGGCCTGCTGATCCAGCGCCTGCCGGTCGAAGGCGAGGGGAACCTGGAAGGCCGCCGCAACGAGGACGACATCGGCCTGTCCGAAGGCTTCAACCGCGTCGCGATCCTGGCCGCGACGCTGACGCGCGAAGAACTGCTGACGCTGGAGCCGGCGCGCATCCTGCACCGCCTGTTCTGGGAAGAGACGGTTCGTGTCTTCCCTGCCGAGCGCCCGCGCTTCGGGTGCAGTTGCTCGCGCGAACGGGTGCGCGGCATGCTGCGCGGCCTGGGCCGCGACGAGAACGACAGCCTGATCGCCGAACGCGGAGAAGTCGAGGTCGGCTGCGAGTTCTGCGGGCTGAAGTACCGCTTCGACGCCGTCGATGTCGGCGAGATGTTCACGCCCGGCCGCGACCAGCCGCCGGGCAGCCAGGCCGTTCAGTAGCCACCGCGCCGCGCAGCTCCTTACGCCCTGCGCAGTCCGGCCGGATCGGGGCAACATTCGCACAGCCAGCGCTGCTCGGCAGGGCCCGGTTCATGGCCCGCCAAGCGGGTAAACAAACCGCCGGCTCTGGCTGCGGCAGCGGCATCCGTGGCGACCGCAGCCATCGCCTGCCCGAGCCGTTTGTCGCCGTGACCGCTGACGACAGAGAAGCCGATGCGCTGCCGCCGCATCAGCGCGCGCAGTTCCCGGTCCACCGCCTGCTGCACCTGCGGGCCGCTGCGCTGGATACCGTCGGCCACCCAGGGCAGGTCCAGCGCGGTCAGCAGCGTCAGTCGGACATGGCGACGGTGCAGTTCACCGGCGCGGTCTTCGAGCGAGGCATCGCCGAAGACCAGCCGGCTGTAGACCGCGGTCATCAATGCGGTGGTGTCGCAGACCACGGTGTCGTAGCTGGCGATGGCGGCGGCAATCTGCTCGTGCTGCATGCGCAGGATCGAGGCCTGCTCGTGCGCGTGCGGCGTGCGGCCGCACCGTTCGCACCAGCCGCGCAGCACTTCGGGGACCCAGGCCACGCGCCGGCCGCCGCGTTCGCGCAAGGCGTTGCAGAGCGCCTGGGCCAGGGTGGTCTTGCCAGTGCTCTCGGCACCGACGATCGCGATCACGGGTGTGCCGCCACCCGCCTCAGCCATGCACCCGCCCTTCGAGCCGCTGCCACGCGCGCCAGCCGGCCACCGACAGCAGCGCAAAGAGGCCGTACAAGACCACCGTCAGCCACAAACCCTTGTAAGCAAAGAGCGCCACGCTGACGACGTTGACGAACAGCCACACGGCCCAGTTCTCGATGTACTTGCGGCCGAGCAGCACCTGCCCGGCGACGCTGGCCACCGTCGGCAGGGCGTCGAGGAATGGCACGTCGCTGTCAGTCCCGTGTTTCAGCGCCAGGCCCAGTGCCGGCCAGGCAGCCAGCGTCAGCGCGGCAGCCAGCCAGGCGCGGCGACGCGGCAGCCGCCGGACGACCAGCGGCGCGCCGCGCTCGCCTCGCCCGGCCAGCCACTGCCACCAGCCCCAGCCTGCGACGGCGACGAAGAACAGTTGCAACCCCGCTTCGCCGTACAGCTGGCTGTCTGCGAACAGCACGGCATAGGCGAGCGAAGCCGCGATAGCCAACGGCCAGCCGATCACTTTGACGCGCATGTTGGCCAGCACCATCCACAGCGAGAGGGCGAAGCCCGCCAGCTCGAGCCAGGTGACTGGGCTGCCCAGCAACGCAAAGGCAGGCGCCAGCGCCGGCCTCGCGGCGGCGAGCAGGGCATCAAGCACGGAATTTCTGGAAAGGGAGCGCGGAACGCGGACGCCGTCGGCTACTTCGCCGCCGTGACCTGCACCAGCACCTCGTTCGGACGCAACATGCCGAGGTCGAGGCGGGCTTTCTCCTCGACCATTTCGGCGCCGTCCTTGAGATCGCTGATCTCGGCCAGCGAACGCGCGTTGCGCTCGCGCGCCTGCTCGTTCAGCGCGTGTTGCTGGTCGAGCTGGCGGTCAAGTTCCATCGCGTAGCGCCAGCTGCCTTTGCCGAACCACAGGTCGCCCTGCACAACGACGAGCAGGGCGGCGATGACTATGGTGGACCAGCGCATGGTTCTCAGTGTCGCAGCGCGCGGGCACTCAGCGCAAGCTGTAGAACGCCGCGCGGCCGGGGTAGCTGGCGATATCGCCCAGGTCTTCCTCGATGCGCAGCAGCTGGTTGTACTTGGCGATGCGGTCGCTGCGGCTTGCCGAGCCGGTCTTGATCTGGCCGGCGTTGGTGCCGACGGCGATGTCGGCGATGGTCGAGTCCTCGGTCTCGCCGCTGCGGTGGCTGATGACGGCGGTGTAGCCCGCGCGCTTGGCCATCTCGATGGCGGCGAAGGTTTCGCTCAAAGTGCCAATCTGGTTGATCTTGATCAGGATCGAGTTGGCGATGCCCTTGTCGATGCCTTCCTTCAGGATCTTGGTGTTGGTGACGAACAGGTCGTCGCCGACCAATTGCACTCGTCTGCCCAGGCGTTCGGTGAGCAGCTTCCAGCCGTCCCAGTCGCCTTCGTGCATGCCGTCTTCGATGCTGACGATCGGGTACTTGTCGACCCAGCCGGCCAGGATGTCGATCCACTCGGGCGCGGCCAACGCCTTGCCGTCGCCTTCGAGGTGGTAGACCTTGCCGCCGCCGGGGCCGTCCTTGTAGAACTCGCTGGCCGCGCAGTCCAGGCCAATGGCGATCTGGGTGCCGGGTTCATAACCGGCCTTCTCGATCGCTTCGATGATCAGCTGGATCGCAGCCTCGTGGCCGTCGACGCTGGGTGCGAAGCCGCCCTCATCGCCGACGGCGGTGCTCATGCCGCGCGAATCGATGATCTTCTTCAGCGCATGGAACACCTCGGCGCCGTGGCGCAGCGCTTCGCGGAAGGTCGGCGCGCCCAGCGGCAGGATCATGAACTCCTGGATGTCGAGGTTGTTGTTGGCGTGCGCACCGCCGTTGATGACGTTCATCATCGGCACCGGCATCTGCATGCGGCCCATGCCGCCGAAGTAGCGGTACAGCGGCAGGCCACTCTCTTCGGCCGCGGCACGCGCCACCGCCATGCTCACGGCCAACGTGGCGTTGGCGCCGAGACGGCCCTTGTTCTCGGTCCCGTCGAGGTCGATCAGCGTCTTGTCGAGGAAGGCCTGCTCGGTGCAGTCCAGCCCGAGCACGGCTTCGCTGATGTCGGTATTGATGTGCTCGACGGCGCGCAGCACGCCCTTGCCGCCGTAGCGCGTCATGTCGCCGTCGCGCAGCTCGATCGCTTCGCGGCTGCCGGTGGAGGCACCGCTGGGCACTGCCGCGCGGCCCATCGTGCCGCTTTCCAGCAGCACATCGCACTCGACGGTGGGGTTGCCGCGGCTGTCCAGAATTTCCCGCCCGACGATATCGACGATCGCGCTCATGAGGTCAGTTCACTTTCTTGGTTAGATAAAACTCTGGTGGGCTGATTCAGAAGTCCGTGATCCGGTCTTCGAGCAGGGCCTGGCGCTTGACCACACGGTCGATGGCCACCAGCTGTTCGAGCAGCGCCTTCATGTGCTTCAGTGGTACCGCGTTCGGGCCGTCGCTCATGGCGTTGTTCGGGTCCGGGTGCGTCTCCATGAACAGGCCCGAGATGCCGACCGCCACCGCCGCACGCGCCAGCACCGGCACGAACTCGCGCTGGCCGCCGCTGCTGGTGCCCTGGCCACCCGGCAGCTGCACGCTGTGGGTGGCGTCGAAGACCACCGGCGCACCGGTCTCGCGCATGATCGCCAGCGCGCGCATGTCGCTGACCAGGTTGTTGTAGCCGAAACTCACGCCGCGCTCGCAGGCCATGAAGCGGTCTTCGCTCAGACCCTTCTCGCGCGCCGCGGCACGGGCCTTGTCGATGACGTTCTTCATGTCGTGCGGGGCGAGGAACTGGCCCTTCTTGATATTGACCGGCTTGCCGCTTTGCGCCACGGCGCGGATGAAGTCGGTCTGGCGCGACAGGAAGGCGGGGGTCTGCAAGACATCGACTACGGCAGCCACCGCTGCAATATCCGCCTCGGTGTGCACGTCGGTCAGCACCGGCACCTTTAACTCGCGCTTGACCTTGGCCAGGATCTCCAGCCCGCGCTCCATGCCGGGGCCGCGGAAGCTGGCGCCGCTGGAGCGGTTGGCCTTGTCGTAGCTGCTCTTGAAGATGAAGGGCACACCCAGTTCGGCCGTCATCTCCTTCAAGCGGCCGGCGACGTCCATCTGCAGCTGTTCGCTTTCGACCACGCAGGGGCCGGCGATCAGGAAGAACGGGTGGGTCAGACCGATATCGAATCCGCACAGTTTCATGGTCAGCCCTTGCTGCCGGACCTGAAGATCACAGCGCCACCGGCACGCCGCGCCCTGCCTCGCTGGCGGGCGCGGCCGCGCCCGCGCGCCGCCGCTGCTGATCGAGTGCCGCCTTGACGTAGCTGCTGAACAGCGGGTGCCCGCCCCACGGCGTGCTCTTGAACTCGGGGTGGAACTGCACGCCGATGAACCACGGGTGCAACGCCGTCGGCAGCTCGATGATCTCGGTCAGCTTCTCGCGCTGTGTCAGCGCGCTGATCACCAGCCCGGCCTGTTGCAAACGCTCGAGGTAATGCACGTTGGCTTCGTAGCGATGGCGGTGTCGCTCGGTCACCACCGGCCCGTAGATCTGGTGCGCCAGCGTGCCGGCCTTGACGTCGCTGCTCTGCGCGCCCAGGCGCATCGTGCCGCCCAGGTCGCTGGTGGCGCTGCGCTTCTGGATCGAGCCGTCGCGGTCCTGCCACTCCTCGATCAATGCGATCACCGGGTGCGGCGTGTCGGGCTCGAATTCGGTGCTGTTGGCATCTGCCAGGCCCGCGACATGGCGTGCGTATTCGATGGTGGCCACCTGCATGCCCAGGCAGATGCCGAGGTACGGCACCTTGTGTTCGCGTGCGTACTGCGCGGCGACGATCTTGCCTTCGATGCCGCGTTTGCCAAAACCGCCGGGTACCAGGATGGCGTCGAACGCGGCCAACTGACCCGCGGTCTCGGGCGTCAACGATTCGGCGTCGACGTAGTCGATCACCACCTTCGCGTGGTTCTGGATGCCGGCGTGGCGCAACGCTTCATTCAGCGACTTGTAGCTGTCCGACAGGTCGGTGTACTTGCCGCACATCGCGATCTTCACGCTGTGCTGCGGGTGCGCCACCTCGTGCACCAGCGTGTCCCAGCGGCGCAGGTCGGCCGGCTTGGTCAGCAGTTGCAGCTTCATGCAGATCAGTTCGTCCAGCCCCTGCTCGTGCAGCAGGCGTGGCACCTTGTAGATGGTGTCGACGTCCCACATGCTGATCACGCCGTGCAGCGGTACGTTGGTGAACAGGCTGATCTTGTCGCGCTCTTCGATCGGGATCTCGCGGTCAGCTCTGCACAGCAGCACATCCGGCTGGATGCCGATTTCGCGCAGCTTCTGCACCGTGTGCTGCGTCGGCTTGGTTTTCAGCTCGCCCGCCGCCGCAATCCAGGGCACATAGGTCAGGTGGACGAAGGCACACTGGTTCGGACCCATGCGCAGGCTCATCTGGCGCACGGCCTCCAAGAACGGCAGCGATTCGATGTCGCCAACCGTGCCGCCGATTTCGACGATGGCCACATCCGGCGCTTCGGGCCCGCTGCAAGCGCCACGCTTGATGAACTCCTGGATCTCGTTGGTGACGTGCGGGATCACCTGCACCGTCTTGCCGAGGTAGTCGCCGCGGCGCTCTTTTTCGAGCACGCTCTTGTAGATGGTGCCGGTGGTGAAATTGTTGGCCTTCTTCATCTTGGTGGTGATGAAGCGCTCGTAGTGGCCGAGATCGAGGTCGGTCTCGGCGCCGTCGTCGGTGACGAAGACCTCGCCGTGCTGGAACGGGCTCATCGTGCCCGGGTCGACGTTGAGGTACGGGTCCAGCTTGATGAGGGTGACCTTCAAGCCCCGCGACTCCAAGATCGCGGCGAGAGAAGCCGCCGCAATGCCCTTGCCCAGCGAGGACACCACGCCGCCGGTGACGAAGACGAACTTGGTCATGTCGTATGCCTTCGAGAGTGCGCTGCTCGCGGGGGCCCTGGTGGAAAGCGCGATTGTAGGTGGGGCGTCCGGCCTGCCCGCGTCCAGCGGTTAGAGTCGGGTGGCTTGCACGAGGTGCCTGCAGTTCTGTTCAAGGCTGCGGGTTAAACGGGAAGCCGGTGGAGAAGGCCATGAAGGCCGACCGATCCCGGCACTGCCCCCGCAACGGTGAGCGAGGAGCGTTCTGCTGATCAGCCACTGGCCGTTTGAGACGGCTGGGAAGGCGCAGGGCGCTTGCAGGTGTGCACACGCATACCGGCCACTCGCGAGTCCGGATACCGGCCACGTGTTGTGTTCAACCGGTCCGCACGGTGGGTGCGGGTGGAGGCATTCCATGTTTTTCCCCGCTCGCGGCAGCGCGCTCGCGCTCGCTCTTCTTCTCTCCCTTTCTTCTTCCTTGCCGCTGCATGCGCAGCCGTCCCCGCAGGAAGTTGTCGTCACCGGCACGCGAACGCCGCAGCGCGTCGACCAGTTGCTGGCCGACGTGACCGTCATCGATCGCGCGCAGCTCGACCGGGCCACCGGCCGCACGCTGCCCGAGTTGCTGGCCCAACAACCGGGTATGCAGTTCTGGTCCAACGGCGGGCTGGGCAAAGCCGCTTCGGTGTCGATTCGCGGGCTGGAGTCGCGCCACGTGCTGCTGTTGATCGACGGCGTGCGCTACGGCTCCGCCACGCTGGGCACCGCCAACTTCGACAACCTGCCGCTCGATGCCATCGAGCGCATCGAGATCGTGCGTGGCCCTTTGTCGGGGCTGTACGGCAGCGACGCGGTGGGCGGCGTGGTGCAGGTCTTCACGCGCCGCGGCACGGGGGGGCTGGGCATCAACGGCACGGCCACGGTCGGGTCGCACGGCCACGCCCAGCTCGGCGGTGGCGTGCGCTTCGGCCAGGGGGCAATCGACGGCGCCGTGCAGTTGCAGCGCACCCGCGACCGCGGCTTCTCGGCCACCAACCCGAACGCGCCCTTCGGCAGCTACAACGCCGACGACGACGGCTTCACGCAGACCACCGCGAGCGCCCAGCTCGGGGCCAGGTTGCCCGGCAACTGGCGCGCCGACCTCAACGCGCTGGATTCGAAGAGCGTCAGCCACTACGACGACGGCCCGGGCGCCGACGCCCGGTCTGGCTCGCTCAGCCGCGTGCTGTCGCTGCAGGTCGGTGGCCTGGTGCTGGCGGGCTGGCGGACCAGCCTGCGCGCAGCACAGTCGACCGATGAGCTCGACACACTGGCCAGCGCGTCGGCCTTCGCCACGCTGGGTGTGATCGGTACCGAGCAGAAGCAGTTCAGTTGGGAGAACAGCATGGCCACGCCACTCGGCACGCTGCTGGTCTTGGCCGAGCGCGTGGAGCAGGTCGTCAGCCGACCAGGCGCGCCACTTTCGGTCTCGCAGCGCAGCACCAACGGCATCGCGTTGGGCCTGACCGGCGAGGCGGCGGCGCACCACTGGCAGGCCGCGCTGCGGCGCGACCGCAACTCGCAGTTCGGCACCCAGACCACCGGCAGCCTGGGCTACGGCTACGACCTGACGCCGCAGTTGCGTGCCGCCGCGGCGCTGGGCAAGAGCTTCGTCATGCCGAGTTTCAACCAGCTGTACTTCCCCAATTTCGGCAACCCCAACCTGCTGCCCGAAGAAGGCCGCCACCGCGAAGTCAGCCTGCGTTGGGCCGATGCCGGGCATCAGGTGCGCGTGGCGTACTTCGAGAACCGCATCCGCGGCTACATCAGCAGCGGGCCGCTGCCGACCAACATCCCGCGCACCAAGGCCGACGGCCTGAGCCTGGGCTACGAGGCGGTGCTCGCCAGCTGGACGCTGTCGGCATCGGGCGACCTGCTCCAGGCGCGCAACGACACCGCGGGTACCGCCAACTTCGGGCGGGTGCTGCCGCGGCGTGCCGAGAACACGCTGCGTGCTGCGGCCGACGTATCGCTCGACGCCTGGCGCCTGGGTGGCAGCTTGCAGAACGTCGGCCCGCGCTTCGACAACGCCGCCAACACCCTGCCGGTGGCGGCTTTCACGACCCTCGACTTGCGCGCCGACTGGCGGATCGCACGCGAATGGAGCGCAGGCTTCAAGCTCAACAACACCGCGGACATCCAATACGAAACGGTCTACGGTTACAACCAGCCGGGGCGTGAGTTCTTCGTCACGCTGCGCTACAGCGCCCTTTGAGGTCGGTGCTGCGATGCACGGGTTGATCCTCGGCGGCGCCCAGAGCGGCCAGTCGCGCCGTGCCGAGCAGCGCGCGGCCGACCGGCGGGCATGGCCGGTCTTGCGCGCGCTGCTCGTCTTGAGCGTTTTGCTGGCTCAGGCCATGGCAGCAGGCTGGGCGCACGCGGCCATCAGCGTGCAGGACGACCGCGGCCGCCGGGTCGAGCTGCCCGGAGCACCGCAACGCCTGATCTCGCTGCTGCCGTCGCTGACGGAAACGGTGTGCGCGTTGCAGCACTGCGGCAAGCTGGTCGGCACCGATCGCTTCTCGAACTGGCCGGCCAGCGTGCGCGCGCTGCCCAAGCTGGGCGGGCTAGAAGACACGCAGATCGAGCGCATCGTGTCCCTCAAGCCCGACGTGGTGTTCGCCGCCACCTCGTCGCGCGCCATCGACCGGCTGGAGTCGCTCGGCCTGCGCGTCATCACGCTGGAGCCGAAGAGCCTGAAGGACACCCAGCGTGTCATCAAGCTCGTGGCACAGGCGCTCGATGACGAGCCCGCTGGCCATGCACTGTGGCACCGCATCGAAGCACGGCTGGACGCTGCAGCAGCCCGCGTGCCGCAAGCGCTGCGCGGGCAGCGGGTGTACTTCGAGGTCGCCTCGGCGCCGTATGCGGCCGGCGAGGTGTCGTTCATCGGCGAAGTGCTGGCGCGCTTGTCGATGGGCAATTCGGTGCCGGCCGCGCTGGGCCCGTTTCCGAAGCTGAACCCCGAGTTCGTGGTGCGTGCCCAGCCCGACCTCATCATGGCCACTGCGCGCGCCATTGGCGAAATGCCGGCGCGGCCGGGCTGGGACCGGCTGCGTGCCTTGCGCGAGGGCCGCGTCTGCGGCTTCGACAACGAACGTTGGGACACGCTGGTGCGGGCCGGGCCGCGGCTGGCCGATGCCGGCGATCTGCTCGCCGACTGCCTGGTCCGGCTGGCGCAGCCTGCGGCCGGCACCAAGCCGCCGCGCTGATCGCGATGGCCGCCGTGAAGCCAGCCTCATCGGTGCCCACCGCAACGCTGGCAGCGGCGCTGCTGGCCAGCGCGGCGCTGCTCGGCGTGCTGGGCCTTGCGGCCGGTAGCGAGGGCTGGTCCTTCGCCTGGCTGCGCGAGCCGGGTGAGTGGGATCTGGTGTCCGCGATCCGCGCGCCGCGCACCCTGGGCGCGTTGCTCACCGGCGCGCTGCTCGGCCTGGCCGGCGCCATCGCGCAGGGCCTGTTCCGCAACCCCTTGGCCGACCCCTACCTGCTGGGTTCGGCCGCCGGCGCCGGGCTCGGCGTGACGCTGGTGCTGGCCGCCAGCGGCTACTTCGGCACGGTGGTCGGCCTGGCCACGGCCGGCCTGCTGCTGCGCATGGGGCTGGTCAGTGCCGCGTTTGCTGGCGCGCTGTGCGGTGTCGCGCTGACGCTATTGCTGGCGCGCGGCACCGGGCGGCCGATGGTGTTGCTGCTGGCCGGCGTGGTGGTCGGCATCCTGCTGTCGTCGATTGCGGAGCTGGTCATCCTGGTCTCGCCGGATGCCTTGCGCGGCAAGCAGATCTTCCTGCTCGGCACCACCGGCTTCCTGGGCTGGACGAGCGTGGCGGTGCTGCTCGCGGCACTCGCCATCGCGCTGCCGGTTGCCTGGCGCTTTGCGCGTGCGCTCGATGCGCTGGTGCTGGGTGAAGCCAGCGCGTCCAGCCTGGGCATCGAGTTGCCACGCGTGCGCCTGCTGCTGGTAGTGCTGATGGCGCTGGCCACCGGCACCGCGGTGGCGCAGGCCGGGCTGGTCGCCTTCGTCGGGCTGGTGGCGCCGCACGTCGTGCGCCGGATGGTGGTGGTGACGCACGGGCCGCTGCTCGTGCTGTCGGCGCTGGCCGGCGCGGTGCTGCTGCTGGCCGCCGACGTGGCGGCGCGCAGCGTGATCGCGCCGCAGGAGTTGCCGGTCGGCGTGCTAACGGCGATTCTGGGTGGTATCTATCTGCTGGTGCTGTTGCAGAGGCGGGGGCGCTGGTGAAGCCGGCTGCTGCGCCGCTTGCCGCCAACGGGCTGGTGCTCCAGCTCGGTGGCGTGCGCGTGGTCGACGGTGTTTCGCTGGCCTTCGCGGCGGGTGCGTGGGCCGCTGTGGTCGGCCCCAACGGTGCCGGCAAGAGCAGTCTGTTGAACCTGCTGGCGGGCTTGCGCGTGGCCGATGCCGGCGCGGTCCTGCTGCAAGGCCGCGCGCTGGCCGAGTGGCCTGCCCGCGAACGCGCGCAGCAACTGGCGTGGCTGTCGCAGCAAGGCGAGGCCGAAGGCGACATCGCCGCGCGCGACGTGGTTCGCCTGGGTCGGCTGCCGCGCCATGGCCTGTTCGGTGCGCCCGATGCCGCTGACGAAGCGGCGGTGGACCGTGCGATGCGCGAGACCGAGTCAACGGCCTACGGCGCACGCCGCTTGAACCAGTTGTCGGGCGGCGAACGTCAGCGTGTGTTGCTGGCGCGTGCGTTGGCGGTCGAGGCGCCGGTGATGCTGCTGGACGAGCCCACCACCCACCTGGACGCGCCGCACCAACGCGCCTTGCTGCGCGGCCTGGCAGCACGCGCACGCGACGGCGCTGCGGTGGTGGCGGTGCTGCACGACCTGACGCTGGCGCTGGCCGCGGACCGCGTCGTCGTGATGCGCGCAGGCCGCATCGCCGCCGACGGCGCGCCGGGCGACGCGCCCCTTCAACGAACGCTGGTCGATGTCTTCGACGGCGCCTTCAGCATCGAGCGCATCGCTTCCAGCGGCCGCGAGCGCTGGGTTGCGGTGCCGAGCTTGTGAGCGCCGCGATGCGGATCCCGCGTTGGCAACGCCGCCGGTATCGGCAGCCTGCTGCCGTTGTGCTCGGACAATGCGCCTGACCATGAGCACCGGCCCGCAACGCATCGTCTGCCTGACCGAAGAGACCACCGAGTGGCTGTACCTGCTGGGCGAAGAGCAGCGCATCGTCGGCATCAGCGGCTACACCGTGCGGCCGCGCCGCGCGCGCGCCGAGAAGCCGCGCGTCAGCGCCTTTCTCGACGGCAAGATCGACAAGATCGTGGCGCTGGAGCCCGATCTGGTGGTCGGTTTCAGTGACATGCAGGCGGCGCTGGCCGACAAGCTGATCCGTGCGGGGTTGAACGTCCTCATCACCAACCAGCGCAGTGTGGCGCAGATTTTCGACACGATGAACCTGGTGGCCCGCATGGTCGGCGCGCAGGATCGCGCCGAAGCCTGGATCGAGACGTGCCGCGCGCGCCACGCTGCCATGCAGTCGGTAGCCGCGCAGTGGCCGCGCCGCCCGCGCGTGTACTTCGAAGAGTGGGACGAACCGATGATCAGCGCCATCCGCTGGGTCAGTGAACTGATCACGTTGGCCGGTGGCGACGACGTGTTCCCCGAACTCGCTGTGCAATCCATGGGCCGCGACCGCGTGATCAGCGACCCGGCACAGCCAGCGCGGCGTGCGCCCGACGTGATCATCGGCAGCTGGTGCGGCAAGAGGTTCAGGCCCGAGAAAGTCGCCGCGCGCGACGGCTGGTCCGAGGTGCCGGCCGTGACGAACCAACGCCTGTTCGAGATCAAGTCCTGCGACATCCTGCAGCCCGGCCCGGCAGCGCTGACCGATGGCGTCGAAACGCTGCACCGCTTTTTTGCCGCATGGGCGGCGGCGGACACATGAATCACGACCCCATAGCGGCTGCCGTGCAACGGCGTCTCGACCACAAAACCAAACCGCTCGGAGCGCTCGGCCGCATCGAGGCGCTGGCGGCGCAGCTGGGCAGCATCCTCGGTACCGATGCACCGCGGCTCGACGCGCCGCAGCTGGTCGTCTTTGCTGCCGACCACGGCATCGCGGCGCAGGGCGTGTCGGCTTACCCGGCAGAGGTCACGCAGCAGATGGTCGCCAACATGCTGGCCGGCGGTGCGGCGGTGTCGGTGCTGGCGCGCCAGCATGGACTGGCGCTGACGGTGGTGGATTGCGGCGTGGCCGCCGATATGGCCCCGCAGGCCGGGCTCGTCATCGCCAAGCAGCGCGCCGGCAGCGCCGACGCGAGCGTCGAGCCGGCGATGTCGCGCGGCGAGTGTGCAGCCGCCATCGATGCCGGCCGCGGTGTGCTGAAAGCGTTGCCGGGCAACGTGCTGCTGCTGGGTGAAATGGGCATCGCCAACACCTCGGCAGCGGCGATGCTGATGGTGCGGCTGACCGGCTTGCCGCTGGCCCAATGCGCAGGCCGCGGTACCGGCCTGGATCACGCCGGCCTGGCCCACAAACAGGCGGTGCTGCAACGCGCGCTGGAGCTGCACGCACGCGCTGTCGAGCCGCTGGATGCGCTGGCCGCGCTGGGCGGGCTGGAGATCGCCACCATGACCGGCGCGCTCCTGCAGGCTGCGGACGAAGGCCGCGTCGTCGTCGTCGACGGTTTCATCACCACCGCGGCGGTGGCGCTGGCCGCGAGCTTGCAGCCGCGCACGCTGGCGCACTGCATCTTTGCGCATGCCTCGGCCGAGAACGGCCACGCACGCTGGTTGGGGCAGCTCGGCGTGGTGCCGCTGCTCGACCTGGGCCTGCGGCTGGGTGAAGGCTCTGGCGCGGCGCTGGCCTGGCCGCTGCTGAAGTCGGCCGAATTGCTGCTGGCCGAGATGGCGAGCTTCGATTCGGCCGGCGTCTCGACAGCCATCGGCTGAAGCACGCCGGATGCTGCACGAACTGCGCCTGTTCTTCATCGCGCTGCAGTTCCTGACGCGCGTGCCGGTGCCGCGCTGGGTCGGCTTCGAGCCGGGCTGGCTGAACGACAGCGCGCGCCACTTCCCGGCGGTCGGGCTCTGCGTCGGTGCAGTCGCTGCGCTGGTGCTGTGGGCCGCGGCGCACGCCTGGACGGCGTGGATCGCCGTGCTGCTGTCGATGGGCGCGACGTTGTGGCTGACCGGTGCATTTCACGAGGACGGGTTGGCCGACACCGCCGACGGCCTGGGCGGCGCGGTCAGCCGCGAGCGCGCGCTGTCGATCATGAAGGACTCGCGCATCGGCACCTACGGCGCCGTGGCGTTGCTGCTGGTGCTGGCGCTGAAGGGCGCCGCTCTGCATGCGATGGCGCTGCGCGACCTGGTCGCCGCGTTGGCCGCCTTGCCGCTGGCGCATGCCTGGTCGCGCGTGGCGACCGTGATTCTTCTGGCCACGTTGCGCTACGCGGGCGATGCCGAACACGCCAAGGCCAAGCCGATGGCGCAGCAGGCCGGCCCGGCCACGCTGGCCAGCGCGCTGATGTGGGCGCTGCTGGCCGGTGCGATGGCCGGCGTGGCGTGGGGCGCGGTGCCGCTGGCCGCCGCCGCGCTGGTCGCGGCATTGGCCACCGCGGTGATGGCGCGCTGGTTGTTGCTGCGCCTGGGCGGCTACACGGGCGACACGCTCGGCGCCACGCAGCAGGTGGTGGAGGTGGTGGTTTACCTCACGCTGGCCGCGCTGCTGTCGCACGGCTGAGCGATGCGCGGCAAAGCGGGGTCAGCGTACGTTGTGAATGCGCCCGCTCTCGATCCCGTCTTCGCCATAGACCACGAAGCTGGCGCCGCTGCGGCGGACGGTGAAGCAGCCCTCCTTGCCCTCTCGAATGCGCTGCCACTGGGCGCAGTAGCCGGTGTCGGTGGCGCGCCAGACCCCCGTGTCGTTGTTGTTGTTGAGCGAGAAGGTTGCGCTGCCGTCGGTTCTGAAGCTCATGTAGAAGGTCGCGCCAGCGCGGCTGCGGCCCGTCAGTTCCTTGTCGACCCAGGCCTTCTTCAGCTCGTCGCCGCCGAAGGCGGGGTCTTGCGCCGCAGCGGGCAGCGCCACCGCCGCCAGCATGGCGCACAGCGCGCCGGTGACACCTGTCAGTCTTTCGATCCGTATGCCTCGCATGCCCGTCTCCCCGTCGCGCACAGCATTGGCGCGGTGTTCGAAGGGTAGCGCGCGGTGGCGCAGCAGTCGTCCGTGGAATCGATGATCGGCAACCCCCTGATCTGGTGCTGGCGCCACCCGCGTGCCCGCGGTGGTGACGGCCGCTGCATCGGCCGCACCGACCTCCCGGTGGACCCGCGCAAGGCCCGCCGGCTGGCGCACCGCATTCGCCGCGTTGCGCGGCGCGAGGGACTGCCGCGCGAAGTGTGGGTGTCGACGTTGCAGCGTTCCAGCGCGGTCGGCGGTTGGCTGGCGCGCTGGGGCTGGCGCGTGCATGCCGATGCGCGGCTTGCCGAGATGGATTTCGGCGGCTGGGACGGCTGCCCGTGGAGCACGATCCCGTGGCACGAGGTCGAAGCGTGGCAACACGATCTGCTGCATCACGCGCCGGGTGGTGGTGAGAGCCTGTCGCGCTTGAGCCAGCGTGTGGCGGCATTTGTGAGCGAGGCCGCAGCAGGCGGGGCGCCGCGCCTCGTCGTCAGCCATGGCGGCTGGATCAATGCGCTGCTGCACCTGCCGCCGGGCACCACGGCCATCGACGCGGCGCGGTGGCCGGCGGCACCCCGACACGGTGAACTCAGGCGCTGGCAGGGCGCTTGATCAGCCACTGGATCTAGCGGTTGATCGAGCGCCTGCGCAGCCCGGCGCCGCCTTTCGTCGCTTTGTCGCAGGACCATGGTGCCGAGCCGTTGCGATGACGAAGATTCAGCCATCGCAACACGTACCGCAACGGAGCCCATCATGTCGCCCTCACGCACTCAACGCCTCTGCTCTTTCGCCATCGCCGCGCTGCTGACGCTGGCCACACTCGGCGGCATCGACGAACTGGCGCAACACCCGCAAGGCGGCCAGGCGCAGCTCGCGCAGCACCCTGGCCACGCCGGCGACTGAGGCCGCCTGTCATGAGCACCTTGGCCTGGTGGCTGCTGTGGTGCGGCCTGTTTGTATTGAGCTGGCCGGTGGCCATGGCGGCACTGCTGCTGGCGCCATTCGTCTGGCTGCTGTCGTTGCCGTTCAGGCTGATCGGCCTGTCGATCGGCGCGGTGTTCGCGCTGATCGGTGCGCTCTTGTTCCTGCCCGCGCGGCTGCTCGGCTGGAAGCGCGACGCCTAGGCGCTCAGCTCCGCAGGTGGCAAGCCACCTGATGCCCCGATCCTTCGGCGCCGACGTTCTTCAGCACCGGCTTCTCCACATCGCACAACCCCTTCTGCGCGATCGGGCAGCGGGTGTGGAAGTGGCAGCCCGGCGGCGGGCGGATCGGGCTCGGCACATCGCCCTGCAGCCGAATACGCTTGCGCTTGATCTGCGGGTCGGGAATCGGAACTGCCGACAGCAGCGCCTCGGTGTACGGGTGCCGCGGCTCGGTGTACAGCGCCTGTGAAGGCGCGATCTCGACGATGCGCCCGAGGTACATCACGGCCACGCGGTCGCTGATGTGTTCGACCACGCTCAGGTCGTGGGCGATGAACATGTAGGTCAGGCCGAACTGGCCCTGCAGGTCTTCGAGCAGATTGATGACCTGGGCCTGGATCGACACGTCGAGCGCGCTCACCGCTTCGTCGCAGACGATCAGCTTCGGGCTCACCGCCAGTGCGCGGGCGATGCCGATGCGTTGCCGCTGACCGCCGGAGAACTCATGCGGATAACGCCGCATGTGATCGGCAGACAGACCCACCGTCTCCAGCAGGTGGACGATGCGGTCGGTGTATTCGGCCGGCGTCTTGGCCAGCTTGTGGATCGTCAACGCCTCGCCGACGATGGCGCTGACCGTCATGCGCGGGTTCAGGCTCGCGTACGGGTCCTGGAAGATGATCTGCATGTCGCGGGCGAGCGCACGCAGTTCTTCCTTGCCGGCCTTCGTGACGTCCTGGCCTTCGAAAGTGACGCTGCCCGAAGTCGGCTCGATCAGCCGCAGGATGCAGCGGCCGGTGGTGCTCTTGCCGCAGCCCGACTCGCCGACCACGCCGAGCGTTTCGCCCTTGTGCAGGTCGAAGCTCACGCCGTCTACCGCGTGTACCTTGTCGACGGTGCGGCCAAGCATGCCGCCCTTGATCGGGAAGTGCTTGACCAAGTCAGCCACCTTCAGAAGCGGCGCATTCATGCCGCCGCGCTTTCGAGAATGCAGCGCACCTTGTGCCCCGGCGCCACCTCGCGCAGCGGCGGCGTGGCGGTGCGGCATTCGGCCATCACGTATTTGCAGCGGCCGGCAAAGCGGCAGCCGGGCGCGGGGTCGATCAGCTTGGGCACCGTGCCTGGAATCGCCTCCAGCCGTACTTTGTGCCCGGCCGCCGCCGCGGTGTCGATGCGCGGGATCGAGCGGATCAGCCCCTGCGTGTACGGGTGCCGCGGCTTGGCGAACAGCGCCTCCACCGGCGCTTCTTCGACCACCATGCCGGCGTACATCACGACCACCCGCTGCGCCGTCTCGGCCACCACGCCCATCGCGTGCGTGATCAGCATCACCGCCATGCCCAGCCGGTCCTTCAGCTCCTGCATCAGGTCGAGGATCTGGGCCTGGATCGTCACGTCGAGCGCCGTCGTCGGCTCATCTGCAATCAGCAGCTTCGGGTTGCAGGCCAGGGCAATCGCGATCATCACGCGCTGGCGCATGCCGCCACTGAACTGGTGCGGGTAGTCGCGCACACGCTTTTCGGCGGTGGGGATGTTGACCAGCCTCAGCATCTCGATCGCACGGTCGATGGCCGCCGCGCGCGACAGGCCTTCGTGCAGCCGCACGCTCTCGGCGATCTGCTCACCCACCGTGTAGACCGGGTTGAGCGAGGTCATCGGCTCCTGGAAGATGATGGCGATCTCTTTGGCGCGGATGCGCCGCATGCCTTCGTCGTCCATCGGCACCAGATCGCGGCCTTGCCACATCACCCGGCCGGCGACGATCTTGCCGGGCGGCATGTCGATCAGTTTCATTACCGTCTTGGCGGTGACGCTCTTGCCGCAGCCCGACTCGCCCACCACGCACAGCGTCTCGCCGGCGTCGATGTGCAGGTCGACGCCATCGACGGCGTGCAGCCAGCCGCCGTCGGTCTTGAAGTGGGTCTTGAGACCCTGGATTTCGAGCATGGCCATCGTCAGAGAACCCTGCGCGGGTCCAGCGCGTCACGCAGGCCGTCGCCGATGAAGTTGATCGTGAGCACGGTCAGAAAGATCGCGATGCCCGGGAACAGCGCCCAGTGCGCGGCGATGTCCATGTAATCGCGGCCGTCGTAGAGGATGCGGCCCCAGGTCGGGATGTCCGGCGGGAAGCCCAGGCCGAGGAAGCTCAGCGTGCTCTCGGCAATGATGGCCGCGGCGACGTCGATGGTGGCGGCCACGATCACCGGCCCCAGGCTGTTGGGCAGGATGTGGCGCACCACCTGCCGCGTGGTGCTGGCGCCAAGGGCGCGCGCCGCCTCGACGAATTCCTTCTCGCGCAGGCTGAAGAACTGCGCCCGCACCAGCCGCGCCACCGGCATCCAGCGAAAGCCGCCGATCACCACCACGATGAGGATGAAGATGCCCACCTCCAAGCCGAAGGCCTGCTTCAGCGGCTCGCGGAACAGGAAGATCAGCAGCAGCAGCAGCGGCAGTTGCGGCAGGCTCAGGAACAGGTCGGTCAGCCACATCAGCGCGGTGTCGACCCAGCCGCGCGAGATGCCGGCCAGCGCGCCGATCAGCACGCCCACCGTGATGGCCATCAGCATCGCCGCCAGCCCCACCGCCAGCGAGATGCGCCCGCCGTACAGCACCCGCGCCAGCAGATCGCGGCCGAGGTCGTCGGTACCCAGCGGGTGCAGCACGCTCGGGCCCGCCAGGCGTGCCTTGAAGTCGATGTCGTTGATGCCGACCTTGTAGAAAATCGGCCCGATCAGCACGGCCAGCACCAGCGCGCCCAGCAGCCACAGGCTCCAGTACGCGAGTCGGTGGCGCTTGAAGCGCCGCCACGCGTCCACCCAAGGCGACACGCTCATCACCGCCTTGCCGAGCGGCGCGGATTCAGCGGCAGGGTCAGCTGTACGAGATGCGGGGGTCAAGCCAGCCATAAAGGATGTCGGCGATCAGGTTGAAGACAATCACGAGGGTCGAAAACACGAAGGTCACCGCCATGATCACCGGCGTGTCGTTGCGCAGGATGGCGTCGATCAGCAGGCTGCCGATGCCGGGGATGCGGAAGATCTGCTCGGTGACGATGGCGCCGCCGAACACCGCCGGCATCTGCAAGGCCACCAGCGTGACGACCGGAATGAGTGCATTGCGCACCACGTGCTTGTTGATGACAACGCTCTCGGCCAGGCCCTTGCTGCGCGCAGTGGTGACGTAGTCCAGACGGATCACGTCGAGCACCGAGCTGCGCACGTAACGCATCATGCTGGCGGCCTGGAAAAGGCCCAGCACCGTGATCGGCATGATCGACTGCTTGAACTGCGCGACCCACCAGGCGAAGCCTGTTTCGCTCAGGTCCGCCCGGTACACGAAAGGCAGCCAGCCCAGGTAGATGCTGAAGAACAGGATGAACAGCACGCCGGTGAAGAAGGTCGGCAGGCTGAAGCCGATGAAGGCCACCGAGCTGGCGATGCGGTCGAACCACGAATAGGGCTTGACGGCAGCCAGCACGCCCACGGGAATAGCCACCAGCAACGCCAGCAGTTGCGCCATGCCGATGACGGCGATCGTCACCGGCAGCCGCTGCATGATCAGCGTGTCGACGTCGATCCGGCTGACGAAGCTGAAGCCCCAGTCGCCGCGCATCATGTTCACCAGCCAGTGAAAGTAGCGCTGCCAGATCGGGTCGTCCAGGCCGAACTGCGCGCGCAGCGCCAGGCGCACTTCGGGCGGCACGTTGGGGTTCTGAGCCAGTTCTTCGAAGGGGTCACCCGGCGCCAGCGCCAGCACGCCATAAAGGATGGCGCTGATGCCCAGCAAGCTGGGCAGCGCGATCAGGACACGACGCAGGATGTAGTTGAACAAGGGGTCGCTATGGCGGCTGCCGGTTCATGCGGCTACGCGTCATGCATCTCTTGACCAGAACCCCAGCATCCAGGTGTCGTTGTCCCAGCCCGACAGCGGCGCGTTCAGCTTGGCGATGATGCCGCGCGGCCGCGGCCGGTTGAAGAGCGGGATGACGTGGTTGTCGCCGCACACCAGGTCGTTCATCTTGATGAACATCGCGGCACGTTTGACCGAGTCGAACTCGATCTGCGCAGCCTTGAACGTGTCGTCGTATTCCTTGTTGCTCCAGCGCACCAGGTTGCGGCTGGACCACTTGTTGGCCTTCTGCGAGATCTGCTCGGTCGTGAACTGCTCCATGAAGATCTGCGGATCGGGCTGCGCCATGTTCGTGGTGTACATCTGGATGTCCGACCAGAACTTCTGGTAAGTGTCCGGATTGGCGGCGTCGCTGCCGAAGAACACGGCGGCCGTCACGCTCTTCAACTCCAGTTCGATGCCGGCCTTGCTGCATGCATCCTTCACGATGGCCTGGCACTTCTGGCGCGGCTGGCTGACGGAGGTCTGGAACACGAACTTCAGCTTCTGTGTGCCCTTGGCACGGATGCCGTCGGCACCCTTCTTCCAGCCTGCGGCCTCGAGCACCGCGTTGGCCTTCTCGATGTTGAATTCGTACTTGGTGTTCGGGCTGCGGAAGCGCGGCGGGTTGTTGAGGAAGTTGCTGGTGGCAATGCCGCCGCGGCCGTAGATGAAGTCCTGCACGCCCTTGCGGTCGACCAGCATCGCCATCGCGTCACGCACCGCCTTGTCCTGGAAGATCGGGTGCTTGCTCTTCATGCTGGCGCGCTCGCCATCGACCTCGGTCCACGGGTCGCTGGCATTGAGCGAGATGAACTCGATGTCGCTGCCCGACAGGAACACCAGCCGGCCCTTGCCGCCGGTTTCCATGCGCTTGAGGATCTCGTCCTCGACCGCCAGGTTCCATGCGAAGTCGAACTCACCGGTCTGCAGCACCGAACGTGCGGCGCTCAGTGCGTCGCCGCCGCCCTTGACTTCCAGGGTGTCGAAGAAGGGCTGGTTGGCCACGTGGTAGCCCATGAAGGCCTTGCCGCGCAGCATGTCGCCCGGCTTGAAGTCGACGAACTCGTAAGGCCCGGTGCCGACCGGCTTGACGTTGGCCGGGTTCTCGCGCGACTTGGCGCCACTGAAGGCCTCGAACACGTGCTTCGGCAAGACCATGCCCTGGTTGCCGGTGAAGGCCTCGGCCCAGAAGGGGGTCGGCTTGGCGTAGGTCAGGCGCACGGTGTGCGAGTCGATCTTCTCGACCTTCAGGTCCTTGTAGGTCGCCACCGTCACCGTCGAGGTGGCAGGGTCGCCGGCATAGGCGGCCGTGAAAACCACGTCGTCGGCGGTGAAGGGCTTGCCGTCGTGCCAGGTGACGCCGCGCTTGAGCTTCCAGGTCACGCTCTTGCTGTCGGCCGACACGCCGCCGTTGGCGCGGCTCGGGATCTCGGCGGCCAGGGTCGGGATCAGGTTGCCTTCGGCATCCCAGCCGGCCAGCGGCTCGTAGAAGATGCGGGTGGCGTCCTGCTCCTTGGTGCCGCCGGCAAAGTGCGGGTTCAGGTGCACGGCGCCCTGCCACCAGATCAGCTTCAGCGGGCCGCCACCGCCGCGCTTGGTGCCCTTGTACGGAATCGGCGCCGGGGTCTGCGCCAGGCCCTCGTGCATCAGCATCATCGAGGCCATCGGCGCCGTCAGGCCCAGGCCCACCATCTGCTGGATGAAGCCGCGCCGCGGCAGCTTGCCTTCACGCACTTCTTCGATCAGCGCGCGGATGTCTTGCTCTTGCATGGGGTGCTCCTGGACAGTTGGCGGGCGGTGCCCGTCGAATATGGGTTACAGCCTACGAGGCGGCCGGATGCTATCGGCTGCCCCACCCGCGGCCATCCGGGTCGGCCCGGACAACGCGCGGGCTGGCGACATACTTGTGGCATGAATGAAGCCGTCACCCTCACCGGCCGGGCCGGGCAAACCGCGCTGGTCCTCGATTCGCCGCACTCCGGCCGCCAGATGCCGGCGGATTTCGGCTCGGTGCGCAGCGAGCGAGAGCTGCGGGAAGGGGAAGACTGCTTCATCGACGAGTTGTACGCCGGTGCTTCAGCAAGGGGCGTGCCGCTGCTGGCCGCGCGCTTCCCGCGTACCTATCTCGACGCCAACCGGCACGAGGACGACATCGACCTGGCCCTGCTGGATGGCCCCTGGCCGAAGCCGGTGCCCGACAGCGGCAAGGCCGCCATCGGCAAGGCGCTGGCCTGGCGCACGCTGGGCAACGACCTGCCGATCTACGACCGCCTGCTGAGCGTGGCCGAGATGCAGCAGCGCATCGAGCGCTGCCACCGCCCGTACCACGACGCGCTGTGTCGGCTGCTCGACGCGGCGCATCTGCGTCACGGCGCCGTCTGGCACATCAACTGCCATTCGATGGGCAGCAGCACCAGTGTGGACATGGAGGGCGTGGCGGGGCAGCCACGCGCCGACATCGTGCTCGGCGACCGCGACGGCACCACCTGCGCGCCTGCTTTCACCGCCTTCGTGCGCGATTTCCTGGCCGGCCTGGGCTACGACGTGCGTGTGAACGAGCCGTTCAAGGGCGTGGAACTGGTGCGCGCGTACAGCAACCCGGCCGCCGGGCGCCACAGCCTGCAACTCGAAATCAACAAGCGCCTGTACATGAACGAGGCGACGCTGGAGAAGAGTGCTGGCTTCGACAAGCTGCAAGACGACTTGTCGGCGATGGTCGATGCGCTGCTGTTGTGGAGCGCCGAAGCCTCGACCCCGCCGGTCGAACTGTTGCCGCCCGACCTGTCACGCTGGCGGGCGGGCAACACGGGCGTCGAAGGCGTCTGGGTGTTCGACTCGCCCAACCCCGGCCCGCGCGTGATGGTGCAGGCGCTGACGCATGGCAACGAGATCTGCGGCGCGATTGCGCTCGACGGGCTGCTGGCACAGATCCACGACGCCGTCGCGCCGTGGCGCCCGCTGTGCGGCCGGCTGACGCTGGTCTTCGGCAACCTGGCGGCCTATGACCGCTTCGATGCGGCGAACCCGTTTGCCTCGCGCTTCGTCGACGAAGACTTCAACCGAGTCTGGGCCGACGCGGTGCTGAACGGCCCCGCCGACACCGTCGAAAAAAGCCGCGCACGGGCCCTTCGCCCCTTCGTCGACGAGGCCGAGTGGCTGCTCGACATCCACTCGATGAGCGAGCCCTGCCGGCCGCTGATGGTGTGCGGCCGGATGGACAAGAACGCCGCCTTCGCGCGTGCGCTCGGGCAGCCGGCCGATCTGTTGATCGACACCGGCCACCCTGGAGGTCAACGCATGATCGACCGCGGCGCGTTCGGCGACCCGGCCAGCCCGAACAAGGCGCTGCTGATCGAGTGCGGCCAGCACTGGGAAAGCGCGGCGGCCGACGTGGCCGTCGATGCGCTGGTGCGCTTTCTCGGCCTGACGGGGCAGGCCAGCGCGGCGTGGGTGCAGGCGAATGCGCGCGTGGCGCTGCCGGCGGGGCAACAGCTGGTACGGGTGACCGAAGCGATCGTCGCTCGCAGCAAGGACTTCCGTTTTCTCGTGCCACCTGTCGGCCTGGGCGTGGTCGCCAGGGCCGGCACGCCGATCGCGCAAGACGGGGATCAGGTCTGGCGCGCGCCCTACGACGGCACGGTCCTGGTGATGCCGGGCACCAAGAACCTGATGCCCGGCGGCACGGCGGTGCGGCTGGGGCGCTTCGAGCCGGGTTAGCGCGATGACCCGACGCTGCTCATCACCTTGAGCCGCGCCGCCTCGGGCGTTCTGCAGCCCAAGGGTTGATCGATCAGGCCGCAGTCACTGCTGCTCGATCTTCGCGTCGCGGATCGCCTTCTCCCACTTGCCGGTTTCCGTCTTGTTGCGCGCGGCCAATGCGGCCGGTGTGCCGGGTTCGACCGCAAAGCCGTTCGGCGCAAACTTGTCCTGGACCTCCTTGCTGCTGGCCGCGGCGTTGATGGCGGCGTTGAGCTTGGCCACGATCTCCGGCGGCGTGCCCGCCGGCGCGAAGACCGCGAAGTAGGCGATCAACTCGTAGTCCTTCAGGCCCAGCGCTTCGTTGACCGTCGGCAGCTCGGGCACCGCGGCGGCGCGTTGCGTCGAGGTGACGGCCAGGCCGCGGATCTTGCCGGCCTTGTGCTGCGGCACTGTCACCGCGAAGTCGGCGGTGAACATCATCACCTGGCCGCCGATCAGGTCGGTCATCGCGGCCGGGCCGCTTTTGTACGGGATCGGGTTCATCTGCACGCCGGCCATCGACGACAGCATCTCGGACGACACCTGCTGCGAGGTGCTGGCGTAGGCGAAGCTGACCTGGCCCGGCTTGGCTTTGGCGAGGTCGATCAGCTCCTTCAGCGTCTTCACCGGCACGTCGTTGTTGACCGCCACCATCAGTGGCACCGAGCCGATGTAGCCCACCGGCGTGAAGGCCGTGTCCTGGTCGTACGGCAGCTTCTTCATCAGGTACTTGAGCGCCGCGTTTGTGCTGTTGGTGCCGATCAGGATGGTGTAGCCGTCGGCCGGCGCCTTGGCCACGATGTCCGCGCCGAGCATGCCGCTCACGCCGGGCTTGTTGTCGATGACGATCGGCTGGCCGAGGGTGGCCGACATCTTCTCGGCAAAGGCGCGGCCGATCTGGTCGGTGGCGCTGCCTGCGGCAAACGGCACCACGGCGCGGATCGGCTTGTTCGGGTAGGGCTGTGCCCAGGCGGCCGTGGTGTACAGCGTGGTGGCTGCGAGCAGGGCGAGCAGCGCCGGGCGGCGGGCGAAGTGATTCATCGGTCAGTCTCCGGTTGTTGGATGAGCGTGATTCTGAAGCGGGTGCTGGTCGTCGATTTCGATGTCGAGAATGGCCGCGCTCAGCGTCTTGCCATGCGCATCGAGCGCCAGTGAACGCGTGACGCCGCCGCCGAGCGCATCGTCCATCACGAAGTGCAACGCGACCAGGTGCGGCAGGGCAAAGCGCTGCACGCGGCCCTGCACGATGCCGCGGTAGTGAGCCTGCACGCGTTCGGCGGTGAGCAGGCGTTCGAGCACCGCGTAGTGCGCCGCCGCGTCGTGCGTCGGACCGCGCGCGATCACGCTCAGCGTGGCGCGGTTGCCCTTGTCGCCGGAGCGCGCGATGGCGATGTCTTGCAGCTTCATGGCGTGATCTCGTGCAGTTGCACAGCAGGCCGCACCGCCGCGCGCGGCACCAGCGCCGACGCTGCCGCAATCACCTCGCGCACCGACTGCGTCACGCCGCCCCCCGCGGCCGGCCCGTTGAGGTACAGCGCCTCGACTTCCTGGCCGACGCGTTCGGCCTGTGCGCGGCTGGTGCAGCGCACGGCCAGGCGCACGCGCACTTCGTAGGGCGTGCGGTCGCCGCCGAGCGCCGCACCGTGCATCGCGTTGACGCCGATCAGCTCGGCGCGGTGCTCGTGCGTTCGCCAACCCAGGCGATCGATGCGGTGCTGCAGCAGTTCCAGCGCGAGCTGCCCACGCGCCACCGCGCCCGGGCCGGCATACGAGATCTGCCCTTCGCCGATGAAGCCGTCGCGGTAGCCCAGCGTGGCCTTCAAGTGCGAGGGGCGCGGCGTGCCGCTGGCGCCGCGCACCTCGACGCGGTCCTTGCCGACTTCGCGCAACTGCACGCCGGAGAAGTCGGCCACCACATCGGGCTGCAGGTAGCGCGCCGGGTCTTCGATCTCGTACAGCAGTTGCGCCGTGCAGGTCAGGCGGTCGACCCGCCCGCCGGTGCCGTCGAGCTTGGTGATGACGGCGCTGCCGTCGGGCTTGACCTCGGCGAGCGGGAAGCCCAGGTCGTGCAGCCCGGGCACGTCGAAGTGGCCGGGGTCGGCGATGTAGCCGCCGCTGACCTGGCCGGCGCATTCAAGCAAGTGACCGACCAGCACGCCGAAGCCCAGCCGCGGCCAGTCGTCCGCGCGCCATCCGAAGTGCTGCATCAGCGGCGCCAGGAACAGCGCCGGGTCGGCGACACGGCCGGTGATGACGACGTCGGCGCCGCTGGCCAACGCCGGCAGCAACGCGTCGGCGCCGAGGTACGCGTTGGCGGAAATCAGCCGGTCGCCGAAGTCGGAAACGCGCTGCGGGCTGTCCATCAGCGGCACGTCGTTGGCAGCGATCCACGGCAGCACGTCGTCGCCCGTCACCACCGCCACCCTCAGCCGCGGCAGGCCGAGCTCGCGCGCCACCTTCAGGACCGCGGCGCCGGCCGCTTCGGGGTGGGCCGCACCCATGTTGCTGATGACGGTGACGCCTTGCCGCACGCACGCCGGCAGCACAGCGCGCAACCGCTCTTCGAGCAGCGGGTCGTAGCCATGGCGCGGGTCATGGCTGCGCCGCAGTTGTGCCAGTGCGATCGTGCGTTCGGCCAGGCATTCGAATACCAGCACATCGAGCGCGCCGCGCTCGGCCAGCGCCTGCGCGGGGTCGATGCGGTCACCCGAGTAGCCGGCACCTGCGCCGATGCGAAAAGGTCTCATGGTCAAAGCGCAGCTTCACATCGCCGCCGTTGCGGCGCCAGCCTGATCAACCCGCAGGCCAACCGTCAGGAGATCCCTCAGGAGATCCCTCAGGAGATCCCTAAGGAGAAGAGGCCCAGCCCGCCAGCACCTTCAGCACGGCGGAGGCGGTCTCCGCCGGCCGCTCCATCGGGACCAGGTGCGTGCCGTCCAGCCATTCGATGTGGCCGTGGGTGATGGCGCGGATGCCGTCCAGGCCGACCCGCCGGCCTTCGTCGGAACGCGTGCCGCCGATGTAGGCCACCGGTACGCGGATCGGGTGGCGGCGCAGCACGTCCATCAGCCGGTGCGGCAGCGTGTCGTAGATGCGGCTTTCGACCTCGCGCGTGAAGGCCAGCCGCACCGCACCGGGCGTGGTGCCTTCGGGGTCGGGCTCGGTGCCGCTGGCCACGTAATCGCGCAGCACGGCCGGCTCCCAGCGCGCGAACACGGCCTTGGCGGCTAAGTGCGCGTACGCGGCTTCACGCGTGGGCCACTGGTGGCGACGCCGGCTCGACACGCGCGACGGCGACACGCGGTGCATTTGCCCCGCGAGCTTGATCATGTGCAGGCTGTGTGCGCGCCAGCCGGCCAGCACGGGCGAGTCAAGCAGCACCACGCCGGCAGCCAGCTCGGGCCGGCGCGCCGCCGCCATCAGGCTCAGGTAACCGCCGAGCGAATGCCCGACCAGGTGCACCTGCTGGCCGGGTGCTTCGGCCTCGATGAAGGCGGCGAGTTGCTCGCGCAGCTTCGGCCAACTGCCGCTAACGGGGTACGCCGTTTCGTGGCCGAACTTCGGCACCGCGATCACGCGCCAGCCGGCTTGTCGCCACGTCTCGAACAGCGTGCGGTAGGTGCCGGCAGGGAAGCCGTTGGCGTGGCTGAATGCGATGGTCGGCCGCATCACCAAGCAGGGGCCGCGGATCCGGCTTCGCCGGTCCGCCGGCGCCGCCCGCTCGAGGAGGCAGCGCCGCAGGCGCTCCGGGGGAGGTCCATTTCAAACGATCCGCTCACCCGGGTGCGTGATCTTGCGCATGACCTCGAAGCGCCCGCTCGGCGCCATCAGCGGATGCGCGGTCTCGCCACCGTCCCAACGCGGGTCGTCGATGCCTTCAAAGACCTCGCGCAAGCGCTGGCCCCAGGTGTCGCGAATCATCTTGAAGTACGGGTTGTAGGCGTCGATGCAGACCACCTGCTCGCTCTTCAGCGAGCCTTCTGCATAGACCAGCAGATCCAGCGGCAGCCCGACGCTGAGGTTCGACTTCAGCGTGCTGTCCATCGACACCAGCGCGCACTTGGCGGCTTCGTCCAGCGGGGTGGTCGGCGTCAGCACGCGGTCGAGGATCGGCTTGCCGTACTTGCTTTCGCCGACCTGGAAAAAGCAGGTCTCGCGGGTCGCTTCGATGAAGTTGCCGGCCGAATAGACCAGGAACATGCGCATCGCTTCGCCAGCAATCTGGCCGCCGAAGATCATGCTGGCGTTGAAGTCGATGCCGCTGGCCTTGAGCGACTTGCCGTCCTGTTCGTAGACCCGGCGCACCGCGCTGCCCAGCACGCGCACCGCATCGAACATGCTCTTGGCGTTCCAGATCGTGATCGGCTCATCGTCACCGTTAGCTAGCTTCTCGACCTGCAGGATCTCGCGCACGCTCTGGCTGACGCTGAGGTTGCCGGCCGACAGCATGACCATGAAGCGGTCGCCCGGCTCCTCGTAGATCATCATCTTGCGGTAGGTGCTGATCTGGTCCATGCCGGCGTTGGTGCGGCTGTCGGACAGGAACACGAGGCCGGCGTTCAGGCGGATGCCGACGCAGTAGGTCATGGCGGGCTTTCGGTGCGTAGCTTCTTGAGGCGGTAGAGGGCTTCCAGCGCCTCACGCGGCGTGAGGCTATCAGGGTCGATGTCGGCCAAGGCGTCGAGCACCGGGTCGTTCGCCGCGCTGTCAGACGCCGGTGGCGCTGGCGGGGCAGCGAACAGATCGACCTGAGCCTGGCCCGCCGCGGCTTTGGCCTCCAGTGCTTCGAGCGTGGCGCGTGCCTGGCGCACCAGCGACGCCGGCATGCCCGCCAGCCGCGCCACCTGCACGCCGTAGCTGCGGCTGGCCGGGCCGGGCTCGATCTGGTGCAGGAAGACGATCTCGCTGCCGGACTCCACCGCGCCGACGTGCACGTTGATGGCCAGCGCGTGTTTGGTCGGGAACTCGGTGAGTTCGAAGTAGTGGGTCGCGAACAGGGTGAACGAACGGTTCTTCTCGTGTAGGTGCGTGGCCACGGCGCCGGCCAGCGCCAGCCCGTCGAAGGTGCTGGTGCCGCGTCCGATCTCGTCCATCAGTACCAGGCTCTGCTCGGTGGCGGCGTGCAGGATCGCCGCGGCTTCGGTCATCTCGACCATGAACGTGCTCTGCGCGTTGGCCAGGTCGTCGGCCGCGCCGATGCGGGTGTGGATGGCGTCGATGGGGCCCAGGCGGCAGGCCTCTGCCGGCACATAAGAGCCCATCGCGGCAAGCAAAACACACAGCGCGGTCTGGCGCATGAAGGTGCTCTTGCCTCCCATGTTGGGGCCGGTGATGACGAGCAGCTTGGTCTTGGCGTCGAGCCGGCAGTGGTTGGCGATGAAGTTGCCGCCGCCGGTCTCGGCCAGCCGCGCCTCGACGACCGGGTGGCGGCCGGATTCGATCTCGATGCAGGGGTAGGGCACGAACTCGGGCCGGCACCAGTCGAGCGTGGCGGCGCGTTCGGCCAGTGCGGCAATGCCGTCGAGCGCAGCCAGCGCACGCGCCAGCGCGCCGAGTGCCGGCAAGTGCGGCATCAGCGCGTCGACGAGCGCGTCGAACAGCCACTTCTCGCGCGCCAGCGCACGCTCCTGCGCCGACAACGCCTTGTCTTCGAACGCTTTCAGCTCGGGCGTGATGTAGCGCTCGGCGTTCTTCAGCGTCTGCCGACGCTGGTAGTCGGCCGGCACCTTGTCGATGCCGGATGACGTGACCTCGATGTAGAAGCCATGCACCTTGTTGAACTGCACGCGCAGGTTGCCGATGCCGGTGCGCGCGCGTTCGCGCGCCTCCAAGGCGAGCAGGAACGCGTCGCAGTGGTTGTTGATGCCGCGCAGCTCGTCGAGATCGGCATCGACGCCGTCAGCGATCACGCCGCCGTCGCGCAGCAGTGCAGCGGGCTCATCGGCGATGGCACGCAGCGTTTCCGCGATGCCGGTGTCGGGCGACAGCGCGCTGTGTTGCGACGCCAGCCAGACGCAGCCCGACGGCACCGTCGCGCGCAGCGCGGGCAACAGCCGCAAGGTGTCGCGCAGCCCGGCCAGTTCGCGCGGCCGTACCTGCCGGAGCGCGATGCGCGCGGTGATGCGTTCGACATCGCTGATGCCGCGCAAGGCGTCGCGCAGCGCCTCGGAGCCGTGGGACAGCAGTTCGGTGATCGCTTCGTGGCGTGAGCGGGCGGTGCTGCGGTCGCGCTCGGGCCGCAACAGCGCGCTGCGCAGCCAGCGGCTGCCCATGCCGGTGCGGCAGGTGTCCAGCAGCGAGAGCAGGGTCGGGCTGGTTTCGCCGCGCAGCGTCTGCACCAGCTCCAGGTTGCGCTGGGTGGCCGGCGGCAGGTCGAGCAGATCGCCGGCACGCTCGACATGCAGCGTGCTCACGTGCACCAGCGCCTGCCCCTGGGTGTGTTCGGCGAAGCTCAGCAGCGCAGCGGCGGCGGCGTGCGCGGCACGCTGGTCCTGCGCATTGAAGCCGGCGAGGCTGGCGACCTTCAACTGGGCGCAGAGCTTGCGCTCGCCGAGAGCCGCATCGAACTGCCAGGTGGGGCGCGTGGTGAGCGCGGCGCGTTGGCCACCCAGCGCCGGCAACGCCACGCTGCCGTCGTGCAGCACTTCGGCCGGATCCAGCCGCGCCAGGAAGCCCGGCAATTCGCGCTCGGTGCATTCGGCGAGTGCCAAAGTGCCGCTGGCCAACCCCAGCCATGCCAAGCCCCACGGCGCGTTCGGGCGCGCCCGGTGCACCGCCAGCAACAGCGAGTCGGCACGCTCGTCCAGCAGTTCGCCGTCGGTGACCGTGCCCGGCGTGACGACGCGCACCACCTTGCGTTCGACGGGGCCCTTCGCAGTGGCTACATCGCCCACCTGCTCGGCAATCGCCACCGATTCGCCGAGCTTGATCAGCTTGCCGAGGTAGCTTTCCAGCGCATGCACCGGCACGCCGGCCATCACCACGGGCTCCCCCGCGCTGGCGCCGCGCGACGTGAGCGTGATGTCGAGCAGGCGGTTGGCCTTGCGCGCGTCGTCGTAGAAGACTTCGTAGAAGTCGCCCATGCGGAAGAAGACGAGCGAGTCGGCGTGCTCGGCTTTCAAGCGCAGGTACTGCTGCATGACCGGGGTGTGGCCTGCAAAGGCTCCGTCAGCCTTTCCGATTTGAATTTTGTCTTTCTGCATCAATAACTTGGCACGATGTCGCGCTCCTTCTTGCAGACGAACCGAGTCACCAATGGTTCTATCCGGTGGGAGACTTCGTGGTTCTTTAGGATTCGGAATTGTCCTTGTTGATCAACGACTTAACGGTGCGGCCCGTTAGGTAACATTTTGACAGGCCTTCCATCACATCGTTTTTCAGAATGAAATGGGGAGCAAATGGGGACTAAAGCCGGTTACGGCGAGCCCGTCCAGCCATCGGTGCCCCTCGGGATGGTTTGTTCACGAAGTTTTCAATATTCACAATGGGTTGGCGCCGCTGCCAGTCCCCCCATGCCCGACTTCGGGGCGTTCACATCGCGCCGCCCCCGGGTCGTCAGCCCCAACCGCTGTTGCGCAGACCCTTCGCGTCACACGCGAAACGAAAGAGGGCGCCATCGAGTTCGCCCGACAGGTTGGTCCAGCCGGGCCGCACCAATGACGTGACGTAGACGTCGGTGCCCTGGGCCCCGCCGAAGCAGGGCATCGTGGGTGCGCGGCAGGGCAGTTCCATGCGTGCCCGCAGGGCCCCATCGGGCCCGAAGCGGTTGATGACGCCGGCCGACACGCCGGCTGACCAGTAGTCGCCCTGGCTATCGACGGCGGCACCGTCGGGACGGCCGGCGAGTTCATCTGGGGCACACAGTAATTCTGGCCGCCCCATGTCGCCGGTGTTTTCGTTCCACGAAGCCCGCCAGACGCGGCCGATTTGACTGTCCGAGAAATGGATCGTCGCGGCATCCGGACTGAAAGCGATGCCGTTGGCGACGGTCAAGCCTTCGTGCAGCAGATGAACGGGGCCACCCGCGGCAGCCGCGTAGAGCGCGCCTGTGGGTTGCTTGTCACTGGGGCGGTCGTCCATCGAGCCGAATACGAACCAGCGGCCTGATGGCGATACCTTGCCGTCGTTGAGGCGGTTGTGCGCAGGCTCGCGAGCGACCGTGCACAGCGTGATCAGCCGGCCGCTGGCCAAGTCCAGCAATGCGAGTGTGCGCTGCAGGGCCAGTACGACGCTGCCGGGCGAGGCCAGACCCATGGCGCCCACCACTTCGGGCAGCGTCCAGCGCGTCAGTGCATTCGTGGCCGGGTCCAGCCGCAACACGGCCGGTGCGCGGACGTCGATCCACAGCAGGGTCTGCGTCTGAGCATCCCAGTTGGGTGCCTCGCCGACGCGGTTCCCCACGCGCCATGCACACAGGCCTGTCAGGCTGGGGTGAGGCAGGTCGACGCGGTCAAGTTGCTCGTGCTGGGCGTTCAGGGTCACCGATGTGGCCGTCTGCTGCAAAGCTGCCTCCTTGGTAGCGTTCGGCCACCGGGTTGTTTGTCACCATGGCCTCCAGAGCGGCGGCAAAGATGTCCGCGCTGTGGCGGGGGTGGTAGCCCAGGGCTTCGGCGCGGCTGTTGTCGTACCAAGTGGCACTGTTGGCCGACACGCCGTAGACGATTTCGTGGTGGTAGTCGGCGGTCAGGCCCACTTCGATCAGTTGCGCCAGGTCTTCGGGATGCAGCCAGTGCGACAGCATGCGCCTGTCCAGCGGTTCGGGTCCGCAGAAGCCGATGCGCATGCCGAAGGCACGCAGGCCGTTCTTGTCGGCATAGAGCTGTGCCACTGCTTCCATGAACGCCTTGGTGGCGCCGTAGCGGCTGTCGGGCCGCGTCGGTACGCGCGCGTCGATCTTTTCGCTGCGCGGGTAATAGCCCACCGCATGGTTGGAGCTGGCATACAGGATGCGCTGCACGCCGGCCGCAGCCGCAGCTTCCCAGAGGTTGATGACGGTGCGGATGTTGGCGTCCAGCAGCACCGACCAAGGCGCCTCCCGAGGAAATCCGGCGAAGTGCACGATGGCGTCGACACCTTCCACGAGTGCCGGCACGGTAGCGGCGTCGGCCAGGTCGGCCACGTGCACGGTCTGGCGGCTGCCCGTGGCTTCGAAGGGCACGATGTCCGTCAGCCGGAGCTCATTGCAAAGGCCCGCCAACTGTTCGCGCACCGAACGCGCGACCTTGCCGTCGGCGCCGGTCACGAGAATGCAGTCCATGTTCATTGAGCCTTGATGCCGGCAGCCTTGATCAAGATCGTCCAGCGATCGAGCTCGGCGTTGTAAAACTGCTGGAAGGCTTCTGGGGACTTGCTCGTCACGACCTCGGAGCCGAGTTGCCAGGCGCGGGCGCGAAAGGCTGTGGTGTCGGCTGCAGCGAGAGCGGCCTTGTGCAGCCGGTCGATGATGGCCTTTGGTGTGCCGGCCTTGACTGCAATTCCCTGCCAGCTTCGGATGTAGGTGTCGGTCGGCAGCCCCGATTCCTTGGCGCTGGGCACGTTGGGCAGGGCGGCCACGCGCGCGTCTTGCATGACCGCCAGCGGGCGGATGGTGCCGGCGTCCAGAAAGCCCTTCAGCGCACCAGAGCCCAGGTCGAAGCTGATGTCGATCTCGCCGGCGATGGTGGCCATGCTGGCTGCCGCACCGCCCTTGTAGGGCACGTGCAGATAAGGAATCTTCTGGCTGCGCGCCAGCAGCTCAGCGGCCAGATGGCCCGAGGTGCCAACACCGCCGGTGCCGATCTTGATGCCGCCGGCGGTGGCCTTGCTGGCGGCCACGGCCTGCGCCGGTGTCTTCAGCGGGCTCTTGGCCGAGGTGAGCATCAGCACCGGCACGCTGGTGACTTGCGAGACCATGGCCAGCGCGGTGTTGGGGTCGTAGCGAACACCAAAGATCGCCGGTGCGGTCGCCAGGTTGATGGCGGCCAGCAGCAGGGTGTAACCGTCGGCCGGTGCGGCCAGCACGGCGCTGGTGGCGATGTTGCCGCCTGCGCCGGGCTTGTTGTCGACGATGACCTTCTGGCCCAGGGTCTTGCCCATCTCTTCAGCCATGGCGCGCGCCACGGTGTCCAGAGCGCCGCCCGGCGGGAAGCCCACGACCAACGTGATCACTTTGTCAGGGTAAGTCTGGGCCAGCGCGGGCAAGGCCAACAGGCAGACCGATGCGGCGCACAACAGACGGCGCGCAGCGCGACTGCGGGGGGTCAGGCAATTCACGGTGTGTCTCCTGGCTTGCGTGGGCGAGGTGGGATCAGGACTTGTGCCGCAGCGCGGCGAGCAGGTCGAGCCGGGCGGATTCGGTGTGTTCGTGGGCTGCGCGCGCGGCGGCGTCGGCGTCGGCGCGGGCGATGGCGCGCACCAGCTTGCGGTGCTGCGTGATCACCCGAGCCAGCCGCCCGGCGCCGAAGCCGGTGCTGCGGCGGAACGCGTCGATCAGGCACAGGCGCGATGCCAGCATGTCCACGGCCGGCGGGTTGTCGGCCAAGCTGTCCATGAAGTGGTGCAGTTCGCGGTTGCGCCGCACGCAAGCGGCGTCATCGTGTTCGGCCACTGCGGCCTCATGGGCTTCGCAGAGGTTGCGCAGCAGCTTGACATCCGCCGGCGTGGCGCGTTGCGCGGTCTCACGCGCCAGCATCACCTGGACCGCGCCGCGCAGCTTGTATATGTTGTCGACGTAGCGGGCATCGACCTGCGGCACGACGGCGCCGCGGTTCATGCGGATCTCGATCACGCCTTCGCCCTGCAGTTGTTGCAAGGCCTCTCGCACGGGGTTGGCGCTGACGCCATAGCGGCCGGTCAACTCGGCCATCGTCATGTGGCCACCCAGGGGCCAGATGCCGTCGACGATGTCGCTGCGGATCAGCTCGCGCACACGCCAGTAGGTAGGGGTGTTGATCGCTTCCATGTTGCGAGTGTACATTGTGGATTCTATAGAATCTTCGAATTCGACCTCTGGATCAACCGATGTCCGACCCCCCTTTCGGCGCCGAACTCCGTGCCACCTTCACGCTGTGTTCATCTGCCAGCTTGAGTACGCAACTCGTGCGGCGCGGCCTGCGCAACGTGGCCATCCGAGGCGTGCGCCCCATCCGCCGCGACTTGCCTCCCATGGTCGGCCCGGCCTTCACGCTGCGCTATGTGCCGGCGCGCGAAGACATCGATGCCTACGGGTCGGGTGGCGACCCGAAGAACGTGCAACGCCAAGCCGTCGAGGCCATTCCTGCAGGCCGAGTGTTCGTGGTCGATTGCCGCGGCGTCACCGACATTGCCGGCATCGGCGCCATCCTGGGCCGCCGGCTGCTGTCGCGTGGTGTGAAGGGCGTGGTGCTCGACGGCGGTGTGCGCGACACGCACGCCTTCGAATCGATCGACCTGCCCACCTACTGCGCCGGCCCGTCGGCGCCGCCCAACTACGCCGGCCACCACGCTGCGGACATGGACGTGGCGGTGGCCTGCGGCGGCGTGGCGGTGTATCCCGGCGACATCATCTTCGGCGACAGCGAAGCCGTCATCGTGGTGCCGCGTCACCTGGCCGCCGAGGTGGCCGCAGACGCCGCCGAGATGGAACGCCGCGAGCGTTTCCTGTTCAAGGAAATCGAGTCCGGGCGATCGATCAAGGGCGTGTACCCGCCCGATGAAGACACCACCCGCCGCTACCAGGAAGCCTGCTCACTTGGCGAAGCCTGAACCTGACCTGAGTTGAACTTCCGAAAGAACCGCACCATGAACCCCAAGCCCGACCACTCGTCCAACCCGGCGCCGTCCAGGCGTCGCTTCATGGGCGCAGCCCTGGCCGCCGGCGCCATCCTGCCGCTGGCCCCTGCGGCAAGGGCGCAGGTCATCGAAACCAACCGGTACCGCGTGCAGACCAGCAACATCGTGCAGCTGCCTTACGTCGGCACCGTGAAGTCGCGCAGCACGGCCGAGATCGCCTCGTCGAACTGGCTCATCGGTTGCGAGACGCTGGACCGCGATTTCGCCGACTACGAGCAGTACAAGGAGTTCATCGCACCCTTGGGCATCAAGCGGCTGCGCATGCAGGCTGGCTGGGCCAAGACCGAGCGTGTGCTGGGGCAATATGACTTTGCCTGGCTGGATCGCATCGTCTTCGACGCCGTCAAGCGGGGCTTCATGCCCTGGTTGCAAGCGTCTTATGGCAACACCGTGTACGCGGGCGGCGGCGGTGCCAACCTGGGTGCCGGGTTACCGGTCTCGGCCACCGCGTTGGCAGCCTATGACCGTTGGGTTACCGCACTGGTGACGCGCTACAAGGAAGTGGTGTTCGATTGGGAAGTCTGGAACGAACCCAACTTCGGTGACAACAGCATCAACACGCCGGAGATGACGGCCGACTTCAACATCCGCGCGGCCGAGATCATCAAGCGCATCCAGCCCCAGGCGCGCATCTCCGGTCTGGCGCTCGGCCATTACAACAAGCGCTTTGTCGAACGCTTTTTCAAACGCCTGGGTGAGCAGGGCAAGTTCGAGCTGTTCGACAACATGACGTACCACAACTACGTCTACAACCCCGACGGCGACCACCTGAAAGTGGCCCTGCTGCGCGCTGAGCTGGACAAGTACAGCAAGACCATGAAGTGGCGCCAGGGCGAGAACGGCGCGCCTTCGGCCGGCGGGGCCGGCCGCGGCGCGCTGTGGGACTACCCCTGGACCGAGCTGACCCAGGCCAAGTGGAACACCCGGCGCATGCTGGGCAAGCTGGGGCAAGACATCGAGATGAGCGTCTTCGGGCTGGTGGAGATGAACTACACCTTCGGGCCCATCAACCGGCTCAACTTGAAAGGCCTCCTGAAGTCAGACGCGTCGCTGCGGGTGATTCGTCCCAAGGTGGCGTATTACGCGATCCAGAATGTGACTTCGGTCTTCGATGACAGCCTTGAACGCATCAAGGAGTTGGAACACACGAACAACCTCGACAGCGCTTCCAGCCGGCATCTGTACCGCCACACCACCGACCGCGACCTGGCCTTCTTCGGCTACCGCCACAAGACCAGCGGCAAACAGGTCTACACGGTGTGGAACGCAGAGAGCGTGCCGGTCGACAGTAACGCGCTGAGCCTGCAGGACATCAGCCTGACGAACGCCGAGATCGACCGGCCGGTGTGGGTGGACATCATCACCGGCGCCGTGCACGAGATTCCGGCAGCGCAGGTCGAACGCAAAGGCAGCACGGTCACCTTCAAGGGCGTGCCGGTGTATGACGCGCCGGTGCTGTTGGCCGACCGCAGCCTGATCAGCTTCACGCCGTAAGGCCACCCAAAACATGGGATGCCAGTCAGTCGGACTTCGACTGACTGGCGATGTTGCAACTGTCTGACCGGGTCACTGCGCTGGTTGGCTATTCCTGGGGCTCGAACCTCGAGCGCAGCCCATCGGCGGCGCGCGCCAGCAAGGCCACGTCAGCGCCCACGGCCACGAATTGACATCCCAGTTGCAGGTAGTGCTTGGCGAGGCTTTCATCGCCGGTCAGGAACCCGCTGGGCTTGCCCGTGGCATGGATGCGGCGCATGGCGTCGTCGATGGTGGCGACGACTTCGGGGTGTGATGGTTTGCCGAGATGGCCCATCGACGCTGACAGATCGCCCGGACCGATGAAGATGCCGTCGACGCCGTCCACCGCGGCAATGGCCTCGATCTCCTTCAGCGCCTGCAGCGTTTCGACCTGGACCAGCACGCAAATGTTCTCGTGTGCGTGTTGCCAGTAGTCGGGCATGCGGCCGAAGCGGGTGGCGCGCGAGGCGCTGGCGAAACCCCGCACGCCATGGGGTGGGTAGCGCGTGAAGCTCACCGCAGCCGCCGCCTCGGCAGCGTTCTGCACATAGGGCACCAGGAAATTCTGCACGCCCAGATCGAGCAGGCGCTTCATCACCACCATATCGTTCCACGGTGGGCGCACGACTGGCGCGGTGTTTGGGTAGGCGGCCAGCGCCTGCAACTGGGCGTGCACCAGCGGCAAGTCGTTGGGCGAGTGTTCCATGTCGACGAGCAACCAGTCAAAAGCCGCTCCGGCCACGACCTCGACCGTGGCTGCACTGGCCAGGCTGTTCCAAAGCCCGATCTGCACCTGTCCGGCGGCCAGGGCCCGCTTGAACAAGTTGCAGCCCGCGCTGGGGCTTGTTGGGGTGTCACTCATGGCTGTCCTTTGTGGGGTCGCGGTCGATGCCGGCACGCGGCTGGCGCGCCTGCAGGTAGGCAAACTGCTCATCGGTGCCGGCGTTCCAGCCGCCCCTGGCAGCACCGGTGTTGCGCTGGCTGGGATGCTGGGCGATGAAGGCTTCGTCGATCTGCACACCCAGGCCGGGCCCGGCGGGCAGCAGCAGGTGGCCGGCGTCCAACGCCAGCGCGCTGTGCGTGACTTGCGCGCGGCCAGGCCAGTCGGGATCCATGCGTTCGAGCACCAGCGCGTTGGGCAAAGCAGCCATCAGGTGCACCGCCGCCACCTCTGCCACCGGGCCCAGTGAGCCGGAATGCGGTGCCACCAGCAGGCCGTGGGCCTCGGCGGTGCCAGCCAGCTTGCGCATGGCGGTGAGGCCGCCAAAGCGCCCGGTGTCGGGCTGCAGCACGTCGAGCAAGCGTTCTTCGATGAAGGGCCGAAAGTCCGCCGGCGTGGCCAGCCGCTCGCCACCGGCCAATGGCAAGGCCACCTTCTCGCGCACACGCCGCCAGCCGTCCAGGTTGTCAGGCGCCACCGGCTCTTCCAGGAACAGCAAATTCAGGGGCTCGAGCGCACGCCCGATCGCCACTGCATCGGCAGCGGTCAGCCAGGGCGGGCCGTGCAGGTCGACCATCAGGTCAACGTCCGGCCCCACGGCAGCGCGCACGGCAAAGGCGCGTTCCACCACGTCCTTGAGGCCGCCTACCTTGATGCCGCGCACACCGCGGTCCACGGCTGCAAGCGCTGTTTCGACGTCGGCCGCGTGCGTGTAGTACGGGATGCGCGTGCGCGTGTGGCCGCCCAGCAGGTCGGCCACCGTGGTGCCCAGCGCCAGGCCCTTCAAGTCCCACAGCGCGGTGTCGATGGCGGCCAGCGCACCCATGCCCACCACCCCGGTCTGGCCGTGGCCCATGATGGCCACGCGCAGCTTCTGGCCCAGTCGCTCGATCTGCGCCGGGTCTTCGCCGATCAACAAGTGGCGCAGGTCTTCGACCGCGCTGGCCACCACCCGGGGCCAGCCTGACCCTTCACCCGTGCCGACCAGACCGGCATCGGTGTGCACGGTGACGAAGAGCCAGTTGCGGCTGTTGGCCAAGGCGCTGGTGCCAGTGGCTGACCAGCCGGTGTGGGGCGGTGGGCCGGCCTGCATCAGGTGGCAGCGGATGTCAGTGATCTTCATGGGCAATGTGTGGTGATGGCAATTGAGGCGGCAAGGTGAATGAGAGTGCCGCCCTTGCCTGAAGTGCGTGGCCGCGGCTCAAGCATGACAGTCCAGCATGGCACGGGCATCGGCCACCCTCCAGTGCCTTTCACGGTGCTGCCCTCCGCCACATCGTGGCAGGGCGCGGCAGGTGCGAAGAGTGAGGCGACGAGCTGTGCTGGTTCAGGGCCTGCGCCCAGCGGCAGAGCGGCAGAGCGGTGCAGATAAGGGCCAACACCGCCAACGAGATCCGGCCTGATGTCGCTGTGCGGGCCGCCTTGTCGCCGCAGGACGCGATGTCCGCGCGGGTCGCGATGCAGACACAAGGCGGTGCACCTGATGTGAGCAGCGTGGCGGCCATCTTCACAATCTCAAAGTGGGGGTGGCTGCATCAGTTTTTCTCCGCCGCGGTGCGACCGCGCGGGATCGTCGGGATGGGCATTGAGCCTGGATGTCAGCTAACGTATGTTAGTAGCGCGCGTTAGTCAACGATTATCAAAGCCTGCCGAGCCGAGGCGACTACGTACTTACGCTAGGGACAGCGGGCCAGTCGGCCAGGGCGCGATGCCGACCAAGCATTGACCCAAGACGAGCTCAGCCTCTTGGCGCTGGCGACATCGGCATGCCTGGCAGACCGAACATCGTGCACTGCAGGTCATCAGGGCGGATGTCGAGCCACACCTCCGTTTCAATGGGAGCCGATGCCGGACTGGCGCATCGCGAGCTCAGTCACGCGTCGTTTCTCGGGCGTTGTCGCCAACGGACTTCGCCCAGCGGCGGATGGTCGCGCGAAGCCTGCGCTGCTGGGGTTCGCCCAGCGGCATGGCGGCAACCAGGTCAAGGACCTGTGGCGTGTTGACGAGGTGGTGCTCAAGGAGCGCCATGCAGAAGTCACGATCTTTGTCGCGGGCCGCCGCGGCTTTGGACATGAACAGATCGCCGAGGTCCAGGCAGTAGCCCACACGGTCGTTCGTGCCTGCGTTCTGTACCCGGTGCACGCGACTCATCCAGCCAGCGGGCAGGATGGCGGTCTCCGGCCCGACGCCCTGGGCATAGTAGCCAAATGTCTCGTGGAACTGAGAGCCTTCGCCGAGCGCGCCTTCGATCTTGTCTGCCAGTTCGGGGGCATGCAGCGGATAGATGTCCGCCTCGGCCGACATCGTGAAGACGGCGTCCGGATTCGGTACGGGGCCCAGGATCGATTGGCTGCCGACGATTACGAACTCGTACTGGTTCGTGACATCGCCACTGGCACGGATGATGTGCTCGAGCTCCTCGCGCGTCATGGTGCTGTCGCGGTGTGCTCGTCACCCAGAACCACCCCCCGCTTGAGCGCGGCCACCTGGGCCAGGATGCGTTGGCGTGCGGGCTCCGGTAGCACCGTGGTCAATGGGGATGCCTGGCGGAGCTCCTGCGCACGGCGGGTCCGAGCCAGAACCTTGCGCCACTTTCCTTGGCTCAAGATGTCCTGCCATTCCTTCCACAGGCCACTGGAGCGCGAGTTGCCGGACAGAAGCCAGCGCTGCAGCGTTTCTTCGGCTTGGTGCAACAGGGCTGGATCGGACCGTACGAGGCGAACCGCTTCTTCGTGCATCGCCAAGCTTTGCAGGTCCTGGATCTGGTGGCGGGAATCGTCCGCCGAGACCAGAATTCGCACGACGGGCCTGGCGCGACGGGAACGCGCAGCCGCAGATCCTGGCGGTGCCGCTTGCAGGGCGTCGCCAGCCAGCAGCGCAAGCTCGCCGCTGACGCCCAGCACCGACATGACACGCAGATAGGTCCCGATGGAAGGCCCCGGGTCGCCTGCCTCGACAGCGCTGAGCGTCGTACGCGAGACCCCCACGCGTTCGGCCATTTCAACCGTGCCCGAGCCCATCGCCTTGCGCAGGCGCTTCAGCCGATCGCCCAACTGCAAGAGCAACTGGCGCTCCAGCACGGCGTTGCTGTCTGGCTTGTTCATTTGTCCGGAATTATAGTCAATATAATATTTATGTGCATTAAGATGGACAAAAATCAAGTGCTGATCGGCTCGATGAGGCACAGACCGAAAGTCTGCTCACCAGAGCGAGCCCGTTCGGCAGAGTTTGGATTGGCGGCCTCGATCCTGGCCGTCAATGGCTCAGCACTTCGAAGGGAAGCACCTGCAAAAGGTCGACTTGCGAGCTGAACCCCACCAGCGCGTGGAAGAGGCCCGGCTCGGTGATGCGGCGGCCTTCTGCGTCGATGAGTTCCAGCGCCTCGGGCGCTATGGCGAGTTCTGTCGTCGAGGTGGCGCCAGCCGCGACCTGCACGTGGGCCCATGCCGCCAGCCGCCGGTCGGGGCGCGTGACCGACGCGGCCACATCGCGCACGTAAACCTGCACCAGCGCGCTGCCGTCGCGCGGACCGGAGTTGCGCAGTTGCACTTGCATGCGGGGCGTGTCGCCCAGCACCCAGCGGGCCTGCAGCATCTCGGCGGCGACCAGGTCGATGCGGGCATACGACAAGCCGTGCCCGAAAGGCCACAGCCCGTGCACCCAGTCGGCCGGCAGGTCGATGTGACGCGTGTTCTCGATGCGCCAGATGTTCAGGTCGCGGCTGGGGTCCTTCGGTGCATTCGGCACGGACTGGTTGGGCCCGCCGCTGAAGCCTTCGAAATGTGCGCCGTGCACGCGGTCATAGTTCACCGGCAACTGGCCGACATGGGCGGGCCAGGTGATGGGCGTGCGGCCGCTGAAGTCGCGCTCGCCCCACAACAATTCACCCAGCGCGCGGCCACCGCCCATGCCCGAGCTCCAGGCGCACACCACGGCATCGGCGTGCGCCTGTACCCAGGGCAGGGCGTGCGGCTTGGTCACGGCCAACACCACGACGAGTGGCTTGCCGGTGGCCTTCAGCGTTTCCAGCAGCGCTTGCTGGCGGCCAGGCAGCGACAGGTCGGCACGGTCCCGGCCTTCGCCGCACCAGTGGTCGCTGTCGCCGACGATGGCGACGACGACATCGGCATGCTGTGCCGCGGCGACGGCTGCGGCGATGCCCGCTTCTTCGTCCTGGGCGGACACGCCCGGCGCTGGGCCGCAGGCTGGGACGTACTTCAATTCGCAGCCCGTGCGGTCGGCCTGTGCCTGCAATGCCGCGCGGTAGGTCCACGACGCGGCGTCGGGCTGCTTGGCCAGTTCCAGCGCTGCGTCGTCGTTGCGGCACAGGATGGTCCAGCAGCCCAGTTGCTGACGCACGTCGTCGGCCAGCGTGCCCACCAGCGCGATGCGCCGCGTGTGCGGCTGCAAGGGCAGGGCGCCGCGGTTCTCCAGCAGCACCATCGACGCGGCTGCAGCGTCCACTGCTGCTTGAAAGCTGGCCGGCGTGCGCACTTGCGAGACCGGCTCGGGGGCGGCCTCTTCGAACAGGCCGAGTGCGAACTTGGCCTGCAGCACCAGCGCTGCGGCAGCGCGAAGCGCGGCCACGTCCATGCGACCGCTGTTCACCGCCGCCACCAAGGCCTCGACGACGCCGCTCACCGCCAGGTGAACTTCGTTGCCTGCTTCGATGCCGCGCACGATGAACTCGGCCGGCGTGCCGTCCAGCGCCTGCAGCAAGGTGCACCACTGCACGTTGTCGGCGTCGCTGACGACGAAGCCCTGGAAGCCGAGCTGACTGCGAAGTTCATCACGCAGCAGCTTGCGGTTGATGACACACGGCACGCCGTCGATGGCGTGGTAGCCGCTCATCACCGACCACACCCCCGCGCGGACCGCGTGGCGGTAGGGTGGCAGGTGATCGCGGCGCAGCGTGCGCCAGGACAGCGCGCATTCGGCCGAGTCACGGCCGCCCACGCTTTCGCTGTAGCCCGTGATGTGCTTGGCGGTGGCCAACACCGTGGGGTGCGCCGGATCGCCCTGCAGGCCTTCGATCATGGCGGCGCCGAGCGTGCCCACCAGGCCCGGATCTTCGCCAAAGGTCTCTTCGATGCGGCCAAAGCGCAGGTCGCGCGCGATGTCGACGTTGGGGCCGAAGTTCCAGCGGATGCCGGTGGCTGCCATCTCCTGCGCAGTCCAGCGGCCGACTTCACGCACCAGCGCAATGTCGAAGGTCGCGCCCAGGGCCAGTGGCATCGGGAAGACCGTGGCGCCCAGGTTTTCGGACATCGCATGCCCGTGCGCGCAGTCCAGCGCAAACAGCACCGGCACGCGCAGGCGGTGGCGCTCGCGCAACTCGCGTGCCATGCGGGCGAGCTTGGCGCCTTTGCAGTTGAAGAGCAAACCCAGCTCATGCGGTGGCAGCCCGGTGGGCCAGTTGTTGGCGTCGCCGGCCAGCAACTGGCCGGCCAGTTCAGGCACGGTCATGGCGTCGGCCAGAAGCTGCGCGCGCGATGGTGCGGGCAGTTCAGTGTTCATCCAGGGTGCACGCATGCGATGGAAGCTCCTGTGCGATAGGTCAAGGTGGAAAGGGCAGGGCGCAGTCAGGGGCCCGGCCGCAGCCCGGTTCTAGGGAAAGCCCGGGCCTCGAAGCAGCCGGTGGCTCGAATACACTGCAATACTAACGCGAGTTACTAACCCTGCAACTGCTTTGTCAAACAAGCCTAGCAATGCCGACTTCACGCCCCTCACCCAAGATTGCGCTCATCGGCGCGGGCAGTGCCGTGTTCACGCGCAACCTGCTCGGGGATGTGTTTTCCTATCCTGCGCTCAAGGGCTGCGAGATCGCGCTGCATGACATCGACGAGCGCCGGTTGCACGTGGCCGAGCGGCTGGCAGCCCGGGTGGCGCAAGCCGCAGGCGCCACGCCGCGCATCACGGCCACGCTGGACCGCCGCCGGGCGCTGGACGGCGCGCGCTACGTCGTCAACACCATCCAGGTCGGCGGCTACCGGCCGGCCACCGTGGCCGACTTCGAGATCCCCAAGCGCTACGGACTGCGCCAGACCATCGGCGACACCTTGGGCATCGGCGGCATCATGCGCGGGCTGCGCACGCTGCCCGTGATGCTGGAGATGCTGCGCGACATGGACGCCTGCTGCGCGCCCGGTGCGCTGCACCTGAATTACGTCAACCCGATGGCCATGATCACCTGGGCCTTGAACGCCGTCGGCAGCCGGGTGCCCACGGTGGGGCTGTGTCACAGCGTGCAGCACACCGCTGCCGAACTGGCGCATGACCTGGCGCTGCCGGAAGGCGAGATCGACTACCTCTGCGCCGGCATCAACCACATGAGCTTCTACCTGCGGCTGGAGCACCGCGGGCAGGCGCTGGCCCCGCGGCTGATGCAGCTCATCGCCGAAGGTCGCGTGCCTGCGCACAACCGTGTGCGCTATGAGATGTTTCAGCGCCTGGGCTATTTCGTCACCGAAAGCAGCGAGCACTTCAGTGAATACGTACCCTGGTTCATCAAGCCTGGGCGCGATGACCTGATCGAGAAGTACAACATCCCGCTGGACGAGTACCCCGGCCGCTGTGAGCTGTTCGACCGCGCCTGGCCTTATATCGAACGTGAACTCGATGCGCCTGGGAGCCAGGACCCGGCTGCGTTCCAGCACGAGTTCCGCGCCAGCGGCGTCCGCGTCATGGACTTCATGCTCGAGCGCGAGGCGCCGCGCATGATCACCGGCCTGCGCGAGGCCTGCCGCTCGTTGGAATACGGCTCTGCCATCGTGAACGCGATGGAGACCGGCCAGCCCATCGTCATCAACGGCAACGTGCGCAACCATGGCCTCATCGACAACCTGCCGGCGGGCTGCGCCGTGGAGCTGCCTTGCGTGGTCGATTCCAACGGCCTGCAGCCCACCCGCGTCGGCAGTTTGCCGGTGCACCTGGCGGCACTGATGCGCAGCAATGTCAGCGTGCAGGAACTGGTGGTCGAAGCGGTGCTGCAGCGCAAGCCTGAGCATGTGTTCCACGCCGCGATGCTGGACCCGCACACCGCTGCCGTGCTGGACCTCGAGCAGATCGACGCGCTGGTGCGAGACCTGCTGACGGCGCACCGCCCTCTACTCCCGGAGTACCTGCATGTCTGAACCCAAGCCGGTACTCTGCGCTCACATTTGCAAAAGGTTCATCCCGATGCCCAGCCGCCCGCCGCGCCGGCAACTTGCCGCGACCCGTGCACTCGCTGCGCTGGTACTGACCGGCGGGTTGACCTTGGCTGGGGCGGCCGCGGCGCAGACCGCCGAGGTCATCCACTGGTGGACATCGAAAGGTGAGTCGGCGGCTGTCAACGAACTAGCCGCGGCCTATCGCAAGGCTGGCGGTACCTGGGTGGATACGGCCATTGCGGGCGGTGACAACGCGCGCAACCTCGCGCTCACCCGCATGGCCGGCGGCAAGCCGCCTACCGTGTCGCAGTTCAATGCATCCTTGCAGTTCCACGAGATCATCGAGGAAGGCCTGCTCAACACCATCGATGCGGTGGCCGTGCCGCAGGACTGGGACCGGCTGCTGCCCGAGCCGCTGCGCAAGTTCGTCAAGGTTCGCGGCAACTACTGGGCGGTGCCGGTCAACATCCACAGCACCAACTGGTTCTGGTACTCCAAGGCGGTGTTGGCCAAGGCTGGCGTGACCACCGAGCCGGCGAATCTGGAAGAGTTCTTCACCGCGCTCGACAAGATCAAGGCCAGCGGCGCCATCGCGTTGTCCTTGGGTGGGCAGAACTGGCAGGAGGTCATGCTGTTCAACGCCGTGCTGTTCGCGGCTGGCGGCCGCGACTTGTACCAGCGCTTCTACAACAGCACCGACGGCACTGTCGCACTGACGCCGGAGTTCAAGAAGGTGCTGACGGATTTCAAGCGCCTGAAGAACTATGTGGATCGGGGCTCGCCGAACCGCGATTGGAACGTCGCTTCAGGCTTGGTCATTGCCGACAAGGCCGGCTTCCAGGTGATGGGCGATTACGTCAAGGCCGAGTTCGCGGCCGCGCGCAAGGTGGCAGGGCGGGACTTCGGCTGCTTCCCCGGGTTCGGCCCCAAGGCGCCTTACGTCATCGAAGGCGATGTTTTCGTGTTCCCGAAGTCCAGGGACCCCCGGGTCGTGCAGGCGCAGCAGTTGTTCGCGAAGGTCGTGATGTCCAAGGAAGCGCAGGTCGCCTTCAACCGCAAGAAGGGATCGATCCCGGTGCGCTCCGATGTCGACATGGGCGTCGTCGACCTGTGTACGACGCTGGGCCTGGCGGCGCTTCGCGACCCGGCGCGCCACGTGCCTTCGGTCGAGCAGATGGTGACGCCTGACAAGAGTGCCGCCATCGGGGACGCCATCACCGAGTTCTGGAACACCAAGCAGACCGTCGACCGCGCGGCGCGCGCGCTGGCCGCTTCGCTGAGGATGTGACGATGCCGAATGTTGACCCGCTATCTGACGCTGTTCCCGCCGCTGTTCCTGCCGCTGCTCATGCCGCTGCTCATGCCGCTGTCCGCGCCAGAGTCCCCGCCCGCCGCCCGCGCCGCGTCAACTTCTGGCTGCACGTGGCCATGTTGCCGTTGGCGCTGACAGCCCTGCTGGCCTACCTGGCCAGCACCTTGTGGACGGTGACCTTGTCGTTCACCGGCTCGCGCATGTTCCCGAGCAGCCGCTTCGTCGGCACGGCGCAGTACGAGCGGCTGTTCGCCAGCGAACGCTGGTCGATCGCTGTCGACAACCTGCTGTTCTTTGCCGTGTTCTCGATCGTGCTGTGCACCTTGCTCGGCTTCCTGCTGGCGGTTTTCATCGACCAGAAGATTCGCGCGGAAAGCCTGTTCCGCAGCATCTTCCTGTACCCCTTCGCGCTGTCGATGGTCGTCACCGGCC